>OGJX01000001.1_pt1 | contig 433639 bp, 382 predicted proteins | sample 1572381 | NCBI WGS metagenome assembly OGJX01 (sample SAMEA2582085, study PRJEB24529) | metagenome | biome: Human gut stool | place: China | collected 2011
CTGATTGGAAAAAAGGAAAACTAATCCCCATTTATCAAGAAAAAGAAACTTTCAGTAAGCTGGTGTGTTTAACCGAGAGACGAATTTGATTTTTACTAATTGTTTATGTAAAGGAATGCCTTGTGATTATATCTGCGATAGTTGTGTAATTGGACAAAAGAGAGCAAAATATGTCGGGACAAAAATATGCTTTGGAGATAAGATGTGTTTTGTAGGAAGGAGTAAATAAGCATGAGCTGGTTGGAAGATATCACTTCATCAATCAAATATATTGAAGGACATCTTACAGATGAACTTACTCTGGAAAAAATTGCTGCAAAGATTAATCTTTCGCCATTTTATTTTCAAAAAGGGTTTTCGATTCTTTGTGGAATTACGGTATCCGAATATATAAGAAATAGAAGATTATCACTTGCCGGCAGAGATTTGCAAACAGATGGTGTTAAGGTTATAGATGTAGCAATGAAATATGGCTATGATTCTCCAGACAGCTTTACGAAAGCCTTCACCAGATTTCACGGTATTACGCCTGCACAGGCGAAGTCCGGAGACGGTGAACTCAAAAACTACCTTCCTCTAAAAATACATGTATCTATGAAAGGTGGATTTGAAATGGAATGTAAAATTGTTAAAAAACCGGCATTTACTGTTGTCGGAAGTGCCAAAATTATTAAAAATGAAGAAGGGTATAAAGAATGCCCACAATTTTGGACAGAGCATTATGAAAAGGGAAACGGTAAGTATATTTGTGGTATGTATGGAATCTGTTTAGATGATGGAGCACCGGAAGGATTCTTCAAGTACATGATTGCTGATGATTATATCCCTTCAAAAGACATACCGGAAGAATTTGAAACGGTAGTTATTCCTGAAAATACATGGGCAGTATTTCCATGTAAAGGATCTATGCCGGAAGCGTTACAAAAAGTGAATACAGAGATTTTTAAGGAATGGCTTCCTGGGAATAGTGATTATGAAATTGCAGGAATGTATAATATAGAATACTACACCGCACCTTGTGATTATCCGAAAGGAAATCAGGATGAGAATTATTATTGCGAAATTTGGATGCCGGTGAAATCAAAAGAACAGTAGATTTTAGAATAATTAGTTAAATTCTTGCGAGGATATGATATGAATAAGGCCAAAAGAATAGTAGATAATATGGATTCTGAAAATGCATTTGCGGTTTGTTCGGAGATTGGAATTATTGATGAAAATGCAACACCGCTTAAGCAGGCAAGATATATTAATGAGCTTTTAAATACCACTGAGAGTATGAAGATATATATGACTGATACTATGCGAAAATGTGGTGGGTGCTGCTTGTCAACCAATGCTATAAAAATAGCAAAAAAATTATACGCTAAATCTAACGATATAGCAGAATTTTTGAATCTTCTGAATGAAGCAGATATTGGCGGAAGGAACTTACATATTTTTGATGGAAAGATTATTGCTGTATACAAAAAATGCTATTGTAATATACCTAAAAAAGTTGAGAATATGAATAAAAAGTATTGTGAATGTTCTGCTGGTTGGTATATGCGATTGTTCTCTGAGGTTTTTGAAAAGAGTGTAACAGTTACTATTGTTGATACAATTGTCAATGGAGCTTCTGAATGTGTATTTGAAATATCAGATTATGTATAGACAGACAAATTTCTGTTTGTCGAATTTAGAGTGATAACTATTTGAGGTATAAGCTATGAAACTGAAAAATATTTTGATTGTTGTTAATGATATAGAATTAGCCAAAAAATTTTATCATGATTTGTTTGGACTTGAAGTATTACTTGATAGTGATGGAAATGTAATTATGACAGAAGGGCTTGTGCTGCAGGATGAAAAAATATGGTGTGAATTTGTGAATAAAGATATTGTTCACAAAAATAATTCAATTGAGTTATATTTTGAAGAGAAAGACATAGAAGCTTTTGTCGAGAAGCTAGAGAAACTATATCCAAAAGTTGAATATGTTAACCACCTTATGACTTACAGCTGGGGGCAAAAAGTGGTTAGATTCTATGATTTAGATGGTAACTTAATAGAGGTAAGAACGCCACTGTAATGTGATATGGTTTGGTATTTCTAATAGATTACCACAAAGACAATTAAAATAATTGGGAGTATGGAAGCTGTGTTAATGATTGTAACACAGCTTTTTTAACTTATTTTTTAAAATAGACATATATATTATGCTAACCCGTGAATATTTGTCATACGATCACCTTTTCGTGATGAAAGTGAATATGAAAGTATTTCATTGTTCCATAAATCCATAAAAAGTGTTAGTTCATAATAACTTCCCTTTAAATGAAATGCGGTCATATCACTTACAACACACTGTAAATTTTTCATCTTAGGCACTTTATTAGCAAGAGGAATTCCTTGTGCTTTCTTATAATCTGTCATGTATTTATGTGCACAGGATTCACTAAGACCATAAATCTCCATAGCCTCCTTGTATGTAATCTCATGTAAATACATACGTCGTCCTATATCCATTTTTTCTTCTAAACTGTGCTTCATGTGACACATACATGATTCCATTATTGTATAAGTGACTACCTTATAAAAAATGGTACTCTTATATATAAATAATGTCTACAATAATTGGGTTGGTGTCTACTTTTAGATTACCACTTCAAAAAAGCTTATACTATGGTGTGAATTACCAATATATAAAAACTGCCGCCGGATATCGCGAGGATTCCGGCGGCAGAGCTGTGTGTCTGCAGTTATTAGCGGGCACTTTTTTTATTGTAAACAGTTACACATGCGAATGTAGCAGCACAAGCAGCTAAGAGCAGGTACATGTAAACATTAACATCACCAGTTGCAGGTGATACTTCATTGCCGGTAGAAGGTTCTGTGGCTGGCTCAGTAGAAGGCTCAGTAGAAGGCTCTTCTACAGGAGCGTTCTTTGCGTCTGCAATAGCCTTAACATCAGCAGTTATATCAAATGGGTTAGTTTTACCCTCAAGAGCATAGAGGTAAGTGATGATACCCTGTAATGCATCAGGTGTTGCTGATTTGAAGTCTTCCTGACCAGTGTATGTATTAATATAAGCACCATTACCTGAAGCTGATTTGAACTTATTAACAATTGAATTATATAAAACAGCAGTATTAACATCCGGATTGTTGTACTGAGCAAAGAATGCAAGGTTCATACCAGACGAATTAGTGTTGCCAGGTGTTGGATATTGAACACTATATCCTGATGTGCCATCTGTTAATATAGTCTGCTTAGAATAGTCTGCAGCACTGTCAACAGCTTTCTTTACATCAGAATCTGTATCATATAATGATGCAAAGAATGGAAATACAAATCCATTACTATCAGTTGAGTTTCCCCAGTTGTCAATACCATTGCCATCAGCAGTACAAGCTGCAAGGAGAGCTGATTTGATATCAGCTAATACTTTGTCTGAGTTACTGATGGTGTCTCTGTAAGCATTAACTACTGAATATACTGAACCAATGTGATAGATATTCATGCTGTTATTGCTTAAGTCATCAACTGAAAATGTGTTGATAATTTTATCAAATTTACTGACAACATTGATTCCGTTGAAATCAGTAGCATCAATTCCTGATGCAGAAAGAATCATTATAAGATATGTATAGCTTGAAATATAATAATTCTTAGCGTTGTATCCGTTATTGATGTTTATAGTTCCATCTTCGCTAATGTTATTCTTAACGAATTCAAGATATGCAGCAAGCTGGTTAGAGCAGTCATATCCTGAACGGATTGCAAGGAACAGGTCTCTTGAAACTCCATAGAATACGCCGGTATCAGCATATGTAGAGAAATCAATACTGTTCATAAGGTAAGAAGCAGTAAGCTGGGCTTCCTGTCTTACATCAGCTGCAGCAGGAGCCGTAGCGTCTGTTGTTGTATCTGCGAAAGCTGGTACGATATTCATGCAGATTAAGCATGCAGCAACCAGAAGAGCAAATACTTTTCTTTTTAATTGTTTCATGTTTTCCTCCTTGACCACCTCTCACCAGGTGATGTGAAAATTTATAGTGCAGTAAATATCCTGACTTGCCGCTTAAACCATTTCTTAAGCCTTCCCGTGCACAGTGCCATACTTAAGTTAAGGATGAATGTATAGCGTATTCAAAACTAAAGCTGCTGCTGATTACAGTGGCATAATATAAAAAACGTGTCGGCATACAGTAGAGTGAGCTGTTATGGATTCTGACCATATTCCTTACTGCCTGCTTGATTGTACCTTTATGTAGAAAATGTGTCAATTACATTTACCTTAGCTTTACATATATTTTACATAACTCCGATAGTGGATTTTACACACCAGTGTGACAATAAAATTATTGCCAAAGAAAAGATGTGGTTAAAAGGGGCAGATATCATACTTATACCTGAAATTCCATATAATGTTGATGAGGTGTTGAATACAATCAGAAAGCGTGAAAAGCAGGGTAAGAAATTTACTATAATCGCAATGGCTGAGGGTGCAATATCAGATGAGGCTGCAGGTAAAACGAAGATGGTTAACGTAGATAATGAACTTATAAGACAGGCTGAAAGCTTAGGCATTAGTCTTGGCAGAAAGGCATAAGTGGTATATAATACAAAGCAAATGCTTCAGGAAAGAAGGGAAATGCTTTGAAGAAATCAGACAGACTAAAGATAGTTATTCTTGGAATAACTGGATTACTTATTCTTATTGGAACCGGAATATTTATATTTATAGGACAGAGTATATGTACCATGGCTGGTGTAGGGCTTTTTGTTATTGTGTGTCTTGGAATGGTTGTTGTTGCAGGAAAGAAAGATGACCAGACAGAAACAATAGAACAGCTTAACCAGACAATATCTGAACAGAGCAGAAGGATAATGAATACTGAGGGGCAGCTTGCAAGATATAAGAGAGAACTTGCAGAGGCGACTGGTAAGAATGAAGCATAATAATTAAATATTAAGGAGATAGTCATGTTACTAGAGATTTTAAAGGCAATTCTTTTCGGTATAGTCGAAGGAATTACAGAATGGCTGCCTATAAGCAGTACAGGGCATATGATTCTGCTTGACCAGGTAGTCAAACTTAATGTATCCGCAGATTTTTATAAGATGTTTCAGGTAGTTATCCAGCTTGGAGCAATAATGGCCGTAGTTATATTATTCTGGAATAAATTGTGGCCTTTTTATATGAAGAAGACTAAGAGTGGTAAGAAAGCAGCTTGGAAAGATGGCGCACTTGCAATGTGGATTAAGATTATTATTGCATGTATTCCGGCAGCGATTGTCGGATTGATTTTCGATGATAAGATAGATGAATTATTCTATCATCCAATCCCTGTTGCTATTGCACTTATCGTTGTAGGTATAGTTTTTATAGTTGTGGAGAATGCAAAGAAAGGCAGCAGGCCAGCAATCAGAAGTATAGGTGAGATAACTTATAAGGCAGCAATAATAATAGGTCTGTTCCAGCTTATAGCAGCAGTATTTCCAGGTACATCAAGATCAGGTGCAACAATTATCGGAGCACTCATAATCGGAGTATCAAGAAGCGTTGCGGCTGAATTTACATTTTTCCTTGCAGTACCTGTGATGTTCGGGGCAAGTCTTTTAAAGATTGCTAAATATGCTGCTGTGGGAATGGCTATGACAGGAACAGAGTGGGTTGTTCTCATTGTAGGCTGCCTTGTTGCGTTCTTTGTATCAGTATTCGTAATCAAGTTCCTTATGGGATACATCAAGAAGCATGATTTCAAGGTGTTCGGTGTGTACAGAATAATTCTTGGTATAGCAGTTATTGCACTCAGCTTTGTATTGTTTTAATTCTAATACACTTCAAGGTATGAATTGTATACATAACCGCTTGTACCATTATAATCAATAAGGGTGTAATAAGCACCAACAGATGATATAGAACCGGTAGTCCCTCCTGGCACAACTGCAAAGGAGTGGCTGCCGTTTTTGTCTTTATGCATATTTACATAAGAAGCACCTGACACACGGTAGTTTTTAAGAGCAGATGTATTGGTTATGTGTCCATTTGCAAATGTATACGATGGCTGGGCGGCTGTTTCAGGCTGTGTGCTTTGGACTTCAGTCTGAACGGTTTCCGGCTCGGAGGATTCACAGGATGTTTCAGATGCTACAGTTGTTGCCTCAGTTTCAGTCACGACGGTGGATTCCTGTTTTGTTACATCCTGAGAAGAAGCAGTTTCTTTAACTGTTACAGCAGGCGTTGTCTTAGATACAGTTTCTGAACTTACATCTTTAACAGTAACTGGCTGGGTTTCAGAATTGCTGGCAGTGTGAATGTTTTTTTCAAGACCTCCACCGGCGAAACCGATGTTTTCAAAGATGACAACTCCGGATATAATTATTACAAGATACATACCTAAAAATATTTTAACAATTAGATTATTGATTTTCATTGTGACTAAAGACCTCATATTTTCTATAATAAATTAATATTAGTTCTTTTTATGGGGCAGGTCAATAAAAAAAGTGATAATCTGGAGGTATAAAATGAACATAATAGGTCACATTTCAACAGATTTTCCAACAAAGTTCGGAATCCCAAGACAGAGTGGGTTAATAGATGAATTAAAAGGTGTCATAACATTTGAGCCAGAATACAGACAGCCAGAGGCTTTCAGGGGATTGGAGGATTTTTCGCATATATGGGTTTTATGGCAGTTTTCGAAGTCGCAGAAGAAAACTATAGCGGCAACGGTAACTCCTCCAAGACTTGGCGGAAAAGTACGGATGGGAGTGTTTGCAACAAGGTCGCCGTTCAGACCGAATGATATTGGACTGTCATGTGTAAAATTAGAACGCATAGAATATACGGCAGATAAAGGACCGGTACTATTCGTTTCAGGGGTGGATATGGTTGATGGTACGCCGATATACGATATTAAGCCATACGTAAAATTTACAGACTCACACCCGGAGGCAAAAGAAGGATTTACGGCAGGCACTTATAACAGGAATCTAAAAGTTATATTTCCATCAGACCTGCTTGCAATAATGCCGGAAAACAAACAGACAGCAGCGGTTAAAATATTAGAGCAGGACCCAAGACCGGCTTATGATACAGACGAGTCAAGGGCTTATGGGGTAACATTTTCAGGCTTTGATATCAGATTCAAGGTGCATGGGAATGTGCTGACTGTGTTTGAAGTGGTGGATATTGAGGCGGCTGGTGGATATAAGAAGGTAAAGTGAGCTGGTGTCAATTTCACTTGATAATCCAGCTAAAATGTGCTTTACTTATATGGACTAGGTAAACAATTAATGTTGCAATCAAGATTAAGGAGGAGCTATATGAGAGTTGGAATGGGATATGATGTTCATAAACTGGTTAAAGACCGTAAGCTTATCATGGGCGGAGTTGAGATTCCATATGAATTAGGTCTGCTTGGACACTCTGATGCAGATGTGCTTCTTCATGCCATTATGGATGCATTACTGGGTGCAGCTGCACTTGGAGATATAGGAAAGCATTTCCCGGATACAGATGACAGATACAAGGGGATATCAAGTATCAAGCTTCTGGAAGAGGTTGGAAAGAAGATAGATGAGGCTAATTATATTATAGAAAATATTGATGCTACTATTATTGCACAGAAGCCTAAGATGCGCCCATATATTGATGATATGAGAAAGAATATCGCAGATGCTTTAAAGATTGATGTTGACAGAGTCAATGTTAAGGCTACTACAGAAGAAGGACTTGGATTTACCGGAAGTGGAGAGGGTATTTCTTCACAGGCAATATGCTCACTTAATTCTGTTTCTAATTATATATATGGTGCGGCTGATATGACAAACTGTAGATCTGACTGTGGTGGCTGCATGGGCTGTCAGAACAAATAGAACTGACAATACATTCGCAGCTTTAATTCATATAATATAATTAAGAATAGAAAAGTCAGGATTAACAGATTATGAAATATAGAGATTATGTAAAGCAGGAAATAGCGGTAATAAAGGACAGAGACCCTGCTATTAAGTCGGATAAAGAGGTATATCTTTATCCTAGTTTTAAGGCAATACTTAAATATAGAAAAGCCCATAAGTTATATCTTAAGGGCGAATATTACAAGGCGAGAAAGATTTCACAGAAAACTGCAAGACAGACTGGAATTGAGATACATCCGGGAGCGCAGATTGGCGAAGGACTTTTTATTGACCATGGACATGGAGTTGTTATCGGAGAGACAGCTATTATCGGTAACAATGTAACACTTTATCAGGGCGTTACACTTGGAGGAACAGGCAAGGAACAGGGGAAGAGACATCCTACTCTGGGAAATAATATTATGGTAGGAGCAGGAGCAAAGATTCTTGGCTCAGTTACCATAGGTGATAACTGCAAGATTGGTGCGGGTTCTGTTGTATTAAAGGATGTGCCAGCGAATTCTACAGTGGTTGGTGTTCCAGGAAGAGTTGTTATTCAGGACAGCGTAAGACTGTTTGATGATTTAGACCAGATACATCTTCCAGATCCTGTTATGCAGGATATCGAGAACTTAAAGCAGGAGAACGCAAGACTTAAGAAGAGACTTGCACACCTTGAGAACAGCGTCAATGAAAGCCGCAGCTCGTATGATGATAACTAAAGTGTGATTATGAAAGGAAATCTGACATGAGGATTTATAATACTTTATCCAGAAGAAAAGAAGAGTTTAAGCCATTAGAAGAAGGTAAGGTTAAAATGTATGTCTGCGGACCTACTGTATACAACCTTATTCATATTGGTAACGCAAGACCTATGATTGTATTTGATACAGTAAGAAGATATCTTGAGTATAAGGGATATGATGTTAATTATGTATCTAACTTTACAGATGTAGACGACAAGATTATTAAGAAAGCTAATGAAGAAGGTGTATCTGCTGAGGAGATTTCAACAAGATACATTGCTGAATGTAAGAAGGATATGGAGGGCATGAATATTAAGCCTGCAACAACACATCCTCTTGCAACTCAGGAAATCGGCGGAATGATTGATATGATACAGACTCTTATTGACAAGGGTTATGCTTATGAAGTCAATGGAACTGTATACTACAGAACAAGAAAGTTCGCAGAATACGGAAAGTTATCTAAGAAGAATATTGACGACTTGGAGGCAGGACACAGAGATGAGGCACACAGCCTTAAGGTTACAGGTGAGGATGAGAAGGAAGACCCACTTGATTTCGTTCTCTGGAAGCCTAAGAAAGAAGGAGAGCCATCTTGGCCATCACCTTGGAGCGATGGAAGACCGGGTTGGCATATTGAATGCTCTGTTATGTCTAAGAAGTACCTTGCTGACGAAATCGATATCCATGCAGGTGGAGAGGATTTAATATTCCCTCACCATGAGAATGAGATTGCACAGTCAGAGGCAGCTAATGGAGTACCATTCTCTAAGTACTGGATGCACAATGCATTTCTTAATATTGATAACAAGAAGATGTCTAAGTCTTTAGGCAATTTCTTTACAGTAAGAGATATAAGCAGGGAATATGACCTTGAAGTGTTAAGATTCTTCATGTTAAGCGCACATTACCGCAATCCTGTTAATTTCAGCCATGACCTTATGGAATCAGCAAAGAACGGATTAGACAGAATCTTAACTGCAGTTGATAATTTAAGACATCTGTCAGAGAATGCCAAAGATGTTCCAATGACAGAGGATGAGAAGAAGATAATAACTTCTATAGATGACATTTATAAGAAATTCGAAGATTCAATGGACGATGATTTCAATACAGCAGACGCAATATCAGCTATATTTGAACTTGTAAAGCTTGCTAACTCTAATTCAAGCTCAGATAATTCCAAGGAATACATCGATACTCTTATGAAGAAGATTACAACTCTCACAGATATTCTTGGACTTAAGACAGACAAGAAGGAAGAAATGCTTGATGAGGATATAGAGGCACTTATTGCCGAGAGACAGCAGGCAAGAAAAGATAAGAATTTTGCAAGAGCTGATGAAATTCGAGATGAGTTATTAGCAAAGGGAATTGTTCTTAAGGATACAAGAGAGGGCGTAAGATGGAGCAGAGCCTAGATAACGATCTTGTAAAATGCATATATGAAGGTCTGGATATGAAGCATACAGAGCCTTCGCAGTTATCACCTCTTGTTCTTGCATATATCGGGGACAGCATATATGACCTTGTCATTAAGACATGGGTTATAGAACAGGGAAATATGCAGGTTAATAAGCTTAACAAGAAAACGAGCAGTATTGTTAAGGCTGAATCCCAATCTGCCATGATAGGTGTAATAGAGCCAATGCTCAGTGAACATGAGGAAGCTGTGTATAAGAGAGGACGTAATGCAAAGTCATACACATCTGCCAAGAATGCAAGCATTGGAGATTACAGAAGAGCAACGGGTTTTGAGGCTCTTATGGGATATCTGTATCTTAGCGGGCAGTATGAGCGGATGATGGAACTGGTTAAAGCAGGACTGGAAAGCCTTGAGTTAAAGTAGAGCCGGCAAAGCAGAATCCATATCTGTAATGGATAACTGGATTCTGCTTTGTTAATATTAAGGAGAAATATATGAGATACAATGAATTAACATTTCAGGGAAGAAATGCTGTATTAGAGGCATTCCGCTCTGGTAAAACTATTGATAAGCTTTTTATTCTTGACGGCTGTCAGGATGGACCAATAAAGAGCATTGTCAGGGAAGCAAAGAAAACAGATGCAATTATCAATTATGTTGATAAGGAAAGACTCGACAGACTTGCAGGAACAGGACATCATCAGGGAGTTGTTGCCATTGGCGCAGCTTATGAATATGCAGAGGTTGAGGATATACTTGCAGCAGCTAAGGAAAAGGGAGAAGATCCATTTATATTCATTCTTGATGAGATAGAGGATCCTCACAATCTTGGTGCTATTATAAGAACTGCCAACCTTGCAGGTGCACATGGAGTTATTATTCCTAAGAGAAGAGCTGTCGGACTTACAGCAACTGTAGCCAAGACATCAGCAGGCGCGATTAATTACACACCTGTAGCTAAGGTTACTAATATTTCACAGACAATCGAGGAACTTAAGAAGCAGGGACTCTGGTTTGTATGTGCTGATATGGGTGGGGAGACAATGTATAATCTTAATCTCAAAGGTCCTATCGGCCTTGTTATAGGTAATGAGGGCAATGGGGTAAGCCGTCTTGTTAAGGATAAATGTGATTTCATCGCATCAATTCCTATGAAGGGTGACATTGATTCCTTAAATGCCTCAGTTGCAGCAGGTGTTCTTGCATACGAAATAGTCCGTCAGAGACTTAATTAGGGAGTTTTTTATGAAACATTTGGAAGAGTATCCTGATGAAGAGCTTATTGATATGTACAGGGCAGGTGATGAGCAGGCAATTGAGTACATATTTGAAAGATATAAGTATATAGTGCGAAAGAAAGCAAAGGCTATGTTTCTTGCCGGAGGAGACAGTGATGATTTAATTCAGGAGGGAATGATAGGCCTTTATAAGGCTGTCCGTGACTATGATAAGCAAAAGGATGCTTCTTTCATGACATTTGCAGGAATGTGCATAAACAGGCAGATTCTTAATGCGGTTACAGCTTCTAACAGAAAGAAGAATACACCACTTAATACATATGTTTCTTTTGATGAGCCGGTCAATCCAGAAGATGATTCTCAGGTAAAGCTGGTGGATGTACTAAAGTCTGATAAGGAACAGAATCCGGAAAGACTTTTTATTGATCAGGAAAATGCTGAAAGTTTAGAAGATAAATTATACAGTGTGTTAAGTGATTTTGAAAAAAATGTGCTGGAATTATATATGTCTGGCAAAGATTATATATCTATTGCGCAGATGCTCGATAAGCCGCCAAAATCTATAGATAATGCTATACAAAGGATAAGGAATAAAGTTGACAAAATAACCAACCTATAATATTATGAATAGGTGTGTTAAGACACATGCTATTGTAGCTCAGGGGTAGAGCACTTCATTGGTAATGAAGAGGTCACGGGTTCAATTCCCGTCAATAGCTTAATTTAATGTTTGTGTTTTTTAAAACAGATTGGAGGACGCTATGGTAAAAGCTATTGTAGGTGCTAACTGGGGTGATGAAGGAAAGGGTAAGATTACTGATATGCTTGCCGAAGAATCAGACATCATCGTAAGATTCCAGGGAGGAGCTAATGCGGGACATACTATTATTAATGATTATGGAAAGTTCGCGCTTCATCTTTTACCTTCGGGAGTTTTCTATAACCATACAACAAGTGTCATTGGCAACGGCGTAGCTCTTAATATTCCATATCTTGTTAAGGAATTAAAGAGCCTTACAGACCGTAATGTACCAATGCCTAAGATTCTTGTATCAGACAGGGCACAGATTCTTATGCCATATCATGTTGCATTTGATACATATGAAGAAGCAAGACTTGCTGGTAAATCATTTGGTTCTACCAAGTCAGGTATTGCTCCATTCTATTCAGATAAGTATGCAAAGATTGGTTTTCAGGTTAATGAATTATTCGGAGACGAGCAGGAACTTAAGGAAAAGATTGCCAATGTATGTACATTAAAGAATGTTATGCTTGAGCATCTCTATCATCAGCCACTTCTTAATGAAGAAGAGATATTTAATACTCTTATGGAATATAAAGAGATGGTTGAACCATATGTATGTGATACATCAGCATTTTTACATCAGGCACTTAAAGACGGAAAGAAGATTTTACTTGAGGGTCAGTTAGGTTCTCTTAAGGATACTGACCATGGTATATATCCAATGGTTACTTCATCATCAACATTAGCTCCTTATGGTGCTATTGGCGCTGGTATCCCGGCTGCATCAATTACTGATGTTGTTACAGTTGTTAAGGCATATTCTTCAGCAGTTGGTGCCGGAGCATTTGTAAGCGAAATCTTTGGTGATGAGGCAGATGAACTCAGACGCAGAGGTGGAGACGGTGGCGAATTCGGAGCTACAACAGGACGTCCTAGAAGAATGGGATGGTTTGATGCAGTTGCTACACGTTATGGTGTCAGAATGCAGGGAACGACAGAGGTTGCTCTTACAGTTCTTGATGTACTCGGATATCTTGATGAGATTCCAATGTGTGTTGGATATGAGATAGATGGAAAGATTACTAAGGATTTCCCAACTACTCCACAGCTTGAGAAGGCTAAGCCGGTATTAAAGACTATGCCAGGCTGGAAGTCAGACATCAGAGGAATTACTAACTATGAAGAGCTTCCTGTAGAGTGCCGCAACTATATTGAAGCCATTGAGCAGGAGATTGAAGCTCCTATCACAATGGTATCTAATGGTCCTGGAAGACATGAGATTATCCACAGAAAGAGTAAATTTTCTAAATAATAACATTTAATATTACCGTATCTGCAGTACAACAGTTTTGCAGATACGGTCTTTTTATAGGTAATTGGAGGTAAATCCCTCTCTTCACCTGAGGGGAATGTGCTTACAATAAGCACATGGATTTTGCTTCGCAAAACAAGGAGGAATATATGAAGTTTAATAAATATTTTGACCACACTAACTTAAAGCCGGAAGCGACTAAGGATGATATCCGTACATTATGTGAAGAAGCAAAAAAGTATGATTTTGCATCAGTATGTGTTAATGGAATGTATACAGCATTTGCAAAGGAATGTCTTTCTGGAAGTGATGTTAAGACATGTGTTGTTGTTGGATTTCCGCTGGGAGCTATGAGTACAGACGTAAAGGCTTATGAGACTAAGAAAGCCGTAGAAGATGGTGCGGATGAGATTGATATGGTTATTCCTGTAGGACTTCTTAAAGCAGGTCAATATGATGCTGTGTATGAGGATATTAAGGCAGTAAGGGATGCATGTGCAGGAAAAGTTTTAAAGGTTATATTCGAGAACTGTCTTCTGACTGATGAGGAGAAGATTAAGGCGTGCGAACTGTCTGTTAAGGCAGGAGCTGATTATGTCAAGACTTCAACAGGATTCTCTACAGGAGGTGCAACAATAAGTGATGTTGCACTTATGAAAGCCCATGTGGAAGGAAAGTGTAAGGTTAAAGCGGCAGGCGGAATAAGAGATTACAACACAGCAGCTGCCATGATAGATGCCGGAGCTGACAGGCTTGGAACAAGCGCTACAATTAAGATTATGGAAGGAAGGCAGTAAAATTACTGCTTATTCCTTCCTGAAAGAATCTTGTGTACAAGTGTCATTGCATATATTACAACAGGAAATACAATGTCTGTGAAGAGCAGACCTGTAAATACTTTATGACATGCCTCATTGTCTATGAATGCAAGTATTAAAGTGGCGATTATCATTATGCCCCAGAGTATGACTGCAGTTAATGCAGCAAATCGTTTTAATCGTTTCATGAATAAGACCTCCAATGTCAGATACTTAATAATATACATTACATTGGCATGCCGCTCAAGTTATTTATAAAAATGTTGCGTAACAGATAAAAAATGTTATAATTAAATGAGGCATGGAGGCCGATGTAACTATTAGAAAACAGAATCAATAGACAAGGAGGTATGCATATGTCAATTAATGCTTATAATGCCAGTACAATATCAGCATTGTTCGCAGGACTTAATAATTCGTCTAGTGGAACGTCATTGTCATATGGCATTGATTTTACAACTTATAATTCAATAAAGAATGGCTCTTATAGCAAACTGATGAGGAAGTATTACAGCAATCAGGCTTCTGAATCAACGAATGGTGCGACTGCCAATAAGAATACCGGTAAGGTACACAGTATTGATATACAGAAGAATAATGCGACGGTAAATAGAGACAACGCAGCATCACTTGTGGATTCAGCATCAGAACTTAAGAAGTATTCTCTGTGGTCTAAAGTTGATAAGACAGATAAAGATGGCAATACAGCTAAAGAATATGATACTGATAAGATTGCAAAGGCAGTATCTTCATTTGTTAAGAATTATAATTCTTTAGTATCATCTACAGCAGATTCTTCAAGCAGATATGTGCTTAACAGTGCATCTAATATGGTGAATTATACAAGGGCTAATGCTGATCTTCTTAAGAAGATTGGTATATCTGTCGGCTCAGATAATAAGCTGACGGTAGACGAGGATAAGTTAAAGGCTTCAGATATGGCTGTGGTTAAGTCGGTATTCAAGGATTCCGGCTCATTTGGACAGACAATATCTGCCAAGGCTTCAACTATATATGGTAATGCAGTATCACAGTTATCAGAATTATCTACTAAGAATTCTTATACATCTAATGGACTGTATTCATACTCATCTGGTTATACATACAACCAGTACACATAATTAATAAATATTTTGAAAGGTAACAATCAGACATGGCATTATTAGAAACATGGAGAAAACTCGCATACGAGACAGAGATGGATCAGAAGAACGCTTCAGAATTCTGGGGTTCATATTTTAATCAGGAGAAGGCAATTTATGAACAGATTCTTGCCAATTCCGATACAGTAGTTAAAGGAACTGTTAAGGAATTAGCAGAGAAGTTTGGCGTTGAGGTGCTTCTTATGACAGGATTCCTTGATGGTATCAATGACAGCTTAAAGACTCCTAATCCAATTGAAACTATGGATGAGAATACAGAAGTTAGTCTTGATTATGACAAGGAAAAACTTTATTACAACATGGTAGGCTGCAAGGCTGACTGGCTTTATGAATTGCCACAGTGGGATAACCTTCTTGATGAGCAGACAAGAAAAGACCTTTACAAGAAGCAGAAGCTTTCTGGAACTGTTGTTAAGGGCAAGAAAATCGGAAGAAATGATCCATGCCCATGCGGAAGCGGAAAGAAATATAAGCAGTGCTGTGGAAAGAATGCATAGCTTTTAAACACTAAGACCTGCCAGATAATGGCAGGTCATTTTAATGTTAAGTACAGGAATGATAAGAGGTAATTATAATGGATGCATATACAGGCTTTGCATATGTTTATGATGAGTATATGGATAATATTCCATATGAGGAATGGGGGCAGTACATGATTGCTCTCCTTAAGGAAAATGGTGTGTCAGGTGATTCATCAGTGCTTGAATTGGGCTGTGGAACAGGAACTGTTACAAGAATGCTTGCTAAGGAAGGCTATGACTGTGTTGGACTTGATATGTCTGAGGATATGCTGTCTATAGCTTCTGAGAAAACATTTGAAGAGGGTTCGCAGGTTATATATACATGTCAGGATATGAGGGATTTTGAAGTGCCTTATGAAGTAGACGGTATGATAAGTATAGGGGATTCCATGAATTATATTACATCTGTTCCTGACCTTGAAAGTGTATTTGCATGTGTTAGTGAGAACCTTAAAAAAGGTGGTGTATTTATATTTGATTTAAAGACAATACATTTCTTCAGGGATATACTTGCTGAGAATACATATGCTGAGAACAGGGAAGATTCCGCATTTATATGGGACAACTATTATGATGAGAAAGAACGCAATAATGAATATGAGCTTGCTGTGTTTGTTAAGAATGAGGATGGTACATTTGACAGATTTGAAGAACAGCACTATCAGCATGGCTTTACTATAGATGAGGTTACAGGTGCAGTTAATAAGGCTGGACTTACCGTGAAAAATGTGTATAATGCATTTACTAAGGATATACCTGATGATAAGTCGGAAAGATTATATTTTGTGATTGAGAAATAATAAGGAGATAATTATGGGTGATTATATTGTTAGAGCCACAGCAGCAGGTGGACAGGTAAGAGCATTTGCTGCTACAACGAAAGGGCTTGTTGAAGAAGCAAAAGAAAGACATAACATGAGTCCTATCGCAACTGTTGCACTTGGAAGACTTCTTACAGGTGGTGCGATGATGGGCACAATGATGAAGAATGATGCGGATATTCTTACTGTACAGATTAAGGGCAATGGTCCAATCGGGAGTATGACTGTTACAGCTAATCCTAAGGGGGAGGTTAAGGGATTTGTTGGCAATCCACAGGTTATGCTTCCGCTTAAGGAAGGAAAGCTTGATATTGCAGATGCGGTAGGAATTGGTGTATTAAGTGTAATTAAGGATATTGGACTTAAAGAGCCATATGTTGGTGATACTATTCTTATCACAAGTGAGATTGCAGATGACCTTACTTATTATTTTGCTAACAGTGAGCAGGTTCCATCTTCTGTAGGACTTGGCGTTCTTATGAATAAGGATAATACTGTTGAGCAGGCTGGAGGATTTATTATCCAGCTTATGCCGGGAGCAACGGATGAATTTATAGATAAGCTTGAGGCTAGAATTAAGGAGATTAAGTCTGTTACAGCCATGCTGGAGGAAGGAATGACTCCTGAACAGATTCTGGAACATATTCTTGGGGATATGGAGCTTGAGATTCTTGACACTATTCCAACAAAGTTTTACTGTAACTGTTCTAAGGACAGAGTGAGCAAAGCTGTTATCAGTGTAGGAAAAGAAGAAATACAGAAGATGATTGATGATGGTGAGCCAATTGAGGTTAACTGTCACTTCTGTAATTCACATTATACATTTACAGTTGATGAGCTTAAGGAAATGTATGACTGCTGTACAAGATAAATCTCAGGCGTATGGAGGTACACATGAATAATATTATACTTATAGGCATGCCGGGAAGCGGAAAAAGTTCACTTGGAGTAGTGCTTGCCAAGAAGATAGGATTTGGATTCATTGATTCAGATCTTGTTATTCAGCAAAGAGAGGGAATGACTCTTGAAAGGATAATTGAAAAGCACGGAGATGCAGGATTCATACAGATTGAAAATGAAGTGAATTGTTCCATCAGTCCACACCACACGGTTATTGCAACAGGTGGGAGTGCTGTATATGGAAAAGAGGCAATGGAACATTTTAAGGATATTGGTACTGTGGTTTATCTTGAACTCCCACCAGAATCACTTGAGGAGAGACTTGGAAGTCTTAAAGAACGTGGGGTTGTGTCTAATGGAAAGACAACTGTGGAAGAGATATATGCTGACAGGGCCGCACTTTATAAGAAATATGCAGACATTACGCTTAATGAGCAGGGAAAGCAGATAAGAGAAACTGTGGAGATGCTGTATGATATTATAATGAATAAAGACCAGTATAATTAAACAACTGGTTGAACTATGTAAGAATTTAGGGTACAATAATCTTTACCTTTTAAATACGAAAACAAGGAGGAATACCATGGAAAACGAAGCTCTTTCTAAGAACTTTATTGAGCAGATTATAGATAAGGATATTGAGAGTGGCCATTGCAAGAAGGTCATTACAAGATTTCCGCCAGAACCTAATGGATATCTTCATATTGGACATGCCAAGTCTATATTATTAAATTATGGACTTGCAAAGGAATATGGCGGACAGTTTAATATGAGATTTGATGATACTAATCCTACTAAGGAAAAGGTTGAATTCGTAGACTCTATTAAGGCAGATGTTGAATGGCTTGGAGCAGAGTGGAACGGAGATGTTCTGTTTGCATCAGATTATTTTCCACAGATGTATGAAGCAGCTGTAAAGCTTATCAAGAAGGGAAAAGCTTATGTAGATGATTTATCTGCTGAGGAGATTAGACAGTACAGAGGAACTCTTACTGAACCGGGTAAGGAAAGTCCTTACAGAAACCGTTCTGTAGAAGAGAATCTTCAGCTTTTTGAGGAGATGAAGGAAGGAAAATATGCAGACGGAACGAAGGTTTTAAGAGCTAAGATTGATATGGCATCTCCTAATATTAATATGAGAGATCCTGTTATTTACAGAGTTGCACATATGACACACCACAGAACAGGAGACCAGTGGTGCATATATCCTATGTATGATTTTGCACATCCTATTGAGGATGCAGTAGAGGGAATTACACATTCTATATGTACACTTGAATTTGAGGATCACAGACCTCTTTATGACTGGGTTGTAATTGAGACCGGTTATAAGACATCTCCAGAGGAGAATCCTAAGCAGATTGAATTTGCAAAGTTATATCTTACTAATGTTGTGACAGGTAAGAGATATATTAAGAAGCTTGTAGAAGATGGAATTGTTGACGGATGGGATGATCCAAGACTTGTATCTATTGCAGCTTTAAGAAGAAGAGGATTTACTCCTGAAGCTATTAAGATGTTCGTTGAGCTTGTTGGTGTTACTAAGGCACAGGGTTCAGTTGAATATCCAATGCTTGAATATTGTATAAGAGAAGATTTAAAGCTTAAGGTTAAGAGAATGATGGCTGTTCTTGATCCTGTTAAGCTTGTCATTGATAATTATCCTGAAGGCCAGGTTGAATATATGGAAGTGGCTAATAATCAGGAAAATCCAGAGATGGGAACAAGAAAAGTTCCATTTACAAAGGAACTTTATATTGAGAGAGAGGATTTCATGGAAGAGCCTCCTAAGAAATATTTCAGACTTTTCCCTGGTAATGAAGTGCGTCTTATGAATGCATATTTTGTTACATGTACTGACTATGTCAAGGATGAGAATGGAAAGGTTATAGAAGTACATTGTACTTATGATCCTGAGACTAGGGGTGGAAATTTCACAGGCCGTAAGGTTAAGGGAACAATACACTGGGTTTCTGCTACAGAAGGCTGTAAAGCTGAAGTCAGATTATACGAGAATATCGTAGATGAAGAAAAGGGCGTTTATAACGAAGAAGATGGTTCTATGAATATCAATCCGAACTCTAAGATTGTTCTTACAGAGTGTTATCTTGAACCAGAGCTTATGAAAGCTGTAAGTGAAGATAAGTTCCAGTTTGTAAGAAATGGCTATTTCTGCGTTGATAATAAAGATTCAGAACAGGGTAAGCCTATATTTAACAGGATAGTTTCACTTAAGAGTTCATTCAAATTACAGAAATAGTGAGGTTATCCTTATGGAAGGTATTGGACAAAAGAAGGAAACAGATTATATTTTTGATAAGACAATCAAATGTGATGTATGTGGGAAGGAATTTAAAACAAAGCAGGTAAGAACCGGAAAAGCAAGATTTATTGGGACAGATGATATATTAAAGCCTCTATATGAAGGGATTGATACATGTAAATATGATATAATAATGTGCCCACATTGTGGCTATGCAGCCAGTTTACGTTTGTTTGGACATCATACTGAAAAACAGAGGCAGGCTGTAAGGGACAATGTGTCTTCAAGATTTACTGCAAAGGAGCCGGAAACAGAAACTTACAGCTATGAGAGAGCTGTGAAACGATGCAAGATGGCGATGCTTACAGAGATGGTGACAGGTGGCAAGATAAGTGAGAGTGCATATCTTTGCTTAAAGCTGGCGTGGATATATCGTGGGGAGATACAAGAGGCAAAGGCTAATGGAGCAGCACAAGAACGTATAAGTATGTATGAGAAATATGAAAAAGAGTATCTGGAAGATGCATACAGAGGTTTTAAACAGGCAAGAGAGACTGAATATCCTCCAATAGCGGGAATGGACGAGAATACGATAACATATCTGCTCACAAGCATTGGAATCCATTGTGGAAAGATAGATGAGGCCAGAAGATATGGTTCTGCTTTGCTTATATCCAGAACAGCCAGCATGAAATTAAAAAATAAAACAAGAGATGTATTGGAGACTATTAAAAAGAATTAGCACTAAAGGGGCGTATAATCATTATGAACAGGGTTAAAGCTTTTGTACAGAAGATATGGACCTATGATCTGGTTCACACAGCAGTTTATTCTATTGTTCTTGAACTAATAGTTGAATGTTTAAACAGAAGAGGGATAATGGGACTTGCATTTCCATTTATGCATCCAATTATTTTTATATACAATACACTTATAATAATGACAAGCATGACACTTGCATTATTCTTTAAGAGAAGAATGTTTGTATATAGTGTGGTTTCTGCTTTTTGGATTGGATTGGCACTTACTAATTTTATAATACTTTCTTCAAGAAAAACGCCATTTACGGCGATGGATTTTTACCTTATAAAAGATGCTATAAAGGTTGCGGGATTATATGTGAGTGTTATACAGATTATTCTTATTGCACTGCTGGTTATAGCGGTTATTGCAGGACTTGTTTTTCTGTGGCGGAAAGCTCCAAAGCTTGAAGTGACAATTAAGAAGACAAAGTTTGTTGCATATGCAGCAGTACAGATGATACTTGTATTTCTTGCAGCATACGGAATGGGAATTACTCTTCTGTTTACAGGAGCTGTTGAAGGTCACTTTGGTAATCTCGCCCAGGCATATAAGAAATATGGATTCAGTCACTGCTTTGTCAGCAGTGTGCTTGACCGGGGAATTAAAAAATCAGGAGATTATTCTGAAGAATATATGGATTCACTTAAGAAAGATCTTGATAATGTTGATGTCGAAGCGAGCGAAAAGACTCCTAATATTATATTTGTCCAACTGGAGTCTTTTTTTGATCCTACACATGTAAAAGGAATAACTTTATCAGAGAATCCGCTGCCTAATTATCAAAAACTTATATCTCAATGTTCTTCAGGATATCTTTCAGTTCCATGCTTTGGAGCAGGAACATGTAATACAGAGTTTGAAGTACAGACAGGAATTAATATTGATGATTTTGGACCAGGTGAATACCCATATAGAACAATTATGAAATCCAAGGTATGTGAGTCTATGGCCTATGACCTTAAGAAGCTTGGTTATTCTACTCATGCAATACACAATAATGATGGAACATTTTATGACAGAAACCTGGTGTTTTCTCATCTGGGATATGAAACATTTACATCAATTGAATATATGGATGGGTTTGAAGAAACTCCTATGGGATGGGCTAAGGATAATATTCTTACAGGAGAGATTACTAAGGCACTTGATTCAACAACTGGGACTGATTATGTGTTTACAATATCTGTACAGGGACATGGCGATTATCCGTCTACACCAATGGAGGGATACACACCAGAGATTAAAGTTACTAACTTTCCAGTTGCAGAACAGCAGGCATCATTTGAATATTATGTAAACCAGATTCATGAGATGGATAATTTCATAGGTGAGCTTATACAGTCTTTATCAGAGAGAGATGAAGAAACTGTACTTGTACTTTATGGAGATCATTTACCTACATTTGATTTTACAGATGAAATGCTTACTAACGGAGATAAATTCCAGACACAGTATGTAATCTGGAGTAACTTTGATATGGACAGACAGGAAAAGAATATTCAGGCATATCAGTTGTCTGCGTATGTAATGCAAAGACTTGGTATATCTGAGGGATATATCATGAAATATCATCAGTCAAAGCAGGAACTTCCAGAAGATGAGTATTTGAAGAATCTCAAAATTCTGGAATATGACATTCTGTATGGTAAAAAGGAAATTTATGGTGGAGAAACACCATATGAGGCTACGAATCTTAAGATGGGTATTGACGACATAGAGATAACGGATGTCTATAATTATAATGATACGGTGTTTATTGAGGGCAGCAGTTTTAACGATTACAGTTGTGTTCTGATTAACGGGAAAGAATATACCACGGAAAAGGTGAGTGACCGTCTTTTAAGAGTTAATGGTATTAATGTAAAGAAGGACGATGTAGTTGTTGTTGCACAGAAGGGCGATGATAAAGTTGAACTCAGCCGTACAACTTTTACAGTAAAGCAACAGAGTAAGAAAAACGCACAACAACAGTAAATGTGCTATCTTTAATTGACAGCGGGTACCTGAAATGGTAATATTAGTAAGGTGTTTCAAACATCAAGATTTTTTTTGGAGGTACTTGAAATGAAGGGTACAGTTAAATGGTTCAACAACCAGAAGGGTTACGGCTTTATCAGTGATGAGTCAGGAAAGGATGTATTTGTACATTACTCTGGACTTAACATGGAAGGCTTCAAGTCTTTAGAGGAAGGCGCTCAGGTTGAGTTTGATGTAACAGATGGCGCAAAGGGTCCTCAGGCTACTAACGTAACAAAATTATAATCGGTTGTTTTTCAGTGTGCCTTTTTTATATTATATATAGAAAGATATATTGTAACACAATAGGATTATGGGGGCGGTCACAATTAATATTGGACCGCCTTTTTTTGATAATATAATCTGGAGGTTTTATGGAGAATTTAAATATTAATTATGACAAGACAGTGAGTAATGCAACTGTCAATATGATATCAGCAGGCGCAATACTTGTTATATCTGTTCTGATAGTTCTTCTTGTGTTGGTAATTAAGAGATGGAAGGGAAGATTTATACCTTTGGCATTAGGTGTTCTTTCGTATGTTGTATTTGGGTTTATGTTTTCACAGCTTTTGATGAGTGTTCTTTCGCTTATACCTAATGTTGATCAGTCATTTACGTATAATACCAATGCATATGTGGTTATATATAATATTCTGCTTGCAGCAGGCTTTGGCATTGCAAGATGGTTTACGGCAAAGATGATGACTGACAGATATAACAGAACAGGGGACGTGCTTATGGCAGGAACGGGCCTTGCAATTGGAGATACCGTTATTACTTATGCATTGTCAATGTTTACATTTTTTGTATATGCACAGGCAATATCAGCTAATGGATTAGAAAAATTCATCTCGGATATGTTTAACAGCGGAATGGCTGAGAGTGATGTAATTACATTATATACTTCAAATGTATCACAGCTGATTGATTCGCCTGCGATTTTGTGGTTTTTAATGGCTGTATCTGCGGTTCTTGATATTGCACTTAATATAATGCTGTTTATGGTTGTATATGGCGTAGTAAAGAAACAGGTTAATTATATGTATGCATATTATGCGATAATTGCACAGTTTGTTTCTAATATAATGTTCCAGTTATATAATGCATTTTCACTTACTAATATTATTGTTTTGTTTATTGTTAAGCTTGTGATTGTGGGAGGAATAGCTTTATTTATCAAGCAATTCATTATGAAGGAGATAAAATACTCAAATGACTGATGTGAAAAAAGGACTAACAGCAGATGAAGTAGAGCAGTTAACAAATGATGGCATGGTCAATGTGTCAGTTGGAAAACAATCCAAGACCATTGGCCAGATTGTTGCGGGCAATGTATTTACATATTTCAACCTGATATTTGCTGTATTTGCTGTTCTTCTGGCTTTTGTGAGGTCATATAATAATATGACATTTCTTCCAGTAATTATTTCTAATATGTTTATTGGAATAATTCAGGAGATAAGAGCTAAGAAGGTTCTTGATAAACTTACGGTGGTTAATGCACCTAAGACATCGGTTATAAGAGATGGACAATTACATACTGTAGCTTCGGAGACTCTGGTTAAGGGAGATTTGTGCGTATTTTCAGCTGGAAACCAGCTGAGTGCAGATGCAATTCTTGTTGATGGGTTTGTTCGTGTCAATGAATCATTAGTTACTGGGGAGTCTGACGAGGTTGTCAAGAATGCCGGGGATATATTACTCTCCGGCAGTTTTATTGTGTCAGGAGAATGTAAGGCTGTGCTTACAAATGTTGGTCTTGACGCATATGCAGCAAAGCTTGCAATAGAAGCAAAGGCAGGACGAAAGAAACACAAAACAGATATGATGCAATCTCTTGATAAGCTTGTTAAGACAATCGGTGTCCTTATAATACCTATAGGAGCAGGACTGTTTTTACAGAGCAGATTTGCAGTCGGGGGCTCAATAAAGAGCAGTATAGATTCAATGGTAGCCTCACTTGTCGGAATGATTCCAGAAGGGCTGTATCTGCTTGCAAGTGTTGCACTGGTTGTCGGCGTTATGAGACTTGGAAAGAAGAATGTTATTGTACATGAGATGAACTGTGTAGAAACACTGGCGAGAGTTAATGTATTGTGTGTTGATAAAACCGGAACAATAACCAGACCAGATATGTCAGTTACCCATGTTGAAATATTGGATTACACAGATGGTTACGGAAAGCATACTGATTACCATGAAACAGAGAGAATTATAAAAAATGTAGTGGCGGCAATCAGCTCTGACAATGCAACAATGGAAGCAATACATTCGTATTATGGAATTGAAGAAGAATGTGAGTGTGACCAGGTATTTCCATTTTCTTCTCAGAATAAATACAGTGGCGCAAGATATGGGAAAGACGTATATCTGTTAGGAGCACCTGAATATCTGCTTCTTGATTCATATCCTGATTATAGGAATATTATTGATAAGTATTCATGTAATGGAGAGAGAATTGTCGTGTTTGGGCTGGCAAATGAGCAGATAACAGGAGAGGCTGTCACAAAGGCGATAACTCCTATGGCTTTTATAATACTTGAGAATGAGATAAGAGAAACTGCAAAAGAAACATTTGAATATTTTAAAAAGCAGGGGGTTGCAATTAAAGTTATATCTGGAGATAATCCGCTGACTGCATCAAAGGTCGCAATACGGGCAGGAATAGATGATGCCACACATTACATAGATGCCACGACGCTTAAGACAGATAGGGATATAGCAGATGCGGTTCAGAAATATACTGTTTTTGGAAGAGTTATCCCAGAGCAGAAGAAAAAGATTATAGAAGCTTTTAAGATGGCAGGTAATGTTGTGGCAATGACGGGTGACGGGGTCAATGATGTACTTGCATTAAAATGTGCTGACTGCAGTGTTGCAATGGCATCAGGCAGTGAGGCTGCCAGCAATGCAGCACAGATAGTTCTTCTGGATTCTGATTTTTCAAAGATGCCGGATGTTGTTGGAGAAGGAAGAAGGGTTGTCAATAATATTAAGCGTTCAGCATCGCTGTTTCTTGCAAAGAATATATTCTCGATGCTGCTTACGATATTTACACTTATATCAGTTAATCTGTATCCTTTATATCCGACCCAGTTATCATTCTTAGGAATATTTACAATAGGTGTACCGGCTTTCTTTCTGGCATTACAGCCTAATAAGAGCCTTATAAAGGGTGATTTCCTGCTAAATGTAGTACTAAAGGCGTTGCCTACAGGTCTGACGGATTTTATTGTAGTTACGATTATAACAATATATGGCAATTGCACAGGTGCACCACATGAGCAGACAGCGACTGCAGCAACACTTGTGCTTCTTACGGTGGGCATGGCAGCACTGGTAAGAGTATGTAAGCCATTCGATATAATAAGAGTATGTGTATGCGTTGCAATGGCATGCGGAATTGTATTTTCAATGATATTTTTACGCTCATTATTTGCAATGGTTGTATTAAAGGGACTGGCACTTAATCTTACTGTTATGATGATGGTTCTGTCGTTGCCTCTGTACAGATATGTATGCAGGATGACGGCATGGCTGATAGATTTCCTTGAGAACCATAACCGTCATTTCAGACACCTGCTTAAAGGCTGATATATTAAAAATGTATTACTGCTTATTTAGAGCTTTTTCAGAGAATTCAGTTGTTACAAGGCTGCTGTAAGGAACTGGAGATTTAAGCTCACCAGCCTGCGTAAGAATGTCCTGTAAAAGATTAAAACTGTCTTCGGTGAATACAGTAGAGGTTTTCCATGTATCCTGTGATTTATATCTTTCAACAATTGCGGTTATTGTTGCAATATCGGTTTCTTTAAACTGAGGTGCAATGATGGCCGCAATTTCTGCTGATGAATGTGTATTGACATAATCAAGTCCCTTCTGTGTAGCGTTAGTGAATTTCTGGATTACATCAGGATTCTTCTTGATATAGCTTTTCTTTGCACAATATGCTGTGTAAGGAACATAGCCGCTTTCTACACCGAGCGAGGCGATAACGTGGCCTTCACCCTGTTGTTCGAGTAAAGTTGCAGAAGGTTCAAATTCAACTGTGTAATCACCTATTCCAGATGTAAATGCGGCAGAAGTTGAACCAAAATCAACATTCTGAAGGATTTCAAGGTCTGTTTCAGGGTTAATATTATTCTTTTTGAGAATATATTCAAATAACATCTGGGGCATACCACCGGCCCTGCCGCCGATTACAGTTTTTCCTTTAAGTTCAGACCATTCAAAATTATCATTGGCTTCCCTTCCGACAAGGAAATTGCCGGCACGCTGTGTAAGTCCGGCAAAGTTGACAGCATAGTCATCAGAGCCTTCGGCATATACATAGATTGATGATTCAGAACCCATGAATCCAATATCTGCATCACCGGATATTAAGGCTGTCATTACCTTGTCAGCACCAAAACCATTAGTTACGGTAAGCTCAAGCCCTTCGTCGGCAAAATATCCATTTTCAATGGCAACATATTGTGGAGCATAGAATATAGAATGTGTTACTTCACATAGTGTAATTTTTTTAATGGAATTGTCAGTTTTATCTTTGTTACATGCTGTCAGTGGAAATGTTGCGATTAATATGATGGTCATGGTAATTAATAATGATATATATTTTTTGATATGTTTCAATGAAATTCTCCGTCGTAGCTGCTTTTATTGTTATAGTATTATTTTTCTGTATTTTTGTTCCACAAAAGTAATAAAAAGATTGTCATTTAATGAGAAATTATGGTATTATAATAGAAAATTATAGTGTGGATAATTTAATATCTATATATGGAGGCGCTTATGTTTAGAAAGAATAGAACAACAGCTAAAGCAGCGTCAGGTAATGATTTGAATACATTGCTTGATGTATTTGATAAGATAATATCTGGTGAGATATCGCATACAGGTGAATCACCGGCTGATACAACACTTTTTGAAAATCCTGAGGTGGCCAATAAGTTTAATGAAGTTGTTGATACTTATAAGAGATTTAATAATAATTTCGTAATGAGGCTTAATGAAGCTATGGAGTCAATTGGTGATAATTCATATGTCAAGAATATGATGGATGAGGTACAGTCACAGGCTCAGGCTATTGGTGCTATGGGAGAGTCAGGACATAATCTTGAAGAATCTATCAACCACATTAATGTTGCCATGGCTGATATTAAGGACAATACACATGAGATGCTTGCTACTACACAGAACAGTACAGCTAATATGAATGAGAGTATTAAGGTTGTTAATGAATCATCAGAAAAGATTGCTGATATTAACAGACAGGTACAGGAATTCCAGGATAAGATACATAAGATTGGAGAGATTGTTGATATTGTAAAGAAGGTTGCAAGCCAGAGTAATCTGTTAGCTCTTAATGCTTCTATTGAGGCTGCAAGAGCTGGAGAGGCAGGAAAAGGTTTTGCAGTCGTTGCTGACCAGGTAAGACAGTTATCAAGCAGTACATCAGAATCTGCTGATGATATTGTTAATTATGTGAGGGAACTCAATGATGATATTGGAAGACTTGCGATATCCATGGATGAGACAACTGTTAAGCTTTCAGAAGGTAATTCAAAGGTTGAAGAATCACTTTCAGATATTGAAAGAATGAATAACCAGATGGTTGCAATTAATGATGCTGTTAACGGAATATTCGCAGATATTGATACACAGTCATCTATTACAACAGAATTTGCCAAGCAGGTAGATAGTATTGCAGCGAGCTATGATAAGTTATCTGATAACTGTATGGCTACAGGTACTCATATCTATAAGATTGGCAGATATATCGATACTGCAAGAAGTGATATGTTCAGATCATTCTCTAATGTTACAACTCAGGATATGATAAGAATATTCCAGATTGACCACTTTATCCTTATGTGGAGAGTATATAATAATGCTGTTGGATTTGAATCTCTTAAGGTTACGCAGCTTAATAATCCAGATGGCTGTAAGCTTGGTAAGTGGATGAAAGCACAGACTGATACTCGTATTACAGGAAGCAGACAGTTTAAGGATCTTGATGCAGCACACAGACAGATTCATAAATATGCTGTTGATTCTTGGAATGCCAAGGAGTCTGGTAATGTAGAACTTGCACTTGAATACTTCCAGAAGTGCTATGATGCATTTGGCGTATATAGCAATAAGATTGAGGATTTCAAGAGCTATATGAGAACAATTGGCTATACTGATGAAACAGAAACAGTAACATTCAGAAAGTAATTGAAGTAAATGGTCTCCTATGGTACAACATAGGAGACTTATTTTAATGTAAGAATGAACAATCAGGTTTAGATAATTATAAGGAGATTGCAGACAGAGTATGGAAGGATATAAAGAAAAAGCGAAGGAAATTATGGTTATAGGTCATAAAAATCCTGACACAGATTCAATATGTTCGGCAATATGTTATGCGGATTTAAAGAATAAGATAACTGGAACAGATAATTATGTGCCTAAGCGGGCGGGGCATCTTAATGAGGAAACTCATTTTGTACTGAACAGATTCGGTGTAGAGGCACCGGAATATATTAAAGATGTACGTCCACAGGTAATGAATATAGAGATAAGGCATACAGAGGGAATAGACAGTGAGATTTCAGTGCGTAATGCATGGAAATTGATGGATTCGCTTAATGTTGTAACACTTCCTATTACAGAAGGCAGAAAACTTACAGGTCTTGTTTCAATTGATGACATTGCCAAATCGTATTTTGAAACATTTGATAACAGAGTATTGTCAAATGCCAAGACAAGTTTTGCTAATATTGTTGAAACACTTGGGGGAAGAGTAATCACGGGTGATGAAAGTGAGGTATTTGACAAAGGAAAGATGCTTATTGCAGCGGCTAATCCTGATATGATGGAGAGCATGATTGATGAAGGGGATATTGTAATTCTTGGTAACAGATACGAATCACAGCTCTGTGCAATAGAGATGGAGGCAAAATGCCTTATAATATGTGAGGGTGCAAAGGTATCCAATACAATTGCCAAGATTGCAAAGAGCCATAACTGTATTATTATTGAAACTGATTATGATACATATACTGTTGCAAGACTTATGAATCAGGCAATTCCGGTTGGATTCTTTATGACACCAAGAGACAGAATTGTATGTTTTAAGACAACAGATTATGTTGAAGATATTCAGGAGATTATGACTAAGAAAAGGTTCAGGGATTTCCCTATAGAGGATGAAAACGGTAATTATGTAGGAACTATTTCAAGAAGAAATCTCCTTCGTTCAGGCAGGAAGAAGGTTATTCTTGTTGATCACAATGAGAAGAATCAGGCAGTCAATGGAATTGAAGATACAGAGATTCTTGAGATAATTGACCATCACAGATTAGGACCTATACAGACAATCACCCCTGTATTTTTCAGAAACCAGCCTCTTGGCTGTACGGGAACAATTATTTATAAGATGTATCAGGAGACAGGAATTAGTATAGAGCCTGTTATAGCCGGGCTGATGTGTTCGGCAATTATATCGGATACATTAATATTCAAATCTCCAACATGCACACCTGATGATATAGAAGCGGCAATGGAGCTTGCTGATATTGCAGGAATTGACCCTGAAGTGTACGGAAGACAAATGTTTGGAGCTGGAAGTAATCTTGATGAAAAGACAGACAGAGAAATATTCTATCAGGATTTTAAGAAGTTCGCGATTAATGATGTTACTGTAGGTGTGGGTCAGGTTAATGCAATGGGACCAGAGGATATAGAGAAGATAAAAGCAAAAGAAGTGCCGTTTATAGATACAGTAACAGGCGATGGCGGGCTTGATGTAGTATATTTTCTTATGACAGATATATCAACGGAATGCTCATATGTACTGTGTTCAGGTAAAAATGCGGATACAATAATGTCGTTGGCATTTGGAGTTGACAAACAGCAGGATACATATATACTAAAGAATGTTGTTTCAAGAAAGAAACAGTTCCTCCCAGCCATTATGGAAGCTATGGAGCAGTAGAGAAAATGGAGAATAGTGATGAAAGCATTACGAAAAGAAGATCCCTGCTGGTGTAACAGTGGGAAAAAATATTGTGACTGTCACATGGAATTTGACAGAAAATTAGATAATTTCAAGAGAAAGTTTCATAAGGTACCACCAAGAAATATTATTAAGAATGAAGAACAGCTTGCAGGAATGAGAGAAAGCAGCAAGATTAATATTGCTGTGCTTGATTATGTTGCAGAGAATATTCATGCAGGAATGACAACTCAGGATATAGATGATTTGGTATACCAGAAAACAACCGAGATGGGCGGAATACCTGCACCACTTAATTACGAAGGATTTCCAAAGAGTGTGTGTACTTCAATTAATGAGCAGGTATGTCATGGAATACCATCTAAGAATATCCAGCTTCTTGATGGCGATATAATTAATGTTGACTGTTCAACGATATTAAACGGATATTTTTCAGATTCATCAAGAATGTTCTGTATAGGTAATGTTGCACCAGAACATAAGAAACTGGTGGATGTTGCAAAAGAATGTGTTGAGGCAGGTCTTGCACAGGTTAAGCCATGGGGACATCTTGGAGATGTTGCGGCTGCAATCAATGAACATGCAAAGGCTAATGGATATTCAGTAGTAAGGGAAGTTGGTGGACATGGAATAGGTCTTGAATTTCATGAAACCCCATTTGTAAGCTATGTAATCAAGAAGGGAACAGGAATGGTCATGGCACCGGGCATGGTATTCACAATTGAGCCAATGATAAATGCGGGACTTCCAGACATATATATAGACGAGGGCAACAACTGGACAATATATACAGATGACGATTCGTACTCAGCACAGTGGGAAATAATGGTGCATGTGACTGAGGATGGATATGAGGTTATGTCATATTAAGATAGATGCTGTTATATAAAAACACAGCATCATATATACTGACAGGACATACAACAATAAGTGAAAAGCTCCATATACTGTAGTGATACATGTATATGGAGCTTATTTTATGATGATGACACAACAGGTTCCGGCGATGTGCTATGTACCGTGGCAGCGTTGGGATGAATTATATGAGCCTTCGCGGGCAATTATGCGGGGAACAATGTTTCCTGTACTTGATAAACCATTTACAGGAGGCAGGTCATGAATTGTTGTAATAATATTAGAAATGAAAAAGCTATGATTATGAAGAATATTTATGAACTTGGCTTTGCACTTGTTGAAACTATGCTTTATCTTGATACCCATCCGGATGATGCAGCTGCTATTGAATATTATGCAGAAATTAAGGATAAATATGTACAGTTTATGAAAAGATATTCAGATTATTATGGACCTCTCAGCATGGAATATATGGTGAATGACAATTACTGGATGTGGGTGGCAACACCTATGCCATGGGAATACAAGGGAGGTATGTGATATGTGGAATTATGAGAAGAGACTTCAGTATCCGATTAATATAAAGAATTGTAATCCTACGCTGGCAGCAATGATTATTTCGCAGTATGGTGGACCAGATGGTGAGCTTGGAGCATCAATGAGATATCTTTCACAGAGATATTCCATGCCATACAGGGAGGTTGCCGGATTGCTGACTGACATAGGCACGGAAGAACTTGGTCATCTCGAGATGGTCAGTACAATGGTTCATCAGCTTACAAGAAATCTTACAATGGAACAGATAAAAGGAACTCCGTTTGAGGCATATTATGTTGATCATACGGTTGGAGTATGGCCACAGGCTGCAGGAGGTGTACCTTTCTGTGCAATTGAATTCCAGTCAAAGGGGGATGCAATAACTGATATAGCAGAGGATATGGCAGCCGAGCAGAAAGCGAGAAGTACTTATGATAATCTGTTAAGACTCTGCCGTGATGATCCGGATGTGTATGAACCGCTGAAGTTCCTAAGAGAAAGAGAAGTTGTGCATTTCCAGAGATTCGGAGAAGCTATGTCGATTATACAGAGCAAGCTGGATTCTAAGAACTTCTATGCATATAATCCGGAATTTAAAAAATAATAAATAGAATGATATTAATAAAATATTATGATAGAATACATTTATAAAAGACTGATTAAAGGAGTACTTATGAAAGAGAAGATATATACTATACCAGTTAATGATGCATTTTCATCAGATTGTGAATGTCCGATTTGTTCAATGTATAAGGCACTGGAGGATGATGCGGTAAGCTATACAATGGGACCCAGTTATATGGAAGATGATATAAGGGCTGTGACTGATAAAAAGGGTTTCTGCCAGAAACATTTAAAGAAAGTGTATGACTGTGAGAACAGACTTGGTTTTGCACTTGTCATGAAGACACATCTTGACAGGGTGATTAATGATATTGAAAGTCTGCAAGATGGAAAAGTGGCAGGAAAGTCTATGTTTAAGAAAGCAGATAAACCGGCTGTGACAACGTATACTGAACAGCTTGAAGGCACATGCTTTGTATGTGAAAGGATTGATAACACATTTCAGAGATATCTGGACACTATATTTCATATGTATAAGCATGATAGTGATTTCAGGGAAAAGTATAAAGCATGTAAGGGATTCTGTACGAAGCATTATGGCATATTGCTTGAGCAGGCAGCTAATTCTTTAAAGGGGGATATGTTAGATGAATTTATTAAGACAACTAACAGTCTCTATATTGAGAATATGAAGCGGGTAAGAGATGATGTTGAATGGTTTATTAATAAGTTTGACCATAAATATATTGATGAGCCATGGAAGAATGCGAAAGATTCACTGGTAAGAGCTATGATAAAGGATGGTTCTTATATAGCAGATGAACCGGGAAAAAGGAATAATACAAGATGATAAATAACAGCCCTGTGGTGTGAGATACCGCAGGGCTGTTTGCACATGTAATAATATCTGTTAATACGAAAATGTAACAGAATACATTGTATAATTGTTTCGTATGGTTGTTTTATATGAGTACGAAAGCTGTACACCGGCATTGGAAACAGCGGATTTAATATCAAGTTCGTTAGTTGTTGTGAATTCTATATGCTGGGAACGGCTTTTAATACACCTTAATATATAACGGTCAAGTTCATATTGTGTTCCTGCTGAATGAAGCTTAGCCTGAACAGGATATGTATATATATATCCGTTAGCTGGATTAGTTTCATTGGAATCAGATGTCCATGTATGATCAATTGCCATATCTGAATCAGATATATTGAAGTAACTGTGGTCAATATATTCCTGTGAGCTGCCTACCGGGTCATCCCATGTGACATCTACCTGATACCAGTCATTATCAAGCTTAACAACATTCCATATATGTTGTTCATTACCAGCCTTTCCGGATATTGTATAATTCTCGATTCCTAACATATCCATAAATGTTTTGAAACTTTCTGTATAACCGCTGCATACAGCCTCACCATTAATCATAGCGTCATAGGCATTAAAAGTTGAACCACCATTATCAATGTACGTTATATGTGATACAAGATAATCGTGGATTGCCAGTTCATTTTCATAATCGCTTCTTGCAGGTGAGGTTACTTCGGCAAGAACTTCTATGTATTTGTTATAGAGTTCAACCTGACGGCTGTTTAACTGGGAAGTGTTTCCTGAATTAAAAGCTTTTATAATTGCATAATTATCCCAGCATTCAAATGTTACAACAAGGTTATAACCATCTTTAATTCTACGGTATTCACATTTTATCTGCTCAATTCCGCTTATTCTTGTCAGCCATTCATTGGCATCTATAAGGTCAGGGTCGGGAACAAATATGTTACATGAAGTCTGGTTATCCGACATTGCTTCTATGATGAAATTAATTATATCTTCTGTGTCAGTTGCTTTATTGTCAAATGCTGTATATGAAATCTCTGTAGAACTGTCAGAGCTGTTATCATTCGTAAACGGTAATGTGCATCCGCATAGGGATGCAAGAATTACGGCTCCGGTTAAAAGAGACGCCCAATATTTTATATGTTTCATGTGTGGTCTCCTGAAAATTCTGTTATAATCATATACGATTGTATAACGAGATAATTGCAAATGTAAAGCATATTTATGGAGGAATTTTATGTCAGATTATAAATTAAAAAATGTATGTGATTTCGACCTGGCACAGACATTGGAATGTGGTCAGTGTTTTCATTTTGTAAAGCTTGATGAAGAGGATTATGTATTGGCTGCAAAGGGGCATGTACTGCATGTGTCACAGGAGGACGATACCGTTACATTCTATGATACGGAAGAAGATGAATATGTAAATGTATGGAAAGATTATTTTGATATGGACAGGGATTATTCGGCAATTAAGAAAAAGCTGCTGGAAAAAGATGATAAGTTAAAAGATGCAATTGAAAGCATGTGGGGAGTGAGGATTCTTAATCAGGATTTTTTTGAAACTCTTATATCATTCATTATATCGCAGAATAAGCAGATACCTCATATTAAGAAGATAGTAGCCGATATATCTGCAAAGTTTGGTACATATAAGGGAACATATGGCGGAACAGATATGTATACATTTCCAACACTTGAACAGCTTGTCAATGCAAGTGAAGAGGACTTTAAAGAGTTAAAGACAGGATTCAGGGCGCCCTATATTATGGATGCAATAAGAAGAAATATGGCAGGTCAGTTTGACAGAAATGAACTTAAGAGCATGGATTATGATTCGTGTATTAAGGAACTTATGGCAATAAAAGGCGTCGGAGAGAAGGTTGCCAACTGCGTATGCCTTTTCGGACTTGGAAAGAAAGAAGCATTTCCTGTTGATGTGTGGATTAAAAGAATTATGGAGACAATGTATTTTGACGGTGTGGATACTCCGAAGGATAAGATTGCTGCTTTTGCAAAGGAACAGTTTGGGGAACTGGGGGGATTTGCACAGCAGTATCTGTTTTATTATGGAAAATCAATAAAAATGGGTGTTAAATAATAATTATTAATAAAATCTAAAAAATATAATATATTTGAATTAGCTGTTGACAAATAAAAGCGTGAAGTGTTACATTATGTGCAGTGGTTAGCACTCGAAAAGAATGAGTGCTAACAAGAAAATGAATGCTGCCATGAAGGGTTCACTCTCATGTGAAGACAGCGGAATGGAGGAATATATAATGAAATTAGTACCATTAGGAGACAGAGTTGTTATTAAAGCATTAGTTGCAGAGGAGACTACTAAATCAGGAATCGTACTTCCTGGACAGGCTAAGGAAAAGCCACAGCAGGCAGAGGTTATTGCTGTAGGTCCTGGCGGAGTTGTTGATGGTAAGGAAGTTGTTATGCAGGTTAAGCCTGGTGATAAGGTTATCTATTCTAAGTATTCTGGAACAGAGGTTAAACTTGATGAAGATGAGAATCTCATCATTGTAAAGCAGTCTGATATTCTTGCTATCATTGAATAATTGACAATGTCAGTTGCAGATGAGGGCGGTTTGAACATATAAGAAGTATATTTATTTAGGAGGCTATTATTATGGCAAAGGAAATCAAGTACGGAATTGAAGCTAGAAAGGCTTTAGAGGAAGGTGTTAATAAGTTAGCTAATACAGTAAGAGTAACTATCGGACCTAAGGGACGTAATGTTGTTCTTGATAAGTCATATGGTGCACCACTTATCACTAACGATGGTGTTACTATTGCTAAGGATATTGAACTTGAAGATGCATTCGAGAATATGGGCGCACAGCTTGTTAAGGAAGTAGCAGCTAAGACTAATGATGTTGCAGGTGATGGTACAACAACAGCTACTGTTCTTGCACAGGCTATGATTAATGAAGGTATGAAGAACCTTGCAGCAGGTGCTAACCCAATCGTATTAAGAAAGGGAATGAAGAAGGCTACTGATTGTGCTGTTGACGCTATCGCACATATGAGCGAGAAGGTAACAGGCAAGGATCAGATTGCTAAGGTTGCAGCTATTTCAGCAGGAGATGAAGAAGTTGGACAGATGGTAGCTGATGCTATGGAGAAGGTTTCTAACGATGGTGTTATCACAATCGAGGAATCTAAGACAATGAAGACAGAGCTTGATCTTGTAGAAGGTATGCAGTTCGACAGAGGATACATTTCAGCATATATGGCTACAGATATGGATAAGATGGAAGCAGTTCTTGATAATCCATATATCCTTATTACAGATAAGAAGATTTCTAATATTCAGGAAATTTTACCAGTTCTTGAGCAGATTGTTCAGAGTGGTTCTAAACTTCTTATTATAGCAGAGGATGTTGAGGGTGAGGCTCTTACAACACTTATTGTTAATAAGTTAAGAGGAACATTCAATGTTGTTGCTGTTAAGGCTCCAGGATATGGTGACAGAAGAAAAGAGATGCTTAAGGATATCGCAATTCTTACAGGTGGTCAGGTTATTTCTGAGGAACTTGGACTTGAGCTTAAGGATACAACAATGGATATGCTTGGTAGAGCTAAGTCTGTTAAGGTTCAGAAAGAGAACACAGTTATCGTTGATGGCGAAGGTGCTAAGGAAGATATTGATGCAAGAGTTGCACAGATTAAGGCACAGCTTGAGGAGACAACTTCTGAATTTGATAAAGAGAAGTTACAGGAAAGACTTGCAAAGCTTGCTGGTGGCGTAGCTGTTATCAGAGTTGGTGCTGCAACAGAGACAGAGATGAAGGAAGCTAAGCTTCGTATGGAAGATGCTCTTAATGCAACAAGAGCTGCTGTTGAAGAAGGTGTAGTATCAGGTGGTGGTTCTGCTTATATCCATGCTTCTAAGAAGGTTGCAGAGCTTGTTAAGACACTCAGTGGGGATGAGAAGATTGGTGCCCAGATTATCTTAAAAGCACTTGAAGCTCCATTATTCCACATTGCATACAATGCTGGTCTTGAAGGTGCTGTTATCATCAATAAGGTAAGAGAGTCTGAAGTTGGTACAGGATTTGATGCATACAAGGAAGAGTATGTCAACATGATAGATGCTGGTATCCTTGACCCGGCTAAGGTTACAAGAAGTGCATTACAGAATGCTACAAGCGTTGCTTCAACACTTCTTACAACAGAATCAGTTGTTGCTAATATTAAGGAAGATGCTCCAGCTATGCCAGCAGGCGGTGCAGGCATGGGCGGAATGATGTAATTCCACAATATAATTAAAACTTATAGCCCGGTGGGTAATTTCCCGCCGGGCATATTGCTTTAAAGAAAGGTTATTGAATTATGATAGAAGGAACAGTAGAGCAGATTGTTAAAGTTACCGCTCCTAAGATTTCAATTTTTTACAGAATAATACTTGTGATTGCATGTCTGCTTGCAGCGACAACAATTGTGCAGACAGGATGGCTGGGTGTAATAGTTCTTATTATATTTATATTCTTTACGGTATTTGTATTTGAATATTATAATGCTGAATATGAATATTCATATGTTGATGGAAGCCTCACTATAGATAAGATTATGGCTAAGTCTGTGCGAAAAAATGTTGGAAGCTTTGATCTTACAAGAGCAACTTTGGTTGCGAAAGTAAACAGTCAGGAGGCTTTAGGCAAAGCAAGACAGCAGTTAAGAACATATAATTGTTCGTCAGGAGTAGATGACCCTGGAGATATTGTAATATACACATATGACAATGACAGCAATGAGATGATAAGACTGTTTATGCTTCCGGATGATTCAATGAAAGAAGCAATTATAAGTGCTGTTGGTAACGGAGTTGCACATTTATAAAAAATGTTTGACTTTTAGCGGCAGTTTTGTTATATTCACTTGTAACATATTTATAAACTGACTAAGCTGTCAGATACTTGTAGAAACATCCGGATTAATTTATTTATTCGGATTTTTTCTATATATTAAAACACAACAGAAAGCGAGGATTTTAGCAAAATGGGTAAAATTATTGGTGAAGGCATTACATTTGACGACGTACTTTTAGTTCCACAGTATTCAGAAGTAACACCTAATATGATTGACCTCTCAACACAGCTCACTAAGAATATTAAACTTAACATTCCTTTAATGAGTGCAGGCATGGACACAGTTACAGAACACAGAATGGCAATCGCAATGGCTAGACAGGGCGGTATTGGTATTATTCACAAGAATATGTCAGTAGAAGCTCAGGCAGAAGAAGTAGACAAGGTTAAGCGTTCAGAGAATGGTGTTATCACAGACCCATTTTTCTTACATCCAGATAATACATTACAGGAAGCTAATGACCTTATGGGCAAGTTCAGAATCTCCGGAGTACCTATCACAGATGATAATGGCAAGCTTGTTGGTATCATTACTAACAGAGACCTTAAGTTTGAGGAGCATTTTGAAAGACCAATCAAGGAGTGCATGACAAGCGAGAATCTTATCACTGCTCCAGTTGGAACTACTCTTGAAGAGGCTAAGAAGATATTAGGCAAGGCAAGAAAAGAGAAGCTTCCTATCGTTGATGATGATTATAAATTAAGAGGACTTATTACAATTAAGGATATCGAGAAGAGCGTTAAGTATCCATCTTCAGCACATGATTCACAGGGAAGACTTTTAGCAGGTGCTGCTGTTGGTATCACAGCTAATGTTATGGACAGAGTTCAGGCACTTGTTAATTCAAGTGTTGACTGTATTGTAATTGATTCAGCTCATGGTCATTCTAAGAATATTATTACAACTCTTAAAGATATTAAATCAGCATTCCCTGATCTTCAGGTTATTGCCGGTAATATTGCAACAGGTGCAGCTGCAAAGGCTCTCTGCGAGGCTGGTGTAGATGCTGTTAAGGTTGGTATCGGACCTGGTTCTATCTGTACAACAAGAGTTGTTGCAGGTATTGGTGTACCACAGGTTACAGCCGTTATGGATGCTTATGCAGAGGCTAAGAAGTATGGTGTTCCTGTAATTGCTGATGGTGGTATCAAGTATTCAGGAGATATCGTTAAGGCTATTGCAGCAGGTGGTAATGTCTGCATGTTAGGAAGCCTTCTTGCAGGATGTGACGAAGCTCCTGGAACATTTGAGTTATTCCAGGGAAGAAAGTATAAGGTATACAGAGGAATGGGTTCTATCGCTGCAATGGAGAATGGAAGCAAGGACAGATATTTCCAGACAGGTGCCAAGAAGCTTGTTCCTGAGGGTGTTGAAGGACGAGTTGCTTATAAGGGACTTGTTGAAGATACTATATTCCAGCTTATGGGTGGTTTACGTTCAGGTATGGGATATTGTGGAGCACCTACAATCCCGGTACTTCAGGAAACAGCTCAGTTTATTAAGATGTCTTCAGCAGCTTTAAGAGAGAGTCATCCACATGATATTCATATCACAAAGGAAGCTCCTAACTATTCAGTGGAAGATAAGTAATTAATAATAGTATTTAACCCGGACAGATTGTTTTGTCCGGGTGTTTTTTTCATGATAAAATGTAATTTCTTCTGAAATTATTGCTATTGAACAATGGTATGATGTATAATGGATTAAGTATTTATATATTAATGTGAATGAACAGGGTATATTTCGGGGCGCTAAATCAACGAGAAGGAGAAAAACTATGAAGGACAGAATACTCGGCAGATATATTGCAAAGAATCACTCAGATAACGTGTTCACTGACAGAGAGTTACAAGTCATAAAGCAGGGAGATACGGATACACTTGTTGAAACATTTCTGCATATGGACAATGATTATTACAAGACGCAGATGCAGTGTACATTGAAAAGTCTTGGAATGTTCATGAATTGTAATATTGAACTGAACCAGATAGATTACGAAAGAGAATATAAGGGTCAGTTTATTGGCTGTCAGGTTATGGATGGGGATATTGATGTGTTTCTTGGCGTAGCTGGTGATAACAGGGAACTTTTGAAAGTGGCATCGACATTTGCACAGGAAGATATTGAAGAATTCGATGAAGATGCTTATGATGCATTATGTGAACTTATTAATGTGATGAATGGGGCATATGCAACTAAACTTGGGGAAGCAGATATTGAAGTAACACTTCACCCGCCAGTTTTTTATAAAGATACAGAAGTTACGGCAGATACTGGTTTTTATGTTGTGACTTTCAATATTGAAGATAATGTATTTAAGATTTTAATGGCTGCTGATAATAAAATCCAGCTTTCAGCTTAATAAGGAGAATAGTTATGGCAAAAATTTTGATAGTAGATGATTCTAAGACATCAAGAAAATTTTTAAGAAATATGCTTGAAGATGCAGGACATGAGATTGTATCAGAGGCAGTTAATGGGGTAGAAGGCGTAGAAAAATTCAGGTTGTATAAGCCTGATGTTGTTACAATGGATATTACAATGCCTGTTATGGATGGTATAGAAGCAGTAAGAGAGATTATTGAGATTGATCCTGGGGCAAAAGTTATTATGGTAACTGCCGCTGGTCAGAAGACTAATATGGTCGAGGCATTAAAGAGAGGTGCTGCTGATTTTATTCAGAAGCCATTTGATAGTGCTGTGATTATTAATACAATAGAAAAGGTTTTGGAAGACGAATAATGTATAATTACCGTATAGAGATAGAGTACGATGGTGGAAGATATGATGGCTGGCAAAGACTGGGTAAGGATGCCAGCACGAATACTATAGAGAGCAGACTGTGTGAGATAATAGCAAGAATGACTGGTGAGACAGTTGACATGTATGTTGGATCAAGAACAGAAAAGGGCGTGCATGCACTTTGCCAGACAGCGAATTTCAAGCTTGAGAAGGAAGTTAAGGCACTTGATATTAAGAATTATCTTAACAGATATCTGCCGAGAGATATTGCGGTTATGTCTGTTTCACAGGTTGATGAAAGATTTCACAGCCAGCTTAATGCAAAGTCCAAGATATATGAGTACAGACTGGATACAGGTAATGTAGCTAATGTGTTCAGAAGAAAATATGCGTATCATACATTCAGTATGCCGGATTTTGATGCCATGAGAAAGGCTGCCGGATATTTTGAAGGAAAACATGATTTTAAGGCATTTACAACAGCAAAGAAGAACAAAAGCACAGAGAGAACTATTAAGAGGATAAACATTCAGTATGAAGGAACAAGAGCTTACATAAGGATTGAAGCTGATGATTTCCTTCATAATATGGCAAGATTTATGATTGGGATGCTGCTTGATGCAGGCAATGGCATTAAGAAGCCGGAAGATGTGAAGCGGTGTCTTGATGGGGAGAACGTACAGATGTCATTACCGGCAGAGAGTTATGGGCTGTTTCTTGTAAAGGTGGTTTATTAGATATTGTAAAAGGTGGAGAATATGAAGACGATTATTGAACTTATTACTGATGAGATTAAAAATGCATTCACTGAATGTGGATATGATGAGGCGTATGCGAAAGTTACAGTTTCTAACAGACCTGACCTGTGCGAGTTTCAGTGTAACGGTGCTATGGCAGCAGCCAAAGTATATAAGAAAGCACCATTTATGATTGCTGATGAGGTAGTTGCAAAGTTAGCAGATAACAAGATGTTTTCTAAGATAGAGAGTGTTAAGCCTGGATTTATCAATATTAATCTATGTGAGGATTATCTGGCTGGATATCTTAATGAGATGTCTGAAACAGAGAAGTTTGGATATGTTAATGCTGATAAGGAAAAGACTGTTATTGTAGATTATGGCGGAGCTAATGCTGCAAAGCCTCTTCATGTCGGACATTTACGTTCTGCAGTTATCGGAGAAAGTGTTAAGAGAATCAATACATTTGCCGGAAATAAAACTATAGGGGATGTTCATCTTGGAGACTGGGGCCTGCAGATGGGACTTATCATTGAAGAATTAAGAGACAGAAAACCAGAACTTCCGTATTTTGATGACAGTTTTACTGGTGAGTATCCAGAGGAAGCGCCATTTACAATCTCTGAGCTTGAAGAGATTTATCCGGCAGCTTCTGCAAAGTCTAAGGAAGATGCTGCATTTGCAGAAAGAGCTCATGAAGCTACACTTAAGTTACAGAGCGGTGACAAGGCATGTCGTGCAATATGGCATCATATCATGAATGTTTCTAAGGCTGACCTTAAGAAGAATTATGATAATCTTAATGTACATTTTGATTTATGGAAAGGTGAATCAGATGCACAGCCATATATTGATGATATGGTTAATAAGATGATTGCAGACGGAATTGCTTATGAAAGCCAGGGCGCAACTGTTGTAGATATACAGCAGGAAGGTGATACTAAGGAGCTTCCACCATGTATCGTAAGAAAATCTGATGGTGCAGCACTTTATGCAACATCTGACCTTGCTACTATTGTTGAAAGAGAAAAGTTATATCATCCTGATACATATATTTATCTTGCTGATAAGAGGCAGGAACTTCATTTTACGCAGGTGTTCAGAACGGCCAAGAAGGCTGGGATTGTAGCGCCTGATGCAGATATGAGATTTGTGGGCTTTGGTACTATGAACGGTAAAGATGGTAAGCCATTCAAGACGCGTTCAGGTGGTGTTATGAGACTTGAGCATCTTATAGCTGATATTGATGAAGCTGTATATGAGAAAATTATGTCTAACAGAACTGTTGAAGAGACAGAAGCAAGAGATACAGCTAAGATAGTAGGACTTGCTGCATTAAAGTATGGAGATCTTTCTAATCAGGCATCAAAGGACTATGTGTTTGATATTGAGAGATTTTCATCATTTGAGGGTAATACAGGACCATATATTCTTTACACAATTGTAAGAATTAAGTCTATCCTTAACAAATATACAGAAAATGGTGGAAGCACAGATAACCTTAAGATTATGGCTTCTACAGAAGAAAGTGAGAAGAATCTTTCTTTATCACTTATTAAGTTTGCAGATATAATTGATGGGGCATATAAGGATAATGCACCACATAAGATATGTCAGTTTATATATGAGGTATCTAACGCATTTAACGGCTTTTATCATAATAATAAGATACTTTCAGAACCTGACGAGGTTAAGAAAGCAAGCTATATTGCACTTATAAGCCTTACGAAGAGCATTCTCGAGCAGTGTATTGATTTACTTGCGATTGAATGCCCTGACAGAATGTAAAGGAGAAATTTGATGGGTAAATTATTATCATTTGCAATACCATGTTACAACTCCGCAGAGTATATGGAACATTGTATTAATACAGTGCTTGCCGGTGGGGATGAAGTTGAGGTTATTATAGTTGATGATGGTTCAACAAAGGATAATACATATGAAATAGCCAAAAGATATGAGAAGGAATATCCGGATATTGTCAAAGCTGTACATCAGGAGAATGGTGGACATGGTGAGGCTGTAAATACAGGTCTTAAGCATGCAACAGGAAGGTTCTTTAAGGTTGTTGACAGTGATGACTGGGTAGATGGCAAAAGTTACAAAAGAATGCTTGCTACATTAAGAAGTTTTGAAGAGGGCAGTGAGCCGGATATGGTTATTGCAAACTATGTATATGAAAAGGTCGGAGCCAAGAGAAAGAAAGTTATCCACTACGAGAATGTATTTCCTGTAGAGCAGATGTTTACATGGGATGATATTAATATAGGCGATTTTAAGGTTGACCAGTATATTCTTATGCATACTGTTGTATATAGAACACAGCTTTTAAAGGATTGTGGATTAGAGCTTCCTAAGCATACATTTTATGTTGATAACATATTTGTGTTCGAGCCACTTCCGTATGTTAAGAACATGTATTACGTAAATACTAATTTCTACAGATATTTTATTGGACGAGAAGATCAGTCTGTTAATGAGAGTGTTATGATTTCAAGAATTGACCAGCAGCTTTCTGTTAATAAGAGAATGATTGATTCGTTTATTTCAGAAAATCCTAAGAATATTAACTGTAGAAAATATATGATTAACTATTTAAGAATTATGATGGAAGTATCGTCTATATTCTTAATTGTATCTGGAACAAAGGAACATCTTGCGAAGAAGAAGGCACTCTGGCAGTATGCTAAGGATAAGGATGAAGTGCTTTACAAGAAGTTACGACACAGTCTTTTGGGCTGGTCTGTTAATATCCCTACATCTGCAGGAAGATGGATATCTAAGCAGGGATACAAGATAGCTAATAATATAATAGGTTTTAATTAAAGAGATTTAGAAGGAGAAGAATATATGTCTATAATTGATGCATTCAGACTTGATGGAAAGGTTGCAGTAGTTACAGGAGCCAATACAGGTCTTGGACAGGGAATGTCCGTTGCACTTGCACAGGCAGGTGCTAAGGTTGTAGGTGTTGCAAGAAGATCCTGCGAGGATACTAAGAAGCTTATTGAAGCTGATGGAGGAGAATTTGCTGAGGTTATAGCAGACCTTTCAGATATGTCAGCTATAGAGGTTATTGTGAATGGTGCACTTGCAGCTTTTGGAAAGGTTGACATTCTTGTTAATAATGCAGGACTTATTAAGAGGAATGATGCTATTGATTTCACTGAAGATGAATGGGATAGTGTTATTCAGGTTAATCAGAAGATGGTATTCTTCTTAAGTCAGGCATTTGCAAAGCAGTATATTAAGCAGGGACATGGTGGTAAGATTATTAATATCAATTCCATGCTTTCATATCAGGGAGGCATAAGAGTTCCTTCATATACAGCAAGTAAGAGTGCTGGTATGGGACTTACAAAAGCTATGTGTAATGAGTGGGCATGCCATAACATTAACGTTAATGCTATTGCACCAGGATATATGGCTACTAATAATACGGCACAGTTAAGGAGTGATTCTGACAGAAGCGAAGCTATTATAGACAGAATTCCGGCAGGACGCTGGGGAACTCCTGATGATATGAAGGGAGCAGTTGTGTTCCTTGCATCAGCTGCATCAGATTATGTTAATGGATTTACACTGGCTGTTGATGGCGGATGGCTTGCAAGATAACTTAAAAGAGTATAATAAAAGGCGTTTCAGATGTAATTGTTTGAAACGCCTTTTGTGTATAGTTTTTAGAAATTGATTTTGCAAATGTTTCTGTCAACATGTGACTTGATATAGGCAGGAACAGCAGCTTTGATATCATCTGACATGTCCTTCTGACTTAACATGACAATCATACGTCCTTTGTTAAATAACATGTAATAGCCGAATTTGTTGTAAACATTAGTGAACTGATTCCACTCATATGTGTATACAAGATTATGCTCTGGAATATCTGCCATAATAGCATTATTCATAAGCGTAATTGTACATGGGGCTTCTTCTGATGGATCCCTGTGCTTTAAATGATAGTTAACACTTGACCTGAACTGGTATCCAAAAATATATATTGGGTAAAACCAGCATACAGCATAAAGAATCAGTAAAAAGCTGGAATAATAATGCAGGCACAAAAGTACGAGCGAAATTACGGCAGGAAGCCATGATAGAATAAGTTCAATTGGGTTTCTTATAAATCTGTTCCAAAATACAATCTTGAAATAATCCTTTCCAGAAGCTTTTAATGTTGTGTTGAATTTAATAATATCCATAATAATCCTCATAAATAAATTGATATAGAGATATAATAACACCCTCAAAAAGATAAAACAATTAATTATCTGTTAAATTAAAAATGTATATTGAAATGATTGTAAAATCATGCAAAAATCAGTTTCCAAAAAGATTGTAATAGGCTATAATATTATTAGATTTGTGTATTGCTGGAGGAATATTTTGGGTAGTGATAATAACAGAAATATAGGGCTTTCAGAAATTATACGTATGCTTGAAAATAATGTTACATTTACTCAGGCAGCAGATAGTGTTCTTGAATGTATTACTGACAGCATGGATGTATGTGATGCTGTTGTAATGCAGATAGACAGGGAAAGTGACACTATGCATGTGATATCTGAAACCGGAAATTGTTTTAAAGATGAATCAGGCACGGTTAAACGGTCAGAGTTTGTATTATGTTCAGATGCAATTAAGATTACATACGAAGGAAATGCGGATACAGCACAGAAAGGGCTTCTGGACAGACTTGGAGTAAAACTGAGCATAACAGTACCGATTTTAATTAATAATGTAAAAGCAATGTATCTTATAGTTCTTAGTAATGATGTACAGGCAGTATCAGATAATAAGATTAAGGAATACATAAGCGATATGGCACTGGTACTTCATGGTATAGCACAGAGCAAGGTAATTAATAATTCACTTATATCATCTTATGATGTTTTACAGAAGATTCTTGATAATATAGGCTCTGGAATTATTGTGTGCAGCAGGTATTCTGGCAATATATTGTTTGAGAATGAGATGGCAGCTAATGTACAGGAGGTTCGGGATACAATAAGGGAATGTTTGGAGGATGTGTTTACATGCGAAGATGTACATAGAAGCATCGGAGCATCCATGGAACGCTATAATACAGAGTCAGGATTGTGGTTTGAGGTGAGGTTTTCTGAATTGGAGTGGATTGACGGAAGTGAGGTTATTGTTGTGACCGCCGTAGATATTACCCAGAAGAAAAAGAATCAGCAGAAGATTGAATATCAGGCACATAATGATTTTCTTACAGGTCTGTATAACCGTATGAAATGTGAAGTCGATTTAAGAAAAGTTATAAGAAGAACGGAAAAGGCAGGACTTAAAGGAGCGGTACTGTTTATTGATCTTGATGATTTCAAGCATATTAATGATGGACTTGGCCATCAGTATGGGGATATACTTCTTCAGCAGATTGCGGCAGGACTTACGGGAATTCCAGGTTTGCGTGGACATTGTTACAGAATGGGTGGAGATGAATTTGTAATAATAGTTGAACCTGAAATATTTGGAGACATAAATAATATTATTGGCAATATAACTGCTTTGTTTAATAAGCCGTGGTATCTTATGGAAACTGAATATTTCTGTACAATGAGTATGGGAGTTGCAGTGTTCCCGGATAACAGTGTTGATGTTCATGAAATAACAAGAATGGCAGATGTTGCGATGTATGAGGCAAAGAGGTCAGGAAAGAACGGCTATACTTATTACAGCAGTGAGGTTGAGAATTCAACAGCCAAGAGGCTTGATATCGAGAATAACATGAGACAGGCAGTTTCTACAGGAATTGATGAATTCGTAGTATTCTATCAGCCCGTTGTTGATGTTAATACACAGATGTGTACTTCCTGTGAGGCGCTTGTAAGATGGGACAGCAAAGCACTGGGATTTATGGGGCCGGGTGAGTTCATACCGCTGGCAGAATATCTTGGACTTATTACTTCAATTGGTGACTATGTCCTTGAGGAAGCATGCAGAAGATGTAAGCTATGGAATGATAATGGACATCCAGATTTCTATATTAATGTGAATCTGTCAGTAGTGCAGCTTTTACAGAAGGATGTTGTCGAAAATATTAAAAGAATTCTTGATAAAACAGGTGTTAATCCTAAGAATATAGTACTTGAGATTACAGAATCATTTGCAATTAATGATATGCAGAGAGTTATGGATATTATTACAGGACTTAAGAAGTTAGGACCTAGGATTGCACTTGATGATTTTGGTACAGGTTATTCTTCACTTAACTATATAAAGCAACTTCCTCTTGATATCATTAAGGTTGATAAGACATTTATTGATGATATTGTTGAAGATGATTATGCACAGGCATTTATTAAGCTTATAGTCGACCTTTCCAAGACTATCGGTACTAAGATTGTTGTCGAAGGTGTTGAACATAAGGAGCAGTTTGAACTGCTTAAAAGTCTTGGTGTGGATTATATACAGGGATATTATTTTGGAAAGCCTGTACCAGCCAATATTTTTGAAGAGAAAAACTTAGAGGGGAGATTGGGCGAATGAACATACTGATTAAAGAAGGCAGAGTACTTGACCCTGCAAGTAAAACAGACAAAGTTATTGATGTGCTTATTAATGACGGATTTATTGCAGCAATGGAAGAGAATATTGATGAGTCACAGGCTGATGAAGTGATTGATGCATCAGGCTGTATGGTTATGCCCGGACTGGTTGACCTTAATGCACATTTCAGGGAACCGGGACTTGAGCATAAGGAAACAATCAGAACAGGCTCAAGAGCAGCAGCAAGAGGCGGATATACAACAGTCTGCATGATGCCTAATACGAAACCTGTAATTGATAATGTTGATATGCTGCAATATGTAACAGATAAGGCAGAAGAGGTTACTGACATTAATCTGTATACAATAGCAGCCATGACTGCGGGTCAGGAGGGAGAATATCTTACTGATTTTGAGGCTCTTAAGGATGCAGGTGCTGTTGCAGTCAGTGACAATGGCGGAACTATTATGAATGCAAGAACTGCAAGGCAGGCTATGAGGCAGGCAGCAGAGGTTGATATTCCGGTATTTGCACATTGTGAAGATACTAACTTGGCTGCAAGAGGTGTTATGAATGCCGGAGAGAGAGCCAAGGAACTTGGTCTTTTCGGAATAATGGATGCCGTTGAGGATGTTATTGTTGCAAGAGATATTCTTCTTGCAAAGAATACAGGTGCAAAGCTGCATATAAGTCATGTGTCTAATAAGGAATCAGCATTTATTATAAAGATTGCCAAGGAACAGGGGATTCCAGTGACAGCAGAGGTTGCCCCACATCATTTCACACTGACAGAGGATGCGGTGAACGGGGATGATGCAAACTTTAAGATTAACCCTCCTTTAAGAAAGGCAGATGATGTAAAGGCTCTTAAAGAAGCGCTTGCATCAGGGGTTATTGATGTTATTGCAACAGACCATGCTCCACATCATCCTACTGAGAAGGAAAGACCTTTTGACGAAGCACCGTTTGGTGTAGTAGGTCTTGAAACAGCAGTTCCGGTTACTATTACTGAGCTTGTAAGAACAGGAGTGCTTACTCCGTTACAGATGGTTGAGAAAATGAGTTATAATCCGGCTAAGATACTTGGAATTGACAGAGGAGTTCTTGCACCGGGAAAAGTTGCTGATATAACAGTTGTTAATCCTACAGAAGAGTATGATATTGACAGCAACAGATTTGCTTCAAAGGGAAAGAATACTCCATTTGAAGGAATGCATGTGTATGGAAAGGTTTTATATACGCTTGTTAATGGAAGAGTTGTGTATTCAGACCATAATGGAACAGAAATTCTTATTGAAAGAGAAGTTCCAAAGTTGTAGAATAAAGTGATTTTGCGTATGAATTAAGGAGGCTAAAGTAGATTAATGATTAAGAAGCTTGTTGATAAGATTGTAGAGACTAATGCACCAATAGTTGTAGGACTTGATCCGATGATGAAGTATCTTCCAAAGCATCTTGCAGATGCTGCATTTGAGCAGTATGGTGAGACACTTGAGGGAGCAGCAGAGGCTATATGGCAGTATAACAAAGGTATTATAGATAATATATATGACATTGTTCCAGCTGTTAAACCACAGATTGCAATGTATGAGCAGTTTGGAATTGAAGGACTTAAGGCATTCAAGAAAACAGTTGATTACTGTCACGAGAAAGGCATGATTGTTATCGGTGATGTTAAGAGAGGTGATATTGGTTCAACTTCTGAGGCTTATGCGGTAGCACATCTTGGAAAGGTAAATGTTGGATCTAAGGCAATTACACCTTTTGACGAAGATTTTGCAACTGTTAATCCATATCTTGGCTCTGATGGAATCAATCCATTTATTAAGGTTTGTAATGAGCAGGACAGAGGTATATTTATACTTGTTAAGACTTCTAATCCTTCAAGCGGAGAATTCCAGGATCAGCTTATCAACGGAAGACCATTATATGAGTTAGTTGGTGAGAAGGTTAATGAGTGGGGAGCTTCAAGCATGGACGGAGATTACAGCAATGTCGGTGCGGTTGTTGGAGCTACTTACCCAGAGATGGGAAGAGTATTAAGAAAGGTTATGCCTAAGGCGTATATCCTTGTACCAGGATATGGTGCACAGGGCGGACAGGGCAAGGATCTTGTTGATTTCTTTAATCCTGACGGACTTGGAGCTATTGTAAACAGCTCAAGAGGAATTATTGCAGCATATACTAAGGAGCAGTATGCGAAGTTTGGTGAGAAGAACTTCGGAGAAGCTTCAAGACAGGCTGCTTTTGATATGATTGCTGATATCAACGGAGCACTTGGCAAGTAATTATACGTATTTACACACAGGTTAATAATGGAGATTATTATGGCGTACAGAGAAAATGCGAAGATTCTTAAGGCGGATTGTCTTGCTGACGGAGTCTATGAAATATGGTTTGAAACAAAGGATATTGCTAAGGCCGCTAAGGCTGGACAGTTTATATCAGTATATTCTAATGATGGTTCAAGAATGTTACCAAGACCTATCAGTATATGTAAGGTTGAGAATAATAATTTAAGAATTGTATTCAGAGTTGCCGGCAAGGGAACAGAAGAGTTTTCTAAGATGAAGGCGGGAGAATATCTTGATATTCAGGGACCTCTTGGCAATGGTTATGATCTGGGAAAAATTGCTACAGAGATTAAGGCAGAAGGCAGAGGTTTTGATAAGGCTATTCTTTTCGGTGGCGGAATAGGTGTTCCTCCTATGCTTGAGCTTGCAAGAAGATTAGACTGCCACAAGAATGTTGTAGTCGGTTACAGAAACAGCCAGACTTTCCTTAAGGAAGATTTTGAAGCAGTTGCTGATACAGATGTGTATATTGCAACTGAAGATGGAAGTGTTGGAACAAAGGGTAATGTATTAGATGCTGTAAAACAGGAAAAGGTTGAGGCAGATGTTATATTTGCCTGTGGACCAACTCCTATGCTTCGTGCAATTAAGGCATATGCACTTGAGAATGATATTCCGTGTTATGTTTCATTAGAAGAGAAGATGGCATGCGGAATTGGTGCATGTCTTGCATGTGTATGTAAATCAACTGAGATTGACGACCATTCTCAGGTTAAGAATAAGAGAGTGTGCAAGGAAGGTCCGGTATTTAATGTTAAGGAGGTAGAACTGTAATGAGCGATATTAATATGTCAGTCAATATTGCAGGAGTTGAATTAAAGAATCCTGTGACAGTTGCTTCCGGAACATTCGGTTCAGGCATGGAGTACGGAGAATATGTTGATCTTAACAGACTCGGTGCAGTGACAACCAAGGGTGTTGCCAATATTCCGTGGCCGGGCAATCCTACACCAAGAATTGCTGAGACTTATGGTGGGATGATGAATGCTATCGGATTACAGAATCCGGGACTTGATACATTTGTAAAAAGAGATATTCCATTTCTTAAACAGTACGATACTAAGATTATTGTTAATGTTTGTGGAAAATCTGAGGCAGATTATGTGGATGCTGTTGAAAAGCTTGGCGAACAGCCAGTTGACCTTCTTGAAATCAATATCTCATGCCCTAATGTCAAAGAGGGTGGAATTGCTTTCGGACAGGTTCCATCTTCTGCAGAAGCTATTACTAAGGCGGTTAAGAAGGTAGCAAAGCAGCCGGTTATTATGAAGTTAAGCCCTAATGTTACTGATATTACAGAGATGGCAAAGGCTGTAGAGGCAGGTGGTGCTGACGCAGTTTCGCTTATTAATACTCTTACAGGTATGAAGATTGATGTGAACAGAAGAACATTTGCAGTAGCTAACAAGACTGCGGGTGTATCAGGACCTGCTATTCATCCAATCGCAGTAAGAATGGTTTATCAGGTTGCCAATGCAATTAACCTTCCTATAATCGGAATGGGTGGAATCAGAACAGCAGAGGATGCACTTGAAATGATTATGGTTGGTGCAAGTGCAGTTGCTGTTGGAACAGCGAATTTTAATGATCCATATACAACTATTAAGGTTATTGATGGAATCAGGGAATATATGGAAAAGAATAATGTAGCAGATATTAAGGAGCTGATTGGTTGTGTCAGATAGAATACTTTTCTTAAGTAATGGTTCTATATGCTATGACTCAACAACTTACTTTATTGACTGTATAAGTGAAGAATTAAAAGCTATGGGCTGGGAAGTCATGCATATCAGATTAGATAAAGCCACACAGAAGGATAAGCTGTGTGTGCTGGCTGATGAGTATGACTCCCAGCCTTTTGATTATGTGTTTGATATTAATACAAAGCTGGACGCAGTATGTGATGATTCGGGAAGATACTGCTTTGACAGGCTTGGAAAAGCGGTATGGCATTATATTCTTGACCATCCGTTCTATCATCATGACAGTCTCAAAGTGCCTTTAAAAAACATGAATGTAATATGTCTTGATGAGATGCATAAGAAGTTTGTTGATGAAACCTATCCTCATATTAACAGCTGTATTGTTCTTCCGCTTGCTGCAAAGCAGGCAGAGGGCGGTCTGAAGCCATATGATATGCGTGATAATGACCTGATATTCACAGCGTCCTATACTGACCCTGATATGGTGTATTTTAAGGCAAAGAAGCAGGATAGTGAAAACGTTGATTTTTTTAATACATTTACACAAAGACTGTTTGATAATCCAGAGCTTACGCAGGAGGAAGCCATAAGGCAGATGTATCCAGGTATTAGTGGAGTTCAGACAGCGGAGAAGCTGCAGGAGAATTTCATGGCGGATGTTTATATTCAGGCGGCCATAAGACAGGAGATTGTGGTTCAACTTATAAGAAATCATGTGCCTGTGAAGCTGTATGGACATAACTGGGATACTTTTCTTACGAAGGCAGAGGTTCTTATGAAGGATAATCTGACATTTATTAAAAAGTTTGTTAAGGTCTGTGGAGAGGTAACATATGGGGAACTTCCGGCAATATATAATAATGCAAGGTTTTCAGTTAACCAGCTTCCGTGGTTTAAGGCAGGAATACATGACAGGACGCCGCTTGCACTTATGAATGGCTGTGTGAGTATTACAGATGGAAGTACTTATATGCGCCGGGAGATTCCTATGGATTCAGGAGTTGAATATTATTCTCTTGATGAACTGGAAAATGTTGGAGAGAAGATTAAAAGCCTTGTGGCTGATGTGGGTTCTATGAAGGAGAAAGTGGCAAGAGGCGTTCAGTATGCAGAAGATATGTGGTCGTGGAAACACTGGGCTGTGGAGTTTGTGGAGGCTGCAAAGGAATGCTGAGGCGTGGCGCTTGAGACTGTTGGTGAGATAGATATAGTGTGGTGTGGCGTTCAGGCAGGTGCGTCCTATAAGATTGTTTTTATAGAGGTTTTATAGGCTGTTTTCAGACAGAAAAAGTGTTTTCGGTGTGGAATTACCTATAAGGCTGGCACGAGGAAGCTTTTGATAGGTGGATTGAGAGATAAAATGGCTGGTTTAGCAGGCAATTTGCTGAAATTGTCCTATAAGAACTCAATTAATGCGACTATCTATAGGTATCACGTCAAATATGCATGTATTTAATCATGCCACAGCCATTATGGAAACTAAAGACAGGGATAAATTCTAAAAAGACATGACAGTCATTGATAAAAATGATTGCCATGTCTTTTCGATTATAATGAAACAATATAGTTATAATGTTGCTGCGATATCTTCTGCAATCTGTTCAGGAGTAAGGTGGTTGTCCTTTAATACTTCTGATGCATCGTATCTGTCGATAAATTCTTTCTTAATACCGAAGTTTAATACCTTCATATCAGAAGAACCATAGTATGCTGCAATCTTAGTTCCGAAGCCGCCTTCAAGGTAGCCGTCCTCAAGAGTTGCAACTACTGCGTGGTCTTTCTTTAATTCATTAAGAGTGTCTGCGTCAATACCTGAGATATAGTAAGGATTGATAACAGTTGCGTCAATTCCGTGTGAAGTCTTAAGAATATTAGCGGCTTTTACAGCAGTTTCATAGAAAGTTCCAAGCCCGAGGATAGCAACTCTGCTTCCTTTCTTAGTAATCTCGTAAGTGTCAAGCTTGCTGAAATCTTTAGTTACAGGTACACCTGTTGAAATCATGCTGCCGCCCGGAACTTTAATAGCAACAGGATACTCATTTTGTGTTAAAGACCAGTCAAGCATTGCAATATAATCTTCCTTGGTAACAGGTGCAAGATATACAAGGCCAGGAATGCTGTTAAGCATAGGAATATCCTGAAGCCCGAGATGTGTAACATCATTCATCCCGTACACAGAACCTGCAAATACTGCAAATGTTACAGCATTGCCATTGATACATACATCTTGTGTAATCTGGTCATAGGCTCTCTGTATAAATGAGCTGTAAACACCAAATACAGGCTTTCCGCCGTTAGCAGCGATACCGGAAGCTAACGCAACAGCAGTTTCCTCTGCGATACCAACATCAACAAACTGTTTTCCTGCTTTAGCTCTCATGTCAGCAGTAAATCCCATAACAGTAGGAGTTCCGGCTGTGATTGCAACAACACTCTTGTCCTCGTCCATCTTCTTTAAAAGATACTCTAAAGAAGCGTCAGCGAAATCAGGCTCTCCGCCCTTGGAAAGAGATTCTCCGGTTGCAATATCAAAAGGCATATGCCAGTGCCATTCTTCCTTATTCTGTTCAGCAGGTGCATAACCCTTGCCTTTAAGCGTATTAATGTGGACAACAACCGCCTTTTTAGTATCTTTAACCTTTTCAAATGCTTCAATTAAAGAAGCGATATCATTACCCTTATCAACATAGATGTAATCAAGGTTCATTGCTTTGAAAAGATTACATTCAGCCTGTCCATTTGTTTCACGAAGAAGCTTTAAGTTGCCATAAAGACCACCGTGATTTTCAGCAATAGACATGTCGTTATCGTTAGCAACAATAATCATGTTGCTATTTAATTCAGAAGCAAAATCAAGACCTTCCAAAGCCTCGCCGCCGCTTAAAGAACCATCACCTATAACAGCGATTACATTACCATCTTCACCGTTTAAATCTCTTGCTTTGGCAAGACCGCAGGCAAGACTTATAGAAGTTGAAGTATGACCTACAGTAAAGAAATCATGTTCGCTTTCGTCCGGATTAGTGTATCCTGACACATCATCATAATGCTCCTCATAAAGATATGCATCTTTTCTTCCAGTGAGCATTTTGTGAGGATAGCACTGGTGTGATACATCAAATACGATTTTATCTTTAGGCGAATCAAATACATAATGCATGGCGATGATTGCTTCTACCATACCGAAGTTAGGACCGAAATGTCCGCCGTGTTTGCTGGCTCTTGTAAGAAGGGCGTGACGCATTTCTTCTGCAAGGACATTAAGCTGCATGATGTTTAATGTCTTCACATCAGCAGGACTGTTAATATTCTCAATATACATGTTTTCTGATACTCCTTATCTTATATTTTAATACATTTTATATGATAGCACCTAAAGTCAGGTTTAGGTCAAGAGAAATGTGAAGGGAGTTTTAAACTATTTGCTATAAGGAAATGATGTTGAAAAACAATCGGGTTGGAAATTAGAAATCTGTCGGATTGGAAATACGAAATCAATCGGATTGCCAAGGTATGTGATTAATTATATGTGTAGCATATGTTCGATAAGATATAGTGTTTTAGAGTGTTTGAGAAACTCAGGATGAGATTGAAAAAATATTATTATACATGATATAATATTATATTATGAGAAGTTAAGTGGACAAAATGGTGGAATGAGGAGGTAACTCTTATGAATTCAAACTTTGACTTTTTACAATCAGAGTTTCCGGTTTTAGCAACATTTGGTTGTCAGGCTGAAAAGTATTGCTTTTCTGATCCTAATTCATGCCTTATGAAATTGGGAATGATAGGGGAGAGCATTGTTAATTTAATGTTTACTTATGATAGAATCCAATTGCCATATGATAATACAGCAGTTACAAGAATAGATACTCTTCAAAGAGAGGGATTGCTAACAAGAGATTTAACGGATATTTTACATGCTCTTAGAAAAGCCAGAAATAAAGCTGTGCATGAGAATTATGATTCTGAATCAGAATGTAAAATTCTGATTCAAATGGCTCATAGTCTATGTGAATGGTTTATGCAGACTTATGGCGATTGGAATTATCAGCATCATGATTTTGTTATGCCTGAATTAGAAAACAAGAGAGTTTCGGTTCCACAGGAGGAGAAAGCTGCAGAAGAGAGACAGGCAGAAGAACTTACAAAACAGGCAGAACAAAAAGCAAGTATAGCAGAAGCTATTTCTAAATCAGAGCGTCAGAAGCAGGCTGGTAAAATGGCAAGTCAGCGACCTAAATCAGAAGCTGAAACTAGATATATTATTGATGAACAATTGCGTCAAGTAGGCTGGGAGGCAGATACAGAAAATCTGCGTTATTCTAAAGGAACTCGTCCGGCAAAAGGACATAATATGGCTATTGCTGAATGGCCGACAAATTCTACAGTAGGACAGAGTGGACGTGTAGACTATGCATTATTTGTTGACACTAAGTTGATAGGTGTTATTGAGGCAAAAGCAATACATAAGGATATTCCGTCTGTTATTGATTATCAGGGGAAAGAATATCCACGTAATATTCGTAAGGAAGATTCAGAGTATCAGATTGGAGAATGGGGGGAATACAAAGTACCATTTACTTTTGCTACCAACGGAAGACCATATCTAAAGCAGCTTGAAACAAAGTCAGGTATATGGTTTTTAGATTTAAGAAGCCCTGCAAATAATCCGACAGCTCTTCATGGTTGGATTAGTCCTATGGGAATGGTAGAATTGCTAGAGAAAAATCCTCAAGAGGGTAATTCAGCATTGAAGGCATTGCCATATGATTTTCTTACAGACCCTAATGGGCTAAATTTGCGTGAATATCAGTTAAATGCGATAAAAGCGGCAGAACAGTCAGTTATTGAAGGGAAAAAGAATATTCTTTTAGCTATGGCGACAGGAACAGGAAAGACTCGTACAGTATTAGGCATGATTTATCGCTTTTTAAAAACGAACCGATTCAAGCGTATATTGTTTCTTGTTGATCGGACTTCCCTTGGAGAACAGGCATCAGATGTATTCAAAGAAGTTAAATTGGAAGACTTAATGACACTTGATGAGATATATAATGTCAAGGGACTTGAAGATAAAAATATTGATAAAGAAACTAGAATACAGGTAGCTACTGTTCAGAGTATGGTTAAGCGTATTTTATATAATGACGGAGAAACTATGCCGGCTGTTACAGATTATGATCTGGTTATCATTGATGAAGCACACCGTGGATATATTCTTGATAAGGAAATGGGTGACACCGAAATTTTGTATCGTGACCAGAGAGATTATCAAAGTAAATATCGAAGTGTAATTGAATATTTTGATGCGGTGAAGATTGCACTTACGGCAACACCTGCACTTCAGACGACAGAAATTTTTGGACAACCAGTGTTTAAATATACATATAGGGAAGCTGTCATAGAAGGGTATTTAGTAGATCATGACGCTCCTCATCATCTGGAAACAAAACTTAGTACAGGTGGAATTCACTACAAATTGGGTGATACAGTTATGATTTATGATCCTGTGACAGGCGAAATTACAAATAGTGAGTTGTTGAATGATGAATTAGATTTTGATATTGAACAATTTAATCGACAGGTTATTACAGAGAATTTTAATAAGACAGTTTTAAGTGAAATTGCTCGTGATATTGATCCTGAGAATCCGGAAGAACAGGGAAAAACTCTAATATATGCAGTTGATGACCAACATGCAGATATGATTGTATCAATTTTGAGAGATATTTATTCGGAATATGGAGTCTCTAATGAGGCTATTATGAAGATAACAGGTAGCGTTGGAGGCGGAAATCCTAAGAAAGTGCAGGAGGCTATCAAACGCTTTAAGAACGAGAATTATCCAAGTATTGCAGTAACAGTAGACTTGTTGACTACAGGAATTGATGTGCCTGAAATTACAAATTTAGTGTTTATGCGTAGGGTGAAATCACGTATTTTATTTGAACAGATGTTGGGACGTGCTACCAGATTATGTCAAAAAATTCATAAGACACATTTTGAAATATATGATCCTGTGGGAGTATATGATTCTTTGAATGATGTGAATACTATGAAACCGGTAGTGGTTAATCCTGCAACAAGCTTTACTCAACTATTGGATGGGCTGTCTGAAATAAATGATGATAAACAGGTAGAACAGCAGATTAATCAGATAATTGCTAAACTACAGAGAAAGAAACGAAATATGTCGCCTAAAGTGATGGATTATTTTATTAGCATGACTGATGGAAAAGACCCATCACAGTTTATTATGGAAATTAAAAAGTCAGATGTTCAGGAAGCTAAGAATAGTCTGCTTAAATACCGTGATGTATTCAAAATGCTGCAAGAAACGAAAGCAAATGGTTTTCGTTCTGTTGTGGTTTCTGATGCAGAGGATATATTGACAGAACATTCACGTGGATATGGAAATGCAGAAAAACCAGAAGATTATCTGAATGCATTTTCACGTTATATTCAGAATAATCGTAATGAAATTGCGGCATTGAATATTATCTGTACCAGACCAAAGGATTTGACAAGAAAAGATTTGAAGGATTTAAGGTTAACACTCGATAGAGAAGGATTTACTACACAGCAGTTGAATACTGCACTTTATGAATTGACTAATGAAGAGATAATGGCAGATATTATAAGTTTGATTCGACGCTATGCAATTGGCTCAACGCTTGTTAGTCATGAAGCACGTATTCACAGAGCTGTTGAGAAACTTAGAAAAAAACATAATTTTTCAAAGCAGGAACAGAGCTGGATATCTCGCATTGAAAAATATTTGCTAGGGGAATCTGTAATGAATATTAAGGTGTTTGATGAAGACAGCAGATTTGCAAGCTATGGAGGCTTCAATAAGATAAATAAAGTATTTCAGAATAATCTTGAAAGCATTGTGCTTGAATTGAATGAATATTTGTATGATGACGGAGGAAATGTTGCATGACAACACAAGAAATTGTATCCAAATTATGGAATTTATGTAATGTACTAAGAGATGATGGTATCACATATCATCAGTATGTTACAGAGTTAACATATATTTTGTTTTTGAAAATGGCTAAGGAAACTGGAACAGAAGAACAGATTCCAGAGAAATACCGTTGGGATGAATTGAAGGCTAAAAGTGGAGTAGAACTGAAAAAGTTTTACAAGGAGCTGTTATCAGAACTTGGAGATAATGGTACAGGTAGAATTCGTGAAATATATCAGGGTGCAGCAACAAATATTGACGAGCCTAAGAATCTTGAAAAAATTATAGCCACGATAGATAGTCTTGATTGGTATTCTGCAAGAGAAGAAGGACTTGGAAATCTGTATGAAGGTTTACTTGAGAAGAACGCTAATGAAAAGAAATCAGGTGCAGGTCAGTATTTTACTCCACGAGTTTTGATTGATGTTATGACAAAACTTATGAAACCGCAAGTAGGAGAGAGATGTAACGACCCTGCATGTGGAACATTTGGTTTTATGATTGCTGCTCATCAGTATGTATCAGAACATACAGATAATTTTTTTGACATTGAAGATGCAGATTTGGCAAGATTTGAGAGGGAGGAAGCATTTACAGGTTGCGAGCTTGTACATGATACACATCGGTTGGCATTGATGAATGCTATGCTCCATGATATTGAAGCTCCTATTACATTAGGTGATACACTTTCAAATATTGGAAAATCAATGCATGATTACGATCTGGTTTTGACAAATCCACCTTTTGGAACTAAGAAAGGCGGAGAACGTGCTACACGTGATGATTTTACATATCATACAAGTAACAAACAGTTAAACTTTTTACAGCATATTTATCGAAGTTTAAAAAACAACGGAAAAGCAAGAGCTGCTGTTGTATTGCCGGATAATGTGTTATTTGCGGATGGTGATGGAGAGAAAATTAGATTGGATTTATTAGATAAATGCAATTTACATACAATTCTGCGTCTTCCTACAGGAATATTCTATGCACAGGGTGTTAAGACAAATGTACTTTTCTTTACTCGTGGAAAAACAGATAAGGGAAATACAAAAGAAGTCTGGATTTATGATCTTAGAAATGACATGCCATCATTTGGAAAAACTAATCCTTTAAAGCCAGAGCACTTTGATGACTTTATAGCATGCTATGCAGATGGAGACTTAAGCAAGCGAAAAGAAACATATAGTGAAGAAAATCCAAATGGAAGATGGCGTAAGTTCTCAATTCAGGATATTCTTGCAAGAGATAAGACAAGTTTAGATATTACATGGATGAAGACTGAATCTGATACAGACAATTATACACTTGCGGAATTACTTGATCAGATTAAAGAAAAGTCTGAGAATATTGCCAAAGCAGTCTCAGAATTAGAACAATTGATTGGAGAAGTGGAGGAGTAATGGATACAAAAGCATTAAGACAAAAAATACTTGATCTTGCTATCCGTGGCAAACTGGTTCCACAGGATCCAAATGATGAACCAGCAGAGGTATTGTTGGAACGCATCAGAGAGCAGAAGCAGCAGATGCTCAAGGAAGGTAAGCTCAAGAAAAAGGATATTAAGAATGATACAATTATCTTTAAAGGTGAGGATAATTTGCATTATGAGAAGTTCCAGGATGGAACTGTGAAATGTATTGAAGATGAGATACCGTTTGAAGTGCCGGAGGGGTGGGCGTGGAGCAGATTAGTATCCTTAACAGCGATTATTACCAAGGGGGCATCACCTAAATGGCAAGGAGTAGATTATACATCATCAGGCACAATGTTTATAACAAGTGAAAATGTCGGAGTTGAAACACTTCTGCTTGAATCCCCAAAATTCTTGTCTGAGAAGATCAACAAGATCCAACCACGCTCAATATTAGAAACCCATGATATTCTAACTAATATCGTTGGTGCTTCTATTGGAAGAACGTGCGAATATACATTAGTAGATTCTGCCAACACGAATCAGGCAGTTGCAATCATTCGTTTGATAGCCGTAGATATGGTGTCCTATGTTGTAAAGTGCTTAAACAGCGACTACTGTGTTAATCTGATGTTTGCTAATCAAGTTAATGTTGCCAGAGCCAATTTAAGCTTATCCAGTCTCGCAAACTTTCTTATTCCAATTCCACCACTAAAAGAAATGTACCGTATAATTGCACATCTTGATTGTAGTCTGCGGCACATAAGTGGTATTCAGAGCAGTGAGGATGAGCTGCGTCAGCTAATACTTTTTACTAAAACAAAAATCCTCGATCTTGCTATCCGAGGCCAGCTTGTGCCGCAGAATCCAGATGATGAGCCTGCTTCTGTTCTTCTAGAACGCATCCGTACAGAGAAAGAAGAACTGATTAAACAAGGCAAAATCAAGCGTGATAAGAAGAAATCTGTTATCTTTAAAGGTGATGATAACTCTTATTATGAGAAGATTGGCAATAAAGTAAATTGTATTGATGAAGAAATTCCATTTGAATTGCCAGAAGGTTGGGCTTTTATTCGTCTAAAGATTGCATGGGAACTCATATCTGGAAGAGATTTGTCTCCATCAGAATATAACGATAAAAATGATGGGATTCCATATATTACAGGTGCAAGCAATTTTAGAAATGGGCATATTAGCTTAGTTCGTTGGACTACCGTTCCGCAAGTTATTACTCGGAGAGGAGACTTACTTCTGACTTGCAAAGGAACTATCGGCGAAATCGCACATAATAACTTTGGGGAAGCTCACATTGCGCGTCAAATTATGGCTATTCGCAATATCTATAGCCTTAATATTGATTTTCTGGCATTATGCATTGAATATTCAATGACGAAAATCAAACAAGCTGCCAAGGGACTTATTCCGGGAATATCTCGTGAAGATATTCTTAACTTGGTTATACCTATTCCACCAATCAAAGAGCAAGAAAATATTTGCAACAAGCTCAAAGTAACTTTTTCAGCAATAGAGCATATTGAAAAGAGCCTCAATTGAGGCACTTTTCGATTATAGCCAGGTGGCTAAATGCAACATTTATAGATTTATCAATGCGTTTCTGTTCAGATAACGGAGGAACTGCGATGAGCATTTCTTTTAATGTAAGTGGCTTTAATTCCTTTTGGTTGGTTGATCCTTCGCCTTTCTTTTCAAGTTCGGTTTGATGTGCCTTCATAAAAGCATATAGGTAATGTGAGCTAATGCAACTAAAGCTACGAATTACCGTAACATAGGAATCAGGAACAATTAAGAGACCTGTAGTATTATCGGTATTTCTATAAATTCCGACTCGTCCAAGAGTACCTGTTCCGGTTGAGTTAATTACTATATCTCCATCTTGCATATGTTCATCAGTCGGATAACGTTTTATTGTGGTCTCGTCAAGATATTGAGCCAAACTAATATCTATGCCATTGTATTTGGTGTTGCATTTCTGAGCAAATACAATAACATTGCTGATTTCTGCATATTTTGGAGATTTTCCTCGACGAATTTCTTTAACACAGCAGTTTTCTAAACGCATCCATGTCCAAGTATCTGGAATATCATATGGTATGTCTTCATCAATGCAAGACACCTCACCATCAATCTTCTCATGATAAGAGGAGTGAAAACATCTTCGATATAATATTAAGGCGAATTTCTCGCAAAAATATTATATCGGAGGTGTCTTTTTATGAAGACAAAATTAACATTTGAGGAATACTTGAGGAAGGATAATTTATCAAAGAATACGATTACTTCGTATCTGTGGACAGTGAATTATTACACTGAGAATTACGATGCCGTCAGCAAAGAAAATCTGCTTGCATACAAGGGATACTTGATGGAATTCTTTAAACCTAAGACAGTAAATCTGCGTATACAGGCAATAAACAAGTACTTGGAATATTTAGACAAACAGCAATTACAGCTTAAGGCTGTTAAGGTACAACAAAAGAATTTTTTAGAAAATGTTATCAGCAATGCCGATTATAATTTTCTGAAAAAACAGCTCAAGAAAGATGGCAATATGGAATGGTATTTTGTGATTTGGTATTTAGCGGCTACAGGGGCAAGAGTAAGCGAGCTAATTCAAATTAAGATTGAACATATTGAAATTGGATATTTTGACTTATATACCAAAGGTGGTAAACTTCGTCGATTATACATACCGAAAAAATTAAAGAAAGAAACTCTTGAATGGCTGGAGGAAACGCATCGTTTCTCCGGCTATTTGTTTCTGAACAGATATGGCGAAAGAATTACAACAAGAGGAATTTCTCAACAGCTCAAGAACTATGCTGAAAAATACGGACTTGATAAAAAGGTGGTTTACCCACATTCATTCCGTCACAGATACGCAAAGAATTTTCTTGAGAAGTACAATGATATTGCTTTGCTTGCTGACCTTATGGGGCATGAGAGCATTGAAACAACACGCATTTACCTTCGCCGTACTGCCAGCGAACAACAGGAACTAGTAGATAAAATAGTAACCTGGTAAAAATTAAGCCGTCCTCGGATGAGGGCGGCTTAGATGTTATTCTATATTTTGGACTATGGAATCAAGCAAAGAATAATATTGATAAATCTTTTCGACTATTTTATTTTGTTCATTTATAGGTGGAATAGGAATAAGTGTGGTTCTTATATGTTCAAGGTGAAGATTAGGCACACCAATTCCCTTTAGAGAACTTTTAAAATAGTCTTGGATGGTATTACTTGCTATAATTTTCAGCAAGTACTGTGAGGAAATATTGTTATTTATTACTCTTAACAAAGCTAATGTTACATAAATATCAAACTCACATTCTCTATCAACTATTGCCGCAACTCCTGTAGTTCCATTTTTGGCAAGCAAAATATCATTCATTTTAGGTGATACTCTTGAATATAACTCATCATGTAAAGATTTTGGGATATACATGATATCATTCCAATTGATTTTTCCTGTAGTTATATTCTTTGCTGATAAGAAGATGTATCCGCTATCTGAATAGGTAGGCGTTTTGTGTGTTCCGTCAGTTATAGGATAACAGATTGTTTGTAATCTACTCCACTCCCAATTTTGAGGCACTTCAAACGGGATTTCATCATCAATATTGCTTATTATATCTCCAACTCTTTCATAATAAGAGTTATCATCACCTTTAAAAATAACAGATTCCTTCTTATCACGCTTGATTTTTCCCTGCTTAATAAGTTCTTCTTTTTCAGCACGGATACGCTCAAGAAGAACAGAAGCCGGCTCATTATTTGAGTCTTGAGATACAAGCTTTCCACGAATGGCAAGGTCTAGGATTTTGGATTTTGCATTATCTACAAGTTTTAAAACATTTTCTTTTTCGAACTCTATTTTATCTATAGATGCCCATATAATATCTAGCTGCTGACTTATAAGTTGTTGCTCTTTATATGGGGGTAAAGCAACAAGTATTGAGTTCATATTATCTTGTGTCATTTTAGGCTGTGCAGAACCAGTTACATATTTTTCTAAGTTAATTGCATTAATAAAAAAACAAATAAACTGTAAGATGGATTTGTCTGGAGAATCAATACAATGAGCGTGGTTGTTAACCCAGTATTTTCCTTCTGCAAAAAAAGCAATTGGTTTACTACGTGTTACAAGATTTGCACCATCTTCACCTATTAATAAAAGTTTTTCGTCAAAAATATATTTATCAATTTTGTCAATCTTGCCAGAAGCGCCATAGTAATCATAAATTTTTTCAACATCCGTACGTTGGGATGCAGATATTGGTTTTCGTTCACTATCTCGATTAATCGTAATTGCTAAGAATCGTGCCCAAGCCCACCCCTCCGGCACTTCAAACGGTATCTCATCTTCAATACATTTCACAGTTCCATCCTGGAACTTCTCATAATGCAAATTATTGATACAAGTAGTAAGTTTAAGGTACCTTCGTGGAAAATAAAAAAGTGGAGCCCACGCATGGAACTCCACCGGCTACGGGCATCGCAAGTTTCCGTAGCGCAACCATATGTACATTAACATTACAAGATGTGTATGTCAATAAACTCATGTTAGATATTGAATTATATTTTCCTGTATCGGCTGATTTTATCCCAGCTAGCAGGAAATCCCATATTATCAAGCAATTGTTTCTCTGTAAGATGAGGACACTGCTTAATTACAGTTTTTATAAGTTTTGAAAGAGCAGTTTTAAAGAGTCTGAATTCATCATTATTTATCAGGTAGCGTAGGGCAATTACAACTGCGAATAAATCCTGCTTGCCGTATACATAGTGATTATTGTTTTGATTGATTTGAAGCTTTTGGTGTAGCAGGGTATCAGGAATTGTCTCGTTTATTCTGAATGAAAATAGACGCTCTCCATGAGCACATACATTACGGCATTTGCCTATAATGTTGATAAACTGATGCAATTGTTTTTCTGAAACATTCTGAAAGTTTTTGCTGATTTTGGTTCTAATATCAGTAGTTGCATATTGATACATTTTGGAAATCTGCCCAAATGTTAAAGCATTTGTTGCAACCCATAATGGTACATTGTGATATGTATTGACTGAATGCTCAATATAGGCATATTTGCTGGGTGTAGCAATAACTTTTTGTAATGAATGAGTCAGGCGAAGCAGTTCACGATGGTTCTTTCTGGTGTGATTATAATTATTTATATTAAGATACATGGACTGCTGTTCACCATATTTTTCACAGAAGTGATAGGAAAACATGGATTTTATATGGCGTTCTACATGAAGAATGTATTTCAGAAATAAAGTGCGCAACTCTTCATCAAAGTAGTAGAAAGAAACCAATTCATCAAAAGTAACGCCATGAATATATTTATTTGACGGAGCATGTTTGAAAAGAGATTTGTATCCGCCTATTAGAGAATAGTAGCTGAGTTCTTCCAGTTTTTTAGTGGCATATTCGTGATTAGGAATAGCAAGTTGTTTGTCATATTCAAGAATATGTAGTTGCTGCTCATAGGTGAGAAAGTTTTTTGCCATATAGTATTTCCTTTCTGAAACAGGCATAAAAAAAGTGGAGTCCACGCATGGAACTCCACCGGCTACGGGCATCGCAAGTTTCCGTAGCACAACCACTACATGTAATATACCATTGATATCCATTGATGTCAAACAGCATTTTGTTAGCAGCAATAATAGTTTATGCGTTTCTGCGTGTGATATTCTTATTTTGTATCTTCTAGTCATTCGGATTATTCAGATAATCGTTATTTTGAAAAATATAGTTATCATATGCTGAAATAATGATATCTGAAATAACTATAAGTATTATAACACAAAACAAACATATGTTCTATAAATTTTGCACTTTTTAAAACATTTGTGAGAGATGCAGAAAGGCTTGGACTTTGTTGATATTTTTGTAACAGGAGCACAGATATATAGGGGTTAAAGGTGTGTTGTGGGAGTAAGCATGAAGCTGCTGAATTATTAACTTGACAATGCTTAGTGGGTTTTAAGGATTTCTAGCTGCCAGATTATCATGGAAGGGTTACATAGGATTTTGATGAGCAGATTTTAATATGTAATTTTAATGCGCAATGACGCATTGAAACGGGAAAACATTTATGATAAAATAAAAATCAATATTGAATATGAAGCAGCACCGCCGGACAGCGGGGCTGAATAAGGAGGATATAATGGAGCAGTATAAGCAGGAATTTATAGATTTCATGGTAGAGAGTGATGTGTTAAAGTTTGGAGATTTTACTTTAAAGAGTGGAAGAAAGTCACCTTTCTTCATGAACGCAGGTGCGTATGTTACAGGAACACAGCTTGCAAGACTTGGTGAGTATTATGCAAAGGCTATTCATGAAACATATGGTGATGATTTTGATGTACTGTTCGGACCAGCATATAAGGGAATTCCAATCAGCGTAGTTACAGCAGTTGCATATGCAAAGCTTTACGGCAAGGAAGTAAGATACTGCTCAGACCGTAAGGAAGAGAAGGACCATGGTGCTGATAAGGGCGGATTTCTCGGAAGCAAGTTAAAGGATGGCGACAGAGTCATTATGATAGAAGATGTAACAACATCCGGTAAGTCGATGGAAGAGACAGTTCCTAAGGTAAGAGGGGCAGCAGATGTTACTATTGTAGGACTTATGGTTTCACTTAACCGTATGGAAGTAGGCCTTGGCGGAAAGGTGAGTGCACTTGAGGAGATTAAGGAAAGATATGGTTTCCCAACAAGCGCAATTGTATCTATGGCAGATGTTGTAGAACACCTTTACAATAAAGAGTGTGAGGGTAAGGTAGTTATTGATGATGCACTTAAGGCGGCAATTGACAAGTATTACGCAGAATATGGTGTTAAGAATGCATAACAGCGCAAGAATGGAGGATCATTATGGAAGAGAATCTTTATAAGAAATTAAAGTCAGTAGGAGCTTCTAATCTTGTATTTGGTATCCTGATAATACTCTTTGGTATCGGTGCAGGTGTAATGATGATTATTAATGGTGCAAGACTTCTTGCACACAGATCAGATAGCTTATTCTAGTGAAGGGGAACTGCCTGGTGGGTTAATTATGCCTGCCGGGCAGATTTGTTATGAAAAAGAAACATTATGTAACGCTTATAAAATGGGCGCTTTTTGTTATATATATGATTCTGCTCTTTTATGTAGTCTTTTTCGCAGAAGGAATGGGAAGGGCAGAGATAGCCAGCGGTTACAAATACAATCTTACACTGTTCACGGAAATCAGGCGCTATTGGCGTTATCTTGGACATTTTGACTCGCTTGGCTGGATAGCATTTCTTAATATAATTGGAAATGTGCTGGCATTCATACCATTTGGAATATTCGTGCCGTGGCTTTCCAATGGCAGAATTAATGTTTTTGCTACATTTGCATATGGATTCGCACTGTCGCTTACAATAGAAACAGTACAGCTTATATGTAAGGTCGGCTGCTTTGATGTTGATGACCTTGTGCTTAATGTACTGGGAGCATTGTGCGGTTATGCGGTATATGCGATAGCATACAGAATAGTTAAAATGTTTAGTAAAAAGGACAGGTGAAAAAATGAAACTTTTTAATAAATACAAGTTCTCTGATAAAAGTCAGGCACTTGGTGGTTTGATATCGACTGCGATGGGAATACTGTCATTGCTTTCTTTTGGTTACGGAGTGTATCTGTCTTTTAAAGCAGCAGGAGAAGGCGGCTTAAGAGTAGGAAGTCTTGGAATATTAAGCCTTATCTTAGCGGTAATTGGAACAGTAATCGGACTAATCAGCTTCAAAGAAGATAATAAGTTCTACGGAACTTCGAGATTTGGTTCAATGCTGTGTGGGGTAATAGCAGTATTTATGATAGCAGTATTCTTAATGGGAATATAATCCTTATCAGGGCAGAAGGAGAAAGAAATTGTTTAATGATAATGTAGAAGAGCGTTACGCTCTTGCAATAGAAAGAATTAAAGAGATAGCAGAGGAGCCGGGGCTTAAGACGGATGGGTTTGCAGATTATTTCAAATGTATCGCTGCATTTATTCTTAAGATGGATAAGCTTGCGGCTGACTTAAAAGCTGATGTTTTCAGAGATTATTCACTTGAAGAATATAAGAATCTGAATACAGGTCTGTATGAAGATGTAATTGGAAAGGCTTACGAGACAAGCTACGCTAATCCGGCATATGCAGCTTCAAAGTTAGGGCTTTCAGAGGGAAGGCTTTTGTCATTCCTTTACGTTGAGATAAGAGGAATGATTGTGTATGCATATGAAGGTAGAATGGCAGAAATGACAGCACTTATGGAGCTTTTTGTTGAAGTGTACTGCATGTGTGCATCGACTGAGGAAGACTGTGGAAAGCCAGATTATAAGCAGATGAAAGAGTCTGTGTACTGGTATGTTAGTGATTACAGTGATGACCTTATGGAGTACAGGGTAAGAGAGCTGTTAGACCCTGAACTTGATTTTGCAACTAAGATAATTATGGAGTCTGACCTTACAGATGTAAGATATCTGTACAGATTCGGTGAGTATGTTACTGACAATGAGATTAAGACAGCAGAGTATCTTAATTCGCTCAGTGAAGAAGAAATCCAGAAGATGGCGGACACATTTACAGAAGGGTACAGAATCGGATTCGAGCTTACAGGCAAGGATTTGTCTAAGAAGAAAACAGTTAATATAAGATACTGTCTGGGATTTGAAAGACTTGTGAGGGCTGAGATTAAGAATTTTGAAAAGCTTGGACTTAAGCCTACAATATACAGGGCAGCGGTCAACACGATTAATAAAAGACTTAACATTAAGGTTGGCTATTACGGAGCTAATCCTAACAAGCAGATGGATTTCGACCATCGTTTTGACAATGCACTTTATATGGATGGAGAATTCGTTGAGAGAAAGACTGGTGCATTAAAGCTTGCATATGAGAAGAACAAAGAGCTTGCAGTGGTGCATGGTGGACCTGCTGTTATGGAGGTGTTTGGTGAAGTGCCATTCGAGCCTCAGATTAAGAGCGAGGCATTAACGCTTGATACAAAGCAGCAGAAGCTTTCTGTGAAATACAGCAATGACGCAGGAAGCATTGTTAATGAGTATATCAAAGGCGAAGAGAGAAGCTTTACAATAATTGCTTATCCGATACCTGAGATTGGCGAGAATTTTGAGGAAATATTCGAGGGTACTGTTAAGATTAATACCCTTGATTATAACAAATATAAAGCTATCCAGCAGGCGCTTATTGATGTACTTGATACAGCACAGTATGTTGAGGTTAAGGGGACTAACGGAAACAGCACAGATATGAAGGTTTCTATTATGAAGATAACCGATCATAAGACGCAGACTGTATTTGAGAACTGTCTTGCGGACGTTAATATTCCGCTTGGAGAAGTATTTACATCGCCTGTGCTTAAGAAAACAACAGGTGTGCTTAATGTGAGCAGTGTATATCTTAATGATATTAAGTTCAATAATCTTACGGTATGGTTTGAGGACGGATTTGTTAAGGACTACACATGCACTAACTTTGATGATGAAGCTAAGAATAGAGAGCTTTTCAAGGCAAATGTGTTATATGACCATGAAACTTTACCGCTCGGAGAGTTTGCTATAGGAACTAACACTACAGCATATGTGTTTGCCAATAAGCATGATATTGTGTATAAGCTTCCGATTCTTATTGTTGAAAAGATGGGACCACATTTTGCAGTCGGTGACACATGCTATTCAAGGGCAGAAGATGTGTATGTAACTAATCCGGACGGCAAGGAGATTATCTCAAGGGATAATGAGGTTTCACTTCTTCGTAAGACGGAGCCGGACAAGGCTTATTATAACTGTCACACCGATATTACCATTCCGTATGATGAGATTGGTAATATTACTGTTGTGGCAGAGGATGGAACAAGAACAGACTTGATTAAGAACGGCAGATTCGTGCTTGATGGCACGCTTGCACTTAATGATGCATTTTTAACAGAATTATAAATATATAATTGTAAGCTGTAAACAGGCTTTATCTTGACGCAAAGTTTAAAACAAAGTACAATGATAATTAGTGTTTTCACTAATTTTAATATTATATCTATCGGACATAGGAGGTTAATATGGCTTTAGTAGGAATTGTTATGGGAAGTGACTCTGATATGCCTGTTATGGCAAAGGCAGCAGACATTCTTGAACAGTTAGGAATTTCGTATGAGATGACAATTATCTCAGCACACAGAGAGCCTGACGTATTCTTTGAATATGCTAAGAGTGCAGAGGAGAAGGGATTTAAGGTTATTATTGCAGGTGCAGGTATGGCAGCACATCTTCCGGGTATGTGCGCAGCTATTTTCCCAATGCCTGTTATTGGTATTCCAATGCACACAACATCACTAGGCGGTAGAGATTCATTATATTCAATAGTACAGATGCCTACAGGTATTCCTGTTGCAACTGTTGCTATTAACGGTGGTGCCAATGCAGGTATTCTTGCAGCCAAGATTCTTGCAACATCTGATGCAGCACTTCTTGAAAGGCTTAAGGATTATACTAAGAATCTTAAGGAAAGTGTTCAGAAGAAGGATGCCAGACTTCAGGAAGTCGGTTATAAGAATTATTAATTAGTAACTGAATAGTTACATTAACTTACATTTATCATAATATTGAAGGAGAAAGAATCATGGATTACAAGAAATCTGGAGTTGATATTGAAGCAGGTTACAAGTCAGTTGAGTTAATGAAAGAGGCTGTTAAGTCTACTATGAGAGAAGAAGTGTTAGGCGGAATCGGCGGATTCTCAGGAGCATTTTCACTCGCTAAGATTAAGGAGATGGAAGAGCCTGTATTACTTTCAGGAACTGACGGATGTGGAACTAAGGTTAAGTTAGCTTTCATTATGGACAAGCATGATACTATCGGTATTGATGCAGTTGCTATGTGTGTTAACGATGTTGTATGTGCTGGTGGAGAGCCACTCTTCTTCCTTGATTACATCGCATGCGGCAAGAATTATCCAGAAAAGATTGCTACTATCGTTGGTGGTGTTGCAGAGGGCTGCAGACAGTCTGAATGTGCACTTATCGGTGGTGAGACAGCAGAGCATCCGGGACTTATGCCACAGGATGAATATGATCTTGCAGGATTTGCTGTAGGTGTTGTTGATAAGAAGGATCTTATTACAGGCGAGAACATCAAGCCGGGTGATACTCTTATCGGTATCGCTTCAAGTGGTGTACACAGCAATGGATTCTCACTTGTAAGAAGCGTATTTACAATGACAGAGGAATCTCTTAATACATATTACGATTCACTTGGAAAGACATTAGGAGAGGCATTACTTGCTCCAACTAAGATATATGTTAAGACAATGAAGGAAATCAAGAAGGCAGGCGTTAAGGTTAAGGGCTGCAGCCATATCACAGGTGGTGGTTTCTATGAAAATGTACCTAGAATGCTTCCAGACGGTGTTAAGGCAGTAATTAAGAAGGACAGCTACGAAGTACCACCAATCTTTAAGATGCTTGCAGAAGATGGCAATATCGAAGAGCATATGATGTATAATACATTTAACATGGGTATCGGTCTTGTACTTGCCGTTGATCCTGCTGATGTTGATACAGTTATGGCAGCAGTTAAGGCTGCAGGTGAGACTCCATATGTTATCGGAAGCATTGAAGCTGGCGAGAAGGGAGTTACTTTATGCTAAGAGTTGCAGTTATGGTTTCCGGAGGCGGAACTAATCTTCAGGCTATTATCGATGCTGTTAAGGATGGAACAATCACTAACACAGAGCTTGTAGCAGTTATAAGCAATAATGCCGGAGCATATGCACTCACAAGAGCTAAGGATAACAATATTCCAGCATATTGCATATCACCAAAGGATTATGAAAGCAGAGACGCATTTAACGATGCATTGCTTGATAAAGTGAATGAGCTTAATGTTGACCTTATAGTACTCGCAGGATTCCTCGTAAGAATTCCAGAGAAAATGGTTCATCAGTACAGCCACAGAATTATTAATATTCATCCATCACTTATACCTTCCTTCTGCGGGGTTGGTTTTTATGGACTTAAGGTTCATGAAGCAGCTTTAGAAAAAGGTGTTAAGGTATCAGGTGCAACTGTGCATTATGTAGATGAAGGAATGGATACAGGAGAGATTATTTTCCAGAAGGCAGTTGATGTACTTGATGGTGACACTCCTGAAACTCTTCAGAAAAGAATTATGGAGCAGGCTGAATGGAAGCTTCTTCCTAAGGCAATTAACAAGATTGCCAATGAACATGTTAATTAATGATTACTGACTAAGTATATAGATAATGGTATGCGGAGGAATTAAGATGAAAGTATTAGTTGTAGGCAGCGGTGGAAGAGAGCATGCAATATGCTGGAAGTTAAGCAAGAGCCCTAAGGTTGACAAGATATACTGTGCACCGGGCAATGCAGGAATTGCAGAGCTTGCAGAGTGTGTTGATATTAAGGCAATGGAGTTTGACAAGCTTGTAGCATTTGCTAAGGAAAACAGCATTGACCTTACTGTTATCGGTATGGATGACCCACTTGTCGGTGGTGTTGTTGATATATTCGAGGCAGAAGGCTTAAGAGTATTCGGACCAAGAAAGAATGCAGCTATTCTTGAGGGTTCTAAAGCATTTTCTAAGGACCTTATGAAGAAATACAATATTCCTACAGCAGCGTATGAGACATTTACATCAGCAGAAGAGGCCAAGAAGTATCTTGAGACTGCTGAGTATCCTATCGTTCTTAAGGCTGACGGACTTGCACTCGGCAAAGGCGTTCTTATATGTGAGAACAAAGAGGATGCACTTGCAGGTGTTGATGAGCTTATGCTTGACAAGAAGTTCGGAACAGCAGGTGATACAATTGTCATTGAGGAATTCATGACAGGCCGTGAGGTTTCAGTACTTTCATTTGTTGATGGTGATACAATTAAGATTATGTCATCAGCTCAGGATCATAAGAGAGCTAAAGATGGTGACCAGGGTCTTAACACAGGCGGAATGGGTAACTTCTCACCATCACCTTTTTACACTAAGGAAGTTGATGAGTTCTGTAAGAAATACATTTATCAGGCAACTGTTGATGCAATGAAGAGCGAGGGCAGACCATTTAAGGGAGTTATCTTCTTTGGACTTATGCTTACTCCAAAGGGACCAAAGGTTCTTGAGTACAATGCAAGATTTGGTGATCCTGAGGCACAGGTTGTTCTTCCTAGAATGAAGAATGATATTGTTGATGTATTTGAGGCTTGTATTGATGGAACTCTTGATAAGGTTGACCTTCAGTTTGAAGATAACGCATGTGTATGTGTAATTCTCGCATCTGACGGATACCCACTCGCATATGAGAAGGGCTTCGAGATTAAGGGAATGGAAAACTTCAAGGGTAAGGATGATTATTTCTTATTCCATGCAGGTTCTAAATTCAACGAAGAAGGCAAGGTTGTAACTAATGGAGGACGAGTTCTCGGTGTTACAGCACTTGGCAAGGACCTTAAGGAAGCAAGAGCCAAGGCTTATGAAGCTACTGAATGGGTAGATTTCGATAACAAATATATGAGACATGATATTGGTAAGGCAATTGATGAAGCTTAATTAGTAACTGTTAAGAGTCAGGCAAAATGCGAAGCATTTTCGATACTGGCGGAAAATAGTTAGTATTAAAGAAAATGGGGGCAGATGGCTGGAGAATACCGGTTATCTGCCTTAGTGTGTAAATGAGGAGACAATTATGAAAATAACACCAGTTAAGGGTACTAATGATTATCTTCCTAATGAGGTTGAAATCAGGGATTACCTTCAGAATGAGATATTAAAGGTATATGTTGCTAATGGATTTGAACACATTACAACACCTATTATTGAGGATATTGAGAATCTTGATAAGAGTGATGGTGGTGAGAACTTAAATCTTATATTCAAGATTATGAAGAGAGGCGATAAGCTTGAGAAGGCTGTAAGTTCACTTCAGGAAAATCCTAAGACAGGAACAGCCTGTGAGAATGAAATTGCTGATATGGGATTAAGATATGACCTTACACTTCCGCTCAGCCGTTACTTTGCTAACAACAAGGACAAGCTCACTCTTCCTATGAAATGTATCCAGATGGACAGAGTGTACAGAGCTGAAAGACCACAGAAGGGCAGACTTCGTGAGTTTGTTCAGTGTGATATTGATATTATCGGTTCTGATTCTACAGATTCAGAGGTTGAACTTATTCTTACAACAACCAAGGCTCTTAAGGCTATTGGCATGAAGAATTTCAAGGTTAAGATTAATGACAGAAGACTTCTCCGTTCATTCCTTCAGAATTGTGGATTTACCGAGGATCAGCTTGACAGTGTGTGCATTACATTTGACAAGATGGATAAGGTCGGACTTGACGGTGTTAAGGCTGAGCTTACAGACAAGGGATTTGACGCTGCTGCAATTGAGAAGTTTATCGGATTCTTTGGAAGTGTTTCAAGTGCACAGGAGATAAGCCTTGAAAGTGTTGAGGCTATACTGGATGATAAAGCTCCAGCAGAAAGTGTAAGAGGAATTATTAACACTGTAAATGAGCTTTCAGACGGTCAGTTTGATGTTGTATTTGACCTTTCTTTAGTAAGAGGTCAGGGTTACTATACAGGAACTGTATTTGAAGTTGAAAGTATTGATTTCAAGGGTGCTATCGCAGGTGGTGGAAGATATGACAACCTTATTGGCAAGTTCTTAGGACAGCAGGTAAGCGCTGTTGGATTCTCAATCGGATTCGAGAGAATCTTCTCAATCCTTATGCAGAATGGTGTTGAGACTAAGGCATCAGCAGACAAGATTGCCGTTATGTACGATGAGGGACAGGTTAAGGAAGCCTATGCAATAGCAGAAAAATACAGAGCAGAAGGTAAAGTATGCTCATTATATGTAAAGCCTAAGAAGATGGGAAAGTTCCTCGGAAAGCTTGAGGAACGTGGATATAAAGGATTTGTTAATGTCAGCAATGGGGACGAGATAAGCTTGTTCTAGTGTTGATGTGTAAGCCCCGGGCAGATTAGAACTTTACATAACAAATAATGCAACAACCTACCAAACTGCAGTTAATGTGGAGTTTAGTAGGTTGTTTTCTTGTATATTGAAGTCGTGATAACAGAGTTAGTGAAAAATACAACTCAATTTACCTACTAAAGAAGCGAGATGTAATGAATTAGTGGGTTTCTGACAATATTTTTATAAAAAAATTTTCTTAAAAAACATACTAACGAAGTATATATCATGAGTTAGTATGTTTATCTTAAAATTTTCAGGTTAAATAAAAATTTTTCGATAAATAATCTCAATAATTATAGTTGACATATACCCATATGGGGTATATTATACATCATGTAAATAGAGCATACCCCACTAGGGTATGTTGCAATCACAACAGATAAATATAATAAAGCGTTTATCAGACACAGAATATAACAACCAGACTAAGGAGGAATAATGGAAAAAGAATGTTGCTGTCATAAGACAAAAGAACGCGATGCCAAGGAATATAAAGACCTCTGTAACAGGCTTAGCAGAATTGAAGGTCAGATAAGAGGGATTAAGGGAATGGTTGAGAAGGACGCATACTGTATTGACATTCTTAATCAGGTATCGGCAGCCCAGTCAGCACTTAACAGTTTTACGAAGGTGCTCTTAGATAACCATATCAAGAGCTGTGTAGTCCAAGATATTAAAGAAGGCAAGGACGATACGGTAGAAGAGCTTGTTAAGACAATCGGCAAATTCATACGCTAGAATTTGCACAAGGTAATGAAGTATAAAAGGAGATGCATAATATGGGAACAGCTATAATAATCGGCATATTAGCAATAATAGTAGTAATTGCAGTTATAAGCAGTGTTAAGCATATGAAAGGTGAAGGTGGCTGCTGTGGCGGTGGTGGAGATACTGTTGCGGAAGAGAAGAAGACACTTGATAATCCTGTAATTGCTGTCAAGACTGTTGATATTGAAGGCATGCATTGTGAAAACTGCAAGAACAGTATTGAGAGATCTGTTAACAAAATTGATGGTGCTTCATGCCAGGTTAATCTTAAGAAGAAGCAGGCAACTATAGAGGTTGACAGAGAAATTGATGATGCTGATATAAGAATTGCAATTGAGAGACTTGATTTTAAAGTGACAGGAATAACAACTAACAGCAAGGAGGAGTAGAGCGATATGGAACAGTACAATGTTACAGGAATGAGCTGTGCAGCGTGTCAGGCAAGAGTTGAGAAAGCTGTCAGCAATGTGCCTGGAGTGGAAAGCTGTTCGGTAAGTCTTCTTACTAATTCAATGGGTGTTGAGGGAACTGCAACCCCAGATGTAATCATTAAAGCTGTGGAAGCTGCGGGATATGGTGCATCAGTTAAGGGGGCAAAGAGCAGCAGTCCTTCAATGCAGGAGCAGGAAGATGCGCTGGCAGATAAGACAACCCCTGTTTTAAAGAAGAGATTAGCAGCTTCAGTTATATTTCTTCTTGTGCTTATGTATTTCAGCATGGGACATATGATGTGGGGCTGGCCGCTTCCGTCAGTACTTAAAGGAAATCATGTGGCCATGGGCCTTATACAAATGCTGCTTACAATAATAATAATGGTTATTAATCAGCATTTCTTCATAAGTGGTTTTAAGGGCTTGTTACATCGTTCACCTAATATGGACACACTTGTTGCGCTTGGATCAGGAGCAGCATTTGTGTGGAGCACATATGCACTTTTTGCCATGACAGACTGTCAGGTGAGAGGTGATATGGCAGGTGTAATGCACTATATGGATGAATTCTATTTTGAGTCAGCGGCTATGATTCTTACACTTATAACTGTAGGGAAAATGCTTGAAGCCCGCTCTAAGGGAAAGACGACCGATGCATTAAAGAGTCTTATGAAGCTTGCTGCCAAGACTGCGGTACTTTATGCAGATGGGCAGGAAACATGCGTCCCTGTTGAACAGGTTATGACAGGAGATGTATTTGTTGTAAGACCGGGTGAGAATATACCTGTAGATGGTGTCATCATTGAAGGAAACACCGCAGTTAATGAATCAGCACTTACAGGAGAGAGCATTCCTGTTGATAAACAGGAGGGAGATCAGGTAAGTGCAGCAACACTTAATACATCAGGATATATAAAATGCAGGGCAACAAGAGTTGGAGAAGATACAACACTTTCCAAAATAATACAGATGGTAAGTGATGCGGCTGCAACTAAAGCACCTATTGCAAAGATTGCTGATAAAGTTTCAGGTGTATTTGTGCCTGCGGTAATAATAATAGTAGCTATAACAATAGTAGTATGGCTGTTATGTGGCAAGGACTTAGGATTTGCACTTGCGAGAGGAATCTCAGTGCTTGTAATAAGCTGTCCTTGTGCGTTAGGGCTTGCAACTCCGGTTGCAATTATGGTTGGTAACGGAGTCGGAGCAAAGAACGGAATTTTGTTCAAGACTGCTGTTTCTCTGGAACAGACAGGCAAGATGCAGACAGTTGCACTTGATAAGACTGGTACTATTACAGAGGGGGAACCCAAGGTTACAGATATTATAACAGGTGAAGGAATCTTACAGAATGAGCTTCTTGCTATAGCATATGGTCTTGAAAGAAAAAGTGAACATCCACTGGCAAAGGCAGTTGTTAATTATGTTGAAGAGAGTGGCGATAAGAATTCATTTGCAGAAGAAGTGACTGACTTTAAGGCAGTTGCTGGTAACGGACTTAAGGGAATGCTTGATACAAATGTAGTGGCAGGTGGTAATCTTAAGTTCATTTCAGAGTATTGTAATATCTCTGATGATTTAAGGAACAAGGCTGATGACTTATCATCAGAAGGAAAAACACCACTTTTCTTTGCAAGAAATAACAAGCTTCTTGGAATAATAGCTGTTGCGGATACTATCAAGAAAGACAGCCCACAGGCTATCAGGGAACTTCAGAATATGGGAATCAGGGTTGTGATGATTACCGGAGATAATGAAAGAAGCGCGAAAGCAATAGGAAAGCTTGCCGGAGTTGATGAGGTTATTGCAGGAGTACTTCCTGAAGGAAAAGAAAAAGAAATAGCAAGACTTAAGGAGCAGGGAAGTGTTATAATGGTAGGTGATGGAATTAATGATGCACCTGCACTTACAAGAGCTGATATAGGTATTGCAATTGGAGCCGGTACAGATGTTGCTATAGATGCGGCAGATATAGTTCTTATGAAGAACAGGTTATCAGATGTTCCTGCTGCTATAAGACTTTCAAAGAGAACACTTACCAACATACACGAGAATCTGTTCTGGGCATTCTTCTATAATTGTATAGGAATCCCACTTGCAGCAGGTGCGTGGATACCAGTATTTGGATGGACACTTAATCCAATGTTTGGTGCAGCAGCTATGAGCTTATCAAGCTTCTGTGTAGTAACTAATGCATTAAGACTTAATCTTATAAAGATATATGATACAGGAAAAGACCACATTTATAAGAAAAAGTCTAGCAAAAATAAAAATAAAACGACAAAAGGAGACAAAACTATGACAAAGACTATGAATATTGAGGGTATGATGTGTGGACACTGTGAAGCTGCAGTTAAGAAGGCGCTTGAGGCTGTTGATGGCGTAACAGAGGCAGTTGTAAGCCATGAGAACGGAACAGCAGTTGTTACACTTTCTAAGGAAGTTGATAACGATGTATTAAAAAAAGCTGTAGAGGATAAAGATTACAAAGTAACAGCAGTTAAGTAAGAAATATAATGAATAAGAATAAAGCTATAAGCTGCAAATGTATGTGATACATTTTAAGGTATGGAAAGCCCTACGTGATACAAAAGTGTCGTGCGGGGCTTTTTCAGTGCAGGGTAATTTTTATAACTGATAGTTGAGTAAGCTGTTTAATAATGTTAATATTATGTATATAGATTATGGGTATGGGAGATATGGGAATATGAATATTATGTATCTGTCTCTTTATGGAGTTGCGGCTGTGGTGCTTGTCGTGGTGTTTATAAGAACATGTCTTGAGCGGGATAAGATGACACGGATAGTGTGTCTTACAGAGATGCTTGCTCTCATATGCGTTGTGACATACTCGGTCAATTTTATCACAGATAATTACATGGCAATGTCGGTGGCAACAAGCATAATGATGGCAGCACAGGATTTTGCACTCGTTGCGCTTTTAACGTATACAGGCGTATTTACAAGGCTTGCAAACAGGATAACCAGAACTGCAGTTGTTTTGTGCATATTTGCGGCAATGGTTGATTCAGTTGTATTTATAATTAATATATTTAATGAAACGGCATTGAAATATAGTCTTAACAAATGTGGAGGAGTCTATGTTCTCGGCTATGAAGGCGAGTTGTGGTTTGGTATTCATGCGATTATGAATATGGTTATTGTAGCATTTATAATTGCACTGCTTATTATCAAATGCATACGTATTCCATCAGCGTATTGGGGAAGATATATATTTACGGCTGCCGGGCTTATTGTTATAATTGCTTTTAAATATATATTCATCATGAAAGCTGTTGACTTAAGGTTTGACATATCAATTTTTCTATATGCACTTATGGGAACAATGGTGTACTGGAATACTTTCTGGTATTCTAAGAAAAATATGCTTACAGTTACACATGAAATGATAATTGAACATATGCAGATTCCTGTAGTACTGTTTGATTATGAGGGAATTCTTGCAGATTTTAATTCTTCAATGAAGGATGTTGCAGGTAATCTTGAATACGATAACAGGGAACAGAATATTGAGTGGTTTGTCAGGGAGAATGACCTGCCTGTTAAACCTGGAGAGGATACATTTGAATGGAAGCATAATGACAGAATATATGACTGCAGGATTGAGAGACTTTCAGATGAAAAAAACCGACTGCTGGGTACTATTATTGTTATGCAGGATGTGTCGGAGTTAAAGAAGGCTTATGCTGAACTTGAAAATATGGTTATTTATGACCAGCTTACAGGAGTTTACAGCATGTACAGCTTTATGGAGCATTGTAAACAGTATGATGAATATAATGGCAGTGTTGCTGTAGTTGTCTGCGATATTAATCATTTGTCAGATATTAATATACAGTATGGACAGAAAGCAGGTAACCAGGCACTTATAAATGTGGCTGGTGTGCTTAAGAAGATACTTATGGACAGAGCATATATTGCAAGAATTAATGAAGGTAATTTTGTTGCAGTAATGAAGAATGTCACGGATGCGGAGGCTGGTAAAACATTTGAACAGATAAAGAGAACAGTAGAAAAAGAGTGCAGTAATGGAAAGTTTGGTGTTACTATAGAATATGGTATTGCTATGAGAAAAGCTTCTAACAGATGGATAATGGATATTGTTCATGAAGCGGTTAATGATATGAGAGACAGGAAAGGCAGATAATACACATGAAGTTTGATGGTGTTAAAAAAGTTGATGAAGGAAGGTTTATCAGCAGATACAATCTCTATTATACAACTGAGGATGACAAGAAAAAGGTCTACGAGATTATCAGCAGAAACAAGGATATAAAGACGCTAGAAGATATAAGAAATGAAAAGACTGACGGAGTTGTTATTGTTGCGACTGATGAAGCGGATGAACATATTCTGATTAATAAAGAATATAGAATGTCAGTAGGAGATTATGTGTATAATTTTCCGGCAGGGCTTATTGATGAAGGTGAGACTCCTGAAGTGGCGGCGAAGCGTGAGCTTAAGGAAGAGACAGGGCTTGACCTTATTGTAATTGAAGACAAGCTTTATGACAGCTACAGTGCAATAGGATTTTCCAATGAGACAAATGCTGTGGTTATCGGAAAAGCATCTGGAGATTTTTCGCCAAGCACTTCAACGTTTGAGGAGATTTCGGCGGCATGGTATTCAAAACAGGAAGTAAAAGAGCTTCTTAAGGATAATCATTTTGCAGCGAGAACACAGGCATTTTGCTATATGTGGGCGAGAAATAAATAATAAAGAGGCAGGATATGTTTAGAGGAAAAAGAATCATTTCAGGAATTATGCTGGTGCTTATGCTGGTTAGTTTTATTGGATGTAAAAGGACTTCCAAAGCAGCAACATTTACATATGAGGAGAATGCTGCTGGTAATATAGTTATAACTGGACTTACTGATAAGGGAAGAGCAGATGCAAAGGTTATTGTGCCAGCTAAGATTGATGGCAAGAAGGTTGATGGAATAGGCAGTGGTGTATTCCGTGATGATACGACTGTTACTGATGTTGTTATATCAGATGGGATAAGTTATATAGCTGAAAATGTATTCTTAAGCTGCTATAATCTTAAAACAATTGAGATTCCGGAATCAGTTAATTCTATTGGAACTAATGCATTTACAGATACACAGTGGGAGTATGACCAGCTTGCAGATAACGATGAGATTATTGTTAATGGTGTGTTATGCAAGATAAGCATAGATAGTGGAACGTATAATATTCCGGATGGTGTAAGGACAATTGCTTCGGGAGTATTTTATAATAAATATGGTATTACACAAATAAATATTCCTGACAGTGTGGAAGTAATTGGGGCATATGCATTTGCTGGCTGCAAGGGACTTAAGGAAGTTAAACTGCCTTCAGGTATTAAAAGAATTGAGTATGGTGCATTTTCTGATATGAATATCAGTGAGATTGTTGTGCCAAAGTCAGTAGATTATATAGGAAATGAAGCATTTGAAGGAATTGAGAATGTCGTAAAACGATAAGGAGGATGGCTTATGATAAAGAAGAAAAGCAATTCTTTTCTATCATGTGATGGAAAGACGTCTGTTCATGTTGTTATGTGGTGCCCTGATGAGACAGAATATGACGAGCCTGTTGCGGTATTGCAGATATGTCATGGGATGATTGAGTATATTGACAGATACGACGGATTTGCAAGATATATGGCAGAGAGAGGCTTTGTTGTTGTTGGAAATGATCATCTTGGACACGGAAAGTCAGTATGCATGGATGATGATCTGGGATTTTTTAAAGATAAGAATCCAGGAGAGGCACTTGCAAAGGATGCACATCATCTTACAGTTCTTATCAAGAAAATGTATCTTGGTATTCCATATTATCTTGCGGGACACAGCATGGGGTCGTTTGTTACAAGAAGATATATATGTGATTACGGATATGAACTTGATGGAGTTATTGTAATGGGAACAGGACACCAGCCGGCACCAATGGTTTTTGCCGGAAAGGTGCTTGCTGATGTAGTAAGACTTATAAAGGGTGACCGTTACAGAAGCAGACTGATATCTAAGATTATGTTTGGTAATTATAACAAGCGCATAAAGAATGTAAGAACAGTCAATGACTGGCTGACAAGAGATGAAGCGGTTGTTGATGAATACAATGCCGGAAAATTGACAACATTTCTGTTTACGGTTAATGGTTACAGAGGACTTATGAATATGATTCTGTATGTAAGAAAGCCGCGCAACATAGAAAGAATTCCTAAGAATCTGCCAATGCTTATGATATCAGGACTTGATGATCCTGTGGGAGAATACGGCAAGGGCGTTTACAGGGCATATAATTCATATCATGGTCACATTGATGATATTGATTTAAGACTTTACGAGGATTGCAGGCATGAGCTGTGTAATGAACTTAATAAAGAAGAAATATATGAAGAAATATATGGCTGGATTATGAACCATATGAGTAAGTAGATTAATAATAGCGGAATGGCAGTTTTAAACCATTCCGCTTATTTCTTTATTGATTATAATCTGATAGTAGTGTACTTAGGAATGCATGCAATTCCTAATGCGTAAGGGCCTGTATGGCAGCCAGAGATAATACTGATTCTTGTCTTGAAATCTTCGCGTCTTTCGAGAAGCCTTACACCAAGCTGTGCTTCAACATCATCTCTGTACTTTTCAGCTTCTTCCAGATTAGTGCAGTAGCCAACAGTGATGTCCCAGTTTTCAATTGGCATTCCCTTTGATTCGATGTATTTCTGAATCATGTCAATAACATTAGATTTACCTTTGTTTCTTGTTCGTGTAAATCCACCAAGCCCAATTTCTCCTTCTTTCATAACGATGATAGGACGGAGACTTAATTTGCTTGTGATTGTAATTGCAGTCTTGGCAAGACGTCCGCCTTTACTTAAGTATTCAAGTGATTCTGTTGTAAACATTATTCGGCCATCGTTTCTTAAAGCTTCAAGAACTTTGATTGTATCCTCATATGAATACCCTGCTTTTCTCATCTGGAGAGCCTGATATATGAAGAGTGAAAATGATGCTGAATTAAGCAGTGAATTAATAACTGTAACTTTAGCATCAGGATGATCTTCTAATATAATGTCCTTAGCTGTGCAGGCTGAGTTATAAGATCCTGAGAAGTATGATGTAATTGTACATACAATAGCAGGTCTGCCAGCTTCCACACTTGGCATAATAGCATCAACAAAATCCTGCACACTTGGAAGAGATGACTTAGGAAATGCGCCTTCGTCTGTCATTCTTCTATAGAATTCATCATGAGTAATGTCATATTGTTCTTTAAGATAATTAACACCATCAAAAGTTGTGTAGAGCGGTACAAGTTTAAGATTGTGTGTCTCTGCATATTCTCTAACAATATCGCAGGCTGAATCAGTGATTATATCAAACATAATATATATTATCCTCCGCGTTGTAAAAACGATTTGTTTTGTTAATTGAGATGATAACACATAGTTTTTAAAACCACAATACATTAATATTAATATTTTATAAAATATAAGTTTGTAAAATTAAAAAATTGTTGTATAATCAATTCGTATGTATATTTTTTCGAGCGGAGGAAATAATTAATGAAGGTATGTGCATTTCTTACAGATGGTTTTGAAACGGTAGAAGCACTTGCAGTTGTAGATATATTAAGAAGAGCGGATATTAAGACTGATATGATATCAATAACAGGTGACATTAATGTTAAAAGTGCTCAGGGGGTAATTGTTCAGGCTGATGAGCTTTTAGATGAATATGTATTTGAAGGAGATGAGCTGTTATTCCTTCCAGGTGGTCCGGGTCATAAGTCATATTATGATTGCAAGGATTTACTGGAACTTCTTAAAGAATACAATAAGAAGAATAACAGAATTGCAGCCATATGTGCAGCACCTTCAATTCTTGGAAATCTTGGATTACTTGAAGGAAAGAAGGCAATGGCATTCCCAGGCTTTGAAATGCAGTTAACGGGGGCAGTTATAATAACAGCACCGGAGAGGGTAGTTACAGATGGTAACATTACAACATCGAGAGGAATGGGTACATCACTAGATTTAGGACTCGAGCTTGTAAGACTTATTAAGGGAGAAGAACTTGCAGAGCAATTAAGGACTTCAACACAATATATATAATAAGTTTATTTTATGCGAGAGGAACTTTTAAAGATGAAATATGATAATTATGATGAGGATGCAATACGCCGCAGCAGAAAAAGAAAATCACAGTTGATGAAGAAGAAAAGACAGAAGATTTTAAGAAGAAGACTTATTATGATGGCAGCTGTGACATTTTTAATAGTGCTTGCAGTAGTTATTGTGAATGTAACATTAGGGCTGAAAAAAACATTAGGTCAAAAAGCAGCATTTGCTTCTGATATAACAGATGAGACACAATCAGAGATACTGATGCCAACAGAAGCACCAACAGAACCGCCTCTTATATATGCACAGATGGCAGAAGATTATCAGGATTTGTCAGCTGATGCACAGATAGCGTCGCCTTATGCAGCATTACTCGATGTCAATAATCATAGAATAATAGCAGGTAAGCTTGCTGATACTAAGATATATCCAGCTTCAATGACTAAGGTAATGACACTTATTGTTGTATCAGAGAATATAGATAAGATGCCCAAGACTTATACATTTGGATTTGAGATGCTTAACAGACTTTACAGGGAAGAAGCGTCTGTTGCAGGATTCCTTGAAGGTGAGACAGTAGATGTTGAAGATCTTATGTATGGACTTGTGCTTCCATCAGGAGCTGATGCAGCCGAGGCACTTGCCATAATGGTTGCAGGTTCTAATGAAGAATTTGCAAAGCTTATGAATGAAAAATGTAAAGCACTTGGACTTAAGTATACACATTTTACTAATCCGACAGGATTATATGATGAGGAACAGTATACAACTCCATCAGAGATGGCAATGATTATGGAATATGCCATGAAAGATGAGACCAGAGCCAAAGTACTTGGAACATATCAGTATAAGACTAAAGCAACAGAACAGCATCCGGAAGGAATACCGCTTACAAGTACAATGTATTCAAGAATATATGGTAATGAAGCACCTGGAGTACTCGTAAAAGGTGGTAAGACAGGATTTACCAATGAAGCAGGAAGCTGCCTTGTAAGTTATGCTATAACTAATAAAGGCAATGCGTATGTTTTCTGCACTGGAGGAGCAACATACAGATGGGCACCTGTATATGATGAGATATATGTATATAAGAATATAATTCCGGCGTCAGTCAAAGATTTAGAAACAGAAACAACGAAAATGTCTCCTAATAATTAACAACCAGAATATGTCATAATAATTAGTATTAACGGACACATAATAACATCAAGACGTTAAGTTATGGCGCCATAACTTTTCGGCTTAAACCTAAAATGTGTTTAATAAGGAGGCTTATTATGGCTAAATCAACAAGTTCTAATTATAAGACTAAGAAGGAAGCACAGAATGCACTTGACAGATTCAAGATGGAGGTTGCTTCAGAAATTGGCGTTAACTTAAAGGATGGTTACAATGGAGACCTCACATCAGCAGAAGCTGGTTCAGTTGGTGGTAACATGGTAAAAGAGATGATCAGAAGACAGGAAGAGCAGATGAGCGGTAAGTAATTGCAGGATGCTCACAACTGAATACGAATTATCTTAAGTGATAAATGGGCTGTAATCCGAATGTTTATTAGTAAATATAAGGTTTGCAGCCCTATCTTTTATTTTTTTAAAATAGTACTGGTAATCTAAAAACAGTTGTGTTATAATTCGTGGGTATGTTGTACGATAGTAACAATACATAGTTCATAGGAGGATTAATTTATAATGAGTTTCACAGTTGAGAATTTAGAAGAGAAGAATATGGTTAAACTTGTTATTGAGTCTACTGCTGAGGAATTTGAGGCAGGTCTTAATACTGCATATAATAAGAATAAGAGCAAGATCAGCCTTCCGGGTTTCAGAAAAGGTAAAGCACCTAGAAAGATGATTGAGAAGATGTACGGTGCAGAAGTGTTCTACGAAGATGCTGCTAATTCAATCATTCCGGATGCTTATGCTAAGGCTGCTGATGAGTGTGGTCTTGAGCTTGTTTCTCAGCCAAAGATTAACGTAACACAGTTAGAGGCTGGAAAGCCATTCATTTTTGAAGCTGTTGTAGCTACTAAGCCAGAAGTTGAGGTTGGACAGTACAAGGGTGTTGAAGTAACTAAGGCTGATACAGAAGCAACAGATGCTGATGTAGAAGAAGAATTAAAGAGAGTTCAGGAGCAGAATTCAAGAACAGTAGCTGTAACAGACAGAGCAGTTAAGGATGGCGATAATACAGTTATTGATTTCGAAGGATTTGTTGACGGAGTTGCATTCGAAGGTGGAAAGGGAACAGATTACCCACTTACAATCGGATCTCATTCTTTCATTGACACATTTGAAGATCAGATTATCGGTATGAATATCGGTGATGAGAAAGAAATCAATGTTACATTCCCAGAAGAGTATCATGTAGATGATCTTAAGGGTAAGCCAGCTATGTTTAAGGTTTCTGTTAAGGAAATTAAGGAGAAGCAGCTTCCAGAGCTTAATGATGAATTCGCTCAGGACGTATCTGATTTTGATACAATTGCTGAATATAAGGATGATTTAAAGAACAAGATTGCTGACAGAAAGTCAAGAGAAGCTAAGGCTAAGCAGGAAGACGAAGCAATCGCTAAGATTATCGAAGACTCTAAGATGGATATTCCAGATGCTATGGTTGACACACAGGTTAACAGAATGGTTGAGGATTTTGCTCAGAGATTACAGCAGCAGGGCTTATCAGTTGAGCAGTACTTCCAGTATACAGGAATGACTGCAGATAAGATTATGGAAGAGATGAAGCCGGAAGCTGTTAAGAGAATCCAGTCAAGACTTGTTCTTGAAGCAGTTGTTAAGGCTGAGAATATTGAGACTTCAGAAGAAGATTTTGAAGCAGAGTTAAAGAAGATGGCTGAGACTTACAAGATGGAACTTGATCAGATTAAGGAATTCATGGGCGACTATGAGAAGAAGCAGATTAAGGAAGATCTTGCAATCCAGAAGGCTATAGAAGTTATTACAGGATCAGTTGTTGAAAAGTAATTGAGGCTGTAAGAAACATTTTAGTATATTGGAGGTTGTGTAATGAGTTTTGTACCTTATGTCATAGAACAGAACAGCAGAGGCGAAAGATCATATGATATATATTCACGTCTGCTTAAAGACAGAATTATATTCTTAGGAGAAGAGGTAACAGATGTTTCTGCTAATCTTGTAGTAGCACAGATGTTATTCCTTGAGGCAGAAGATCCAGGAAAGGATATACATTTCTACATTAACAGCCCAGGAGGATCAGTATCAGCAGGTTTTGCTATATATGATACAATGCAGTACATCAAGTGTGATGTTTCTACAATCTGTATTGGTATGGCTGCAAGTATGGGTGCATTCCTTCTTTCAGGCGGTGCCAAGGGAAAGAGACTTGCTCTTCCTAATGCAGAGATTATGATTCACCAGCCATCAGGTGGTGCAAGAGGTCAGGAAACTGAGATCAGAATCGTTGCTGAGAATATACTTAAGACAAGAAATAAGTTAAACGAAATACTGGCAGCTAATACTGGTAAGTCAGTTGAAGAAATTTCACGCGACACAGAGCGAGATAACTATATGACAGCACAGGAAGCTGTTGCATACGGACTTATCGATAGTGTTGTAGAGAAGAGATAATAATTGCTTATGATAAGGAAGATGCCTGCAGATAATACATTTGCAGGTGTCTCCCTTGTTTTTGTGTGATAAGCGGACCTTTATTTAAAGGATTTATAGTGATTTGGAGGATAGTATGGCAGGCAGAAATATTGACGAGAAGCTTAGATGCTCATTCTGTAATAAGACACAGGATCAGGTTAAAAAGCTGATCGCAGGACATAATGGCGTTTACATTTGTGATGAATGTGTAGAAATATGCAGCGATATCCTTGATGAAGAGTTTGAAACAGAGGCAGATGAAAAAGAAGTGGTTGATGGAATGAATATCAACCTGCTTAAGCCGAAGCAGATAAAAGAATTCCTTGATGATTATGTTATTGGACAGGATGATGCAAAGAAGGTACTTGCTGTTGCTGTATATAATCATTATAAGAGAATAATGTCACAGGCTGATCTGGATGTAGAGTTACAGAAGAGTAATATTCTTATGCTCGGACCAACAGGTTCAGGAAAGACATTCCTTGCACAGAATCTTGCAAGACTTCTTAATGTACCTTTTGCAATTGCTGATGCGACAACTCTTACAGAAGCCGGATATGTAGGCGAGGATGTTGAGAATATCCTGTTAAAGCTTATTCAGGCTGCAGATTATGATGTTGAAAAAGCTCAATATGGTATTATATATATTGATGAGATAGATAAGATTACTAAGAAGTCAGAAAATGTTTCTATAACAAGAGATGTATCTGGAGAGGGTGTACAGCAGGCTCTTCTTAAGATATTAGAGGGAACAATAGCATCAGTTCCACCACAGGGAGGAAGAAAGCATCCGCAGCAGGAGCTTATTCCAATTGATACAACTAATATTCTCTTCATATGTGGTGGTGCATTTGATGGACTTGAGAAGATTATTGAATCAAGAATGGATAAGAGCTCAATTGGTTTCAACTCTGAACTTAAGGAAAAGAGTAATGATGATATAGGTGAGATGTTCCATAAGGCACTTCCACAGGATCTTATCAAATTTGGACTTATTCCTGAGTTCGTAGGCCGAGTTCCGGTTGTTGTTTCATTAGATTCGCTTGATGAGGAAGCACTTGTGAGAATTCTAAGAGAGCCTAAGAATGCTATTATAAAGCAGTATCAGGCACTTTTTGGACTTGATGAGGTAGCACTTGAGTTTACTGATGAAGCTGTTGAGGCAGTAGCCCACAAGAGCTTTGAGAGAAAGACAGGAGCAAGAGGTTTACGTTCAATCTTAGAATCAGTCATGAATGAAGTAATGTATGAGATTCCGTCAGATGAAACAATATCAAAATGTATAATAACTAAGGAAGCTGTAGAAGGAAACGCAAAGCCTCTGTTAGAATACAGAACAGATGCTGTTAAAAAAGCACAGTAATGAAATTAATTCAGGCGGGCTGTTCATGATGGACGGTCCGTTTTTTTAGATAGAGAGGAATATATGAGTAACAAATATGATAGACATTATCCAGCTATTCCATTAAGAAATGTCACTGTTTTTCCTGGGATGGTAATGCACTTTGACGTGAGCAGAAAGAAGTCTGTAAAAGCTGTAGAAGCAAGTATGGCAGCTGATGAACTTATATATCTTGTAACACAGAGAGATTCGCAGGTGAGCGAACCAGGGATAGCAGATTTATATACAGTAGGAACAATTGCTAAGATAAAACAGATAATAAAGATGCCAGGCAAAATTTTAAGGGTTCAGGTAGAGGGGCTTGAAAAGGCACTTGTAAATAGATTTGAAGAAGCGTCGGGAATGATGCTTGCTGATGTAAGCGTTATGCCAGGGTTTGAGAAGCCTGATAAAATGGTGTCGAGAGCTATAATTGTAGGTATGAGAGAACTTTTGACACAATATGCACATGTTAACCCGAAGTTTGCAAAGGATACAGTCAAGAGATGGCTTTCTTATAATGATGCAGAAAAGCTGATGATGGAATTTGCTCAGGAATTTATGATGGATTTTGATAAAAGACAGCAGTTTCTTGAGGCAGAAGACTATGAGCAGATGTATACATTTGCTGCAACATTACTTGTAAATGAGATAAATGCTTATACTATTAAAGAAGAACTTGGCAATATTGTAAGAGAAAGAGTAGATAAGAACCAGAAGGATTACATATTAAGAGAAGAACTTGCAGCGATTAATGAAGAACTTGATGGAGGAACCATAACAGAGGCGGAAGAATATGAGGCGGACGTTGAAAAGCTTGATTCACCACAGTATGTAAAGGATAAGCTAAAAAGAGAGATTAAGAGACTGAAATCACTTGCTGGTAATAATGCTGAGGCCAATGTTGAGAGAACATATATAGAGACATGTCTTGAACTACCATGGAATGTGTCGACTGAAGATAACAAAGATATAGATAATGCTGCAAAAGTGCTTGATTCGGACCACTATGGAATGAAAGATATTAAGGAAAGAATTCTGGAATCACTTGCGGTAAGAAACATAACAGGAAGTGGAAAAGCACCTGTCATATGTCTTGCAGGACCTCCGGGAACAGGTAAGACATCTATAGCAAGATCAGTTGCAAAGGCACTTGGCAAGGAGTATGTCAGAATCTGTCTGGGTGGTGTAAGAGATGAGGCTGAGATAAGAGGACATAGAAAAACATATATTGGAGCTATGCCTGGAAGAATTATTGAGGGACTTAAGAATGCCGGAGTTAATAATCCTCTCATGCTTCTTGATGAGATAGATAAGATAAGCAGTGATTATAAGGGCGATACATCAGCAGCACTTCTTGAAGTGTTAGACAGCGAACAGAATGTTAATTTTGTCGACCACTATATAGAGATGCCGGTTGATTTGTCAAATGTGCTTTTTATTGCAACAGCTAATGATCTGTCTAATATAAGCCGTCCATTGCTTGACAGAATGGAAATTATTGAAGTTGGTTCATACACAGCTAATGAAAAATTTCATATTGCTAAGGAACACCTTATTAAGAAACAGATTAAAGAGAATGGATTATTTGTATCTGATGTAAAGTTCACTGATAAAGTTATTAGAACTATTATTAATTCGTATACAAGAGAAGCTGGTGTGAGAGGTCTTGAAAGGCAGATTGCAAAGATTGTAAGAAAAGCGGTTAGAGAATTATACAAAGCCGGAGTGTTCACATCTGATGGAACAAGAGATAAGACTGTAAAGAAAACAGTTAATATATCTGATAAGAATATTACAGATTATCTTGGAAAAGTTAAATACAGACCAGACAAAAAGAATGCAAAGGGTGAAGTTGGTATAGTAAGAGGGCTTGCATGGACACAGGCAGGTGGAGATACTCTTGAGATAGAGGTTATAACAATGCCGGGCAAAGGCGAGTTCAAGCTTACAGGTAACATGGGTGATGTAATGAAAGAATCAGCAAGCATAGCTGTTTCTTATATCAGATCAGTAACAGAAAAAGGCAGATATAAAGTGGATGCTGAATATTTCCAGAATCATGCATTCCATCTTCATATACCAGAGGGTGCAACTCCGAAAGACGGACCTTCTGCTGGCATTACAATGGCAACGGCAGTATTGTCTGCGGTTACTGGAATTCCTGTAAGAGCAGATGTTGCAATGACTGGAGAGCTTACATTAAGAGGTAAGGTACTTCCAATAGGAGGTCTTAAAGAAAAGCTTCTTGCAAGTAAGACAGCGGGCATAACAAATGTTTTTGTACCTCGGGATAACAGGTCTGATGTAGAGGAATTTGACACAGAGATAACTGAAGGGATTAATATAATATATGTTAATAATGCTATAGAAGTATTTGCACAGGCATTAATGCGTTAAATGAAAGGAGCAGCGGATTATGGTTATAAAAAAAGTTAATCTGGATATAGTAGTCGGAGTTACAAGTACACTTCCTGAGACTTCATTCCCTGAGGTTGCATTTGCAGGTAAGTCAAATGTTGGTAAATCATCGCTTATTAATGCATTAATGAACAGGAAATCATATGCAAGAACGTCATCACAGCCAGGTAAGACACAGACTATTAATTTCTACAATATTAATGACAGTATGTATCTTGTTGACCTTCCGGGTTATGGATATGCTAATGTAAGCCCTGCTGTTAAGGCAAAATGGGGTAAGATGATTGAGAAATATTTAAGAAAGAGCAGCCAGTTAAAGCAAGTGTTCTTGTTGATAGATATCCGTCATGACCCATCTGATAATGACAGAATGATGTATGACTGGATTGTAAATAACGGTTACAGACCTGTAATTGTTGCAACAAAGCTGGATAAGATTAAGAGAAGCCAGATAAGCAAACAGGTGAAAGCTGTAAGAACAGGACTTGGATTAAGGCAGGAAGATATTCTTATTCCTTTTTCATCACAGACTAAGCAGGGACTTAAAGAATTATGGCGGCTTATAGATTCATATGTACTGCCACAGGAAGAAGCGGCAGATAATGAGTAAATAAAAAGCTTTCTGACAGGCATATACACCTGTCGGAAAGCTTTTTACATAAGTTTACGAACGATATAATCATATACTTCCTGACTGTTTTCACGCCATCTTGCACATATTATCTCTGCCTGTTCTTCAACTGGAACATTAAGGTTAAGTTCAATAAGAGTTGTGTCGCCTTCTTTTAGCTGACAATGTGCAATATAATTACCATTAGACAGCTTGTAGCAGTCAGTTACAGTTCCGGCTTCATTCTTTAATTCGTATTTGTTATCAAACAGATAGGTCTCTATATCATCACGTATGGCAGTTGATATCTTGGTGTAGAAAAATGCAATAGTTTCTTCACCTTCTTTAGTGAGAGTATAATGTGTGCTGCTCTGATGCGAGTAGCCTCTAATAAAGCCGTCCTCAACCAGAGAGTTGATGGTTTCCTGGAAAGTGAAATAATCCGTGTACTGCTTATCTAACATGAAAGATGAAAGCTGTGTGTTTGATAATGGAAAATTCACTTTGCTCAGCATATATAAAATCATTAATTTGTACAATGTGGTTGAGTCAGTGTTCATAAATCTTTTCCTTGATAAATCATATTTTCTTTGAGGTAATGAGAGAGTGTGTTGAGAACTCTCTTTTTGTCAGCTGTCCATAAAGGTGCAGCAAGAATATTCTTAGGTCCGTCACCAGTAAGTCTGTGTATTACCATATCTTTTGGCAATACAGGAAGTATAGCTCCTATTGCGGCAAGGTATTCATCCATGGTAAGAGCTTTGAATAATCCTTTACAATAATCATTGTAAAGGTCAGTATCTTTTAAAATGTGCAATAAAGAAATCTTGATTCCCGATGCACCACTGTCTGATATATAGCGGGCAGTAGCAATATAATCGCTTATTGTCTCATGTGGAAGACCGATTATCATATGAACAACAGGTGCAATTCCTATGGAAAGAAGATTGCTTACGGCTTCATCATATACGGATAAAGGATATCCTCTGCGTATATAGTCGGCAGTCGAATTATTAATTGTCTGTAATCCTAATTCAATCCATACAGGCTTGATGCGATTGAGTTCATCAAGAAGCTTTAGGACGTCATCACCAAGACAATCCGGTCTTGTTGCGATAGACAAGATACGGATATCGTCTCTTAGTATTACAGGCATAAAAAGTTCGCGCAGATATCCGGTATCAGCATATGTGTTAGTAAATGATTGAAAATATGCAATATATTCACTGCCGGAATATTTATTAGATACCAAAGTCTTTGCTTTGTCAATATCTTTAACGGCAAAATCACCGGAACCATGACCACTGCAGAATATACAGCCTGTTGTACCTAACTTTCCGTCTCTGTTAGGACAGGTCATGTTTCCGGAAAGACTTAATTTATATAGTTTCTTACCATAAGTGTCTTTAAGATATTCGCTTACAGAATAATAATATGGAAGCATAATTACTTCTCAATATGGTCAATTACGGCTTTGCTTACAACATCAGCAACTCTTGGGTCAAATGCTTCAGGAAGGATATTAACATCACTTACTTCGTCATCTGGAACAAGGTTTGCAATAGCAAGTGCAGCAGCAAGCTTCATATCTTCAGTTATCTGTCTTGCACGGCCTTCAAGAGCACCCTTGAAGATACCAGGGAATGCAATAACATTATTAACCTGGTTAGGGAAATCAGAACGTCCTGTACCAACAACTTTTGCACCAGCTGCCTTGGCAACATCAGGCATAATCTCTGGAACAGGGTTAGCCATTGCAAATATAATTGCATCTTTATTCATAGTCTTAACCATATCGGCTGTAACGATGTTAGGAGCAGAAACTCCGACAAATATATCTGCACCACGGAGTGCATCAGCTAAAGAACCAGTCTTGTTCTCAAGGTTAGTTACTTCCATCATTGACTGCTGCATCCAGTTAAGACCTTCTGAAGCCTTAGAAAGGATACCAGACTTATCACACATTGTTACATGCTTGAAACCATATGTAAGAAGAAGCTTTGTGATAGCAACTCCGGCAGAACCGGCACCGTTGACTACTACCTGGCAATCTTCTTTAGTCTTGCCTGTAACTTTAAGTCCATTAATAATACCTGCTAATACAACGATAGCTGTACCATGCTGGTCATCATGGAATACAGGTATGTCCAGAAGCTCCTTAAGTCTTGTCTCGATTTCGAAACATCTTGGAGCTGATATATCTTCAAGATTGATACCGCCAAATGCAGGTGCAATATTAACTACTGTTTTGATGATTTCTTCAGTGTCCTGTGTATCAAGGCAGACAGGTACAGCGTTAACGTTACCAAATTCTTTGAAAAGAACAGCTTTTCCTTCCATAACAGGCATAGCGGCATGAGCACCGATATTACCGAGTCCAAGTACAGCACTTCCGTCAGATACAACAGCGATAGTGTTAGACTTGATAGTGTACTTATAAGCTGCTTCTTTGTCCTTGGCAATAACCTTGCAAGGTTCTGCTACACCAGGAGTATAAGCAAGAGCAAGATCTTCTCTTGTCTGAATCTTCATTTTAGGAGTTGTTTCAAATTTACCATTCCACTCTTCATGGAGCTGTAAGGCTTTCTCTGCATTAGTCATGATATCTAATCTTCCTTTCAATAATTAGTGCTTTTAACAGTATTATATATAATAACATATTGCTCTGACTAAAAAAAGCATTTTTAGTCTTTTCTTTTAGAATAATACGTTGTATAATCAATTTATCTTTGATGCGATTTCTGCGTCATTTCCCATTAAACTATGACTAATAACAGAGGTGGATTATATGAAGGCAAAGTTAGAAACATTGTCAGTTAGTGTATTACGCGAATTTGCGAAGGACAAGAATATAAAAAATATATCAACAATGAGAAAGAGTGAACTTATTGATGCGATTATTGCTGCAGCAGAAGGAGAAGAAAAGAAAGAGCCGGCAGAAGTTGAAGCTGTTGTTTCTGAAGATGCCGGAGCAGAGCATGATGTAGCAGGAATGTCGGATGAGTCACACCATAAGAGTGAGCAGTATGTTAAAGAAGATAAGAAAGATAATTATCATGCACAGCCAAGACAAGAGCATGATGCTCCATTAGCAGATGGAATACTTGAGGTTTTATCGGATGGTTATGGATTTATAAGATGTGAGAACTTTCTTCCGGGAGAGAACGATGTATATGTTTCTCCATCACAGATAAGAAAGTTTAATCTAAAGACAGGTGATATTATTCAGGGACCTAAGAGAATGAAAACATCTGGTGAGAAATTTTCAGCCCTTATGTATCTGGAAAGTGTTAATGGAAAAGATCCGTCAGTTGCACAGAGAAGACCTGCATTTGAAAGTCTTACACCAATTTTTCCTAATGAAAGAATTCATCTTGAAAAGAATTCAAGTACAGTGGCAATGAGAATGGTTGATCTTATATCACCAATAGGTAAAGGTCAGCGAGGAATGATTGTTTCACAGCCAAAGTCTGGTAAGACAACACTTCTTAAGCAGATTGCCAATGCTGTAACTAAGAATAACCCTGAGATGCATCTTATAATTCTTCTTATTGATGAAAGACCTGAGGAAGTAACTGATATCAAGGAATCAATCGTGGGTGATAATGTTGAGGTTATATATTCAACATTTGATGAACTTCCAGAGAGACATAAGAGAGTGTCAGAGATGGTTATTGAAAGAGCCAAGAGACTTGTTGAACAGAAGACAGATGTAATAATTCTTCTTGACAGTATAACAAGACTTGCAAGAGCATATAATCTTACGGTTCAGGCAAGTGGACGTACACTTTCAGGTGGTCTTGACCCTGCAGCACTTCATATGCCTAAGAGATTCTTTGGCGCAGCAAGAAATATGCGCGAGGGTGGAAGTCTTACGATTCTTGCAACTGCTCTTGTTGAGACAGGAAGCAAGATGGATGACGTTGTATTCGAGGAATTTAAGGGAACAGGTAACATGGAACTTGTTCTTGACAGAAAGCTATCAGAAAAGAGAGTGTTCCCTGCAATTGATATAGCAAAATCAAGTACAAGAAGAGAAGATCTTCTTCTTAATAGTGAAGAGCAGGAAGCTGTTGATATAATGAGAAAAGCTCTTAATGGATTAAAGACAGATGAGGCGGCAGAGAGAATACTGGATCTTTTTGTTAAGACTAAGAATAATCAGGAACTTGTAAGAACAGTAGTTAAGAACCATTATATTTAAAATATATTTTCTTTTTATAACTCTTTTGAAAAAATGCTTGCATAACATGTCGCATCGTGATACAATATGAAAGCTGTTTATGACAGATAAAGAGGTCATTGTGTCTAATGCGCATAGATCCCATCGGGACAGAAAGGGAATCTAAGGCGGAATTCACAATTGTAATACTTAATAATTTGTAAAGAGGTGAAATCATGAGAGAAGGAATCCATCCAGATTACTATCAGGCAAAGGTTGTTTGCAACTGCGGTAACGAGTTCGTAACAGGTTCAACTAAGGAAGAAATCCACGTAGAAATCTGTTCAAAGTGCCATCCATTCTACACAGGACAGCAGAAGGCATCATCTACTCGCGGACGTATTGATAAGTTCAACAAGAAGTACGGAGTATCAAACAATTAATTTTGAAATTAAGGTTGAGGTTTTTCGGGACCTCAACTTTTTTTGAATGTATACAAAACATTTAAGAAAGGTATGGTGTAATATGAAGCCATCAGGAATTGGGGGACAGGCTGTAATTGAGGGTATTATGATGCGTAATAAGAATAAATATTCTATTGCAGTCAGAAAACCTGATAATGAAATTGAAGTTGTTGTCAAAGAAAGCAGAGATTTAACAGAAAAGCATCAGTGGCTCAATTTCCCTATAATAAGAGGAATTGTCAGTTTTGTTGATTCACTTGTTACAGGTATATCAACAATTAATTATTCAGCATCTTTTTATGATGATCCGGCAGAACAGGAGAAGACTAAGATTGATGAGGTTGGCAAGAATATTCTTAAGGATAAGTTTGAATCGGTTCTAATGGCAGTAACGGTTATTTTGTCAATATTCTTTGCAATTGGATTGTTTATGGTTCTTCCATATCTTGCAGCCAGACTGGTATCAAAATACATAATTTCCAAGACACTTCTTAATTTCATAGAAGGCGTTGTGAGATTATTAATATTTGTTATATACATTTTACTTATATCCATGATGAAAGATATTAAAAGGACTTTCATGTATCATGGTGCTGAACACAAATGTATCAACTGCATTGAGAATGGTGCAAGACTTACACCAGAGAATGTAAAGAACAGCTCAAGATATCATAAGAGATGTGGAACAAGCTTCTTATTCTTTGTAATGTTTATAAGTATTGTGTTTTTTATATTTATAAGAGTTGATAATACGGCACTGCAGATACTTATAAGAATTCTGCTTATTCCTGTAATTGCAGGAGTTTCTTATGAGGTAATAAGATGGGCAGGAAAGAATGATAATGCATTTGTAAGAGTTTTGAGTAAACCGGGAATGTGGTTTCAGAAGCTTACTACAAGAGAGCCGGATATGGATATGATTGAAGTTGCCATAAGGGCAGTTGAGGAAGTATTTGACTGGAGACAGTTTATTGCTGAATATTATTCAGAAGCCGATAATCCGGTTGAAGCACTTGTGGCATCTGAGGCAGAACTTGCAATATCAGGAAGTCTTATTCATGGGAATGAAGAGACAAGAACTATTGATATAGAGGAACAGAAGTCAGAAGATAATCAGGAAACAGAACTTACCCCTGAACAAAAGTATTTACAGATGGGCAGGGAGATGGAATTTGGTATGGACGATACAGACAGGGAGTCATTTGCTTTTATATATGAAGCAAGTGATGAATCAGAAAGTACTGTATATGATAATTCAATTGATTATAATGCTGATGATAAAGCAGAGGAACTTACAGAGGAAGAGGTAGTTGCGGGCTTTGAGTTCGAAACTGGAAAAGAGCCGGAAGAAGAGCAGTATTCTGAGGATGTTCCTATGTTTAAACAGAAAAGGCTGGAAGACAGATAATTATGATGACAATTAGAGAAGCAGTAAAATGGGGTGCAAAGCGACTTAGAGATAATAACGTCGATAATGCAGACCATGACAGTTTTGAATTATTATCTGCCATTAATGGTATGACAAGAACTTTTTATCTTGTGAATGGTGACAGCATGTTGTCAGAAGAGAATTTTTTGCTGTATGAAGAGTATATTGATAAAAGGGCTGCGCATGTTCCGCTGCAGCATATTCTGGGAAAAGCATATTTCTATGGATATGAATTCGAAGTGAATGAAGATGTGCTTATACCAAGACCTGATACAGAAGTGCTTGTTGGTGAGGTAATCAAGGTTACAAGAAATGGTGATAATATTCTTGATATGTGTACAGGCTCAGGCTGCATTGGGATTACTCTTGCTAAGAAGTTCCCGGAAAGCAGGGTGCTTGGAGTAGATGTTTCTGAAAAGGCACTTAAAGTTGCACAGAAGAATAAGCATAATCTCGAGGCTGATAATATTGATTTTATGCTTAGTGATTTATTTGGCGAATTGGGTAATGATATTACATTTAATACAATAGTATCCAATCCACCATATATACCAACTAAGGTTATAGAAACTCTGCAGGATGAAGTCCGTTTACATGATCCTCTGCTTGCACTTGACGGAACAGAGGACGGACTTATGTTTTATAGGGAAATCACTGAGAAAGCACGAGAATATCTTAAGACAGACGGATACCTGTGTTATGAGATAGGAGCCGAACAGGCAGCAGATGTTTCTGAAATAATGAAGCAGGCTGGTTTAAGAGATATAACGGTTGTAAAAGACCTCGCTGGTCTTGACCGTGTTGTTATGGGCAGAAAGTAATTATATAGTTAGAGATAGAAAGGAAAAGTGACACGTATGTTTGACAGACTTGAAGATACAGTCAACAGATATGAAGATATAACGGCTGAACTTGGTAATCCTGATGTGGTTAATGATCAGGAAAAGTTCAGAAAGCTTATGAAAGAACAGAGCAGTCTTGCACCACTTATAGAAACTTATACTGAGTATAAGAACTGTAAGAAGAATATTGAGGACAGTCTTGCTATTCTTGATGAAGAGACAGATGAAGAACTTAAAGAGATGGCGAAGGAAGAACTTAATGAATCTAAGGCAAGAGTAGAAGAATTAGAGCATGAATTAAAGATTCTTCTTTTACCTAAAGACCCTAATGATGATAAGGATATTGTTGTTGAAATCAGAGCGGGTGCAGGTGGAGAAGAGGCGGCACTTTTTGCAGCAGAGCTTTTCAGAATGTATGTACACTATGCACAGGCAAGAGGCTGGAAGGTTGAAGTATTAAGTGGCGATGAAACCGGTATTGGTGGAATGAAGGAAGTAGAATTCATGGTTAAGGGACAGGGAGCTTACTCTATTATGAAGTATGAATCTGGTGTACACAGAGTACAGAGAATCCCGGTAACTGAATCTAACGGACGAATACAGACTTCTACAGCTTCCGTAGCTGTTATGCCAGAGGCAGAAGAGGTTGATATCCACATTGATGAGAAGGATATCCGTATTGATGTTATGAGAGCGTCAGGTAATGGTGGACAGTGTGTCAATACAACTGATTCTGCTGTACGACTTACTCATTATCCAACAGGAATAGTTATTTATTCTCAGACAGAGAAGTCACAGATACAGAATAAGGAGAAAGCATTTGCACTTTTAAGAGCCAAGTTATATGATATTGAGACTCAGAAAGCACATGATGCTGAGGCAGATGCAAGAAGAAGCCAGATTGGTACAGGTGACAGAGCTGAGAAGATAAGAACTTATAATTTCCCACAGGGAAGAGTAACAGACCACAGAATTGGCCTTACATTATATAAGCTTGACAAGATTATGGATGGGGATATCCAGGATATTATTGATGCATGTATCGCTGCCGACCAGGCTGCCAAGCTTGCTAAGATGGGTGAGGATTAATTGATATTTATGAAAAAGAATAGGAATTCTAATCCGGTTGCGCTGGTACCTATACTTGTTTTTCTTGTGTTGTATCTTGGAACCGGAATTATATTTGAATATGTCATGAAGATTCCAATGGGATTCTACAATGTACCAATTATTGTTGCATTTATGGCTGCAATACTAGTAGCGTGCATGCAGAATTCACAGCTTAAGTTTGATGAAAAGCTTGATGTAATGGCAAAAGGGCTGGCTGACAGAAACATTGTTACAATGCTTCTGATATTCATTACAGCCGGAATATTTGTCGGAGTTGTAGGAAGAAGCAGTGCAGAGAGTGTAGCTTATTTTATGTTAAGCATTATTCCTGCAAAGTTTGCAGTAGCGGTACTTTTTATTGTTGCCTGCTTTGTGTCTACGGCAATGGGTACATCTGTTGGAACAATAACACTTATTACACCAATAGCGGTTGCGGTATCAGAAGCATCAGGATTTAGTATGGCATTATGTGTTGCATCTGTCATGGGTGGTGCAATGTTTGGAGATAATCTTTCTTTTATATCAGATACTACTATTGCAGCTTGTAATGGTCAGGGCTGTGCCATGAAGGACAAGTTCAGGGAGAATTTCTGGATAGCACTTCCGGCAGCAATTGTGACCATTGTTATAATTCTTGTGCTTTCTTTTAATACAGATATACATGGTGAGATTGCACATTCATATAATCTATTTCAGATTATTCCATATGTGCTTGTACTTGCTGGGGGAATTATTGGTGTAAATGTTTTTGTTGTACTTATAACAGGTATTATTTCGGGAATAGTTATTATGCTTGTTATGGGCGAGGTTACATTGGAGGCTCTGCTTCTTAATATGGGAAGTGGTGCGTCAGGAATGTTTGAGACATGTATGGTTGCAGTTCTTGTATCTGTAATGTGTTCACTTATTAAAGAATATGGTGGATTTGACGCTTTACTTAATGGAATAAGAAGATTATTTAAAGGAAAAAAAGGCGGACAGCTCGGAATGGGACTTTTAGTTGGAACAATGGATATTGCTACAGCTAATAATACAGTTGCTATTGTAATGGCTAACCCTATTGCAAAAGAGATGTCTGAGGATTATGATATTACTCCAAGAAAAGCGGCTTCGCTTCTTGATACATTTTCATGTATATTTCAAGGAATAATACCATATGGTGCTCAAATGCTGGTTGCCATATCAGCGGTTTCAGAGCTTGGATATAGCATTACAGCATTTCAGATTCTACCAAAGCTGTTTTATCCAATGTTTTTGTTTGTAAGTTCACTTATATGGATATATGTTATTCCTGAAGGAAAAAGTAAAACTAAAGCATAATAATGTACTACCCAGAGTATATAAGAAAGCTGAGTGTGAGGGGGAGTGTTAGTATGTCAGCCCGCGAACAGGTATTGATGAAAATAATCGCGAATCTTAGAAGATTCGGAATAGATATTTCTAATTCAAAATTCAAGGATAAAGATATAGAGAATGAAGTTGTTATGACAGTATATATAAAGGATGTAAGGGAATATATGGTGTGTTATGACTTCATAAGACTGGAACAGACAATTAATAATTCCCAGTGGTCAGCAGCTTATACATCAATTAACCGGCTGGAGGAGAATGCCAGAGAGCTTGGAATTAATAGTTTCTTTAAATCTTTTGATGGAATCAGGGGAGCAATAATACAGAAGAATATGCGCTCAGCAAAGCAAAGTCTTGTGGTAGTCAACAATAAAAAAACACAGATATTAAAATATATGGGATAGTCCGTAAGGACTATCCTTTATTTTTGCGCGTGCAGCGATGAAAATAGAAGTGGGAAATGACCAAGTGTCATTTGTTATAAAAATAACTTGAAATAATAATTAAAAAAGTGTAAAATATATATAAATAACATCAATAATTGATTGGAGGCGTGAACAATGTTATTTCAACTTTATGGCAGCACAGCCATGACTCAGTTACTGGGTTGGGTGCTTGTGTTTGCAGGATTAGTAATTCTTAATGAGATAGGTCGTCGTACTAAGATTGGTGGTATCGTGTTATTCGTTATCATTCCGGCTATACTCACAATCTATTTCATAGCAATTCAGGCAGGTCTGTTTGGTGGGCACAGCAATCAGACATATGAGTATATGAACGGATGGTTCCATTATGCTAAGCTTTATGCAGCAGATATCGGAGTTGTCGGTTTCCTCATGATTAAGTATAAGTGGGGAATTGGAAAGAAAGAATGGTTTAAGCCATGGCCATTTATAATCGTTGCTATTAATATTCTTATTGCAGTAGCATCTGATTTTGAATCAGCTATAAGAGCTTATCAGATTACTGGAGATTTTTCTGGTGCGTGGTGGGCATCTAATGAAGGTGTATTCCTTTATGGCGGCTGGTGGAATATTGTTAATGGTATTGCAGGACTTATTAATATCTTCTGTATGACAGGCTGGTGGGGAATTTACTCATCTAAGAAGAAGGATGATATGCTCTGGCCGGATATGACAATATGGTTTATCGTTGCTTATGATATCTGGAATTTTGAGTATACATACTGTAATCTTCCAACACATACATGGTACTGTGGTGTAGCTCTTCTTCTTGCTCCTACATTTGCGAATGCATTATGGAACAAGGGCGGATGGATTCAGAACAGAGCCATGACACTTGCAACATGGTGTATGTTTGCACAGGTATTACCATTATTCCAGTTAAGCAATACATTTAGTGTATTGCCATCATTATATGGTGGAGCAACTAAGGCTGGTGTTAAGGCACTTGATCTTTATAATGCAGCAATTACATGTCATACTACAGGTGCAAGTGCAGGAGATGCAATTGCAAACTTTGGTATAACAGCTAACCCGACAGCACAGGGAGTTGTTGCAATGCTTGCAATAATAGCGAATGTGGTATGTATTTCGGTTATTATCAAGCGCTCTATTGAGCAGAAGAAGTGCCCATATACTAAAGAAATCTGGGTTGGAACAAGAGATTACGAGCAGGCTATGTCAAGAGCAGAGTAATCTGTATTTGTTAACTTAATATTAAATAATAATAAAGAACATCACGGACAGATTAAAGTGCAGAAAAATGCATGTCTTGAAGTGATGTTCTTTTTTGTGTATAATCAAAAGAATAAAAGGACTAAGGTTCTTTGAAATGAGTGAAAAGGAGATGGAGCATATGAACAGTATTTATAAGAAGTTAAAGACAATTAAATTTGAGATTATTATTGTTTCAATTGCATTGTTTGTTCTTGGCTTACTGCTGGTAATATTTCCAACAGCATCCCAGGAAATCATATGCAAAGGAATTGGAGTTGCCTTATGTGTCTGGGGAGTATTAAGGCTTATTAATTATTTCAGAATTGCAGGCAGTGAGATTCTTGGATCATATGGTCTTGTACAGGGAGTCACTCTTCTTGCATTTGGTATGTTTTTCGTGATTAAACCAGGCTTTATTGCTGTATTCTTAGGAACAGCACTTGCAATTATTATTATTGTTGATGGAATCCTTAAACTCCAGTATGCTGTGGATTTCTATCATCTAGAGTCGGACAAATGGTGGATTGAGCTCATAGGTGCAGTTGTAATGGTGGTTATTGGTATAATTGCATTATTGAATCCATTTTCAACATCATCAGCACTTATAGTATTTATTGGAATTGCTCTGATGATAGAAGGATTATGGGACTTTATATCTCTTATGAGAATTGTATCTGTAACAAAGAAGGCTGGAAAGGCGATAAAGAACTTTAAGGATCAGGTTGATGCTGTAGATATGAAATAAATATATCACAGATTAATATAATAAACTTAACATAATAAACAGGAATGAGGGCGTACAAAGTAATGAGCAGAAAGATTTATGCGGCTATATTAGGTGCAGGAACAGTAGGAACAGGTGTATACAAGTTATGTCAGAGTATGAAAGATGATGTGATTAGTAAGACGGGGGCAGAACTTGTAGTTAAGAAGGTTCTTGTAAGAAATCTTCATAAAGACCGTGCTCCAATTGACAGAGAATTACTGACTGACAACTGGAAGGATATTATTGAAGATAAGGATATTGAGATTGTAATAGAGCTTATGGGTGGAACTACTCCTGCAAAGCAGTATATTCTTGAGGCACTTGAGGCTGGAAAGCAGGTTGTTACTGCCAATAAGGATCTTCTTGCTGAGTATGGTGAAGAGGTTATGGGAATGGCAGACAAAATGCATGCTGATCTTCAGTTTGAGGCGGCTGTTGCAGGAGCAATTCCAATAATCAGACCATTAAAGCAGAGCATGGCTGGCAACAATATCACAGAGATTATCGGTATTGTTAACGGAACAACTAATTATATCCTTACCAAGATGACTGAATCAGGAATGAATTACAAAGACGCTCTTGCCAAGGCAACTGAATTAGGATATGCAGAGGCAGACCCTACAGCAGATGTTGAAGGATATGATGCAGGAAGAAAGATGGCTATTATGTCATCAATCGCATTTAATTCAAGAGTAACATTTAATCAGGTATATACAGAGGGTATTACTAAGATTACAGCAGAAGATATTAAGTATGCTAAGGAATTCGGCTATGTTATCAAGCTTCTTGGTCTTGCCAGAAATACGCCGGACGGAATTGAAGTTAAGGTTCATCCTATGCTTATTGATGAGAATCACCCTCTGGCTACAGTAAGAGATTCATTTAATGCGGTATTTGTTCATGGAGATGCAAGTGATGATACCATGTTTATGGGCAGGGGCGCAGGCCAGATGCCAACAGCTTCTGCTGTTATGGGTGACATTATTGATGTATGCCGTAACATAGTTCATGGCTCATGCGGCAAGATTGGCTGCTCATGCTACAAAGAGCTTCCTGTTAAGGATATATCTGAAACCAGGAGCAAATTCTTCTTAAGAATAGAAGCATTAGACAAGCAGGGGGTTCTTGCTAACATTGCAAGTGTTCTTGGAAACAATGATGTAAGTATTGCACAGGTGGTCCAGAAGAGCCGTAAGGACGGTGTTGCTGAACTGGTTATTATTACAGATGATGTTGCAGAGAAGAATTTTAATGATGCAATGACAGTATTTAACGGACTTTCAGTAGTAAAAGAGATTGCTGGTGTAATCAGGGTTTATTAATCAGGATAGGTAAGATATATATGGCTAAGAAATATTATGCTGTGCGTGTAGGTAAAGTTCCCGGAGTATATCAGACATGGGAAGAATGTAAGAAGAATGTACATGGTTTTCCAGCTCCTGAATATAAGAGCTTCATGTCTATAGAAGAGGCGAATGCTTATATGGGAAGGGAAGCCGTACAGGAGATTAATGGAAAGACCGGAAGTGGCAATATGGAAGATGTAATGCCTGACGATGATTATGCATTTGTTGATGGTTCTTTTAATATTACAACAGGAGTGTATGGATATGGCGGTTTTCTTATGCATGATGGTGTAAGATATGAATTGTCAGGCAATGGCAGTGATAAGGAGATGGCATCCATGCGTAATGTCGCAGGGGAGATTCTTGGAAGCATGGCTGCTGTAAAAAAAGCAATAGAGCTTGGACTTAAAGATGTTTCTATATTCTATGATTATGCAGGTATCAAGGCATGGGCTGTGGGAGAATGGAAACGCAACAAAAAAGGAACAATAGATTATTATAATTATATTACATCTGTCAGTGATTCAATTAATATCAGATTCGTGAAGGTCAGGGGACATTCTGGAGTTGAAGGAAATGAAGAGGCTGACAGGCTTGCAAAGAGAGCAGTAGGGTTGTGTTAGGTCCGGACATTTCCAAGTGGTGGTCTGTCAGAACACAAGCTTTCATGGTTTATTCGCTTAGTGGGAGTAAGAGCTGCTATATACAGAATTTATTACAGTGCTAAAAAACAACGCGCTTCGCTTGAACGCGTTTTTTAGCACTGATTTTTTGTATATAGCAGCCCTAACTCCCACACAGCTCATAAAAAATCAAGCTTATATTCTGACAGACCACCACTTGGAAATATGGACTGACACAACATGCAAGCAAATTGAGTGATTATACTTTGGTTTTAATATGGAATTTTTGTTGACAAATTCTCTTACAAGCATTAACATATAAACATACCAAACAAGTATGGAATAAATGATGATAGATATTATATGGGAGGATGTGGCGATGAAGAATATTTTGTTTTTTGGGGATTCTAATACTTATGGATATAAGCCTGATAAATAAGGAAGATATGATTATGATGTAAGATGGACAGGCAGAATAGCTAATCTTCTTGGAAATGAATATAATATTATTGAAGAGGGACTGTGCGGAAGAACAACTATATTTCCAGATGCTGTAAGAGATGCAAGAAAGGGCATTGATCTTATTGGAGTAGTTGTTGAATCACATAAGCCGGTAGATGTTATAGCTATAATGCTTGGTACGAATGACTGCAAGACTGAATTTCATGCTGATGCAAAGACAATTGCAAAAGGAATGGAGGTAGTTGCAAGAAAGGCTAACAAGACAGCAGGAGAACATGCAAAGATAGTTATAGTTTCTCCGATTCATCTTGGAAAGGGTGTTGGTGAAGAAGGCTTTGATCCTGAATTTAATGAAAGTTCTGAAAATGTTTCAAGGCAGCTTGCATGGGAATATGAAAAAATAGCAAAGGAAAATGGATTTTATTATTTTGATGCCGCTGATGCTGCAAAACCAAGTGAAGTTGACAGACAGCATTTAGATGAGAAAGGACATAAAATGTTTGCGGAAAAATATAGTGAATTCTTGTTGACAGAAGTTTTATAGGTGTTATAATGAAAATGAACATATGAATGAATGTTCATATGAAAGAATTTTGATTATTTAATGTTTTAAGGAGAGAATATTATGAAGAAGACTTATAAGATTGATGTTGATTGTGCAAACTGTGCTAATAAGATGGAAGATGCAGCTAAGAATACAGCAGGTGTTAAGGATGCTACAGTTAATTTTATGGCACTTAAGATGATTGTTGAATTTGAAGAAGGACAGGATCCTAAGGCTGTTATGCAGGATGTTCTTAAGAACTGCAAGAAAGTAGAAGATGATTGCGAGATATATCTGTAATAGAAAGCCGTGAGAGTTGTTCTGGCAGATTGGAGTAGAATATGAATAAAAAGCAGAAAAAGATGCTTACAAGAATCATTATCGCAGCAGTCCTTATGATTGCTTTTAAGGTGATAAACACATTTGTTGATATCCCTACGGTTGTTCTTTTTATAATGTACATGATTCCTTATCTTGTTATCGGATATGATATTTTAAGGAAAGCAATTAAGGGAATTCTTAACAAACAGGTATTTGATGAGAATTTCCTTATGGCAGTTGCAACTGTAGGTGCAATTATAATTGCACTTGTAGATGATGGTGATTTTACAGAAGCAATTGCGGTTATGCTCTTTTATCAGATTGGTGAGCTGTTCCAGAATATTGCAGTTGGAAAGAGCCGTAAGAACATAAGTGAGCTTATGGACATCAGACCTGATTATGCCAATATTGAAGTTGATGGAAAGCTTGAGCAGGTAGATCCTGATGAAGTAGAGGTTGGTACAGTTATTGTTGTCCAGCCGGGAGAGAAAGTTCCTATTGATGGTATTATTGAAGAAGGTAATACAACACTTAATACAAGCGCACTTACAGGTGAAAGCCTTCCAAGACAGGCAAAGGCCGGTGATGAAGTAATAAGCGGCTGCATTAATATGTCAGGTGTGCTTAAGATCCGCACAACTAAGGAATTTGGGGAATCCACAGTATCCAAGATACTAGATCTTGTAGAGAATGCAAGTTCCAAGAAATCGCGTTCAGAGAACTTTATCAGCAAATTTGCAAAGATATATACACCTGCAGTCTGTTACGGTGCGCTGGCACTTGCTATAATTCCACCACTTGTAAGCATGATATTCTTAGGAGTATCTCCTCAGTGGGGAATGTGGATATACAGAGCGCTTACATTTTTAGTAATAAGCTGTCCTTGTGCACTTGTCATAAGTATTCCGCTCAGCTTCTTTGCAGGAATCGGTGGAGCAAGTAATCAGGGTGTTCTTGTAAAAGGTTCAAGTTATCTTGAAGCACTTGCAGAGACAGACATTGTTGTCTTTGATAAGACAGGAACTATGACACAGGGAGTATTTGAGGTCAGTGGTGTATATAATAACACTATTGACAAAGATGAACTTATAAAATATGCTGCATTTGCAGAAAGCTATTCAACACACCCTATAAGCAAGAGTTTACAGAAAGCTTATGGAAAAGAGATTGACAAGACATTAGTTACAGATGTTGAGGAAATCAGTGGTGAAGGTGTTAAGGCTAATGTATCAGGAAGAGAAGTGGCTGCAGGTAACAGAAAGCTTATGAGAAGACTCGGTCTTGAATATGCAGAGTGCAACGAGGCCGGAACTCAGGTTCATGTGGCAGTTGACGGGGCATATGCAGGACTTATACTAATATCAGATTTGTTAAAGCCTCATGCAAAGCAGGCTATAGAAGAACTTAAGAAAGCTGGAGTACGTAAGACAGTAATGCTTACCGGTGATGCAAAGAATGTAGCAGATGCTGTAGCTAAAGAATTAAATATAGATGCTGTGTACAGTGAATTGCTTCCGGCAGATAAGGTTTCTAAGGTTGAGGAGCTGTTAGAACATAAGAAATCAAAGAAAAAGCTTGCATTTGTAGGTGATGGTATCAATGATGCACCGGTACTTTCAAGAGCAGATATCGGAATAGCAATGGGCGCATTAGGAAGTGACGCCGCTATAGAAGCAGCTGACATAGTATTGATGGACGATGACCCGTTAAAGATATCAAAGGCAATTAAGATATCAAGAAAATGCTTACGTATTGTTTATGAAAATATTTATTTTGCAATAGGCATAAAGCTTATATGTCTGGTGCTTGGTGCAATAGGTATAGCAAACATGTGGGTAGCAATATTTGCAGATGTAGGTGTAATGGTTATTGCTGTAATCAATGCAATAAGAGCATTATTCGTAAAGAACTTATAAAGAAAGAGGTAATATAATGGCAGATTGTGAATGCTGTGAGTCAATAGAAATACATGAGGACTTATTAAAGATAGTTAATGAAACAATGCCAGATGAGAATGAATTATATGACCTTGCAGAATTGTTCAAGGTATTCGGTGATTCAACGAGAATTAGAATACTGTATGTATTATTTGAGGCAGAAGTGTGCGTATGTGATTTAGCACAGGCTCTCAATATGACACAGTCTGCAATATCTCATCAGCTAAGAATATTGAAACAGAACAAGTTGGTTAAGAACAGAAGAGAAGGTAAATCAATATTCTATTCACTGGCAGACGATCATGTAAGAAGCATAATCGCACAGGGACGGGAACATATTGAAGAAGATTAGTGGCAGATAATATAATAAATAGTAAAAATTCCCAGAGAAATCGGCAAAGTAATGATTTCTCTGGGAATTTTTTACATCGGAAGTCACACAGTTGCGAGTGAAAGCATATACATAGAGCAGAATTCCCAAGCCTCAGGCTGCGAAGAACTGAGCCATTACCCCAGCATGCAGAGCCACCCATTACAGCACGGGAACACCCCAACTATACAGAAAATTTTACAACTGTCTTGTCACATGTAAACATTCGTGGTATACTCTAGCACAATGTATGTAAAACGCAAGTCAAGCATATGTAAACCTTAACGATTGGAGAAGCAATATGTCAGTTACAAGTGATATTTTAAAGTTGAAAAAAGAGAAGAATGCAGTTATTCTTGCACATTATTATGTAGATGAAGATGTTCAGGAAGTTGCTGATTATGTTGGGGATTCATTCTATCTTAGCAAGGTAGCTACTAAGGTGGATCAGGATATTATAGTATTTGCGGGTGTTGAGTTCATGGGTGAGAGTGCTAAGATTCTTAATCCGGAAAAGAAGGTGCTTATGCCAGAGCCGGGGGCTGATTGTCCAATGGCACATATGGCAACTAAGGAAGAAATTCTTAAGATGCGTGAACAGTATGATGACCTTGCAGTTGTCTGTTACATCAATTCAACAGCAGAGCTAAAGACTTATTCAGACGTCTGTGTGACATCATCAAATGCAGTAAAGATAGTAAAGAACCTTCCTAATAAAAACATCTTCTTTATTCCTGATCAGAATCTTGGAAGATTCGTTGCAAAGCAGGTGCCAGAGAAAAATGTGATTCTTAATAAAGGCTTCTGTCCAAGACATGTCGCGATAACAGAGGATATGGTCGTTGAAACTAAGAAGAAATATCCACAGGCAAAGCTTGCAGCACACCCTGAATGTACAGAGGAAGTATTAAAACATGCTGATTACATAGGCAGTACATCAGGAATTATTGATTATGTTGTAGATACAGATTGTGAGGAATTCATAATTGCAACAGTTGATGGTGTATTTGGTGAGATAAGAAAAAAGGCACCTGGCAAGAAACTGTATACATTAAAACCTGATCAGGTATGTGTCAACATGAAGATGGTAACCTTAGATAAGGTGCTTGATGTTCTTGAACAGGAAAATAATGAAGTGTTTGTAGATGAAGAAGTTGCAAAGAAAGCAATGAAGCCGCTTACAAGAATGCTTGAGCTTGCAAAGTAAGATTATAGTAAGCGCAGAAAGAATGGAGGTATCCTATGAATAATACAATTAAAACAGATGTGCTGATAGCCGGATGTGGCTGTTCTGGTCTGTATATGGCAATGAATCTGCCTGCCGATAAGAAGATTCTTATGATAACAAAGTCTGATTGTGAGAGCAGTGATTCATTTCTGGCACAGGGCGGTATGTGTATGCTAAAATGTGAAGAAGATTACGAAAGTTATTTTGAAGATACGATGAAAGCCGGCCATTATGAAAATGATAAGAAATCTGTTGAAATAATGATCCGTTCATCAGCAGGTGTAGTAAAAGATCTTGTCGATTGTGGAGCAAGATTTGCAAGAGAGGCTGACGGAAGTCTTGCATACACAAGAGAAGGAGCTCATTCATCTAACAGGATAATATTCCATGAAGATATTACAGGTAAAGAGATAACAAGCCATCTGTTAGAGAAGGTGAGAACTCTTCCCAATGTGACAATTATGGAATACACAAGACTGCTTGATATAATAAGCAGAGATAACAGATGCCTTGGTGCGGTTATAAGGACAGAAAATGGAGAGCTTATTAAGGTAGAAGCTTCAGATGTTGTACTTGCTACAGGTGGAATTGGTGGTTTATACAGACATTCAACGAATTTCAGACATCTTACAGGAGATGCAATTGCAATTGCTATAAAGCATGGAGTAGAATTAAAGGATATTAATTATGTCCAGATTCATCCGACAACATTTTATTCTGACAAAGAGGAAGACAGGAGCTTTCTTATATCTGAATCAGTAAGAGGCGAAGGCGCAAAGCTTTATGATAAGAATGGAAAAAGATTTGTTAATGAGCTGCTTCCAAGAGACCTGCTTACAGAAGAGATTAGAAAACAGATGGCAAAGGACAATACAGATTTTGTATGGGAAGATTTAAGGACAATACCTGAAGAAGAATTAAAAACGCATTTTCCTAATATAGTGCAGTATTGTATTGATAAGGGATATGACCCGTCAAAAGAGTGTATTCCGGTTGTTCCTGCACAGCACTATTTCATGGGAGGAATTAAGGTAGACCATGAGAGCAGAACAACAATGGATAACCTGTATGCAATAGGCGAGACAGCCTGCAACGGAGTTCATGGAAGAAACAGGCTTGCAAGCAACTCACTTCTTGAAAGTCTTGTGTTTGCAAAGAGGGCAGCACTTGATATTACTGAAAATGCAGTTGTTAAACCGACACAGGATGAGATTACATATTTTGATACATTTGATGCAGAAAAATATGCAGATGAGTCGGAAATTGACGGAGAATATGCAGAATTAGTCAATAAAAAGATTGAAGAGGCAGATAAAGCCTATGAAGAAAGCCAGAAGAAGAATTACGCATAATAATATAGAAATGGAGAAATGATATGTTTGATAAAGTTACTTTAAAGTTAAATGTGGATCCGCTCATTCTTGGAGCACTTAAAGAAGATATTACAAGTGAGGATGTGTCAACTAACAGTGTTATGCCAGAACCAAAGCTTGGAGAAGTCGAGCTTATATGCAAGCAGGATGGAATAATATGTGGCTTGCAGGTATTTGCAAGAACATTTGAACTGCTTGATGAAGATGTAGAGATTACATTTTTTGCAAAAGACGGGGATGAGGTTAAGAAAGGTCAGAAGATGGCAGTTGTAAGAGGAGATATAAGAGTTCTTCTGTGTGGAGAAAGAACAGCACTTAATTATCTCCAGAGAATGAGTGGAATTGCGACATATACTAATGGTGTTGCGAAGCTGCTTGCAGGAACTAAGACAAAGCTTCTTGATACAAGAAAGACATCACCGAATAACCGTATATTTGAGAAGTATGCTGTCAGAATCGGAGGTGGTAATAACCACAGATATAATCTTACAGACGGAGTACTCCTTAAGGATAACCATATAGGTGCTGCAGGCGGAGTTAAGCAGGCAGTTACAATGGCTAAGGAATATGCCCCATTTGTAAGAAAGATAGAAGTTGAAGTTGAGAACCTTTCAATGGTGCGTGAAGCTGTTGAGGCAGGCGCAGATATTATTATGCTTGATAATATGAGTCATGAGGATATGCGAGAGGCTATGAATATAATTGGTGGAAAAGCTTTAGTTGAAGTTTCTGGAAATGTAACTAAAGAAAACATTGCAAAAATTACTGACCTTGGTGTAGACTTTGTATCAAGTGGTGCACTTACACATTCTGCACCAATTATGGACATTTCATTAAAAAATCTTCATCCTGTACAGGAGTAATCATTGTCGGGGTGAACTGGGGAGTTGTAGCAATGAATGGAGAAGAGAGAAGAAATCAGATAGTAGATATATTAAAACATTCGTCAAGTCCTGTGCCGGGTACACAGCTTGCACAGATATTAGATGTAAGCAGGCAGGTTATAGTGCAGGATATAGCGCTTATCCGCGCGAAGAATATAGATGTTTTCTCAACTAACAGAGGCTATGTGCTTAATGATAAGCAGGAATACAGCCGTATACTTAAGGTTAAACATGGAGATGATGAGGTGGAAGCAGAACTCGGAGCAATAGTTGACATGGGTGGCTGGATAAGAGATGTTTTCGTATATCATAAGGTATATGGTGTTATAAGAGCAGATATGAATATTCACTCAAGGCGTGATATCAGGAAATATCTTGAGGAAATTGCAAATGGAAAGAGCAGCCTATTGATGAATGTGACATCAGGATATCATTATCATACAATTGTTGCGGATGACGAACAGACACTGGATTTAATTCAGGAGGAGCTTGGAAAACTTGGATTTCTTGCAAAACTGCAGGAGTATGAGCCTGTGGATTTCTGGCATAAAGGGTGAATATGGACTTAACAATTTACACACTTACACATAAACATTTTACAAAGCCTGATGATAATATGTATGTGCCGCTTCAGGTAGGTACAGCAATTAATTCACCACTGGGGTATCTCAGGGACGATACAGGAGATAATATATCGGCTCTTAACGGTTATTATAGTGAACTTACAGGATTATACTGGATATGGAAAAATGTGCATGATATTAATTATGTTGGAACATGCCATTACAGAAGATATCTTATTGATGAGAACGAGCATATTATGAATGAAAAGCAGTATGAGCAGATTTTTAAGGAGTACGAACTTGTTACAACCAAGAGAGTCGTTCTTAATAATTCATATCATTACGGATTTTCTGCTAATCATAATGTAACTGCACTTGATATGACAGGTGAAGTTATTAAGGAATTATATCCCGAGTATTATGATACATTTATACAGCTTGTTAATGGCAATGAGACATATTTTGGAAATATGATAGTCACATCTAAAGAGCTTTTTGATAAATATGCTGAGTGGCTGTTTACGATATTCTTTGAGGTTCAGAAACGCATTGATATGGAGACTGATAAGGATTCATACCACAGGCGTGTGTTTGGCTTTATATCTGAATTCTTATTGCTTGTGTGGGTGAGAGTAAACAATATCAAGGTAAAGGAATGCAAGGTTGGAATGGTTGGCGAAAAAGCCGAAACAAGGGAGCTGAAAGCAGTTTTGTCGTCTTTTCTTGCAAAAGAGGATACAAAGGGTGCTATGCAGTACTTTATGGATTTTTACAATAAAAGACCTGATGTTCTCATGGAGGCGTCTGATGTAACTGGTGAATTGCATCTTATGTTACAGATAACAGCAGTTATGGACATGCAGATAAAGCGTGAGGGTGGCAGCTTTTACAAAAGCAATCCGGATGTCCGTAAATGGTTTGGGGTATTTTCGGGTATAAACAGGAAAACACAGTTTGAATTAAAAGGACAACTTACAGAAGACTGGAAGGAAATGTATAGAGAAATGGGGATTCCTGAGGAAGCATTTGCGGTAGCAAGGAAGTTGTATGGTAACAAATAAAAAGTAAATAATGTCTTTAGGTTTCAGGGTTAATAATGTAATATATTCGAAAAGTTTAGGTAAAATATGAAGTAAATATAAAAAATGTTATTGACACCAGCAGACAGTTATATTATATTTTAAAGGTATTTTGGATATAAAAAGATATCGTAAATACAGACCACATGATTACATGTTAAGCCTTGCGGACGGGCGGGTCGGTTGCCGAGTGTGACGAGGGCACACATTATTGATTGAGTTAGAAGCTCAAATTTTATAAGTTGATTTTAAAATTATCATGCGAGAGAGCATATCATCTTGTGAAACGGTCAATAAGAGCGGTAACAGTGACTTACTTGGATAAACTCTGAAAGGTCAGATTTTCTGTATTTGACAATACAGTAATCAAAAAGAAGATAGAATATGATTATACAGGCGTGATTGATTTTAAATCAATCACGCCTTTTTGCGCGAGCAGCGATGAGAACAGGGGGAGATTATGGACTTAAAAAGACAGGCGAGTGCGCCGCTTTACGAAGCAATTGAGAAATTCAGAAAGAAAAGAATTGTTCCGTTTGATGTTCCGGGACATAAGAGAGGAAGGGGCAACCCAGAACTGGTAGATTTACTTGGAGAAAGATGTGTTGGAATAGATGTTAATTCAATGAAGCCACTTGATAACCTGTGCCACCCTGTTTCTGTTATCAAGGAGGCAGAGGAGCTCACAGCAGAAGCATTTGGGGCAGAACACGCATTTTTCATGGTAGGAGGAACTACGCAGGCAGTACAGAACATGGTGTTATCTGTATGTAAGGCTGGAGATGAGATTATCGTTCCAAGAAATGTGCATAAAAGCGTAATTAATGCATTGATTCTGTGTGGTGCGATTCCTGTTTATCTTAATACAGAAATTAATGCAAAGCTTGGAATAGTGCTTGGAGTAACTGTGCAGCAGGTTGAAAAGACAATACAGGAGCATCCGAATGCGGTGGCGGTTTTGGTGAACAATCCTACATATTATGGAATCTGTTCAGACATTAAAGGAATATGTGATATAGCACATTCATATGGACTTAAGGTGCTTGCCGATGAGGCACATGGAACGCATCTGTATTTTGGTGACAACCTTCCTATGAATTCAATGAAAGCAGGAGCAGACCTTGCAGCAATATCAATGCATAAGTCAGGCGGTTCGCTTACGCAGAGTTCAATCCTTCTTACCAATAATGGTATGAATGCTGATTATGTACAGACAATTATTAATATTACGCAGACAACGAGCGCGTCATATCTTCTTATGACAAGCCTTGATATATCAAGAAGAAATCTTGCCCTGCGCGGCAGACAGTCGTTTGCAAAGGTGAGCGAGTGGGCACAGTATGCAAGAGATGAGATTAATATGGTAGGCGGTTATTATGCATACGGAAAAGAACTGATTAATGGTGGAACAGTCTATGATTATGATGTTACCAAGCTCTGTGTATATACAAGGGATATCGGACTTGATGGAATTGAGGTGTATGATATCTTAAGAGATGAGTATGATATCCAGATAGAATTCGGTGACATTGGAAATATAATGGCGTACATATCAATTGGTGACAGAATACAGGATATAGAAAGACTTGTCGGAGCATTGGCTGAAATCAGCCGTCTGTATTCAAAAGAAGAAAAACGCTTCGAAGTAGACAGACAAATGCTGCTTCCAAGGGTACTTGCTTCACCTCAGGAAGCCTTCTATGCCGATAAGATTAAAGTTCCAATCCGTGAGGCAGCAGGACATATATCAGGGGAGTTTGTAATGGCATATCCGCCGGGAATTCCTATACTTGCGCCGGGTGAAGAAATCACAGACGAGATAATAGACTATATTCAGTATTCAGTAGAGAAGGGCTGTTCAATGCAGGGAATGGAAGATTCAACATTGCAGACACTGAATGTGCTAAGAATGTAAATGTCCGATTTATTCAATCGGTCAAATATAGAAGGGAGAAAGTTTCTATGGAATTTTGGTTTTCAGAACTTCATTCACCACATGTGAAGTTTGATATCAGGGTTGAAAAACAACTGTTTTCTGGCGAGAGTGATTATCAGAGAATAGATGTATTTCAGTCGCCAGAGTTTGGAAAATTTCTGACACTTAATGGAAGTGTTATATTTTCAGAACAGGATTGTTTCATCTATAACGAGATGGTGGTGCATGTGCCAATGTCAGTCCATCCTGATGTTAAAAATGTATTGATAATCGGTGGCGGTGACGGCGGTGTATCAAAGGAACTGTTACAGTATGACAATATCGAAAATATTGACATAGTCGAACAGGACAACATGTTTGTTGATGTGTGCAGGGAGTATTTTCCAGAGACGGCAGTAGGGTTAGAAGATGAGAGAGTACACATTTATAATTCAGATGCATTAAGGTTCTTACGCTCCAAGCAGGATATGTATGACCTTATAATTAATGACGCAACAGACCCGTTTGGTGCGAGTGAGGGACTGTTTACAAGAGAATTCTACGGTAACTGTTATAAGGCGCTTAAGGAGGACGGAATACTTGTGTACCAGCATGGAAGTCCTTTCTATGATGAAGATGAGGACGCATGCAGAAGCATGCATAGGAAGGTGTTCCACACATTTCCAATAAGCCGCGTGTATCAGGCACATATACCAACAAGTCCGTCAGGATACTGGCTGTTTGGATTTGCGTCAAAGAAATATCATCCGCTTAAGGATTTCAAGCCGGCAGAGTGGAAGAGAAGAAATATACATACAGAATATTACACAACTAATCTTCATACGGGAGCATTTATGCTGCCAAAGTATGTTGAAGAATTATTAGAACAGGAGGAAGAAAGATGAGCAGAGTATTAGTAATTGGTTGCGGAGGAGTTGCTTCAGTAGCAATCCACAAGATATGTCAGGTGAGCGAGGTATTTTCAGACCTGTGCATAGCGAGCAGAACAGTGAGCAAATGTGACAAATTAGCAGACGAATTGAAGGACAAGACAAGCACTAACATCACAACAGCAAAGGTTGATGCTGACAACACAGATGAGGTTATTGCGCTTATCAATGAATTCAAGCCGGATGTAGTTCTTAATGTGGCACTTCCATATCAGGATCTTACGATTATGGATGCATGTCTTGCATGTAAAGTTCCTTATGTTGATACTGCTAATTACGAGTGTGAGGATACAGACAATCCTGAGTGGAGAAAGGTATATGAGGAGAGATGCAAGCGTCTTGGATTTACAGCATATTTTGACTACTCATGGCAGTGGGCTTACAGAGAAAAATATAAAGAAGCCGGAATTACAGCACTTTTAGGAACAGGCTTTGATCCGGGCGTAACAAGTGTATTCACAGCCTATGCACAGAAACACTATTTTGATGAGATACATACAATTGATATATTAGACTGCAACGGCGGCGACCATGGATATCCGTTTGCAACTAACTTTAACCCGGAGATTAATCTTCGTGAGGTATCAGCACCCGGCTCATACTGGGAGGATGGTCACTGGGTTGAGATTCCTGCTATGTCAATAAAGAGAGAGTACAATTTTGAGGGAGTAGGAATGAAGGATATGTACCTGCTTCACCATGAGGAAATAGAGGCACTTGCTGCTAATATTCCGCATGTTAAGAGAATACGTTTCTTCATGACATTTGGACAGAGCTATCTTACACATATGAAATGCCTTGAGAATGTCGGAATGTTAAGAACTGACCCGGTTGAATTCAACGGACAGGAGATTGTTCCAATCCAGTTCTTAAAGGCACTTCTTCCAGACCCTGCTTCACTTGGACCAAGAACAGTAGGTAAGACTAATATCGGCTGTATCTTCACAGGTATCAAAGACGGCAAGGAGAAGAAGGTATATATTTACAATGTGTGCGACCATCAGGAATGTTACCGTGAGGTAGGTTCACAGGCTATTTCATACACAACAGGCGTACCTGCTATGATTGGTACAATGCTTGTTGCAAAGGGACTCTGGAATAAGCCGGGAGTATTCACAACAGATGAATTTGATCCGGATCCATACATGGATGCGCTTAATAAGTACGGTCTTCCATGGGTTGTCGATGAAAATCCTGTTTTAGTAGACTAAAAAGAGAGGTTAATTATGAGATTTGATGAGTTAAAGACACCGGCATATGTAATAGATGAAAAAATGCTTATTCATAATCTTGAGATACTTCATAAAGTAGAAGAAGATACCGGCTGCCACATACTGCTGGCGCAGAAAGCATTTTCAGCATATGCAGAATATCCGCTGATTGGGAAATATATAAGCGGAACTACGGCAAGTGGAATATATGAAGCCAGACTTGGTGCTGAGTGTATGGGAAAAGAAAATCATGTATTTGCACCGGCATTTACTGATGAGGATATGGATGAGCTTGTAAATATATGTGACCATGTTGTCTTTAACTCAGTTTCACAGTTAAAGAAGCATAAAGCAAGATGTATTGCGGCGGGAGTAAGCTTTGGACTTCGTGTTAATCCAGAGTTTTCTACACAGGGTGACCATGCAATATATGACCCATGCGCGCCGGGCAGCAGACTTGGAGTTACTCTTAAGAACCTGAAAGCCGCTCTTAAGGAAGAACCGGATGTGTTATCTGGCATGGAAGGAATACATTTTCATACATTATGCGAACAGAATTCAGACGACTTGGCGGAAACCTTAAGAGTTGTTGAAGAGAAATTCGGATTTCTCATGAAAGATATGAAGTGGGTTAATTTCGGCGGTGGACATCATATAACCCGTGAAGATTACGACATTGAAACTCTTGAAAAATGTATCAGTCATGTGAAAAAGAAATATGATGTACAGGTGTATGTTGAACCGGGAGAAGCTGTTGCACTTAATGCAGGATATCTTGTGGCTACAGTGCTTGATAAGGTTGAAAATGGAATAACAACTCTTATACTTGATGCATCTGCAGCGTGTCATATGCCAGATGTACTGGAAATGCCATATACACCGCCTCTTCGTGACGGATTGAAAATATCGGACATGGAAGATGAGTATGGAATTGATAAGGACATAGAGATTGATTTTGATATGGACGTAAAAGAAGGTATATGGAAACCGGCGAAGAATGGAAGATACAGATACAGACTGTCATCTTATACATGCCTTGCAGGAGATATCATAGGTGATTATCAATTCGGCAGGGAAATCAATGTCGGGGACAGACTCGTATTTGAAGATATGGCTATATATTCAATGGTTAAGAACAATACATTTAATGGAATCCCACTGCCGGATATTGTAATTATGGATAGTGATGGGGAATGTAAGGTGTGGAAGCATTTTGGCTATGAAGATTTCAAGGGGAGATTATAGATATGGATTATATAAACAGTACTCCGGCAACAGATGGTTTTCGCATGCCTGCTGAATTTGAAAGACATCAGGGCTGCATTATGATATGGCCAGAAAGACCGGGTTCTTGGGCTTATGGAGCAAAGGCGGCTAAGAAAGCATTTGCACAGATTGCGTCTGTAATCAGTGAAAGCGAGCAGGTATACATGATTGTATCAGAAGGTAGAAAAGAGGAAGCAGCAAAGATGCTCCCAGAAACGGTCAGGCTTGTAGTCATGGATACAGACGATGCATGGGCAAGAGATACAGGTCCTACATTCGTTGTGAGTGGAAATGTGGATACACCATATGAAGCGCGTGATTTGCGTGGAATTAACTGGGAATTTAATGCGTGGGGCGGAACATATGACGGACTGTACGCGGACTGGGACAATGACAACCTTGTAGCCGGACAGTTTATGTCTTATCTTGGCTGTCAGGGATATAATGCAGCACCATTTGTTCTTGAAGGTGGTTCAATACATACAGATGGCGAAGGAACAATGCTTGTTACTGAAAGCTGTCTGTTGAGTAAGGGAAGAAATCCACAGCTTAGCAGGGAACAGATTGAGGATAAATTAAAGCAGTACTGCAATGTAAGCAAGATAATCTGGCTTCCATGTGGAATATACAACGATGAGACTAACGAGCATGTGGATAATGTGTGTGCATTCACAGCACCGGGAGAAGTTGTGCTTGCGTGGACGGATGATGAGAATGACCCGCAGTATGAGATGAGCAAGGCTTGTCTTTCTGTTCTTGAGAATGTAACTGACGCCAAAGGAAGACACATTAAAGTAAGAAAAATGCTTATTCCTAAGAAACCTGTGTGCATAACTGAGGAAGAACTTAATGGCTTTGAATTTGAGGAAGGCGAGGACATGAGAGAAGCAGGCGAGCGTCTTGCTGCGTCTTATGTTAATTTCTATATTGCCAATGACTCAGTCATAGTGCCGCAGTTTGATGACGAGGCGGACAGCCTTGCAATAAATGTGCTTAAAGAAGCATTTCCTGACAGAAAGATAGTCGGGATATATGCAAGAGATATAATAGTCGGTGGAGGCAATATCCACTGTATTACACAACAGATTCCGGAGGTAAAATAGTGTGAGAAATGTAAAGTATGCAGGCATACAGATGCAGTGTTCACGGTCGGTAGAAGAGAACATTGCAAAAGCTGATAAGATGGTTCGTGAAGCGGCAGCTAACGGTGCACAGATAATACTGCTTCCTGAGCTTTTTGAAAGACAGTATTTCTGTCAGGAGAGAAATTATGATTATTACGCATTTGCAACACCTGTTGATGAGAATCCGGCTGTGAAGCATTTTCAGAAGGTGGCAGCCGAACTTAAAGTTGTGCTTCCAATAAGCTTTTATGAAAGAGATATAAATGTGTTCTATAACACTGTTGCAGTTATTGACGCAGATGGAAGTGTTCTTGGAATATACAGAAAAACACATATTCCTGATGACCATTATTATCAGGAAAAGTTCTATTTCACACCGGGAGATACAGGCTTTAAGGTGTGGGATACAAAATATGCCAGAATTGGAGTAGGAATATGCTGGGATCAGTGGTTTCCAGAGACAGCCAGAGGAATGGCGGTACAGGGAGCAGAAATCCTTTTCTATCCGACAGCGATTGGCTCAGAGCCGATTCTTGAGGTTGACAGCATGCCGCACTGGAGAAGATGTATGCAGGGACATTCAGCGTGCAATATAGTTCCTGTAGTAGCTGCCAACCGTATTGGTGAGGAGAAGGTTACACCATCTGAAGCTAATGGTTATCAGGAATCATCACTTGTATTCTATGGTTCTTCATTTGTAACAGATGCAACAGGCGAGATAGTGACACAGGCATCAAGAGACAAGGAAGAAATTGTCTATGGGGAATCCGACCTTGACGCAGATGCCGACCTTCGCGTGAGCTGGGGCCTGTTCAGGGACAGAAGACCAGAAATCTATAAAAGTATCAGATAAAATAAGCCAGTTAATCTTAATCGCTAGATTAACTGGCTTTAATATTATTAGTATGGTGTTAGTTCTCATTAGCGATAGCAGCTTCTGCTCTTTCTAAATCCTCTTTAGTGTACTTGGTTAATATCTGTTCTTTGGTTATGCCGAATTCTAGCATGGAGATGATAGAGTTGACTTTTTCGGAATCGATACCTTCTTTCATACCTTTGCTTTCACATTCAGCCTGAAATCGTTTCATTGCTTCACACATATTGACAGTCCCTCCTTGTTCAGTATCTGTACATAAGTCCATAAGCTTTGGAACTGAGGTTATGTTACATATCAGTTCCATTACATCAATATCTACATTGCGGGATTCATATTCACGATATATTGAATCGAAATCATCATTATATATGTTCCTTATAATATTAAACACATCTCTTACATCTTCATTATAAAATGTATATTTATCAGAATCAAGTATCTGAACCAGATTTAACTTATAGTCGGAGAAGTAAGCCTTGATATTATCAGGCATGGAAATCATCATGTCAGACAGGCAGGTAGGACCATCCCATAACGACTCACCATAGTAAAGAACGAGCGTTATTATAGGGTGGAAACGGTCAGACTTGTTAATTCCAGAAAGAAATTCTTCATGAGAACTGAAAGAATCTTTATTCAGCTTATGTTGTTTCTTGATGTCGTTGTATTCCTTTATGTAGCCAAGTGCGTCATAGGTCATGGTTCGCAAAGGCATGGCATAATGTGTCTTGTCCTGAATCTCAAGCCCGAGAATATTAAACTCTACGCCGTCTGACATCTTCTTTACAACATCTCTGTTTCTGGTAATAGATTCATTGTAACTCTTAGACTGGATAGTAGCAGAAACATCAGTGTCCATCTCAGTAAGCTTGTTGGGCTTAAGCACCTGTTTACCATTAAAGACGGTAGTATTGAAAAGGTCTGCAAAATGTTTATTATCACGCCAGAAAGTCTTAAGGGAGACATCTTTCTGGTGAGTAGTGTTGTTGGTATTATTCATATGTCGCCTTTCTTGTATGTTTCATATATTGGATATAGTTAAAATATAAAATGATGCATCATAAATATAATAACAATACAAAAAGAATATGTCAATATAAATTAATAAAATATATTTCAACTATAGTATTGACAGGCTTACAAGAAGATAATACAATAAAACAAATTTCTACTATTGTAGATAAACAAGACAAGAGTGTTTGGATACTGGTTGAATAACCCTTAATAATTTCTATACCAACACCTACTATAACTGCATTTTACGCATGATTAGTAGGTGTTTTTTCTGCTTTTCAAGCAATTCGCAACGAAAAATCCAAGAAATAACCTACTATTTAATGGAACTTGAGCTATTTAGTATGTTTTTTAGAATATAAAACTCTTTTTTAGTGCAAAAATGACCTACGAAATTATGATGATAAGGCAATCTGGTAGGTTATTGAATAATCATGTGGTGAGTGAGCTAAGCTCAAGTGCGATATTTAACATCATTTAAGTTTCAACCAGTAAGTATGGAAACAAAACGGTTGAAAAACGGATATTTATTTATTATATTTTGGTTGACTAATGGATATACAACTCTTATAATGAGTATAGAAATTATATTTAATCATGTACGGATACTCATGTTTTGATTGGAGAGGGTTATATGACAATTAATGAGATGAAAGAGAAGAAGAAGGAAAAAGGATATTCATATGCCAAGATAGCTGAATTGTCTGGGGTGCCTCTGGGAACAGTGCAGAAGATTTTTTCTGGGGAAACAGAGAGTCCGCGATATGATACTCTTACAGCACTGGAACAGGTCTTTAATGAACAGTTGGAAGTAAGGGAGTCAGGTGGATTATATAAGGCAAGAAAGAATGGTGAATACACTATTGATGATTACAGGGCATTGCCTGATGATCAGAGAGTGGAGCTGATTGACGGATACTTTTATGATATGGCTTCGCCAACTTTCGGACATCAGTCAATTGGCGGGGAGATTTACAGGCAGATTGCTAATTATATTATGGAACATGGTGGAAGCTGCCGCCCATTTATAGCACCTGTAGATGTACAGCTTGATTGTGATGAAAGGACTATGGTTCAGCCGGACGTAGGAATAGTATGCGATACATCTAAGATTAAGAGATTTGGTATATATGGTGCACCGGACTTTGTTGTGGAGGTCGTTTCTTCGTCTACCAAGAAGAAGGATTATGCATTGAAGCTATCCAAGTATATGGAGGCTGGAGTGCGTGAATACTGGATACTGGATTTTGTGCAGGAGAAGGTTCTTGTGTATTTCTTTGAAAGTGATGTGTATCCGGTGATATATGGCTTTGATAAGCCGGTTCCGGTGAATATATATAATGGAGAACTTAAGATTGATTTTACCAATATTGCGAGATGGCTTAAGGAAGGCATGGAATAAAACTTGGAGAAAGGAAATGATATGGCACATAGTAATCCGATAACTATCGGCATGCTGGCACATGTTGATGCAGGAAAGACGACTCTGTCAGAGGCGATTCTATATAGTGCGGGAAGTATAAGAAAGCTTGGAAGAGTTGATAATCAGGATACATTTCTTGACACAGTGGATATGGAAAGAGCAAGAGGAATAACCATATTTTCAAAGCAGGCAGCTTATAATTACAATGGCAGTTCATATACGCTGCTTGATACACCTGGACATGTTGATTTTTCGGCAGAGACGGAGAGAACATTGTGGGTGCTTGATGCGGCAGTTCTTGTTATAAGTGGAATGGATGGGGTACAGGGACATACTGAGACTTTGTGGAGTCTGCTTAAGAGACTTGGAATTCCGGTATTTATATTTGTTAATAAGATGGACCAGCAAGGAACTGACAGGGCAAGAATTATGGAGCAGTTAAAGAACAGGCTGTCAGAGTCATGCGTTGATTTTAATAATATAGATTATGAGGAAGTAGCGATGTGTCATGAGGAGGCACTTGAGCAGTTCCTTGATTCTGCACATGTTGACGATGCGCTTATAAGCGATATGGTTATGAACCGCAGGATATTTCCAGTATATTTCGGCTCGGCATTAAGAATGAATGGCGTTGAAGAATTGATTAAAGGAATAGATACATATGCTGGATGTCCAGAATATAGTGACGAATTCTCTGCAAAGGTGTATAAGATAACAAGGGATGACAGAGGAGAAAGGCTTACACATCTTAAAGTGTGTGGCGGTTCGCTAAAGTCCAAGATGCTTATTGGTAATGAGAAGGTCAACCAGATAAGAGTCTATGCAGGAGATAAGTTTACAAGCATTAATGAAGCACCAGCCGGAACTGTGTGTGCAGTGACAGGACTTTCAGAAACCAAAGCAGGACAGTTTATCGGAGCGGGCGGCGAGGATAATATACCAGTGCTTGAGCCAGTTCTTAATTACAAGCTTAATCTTCCGGCAGGAGCAGATCCTGTGGCACTGCTTTCAAAGCTTCGTACACTTGAGGAGGAAGAACCTGAACTTCATGTTGAATGGGATGAGAATTTTAAAGAGATACATGTAAGTGTAATGGGACCTGTGCTTATCGAAGTACTGACTAATATTATCAGGACAAGATTCGGAGTAGATGTAACATTTGGCGAAGGAAGCATTGTATATAAAGAGACTATTAAGAATAAGGCGTATGGTATCGGACATTTCGAGCCTTTAAGACATTATGCGGAGGTTCATCTGCTGCTTGAACCGGGTGAGTCGGGAAGCGGCATGAGATACGAATGTCATTGCAGTGAGGATATACTTGATAAGAACTGGCAGAGGCTTGTGTATACACATTTGTGTGAAAAAATGCATAGAGGAGTGCTTACAGGTTCTGAACTCACGGACATGAAGATTACGCTGGTTGCAGGAAGGGCGCATCCAAAGCATACGGAAGGCGGAGATTTCAGGCAGGCAACCTACAGAGCTGTAAGGCAGGGGCTTATGCAGGCAGAATCAGTATTGTTAGAGCCATTCTACGCATTTTCACTTGAGGTGAAGAGAGATTATGTCGGCAGGGCAATGACAGACTTCGAGAGAATGGGTGCAGCATTCAACATGCAGGAGGCTGATGGTGATAATGTTGTTATCACAGGTGAAGGTCCGGTTTCAGTGATTGGTAACTATCAGGCAGAGGTTAATGCCTATACTAAGGGAACAGGCAGACTTGCTCTTAAGATGGCAGGCTACAGACCATGCCATAATACAGAAGAGGTTATTGAACGATTCGGATATGAGCCTGAGCGTGATACAAGAAATCCGGTAGATTCAGTATTCTGTGCAGGCGGTTCGGGATATGTTGTGCCGTGGAATGAAGTAAGAGAGCATGCACATGTCGAGATAGCCGTGACGGATTCCGGGGTTGCCGGTGGACAGTCTGACAGGGAGGTCAAGCTTACGGCAAAGCAGGCTTCAAGAACAGTGTCTGACGAGTGGATTGGAACAGACGAGGTAGACAGAATCTTGAACGAAACATATTTTTCTAACAGCAGAGGCGATAATGAAAGAAGAAAGTTATCGAAAAGAAAAGCTGACACAGCAGTTGGAAGATATGTTACAGGCGGTAATGCCAATGTTAAAAACCCTCCTAAAGCACCTGAATATAATCCAGATAAGAAGAGTTTTCTTCTTGTTGACGGATATAATATAATACATGCATTTAAGGAGCTATCAGAGCTTGCACAGGTCAATCTTGACAGTGCAAGAGGCAGGCTGCTTGATATACTGTGTAATTATCAGGCAATGAAGGGATGCGAACTGATTGTGGTATTTGACGCATACAGAGTGCCTGGACATGATGAGGAGTTTATAGATTTTCATAATATTCATGTTGTATTTACGAAGACAGCGGAAACTGCTGACCATTATATAGAAAAATTTGCACATGAGAATGGAAAGAAATATAATGTAACGGTGGCAACATCAGATGGTGTAGAACAGGTAATTATAAGAGGACAGGGATGCCTGCTTATATCTGCCAGAGAGTTCGAGAAAGAGATAGCTGCGATGGAGGAACACCTCCGCGAAAACTACCTTAATAGGACATATTGATGATAACACATATATTTAAAACGAGGTGACATACGATGAGTACATTATGGGTTGTTGGTGATTCAACATTAAGCTCTTTTGATGACAAATACTATTATCCAAGATATGGATACGGAACCAAGCTTGGTTGTTATCTTAACAGCAAGGTGCAGGTTAATAATCTTGCACTTTCAGGAAGAAGCAGCTTAAGCTTTACTAAGGAAGAGAATTATAAGGAGCTTCTTGCAGGCATGAAAGCAGGAGATTTTCTTATAATCGGATTTGGACATAATGATGAGAAAACAGAGACAGGAAGATATACAAGCCCGATAGGCGGCAGGGATAAGAAAGGCACATTTGCAGCATCATTATATGACAATTATATTAAGCCGGCACTTGATGTTTCATGTACACCAATACTGTGTACACCTATTGTAAGAAGAACTGCAACAGGAGAGTGGACAAAGCAGGAGCTTCACATAACTGATGACGCTGCACAGTTTAAGGGAGGGGATTATTCACAGGCAGTCCGTGACCTTGCAAGAGACCTTGGAATCGTATGTGTTGATATGACTGAAAAGACAAAGGTTTTATATGAAGAGTTAGGACCAGAAGAGACAATTTATCTTCACGCATGGCCATCTAATAAAGAAGTAAGTGTTGACAATACACACACTAATATATGGGGCGGCAGGGTTAATGCTTTTCTTGTTATGCAGGAGCTTGAAAAGGCTGGAATATCAGGACTTTCAGAGAATATAGTTAATATAAGGGCAGATGAACCGCTTCCAGACAAGAACAGATATCTTGAAAAAAATGCTTTATACAAGCCGGTAGTGTTCAGCGATGAGCTTGCTGACAGCAAGAACTTTAAAGATGCATATGGATTCAAAGGCACAGTATTCGGTGATGTTACAACTCTGCCAACGGAATCTGATAATTATATACTTGAAGAAGTTCCAGGGGGAATACACATCGCGGTTAAGAATAATGATGGCAAGATATCTACTGTTACAGACGGAATTGCAATGTACTATAAGAAGATTCCTGTAAATGTGAACTTTACCCTTAAGGCTAAGATGACAATTAATGATTATTTCTATAACAATCAGGTGTCATTTGGGCTTATGGTAAGAGATGACATGTATATTGATAAGAAAATGCCAGATGTACTTGGCGATTATGTAGCGGCAGCACCACTTAACCTTACTTATAAAGACCAGGCATGGAGCTGTTTTGCAAGAAAGAACAGCGAACTTATGCAGGGAAGCGTGACAGGAAGAGAACTTAAGCCGGGTGATACAGTAGAAGTATGTATAAAGTCTAATCCGGACGGATATGCAGTAAAATTAGGCGATGGGGAGTTCTTAACAGGCGGATTTGATTTTAAGCTAACAGCCGTAGACCCTAAGCATGTATACGCAGGATTCTTCGTTTCGAGAAATGCGGATGTTACATTTACGGATATAGAATATACAGAGAATTAATACAATTTTTATATATGATTGTATTTAATTTTACATAGGAAAATGTTACAATTACATCAGAAATATCGTGAAAAAATAGCGTTGACGCGGAAATGAGGCATATTATGAAACTAACATTTTTAGGCGCGGATCATGAGGTAACAGGAAGCTGTCATTTCTTACAGGCGGCAGGTCTTAATATTCTTGTAGACTGCGGTATGGAACAGGGCAATGATGTATATGAAAACCAGGAACTTCCTATTGCAGCATCTGATGTGGATTGCATATTGCTGACGCATGCACACATTGACCATTCAGGTCTGATTCCTCTTATGTATGTGAATGGATTCAGGGGACAGGTGTATTCAACATCAGCTACGGCACAGCTGTGTGAGATAATGTTAAGAGACAGCGCACATATTCAGATGTTTGAAGCTGAATGGAGAAACCGGAAGGCTGCCAGATCAGGAGGAAAACTCAAGGAATTTGTTCCACTGTATGATATGGATGCAGCAGTTAATGTCTGCAAGCAGTTCGTAGGCTGTGAGTATGACAGGGTATATGATATTGCAGAAGGAATTAAGATTAGATTCACAGATGTTGGACATCTTCTTGGTTCAGCGAGTATCGAGGTATGGGCAACAGAGAAGACAGAGAATGGTGATGTAACAGAGAAGATTGTGTTTTCGGGTGATATAGGTAATATTAACAAGCCGATAATTAAAGACCCGAAGCATGTCAGGGATGCCGACTATGTAGTTATGGAGTCAACTTATGGTAACAGAAGCCACGGAGGAACTCCTAATTATGTGGAAGATTTAACTGATATATTTAAGAGAACATTTGAAAGAGGCGGTAATGTTGTTATTCCGTCCTTTGCAGTAGGAAGAACTCAGGAACTGCTTTATATCATAAGAAAGATTAAAGAAGATAATCTCGTTGGCAGAGATTTTGATGTATATATGGATAGTCCACTTGCTATTGAAGCGACGAACATATTTATTAAGAATGTGGAGAGCTGCTTTGATGATGAGGCAGTAGAACTTGTAAGAAAGGGGATTAATCCGCTTACATTTCCAGGGCTTAAGTATGCAACTACGGGAGATGAATCAAAGCAGATTAACTTTGATCCTAATCCTAAGGTTATTATTTCTTCATCAGGTATGTGTGAAGCGGGAAGAATAAGACATCACCTGAAGCATAATTTGTGGAGACCAGAGTGTACAATTGTATTTGTCGGTTATCAGGCTGTTGGAACAACAGGCCGTATTATAGTTGATGGTGCAGAAGAGATTAAGCTTTTCGGTGAGCCAATCCAGATAAAGGCTGAGATTGTACAGCTTCAGGGTTCGAGTGGCCATGCTGATAAGGATGGGCTTCTTTGTTGGATTAATGCATTTGACAGAAAGCCTAAAAAGGTGTTTGTTGTGCATGGCGAAGACAGTGTGTGTGACGAGTTTACGGAGTGTCTTAAAGAAGAATACGGTTATGATGCCATGGCACCATATACAGGCGGAAGTTATGACCTTATTGCAGACAGAGTTATCTTTGAAGGTGTTAAGGAAAGAAAGACTAGAAGAACGACGAGTACACAGCGTGGTAAAACTGTATTTGACAGACTTGTTGCTGCTGGAAAGCGTCTCATGACAGTTATTACACACAATGAGGGTGGTACGAATAAAGATCTGGCTAAGTTTACAGATCAGATTAATGCATTATGTGATAAATGGGACAGGTGATTATGATGAAGATGCTGTTTGTTTTTAATCCAAACTCAGGAAAAGCTCAGATTAAGAATCAGCTGATGAAGATAATACAGGTGTTTTCTAAGGCTGGATATGAGATTACTGTATATCCGACCAAGGCATCGCTTGATGGCTATCAGCACATTTTAGATAGTGAAGGCAGTTATGATGTTATAACATGTAGTGGTGGAGATGGTACTCTGAATGAAACGGTAGCTGCTGTTCTTAAGTATAAAGGAGAGAAGCCGCCGATAGGGTATATTCCTAGTGGAACAACGAATGATTTTGCTGCAAGTCTGGGAATTCCAAGAAATATGGTGAAGGCTGCTGTTAATATAGCAAAGGGTAAACGTTTTCCTTGTGATGTAGGAATGGTAAATGGAGAGCGCTCATTTAATTATGTTGCTGCATTTGGGGCGTTTACAAGGGTTTCTTATGGAACTCCACAGAATCTTAAGAATGTACTGGGACATCAGGCTTATGTAATTGAAGCGGTCAGAAGCTTATCAACGATTAAACCACAGTATATGCGTGTATATTCTGAGGAGATGAATGTTGAGGGGAATTTTGTATATGGAATGATAAGTAATACAGATTCGGTTGGAGGAATAAAGAATCTTACAGGCAATGATGTTAATCTGCAGGATGGATTATTTGAAGTTACCCTGATAAGAGAGCTTAATAATCCTATAGCAGTCCAGTCGCTTATTAATGCTTTTATAACTAAAGACCTTAGTAAATGTGACTGGGTATGCACATGGAAGACCAGCTCTGTAAGGTTCGAATCACCACAGCCTGTATCATGGACACTTGATGGTGAATATGGTGGAGAACATACAGAAATACAGTTTTCTGTTAAGGAGAAAGCGGTTGATTTCCTGATAGGAGGAGTACCTGCTAATAACTAATAGATAATCATTAATAATATAAAGTGATAAAACCTTGCAAATTAGTATGTTTGGTTTTGTCACTTTATTTTTTTACTAATTTTACGCCGACAGGTAAAAATCAGACACAATTTAGAAACAATTCAACTTTTATGTTTAAAAACAGGCAGGGATTAAGTGTAAAACATATAATGATAAATAAAGATGATATTACATTTTAAGAGATAATATCGTGACAAATTCTATAATTATCTGATAATTACAATTGAAAGTAGCAATAGTCAAATTATCAGACAATTGCGGCAAAAAAATATTTACAAAATCCATAAAACAGGAGTATATTATGTGCAAGCAAAGCTTTAGAATATACGAAAGGATGATTAGACTTATGGAAAACGAAATCAAACAGCCTGGTCTTTACAGATCTGAACTTGAGCATGATGCCTGTGGTATCGGAGCTATTGTAAGTATTAATGGAATTAAGACACATCAGACAGTATCTGATGCTTTAAGCATTGTAGAAAATCTTGAGCATAGAGCTGGTAAAGATGCAGAAGGAAAGACTGGTGATGGTGTTGGTATTCTTCTTCAGATATCACACAAATTCTTTAAGAAAGCCGTAAAGCCATTAGGAATTGAGCTTGGAGATGAGCGCGATTATGGCGTTGGAATGTTTTTCTTCCCACAGGATGAACTGGCAAGAAACAGAGCCAAGAAGATGTTCGAAATCATTGTTGAGAAGGAAGGACTTGAATTCTTAGGTTGGAGAGATGTTCCAACATTTCCTAATGTTCTTGGTAAAAAGGCGGTTGACTGTATGCCATATATCATGCAGGGATTTGTAAAAAGACCTGCTAATGCAGCTAAAGGAATTGAGTTCGACAGAAGACTTTATGTTGCAAGACGAGTATTTGAGCAGACAGCAGAAGATACAACTTACGTATGTTCGTTATCAAGCAGAACGATTGTATACAAAGGTATGTTCCTTGTAGGACAGCTTCGTCAGTTCTTTGGTGACCTTGAAAATCCTGATTATGAGTCAGCTATTGCACTTGTTCATTCAAGATTCTCAACTAACACTAACCCAAGCTGGGAGAGAGCTCATCCTAACAGATTCATGGTACATAATGGTGAGATTAATACTATCAAGGGTAATGCCGACAGAATGTTAGCAAGAGAAGAGACAATGACATCTCCATATCTTGAAGATGAGATGTCAAAGATTACACCGGTTGTTAATACTAACGGTTCGGATTCAGCAATGTTAGATAACACACTGGAGTTCTTTGTTATGAATGGCATGCCGCTTCCACTTGCTGTTATGATTACAATTCCTGAGCCCTGGATTAACAATGGTGCAATGGCACAGGAGAAGAAGGACTTCTATCAGTATTATGCAACAATGATGGAGCCTTGGGATGGTCCGGCTTCTATCGCATTTACAGATGGAGATTACTTCGGAGCAGTGCTTGACCGTAATGGTCTTCGTCCTTCAAGATATTATATTACTAACGATGGTTATCTTATTCTTTCTTCAGAGGTTGGTGCACTTCCAATCCCAGAGAGCAGAATTAAGTTAAAGGACAGATTAAGACCTGGTAAAATGCTTCTTATTGATACGGTTAAGGGCGAGCTTATAGAGGATGATAAGCTTAAGGAAGAATATGCAACTAAGAATCCTTATGGAGAATGGCTTGACAGTAATCTTATCCAGCTTAAGGATTTAAAGATTCCTAACAAGAAAGTTCCTGTTCATACTAAGGAAGAAAGAGCAAGACTCCAGAAAGCATTTGGCTATACATACGAGGATTTCAAGACATCAATACTTCCTATGGCTCTTAACGGAACAGAGCAGACAGGTGCTATGGGTATTGATACTCCACTTGCAGTACTTTCTAATAAGCATCAGCCACTGTTTAATTATTTCAAACAGTTATTTGCACAGGTTACTAATCCACCAATTGACTCAATAAGAGAGAAGGTTGTTACATCAACAACTGTTTATCTTGGAACAGAGGGTAATATTCTTGAGGAAAAGGCTGAGAACTGCAAACAATTAAGAATTAATGATCCAATCCTTACTAACACAGACCTTCTTAAGATTAAGAATATGAATGTTGAAGGATTTAAGGTAGAGACTATTCCTATTATATATTATAAGAACACTTCACTTGAAAGAGCTATCGATCACTTATTTGTTGAGGTTGACAGAGCACACAGAGAAGGTGCTAATATTATTATTCTTTCAGACAGAGGTGTTGATGAAAACCATGTTGCTATTCCTTCATTACTTGCGGTTGCTGCATTACAGCAGTATCTTGTACAGACTAAGAAGAGAACAAGCATGGCTGTAATCTTAGAGAGTGGTGAGCCAAGAGATGTCCATCATTTTGCAACTCTTCTTGGATATGGTGCTTCTGCAATTAACCCATATCTTGCACAGGAGAGTATTCAGGAGCTTATCGACCTTAATATGCTTGACAAGGATTATTATGCAGCAGTTGATGATTACAATAAGGCAATTATCACAGGTATTGTTAAGATTGCTGCCAAGATGGGTATTTCAACAATCCAGTCATATCAGGGTGCTAAGATATTTGAGGCAATTGGAATTAATTCAGATGTTATAGATAAATACTTTAAGGGTACAGTTTCAAGAATTGAAGGCGTGTCACTAAAGGATATTCAGGAAGATGTTGAGACACTTCACTCTAAGGCATTTGATCCACTTGGACTTTCTACAGATACTACTCTTGACAGCTCAGGCGCTCATAAGATGAGAAGCGGCAAGGAAGAACATCTGTATAACCCACAGACAATACATTTGTTACAGCTTGCTACAAGAACAGGAGATTACAAGACATTTAAGGAATATACAGCTCTTGTTAATAAGGAAGAGGGCGTTAAGAACTTAAGAGGTCTTATGAACATTAAGTTCCCTAAGAAGGGAATCAGCATTGATGAGGTTGAAAGTGTTGATTCTATCGTAAGAAGATTCAAGACTGGTGCTATGTCATATGGTTCAATATCAAGAGAGGCACATGAAACTATGGCTATTGCCATGAACATGCTTCATGGTAAGTCTAACTCAGGTGAAGGTGGAGAGGACATTGACAGATTAAAGGTTGGTCCGGATGGTCTTAACAGATGCTCTGCAATCAAGCAGGTTGCATCAGGAAGATTCGGCGTTACTTCTAGATACCTTGTAAGCGCACAGGAGATTCAAATTAAGATGGCACAGGGCGCTAAGCCGGGTGAAGGTGGACATCTTCCAGGAAAGAAGGTGTATCCTTGGATTGCAAAGACTCGTCTTTCAACTCCGGGTGTTGCGCTTATTTCACCACCACCACATCATGATATATATTCAATCGAGGATCTGGCACAGCTTATATACGACCTTAAGAATGCTAACAAGAATGCAAGAATATCAGTCAAGCTTGTTTCAGAAGCTGGTGTTGGTACAGTTGCATCAGGTGTTGCCAAGGCGGGCGCACAGGTAATTCTTATTTCTGGTTATGACGGAGGTACTGGTGCAGCTCCAAGAAGCTCTATACATAATGCCGGACTTCCATGGGAATTAGGTCTTGCAGAGGCACATCAGACACTTACAATGAACGGACTGCGTAATAAGGTTATTATTGAGACAGATGGTAAGTTAATGAGCGGAAGAGACGTTGCTATCGCAGCAATGCTTGGTGCAGAGGAATTCGGATTTGCAACAGCTCCACTTGTAACTATGGGCTGCGTAATGATGAGAGTATGTAACCTTGATACATGTCCTGTTGGTGTTGCAACACAGAATCCTGAGCTTCGTAAGAGATTCGCAGGTAAGCCTGAATACGTTGTTAATTTCATGAGATTCATTGCACAGGAGCTTCGTGAGATAATGGCTGACTTAGGAATTAAGACACTTGATGACCTGGTAGGAAGAACAGATTTGCTTGAGCAGAAGAATGTTGCCAAGAGCGGACGTTCAGCAGAGATTGATTTATCACAGATTCTTGATAATCCATATGTTAAGCAGACGAAGATACATTATGATAAGAAAAATGTATTTGATTTCGAACTTGAGAAGACAGTTGATGAAAAGATTCTTCTTAAGAAGTTCGAGTCTGCAATGGAGACAGGAAGCAAGAGAAGTCTTGAAATTGATGTTGCCAATACAGACCGTGCATTAGGAACACTTCTTGGTGCGGAGATTACAAGAAGATTTGATGATAAGCTTGATGATGATACATATACAGTAAAATGTAATGGCGCAGGCGGACAGAGCTTTGGTGCATTTATTCCTAAGGGACTTACACTTGAGCTTGTCGGTGATAGTAACGATTACTTTGGTAAGGGACTTTCAGGTGGAAAGCTTATTGTATATCCACCAACAGGAAGTACTTATAAGGAAGACGAAAATATCATCATCGGTAATGTTGCATTATATGGTGCTACAAGTGGTAAGGCGTTCATCAATGGTGTTGCCGGAGAAAGATTCTGTGTAAGAAATTCAGGTGCAACAGCAGTTGTTGAGGGAACTGGTGACCACGGCTGTGAATATATGACAGGTGGTACAGTAGTAGTCTTAGGCAAGACTGGCAAGAACTTTGCTGCTGGTATGAGCGGTGGAATTGCTTATGTTCTTGATGAAGACACAAGTCTTTACAAGAGAGTTAATAAGCAGCTCGTTTCAATGGAAGCAGTTTCTAACAAATATGATGTCCTTGAGTTAAAGCAGCTTATAACAGAACATGTTGCTTATACTAATTCTAAGAAGGGCAAGGAAATACTTGATAACTTCGGAGAATATCTTCCAAAGTTCAAGAAAATCATGCCACATGATTATAAGAAGATGCTTAACATGATAGTACAGATGGAAGAAAAAGGACTTAGCAGCGAACAGGCTCAGATAGAAGCATTCTATGCGGCTACCAAGTAGGGTTGAGACGCAGTCGCGACTGACAAAAGCGAAGCTTTTGGAAGTGCACCCGTAGGGACAGTGCAAGTTTATAACATACATGAAAGGAGCTAACCATGGGAAAGCCAACAGGATTTTTAGACTATGAAAGAGTTGAAGCCACAGCGGTTTCACCTAAGGAAAGAATAAAGAATTTTAATGAATTTCATACACCTCTGTCAGAAGATGAGCAGAGAAAGCAGAGTTCACGCTGCATGGACTGTGGCGTGCCATTCTGCCAGTCTGGTATGACAATAAAGGGAATGACTAGCGGATGTCCTCTTAATAATCTTATTCCGGAATGGAATGATCTTCTTTACACAGGAAACTGGGAACAGGCATATCACAGGTTACATAAGACAAGTAACTTCCCTGAATTTACAAGCCGTGTGTGTCCTGCACTCTGTGAGAAGGCATGTACATGCGGACTTAATGGCAAGGCAGTATGTACCAAAGAGAATGAAATGGCAATTATTGAGCATGCGTATGCCAAAGGTTATGCGAAAGCAAATCCTCCTAAGGTAAGAACTAAGAAGAGAATTGCTGTAGTAGGTTCAGGCCCTGCCGGACTTGCTGTAGCAGACCAGTTAAATCAGAGAGGACACAGTGTTACTGTATATGAAAGAGCTGACCGTATCGGTGGACTTTTAAGATATGGAATTCCTAATATGAAGCTTGAAAAGCATATAATTGACAGAAAGCTTGATATTATGAAGGAAGAAGGCATTGAGTTTGTAACTAATGCAAATGTTGGTGAGAACATTAAGGCTAAGAAGCTTATGGCAGATTATGATGCTGTAGTACTTGCATGTGGTGCTGCTAATCCAAGAGATATCAATGCTCCTGGAAGAGATGCCAATGGAATATACTTTGCGGTAGATTTCCTTACAGCAACTACAAAGAGTCTTCTTGATTCAGGACTTAAGGATGGCAGATATATTTCTGCAAAGGATAAAAATGTTATAGTTATCGGTGGCGGTGACACAGGTAATGACTGTGTAGGAACATGTATAAGACATGGCTGCAAGTCGGTAACACAGCTTGAGATGATGCCAAAAGCACCAGATGAGCGAGCAGAGAGCAATCCTTGGCCACAGTGGCCTTTAGTCTGCAAGACAGATTACGGTCAGGAAGAAGCAATTGCAGTGTTCGGGCATGATCCAAGAATATATACAACTACAGTTAAGGAATTCAAGAAGGATAAGAAGGGCAATCTTGCAAGTGTTGTTACAGTGAAGCTTGAGTCTAAGACTGATGAAAAGACAGGAAGAAGAATGATGGTTCCTGTTGAGGGAACAGAAGCAGAGCTTCCATGTGAGCTTGTACTGATAGCAGCAGGTTTCCTGGGTTCACAGAAATATGTCACAGACGCATTTGGAGTTGAGCTTACAGAAAGAACTAATGTAAAGACGGCAGCAGACGGATTTGAAACAAGTGTACCAGGCGTATTTACAGCAGGAGATATGCATACAGGACAGTCGCTTGTTGTTAAAGCTATAAGACAGGGAAGAGACTGTGCAAGAGCAGTGGATTTCTATCTTATGGGATATACTAATCTTTAATTGACGATTATCAGAATATGGCACGGATGATATGAAAATGGCTGAGATAAGCGTTTTCTGTGGTATCCGTGCCATATTTTAGTCTTAGTTAATGGTTGTTTTTATAAGTTTTATGGTGTATATTAGTCTCTGATATGGGAATTACAATATGAGGAAGTGGAGGAAATAATATGCTGACAGTGACGATTCTTTTGGATTCTGTGGAGAAGGTTCAAAGGTTTGTAAGTACAATTAGTAAGTACTCATGTGGGTTTGATGTGGAGTCAGGGTATAGCTGTGTTGATGGCAAATCATTAGTTGGTTTGTTCAGTCTGGATATCAGTAAACCATTACAGCTTACAATTAATGACGGAGAAGGCGAGATTGAGGATGTGTTAAGGGATATACAGGAGTTCATGGAATACTAATTAAATATATGAGGAGAATAATAAGTTGAAGAAATTACTAGCAGTTATGCTTTCGGTTATTATGGTATTTTCATTTGCAGCATGTGCAGGAAAATCAGCCAATAACGAAGGTGAGAGTCAGACAGAAGAGACAACAACAATAAGAATCGGAGCTATGGCAGGACCTACAGCGATGGGGATGGTTAAGCTGCGCAAAGATTCAGAGAATGGCAATACGAAGAACACATATGCATTTGAAGATTTTGCTACGGATGCATCTGCATTTGTAACACCACTTGCAACCGGAGAGATTGATATTGCGGCTGTACCATCTAATCTTGCAGCCAATATATACAACAAGACGGAAGGCAGGGTTCAGGTTGTTGCTGTTAATACACTGGGCGTTCTTAATCTTGTAGAAAGAGGCAACACTGTTAACAGTATCAGCGACCTTAAGGGTAAGACTATATATGCTACAGGAATGGGTGCTGTGCCGGAATATACCATAAGATATATTCTTTCAGGTAACGGACTTGATGCCGACAAAGATGTTAATATTGTGTGGTGTTCAGATACAACAGAAGCACTTTCTAAGTTAAAGTCAGAAGATGGTGCAATTGCTGTTTTGCCACAGCCTTTTGTTACAGCAGCAAGCGCTCAGATAAGTGATTTAAGAGTTGTTATGGATCTTAATGAAGCATGGGAAAAGATTAATGATAATTCTAAGATTGTTACAGGTGTAATCGTTGTAAGAAAAGAATTTGCTGAAAAATATCCTGAACAGTTTAAGAAGTTCATTGATGAATACAACGAAAGTGTTGCCTATACATCAAGCAATGTTGATGAGACAGCACAGCTTATTGCTGAGTATGGTGTTGTTGCATCAGCAGCAATAGCTAAGAAGGCTCTTCCTAAGTGTCATATTGTATGTTATGTTAATGGCAACATGAAGAATGCGCTTAAGGGATTCTTACAGGTGTTATACGACCAGAATCCTAAGTCAGTTGGTGGCAGTATGCCGAAAGATGATTTCTATTATGAATATTAATAAGAAGATACTGAATGTAATATATAAAGTGCTGGCGGTAATGCTGGCACTTATTTTATGGGAAACAGCCGCATTAAAGATTGATTCGCAGATAATATTAGTGACGCCGGTACAGGTGCTTGGCAGATTACTTACAATATGGCATGAGTCGGATTTTGCAGGAACTGTGTGGTTTACAATGTATCATATTGTTGGTGGATTTCTCACAGGATTATTGTGTGGAATTATATGTGCAGTGCTTGCATATATATGTAAGCCTGTTGAATATATTCTGTGGCCGTGGATGGTTACAATTAAGGCAGTACCTGTTGCGTCTTTTGTGGTTATATGTCTTATATGGTTTACGGCAAAGAACCTGTCGGTGTTTATTGCATTTTTAATAGTTGTGCCTGTTATATACCAGAATACACTGACCGGTCTTAGAAGTACTGATAAAGGCATTAGGGAAATGGCAGATGTATTTCATATTCCTTGGATTCGCAGAATACGTTATATTATCATGCCACAGCTTTCACCTTATCTTATATCAGCAGGAAGAGTTACTGCTGGTATGGCTTGGAAAGCAGGAGTGGCAGCAGAGATTATCGGAATGCCCAAAGGTTCTGTTGGACAAATGCTTTATATGTCGAAAATATATCTTGATACGGATGATTTGCTGGCGTGGACGGTTATAATTGTTGTATTGAGTGTGATATTTGAAAAACTTGTTGTGCTTGCTTTAAAAGCAGCACTAAAAAAATAGCGTTGACAATGTGAATATTGCCAACGCTATTTTTGCGTTAATTTTATTTGTGCATTGAAAATGCTGTTAAGTCATATTTGCTTAAGTTATCTGAAACATTACGGTCGTCTGCTTCGGCGAGCAGCTTGTCACGGTCTTTGGCAGCAAGAACAGGATTCTTTCCGCTTCTGTGACGGCTTGGTCCACCAACACAGCCGCCTTCACATACCATTCCCTCAATGAAATCTGCAGGGAGTTTTCCTACTTTAAGAAGTGTAAGTGCTTTCTTACATTCGGCAGCACCTGAACATTTTTCTATATTGAATTTATCAGGGTCAGCACCTGCTTCACGCATACACTGTGCAACAGCAGCGGAAACACCGCCTCCGTTACCGAATCTTTTACCATATATGCTTGCCTGCTGGTCGCTGTTTTCCTCAGGCTCAAGAACTACTTCTTTAGCTCGCATCATTGCTCTGAATTCACCGATTGTAAGTACGAAATCAGCATTTCCCTGACCCTTATATTCCTGCTTTTCATTCTTCTTGGCTATACATGGTCCGATAAATACGGTTATTGTATCAGGGACTTCTGACTTAAGAAGTCTTGAAAGTGCAAACATAGGGGATATAGTTGTTGATATATGTTCTGCAAGCTCAGGATACTGTTTCTTAATAAGATTAACAAATGCAGGACAGCATGAGGTTGTAAGCTTCTTTCCTTCTTTAGCTGCTTCAAGCCATTCTTCTGCCTCGGCCTGTGCAGTAAGGTCTCCGCCAAGACCTACCTCATACATATCATTAAAGCCCAGCTTCTTGCATGCTGTGCGGATGCTGCTCATTGTTATTGTGTCTCCAAACTGTCCTTCAACAGCAGGTGCTACCATGGCAACGACTTTCTTTCCGTCTACGATTGCCTTTATTACATCAACTATATCAGTTTTAGAACCGATAGCACCGAATGGACAGGCGTGGATACACTGTCCGCACTGGATACATTTGTTTTCATCTATTTCACAGATGCCATTCTCATCCATTGTAATAGCATTGGCTGGACAGATTTTCTTACATGGTCTTATAAGGTCTGCGATTGCATTGTATGGACAGGCTTTGGCACACATGCCGCATTCCTTGCATTTGTCAGGGTCTATGTAGGCTCTGTCTCTTGTCATGCTTACAGCACCGAACTTACATGCCTGCTGGCAGGCTTTCATCATACATTTTCTACAATTATCAGTTACGATATAGTGAGAAAGTGGACAGTCGGCACATGCGGCTTCAATTACCTGGATTATGTTATTGGCACCCGGATGGTCACTTTCTGTTGGACATTTGCCTTCTGCAAGGCGGATTCGCTGTCTTGCGATTTCTCTTTCTTTATATACACAACAGCGGAATCTTGCTTTAGGACCGGGAAACATCTTGTATGCCAGTTCGTCCTTTTCTTCTTCAAACCTTCCTGCATATGCGAGCTTGGCAACCTCATACAGGATTTCATGCTTGATATTCTGAATAGTAGCATCATTAGATAACATAATGAAACCTCCTTTGTAATGATTGACAAAAAATTATCGATTACTAATTACTATAGCAGATTTTTTAAAATGATTCTATATAAATGTGGCATTTTTTCTCATTATATGTAATAATATTTTTGAAAATCAAAATATATAAAGGGGGATTAATTATGCCTTACATTCCAATTATTCCAATCATTATTGTGGTACTGCTTATATTGTTATTCGCATTTGTACCAATGAGATTATGGATTACAGCATTAGCATCAGGAAGCCATGTCGGTATAGGAACTCTTATCGGTATGAGACTGAGAAAGGTTCCGCCAGCAAGAATTGTGCTTCCACTTATTCAGGCAAGAAAAGCCGGATTACAGCTTAACACTAATCAGCTCGAGTCACATTATATGGCAGGTGGCCATGTAGATGCTGTTGTTAATGCACTTATTGCATCAAGCAGAGCTGGTATGAACATACCATTTGAGATGGCTGCAGCTATCGACCTTGCAGGTCGTGATGTTTTAGAGGCTGTCAGAATGAGTGTTAATCCTAAGGTTATTGAGACACCTAATATTTCAGCAGTTGCCAAGGATGGTATTGAACTGTTAGTTAAGGCAAGAGTCACTGTTAGAACTAATATTAACCAGTTGGTTGGTGGTGCAGGCGAGGCTACTGTAATTGCCAGAGTCGGTGAGGGTATTGTAACAACAGTTGGTTCAGCAGATTCGCACAAGAGCGTGCTTGAGAATCCTGATTCTATCTCTAAGGCTATATTGCAGAAGGGTCTTGATATTGGAACAGCATTCCAGATTCTTTCTATTGATATTGCGGATGTTGATATCGGAAGAAATATAGGCGCTCATCTTCAGAGCCTTCAGGCTGAGGCTGATAAGAATATTGCACAGGCTAAGGCAGAGGAAAGAAGAGCAGCCGCTGTTGCTCTTGAACAGGAGATGAAAGCAAGCGTTGTAGCTGCTGAGGCAGAAGTACCTAAGGCTTTGGCTGAAGCTTTAAGAACAGGCAGAATGGGCTTTAAGGATTATTATGACCTTCAGAATTTAAAGGCTGATACTAAGATGAGACAGTCGATAGCAGGAGAAACAGAGAAGCCGGCAACTATATAATGGACTTGTGAATTAAAAGGGAAAGCGGGTTTTATGGAAATATTAATTGTTTGGGCAGTGTTTGCTTTGATAATTATATCGAATATTAAGAAAGCTAAGAAAATGCAGAATGAGCGCATGCAGGAACACCAGCGGAATATGCAGGATCATAACCAGAATGTGCCAGAATATGGTCGTAATATGCATCAGATGCAGAATAACAGTTCCGGGAATGGCTCATTAAGCCATGGTGCTAATCTGAATAAGAAGAATGACAGCGATGCACAGTCTGCACCATACATGGTGAATTCTTATGGTGAAAAGCAGTACATTGATCCGTCTGTACAGACATATTCAGGTACTCAGAAGATGACAAGTGCAGAAACTGAAAAGCTTAAGCAGGAGATTCGTTCAAGAAATAACTTTAATGGAAAGAATGTTACTTCGCATAGAGCAGAGGCACCGGTTCCGCAATATGTTACTCCACCGCCAGCAGCAGATAATGCTGCACCTGCAATGAAGACACTTGATAAAGCAGAATTTCATTCACCAGTTATGCAGGCAGGAAGCACAGGAACTTATTCTGATATGACAGGCGGACACACATTTACACAGTATGACTGCGGACATGAATATAATGATGAGATTGTTCCACAGAGTCAGACGGGAGGTAAAGCTATTCTTGATGACATTAAGTTTGATAAGAATGAGATGCGCAAGGCTTTTGTTATGCAGGAGATATTAAAAAGGAAAGTTATATAATTGATATGAAAAAAGAACCGTGTGACACAAAATCACACGGTTCTTTTAATTAGTGCAGAAGATGGGACTTGAACCCACACGCGGTAACCCGCACAAGAATCTGAATCTTGCTCGTCTGCCATTCCGACACTTCTGCATATATAATATGTAACGAACTTAATATAAGTTACGCAACATTGATATTTTATAAGAGAATTTAAAATGTGTCAATATGAATGACTAAAAAAGTTAAATATGAATTTTTTTGAAAAAATTTAAAAAAGTTGTTGACAATGTGTGTGACTGATGATATTATAATCAAGTCGTCAGCGAGCAGCGAACGACACGAAAACAAAACAAGCAGTCGTGGCGGAATTGGCATACGCGCTAGACTAAGGATCTAGTCCATATTGCTTGGGTGCGGGTTCAAGTCCCGCCGACTGCACTAAAAGCACCGAGGTAACCTCGGTGCTTTTTTTGTGCCTGCAGCGATGAGAGAAAACATGGAAAGTTCGCAGTCGTGCGGGCAGCGATGAGAATAGATGTAGAAAGGGAATTATATGAATACAGCATTAACAATAGCAGGAAGTGATTGCAGTGGTGGAGCAGGAATACAGGCAGATTTAAAAACATTTGCAGCACATAAGGTATATGGAATGTCAGCAATTACTGCTCTTACAGCACAGAATACTTTAGGAGTTACAGGAATATCGGAATCTTCACCTGAATTTCTTAAGGCACAGCTTGATGCAATATTTACAGATATATATCCTGATGCAGTTAAGATAGGAATGGTTGCGTCAAAGGAACTTATAGAAACAATAGCAGATGCGTTAATTACGTATAAGGCAAAAAATATTGTTCTTGACCCGGTTATGGTATCAACAAGTGGAAGCAGACTTATTAAAGAAGATGCAGCAGAGGTTCTTAAAGAACGCCTGATGGTGCTTGCTGATGTTATAACTCCTAATATTCCGGAGACAGAGGTTCTTACAGGAATGACTGTTGACAGTGCAGATTCAATGGAGAAAGCAGCGATAAAGATATATGAACATCTGAAGACAAAAGGCGGTAATGCGGCTGTCTTAGTAAAAGGTGGACATGCAGTTCATACAGCTAATGACTGTCTGTGCGTAGATGGCAGTATAGTGTGGCTTAATGGAGAAAGGATTGATAACCCTAACACACATGGAACTGGCTGTACATTGTCATCAGCCATTGCAGCTAATCTTGCACAGGGATTATCAATAGAAGAAAGTGTGAAGGCGGCTAAAGAGTACCTGGCAGGTGCATTGAAAGCAGGACTTAATCTTGGAAGCGGCAGCGGTCCGCTTGATCATACATACTGGCTTGATATTAATAAGTAGTAGAAGGAGAGACAGATGGACAGCTTCTTATATAGTATAAATGCAACGGTACCAATATTCTTAGTTATGATAGTTGGCTGGGTAATAAAGCAGCTTGGCGTTATAGATGACCATTTTGCAAATGTGGCTAATAAATATGTATTTAAGGTGGCACTTCCAGTACTGTTATTCAGGGATTTAGCAGCAGCAGATTTTAAATCGCAGTTTGATGTTAAGTTTGTACTGTACTGCATGATTGTTACTACTATAATGTTTAGCGGAATATGGATATGTACAGAGATATTCATGAAGGATGATACCCAGAAGGGTGCATTTGTGCAGGCATCATTCAGAAGCAGTGCAGCGATACTTGGAATGGCATTCATACAGAATATGTACCAGAGCACTGGAATGGCACCACTTATGATAGTTGCTGCAGTTCCGTTGTTTAATATATTTTCGGTAATAGTGCTTACCTTTAAGGCACATCCTGAGTGTCATGGCAGCACAGAAGAACAATCTACGGATAAGAAAGAAAACATTAAAAAAGCGTGCTTTAATATTGTAACTAATCCGATAATTATAGGAATTGTGCTGGGGTTGTTATCTTCGCTTGCAGGATTAAGATATCCGGTAATTATCAATAAGACAATTAATAATATTGCGCAGACAGCTACACCTGTTGCACTTATATGTATTGGTGCGTCATTTGAAGGGAAAAAGGCAATTAAGAAGATTAAACCTACGGTTATTGCTACATTTTTAAAACTCGTGGGTCTAGCAGCAATATTTCTTCCTATAGCAGTAAAAATGGGATTTCGTAATCAGGAACTTATGGCAATTCTTATTATGCTTGCTTCACCATCTACAGTTACCTGCTTTGTTATGGCTAAAGGTATGGATAATGACGAGGTGCTGTCATCAAGCATAGTTGTGCTTACAACATTACTTTCAAGCGTGACTCTTACAGCGTGGATATTTATATTGAGAAATTTTGGACTTATTTAGAATATTTATAGTGTTTTTATCAGATAATTCATGTTATAATAGACAAGCTTGATTTACTGTGGTAAAGTGAAAGCATATTAAAGCGAGAAAGGCATGGATTTTTATATGGCTAAGAATATCAGAAAAGCCGTCCTGTTACTGGCAATGTTGTCTGTGATTGTGGGAATGTTCACAGCGTGCGGTAATAAAAAAAGTGATGATGGACGAACTACATTTACAGTAGGATTTGATGCGGAATTCCCACCTTATGGTTATAAGGATGATAGTGGAGAGTATGTAGGTTTTGACCTGGATCTTGCACAGGAGGTATGTGAAAGAAATGGCTGGAATCTGGTTAAGCAGCCTATTGACTGGGATTCTAAAGATATGGAGCTTAGTTCAGGTTCTATTGACTGTATATGGAACGGATTCACGCTTAATGGAAGAGAACGTGAGTATACATGGTCTAAGGCATATATTGATAATTCACAGGTTGTTATAGTTAAATCCGGTTCAGGAATAAAGAAGTTAGAAGACCTTAAGGGTAAGGTTGTCATTGTACAGGCTGATTCATCAGCTCTTGCAGCATTTACAGGAGAGGATGCAACAGAAGAAAATCTTGCACTTGCGGCACAATTTAAGACACTTCAGCAGGTATCTGATTATAACTCAGCATTTATGAATCTTGAATCAGGTTCAGCAGATGCTGTATGTATGGATATGGGCGTTGCAAAGTACCAGCTTGAACAGAGAGGTAATAAGTTCACAATGCTTGATGAGACTGTTTCATCAGAACAGTATGGTATTGGTTTTAAGTTAGGTAATACAGCATTAAGAGATGAGGTTCAGACAAGCCTTAATGATATGCTTGCAGATGGCACATTTGACAAGATTGCTGAGAAATGGGGACTTACAGACAGCGTATGTCTTGGAGAAGAAGGAACAGACAGTGCATATCTTCTTGACAGCACCAGTACTACTAAGGCTTCATTTGGTGAAAGACTTGTGGATATAGTTAAGCAGCTTTCATCAGGAATGTTAGCAACTCTTGCAATATTCTTCTTAACACTTATATTCTCGATGCCTTTAGGACTTCTTGTATGTGAAATAAGAAAGTCAAGAATAGGTATTGTAAGATGGATTGCAAGAATATACATATCTATAATGAGAGGAACTCCTCTTATGTTACAGCTTCTTGTTGTGTTCTTCGGACCATATTATCTGTTTGGAATGAAGGTTACGGCAACATACAGATTCTATGCTGTAATTATCGGATTTGCGCTTAATTATGCAGCATATTTTGCAGAAATATACAGAGGTGGAATTGAGAGCATACCTAAGGGACAGTATGAGGCAGCAGAGGTGCTTGGATACTCCAAGATACAGACCTTCTGGAAGATTATATTCCCTCAGATGGTTAAGAGAGTACTTCCTCCGGTTACTAACGAGGTTATAACACTTGTTAAGGATACATCACTTGCATTTGCACTTGCTTACACAGAAATGTTTACACTTGCCAAGCAGGTAGCGGCTTCAACAGCAAGTATCATGCCATTATTCATAGCAGGATTGTTCTATTACATTTTCAATTTCCTTGTTGCTATGGTTATGGAAAAGTTAGAAAAGCGTATGCAGTATTTTGATTAAGGAGGATTTTAATATGAAGAAATTATTAGAAATATCACATTTAAAGAAATCCTTCGGCGATACTGAGGTGCTTAAGGATATATCAATGGAAGTTAATGAGGGCGAGGTTGTTGCAATTCTTGGACCTTCCGGTTCAGGTAAATCAACACTGCTTCGCTGTGCAACACTTCTTGAGACAATGGATTCTGGAACTCTTAAGTTAGGCGGTGAAACTGCATGTGAGGACAAGGACGGAGCCTCAGTGTATGTTGGAAAGAAAGAGTTAAGAGAAATCAAGAATACATATGGACTTGTATTCCAGAATTTTAATCTTTTTCCACATTATACAGTTATGAAAAATGTTACTGATGCACCTGTCTGTGTCCAGAAAAGGGACAGGAATGAAGTAGAGAAAGAAGCCAGAGAGCTTTTAAAGAAAGTAGGACTTGACGGCAAGGAGGACAGTTATCCATGCCAGTTGTCAGGAGGACAGCAGCAGAGGGTTGCAATAGCAAGGGCACTTGCAATGAATCCTGAAATGCTTTTCTTCGATGAGCCTACATCAGCGCTTGATCCTGAGATTACTGCAGGAATTCTTAAGGTTTTAAGACAGCTTGCTGATGAAAAGATGACAATGATTATTGTTACACATGAGATTGAGTTTGCAAGAAAAGTTGCAGACAGGGTAATATTCATGGATGGCGGAGTTATTGTTGAGCAGGGTAAGCCGGAAGATGTTATTGACAATCCAAGTAATGAAAGAACCAAAGCATTTTTACAGAAGATGGAAAAGTAGGATTTATCTTGTGTATACTAACTGAATAGCTGGATATAATTATGAATGGGAAGTTTTTTAATGAGAAAACTTCCCATTTTCTTGCATTGTAGATTTGGTTGTATAATGCTAGAATTGTATTGTTAAAGTTAGAAGAAACTAACTTGAAAGATTACAAAGCATTTGTTTAGGAGGATTATATGGCAGCATATTTAGAGATTGAAAAGGTTATAGGCAGAGAAATTCTTGATTCAAGAGGCAATCCTACAGTTGAGGCAGAGGTTTATCTTGCGGATGGAACTGTTGGAAGAGGCGCAGCACCTTCAGGAGCATCTACAGGTGAATTTGAGGCGCTTGAGTTAAGAGATAAGGATAAGTCAAGATATTTGGGAAAGGGTGTTACTAAGGCAGTAGAGAACATAAACACTGTTATTAATGACTGCCTCTTTGGAATAGATGCATCTGATATATATGCAGTTGATGCAGCGATGATTAAAGCTGATGGAACTAAGGATAAGTCTAATCTTGGTGCAAATGCTATTCTTGCGGTATCTATTGCAGCAGCAAGAGCAGCATCTGTTTCTCTTGATATTCCTCTTTACAGATTCCTAGGCGGAGTATCAGGAAACAGGCTTCCTGTTCCAATGATGAATATTATTAATGGAGGCTGCCATGCATTATCAAGTGGGCTTGATGTTCAGGAATTCATGATTATGCCCGTTGGGGCACCAAGCTTTAAGGAATGCCTAAGATGGTGTGCAGAGGTATTTCATGCACTTGCAGCTATACTTAAAGAAAGAGGACTTGCAACCTCTGTAGGCGATGAGGGTGGCTTTGCTCCGGCACTTAAGTCAGATGAGGAAGCAATTGAGACAATATTACAGGCAGTAGAAAAGGCTGGATATAAGCCGGGCAGGGATTTTAGGATTGCAATGGATGCAGCTTCTTCAGAGTGGAAGAGTGAGAAAGGAAAGGGTTATTACAAGCTTCCTAAGGCTGGAACAGAGTATACAGCAGAGGAGCTTATTGAGCACTGGGCTAAATTATGTGAGAAGTATCCTATTATATCTATTGAAGATGGTCTTGATGAAGAGGACTGGGAAGGCTGGAAGAAGCTTACAGACAGACTTGGAGATAAGGTTCAGCTTGTAGGTGATGATCTTTTTGTTACTAATACAGAGAGACTCTCTAAGGGAATTGAACTTGGAGCAGGTAATGCAATTCTTATCAAGCTTAATCAGATTGGTTCAGTTTCAGAGACACTTGAAGCTATCAAGATGGCTCATAAGGCAGGATATACAGCAATCAGCTCACACAGATCAGGTGAGACAGCAGATACAACAATTGCAGACCTCGCTGTTGCTCTTAACACTTGCCAGATTAAGACAGGTGCTCCTTCAAGATCAGAAAGAGTTGCTAAGTATAACCAGCTTTTAAGAATTGAGGAACAGCTTGGCACTAGTGCAGTATATCCGGGAATCAGGGCTTTTAATGTTAATAATGATTAATCATTTGAAACAGATATTGAAAAAATATTAAGAAAGCCTTATAGTTGTGTATGATTATAATATATGTAACAGGAAGGCAGAACAATGATTAAGAAATTAGGAAGAAACGACCATTGCTGGTGTGGCAGTGGTAAGAAATACAAAGCGTGTCATGAAGCATTTGACGATAAGTTAAGATATCTTGAGGATATTGGACATATTGTGCCATCACACAAGTTAATCAAGACACCTGAACAGATTGAGAAGATTAAAGAGAGTGCCAGGATAAATGTAGCATGCCTTGATGCGGTTGCAGCAGCGATACATGAAGGCATGAACACTGCTGAGATTGATAAGATTGTATATGATGTAACTACTGATATGGGAGGAATTCCAGCACCACTTAATTATGAAGGATATCCTTACAGTGTGTGTACATCTGTTAATGAGCAGGTATGCCACGGATTTCCATCTAAGGATGTTATCCTTAAGTCAGGTGATATTGTAAATGTTGACTGTTCTACAATTCTTCATGGATATTTTTCAGATTCATCAAGAATGTTCTGTATAGGTGATGTTAAGCCTGAGGTAAAGAAGCTTGTTGATGTTACTAAGGAATGTGTTGAATTAGGACTTGAGCAGGTTAAACCTTGGGGCTTCTTAGGTGATATGGGACAGGCAGTACATGACCATGCATATGCTAATGGATATACTGTTGTAAGAGAAATCGGCGGTCATGGAGTCGGACTTGAATTCCATGAAGATCCTTGGGTTGGGTATAACACTAGAAAAGGAACAGACATGGTTATGGCTCCGGGAATGATGTTTACAATAGAGCCTATGGTTAATATGGGTAAGGTAAATGTTGTTACAGATGAAAAGAACGGCTGGGAAGTATCTACAGCTGATGGACTTCCTTCAGCACAGTGGGAAATTCAGGTTCTTGTAACAGAGGACGGACATGAAGTAATAAGCTGGTAAGAAATAAAATAAGTTCCTGCCAATCAGGCACGCTTTCGCTGCTCTCGCCTCGCAGCGGTACTAAATTCGCGTTACACGCTCATTAAGTACCGGCGGGCTCAAAGCGCCTGATTGGCAGGAACTTTTTTATTGATGTGATACCTATAGGTAGTCGCATTATGAGGTGCTTGATAGGTAATTTTGATAAATAACTACTAAGATAAACGCTAAAAAAGCCTATAAGATGTAAAAGATGCATACATCTTATAGGCTTTTTCGTTATTCAAGCTGAATTAAAAAGAAATTAAGTAGAAATAGTACCTATTAATCATACATTTTAATTGTTCTTATAGGTCGAGCGTAATAATATATGTAAAGTAACCTGGTTAACGCAGTTTATAAGTATATTCAGCACGCAAATGACATTGTATATCCAGAATTAGACGACTTGTCGTCCATCTGACAGTAGATATCCAGTGTTAAGAGACAGTTCCCAGACATCAGACTGTCATATAATTATCATCAGATAACCGCCTTCTGCGTCCATTTTCCACGAAGAAACCTTATCAGGAATGCAAGTGAGCGGAATCCCCAGTCGATAAACATACCGAACCATACACCAAGCACGCCAAGACCAAGTGTGCCACCGAGTAGGTAGCTGCTTCCTACGCGGAACGCCCACATGGAGAAGATACTTACCATCATTGTGTACTTGGCATCACCGGCTGCACGGAGTGCGTTAGGCATAGTAAAGCTTAGTGGCCATATAAATATTGCAACGAGAGAGAAGCAATGGATAAGGCTTAAACCTGTTTTTGTTGCTTCCGGTGACAGATGGAAAAGTCCTACCACAGGAACGGCAACTATTGTCATTATAATGTTGGTTGCAAGAATACCTGCGTATGCAATAAACATAAGCTTCTTGCCATATCTTTTGGCCTCATCAGGTTTCTTGGCACCAATACACTGACCGATAACGGTAATCATTGCCATGCCGATTGCGTTACCCGGAATATTGGCAAACATTGTAACTGAGTTGGCAACTGAGTTGGCGGCGATGGCAGCAGTGCCAAATGTTGATACAAGGCTTGAAACAGAGAGCTTTCCTATCTGGAACATGCCGTTTTCCAATCCGCTCGGAAGACCAATTGAAAGAATCTTCCTGATAATAGAAGGGCATGGCAGAAAATCCCTGCCAGACTTTATTCTTATTGCAGATTCAGCTTTAAACATAAGAGCAATAATAATTATTGCAGATATAATTCTGGATATAAGAGTTGCTAAAGCTACACCTGCAACGCCCATATTGAACACAAATATAAATAAAGCATTTCCACATATATTAATTATGTTCATGATAAGACTTGTGTTCATGCTTATCTTACTGTTTCCTATGCTTCTGAAAAGAGCAGCACCAGCATTATATACACCTAAGAAAGGGTAAGAAACTGCTGTTATGTAAAAATAAATACTTGCACTTTCAAAAACATCTTTTTCAATCTTACCAAATATGAAATTAATAATCCCATGATTTCCAATAAGTGATATCACCATCAGCAAAGCCGACAGTGTACTCATAATAAATATAAGCTGTCCAGCAGATTTCTTTGACATATCTATATTCTTACTTCCAAGATACTGACTGCATACAACAGCACCGCCAGTGGCAAGGGCTGATAATATCTGGATAAGCAGGTTGCTTATATTATCGACAAGAGCGACACCGGAAACGGCTGCTTCACCTGCAATAGATACCATGAATGTATCAACAAAGCCGACACTCACAGCAAGTAACTGCTCAAATATCAATGGAATAATAAGTTTCTTTAAATCTTTAGATGTAAACATAATAATCTCCTATAAATACATAGCATATCTTAATAATATAAAACAATAATTTATGTAAAAATATAAGAAAAGTAGCTGTATTTAATGCAAAATACATAAAAATTGTAAAAAGACTTTTAAAAGAAGAATGATTATCTGAACAAATCTTTAGAATAAATGATTGAAAATAACACTTGTACATGATATAATACGATATAATTTGAATATATGAAGGAGGTATTGTCGTGAAACATATTAAGACAATCAGCAACCGCGTATTAAAGGATACAATGAAGCACGGCGGATGTGGCGAGTGCCAGACATCATGCCAGTCAGCATGTAAGACATCTTGCACAGTTGGTAACCAGAGCTGTGAGAATAAGAATAACTAGTATTTTTAGTAAGAGAGTGTCGAACTATTCTGCACTCTCTTATTTTTCGTAAATGCATTGAGAACATTTACGGTTTGGAGGCTATTTTTAAATGATACATCAGTATAAGAATAACGGCTATAACATTGTATTGGATGTCAACAGCGGCTCAGTACATGTTGTTGATGACATGGTATACGATATTATAGGACTTTACGAGAATAATACGCTTGAGCAGATTACAGATGCACTTAGAGACAGATATTCTGTTCAGGATATTAAAGAAGCATATGAAGAGATTGGCGAACTTAAGGAAGCAGGCCAGCTCTTTACAGAAGATATATATGAACCATATATAGACAATTTTAAAGACAGACCTACAGTTGTTAAGGCTTTATGCCTTCATATAGCACATGACTGTAATCTTGCATGTAAATATTGCTTTGCAGAAGAAGGCGAATATCATGGAAGAAGAGCTCTTATGAGCTACGAGGTAGGAAAGAAGGCTCTTGATTTCCTTGTTGCCAATTCAGGCTCAAGAAAGAATCTTGAGGTAGACTTCTTTGGCGGTGAGCCAACAATGAATTTCGAGGTTGTTAAGCAGCTTGTTGAATATGGAAGAAGCATAGAAGAAGCTAATAATAAGAAGTTCAGATTTACACTCACGACTAATGGTATTCTTCTTAATGACGAGATTCTTGATTTCGCCAATAAGGAAATGAGCAATATTGTTCTTAGTATTGATGGACGTAAGGAGATTAACGACCTTATGCGTCCTACAAGAAACAATCATGGAAGTTCATATGACATTATAATGCCTAAGTTCAAGAAAGTGGCAGAGAGCAGAAATCAGATGAATTATTATGTAAGAGGAACATTTACACATAATAATCTGGATTTTTCAGAAGATGTTCTTCATCTTGCTGATGAGGGATTTGAGCAGATATCTGTTGAGCCTGTTGTTGCGCAGCCGACAGATTCCTATGCCATAAGAGAAGAGGATATTCCGTTCCTTTGTGAACAGTATGATATCCTTGCGAAAGAAATCATTAAGCGAAAGAAAGCTGGTAAAGGCTTTAATTTCTTCCACTTTATGATAGATATTAATGGTGGTCCATGTGTTGCCAAGAGATTGTCAGGATGTGGTTCAGGCTGTGAGTATCTTGCAGTTACACCTTGGGGAGATTTCTACCCGTGTCATCAGTTTGTTGGCAATGAAGATTTCCTTATGGGTAATGTCGATGATGGAATAGTAAGACCGGACATCAGAGATATGTTTAAGAATAGCAATGTCTATTCAAAGGAAAAATGTAAGAATTGTTTTGCCAAGTTCTATTGCAGTGGTGGTTGTGCAGCTAACTCATATAACTTCCATGGTAACATTAATGATGCGTATGATGTTGGATGTGAACTTCAGAAAAAGCGTATAGAATGTGCAATAATGATTCGTGCAGCCATGGCTGAGGAAGAATAAGTAAAAGGGAGAGTTTTTAACATGAAGTACAGTTTACCTAAGAAGATTATTTATTCAATAATCGTTGCTGTTTTACTGGTTGGACTTGTATTAACAGCATTTTTCGGACTTAATGGAAAGGGATACGGAAGCACTTACGATATAGATCTTGGTCTTGATCTTGCCGGTGGTGTAAGTATCACATACCAGATTAAGGAAGATAACTTTACATCACAGGATGTAGAGGATACTATCTACAAGCTTCAGAAGCGAGTAGAAGGAAAGAGTACAGAGTCACAGGTTTATAAGGAAGGTGACAACAGAATCACTGTTGAGATTCCTGGAGTAACAGATGCTAATGAGATTCTTAAGGAACTTGGTACACCAGGTTCATTGGAATTCCTTGATTCCACAGGATATACAGCATTTTCACAGGGAAATGACTACACACCACTACTTACAGGTTCTGATGTAAAAGCTGCACAGGCTTACACAGATACTAATAGTCAGGAAGATACTCCTTATGGAGTGCAGCTTACATTTACAGATGAGGGATCAACTAAGTTCTACGATGCAACATCAGCTAATATCGGTAAAAGAATATATATTGTATATGATGGAGAAGTTGTAAGTGCACCTAACGTTAAGACAGCTATATCAGGTGGTACAGCAACTATCACAGGTATGGAATCATTCGATGAGGCAGATAACCTTGCAACATACATAAGAGTTGGTTCTATTCCTCTTACACTTGAGGAAGTAAGCTCTAACATTGTTGGTGCACAGCTTGGACATGCAGCAATCAAGACAAGTTTAATTGCAGCTGCTATAGGTCTTGCATTACTTTGCTTATTCATGATTGTTATGTTCAGAATTCCTGGACTTGTTGCAACATTATCACTGATTATCTATACAGCACTTGTTTTATTCCTTGTAAGTGTATATGATCTTACTCTTACACTTCCAGGTATTGCAGGTATTATTCTTGGTATTGGTATGGCGGTAGATGGTAATGTTATTATCTATACAAGAATAAGAGAAGAGATTGGTGCCGGAAAGTCTGTAGAGAATGCTATCCTTTCAGGTTATAACAAGGCAACATCATCTATCGTAGATGGTAACGTAACAACACTTATCGCAGCTTTAGTATTGTACATATTCGGTACAGGTCCAGTTAAGGGCTTTGCTACAACACTTGCTGTTGGTAATATCGTTTCAATCTTTACATCACTTGTTATTACTAAGGTTATAATGAAACTCTTATATAACTTTGGTATAAGAGACGCTAAGTGGTATGGTAAGAATGTATACAGAAAGACTCTTAATGTACTTGGCATTAAGAAATGGGCTGCTATCGGTTCAGCAGTTGTAATCGTTGCTGGTATCATCACTATGGCAGTTCAGGCTGGTCTTGGAAACAGAGCATTAAACTTCAGCCTTGAGTTCGTTGGTGGTTCAACAACAACATTTACATTTGATAAAGAGTATACAGCAGAAGAGATTGAGGATAACATCATTCCTGTAATCAGAGATGCTGCAGGTATTACAGAGGTTCAGCAGCAGAAGGTTGCAGATTCAACACAGGTTTCTTTCAAGACATCTGATCTTTCACTTGACCAGAGAGAAGCTATTGAAAATGCGGTTACTGCTAAGTACCCAATCAAGGATGGAACAATTGTTGAGACAGATACAATCAGTTCATCAGTTTCTGCAACAGTTAAGAGAGATGCTATTCTTTCGGTTATACTTGCTACAATCTGTATGCTTATATACATCTTTGTAAGATTCCGTGATATCAGATTCGCATTAGCTGCTGTATTAGCACTTCTTCATGATGTACTTGTTGTTCTTGCATTCTATGCATTTGCAAGAATTCCGGTTGGAACAACATTTATTGCATGTATGCTTACAATAGTAGGTTACTCTATTAACGGTACAATTATTATCTTTGACAGAATAAGAGAGCAGTTAAAGACAGCTAATTCAAAGACTAACATTACAGAGCTTGTTAACTCATCAATTACAAGTACAATGTCAAGAACAGTATATACATCTATAACAACACTTATAATGCTTATTGTTCTTTTCATTATGGGCGTAACTTCTGTTAAGGAGTTCACACTTCCACTTATCGTAGGTATTGTTGTTGGTGCTTACTCATCAGTATGCTTAACAAGTGCTATGTGGTATGTAATGGGCGGCAAGAAGAGAGGCGTTGTAGAAGAGAATAATAAAAAAGCAGCTTCTAAGAAAGAGGTTTTTGAAGACGGTTCTCAGGTTTAATTAACAGATACAATAAGTTTATGACATGGCGGGGATTGTATATCAGTTCCCGCCATAATTGGTTTAATAATGAAACAGGGAGAAAAGAGTGGAAAGCAACTGGAGAGTATACACCAAGAAAGCTGATTTCAAAGCAATTGGGGAAAGATTTGGCATTGACCAGGTTATGGCGAGGATTATCCGTAACAGAGGGTTAGAAACGTATGAGCAGATAAATATGTATCTTAATGGAACGGTGGATGACATGCATTCACCACATTTATTAAAGGATGCAGACAAATGTGTTGATATCCTCACAGACAAGATACAAGCAGGAAAGAAAATACATATTATCGGTGATTATGATATAGATGGAATATGTTCAACAACAATTCTCTACAAAGGGCTAAAGGCTGCAGGAGCAGATGTAACATTTGCAGTACCAGACAGAATTATTGACGGATACGGTATTAATGAGCACTTAATAGATGAAGCATATAATAATGGCACAGATACAATCATTACATGCGATAATGGAATTGCTGCGATTGAGCAGATTAAATATGCTAAAGAAAAGGGCATGACAGTAATTGTTACTGATCATCATGATATTCCGTTTGACTATGTTGATGGTGAAAAGATACATAAAGTTCCACAGGCAGATGCAATCGTTAATCCTAAACAGGAGGACTGCCCATATCCATTTGATAAGCTGTGTGGAGCGGGAGTAGCCTTCAAGGTTATTAAGATTCTATATGAGAGACTTGGACTTAATCCAATCAATCTTGAAGAATATGCAGAGCTTATGGCAATTGCAACAATAGGGGATGTAGTTGATTTATCAGATGAGAATAGGGTAATTGTTAAATATGGTTTAAAGCATCTGGCAGTAACTACTAATATTGGTATAAGAGCACTTGTAGAGGCGTGTGAGCTTGAGATAGACAAGATAAGCTCATATCACATAGGATTTGTTATAGGTCCATGTCTTAATGCAACAGGAAGACTTGATTCAGCAAGAAGAGCCATTGAACTGCTTCTTACTACAGATATGGAGGACGCGAGAAATAAGGCTTTAGAGCTTCGCACACTTAATGTTGAAAGAAAAGATATAACAGAAGAATATGCCGCTATTGCAATTGAACAGGTTGAGAACACTGAACTAAAAGACGACAAGGTGTTAGTTGTGTATCTTCCTGACTGCCATGAAAGTGTTGCAGGGATAATTGCAGGAAGGGTAAGAGAAAAATTCTACAGGCCTTCAATAGTAATCACTAAGGCAGAAGATGGTGCAAAGGGCTCAGGGCGTTCAATAGAAGGCTATAACATGTTTGAGGAGATAAGCAAATGTGGTAAACTCCTTAACAAATATGGCGGACATCCAATGGCTGCCGGAATATCGCTTGATATTGATAAAATTGATGAATTCAGGAAAGCACTGAATGAGAATCAGACAATGACAGAAAATGTTCTTACCCCTACAGTGTGGATTGATGTGCCTATGCCGGTTGATTATGTTGATATAAAACTTATAAAACAGTTTGAGAAGCTGCAGCCTTTCGGGAAAGGTAATGAAAAACCGGTGTTTGCAGACAGAAATCTTACTGTCAGACAGTCAGCTGTGATTGGAAAAAATAAAAATGTATTAAGATGTCAGTTAGAAAGTGAGCATGGCAAGCTGGTGACAGCAATCAGGTTCAAATTAGACGGACAGGAGATACCAGAGGTTGGAAGGAAGATATCTATGGTGTATTACCCGGATATTAATGAATATAATGGGATTGTTTCAATACAGTTTCGGATAGAAGACTGGAGATATGTGTAAATAGCAGCCCTCCAATAAAAGAACCGTCGGTTCTTTGACCTGTACAGGTCAATGGGACCGGCGGTTTATATATTCTGTCTTATACTTAGAATAGACGATTTTCTGGCTGTTATACAGGCTGTAATATCCGGATAACAGATAACTTAATGCAATACACAGAATTGTGAATTTCATTGTTGATGCACCAAACATCTCAATAGATAGAATGAATGATGTGAGGGGGCAGTTAGTTACTCCGCAGAACACACTTACCATACCACATGCTGCACATAATCCGACAGGGAGTCCGAATATAGGTGCTAAGAAGCTTCCAAGCGTTGCACCCACGAAAAGAGTAGGAACAATTTCGCCACCTTTGAATCCACCGCCCAAAGTTACGGCTGTAAACAGCATTTTTAAAAGGAATACATACCATGCACAACTTGTTACAAAGCTTCTTGCAATAATATCTGAGCCTGCACCGAGATAATCAGTTGTGCCAAATATGTAACGCATGGCAATAACAAGAGCACCGGCAATAATTATTCTTATGTATGGGTTGTTTATGTAATCAGTGTAGAGCTTTGAAGTACCGTGTAAAACAACACACAGCAGAATGCTTGCAAGAGCAAAAAGTACGGACATGATGATGAATTTACTGCCATTAATAAAAGAAAAAGAAGCGATTTCATCAACTACAAAATGTGTAGATTCAAGTCCTAGTGCAGAGGCTATGCCCTGTGCTATAAATGCAGCGAGTACGCATGGCACTAAAGCAGCATAATACATAACACCGACGCTGATTACTTCCATGGAGAAAACAGCTGACGCAATAGGTGTTCCGAAAAGTGCCGAGAAACAGGCACTCATGCCACACATAATCATAATTCGTGTATCTTTCTCATCGAATTTAAACAGCTTTGCAAATGTATTGCCTATTGCACCTCCTACCTGAAGTGCAGCACCTTCTCGTCCGGCAGAACCACCACACAGATGGGTAAGCAGTGTTGATACAATTATAAGGGGAGCAACTCTTCCCGGGACTTCATCATTCGACTGTATTGCGGTTATGACAAGGTTAGTTCCACGGTTTCCAGCTTCATGGACTATATTGTACATGAATACAATGATGATACCGGCAACAGGCAGTCCGAATAGTAAAAATGGGTATTCAACGCGCAGGCTGCCTACATAACCAAGCATCAGGTGAAATACAGCACCGACAGAACCAATAAAACAGCCACATACAACCGAGCAGAATAACCATTTGAAAAGAGTTATTACTGCAAGCTTAAGCCGTTGAATATATTCAAACATAATTTCTTTATCCATATTCCAGACCTCTATATTAGAAAACTTTTCTGCTCATATTACTGTTATGATAAGCAGGATCATTAGTAACATCATCAATAAACCATGAAGGGACAGTGTATGAATTAGCAGCTTCGATAGTTGGAAATTCAACTTCTGCAAGGATAGTGCCAGCAAAGAGCCCCTCAAATATGTCAAGTTCAATAGTATATCCATTGCCATCAGGGATTTCATAACGCTTCTTGGTGATGATATTGCCATCAGCTTTCTTAATCAGATGTTCATAGGCTTCTTTGTTAAGTGGAAGATTATATTCTTCCCTAGCCATCATTCCGCCACCCTTATAAGTGAGATAGTAATTATCATTGTCGCGTCTTACACGGACAACAGGAGCAGTGTTAAGATAGCCCTGTTCAATAAAGCGGCAGGGATAAGAATCTATATTGTCAGGGATGCCTGACACAAGATACTTGCGTTCGATTTCCATAATTAATAAACCTCGATTTCATGAACTTAATTAAATAAAGAGAAAAAAGGCTGCCACATAAGTGACAGCCTTTAAAAGTCATAATTAATTACTTCTTCTTAGACTTCTTAGCTGGAGCTGCAGGTGTGTTAACAACATCCTTTAAAGCCTTACCAGCCTTGAACTTTGGAGCCTTAGAAGCAGGAATCTTAATAGCTTCGCCTGTCTGAGGATTCTTTCCTGTTCTAGCAGCTCTTTCAGCAACTTCAAATGTACCGAAACCTACTAACTGAATCTTCTCGCCAGCCTTTAACTGCTCTGCAACAGTATCTGTGAAAGCCTTAACAGCACCTTCAGCGTCCTTCTTAGAAAGTCCAGCCTTTTCTGCGATAGCAGCAACTAATTCTGTCTTATTCATGATTTAATTGTCCTCCTTAAAAAATTAAGTAATAATAAGTATAGATTATTTATACTCCTAGATTCATGATTTGTCAATAAAAAGTGGCTCAAAATGGGGATTTTTGGCACTTTTTGCTGAATGTAAATACTTACGTTTCATCCATTAATTCTTCCCAGTGTTCATACAGTTCGTCTAATTCTTTCTTTAGTTGAGTGGATTCATTATGAAGTTCCATTAAACGGGCTGTATTACTGCCTATTGAAGGATCTGAATATTCTGTATCAATAGCGGATAATCTGTCTTCAATATCAGCAATTCTTATTTCGGTTTTCTTAATTTCATTCTGCTTTTTCTTAAGCTTATTTTGTTCTTCACGCGACTGCTGCCATGAGAGCTTTGAATCTTTTTTGGTAGTGTTATCAGAAGAACTCAATTGTGCATCAGGGGAAGCCTTTGCTGTAAGTATATCCCTTTTTTCCAGATAATAATCATAATTACCAATATAATTAACAATATTCTGGTTAGTGAGTTCAATTATTCTTGTTGCTGTTGCATTAATAAAGTATCTGTCGTGTGAGACATAAAGAATTGTGCCAGTGTAGCTGTTAAGGGCATTCTCAAGAATTTCCTTGGATACAATATCAAGGTGGTTAGTAGGCTCATCGAGAATAAGCAGGTTGGCATTGGAAAGCATAAGCTTTGCTAGTGAAACACGTCCGCGTTCACCACCACTTAAATCGCGGATATATTTGAATACATCATCATCAGTAAAAAGAAATGCTGCAAGAGTATTTCTTATTTGTGTATTGTTGAGGTCAGGATATGCGTCCTGAATCTCCTGAAAAAGAGTCTTGTCAGGGTCAAGAACATGGTGTTCCTGATCATAATAACCGATGGAAACTTTAGCACCAAGGTAAATGCTTCCGCTGTCTGGCGGGATAATGCCGTTAATAAGCTTTAATATAGTAGTCTTACCAGTTCCGTTATTACCTATTAAAGCAACACGTTCACCACGCTTAATCTCAAAATTAATATTATTAAAAAGAGTATTGCCGTCAAACGATTTGGTAAGGTCAGTAACAGTAAGGACATCATTACCACTTATAACAGATGGCTCAAGTTTAATGTTCATCCTGGCATTAAGCTCAACTGGTTTGTCAACAACCTCAATCTTATCAAGCATTTTTTCACGGCTCTCCGCACGTTTGATGGATTTCTCACGGTTAAACTGCTTTAACTTGGCAATAACCTCTTCCTGATGTTTGATATTACGCTGCTGATTTAAGTATTCCTTTAACTTCATATTACGAAGAATTGCCTTCTTTGAGGCATAATCTGTGTAATTACCAGAAAATACAGTACAATCACCGTTATCAATCTCGATAATCTTGCTTACAATCTTATCAAGGAAATATCTGTCGTGTGCAACGATAAGAACCGCACCATTGTAATTAAGGAGGTAATTCTCTAACCAGCTTATAGATTCCATATCAAGGTGGTTGGTAGGTTCATCGAGCATAATAATGTCAGGCTTGGAAAGTAATAGCTTGCCTAAAGATACACGGGTCTTCTGTCCACCGGATAAAGTATTTACGTGTAAAGAGAAATCCTCTTCAGCAAAACCAAGACCTTTAAGTACGCCTGTAATCTCGCTTTTATATGCGTAACCGTTATTCATCTCAAATTCATGATTAAGATTGGTGTATCTGTTCATAAGAGCCTCAAGCTCATCACCTGAAGCACTGTTCATGGCAGCCTCAATTCTTCTTAATTCACTCTCCATATCAAGGATATACTGCTTTACAGAAAGAAGCTCATCATAAATGCTTCTGTCAGACTGAAGGTCCTGCTGCTGAGCAAGATAACCAAGAGTCTTATCCTTAGCAAGAGTGACAATGCCTGTATCAGCAGGTTCTTCACCGGTGATAATCTTTAACAGAGTAGATTTACCGGCACCATTGATTCCAACAATGGCAGCCTTCTCATGGTCTTCTATATTAAACGAACAGGACTTGATAATGACATCCGTTCCAAAAGATTTACTAATATTATTACAAGATAAAATCATACATACTCCTTTTATTATATGTATCCAGCCTTCACCAGAGGTGGATATGTGCATTTAGTCTGTCATTGTGCAGGCATGCTTCGTAAAACCTTCGTCAGGATTGCGTGAATTTGCTGCATCCAGTCTGGGGCTGAAAGTTTGTGTACATTCGCCAGATGAACACTGCCGCGATACTGTCCGTCTAGGGCATACGCCCTCAAGGATTGTTGCACTTAGTGGGAGTAAATGCCGCTATCTACAAAGTTTATTGCGGTGTGCATCAGCAAACGCGCTTCGCTTGAACGAGCTTTAGCACACCGCTCTTATGTATATACCGGCATTAACTCCCACACAGTTCGCAATATATCGGGCGTATGCCCTAGACGGACAGTATCCTCTGGTGAAGGCTGAATTGATATTTAAAACGATTATATATGTACAAGAAATAAAATGCAATTATTACTTTGACTTATGGACTTCTGTAATGTAAAATTAACAAGTTATAGAAATGGAGATTAAAGAATGAAATTTGATGAATTAAATATTGATGAAAGAATTTTAAGAGCGGTAGAGGATATGGGCTTTGAGGAGACATCTCCTATACAGACACAGGCCATTCCTGCAGTATTGGAAGGAATTGACGTTATCGGACAGGCACAGACCGGAACAGGTAAGACTGCTGCGTACTCTATCCCTATGTTACAGAAGATTAATCCAGATGTTAAGAAACCACAGGCAATTGTACTCTGCCCTACAAGAGAGCTTGCAGTACAGGTTGCAGAAGAGATAAGAAAGCTTGCCAAGTACATGAGCGACATTAAGGTGTTACCAGTATATGGCGGACAGGAGATCGTAAGACAGATTAAGTCTTTAAAAGCCGGCGTACAGATTATTGTTGGAACTCCGGGACGAGTTATGGATCATATGAGAAGGAAGACTGTTAAGTTTGATTCTGTATCTATGGTTATATTAGATGAAGCTGATGAGATGCTTGATATGGGATTCCGTGAGGATATGGAAACAATTCTTACAGAGACACCAGAGGAAAGACAGACAGTTCTTTTCTCAGCTACAATGCCTAAGCCTATAATGGAGATTGCAAGAAAATTCCAGAAAGACGCTAAGATTATCAAGGTTGTAAGAAAAGAACTTACAGTTTCTAATATTGATCAGTTTTATTATGAAGTAAGACCTAAGAATAAAACAGAAATCTTAAGCCGTCTTATTGATATATACAATCCTAAGCTGTCAGTTGTGTTCTGTAACACTAAGAGACAGGTAGACGAGCTTATATCAGAGCTTAAGGGCAGAGGATATTTTGCTGACGGTATACACGGAGATATGAAACAGCAACAGAGAGACCGTGTAATGGACGATTTCAGAAGTGGAAAGACAGAAATTCTTATTGCAACTGATGTTGCGGCAAGAGGAATTGATGTTGACGGAGTTGATATAGTATTTAACTATGACCTTCCACAGGACGAAGAATATTATGTACACAGAATAGGAAGAACAGGAAGGGCTGGAAAATCAGGACTTGCACTTTCATTTATATCTGGAAGAGAAGTATATAAGTTAAAGGATATCGAGAGATATTGCAAGACCAAGATTCTTGCAAAGCCAATCCCATCACTTGATGATGTCAAGAACACCAAGATGGATGGTATATTTGACAAGATTAAAGAGATGATTGAAGCTGATGAGCACAGAGCCATGCTTGATATGGTTGAGGAGCATGTTAATCAGGAAGATTATACATCAATGGATATAGCAGCAGCTCTTCTTAAGATGATAGTTGGAGATACATTGGACAGAATCGATGAGGTAGAGAATTTTCATTTCGATGAAAATGCAGATACATCAAGAATGGTAAGACTCTTTATTAATGTTGGTAAGAAGGACAAGATTACACCAGCCAATATTCTTGGAGCGATTGCAGGAGAATCCGGAATGCCGGGAAGACTTGTCGGTGCAATTGATATGATGGATAATTATACATTTGTTGATGTTCCTGCAAAGCATGCGGAAGCAGTACTTGCAGCAATGAATGACAATGTACTTATCAAGGGCAGAAAGGTTAATGTAGAGAAAGCAAATGTATCTGCCAAGCCGGCAAGAAAATCCAAGTCAAAGCCAGATACAAGAAGAAGAAAAGACGAGTCCCGTGGAAAACATGACAAACTTAAAGAACGCAGAAGTAAAAGCGGCAAGGTAAGAAGAAATGGAGAAAAGTATTAAGCTTACCAGTCTTAACAGAAAAGAAGCGTTAAGATATCTGGGTTATAAGAAAAATGCACCTGATGAACGGGTGGAAGAGCTTATGGATGAATGTGAGGAGCTTGTATTAAAGACCGCAGTTCCAAGATTTATTTATAAGAAGCTTGATTTTACAGTTAATGAAGACGGTGTGGCATTTAAGAATACAAGCATGGTGCTTCCGGGCGAGTCCATTAAGAAGCATCTGTATAAATGTGACAGTGCAATATGCATGGCTGTAACGATATCGGAAGGTATTGACAGACAGCTAAGAGTGTTGCAGCTTACGGATATGGCTAAGGCCCTGGTGTTTGACAGCCTGGCAAGTGTAGCTGTTGAACAGGCATGCGATAAGGTTGAAGAACTTTTAAGAGAGGAATATCCTGATTATTACCAGACATTCAGGTTCGGGATTGGCTACGGTGATTTGCCGATAAGTATGCAGGAGCCTTTCCTGAAGGTATTAGATGCCGGTAAAAAGATAGGACTTAATCTTAATAAATCATATATGCTGGCTCCGGTAAAGTCGGTAACTGCGGTTATTGGACTTACTAAGGAGCCTGTAAGTACTAAGAACAGAGGTTGTGCGACATGCAATCTTAATAAAACCTGCGCATACAGAGGAATGGGAGGACATTGTAGTGGCTGACAGATTCAGAGAACTCTTAAAAACTAGGGATTATATAATATTTGATGGTGCTATGGGGACAATGCTTCAGGCAGCGGGCATGAAGATGGGAGAGACGCCGGAAGTACTTAATATAACAAGACCTGAGCTTCTTGTTTCAATTGCAGAGCAGTATTACAATGCAGGATCAGATGTGGTATATGCCAATACATTTGGTGCAAACAGATATAAGCTTGAAGAATGCGGAAAAAGTGTTGAGGAGCTTGTAACTGCCGGGATTGTCAATGCAAAGAAGGCAAGAGATACAGTAAAGCCGGACGGCCTTGTTGCACTCGATGTAGGACCAATCGGACAGCTTCTTGAGCCAACAGGTGTATTAAGCTTTGAAGAAGCATATGATATGTATGCCCAGATAGTAAAGGCAGGAGCAGCTGCGGGAGCAGACCTTGTTGTATTTGAGACAATGACTGACCTTTTAGATGTCAAGGCTGCTGTACTTGCAGCTAAGGAAAACAGCGACCTTCCTATTGTTGCCACGATGACATTTGAACAGAATATGAGAACCTTTACAGGCTGCTCTATATCGGCAATGGCTCTTACACTTACAGGACTTGGTGTTGATGCACTTGGCGTTAACTGCTCATTAGGACCTAAAGAATTAGAGCCGGTTATTGAAGAACTTGTAAAATGGACTAATCTTCCGATAGTAGTAAAGCCTAATGCAGGACTTCCTGACCCTGAAACTAATCTTTACAATGTTACTGCAACCCAGTTTGCAGATTTCATGAAGGATTTAAGAAAATATGGCATTAAGATATTCGGTGGCTGCTGTGGAACTAACCCTGAATTCATTAAAGAATTATCAGAGATGTTAAAAAGAGAAGGCAATCCGGCAGCACCACACAAATATATTCCAGGTGCAGTGTGTTCAGCTACAAGCACTGTTGTTGTTGATGAACCAAGAATTATCGGTGAAAGAATCAATCCTACAGGTAAGAAGCTTTTTAAGGAAGCTTTGTTAAGACACGATATGGATTATATTCTTGGACAGGCTTTAGAGCAGATATCAGGTGGCGCAGATATTCTTGATGTCAATGTAGGCCTTCCGGGAATTGATGAACGTGAAATGATGATTGATACAATAAAGTCATTACAGGCAGTTGTGGATGTTCCGTTGCAGATTGATTCTACAATACCAGAAGTACTTGAGGCAGCACTCCGTGTATACAATGGTAAGCCGCTTGTCAATTCAGTTAATGGTGAGGAGGAGTCTCTTAACAATGTTCTTCCTCTTGTTAAGAAATATGGTGCAGGAGTTATAGGACTCGCACTTGATAAAGATGGTATTCCTAAGAAGGCAGAGGACAGAGTTGCGATAGCAAAGAAGATTATGGACAGGGCTGCTGCAATGGGAATCCCTAAAGAAGATATTTATATTGACTGCCTTACACTCACAGCTTCTGCTGAGCAGGAGGGCGTAATGGAAACTCTTAATGCACTTCATACAGTTAAGAATGAGCTTGGCTTAAAGACAGTGCTTGGTGTTTCTAACATTTCATTCGGACTTCCAAACAGAGTGCTTGTAAACCACATTTTCCTTACAATGGCACTTACTAACGGACTTGACCTTGCAATTATCAATCCTAACATCCCGGAGATGACAGGTGCGGTAAGGGCGTATAAGCTTCTTGCTAATATTGATAAGAATTCAGTTGATTACATAAAAAACTATGGCGCTATGCCAAATGTTTCTAAGATTGATCCTGTCAAGAAGGAAAAGAAAGATGGAAACTATACAGGAGATGATCTTTTCTATGCTGTTGAAAAAGGACTTAAGAATGAAGGTGCTGAGATAACAGAGGCTCTTCTTAAGATTATGGATTCAATGGAGATTGTTAATCAGGTGCTTATTCCTGCACTTGATAAGATAGGTGCTGAATTCGAGAAGGGTACATTGTTCCTTCCACAGCTTATTATGTCAGCAGGTGTTGCACAGGCAGCATTTGAAGTTATAAGAAAGCATATGGTTATGTCTGATAATGCCCCTGTAAGCAAAGGAAAGATAGTTATAGCTACAGTCAAGGGTGATGTTCATGATATAGGAAAGAATATTGTTAAGGTTCTCCTGGAGAATTATGGGTATGATGTTATTGACCTTGGAAAGGATGTTGAGTACCAGGCAGTTGTTGATGCAATAAGAGATAATGATGTTAAGCTGTGCGGATTATCAGCTCTTATGACAACAACACTTGTATCTATGAAGGAAACAATTGCACTTATAAGAGAAAATAATCTTGACTGCAAGGTCATGGTTGGAGGTGCGGTACTTACACCGGAATATGCTAAAGAGATAGATGCAGATTTCTATGCAAAAGATGCAAAAGAATCTGTTGATATTGCTAAAAGAGTTCTTGGTTAAAATTTTGACATATTAAAGAAAAATGGTTATACTATGTATAGCTTGTTATAGTTTATTTATATACTCGTTTATATCTTGGTAAAATGAGCAATCGTGGTCTGGAGGTTTGGTGTAATGGAAGAGAAAAAGATTTCGTCGGCGGTAATAAGAAGACTGCCAAGATATTACAGATATCTGGGAGAGCTGATAGAGTCTGGTGTACAGAGAATATCATCTAAAGAGCTGAGTGCCAGAATGAAGGTAACAGCCTCACAGATAAGACAGGATCTTAATAACTTTGGAGGATTTGGACAGCAGGGATATGGCTATAATGTTCAGTATCTGTATGAAGAGATTGGAAAGATTCTTGGCATAGACCGTAATCACAATATGGTTATTATCGGAGCCGGTAATTTAGGAAAGGCTATTGTTAACTATAGTGATTTCGAGAAGAGAGGTTTTGTTATTAAGGGAATATTTGATAATAATCCTAAGATTAAAGGAACTAAGATTCGTGGAATAGAAGTAAGAATGATGAATGAGCTTACTGATTTTATTAAAGATAATGAAATCGAGATTGTTGCACTCACTATTCCGAAGGAAGCTGCCAGACAGATAGCGAAGGTTGTTGCTGATGCAGGAGTTAAGGCTATATGGAACTTTGCACATACAGATCTTAATCTTCCGGATGATGTTATTGTTGAAAATGTACATTTGTCAGAAAGTCTTATGAGACTTTCATACACTATTGCTAACAGGAAGTAACTGTTTGGGAGGATAATATGGCAGAACTTGATATTGAAAAGCTGAAAAGTTGTACAGCCATAAAACAGATACCGATACTTACTCTCGATGAGAGATGGTATCATCTTATAACGGATAAATTAAAGACTGATGAAATCTGTTATTGGGAAAAACAGGTTAATGAGCTTCTTAAGAAGCAGGGACAGGTTAATAATGATATTAAGGAAGTAAAAAAAATAAAGAATCAGCTTATTCAGGATGTTGTTGATAATATGCAGGATGAGGATAATGATCCTAAGAGAGCAAAAGTGATGGAGAAGAATCAGAGACTTATTCAGGAGGCTAAGGATAAGATTAATTCTCTTGAAGATGAAGCACTCGATATTCCAAGAGATCTTGTTAATGCCAATGAGCGTCTTATGATTGAAACAGTAAAGGTGTGTTATAACAAGATTAACAGTAATAAGGAAGACCTTGAGGTTCTGGATAAGTGGATTAATGCAACAAGAGTAAAGTTAAAGAAGAATATACTTATCAAGCAAGATAAGGAAGAGGTTAATAACCGCATGTATTCTGCAATGCATGACATATTAGGACCTGATGTTATGAAGGAACTTGATAAGGTAAATGAGGAAGAGGTATGAGATATTTAACTGATTCACATACAATGAAAGCAGTTGATAACTGTTCAATACATGAATTTGGGATTCCCTCAGTGGTGCTTATGGAAAGAGCAGCACTGGGGGTTTCAGCTTTTTTAAGAAAGCATGCAGAGCACAACAATAAGAAAACAGGAATAAAAGTTGTGTGTGTATGCGGAAGCGGGAATAATGGTGCAGATGGTCTTGCAGCAGCAAGACAGCTTAATGAAGATGGAATTGATGTACATGTTGTGTTTGCTGGTACATCGGAGGGAACTGATGAATACAGGCTTCAGAAATCAATTGTCGGTAATCTTGGAATTGACTGTGTTGAATATGATGGCAATATTGATTTTTCTGAATATGATTATATAATAGATGCAATATTTGGCATTGGCTTATCAAGAGCAGTTGAGGGAAGATATGCGCAGGTTATAGAAGCAATTAATAAAGCCCGGGAGAATCCTGATACGAAGATAATTGCCGTTGATATTGCGTCAGGCATAAGTGCAGATAATGGACAGATTATGGGAATTGCTGTCAAAGCAGATTACACAATCACATTTGGATATAATAAGACAGGTATCATGTTTTACCCGGGAGCTTCATACAGTGGTAGTGTAAAAGTCATTAATGCCGGATTTGTAACAGAGGATATATTACATAAAAAAGTCAAATGTTTCGGCAGTATTTTTACATATGACGATGAAGATGTGGGCAGACTTCTTGTAAGAAAACCTGATTCTAATAAAGGAACATATGGCAGAACACTTATTATAGCAGGTTCTAAGAATATGGGAGGAGCCGCAATTCTTAGTGCATCAGCCGCATACAGAAGTGGAACAGGGCTTGTAAAGGTACTTACACATGAGATTAATAAGACAGCACTATTATGCAGAATGCCAGAATGTCTGATATCAACATATCAGGATAATATGCCGCTGGCAGCAGAACTTAAAGCAGATTTTGAATGGGCAAAAAGTATAGCTGTGGGACCGGGATTATCTATGAACGTGGCAGCAGCAGAGATTACCAGATGTGTTCTTGAAAGAGATGATAAAGTAAGAATACTTGATGCAGATGCACTTAACATTATTGCTGGCGAACATATTGATTATAAAGGAAGCAGAGAAGGGCAGATTATAATCACACCTCATATTATGGAAATGTCAAGGCTTACAGGAAAGGCAGTTGCTGATATTAAAGAGCATATGATTGAGTCTGCTAAGGAATATGCAATACAACATTCATGTATATGCATATTAAAGGATGCAAGAACAGTAGTTACTGACGGACAGAAAGTATATATTAACTGTACTGGAAATGACGGAATGTCCACAGGAGGCTGCGGTGATGTGCTTACTGGACTTATTGCAGGAATGACAGCCATGGGGTTAGATGCATTTGAAGCAGCATGTCTTTCTGTATATGTTCATGGCAAAGCAGGGGATTATGCGGCATCAGGCAAAGGCAGGGCCGGAATGACGGCAGCAGATGTATCAGAAGCAATTGCATATGTCCTGAAAAGATAAATGATAACTGAATACACACTTAAAATCAGGCAATACTAAAGCCAAGGTAAGAAATATAGCTTTAGGAGTGTGACAGTTGTGGTAATAAAAAGAGGAGATATTTTTTATGCAGATTTAAGACCGGTGGTTGGTTCAGAACAGGGGGGAATAAGACCGGTACTTATAATTCAGAATGATACGGGGAATAAACATAGTCCGACAGTTATCTGTGCAGCAATAACAAGCCAGATGCATAAAAGCAAACTGCCGACGCATGTTGAACTCGATTCTGCCAGATACGATATGGTAAAGGATTCGGTTATTCTGTTAGAACAGTTGAGAACAATAGATAAAAGAAGACTTAAAGATAAGGTATGTCACCTTGATAATGATATAATAGGACAGGTGAATAAAGCATTGTCTGTAAGCCTTGAGATGAATTGACTATCAGCATAATAATGTGTTATTATTGAAATGATAATTATTTATTAAAGAACAACTTATAAATATGGAGGAAAGCTATGAATGACGGCCATCCCGCGGATGGGAAAGAAAAGAGGTTTTCATCTCTGCTTAAGTTATTTGGCAGGGGAAAACGAGATGAAGATGTAACAGAAGAGATAATGGATATGGTTAATGAGAGCCATGAACAGGGTGTTCTTGAAGAAAATGAAGCTGAGATGATAGGTAATATCTTTGAATTCGGCGAGAAACAGGCGTCTGATGTAATGACGCACAGAAACAATATCGTGGCACTTGATGATGATATTACTGTCAGAGAAGCATTTGACAAGATAATGAAAGAGAATTATTCAAGATATCCTGTGTATGATGGAGACATTGATAATATTACAGGTATTTTACATATCCGGGATCTTCTTAAAATATATGTTGATAAGGATAATCAGGATAGGAAGCTTAGAGATGTAGAAGATACAGTACTTTTTAAGCCATATTGTATACCTGAAACAAGAAATATAAGTCCGTTATTCAGACAGATGCAGTCAGAAAAGATTCATATGGCTATTGTTGTTGATGAATATGGACAGACAGCAGGAATTGTCACGATGGAAGATATTCTTGAAGAAATCGTTGGTAATATTCTTGATGAATATGATGAAGAAGAAGAACAGATTGTAACCGACGCAGACGGTTCATATATAATAGAAGGTCAGGCAGATCTTGAGGATGTAGAAGCTAAGTTAGGAATAGAGTTTGAATGCGAAGATATTGATACTTTGAGCGGCTTTATGATTTATAAGCTTGGGAAGATACCTGATGACGGGGAGAACTTTGAGGTAGAATACAAAGGATATATATTCAGAACTCTTGATGTACGAGGAAGAATGATACTCAAAGTTAAGGTTGAGAAAACCAGTCAGGGACAGCATGCTTAGAGAATAATTGTCCTGTTCCTTAGAATGGGGGACTTTTTATGCGAAGATACGAATTGGATACTTCATATCAAGGCAACATGCCTAATGAAGTAGAATTTACACTTGATAACAGATATGTAGTTAAAATAGGTGATGAAAGATTTTACAATCTCATGGGTGAGACTATGCTTTCTGCATTTAACGGACTGGTGCATCCGGATGATGTCATGGTTTTTGAGCAGTTTATTAATTCAGATATGTCTGTGAGATATTGTATAGTCAGGTGTCTTATAAAGAATGGTTCATACAGATGGATGCTTCTGGTAAAGAAGCGTATATACGAAGTTGGTACAGATCGTATGGTTGAGCTTGTGGCACAGGATATAATTGTTATTTCGAATGATTTTGACATGTATTATCACCGTGTAAGAAAATACAGGGCAATAATTAATGTTATTGATGAGAAGATATTTGAATATGATCCTGTTTCTGGAATGATTACAATATATTGTTATCGTAATAATAAATCTGAGATATTTGATAGAACCAGTCTTAAGGAATGGAAAGAAGCGTGTATCACTAAGGGCTTTGTAACAGGTGATGATGCTGTTCAGTTTGAAGCATTATGTACAGCAATTGCAAGTGGAATGAATAACTTTATTGTTAAGCTGTCGTCATCTGTTATGTCTAAAGGAGAAAGAGTTGACAATCTTATCTTCAGAGGACAGTCACTTCTGGCTGATGGAGAAAACAGAATTACAGTAGGCGTAATATCTGAACCAGATAGAAGAACCAGAACTGTTCAGGAGTATGTCGGAGTAGATGAGGCAAAACTTGATTTAGCGACAGGCATATATAACAAGAAGACTGTAACAGATATGATAACTGATTATATCAATAAAACAGCGGTTTCAGACAGAAACCGCCAGATGTTCCTGATGATTCTTGATATTGATAACTTCAAGAGTGTTAATGACAGTTATGGACATTATTTTGGTGATGAGGTTATTAAAGCATTTGCAGATTCATTAAAATTATCAGTTGGCGGACGTGGAATTGTTGGCCGCATAGGTGGAGATGAATTTATAGTACTTATAAAAGATGTTACGGTTGAAGAACTTCGCATTATGCTTAAGGCAATGAGAAAGGGACTTAAGGTATCGCTTGCACAGAAGCAGCCAGAGTATATGTTTTCAACATCAATTGGTATCGCACAGTTTGGCAAGGATGGCAGTGATTTTGAGACATTGTTTAAGATAGCTGATGCAGCACTTTATATAGCCAAGGAAAAAGGCAAGGACAGATATATTATATATGATTATAATAAGCATGGAGATATTCTGGCTGACATGAAGCATGACATTGCATTTGGAAGTGGCTTTATGAAGCCTATGGCTAAATATGAGCTTGCAACCAATATTGTAATGAAAGTATCGCTTGGAATGATGACAGTAAAAGAAGTGCTTTCAGAGCTTACCGATAAGCTTAATATTCATGGAATAAGTATTTACAGTGGTAATGATATGGAATGCATATACAGTACAGGTCACTATAAGAATAATGTAATTGAGGCAGCATATGTTAATGATGATAAATTTGTGAATCATTTTGATGAATATGGCGTTAACATGGTGAATAATATAGCGTCACTTACTATAGAATTCCCGGAAGTTTTTAGAAAACTCAGAGACAACAATATATGCTCGTTTCTTCAGATGAAGGCTGATGGCGCTGATGGTAAAGAATATATGGTAGAATTTGATATATTTGGCACTAACAGAAGAAAGTGGAGTGATACAGATGTTATCATGCTCAGAATGGTAGTTCTTGGAGTAGTAAATGCTATAAGTGGGCAATTGACAGATTGATGTTCTGTGTTATAATAATTGACAATAAATGCATTTTTATGCATTTTAATATCAGAATTTAGGAGATTAGGTTATGAGACGAGCAGTTTTTTCTATTCTCGTGGGTAATTCATCTGGTGTACTTAGCCGTGTCGCTGGAATGTTCAGCCGTAGAGGATATAATATAGACAGCCTTACGGTTGGTGAAACTCTCAATCCTGAATTGTCACGTATGACAATAGCTGTAACAGGTGAAGATGATGTACTTGAACAGATTGAGAAACAGCTTAATAAGCTTATAGATGTTAAGGAAATTGTGGAGCTTCCTGCACATGAATCAGTATGCAGAGAACTTGTTATGATTAAAGTTGAATGTGGACCAGAGAGGAGACAACAGGTATCTTCTATTGCAGATATATTCAGAGCCAATATTGTAGATGTATCTAAAGAGTCCATGATAATTGCACTTACAGGAAGCTCAAGCAAGATGAATGCGTTTGTGGAGCTTCTGGAAGATTTCAATATTACGGAGATTGCAAGAACAGGAATTACAGGACTTGCAAGAGGAAGCGCAGATTTGAATAAGATGTAATAATTCTTTGGAGCATCCGGAGAACTTTTACAATATAAAACACATTTATATGGAGGTAGTTTAAAATGGCAGAAGCTAAGATCTATTATCAGTCAGATTGTAATTTATCATTACTTGACGGTAAGACAATCGCTATTATCGGTTATGGTAGCCAGGGACATGCACATGCATTAAATCTTAAGGATTCAGGTTGTCATGTTATTATCGGACTTTATGAGGGTTCTAAGTCATGGAAGAGAGCTGAGGAGCAGGGATTTGAAGTATTTACTGCTGCAGAAGCTGCTAAGAGAGCGGACATCATCATGATTCTTATCAATGATGAGAAGCAGGCTAAGCTTTATAAGGAAGATATCGAGCCAAATCTTGAGCCAGGTAACATGCTTATGTTCGCCCATGGTTTCAACATTCATTTTGGTTTAATTAAGGCACCTAAGGGCGTTGATGTAACAATGATTGCCCCTAAGGCTCCTGGACATACAGTACGTTCAGAATATCAGGCTGGAAAGGGAACTCCTTGTCTTGTAGCTGTAGAGCAGGATGAGACAGGAAAGGCTCTTGACATGGCACTTGCTTATGGTCTTGGTATCGGTGGAGCAAGAGCTGGTCTTCTTGAGACAACATTCAGAACAGAAACAGAGACAGACCTCTTTGGTGAGCAGGCAGTTCTTTGCGGTGGTGTTTGTGCACTTATGCAGGCTGGTTTCGAAACTCTTTGCGAAGCTGGATATGATCCACGTAACGCTTACTTCGAGTGTATTCATGAGATGAAGCTTATCGTTGACCTTATTTACCAGTCAGGATTCGCTGGAATGAGATACTCAATCTCTAATACAGCTGAGTATGGTGATTACATAACAGGTCCTAAGATTATCACAGAGGATACTAAGAAGGCTATGAAGAAGATCCTTTCTGATATTCAGGATGGTTCATTTGCTAAGGAATTCTTACTTGACATGAGCGATGCTGGTGGACAGGTTCACTTCAAGGCTATGAGAAAGCTTGCTTCTGAGCATCCATCAGAGAAGGTTGGGGCAGAAATCAGAAAGCTTTACAGCTGGAACAATGAAAGCGATATGCTTATCAATAACTAATAATCAGTAATTGATAATATTTAAGGGCTGCCATTATGGCAGCCCTTTTTGATAAGATTGATTTTGTTTTATTGTTCCTGATCTTTTTTGAATTCGTCTTTGTTCTCATCGTATTTTTTATTATAAAGATTCTTTGTTCTGTTGAACTGAAATCCAATTACAACAGCAACTACAATAATTGCTATTATGTTAATAAGCAGTTTCATGGCAAAACCTCCTTATTTATCTTCTCCTGCGGGAATGCTTTCTTCTTGACTGCTGTAATCTGACATATCCGAATGCGGCAGCACCAATAATAATTACAACAATTATAACAATCACTGCCACTGATACTTTTCTTTTAGAAGTTTCTTTGTGTGCTGCTTTTATTTCCTGCTGTTCTTTAGCAATGCTTGCTTCTTCAGCAGCTTTGGAACTTTCTATGGATTCCTTTTCGGCAGCTTCTTTAGCGAGTCTTTCCTGCTCTTCATATGTAGTAATATTTTCTAACATATCATTGCCGGTATCATTACCAACGGTAGTCCTGTATAATCCAAAATCAGCACAGCTGTATTCATAATCATCTGATACATAGAACCAGCACCACTGCTGCGATACATGCTTTTTATAAGCTGCTGTCTGTACTTCAATTGAAGTGCGGTTTCCCATACGAGAAAGAGGAAGCCTTAAGTTCATGGTAATTTTATTCTCTGTGTACAGATGAAGATAAGTTTTAGGAACATCCCATGTACCATAATTGGATGCTGACTCTGGAAATACAGAGGAATCATTGCTTGTCTCTACTGATTCTGCAACAGCATGAGAGAATAGCATATGACCGCCGTGACCATATTCTCCATTAAGATCCTGTGTTACTACAACAAGAGGTTTAAATCGTCTTATACATGATGTAGTATAGGCTTTGACATCATCATATACATACTGCTTCTTTGCAGCTTCTAATGTCTGACTGTAAAGGTCGGGAAAATCTCCACATACTGGGTAATGCTTTATGCCTGATTCCCACAATCCGTCAAGCTTTTCGTGTTCTCTAATCTTGGCTGATGTAGTGAATTCGCACATATAGGCAACCTGAACGGAAAGATTTTGTTCGCCACCGTAAGTGGCAAGTACTCCTCCAAGGAAAAGTATCTCGTCATCTGCATGCGTTGCGAAAACAAGAATGTCAGCATTATCGCATGGAGTCTTCCATGTCTGAACATCTTCAGGCACAGAACCCTTGGAATATACATGCATATCACAGATTGATTCTTTAGATGCAAATGTAATTGTCATCTCAGTTGTACCATCGGGAATCTGGACATATTCGTGAAGAAAACCATTAGTTCCGTTAGTTTCAGTCTTTCCATTATAAGAAAGAGTCCATTCTGAAGGAATTAAATCCCATTTGATATAAAGTGAGTACATTTTTTCAGAGGAAGTTATTGTGATTGTGTCTCCTGATGAAAATGTGGTTTTGGTGTTGTAAGAACCATCGGTCATCCTGCTGATGCTTCCCTGGTTAGAAAGTGTTATATCAGCATTTACTTCTGCAGCCTGATTGTCTTCTGCTTTAACGGCGGAAGGGAAAAGAACTATGCAGAATAGTGTAATAATAATTGAAGCAAGCAGTTTTAAAATACTGCTTTTTGATTTGATATAAGTCATTAATCTGTACCATTCCTTATTAAAATTTATTCTTATTATTATAAACATAATATGCAGGTACTTTCAACAACCTAAAATGATATGTTATAATAAAAAATAAATAAATAAAGCTGTTAAAAGGTTACAGATATAGATGAGAAAAGATTTGGATGAAATGTACAGACTGGGTTTGTACGGCAATGGAATAGAGAGAATTAAATTAAAAAAAGCAGTTCAGATAATTCAGAAAGCTTCAGCTTCACAAGTTAAGATTGTAGATATCGGACATGATAATTTTGATTCAGCATGTGAGGCACTTGAGCTTGGTTCGGTTGATATGGCAGTTGTTGACATGGCACAGCTTATCAGGATGGAAAAGAATGATGAGAATCTTCCTTATGGGGTTGTTATTTCGGGCGTTTTAAAACGCGGCGATTCAAGATATGTAATGATAAGAAAGAGACATGCAAAAGATCTTATTGAAAATGCTGTTGTTGCAACTGACTCATACAGCAAGACGGAGCGTATTAAACATATGTATGATGGAATAAGCTGTGTAGTAGAGACGGATATAAGAAAATGTATTGAAAAGCTGGATGCGTCAGAATGTGATGCTGTATTTGTACTTTTAGAAGATATTAAGGCAGCAAGGCTACATAATAGTTTTCTGTATAGATATACAATCATGGATTATGGAGAATGTGTTCCCGTGCATGGTGAGGGTGTGTATGCAATGCTTACTAAAGGGAAAAAAGAGGCTGTCCGCACGGCAAGAGAATTGTCACATAAGAGTACAGCAGAATGTTTTGAGATAGAAGATGATATAATTAGCAGGGTTATGCAGAATGTATATGTTAAGACATGTGATGTGTATGCAAGAATCAGTTCTGACAGACTGGAGATATATGCAGATGTTACCGGTAACAGGGGACGCATAAGAGTTAATGAAAGGGGTACATTTGTTAATAAGAACCTTATTATCACAAAAATAGTAGACAGAATTAGTAAAAGTATGTAATAATAATATATTGATATATATTATTAAAGTTTGGAAAGAGGATATATGGAATTTAAGAAAATCAATGATAGAAGATTCCAGTGCAGACTCGATGAGGAAGACCTGGAAGATAATAATATTTCCTTAGATGATTTCTTTAAGAATGATACAGACAAGATACACAGCCTTCTTGAAGTTATTATGGAGGAGGCTGAAAAAAATATAGGTGTTACTTTAAGTGGGGAGGTTATGTCACTACAGCTTGCACCACAGCCAGACCATTCAATACTTCTTACAGTTTCATCTGGTAAAGAAGATCTGGGTAATATGTTAAGAAAAGCAGGGGAAAGTATATCTAAGGCATTTTCAAAACCAGAGAAGAGTAATGTGATTAAGAATGGTGAAGGTACATTTAAAGATGCACCTTTTGAAACATTTGGAGACAGTCTAGATAAGTTCGAATTACCAGATGCACAGACAGATGAACTTAAGAAGACAGGACAGAAGAAGAAAGCAAGTAATGTTATTAAAGCCGGATGCGGCGTATTCAGGTTGGAAAGCCTTAATGATTTTGAGGAAATGTGTACTGTAAGTTCAAGAACATGGGGAATAACTAATGCACTGTATAAGAATAAAGAAGATGATACATATTATCTTGTACTTGAGAAAGGAAGATGCTCAGAGGAAAAATACAGAAGTCTTCTGAATCTTTTGATGGAGTACAGTGTGTTTGATTCTTCAAAAGAAGAACGTGTTGCATTTATAAGGGAGCATTATAGTGTAGTAATAGGCAGCAATGCTATTAATGTAGTAAAGAAATATATGTAGATTAATTATTCAGGCAGAATCTGAATGATGAGGTAAGGAGGCAGTATATGAGATATCCTGAATTCTTAGCCGAAGGCGGAATTATAGGCTTCGTTGCACCATCTTTTGGTTGTGCGACGGAGCCTTATAAAACAGCATTCGGAATGACAATTAAAAGATTTGAAAAAGAAGGTTATACAGTAGAGCTTGGTCCTAATTGTTATGAGGACAAGGGAATTGGGATAAGCAACACACCGCAGGAATGCGGTAAGGAGCTTACACAGATGTATGAGAGTAATGTCAATGATGTTCTTATATCATGTGGCGGTGGTGAACTGATGTGTGAGATTCTGCCATATGTTGATTTTGACAGGATTAAGGCGGCAAAGCCTAAGTGGTATCTTGGATATTCTGATAATACCAACTTCACATTTTTACAGAACACGATTGCTGATACGGCAAGTGTATACGGACCGTGTGCAGGCGCATTTGCAATGAAGGACTGGCATCAGGCGCTTGTGGATACTTTTGATGTGCTTCGTGGAAAAGGCTGCAAGAACAATAACGGAGTTGTGGAAAAACAAGTCCATGGATATGCCACATGGGAGAGAGAGTCTCTAAAGAATGAGGAGAACCCTGCACCACAATACAATCTTACTGAGAAGAAGATTTTAAGAAAATATGTTGGTGGGGACGAATGTGATACGGAGATTGCATTTGAAGGAAGGCTTGTCGGCGGCTGCATGGACTGTCTTGTTAATCTTACAGGTACAAGTTTTGACAAGGTTAAAGAGTTTAACGAAAGATATGCAGCTGACGGAATTATATGGTTCTTAGAGAGCTGTGATCTGAATGTATTTGCAATCAGAAGGGCTATGTGGCAGATGGATAATGCCGGGTGGTTTAAGAATGTGAAGGGATTTCTCATAGGAAGACCGCTGTGCTACGGACAGGAAATGATGGGGCTTGACCAGTACAAAGCAGTTACAGGTATTGCGGCAAAGTATAATGTGCCGGTTATAATGGACTGTGATTTCGGGCATCTTTCACCTTCAATGCCGATAGTAAGTGGGGCATATACACAGGTTAAGGTTAAGGATAACGACCTTTCACTTAATTACCGTTTCTGTTAATATTAACGATTGAAAAACACACTTTAATAGGGTAAAATGTTAAAATGACTATTAATAATACCTGTTATATCAGGGATAAGATAAGGAGAAAACAATGGGTAGGATATTTAAGTTTGATAAAGATGTTGATACAGATCAGATTATTGCATCGCAGTATCTTTTGTTTCCGACAATTGATGAGATGAAGAGTCATACATTTGAATCATTAGACTCTGATTTTGCTTCTGCTGTAAAGCCGGGAGATTTCGTTGTTGCAGATGACAACTTTGGATGTGGTTCATCAAGAGAGCAGGCACCAAGCGTACTTAAGGCGTTAGGTGTCAAGGCAGTGATTGCCAAATCATTTGCAAGAATATTCTATCGTAATGCTATTAATATAGGACTTCCTGTTATTGTATGTAAAGAACTCCATGACGAAGTTAATGCCGGGGATGAATGTGAGCTTTCATTAGAAGATGGAATTATAACTGTTAATGGAAAGACTTATACATGTACAAAGCTTCCAGCCAAGATGCAGGCTATTCTTAATCAGGGCGGACTTATTGCATCACTTAATGATGAGGCAGAAGAGTCTGAGAGTGCAGCTGTAACAGCGGGCGAGGCAAAGCATGGCATGACTATTGCAGAGAAGATTATTGCAAGGGCAGCAGGTCTTTCACAGGTTAAGGCTGGTGATATTGCAACTGTTACTCTTGACAGACTTATGAGTAATGATGGAACAACACATCTTACTATCGGCATGTATGAGAAGTTAAAGAATCCTCATATTGCTGACAAGGATAAGCTTGTATGGATTGTAGACCACAATATTCCATCAGACAGTCCTAAGACAGCAGCCTCACAGAAGAAGATGAGAGACTTTGCTAAGGCTAATGATATTAAGTTCTACGAGGGCGAGGGTGTGTGTCATCAGGTTATGATGGAAAATCATGTGGTGCCTGGTGAGCTTATATTTGGAGCAGACAGCCATACTTGTGCATATGGTGCGTTAGGTGCATTTGGTACTGGTGTTGGTTGTACAGATTATTTGTATGCAATGGTTACAGGAACATCATGGGTAATGGTTCCTGGAACATTAAGATTCAACCTTAAGGGAAAGCTTAACGATGGAGTATATGCAAGAGATTTAATACTCTCTATTATTGGAAAGATTGGCGCTAACGGTGCTAACTATAAAGCAATGGAATTTGCAGGAGAAGGCTTACACAGCCTTTCAATGGCAGACAGAATATCAATCTGTAACCTTTGCGTAGAGGCAGGTGCTAAGACTGCACTCATGGAAGTTGATGATGTTGCAATGGATTATCTTAAGGAGCATGGCAGAGAGCCAAAGGCATGCTTTACATCAGATGATGATGCAGTATTTGAGCAGGTTTATGATATTGACCTTTCAACAATACAGCCAATCGTTGCAAAGCCACATTTTGTTGACAATGTAGTTCCGGCTAAGGAATCACTTGGTGTAAAGATTGATGAAGCATTTCTTGGTTCATGTAACAATGGACGAATCGAGGATTTAAGAGTTGGCGCAGCAATCATCAAAGGGAAAAAGGTTGCTCCTAAGGTAAGATTCCTTGTAGTTCCTGCAAGCCGTTCAGTATATCTTCAGGCTATGAAAGAGGGACTCCTTGATATATTCATGGACGCAGGTGCAATCGTTATGAATCCTAACTGCTCTGTATGCTGGGGAAGCTGTCAGGGTGTTATCGGTGAGGGCGAGACTCTTATCAGCACAGGTACAAGAAACTTCAAGGGACGTGCAGGACATAAGGATTCTTTCGTATATCTTGCATCAGCAGCAACTGTAACAGCATCAGCAATCAAGGGCGAGATTGCGACAGCAGACATGGTATAAGGAGTAATTATGAACGAGAAATTTAGCGGTAAAGTATGGGTGCTTGGTGATGACATTGATACAGATATCATTATTCCTACAGAGTACCTTGCATTAAAGACAGTAGAAGATATGAAACCATATGCATTTTCACCATTAAGACCTGAGCTTGCAGGTCAGATTAAGCCGGGCGACATTATTGTTGCAGGAAAGAACTTCGGTTGTGGCTCATCAAGAGAGCAGGCACCTGAGGTTATTAAGGCATTAGGAATCAGATGTGTTATTGCCAAATCATATGCAAGAATATTCTTCAGAAATTCTATTAATAACGGACTTCTCCTTATAGAGAATGCAGACCTTCACGACGCAGTTAAAGAAGGCGATACTATTGATGTTGAAGTAAATGCAAAGATTACACACAATGGAAAAGCATATCCTATTGCTTCACTTCCTGATAATCTTGTGGATATACTTAATGCAGGCGGACTTGTTAAGGCAATGAGAAAGCTTAACGGTCTTGACTAAGACGGGGAGAGGTAAGAATAATGGGACATACAATTATTGAGAAGATTATTGGAAAGAATATTGGCAGGGAAGTAAAGCCGGGAGATATCGTAACTGTTAATGTTGACAGAGTAATGATTCATGATATTTTCATTCCATTTGTTAAAGAAAAATTCGAGGAAATGGGATTCACTAAGATATGGGACCCTGATAAGGCAGTTCTTATATATGACCACCTTGTTCCAGCAAGTCAGGTTGATGATACAAGACATTTCCGTATTGGTAATGAATTTGTGGAAAAATACGGAATGAAGAATATCCATCGTTCAGACGGAATCTGCCATCAGTTAATGACAGAGGCAGGTTATGTAAAGCCGGGAGATATCGCATTTGGTACAGACAGCCACACAACAACATACGGCTGTGTTGGTGCATTTTCATCAGGTATCGGATATACAGAGATGGCAAGTGTATTAGGAACAGGCAAAATGTGGGTTAAAGTTCCACAGACTATCAAGGTAACAGTTAATGGAAAGCTTCCTGAAAATGTGCGTTCAAAGGATATCATATTAAGACTTATCGGTGACCTTGGAGCAGATGGCGCAACTTATCAGGCACTTGAATTCACAGGTTCAACAATTGACGAGATGAGCGTTGCAAGCCGTATGACTATGTCTAACATGGCTATTGAAGCTGGCGCTAAGTGTGCACTCTTCACACCGGATGAGAAGACTGCCGAGTACTGTAATGTTGAGCTTACAGATGAATTAAAGGATTTAAAGGGAGATGCAGATGCAGTATATGCAAGAGAGATTACATATAATGCGGAGGATTTAGTACCGGTTCTTGCATGTCCTTCACAGGTTGATAATATCAAGCCAGTTACAGAACTTGCCGGAACAGCAGTAGACCAGGTATTTATCGGTTCATGTACTAACGGAAGATTAGAGGATCTCCAGTGTGCAGCAGCTATTCTTAAGGGTAAGAAGGTTGCTCCATTTGTGAAGTTAATAGTAACTCCTGCAAGCCGCAAGATATATAAAGAGGCTCTTGCAGACGGAACACTTGAGACACTTGTTGAAGCTGGTGCAATTGTTACACATCCGGGCTGTGGATTATGCTGTGGACGAACAGGCGGTATTCTTACTGACGGAGAGGTAGTTGTTGCAACTAACAACAGAAACTTCCTTGGAAGAATGGGAACAAGCAAGGTTAAGATATTCCTTGCATCACCTGCGACAGCAGCAGCAAGTGCTATTGCTGGAAAGATTGTGGAGGCTTAAAAACAGACAGACTTTACATAATTTCTGAAATTCTTAGACAATATAATATTGTGATAAAGGGAGGCATATTCTACGGAGGATATGCCTTCTATTTTTTTGCAAGTCCTTCAACTATAATCGAAATACTATTTATCTGTTCTGGTGTCAAATGTTTCAAATTGTTGGCTATGTTTTTAGTCTTTTCTGGTTCGTTATTATCAAAATCAAAGAAATCATACGGTGTTATATTAAGGTATTCGCATATAAAGAAAAATGATGCCATTGAGGGAAGTGCTTTTCCGGTTTCTATATTATTTATATAACCTGGATTTTGACCTATAGAAAGACTCATGTCTCTTGCAGAAACATTTTTTTGGTTTCTTAATTGCGATAATCTGTTTGGAAATAGTTCTTCATACATATTGTTCACCACCTTTTAACATATTCTATCTAATATAATTTGAAATATATTAGATAGTATGTGTTAAATGTATTGAAATAACGGAATGAAAGTGATATATTACAATAAAGTATTTGAAGTGATATGCTAAAAGAGGGGAATATGAAAGATAAAGTAAAAGATTATATAGATAGATATTCACAATTGGAACAGTTATATAAAGAAAAAGAGATATATAATGAGCCAATAGCTGAACTTGAGAATGAGTTAGCTGATTTAACAGAAGAGTTAGAGGAAAATGATTATAGAAATCCTCAAATAGTCATAGATAATATTCAGGAAATGATTGACACGGTTCCAGATGATATAGCTAAAATTGTTGGGGAAATGATATCGGAAGAATACGATGAACTTATAGATACAAATAGTCAGGTGAGAAAGAATGTTGATAAAGTTGGAAAATGGTTTGGAAGAAAAAAAGTAGAAAAACTTTTACAAAAGCAAAAAGACATAGCTGCGGATACTGATGATATAGATTTAGACCGGGCAAAAGAAATGAAAGAATTTTCAATAATGTCAGTGTTTAATAAGATAATAGCCGTTATTTTCAGATTTGATTTTTTGAAATGTTTTCCTAAAGTTATCAGAGCAGCACTTGGATCAATTTTCTGGGTAGTGTTTTTTTTTGTTACTACATTAAAACATATATATAACAGTATAAATACTTCTATATACGCGACTAGCAATGGGTATTATACATATGTTCAGCAAGATGATTATCTAATGATGCAGCAAGCATTTGAATATATGAGAGCAGCAATTATAAAACAGCTGATATGTGGATTTGTATTACCAGTGGCTGCTTTGATTTTAATTAGCATTGTTGTATATGCGATAGCTGATTATTATGCAAAGAAATACTTACTTGATAACCAGATGATTTATAGAGTTATTTTATATCCAGATAAAGAAAAACAGAATTTATATAACTATAGATGTGAAAAGCTTATAAGTGGGACAGTGCATTTATTAGAGGAAGAAATTAAAGATATAAAAGAGAATGGATTAAGTGAAAGTGGGACAACAGTGAATTGGGGAGAGAGAACCTGCGATTCTATTATAAGTGAGTTAAAGGAAGAATATGAAGATATTCAGGCAGAAATAATAGAAAAAAAGAATGAACTGGAAAGGTTAAAAAAGGAAGCAGAAGTAGATAAGAATATTACTGCTGATATTGTAGAGGAACTAAAGACAAAGGAAAAAGAGTTTGATGTTATTATTACCGATGAATCATATAATAATGCAGTTATATCTCCATATATAAATCTTGGATTTGTGGAAAATGAACTGACAAAGGCAAAAAAATTGTTAGCTTACAAAAATAACATGAAACCAATGGTTATATATTATGATGAAGAAACAGAATGCGATGGAGATTTGTTCAGAAAAGAATCGGAATATCTTATAGAAAAATTAATGGAAGGTTTTTATAGAGAAAATTATCATGGCATTTTAAATCTGAGTCTGGTAGATTTTGAAGGATTACATTTTCCTGAAAGCAGAACAAAAGGGTTAATGAAGATTATAAGAAATCAGACAGAACTAGAATTATTGTATGAAGAATTACGGCAAACAAGAAATAATGTTGATCTTTTAATGGATGGAAATATTTCTACAATTAATCCACAAAGGCTGATTAATAGGGAGAATCCAATAAATTATAATATTGTATTTTTTATGGGAGTAGATTTTACATCAATGGATAAAGAACTGTCTCAATTATTCATTATGGGTGAGTATTTTGGATTTATGCCAATTATATTTATGAATGGATATATTGCTGAAAACATTATGCAGGATGAATTTAAATCGGATAATTTTAAAAAAATATTAAAGAAGGCAGCAGATAATAATCAGCAGTATGATTTTGAAAATATTATGCAGGAACTAAAATATGAACGAAACTAACAAAATATAAATATTAGTTTGACTTAAATATATGTATGGAGGAATATTACAATGAAATTTGATTTCAGTGAAGAAGAAATAACAGAAATGTACAAATTATATGAGGGTGCACTTAATGAACTTCAGGAGGAGACAAAAAAGGTGGTTGATAAAATCACTGAGAAAGCAAGGGAACTTAGATATAAGCCAGTAACAAACTTATCGATTGAAGCGATAAGTTATTATAACAATGAATTAAAGCAAGCAGAGTTGAGCGCTATGTCTGAGTGGCAGAGTAGTGAATTAAGCTTTTCAAGTATTATGGATAAGATGTCAGCCGGCGATAATGCAAAAAACAGGGGGAAAGAGCTCGAGAGTCAGATAGAACAGGAAATACAATCATGGAAAAGAATGGATGATTCTAATCTGGCGGGAATAGATGACACAAACTGGCATGGTTCTTATCAGGATTTTCAGGATATTAGTTTTTCTATAAATAATTTCATACAGTCTATGGAATCCATGAGCAGTAAATATACTAATATGATACAAACTAAGAAAGCAGATAATCAGATATATATTTCTATTGAACCAGTTGTGATTCAATCTGTATCGATAGTTTCAGAAGGATTCAAGGAAGGAATAAGTCAGAGTTTTTCAGAACTCGCTAATGAATTTCAGAACAAATTAAATGAGGTAAGTTCGTTAGGAAATAGTGTCGGACAGTCTGTTGCAGCCAAATCTCAGGCTTATATAAACAGCGGAGTTGAATCTTTAAAAGCAAAGGTTAAACAGATATTAGATTAAGCAGGAGAATTGATTACATGTATAAACAACAGTTTTCGCTAGATAATTTGGTTGAATTAAAAGAAAATGAAGAAAAAGAAAAAAGCAAATTACCATATAAGAAGTATTTAGAAAATTTATTGTATTTAGCAAATGCTGATAATTCATCAATATACTCATCTGTTGATACTTTAGATTGTAATAAAGATGAGCATTATATTTGTATAAAAGAACCAATAGAATTCATTCACCTTTTTAATGATTGCAGTGGACAGGATGAATGTATAGCATTATTCCAAAAACTTTTGGATAGTAAAGATCAAAGGGTTGTTGGTCAAATTATAGATAAAGATAACAGCTATGATGGATTGTGGTTTAATTCTACAAGAGAAGGAATAAATTTGAGACCCGGACTTGAAGATGAAGAGTGGTCCAATCCATCAAGTGTAATATTAGGAGATGATGCAGTACATGCACTTGTAGCTGGGAGAACAGGTTCCGGAAAATCAGTTTTTCTAAACAGTGTGATTTTTTCACTTCTGGCAGAGTATTCTCCATGGGAATTAAATTTGTTTTTAGTTGATTTAAAGAAAGTGGAATTCAGCCGATATTTGTCTAAATATAAAGTTCCTCACATTAACGCTGTGGCAGCAACAAGTGAAATCAGATATGTATTGAGTCTTTTGAATTATATTTCTAACTGCATGATTGCGCGGCAGAATTTTTTTGCTCTAATAGGACAACAGAAAATTAGTGATGTAAGGAATAAGTACAATATTGTTATACCAAGAGTTTTGCTTATTGTTGATGAATTTCAGCAGTTGTTTTTAGAAGCAACAGGAAAAGAAGAAAATGCGATAACAGACCTGCTTACATCAATTACTAAATTGGGAAGAGCAACAGGATTTCATCTGATATTTGCAAGTCAGGAGATGTCTGGAACGATGAGTCAGAGTGTATTTGCCAATTTTAAAGCAAGATTTGCCTTAGCATGTGATGCTGATGTTTCAAGTAGGATATTAGGAAATTCTGCAGCAGCCAAACTAGAAAAAAAGGGCATGGTATTGGCTAATATAGGTGCTAATAAAGAAGATACAAACAGATTGTTCAAAGTTCCTTATATCTCAGAAGAATATTTTTATGAGTATTTACAGAAGATTACAAGTTATGCAGATATATCTAAATATGAATCTGTTCATAAATTTTATCAGGAAGATAGTATAAAAGAAATTAGTGAATTGGAAGAAATATTAGAATTAATAAAGAAGACAAGAAAACAATATTTACAGGCAGATAGTGGAATATTTGATGTTTTTACGCTTGGAGAGTCTGTGGTATTTAACTACAAAAAATACGATTACGAGACTGTGTTTATTGAAAGGGGTGTAAGAAAAAATATTGGAATTTTCACACCAGTGATAGATGATGCTGCGTATATATGTAAGTTACTTGCAGATAATTTCAGATATTCACCTATAGCGCAAAAGAATAATCATTTTATATTCGCCAGAAATGATTTGATAATGAAAAAACTGAATTTGTTTGAGGAGTTAGATGCTAAACAGGATATATTTTATAATTCAATGGATTTTTTAAATGAAATTGTAAAATTATTCAATAGAAGAAAAAAGGAATATTATCTGCTTAATAGTTACAGTAAATATTCAAACCTTCAGGAGTTTGCATATGAAGCATTTTGTTTGAGAGCAGAGAATATTATATCAGAGCTTTCGGAAGATGAAAAAAAGGCGTTAAAAGAACTTAGTACATATTATAAGAATAAATCCGTTAAAGATATACCTGAAATACAGGAGACTATTTATAAGGAATACGATTTGGATAATTCATATTTTAGAATAATTAATATGCTTTATGAAAAGGAAATGTTAAAAAAGCCAATTGTTGAACTGTTTGACAGAGATATATTCTGGCTGGTAGGTGTGGAAATGGCAGGTAAACTACCAAGAGAATTTGAAGAGGTCTTAACAGATGCGCTCAATTATAATATGTTATTTATAATTGTAGCATGTAACAATGATTTTAATGATTTTTACATGTGCAGTAAAGCATGTGATTATCTGTTTGTTTCAGGAAATAATGAAAGTTATTATAACAAATTGAAATTGCCATTTACTAAAAAATCGGTAAATTCAATAGCAATTGATTTTGCTATAAGCAGTAGTGCTACTCAGAGATCTTTTAAGAAATTCAAATATGAATTACAGCAAGTTATTGTGCCTGAAATTGATTTTGATAATGTTTTACAATAAATGAGGTTTTATTATGAGGCTGGATGAAAGTACTTATAATTATATAGATGATGTGAAGAATAAAATAGAATACATCACGCGTTCATTTATTGATAAGCTATCAGAAGTTATTGATGAAGCAGAAAAGAGCCATTATATAGTATATTATGAATTTCTTAATGAAGTACGCAGAAGAGAGATTGATAATTCAACAGAAACTTGCAGGTTATTTGAGGATGTAAAACTAAATGCTGATGAAATGGTTATTAGCATGAGTGCATCAGAAGCGTCTATTAATGAATTCAATAAGAAGTTGAATAGTGCAGAAGATAAATTTAAAGAATTAGTATGCTGCGCTGAAAGGCTTAAGATACTGGTTACACATACTTACAATCCTAATATTACGCAAAATAGAGAATATATAGGAAGTATTTTTACACATTTGAAACAGATTTTATCAGATTGTACTATTTATTCTTCAGAAGATGAAATATGCTTATTAATGGAAAATTTTTTTAAAAGTGTACATAAGCTATATGAGGATGCACTTAAAGAATATTATAATGGCGCATGTAAAATTACAAATGAAATAGATATCAGATTATTAAGAATGAAACCATATTTTAAGAATAAAGCAAAAACGGAATTGCTTAATGATATTAAAGCTGGTTTCATCCAAACAGGGATAACTGCAGCTTATGCTACACTTGGCATCAAGAAGAAAAAAACTATAGATGTTATAGAACAAGGAATTGGATTGATTGCTAAGGTGCGCGATTATTATGAGAAAATAGATAAACTAGATGACTGCAAACTGCCTAATTCGAAAGTAAGGCAAATTATTAATACAATAGGGAAATATAATGATGCTGTGGAACTTGCAGGGAATATTGCTGGCGTTATGGATGCCGGAGAAGATAATACATCATTTAAAATGGCTGCTGGACTTATGTTGGTAAAAAAAGCTGATGAGGATATAGAAAGGCTAAGGCAATCGGGTAAGCTGGATGTGATAAATGCTTCATTAGAAACAGCTGCGGCATTTTCGGATGTTGCTATGGGAATAGTAACGGGAATGTCTGTTCATGATGTAATCAAAAAAATTCCTGCTGTTTTTGAAAAAGGCATTGGGTTGGTTGCAAAGACATCTTTATATATACATGAGAATGATTATCATATAAAAAATAAAGCAGTGGATCGTATTTTACATAAGATAGGTGCGGAAATAAAGAAATATAATACATCAGTATTTCAGAATGAAATAGAAAAGGAAAAGATGAAAATGATATCTAATCAACAAGAAGCACCACCATATATAATAGAACATAAATTTTTAAATATCATAAGTAAAATACAGAAAGAAGGTGAAGGTTTGAATGAAATTATTAGAACAATTTTATAAATATACATCGTCACAGGGTATAGACAAAAAAGATATATATGAGAAATCGGCAGAAGATTTTACGGTTGTATCTTTTCCTGAAGAAGGTGAAAAAGATTGCGTATACAATATTGTTCTGGTCTTTTATGATAATGATGATGATGTGGAAATTTATGTGAGAAAGTATATAAAAGAATTTGATGAACTAGACTTTTTAAGAAAAATTAATTCATTAAATTGTGAGTATACTGCTGTTACTTTTTTGATTGATGAGAATATGCTTACATTGAAGTCACATTTGCTGGCGAATAATGAAATTGAAAAAGTACTAAGGGAAATGGTATCTGATATGCAGCTGGCACAGAAGGAATTTCCTGCGATTAAATAATTAAAAGGAGAATAAAAATGTTCAGAGGATTTATGAATAAACTTCGTTTAGGAGTAACAATAGTTATTGCTATTATAATGATAGGCTGTCTGATGGGAGGGTTAGGAATTAATGACAGTTCAAATAGTCTTACAGTTGTAGAAAGAATAGTTATGTTTATTATGTTTATTGTAATGGCACTAGTTATGTATGTGGTTATTTATTATTGGTATGGTAAGGATAACAAGTGCCCATCATGCAATAAAAGATTCTGCCTGAAAAAAGATGGAGAAGAGATTATTGATAGACAGAATGTTTCGGTTTTGGTTGAAACAAATGCAAAGGACAGAAATGGCAATGTGATAGGTTCGCAGGAACAGTATGTACCTGGTGAACGAATCACATACAGAGCTTACAGAATATGCAAAAAATGCGGTGAAAGATGTTATACAACTCATGTAAAAAATGTTCCTACAGTATAATGAATCACAGCTTTAAATAAGAAATATAGGAAAATATATTAATAAATAATAGACTTCACATAATTTCTGAAATTCTTAGACAATATAATATTGTGATAAAGGGAGGCATATTCTACAGAGGATATGCCTTCTATGTAATTAGGGGTATAAGCTATGTTTATCAGTCCTGAAAGCATGTCAATGGCTTTATTATAGGCGACAGCAGCTTCATTTTCTGAAAGGAACTCGCCAAGGATGTAATCTCCATTGATATGAATCTTAGTTCTGTACATAATCCGCCCATTCTTAGAAAACTGTGTTACTCCGTTATAGCGGTTTATCACCTGTATATTCTCATATCTGTAATCGTGAGTATCCCCATTTTTAAATACATAATCTCTGCCTTTTACAGAGTGGCTTCTTATGCCAAATCTTGAAAGTATGCTTGTCTGCATGCCATAATCATTTACAAAATAATACCCGCCGCGGCTCATAATTGTGTGGTTGGAATAGTAAAAAAGGTCATCAGTAGAAAACTGTAAAACCTCATGTTCTTTGAGAAAATACAGGAAATATTTATGGCACATATATATAGGTGTCTTTATATAAATGTTGTTATCCCTGAAATTGATAATTGAGATGTATTTATCAAGAGAAAGTGTCATTGCTTCATTATATGAAGTTGTTCTGTGGTCAGTATCAATCCAGTGGTCAGAAGAATTGTTTATTATTTCACAGGCTTCATTGTACATGGCATGGCAGAAAGCCTCGTCAGAGGAACTTCCGAGGCTGATGTGTTTATTCTTATATGTAAATGACGCACGGTAATATATTTCACCGCTTTTCTTTCTTGCCTCGTAAACTCCTGTCATGAGAATCCCCCAATCGTTCTATAAATTTGTCCTTTAAACCCACTATTTCATCATATTTTGCAATATTATTAGGCTTCCCCAAACTTATACTCTGATTTAATGTGCCATTTGACACTACCATTGATATAAAGATTATAACATATATTAATTGTGTATACAGATATAATTATATATAATAAATGATAACACATTGGCAGAACATATTGAAAGGTAAAAGAATGAGTAAAAGAAATATAACATTTATAATTATGATAATTACACTTTTGACATTGCCGTTATCAGCATGTGGAAAGAATAAGAATAACATTTCAACTGATAACAGCCAGAAGCTGCAAAGTGAAAGCGGTCAGGAATATGATGATGGCAGAGATGCACATATGATTCCGGCTGGTGAATCACAGACAAATGGTGAGTTACAGACAACTGGTGAATCACAGAAGACCGGTGAAAAAAAGAATGTACAGGAAAATGCTTCTGATGCGCAGGATAATAACATTAATTCTGAGCTGCCGCCAGTAAGTATCGTACCCGAAAGTACTGCTGCCGCCAGTAGCGATGCGGCTGATAAGGATACTTCAGGAACTGACAATACTTCAGGAACAGACGGTACCAGTTCAGAAAACGATAAAACGGAAAACACAAAGACAGATCCGATAGAGCTGCCATTTGTTCCGGCTTACTAAATATTATATTAAGAGGCAGAAGGCATGAGATATAAAATTAGTGATCTGGCAAAATTATTAGATGTGTCTACTAATACTGTCAGACGATATGAGGATATGGGGTATATATCGGCTGTGCGAGATGAAAACAGTGGGTACAGGTATTATGATGATGATGGGATATTCGGCGTACTTAATGCTAAAATGCATGTGAAGTATGGATTTTCACATGAACAGATAGCAAAGATGCAGCATTTTTCATTAGAACAGTCTATTGAGGCATACAAGAAACGTATGGATGAGATGGACAGGCAGATTGCGTATATGACATATTTAAGGCACCGGCTGAAAGATGATTATGTGCTGATGAATAAGGCTGCAGTCAATTCGGACATATATGAAAAGAACAGCCTTGACTTAAGATACGTTCTGTACAAATATGGTGAAAAACTGCTTCAGGAGCCGGAACGGTTATTGCAGGTGAAAGAATTTCTGTATAATTCTCCTGAATTACAACACATATATATGATTCCAAAGGAAGAGATTGAAGAGGGCAGATTTACTATATGCTGTGGAATTGCTGTAAAAGAGGGGCATGTTGAGAAATACAGTCTCAAGACCAATGACTATGCTAGGCATTATACAGCCAAGCCATCTGTTATGGGAATCTCAAGAATTCCGGCAAAATTAAGCATAATGAGTGAGAAGTCTGATGATGAAGTTCGTCAGATTATGATTGGAAAGCATATTACATATATGAAAGAACATAATCTTAAAGTGGCAGGAGACGTGACAGGAATTGTTATAAGCAAGGCGTATGAAGATGAAGAAGAGGTGTTATATGTGCTGATGTGTGTACCTGTAACTGGAAAGTAATATTATTTTAAAATGTATTTCGTACATAAGGGTATTGTTTTTGTACAGAAGTCTGTTGTATAATATCAAAAGCCTGCGATGTTAACGCAGGCACACTATATTAATTATGAGGTGTATTAAAGATGAGCATGTTCTACAGAAGTACTAGAGACGACAATGTTAAGGTTACTGCATCGCAGGCTATATTAAAGGGGCTGGCAGCAGACGGAGGACTTTTTGTACCAGAGAGTATTCCATCATTAGATAAAAGCTTAGAAGAGTTGTCCAAGATGAATTATAAGGAAGTTGCTTATGAAGTTATGAAGCTTATGCTTGATGATTTTACAGAGGAAGAACTTAAGAGCTGTATAGACAGAGCTTATGATTCTAAGTTCGATACAGAGGAGATGACTCCACTTGTTAAAGTTGAGAATGAATATTTCCTTGAACTTTTCCATGGAGCTACAATAGCTTTCAAGGATATGGCACTTTCTATACTTCCACATCTTCTTACAACTTCTGCAAAGAAGAACAATGTTAAGAATGAAATTGTCATTCTTACAGCTACATCAGGAGATACAGGAAAGGCAGCTTTAGCTGGATTTGCTAATGTTCCTGGGACTAAGATTATCGTCTTCTATCCTAAGAATGGTGTAAGCCCAATTCAGGAGAAGCAGATGGTAACCCAGAAGGGTGATAATACATATGTAATCGGAATCAAGGGTAACTTTGATGATGCACAGACAGGTGTTAAGAACATTTTCTCTGATAAGGAATTGGAGAAGGTTATGAATGATGCCGGATTCCAGTTCTCATCAGCTAATTCAATCAATATCGGAAGACTTGTTCCACAGATTGTTTATTATGTATATGCGTATGCCAAGTTATTAGCTAATGGAGAGATTAAGGATGGCGAGAAGATAAATGTAGTTGTTCCTACAGGTAACTTTGGTAATATCTTAGCTGCATTCTATGCTAAGAATATGGGACTTCCTATTAATAAGTTTATCTGCGCATCTAATGAGAATAAGGTATTATATGATTTCTTCGCAACAGGTGAATATGACAGAAACAGAGAATTCGTTCTTACAACTTCACCATCTATGGATATCCTTATCTCTAGTAATCTTGAGAGACTTATATACAGAATTGCCGGTAATAATGCAGCTAAGAATGCAGAACTTATGGCATCATTAAAGTCAGAAGGAAAGTACAAGATTACAGATGATATGAAAGCACAGTTAGCTGACTTCTATGGCAATTATGCTACAGAGGCAGAGGACGCAGCTACAATCAAGAAGATATATGAAGATTGCGGATATGTAATTGATACACATACATCAGTTGCTGCAACTGTATATGATAAGTACAGAAAAGAAACAGGCGATACAACTAAGACAGTTATTGCTTCAACAGCAAGCCCATATAAGTTTACAAGAAGCGTTATGAATGCTATTGATTCCAAATATGATTCAATGGGAGACTTCGAACTTGTAGATGAGCTTAGCAAGATAAGCAATGTCAAAGTTCCTAACGCAATTGAAGAAATCAGAACAGCACCAGTTCTTCATGATACTGTATGCGATTCTGATAAGATGTGTGATGAAGTTAAGAAGATTCTTGGAATCTAATGAAAATATAAAAATCTCCGGACTGTGTAATAATGGTCCGGAGATTTTTTGTTTATCTGTCAACAATTACTCCCTGACAGCCAAGTTCAAGCCATCTTTGATAAAATACAGAAAAATTATAGGTTGTTATATTTTCGTTAAGAGGATCCGCCATATATACTTCATTTTTGGCAGAATCAAATCCAATCATAACAAGGCAGTGTTCCATACCGGGCCAGATAACAAGCTGACCATCCTTAGCAATCCATACAGAAGAACCATAATCAGTGGACTCCATATTCATAGTTGCCCAGACAATAACAGGCTGCCCGTTCTCAACATACTGGCAGAACTGATCAATTGAGGCACCTGATATATTAACGGCATGGGCGCCATACAGATTGGCACAATCAGTGATTACAGGAGCAAAACATCCATAAGAAGCTTTATCAAAAGGTGTTCCTACAAATGTGGTGTTGGGATTAGCATCAGGATAGTCTCCTTTTTCTAGATAATTAGCTGCAATATCAGTTTTATCAGCATCATATCCAAGATAGTTAAGAACCATAGTGAGTGAAGTGACTTCACAGCCGGTAGGTAGCTCCGGTAACTGATTCAGACACGGAAAATTATCTATATATGCTTTTCTTCCGGATGCCAGTAGTTCTTTTAGTTCATTTTCAGAGTGAATTGTATTGTGAAAATCTTTATAAGAATCCTCTGAATTATTATTTTTATTATCTTCCTGTGAATTGTCAGAATTATTAACTTCCCCACGCGATAAATCATCCGATGAAATAGTCCCAACTTGTGTTATGTTAATACTTACATTATCAGGAGAAGAATTTTTCATATCAATAAGGAATGATAATATTGTAACAGATGCAGCGATAAGAGAAAGTATAAGCAGAATCTTTAAAAAAGTTTTTTTTGAACTGTGCTTTTTCATTGTAACTCCTTGGTAAATATCTCTATATATAATAATGATATTTATAGCTGAATTATATAGTATGTTAAGATTCTGTTCAATAAATTTATAAATTATTTATAGAAAAAAGAAATATTGTTGTTGACATCATGTTAGGGTAGTGATATCTTAAATGTATCGATATTAGCACTCCAACTTAATGAGTGCTAACAAGATGAAAGGAGAGGATGCCATGGAGACGGATGGACGACTGGATGACCGTAAGGTTAAGATACTTAAAGCTGTTATTCAGAATTATCTTGATACCGGAGAACCGGTTGGCTCAAGAACGATTTCCAAGCTGACTGACTTACAGCTAAGTTCAGCAACTATAAGGAATGAGATGGCAGACTTAGAAGAGCTTGGCTACATTGTACAGCCACATACCTCTGCTGGAAGAATTCCAACTGATAAGGGTTACAGATTATATGTTGACGATTTAATGGCCCAGAAAGAGGAAGAGATATCCTTAAGAGAACAGCAGGTTGGTGATAAAGAGAAAGAACTTGATTCTATGAAGGATGCCTTATCAGAGAAGGTAGACAGAGTAGAGGAGCTTCTTCAGAATGTAGCAAAGGTTCTGGCGAATAATACTAATTATGCCACGATGATAACAACTCCTAAGGTAACTGGTAATAAGTTAAGATTTGTTCAGCTTTCACAACTTGAATCGAATAAGCTTCTTGCTGTTATTGTTATGGAAGGTAATCTTATAAGGAACAAGGTTATAACTATCAGCGAGGATATTTCACCAGAGAATCTTCTGAAGCTTAATCTTCTTCTTAATACAACACTCACAGGTCTTACATTGCAGGAGATGCATCTGGGACTTATATCCAAGATGGAGAGCCAGGCAGGTGAGCATATGGGTATTGTTAAAGAAGTGTTAGACGCGATTGTTGAGACTATAAGTAAGGCTGACGACCTGAAGATATACACAAGCGGCGCAACTAACATATTCAAGTATCCGGAGCTTAGTGATTCCGGGAAAGCAAGTGAGCTTATATATGCCTTGGAGGAAAAACAGGGCTTGTCTGGACTTGTTAATGACAAGGATGATTCAGATAAGACTGAAGATGATAACCACGGCATTCAGGTATATATAGGAAATGAAACACCGGTTGAGTCCATGAAGGACTGTAGTGTGGTAACAGCCACATATGAATTGCAGGATGGAATGAAGGGAACAATTGGTATTATTGGACCGAAGCGTATGGATTATGAAAAGGTTGTTGATACCTTAAAAGAGATGCAGACGCATTTGGATGATGTATTTAAGAAAACTTAGGAAAGGTTGGTATTGAAGTGTCAAAGGATGTAAAGAAAAAGAAATCAGAAGAGACAGTTCAGGATGAAGTAAAGAATCAGGAGACTGATGCTAAGAAAAAAGAAGCCTGCAACTGCGAATCAGAATGTAAGGCTGATGAAAGTCAGAATACATGTGAAGCTGATGAATCAGACAAGGCCGAGGCACAGGATGAGAGCACTGAGAGCTCTAAGAAGAAAGATCCTAAGGATGCAGTTATAGAAGAACTTCAGGATAGAGTAAAGAGGCAGATGGCTGAGTTTGATAATTTCAGAAAGAGAACAGAGAAAGAGAAATCTACTATGTTCGAGATGGGAGCCTCAGATATCATTAAGAAGCTTTTACCTATTGTTGATAACTTCGACAGAGGATTTAAGAGTGTGACAGATGAGGAACTTGAAACTCCATTCGCTAAGGGAATGGATATGGTTCACAAGCAGCTTTTAAAGATGCTTGAGGATGCAGATGTTAAGCCTATTGAAGCTTTAGGCGGTGAGTTCAATCCGGATTTTCACAATGCAGTAATGCATGTTGAGGATGATTCAGTTGGAGAGAACATCGTAGTTGAAGAGTTTGAGAAGGGCTACACATACAGAGACCAGGTTATAAGACACAGCATGGTCAAGGTTGCTAACTAGCGATAAGCCAGAAAGCATATGTAACACAAGGTATTAATCAATTTAATTATAGAAAGGACATTTTATTATGGGAAAGATTATTGGTATTGATTTAGGTACAACTAATTCTTGCGTAGCTGTAATGGAAGGTGGTAAGCCAGTTGTTATCGCTAACGCAGAAGGTTTAAGAACTACTCCTTCAGTAGTTGCATTTTCAAAGACAGGAGAGAGACTTGTAGGTGATCCTGCAAAGCGTCAGGCAGTTACTAATGCTGATAAGACAATCTCTTCTATCAAGAGACATATGGGTACAGATTACAAGGTTGAGATTGATGGAAAGAAATATACTCCACAGGAAATCTCAGCTATGATTTTACAGAAGTTAAAGTCAGATGCAGAGAATTATCTTGGTGAGAAGGTTACAGAGGCAGTTATAACAGTTCCTGCTTACTTCAACGATGCACAGCGTCAGGCTACTAAGGATGCTGGTAAGATTGCAGGTCTTGATGTAAAGCGTATTATCAACGAGCCTACAGCAGCAGCTTTAGCTTATGGTCTTGATAATGAGCATGAGCAGAAGATTATGGTTTACGATTTAGGTGGTGGTACATTCGATGTGTCTATTATCGAAATCGGTGATGGTGTAATTGAAGTTCTTGCTACAGCTGGTAATAACAAGCTTGGTGGTGATGATTTCGATAATGCTGTTACACAGTATATGTTAAATGATTTCAAGGCTAAGGAAGGCGTTGACCTTTCTAAGGATACAATGGCTCTTCAGAGACTTAAGGAAGCAGCTGAGAAGGCTAAGAAGGAACTTTCAAGCACAACTCAGACAGAAATCAATCTTCCTTACATCACAGCTACAGCTGAAGGACCAAAGCACTTTGAGATGACTCTTACAAGAGCTAAATTCGATGAATTAACACATGACCTTGTAGAAAAGACTGCAGAGCCAGTTAAGAATGCACTTTCAGATGCAGGTCTTACAGCTTCAGAGCTTTCAAAGGTATTATTAGTTGGTGGTTCTACAAGAATCCCTGCTGTACAGGATAAGGTTAAGTCATTAACAGGACATGAGCCAAGCAAGACTCTTAACCCAGATGAGTGTGTAGCTATCGGTGCTTCTATCCAGGGTGGTAAGTTAGCTGGTGATGCAGGTGCTGGTGATATCCTTCTTCTTGATGTAACACCACTTTCACTTTCAATCGAGACAATGGGTGGTATTGCTACAAGACTTATTGAGAGAAATACAACTATTCCTACAAAGAAGAGCCAGATTTTCTCTACAGCTGCTGATAACCAGACAGCCGTTGATATCAACGTTGTACAGGGTGAAAGACAGTTTGCCAGAGATAACAAGTCACTTGGACAGTTCAGACTTGATGGTATCCCTCCAGCAAGAAGAGGTGTTCCACAGATTGAAGTTACATTTGATATCGATGCCAATGGTATTGTAAATGTATCTGCTAAGGACCTTGGAACAGGTAAGGAACAGCACATCACAATTACTGCTGGTTCTAACATGTCTGATGAAGATATCGATAAGGCAGTTAAGGAAGCTGCTGAGTTCGAGGCTCAGGATAAGAAGCGTAAGGATGCTATTGATGCACGTAACGAAGCTGATTCAATGGTATTCCAGACACAGAAGGCTATGGATGAGGCAGGCGACAAGCTTGATGCTTCTGACAAGGCTGCAGTTGAGACTGACCTTAACGCATTAAAGGCACTTGTTGATGGTTCTGACCCAGAAAACATGACAGATGCACAGGTTGATGAAATCAAGGCTGCCAAGGAAAAACTTATGGAAAGTGCTCAGAAGCTTTTCGCTAAGTTATATGAGTCACAGCAGGCTGCTGGTGGTGCAGGCCCAGACATGGGAGCAGGTGCAGGTCCTGATATGGGTGCTGGTGCTTCTAATGGTTCAGCTCCATACGGTGATGATGTAGTTGACGGAGATTACAAAGAGGTTTAATTGTCAGCAATAACTGACTGGAATAAGGACTGCATGGGGTGTAAACTCCGTGCAGTTTCTGTTGATTAAATAAGAAAGAGGAAGCAATCATGGCAGATAAGAGAGATTATTATGAAGTCCTTGGCGTGCCTAAGGATGCCGATGACGCTGCTATTAAGAAAGCATACAGACAACTTGCAAAGAAATATCATCCTGATATGAATCCAGGGGATAAAGAAGCTGAAATAAAATTCAAAGAGGCTTCTGAAGCTTATGCGGTGTTAAGCGATGCTGAAAAGAGAAGACAGTATGACCAGTTTGGCCATGCCGCATTTGAAGGCGGAGCAGGTGGAGCTGGAGCAGGTGGCTTCGATTTCGATTTTGGTGACATGGGAGATATTTTCGGAGATCTCTTTGGCGGTATGTTCGGAGGCGGCGGAAGCAGACGAAACAGCAATGGACCAAGAAGAGGTGCTGATGTAAGAGTTAATGTAAGAATTACATTTGACGAGTCAGTAAGGGGAACAACCAAGAAGATAGATGTTACATTAAAGGATGAGTGCTCAAGCTGTCACGGTACAGGAGCTAAGCCTGGTACATCACCAGAGACCTGTAGCAAATGTGGTGGCCGTGGACAGGTAACTTTCACACAGCAGTCATTCCTTGGAATGGTAAGAAGCCAGCAGCCATGTCCTGACTGTCATGGAACTGGTAAGATAATTAAGGAGAAGTGTCCGGATTGTTACGGAACAGGCTATATAAGCAGCAAGAAGACTATTGAAGTCAATATCCCAGCTGGTATCGATAATGGCCAGTGCGTACGTATACAGGGCAAAGGTGAGCCGGGAGTTAATGGCGGACCAAGAGGTGATCTCTTAGTTGCTGTTATTATCTCAGCAAGCACAGAATTTGAAAGAGACGGATACAATATATTCTCTAATGTTGTAATAAGCTATCCAACAGCGGTACTTGGCGGTGAAATCAAGGTTAAGACTGTTGATGGAGAAGTATTGTACGAAGTTAAGCCGGGAACAGCATCAGGTACAAGAGTAAGACTTAAAGGCAAAGGTATGCCAAGTGTAAGAAATGCAGCACAGAGAGGCGATCATTATATCACTTTAATAGTTGATATTCCTACAAAGCTTAATCAGGAGCAGAAGGACGCACTTATGGCATATGAAAAGGCGCTTACAGGCAATGAAAGACACGGTAAGAAGAAAGGTCTTTTCGGCAAATAAATACTATAGCTTACATATGTAATGTAAGTTTACACTCACCCCACAATGTGGTAAAATCCTACATTGTGGGGTATTATATTTATATGTATAATTCCTTATTGTAAAGATTGGAGATTAAAGCAGTAATATGAATTTAGAGACAAGATATAACGAACTTAATAAAGATTACGGTGCATATGAGCTTGTGAACATTGAAAAGCTTAATGACCTTAATTCCGTAGGACTTTTATTAAAGCATAAGAAATCAGGTGCGAGAGTTGCAATTATTTCTAATGATGATGATAACAAGGTATTTTCTATAGGTTTTAAGACACCACCGGATAATGACACGGGAATGCAGCATATAATTGAACATTCTACCTTGTGTGGTTCAAGAAAATATCCGGTTAAAGACCCATTTGTAGAATTATGCAAGGGTTCTCTTAACACATTTCTTAATGCAATGACTTATCCGGATAAGACAGTATATCCTGTTGCAAGCTGCAATATGGCAGATTTCAAGAATATTATGGATGTCTATATGGATGCGGTATTCTATCCTGCAATGTATGAGCATGAGGAGATATTCAAGCAGGAAGGCTGGCATTATGAGCTTGAAGATGTAGATGGAGAGCTTGCTTATAACGGAGTTGTATTTAATGAGATGAAGGGTGTGTATTCTTCAGCAGATGATGTGCTTTCAAGATATACATTTGTATCACTCTTCCCTGATTCTGAATACAAGAATGAATCCGGTGGTGACCCTGAGGCTATACCACAGCTTAAGTATGAAGATTTCATTAAGTATCACAAGGAATATTATCATCCTGTGAACAGTTATATCTATCTGTACGGAGATATTGATGTTGATGAGAGGCTTGAATATCTTAATAACGAATACCTCTCAGCTTTTGATAAGAATGATGTCAATATAGATGCCGAGGTAACTTTCCAGAAAGCATTTGACGCACCTAAGTATGAGACAAGAGAGTATGCAATTACTGATGATGAGCCAGAGGAGGATAACACTTATCTTTCTTACAATGTTGTTATCGGAACATCAACAGACCCAGTAAGCTATCTTGCATTACAGATTCTTGATTATGCACTTATCATGGCACCGGGTGCTCCGCTTAAGCAGGCACTTATTGATGCCGGAATTGGAACAGATGTGTATAGTGTGTTAGAGACTTCTGTGTATCAGCCGGTGTATTCAATTATTACTAAGAATGCGAATGAAAGTGACAGAGACAGATTTGTGAGTGTTGTTGAAGACACGCTTTCTGATATTGTTAAGAACGGTCTTAGCAAGAGAATGGTTAAGGCAGGAATCAACTATTACGAATTCAAATACAGAGAAGCTGATTTTGGACCATATCCAAAGGGACTTATGTATTATCTCACAATGATGGACAGCTGGCTTTATGATGAGAACAAGCCATTTGTTCATGTTGAGGCAGGTGAGACATTTGAAATAATCAAGAAGAATTCAGAGAATGGCTTCTTTGAGAAATTCATTGAAGACAATATTATTAATAATAATCATGAGGTAGTGTTAAGCCTTGTTCCAAAGCATGGACTTGCAGAGGAGAAGGAAGCAAAGGAAGCAGAGCAGCTTGCAAAGTATAAGGCAACACTTTCCAAGGAAGAGCTGGAAGAGCTTGTTAAGCAGACAAAGGCATTAAAGGAATATCAGGATACACCTTCAAGCCAGAAGGATCTTGAGAAGATTCCACAGCTTGAGTTAAAGGATATCACAAGAGAGCCGGCTAAGTTATATATTGACCCTAAGAAGATTGGTGGTGTTGATGTAATCCACCACAATATGTTCACTAATGGAATTGCATATATAATGATGTGCTACGACTGTAAGAATGTGCCTGATGAACTGCTTCCATATATCGGACTTTTAAGCTCGGTTCTTGGACTTATGGATACTGAAAAGTACACATATACAGAGCTGACTAATGAAATCAATATTAACTGTGGTGGAATCTCAACTGATGCTGCCATATACACAGATAATAAGGATTTTGACAAATGTACTATTATGTATGAGGTTAAGGGTAAGGTTCTCTATGACAATATCCAGTTCGTCCTTGATATGATGAATGAAATTATATATAAGACAAAGTTCTCAGATTATAAGAGACTTAAAGAGATAATTGCGAAGCTTAAGTCAAGAATGGAAAGCACAATGACAAGTGCAGGACATTCAACAGCAATGCTTGCAGGTATGGCACAGTTCTCAAGAAATGCATATTATTCTAACGAGATGAGAGGATATGGGTTCTATGAGCTTATACAGAAGCTTGACTCACAGTTTGATGAGCTTAAGGAAGATATCGCAGATAAGTTAAGCAAACTTGTCGATTATATATTCCACAAAGAGAATATTATTGTGAGCTTTACTGCTGATGATAAGGGATATGATGCATTTGTACCTGCTTTTGGAAAGTATGCGGAAGAATTGAAAAAATCGGACATGCCAGCATGCGAAAGAAAGTACACACCTGCAAATGTCAAGACAGGATATACTTCAGCTTCACAGGTTCAGTATGTTGCAAGATGTGGTAATTTCAGGGATGGAGGATATGAATACACAGGAGCATTAAGAGTGCTTAAGGTTATATTCTCGTATGATTATCTCTGGATTAATGTAAGAGTTAAAGGCGGCGCATACGGCTGCATGAGCGGTTCTTACAGAAACGGTGACATGTATATGGTTTCTTACAGAGACCCTAACTTAAGAAAGACTAACGATATATATGAAAATGCAGCAGACTATCTTGAACATTTTGATGTAAGCGACAGGGATATGGTCAAGTTCATAATAGGAACAATCGGTGATATAGATACACCTATGAATCCGGCAGCAAAGGGAACAAGATCATTTGGTGCATACATCTGTAACACAGATTATGAATCACTCAAGAAAGAAAGAGGTCAGGTTCTTGACTGTAATGTAGAAAGAATAAGAGAGCTTGCTCCACTTGTAAGATGTGCAATGGATGAGAATTATTTCTGCGTTGTGGGAAGCAGCAAGGAAATCAATAAAGAGAGTGAGCTTTTTGATAAGATACAGCCACTTATCAAGGTGCAGGGATAATAGAAAGGAAGAATGTATGAATTTAGATGAGATGCTTGCAGCCAGTGGAATTACCGGGGGTGCTAAGGCAGAGAACACAAGAACTAAGACAGGCTTTGTAACATTTATAGGAAGACCTAATGTTGGTAAGTCAACACTTATGAATCAGATAATCGGACAGAAGATTGCGATTACTTCTAACAAGCCTCAGACTACAAGAAACAGAATACAGACTGTATACACTGATGAGCGAGGACAGATTGTTTTCGTTGATACTCCGGGTATCCACAAGGCTAAGAACAAGCTTGGTGAATACATGGTTGGTGCGGCAGAGAAGACAATCAGTGAGGTTGACCTTATATGCTGGCTTGTTGAGCCTACAACACATCTTGGAGCTGCCGAGGAGCATATCGTTGAGAAGCTTAAAGAGTGTAAGACTCCTATAGTTCTTGTTATCAATAAGACTGACACAATTAAGAAAGAGGAGATTCTACCGGTTATTGACTGCTACAGAAAGGAACTTGATTTCGTTGATATTGTTCCTGTGTGCGCAAGAAACGGCAATAATGTTGACGACCTGCTTGATGTTATATTCTCACATCTTGATTATGGTCCGATGTACTATGATGAAGATACAGTAACAGACCAGCCAATGAAGCAGATTGTTGCAGAGCTTATAAGAGAGAAGGCACTTCATGCATTAAATGACGAGATTCCACACGGAATCGCGGTTGTTATTGACAGCTTCAAGGAAAGAAGAAATGCAAGAGGTCCTATAACAGATATCGACGCTACTATCATATGCGAAAGAGATTCTCACAAAGGAATTATTATCGGCAAGGGCGGCGAAATGCTTAAGAAAATCGGAACTAATGCAAGATATGAGATTGAGAAGCAGCTTGACATGAAGGTTAATCTTAAGCTATGGGTAAAAGTTAAGAAGGAATGGCGCGACAGTGATATTCTTCTTAAGAACTTCGGATATGACAAGAAGAAGGACAAATAATATACATGACAGGAGGGTGCGATGGCGGAGGTTACTACTGTTACAGGCATGATACTTTCCGCCATGCCTGTCGGGGAATATGACAGAAGACTGGTTATACTGACTAAGGAGTATGGCAAGATAACGGTATTTGCGAAAGGTGCGAGAAAGCCTAACAGCGCATTGATTGGTGTTACGAGAAGCTTTATATTCGGAACATTTGAGGTGTATCGTGGACGCGAATCATATACGATGTATAAAGCATCGGCTAAGGAGTACTTTGAAAATGTGGTAAATGACCTTAATGCCGTGTGCTACGCCTGCTATTTTGCTGAGATTGCAGATTATTATGGCAGGGAGAATCTTGATGCAACAGAAATGATTAATCTGCTTTATATCACTCTAAAGGCATTGGGCAGAGGTGCTGTAAGCCATGAACTTATAAGATTCATATACGAGATAAGAATGATTGCAGTCAACGGTGAATGTCCGGATTTCTTCACATGTCACGAATGCGGAAGAGAAGACAATCTGTATGTATATTCATATTCAAGAAACGGACTATGCTGTAAGAATTGTGCCACAAATGTATATGATGGAATTACACTTTCGGGCTCAACGGTATATACACTCCAGTATATTGTTACAACACAGCTTAACAGGCTGTATTCATTCACCGTTACCAAAGAAGTCCAGGAAGAATTAAGGCTTGTGGTAAACAGGCTGGAAAGCATTGTATTCGATAAAGAATTTAAGTCGAAGGAAATGCTTAATCTGACCATATAAATATTACATAAACTGGCTATGTTATCATATGCCAGTTTTTTGTATATTAAGGGGTAAAGATTTTATGTAACATTCAGACGAAAGGAGAGACAATATGCCGGATAAAAATGTGTGTCATAATAACCAGAAGAAAATAGCAGCAATTAATGATTATTCTGGTTTTGGAAGATGTTCTATTGCAGTTGAGCTGCCTGTTATATCAGCAATGAAGATTCAGTGCTGTCCAATGCCTACATCGATATTTTCTAATCATACAGGTTTTGACAGCTTTTATTTTAAAGATTTCACAGAGAATATGCCGCCTTATATGGCAGAGTGGAAGAAGTTAAACCTTAAATTTGATGGAATTGTAACAGGGTTCTTAGGTTCACATAATCAGATTGCAATTGTTGAAGAATTTTTCAAGAATTTCAAGACCGAAGATAATATTGTTGTTATCGACCCGGTTATGGGTGATTACGGAAATCTGTATCCGACATATACTGATGAGACATGCCAGGAGATGAAGAAGCTTGTAAAATATGCAGATATTCTTACTCCGAACCTCACAGAAGCATGTATTATAACTGACGAGCCATACAGACCGGATTATTCCAATGATGAGCTTAAAAAAATTGCGATGAAGCTTGTTGCAATGGGACCATCTAAGATTGTTATTACAGGAATCCAGCGGGGCCATTATATTGGTAATTACTGTTACGAAAAGAACAGAGAAGACTATCTTATTAAGACTATGAAGGTTGGAACACAGCGTTCCGGAACAGGAGATATATTTGCATCTATAATAGCTGCAGATGCTGTAAATGGTGTGAATTTCCATGAGTCAGTAAGAAAAGCATCTACATTTATAAAAAAATGCATACTCAAGGCTATAGAGATGGATATTCCTCTGACAGACGGTGTGCCGTTTGAGGAACTGCTGACTACGTTGAAGTAAAAAGGAGAAGAATTACAATGGAGATATTATATAAGGTTCATAATAATTTATATGTTAATTTAACTAACAAATGTCCATATTCATGTACTTTCTGTTTAAGACAGACAATGGACAGAATCGGAGAGTCAGGCAGACTCTGGCTTGAGAGAGAACCATCATATGATGATGTTATTGCTGAATTTGAAAAGTTCAATATGGATGAGTACGAAGAAGTCGTATTCTGCGGATTCGGAGAACCGACAGAAAGATTCGATGTTCTTATCAAGGTTGCTGAGTATGTTAAGAAAACATATGGCAAAAAGACAAGAATCAATACTAACGGAGTTGGAAATCTTGTTAATGGCAGAGACATTGTGCCAGAGATGGAAGGCTTGATTGACACAATATCAATCAGTCTTAACAATCCACACAAAGATGAATACAATGCACTTGTAAGAAGTAAGTTCGGCGAAAAATCATTTGATGAAATGATAAGTTTCGCAAAGGAATGTACTAAGTATATCCCTAATGTTGTCCTTACAACAGTTGACACAACCATATCTCATGAGGAAGAGGCAGAGTGCCAGAAGCTATGTGATGAGATAGGGGCTGCTTACAGGATTCGTCCTTGGGAGGATTAATGCATAGTTATGTTGAATTGCTATTATGGGAAACCTGGTGGCAAATATGGTTGTAATTGAATAAAATTGCTACGGTGTTAAGAGGGGGCTTGCTGATTGTTGCATATCAGCAGGTACTCCTCTATCTTTGACTCTGCAATAACTCCTGATAGTGGATTGGAAGATGTTTCAAATGTCATTATTAAATTAATTCCCGGAATAATATTCCCAGCTATGTATCTGGATATTTTTCTTGAAGCATTAAGAGAGTATTGCGGGTCATCCATCATGCCAAAATGTTCCCAGTAAACAAGCTGTCCAGATATAGGATTAAATAATGTGAAATCAGGATAGAAACTTATGTTGTCAAGCTTTAGTTCACATTCATATCGGTATGGAATTCCATACTGGTTAAGTAACAAGTCAATCATAGCTTCGGACTTCGACCTGACGACATTGCCGGATGTACATGGATGCTTAAGCGCTTGTGGGTATGCTTCGTTGTGATTATATTCTTCAGACAGCCATGAATCAATGACAGGCTGAAACTGTTCATTGTGGAAATCTCTGAATAAATCCCGGTTGCAATATATATGCTTGGAATTCTCTGGATAGTCTGTAAGCAGTTTCCTAAAATCGTTATCTTTTAATAATAATTCGGATTGGATATTGGTGCTGTTACATTGCTTGTATGTGGAAAGAAGCCTTTTATTATCTTCAATTCTTGATAACAAAAATTTTTTCAAGGCAAGCTTGGAAGCAAGATGTCTGTCTTTCTTGTGTATGTAAGATATATTATTCCCATCGCTTAGAAACCACTTAATATAACGTCCATTATGTGTGCAATTGAGCTTGCCATCAGGCAGATTCTTTACAATGCTTTCATCATAATGTATGGCAGATGAAAGCTGGCTGATAATTTCTGAAATGTTGTAATTGATAAACAAGAAATATCCTCCTTCTAATGCGTTGCGATTATAATAAGAATATAAAATATTCTGGCATTAAAGTCAAGCAATAATTTATAAAATATTCACAAACGACAAATGCATGCGTGGAAGCGGCGGATTGGACGTTGAAGCGGTGGGAAGGCGGGAGGAAGTCCAAAAGGAGTGAGAAAGAGCGGCGGATTGGACGTTGAAGCAGCGGGAAGCACGGAGGAAGTCCAAAAGGGATTTGCAGAAGCGGCAAATTGGACGTTGAAGCGGCGGGAAGCACGGAGGAAGTCCAAAAGGGATTTGCAGAAGCGGCGGATTGGACGTTGAAGCAGCGGGAAGCACGGAGTAAGTCCAAAAGGAGTGAGAAAGAGCGGAGGATTGGACGTTGAAGCGGTGGGAAGCACGGAGGAAGTCCAAAACAAGATTCCCATCAACCTCTTGCTAATCAGCACTAAATGTTATAAAATGATTAAGATTATGTAGCAGCCGATGCAGTTCGATGTAGTCAGGCTGTTGCCTTTAGGAGGATTATATTATTATGGAAAAGACAATGGAGAAAATTGTTTCTTTAGCTAAGGCAAGAGGATTTGTTTACCCAGGTTCTGAAATCTATGGCGGATTAGCTAATACCTGGGATTATGGTAACCTTGGTGTTGAGTTAAAGAACAATGTTAAGAAGGCATGGTGGCAGAAGTTCGTACAGGAAAGCCCATACAATGTAGGAGTTGACTGTGCAATTCTTATGAACCCTCAGACTTGGGTAGCATCAGGTCATCTTGGTGGATTTTCTGATCCATTAATGGACTGCAAGGAATGTCATGAGAGATTCAGAGCAGATAAACTTATAGAAGACTGGGCAGACGAGAATTCATATGATCTCGGCGGTTCAGTTGATGGATGGACACAGGAGCAGATGAAGAATTTCATCGATGAGAAGAATATCTGCTGTCCTTCATGTGGAAAGCATAACTTCACAGATATAAGACAGTTTAACCTTATGTTTAAGACATTCCAGGGTGTAACTGAGGATGCCAAGAACACAGTATATTTAAGACCAGAGACAGCTCAGGGTATCTTCGTTAACTTCAAGAATGTTCAGAGAACATCAAGAAAGAAAGTACCTTTTGGTATCGGACAGATTGGTAAGTCATTCCGTAATGAGATTACACCAGGTAACTTCACATTCAGAACAAGAGAGTTCGAGCAGATGGAATTAGAGTTCTTCTGCAAGCCTGGAACAGATCTTGAGTGGTTCACATACTGGAGACAGTACTGTATCGACTGGCTTAAGGCATTAGGAATGAAAGAAGATGAGATGAGAGCAAGAGATCATTCACCAGAAGAACTCTGCTTTTACTCTAAGGGAACAACAGATATCGAATTCCTCTTCCCATTCGGATGGGGCGAGCTCTGGGGTATCGCTGACAGAACAGATTATGATCTTACACAGCATCAGACAGTATCTGGTGAAGATATGTCATACTTTGATGATGAAGCTAAGGAGAAGTATATACCATATGTTATCGAGCCTTCACTTGGTGCGGACCGTGTAACATTAGCATTCCTTTGCTCAGCTTACGATGAGGAAGAGCTTGAAGGAGGAGATGTAAGAACAGTTCTTCATTTCCACCCAGCATTAGCACCAGTTAAGATAGGTATTCTTCCACTTTCTAAGAAGTTAAATGAAGGTGCAGAAAAGGTGTATGCAGAACTTTCTAAGTATTACAATTGTGAGTTTGATGACAGAGGTAATATTGGAAAGAGATACAGAAGACAGGATGAGATTGGTACTCCATTCTGTATCACATATGATTTTGATTCAGAAGAAGATGGTGCTGTAACTGTAAGAGACAGAGATACAATGCAGCAGGAAAGAATAAAGATAGCAGATCTTAAGGCGTATTTTGAAGATAAGTTCAGATTTTAATTAATAAAAGAACAGAATTTAAATCGATAATTAAAAGGAAAGAATTATGCTGTGTACTAAATGTGGTCAGGAATATGAGGGCAGTCAGTGTCCGAGATGTGATGGACCTGTTATATTAGTTAACAACAGTGATTATCTTGCCAGAAGAAAAGCATATGAGGAGAAGCAGGCTTTGAAAGAGAGGTCTGCTTCTTCTGATAAAAAAGAGAAATCACAGAGTGACTATGGACAGGCATTAGCAAAACGCGTGCAGGCAATAAAGAAGCAGAGCAGAAACAAGACAGAAAGTAAGAAGCAGAGCCAGAACAGAAGCAAAGCGGACAGCAGAAAGCAGAGCCAGAGTAAAGCAGGTGGCAGTAGAAATGATAATCAGGAAAAGCCACAGATAAGAATTGCACGACGTCAGATTAACAAAAGAATGAAAATGATAGCGGCAGCACTGATAGCAGTAGTGCTTATTGGTGTTGCAGCTTTTGGAATATACAAGCTTGCAACTAAGAAGAATTATGCTCTATATGTAAGCTACAACGGAAAGATATATGATATAGCAGGGCTGGACAGCAATTATGTATGTGATGAAAGTAATGCAATATTTGCGGCAGACAGTAAGACTTTCTATACAGCACAGTGGCCGGAACAGATAGATTCAGGTAAGAATATCTTAAGCGTTGCGAGTGACAATGGAAAGTATTTTGTTACGGTAACATATGATGAGTCCAACTCGTCTGGCAGATATTCAATGTACATATGGAGCAGGGACGAATGTGTTCTTGTGTCAGAAGATAATCTGCAGAAAGAGATTATGTATATCTCTGATGACGGTCTTGTTATATACACGAATATTAATATTATTAATGACGAGGGTTCTACTAATGGAACAAGCCTTGCCATGAGCAGAGTCAAAGAAGTTAAGAAACAGCCTGAGGCACAGACAACTCTTATAGAGGGTAATCTTAATAAGGCATATGTGTATGAGTCAAAGCACCTGATAGTATGTCTTACTAATGCAGGCTCATTGTATACATATGATTATGAGAAAAAAGAAAAGCCGGTTTCAGTTGCAGATGCAGTTATGCAGTTATGGCCTGTGTCAGAGAACATGCCAGGTGTGTATACAGCGAATGCAGACAGCCTTAACACAAGAAAAGATGTGGATACATTGCTGTATTCTAAGAGTGATGGAGTATATTATTACTCATGCAAAGATGCATCTGCGTATAAGATAGACAAGAAGACAGACAATGATGCAGATTATGTATTTGATAGAGACAATTCGCTTATATACAGAATTTCAGGTACATCAATGACATCAGCACTTATCAGAGAAACTAAAGTGAGTGAGTATGTGGATGTTGATTCTATGACTAAGGAAAAGAATTACATATATAATTCATCAGATGGTCAGATAGTGTATGTTAATGCGAAAGGACAGCTTCGAGTAGTTGATAACAACAAGATTACAGACATTGCGTCAGATGTTAATGCAGGTTCATTATCTAAAGTGTATAATAAAAGTAAGGCTTTAACATATGTTTCAGGCGGCAGGCAGTACTATATGGATAACATTAAGAGCAAAGCTGTTGCAATTCTGGAATCAGATGCAGTTACAGATACAGAGGGAACATATTTTTACAAGAACCGAATCTATGCGTATGATGCTGATAATATTCTTTATTCTAATACACTGAAGGGAAATGATATCAGCAATATAGGCTACGTTGAAAGATTGTGGCTTGGAACAGAACTAAGATAATTGCAAATGTATTAAAACAGGTATAAGTTATGGATTTATTTGAATATATGCGTGAAAACAATAAGAATACAGAATCTCCATTGGCTATGAGATTAAGACCGGAAACACTCGATGAAATGGTAGGACAGTCTCATATAATCGGAAAGGACAAACTGCTTTACAGGGCAATTAAGGCAGATAAGCTTAGCTCAGTAATATTTTATGGTCCACCTGGAACAGGAAAGACAACTTTAGCTAGAATAATTGCTAATACAACAAGTGCAGAGTTTAATCAGGTTAATGCCACAGTTGCCGGAAAGAAGGATATGGAAGAGGTTGTTGCCAAGGCGAAAGACAATCTTGGAATGTATGGAAGAAAGACTATTCTTTTCGTAGACGAGATTCACCGCTTTAATAAGGGACAGCAGGATTATCTGCTTCCATTTGTTGAGGATGGAACAATAATTCTTATTGGTGCAACGACAGAGAATCCGTACTTTGAAGTAAATGGAGCTTTAATATCAAGGTCAATAATATTTGAATTAAAACCACTAGAGAAAGAAGATATCAAGACAATAATAAAGCGTGCTGTGTATGATGAGAAGAAGGGCATGGGAAGCTACAATGCAGCAATAGACGATGATGCACTGGAATTCCTTGCAGATATATCCAACGGAGATGCGAGAAATGCACTTAATGCCATTGAACTTGGAATACTCACAACAGACAGATCAGATGATGGAGTTATACATATAGATCTTGCAACAGCACAGGAATGTATCCAGAAGCGCTCGGTAAGATATGATAAAGAGGGTGACAACCACTATGATACAATATCAGCATTTATTAAGAGCATGAGAGGCTCAGACCCTGATGCAGTAAGCTATTATCTTGCCAAGATGCTGTATGCAGGTGAAGATATTAAATTCATAGCAAGACGAATAATGATATGTGCAAGTGAGGATGTAGGCAATGCTGATCCTAATGCACTGCAGGTTGCAGTGGCTGCGGCACAGGCTGTTGAGCGCATCGGAATGCCGGAAGCACGTATTATATTAAGTCAGGCGGCACTCTATGTTGCGACAGCACCTAAGAGTAATGCATGTTACATGGCAATTGATAAGGCACTTGATGTAGTTAAGAATTCAAAGACAGCGCCGGTTCCTGTACATTTGCAGGATGCCCATTATAAGGGCAGTGCCAAGTTAGGACACGGTGTAGGATACTTATATGCACATGATTATCCTAATCATTATGTCAGACAGCAGTATCTTCCGGATGCTTATGTGAATGAAAAATTCTATGAGCCGGGAGATATGGGATATGAGAGGGATATTAAGAAACATTTGGATAAGATTAAGTCGGAGGCATAGTTTCCAATGAGGGATTACATAAACAGACTTTCAAGAGGCAATTCAATTATCAAAGTACCAAAGCTGTCATGTAGTGAGGAACAGATTACCATGGATATTATGTGTAATACAGTTGCTACAGGAAGCTTTATATGTGATGCCACCGATAAGGTTTATGGAATGGTCTATGCTGATAATGAGAGGGTAAAGATTCTTTCAGAACAATTTGGTGGTACGCATATTATAACTGAATATCAGGTGGACGCTTCCGGACTTGAAGAAAATGATGAGATAGAGGGAACATTTACAGTAGTATGTAATGCCGGCGAGAAAAAGATACCATTTGTATTCAGATGTATGAAAGAGAATCAGGATGATATAAGAAATCATGTTAAGACTGAAGCAGTTGTTCTACACATTGATAACGAAGAGAATACAATTATACACAAAGATGAAGCAGAGCAGTTTGAATGTGTGCTTATAAAGAGTGGCACAGAAGAAACAGAGATTGATATATATGCAGATGCAGATTTTATTGAATTAGAGAAAGGCAGCTTATCAACTGATGATTTTGCAGGTGACAGGGCTGTAATTAAATATATAGTTAATCCACAGAAAATGCATGCAGGCAACAACTATGGATATATACATATAGTAAGTTATACGCAGCATTTAAAGATAAATGTAAGTGTTATATGTAAGAAAGCTGACGAATCGGAAGATTTTGAAGTCAGAAGAGAAGAAAAACTGGCACAATATAAGCTTACGAAGCTTTATCTTGATTTCAGAATGAAGAAAATCAAGAAAGAAAAATGGATTGCTGAATCTATGCAGACAGTTGACAGAATAAGGGGAATTAAGGGCACAGATGTATTTTATGATATTGTGCAGATACAACTGCTTATGGCGTCTGGAAGAGAGGAAACAGCAACACAGATATATAATAATATCAAGAAAGATATAGTCGGAAGAATTGGTGAAAATGTAGAACTTTACTGCTATTTTCTGTATGTTTCGACACTTATTGTGCGTGAAGAGGAGTATACGGCTCAGGTTTTATCACAGGTTAAGAAGTTCTTTGAGAATGGCTATGATACATATAGAATATTATGGATACTTTTTTACCTGAGTACAGATTCAGATAATAAGAGTATAAGACTTGTAAGAATAAAGGATGTAATTAATTCAGGATGCATAAGCCCTGTTATGTATATTGAGGCTATGAACATTATTAATGCACAGCCTGTTTTACTACGGGTGCTTAATCAGTTTGAAATGCAGGTTATTAATTATGGATGCAGGAACGACATTATCAGTGAGAAGCTTGCGATGCAGATTGCAGATGTTGTGGCTAATGAGAAGAATATTAATATTAATACTCTTATTATACTAAAAAAGATATATGATAAATATGAGAAAGACGAGATACTGACAGTTCTTGTAACCCAGATGGTAAGAATGGGCATGACAGGAGAAAACTGCTTTGAGATATATGAAAAAGGAGTATTAAGAGGCCTGAAAATAACAAGATTATATGAGTTTTATATTGCCAGTATGCCTAAAAAGACAGACAGGCAGCTGCCAAAGATAGTGTTGATGTATTTTGCATATGACAATACTCTTACAGATGCAGATAAAGCATTTTTATATGCAAATGTTGTAACGGGCAGAGATTCGTACTATAAGAATATCTATGAAGGTTATGAAAGAAATATAGAGATATATGTTTATGAACAGCTTAAAGCTGGCAATATCAGTGACAATCTTGTTGTATTATACAAGGCACTTCTTAAGACACAGCTTGTGTGTGATGACACAGGCACATTTGTAAGTAAAATGCCATATATGTACAGAATGCAGTGCTTTAGTGATGTGGTAAGATATGTACATGTCAGATATCCGCAGTTTACAGAAGAAACAGTATACGAGCTTTCAGGGGAAACAGCATATATATGTATATATGGAAGTGACTGCGAGATTACATTTGAATGTATTGACGGACAGATTAGAAAAGATACAATTGATTATGATATAGAAAAAGTGTTTGATATACAGCAGTATGCAGAGGTGTTTGAGGCTGCAGGTGATTATGGAAAGAACAATTCCAGAATAATTATGAGCAGAATCTGTGAAATGAGAAAGAATTCACAGTATACACAAGAAACACTTAAGCTGTACAAAACAATAAAAAAGGAACAGGGTATCAGTGAACAGTATAAACAGCAGGTTAATGCCTGGATGATTGATTATTACTATCATTATTATGAAGAAGATGATTTCTGGCATGAATACAATTATGTTGATACAGATAATCTGACGAAGAAGGATGCGGGAAAGCTGATAGAGATACTTATAGATTCATCAATGTATTCACAGGCATATGAGATAGCAGGTATATACGGTTGTTGTATGGCAAAAGCGGCAAAACTTCTTAAAATGACTGACTATATTCTTACAAATGTATCAGACGGACATAGTCAGATTATTGATGAGATTACTCAATATATATTCAGACACAACATTTATAATGAACCTGTTCTTTCTTATATGTGCGAATACTATAATGGGACTAATGATGAAATGTATGCGGTGTGGAAAGCAGCAGTTAATTATAATGTAAATGTATTGCATATGTCAGAAAGGATTCTTGCCCAGATGATGTATACAGGTGTGCATACTGGAAGATTTACAGAGGTGTTTGCTGATTATTATAGTAAGATTCCTGATATGCTTATAGTAAAGGCATATTTATCTTATAATTCACAATTCTATCTTCTCAGGCAGAAGAAGGCTAATGATATAGTATTCAGAGTTATAGAGGAGTGCATGGGGGATGGATATGGATTGCCAGAGTGTTGTTATGTAGCATGGCTTAAGAATCTGTCAAGAAACCCTGTTGCGTTAAGAGAAGATACATCTGAAAAAGAACTTGCACAATCAGTTCTTAATGAATTATGTGAACATGACAGAATATATGGATTTTTCAAAAAATTCAAAGGAATACTGGATTTACCATACAATATGCAGGGACTTACTATTGTTGAATACATAGCAGATCCAGATGATAAAGTATCTTTGACATATAGTATTAATGGGGCTGACAGGCTGGTGCAGGTTATGAAGTCTAACGGATGGGGAATATTTACATGCAGGTTTAATCTGTTTTATGGGGATTCATTAGAATATACATTTATAGTTAATGACAGCAATGAACAGGCATCTACAGAGCCGGTAGTCTGCGAATATAAGGATATTCCATCAGAGAACACAGATGGAAGGATTGACATGCTTAATGATTGTCTTGCAAGCAGACAGCAGCATGACCTTACAACATTAAGAAAGCTCATGTATAGTTACTGTGTTGAGGAATACGTCACAAGAGAAATGTTTACAATTGTCAAATGAGGATAGCAGATATGGAGCAGTGTAAAGGACTTATAGCAGGAATAGATATAGGATATAGTAAAATTCAGGCAAGTGTATATTCATATAATTCACGGAATGTGCAGACGGTAAAACTGACAGAGGATTCAAAGGAAAAGACCAGTCTTGCAAATGTTGTCGCTGAATGTATGCGAGCAACAGGTACATCACAGATTCAAAGCATATGTGTAACCATTCCCGATTATCATTCTGATGAAATATCTGCTGTCAGGGATACTCTTAAAAAATGTGGTGTATCAGATGGCAGATGGCAGGTATTAAGCAGAGTTGAAAGCTTTGCATATTATGCGTACAGACAGAAAAGTGAGCTTCATGCTGCTGGTGTGGCACTGTTTGACTACACAAGTGAAGGAATAAGGTGTGATTATCTTGCAGTCAGGAAGAATGACAATAGTAACTATCTGCTTCAGGAACATACAGGATACACATCTGATATATTAAAAAAAGCTGTGATAAGCAAAGAACTTGGACAGGCTGAGAATGAGTTGTGTACATTTGCAGAAGAGTATTTTTCTAAAAGACATGTTTCGGCGGCATATCTTACAGGTGAAGGTTTTGATGTTGAAAAGCTTCCTGAAAGATTTGCAAAGCTTATGGTTACGAGAAGAAAAGCATTTGTCGGACAGAATCTTTTTGCAAAGGGTGCATGCTTTGCGGCAATGGAGATATTGAAGCCGGAAGTGTTTAAGAATGTCATAATGCTTCTTGATAATCATGTGAAATGTGGTATAGAAATAGATATTTCGTCATATGAAAAGCCAATGAGATTCAGGCTGGTAAGACCGGGAAGTAACTGGTATACTGCCGGACGGACTGTGGAATGTATACTTGAGGATATGAGAAGCATTACATTTAAAATAATAACACCTGAGAATAAATATTATGATGAAGTTGTTGATATAAGTGAAATTCCATTCAGGGAAGGGAAAACAACAAGAGTATCTGTGAGCGTAAGCTTTGCAGATTCTGACAAGTGTAATATTACAATAAAAGATCTTGGATTTGGCGAGTTTGTCAAAAGTTCAGGAAAAGTTATAAGCAAAGAACTTGTATTAAGAAGCTGAGAATGTGGAAAACATCAGGAAACGGAGAAATACAATGGGGAAAATAATACTGTGCAGAGGAAAGAAGGCAGATACACCACTGACTGTTTTACAGACAGGTGTGAAGTTATATACAGCAGAAGAACTCTGTTATTATATTTATAATAATATATATCTGATTGGACAGGATTTTATAGATGATAATCTTATCAGTTTTCTTGATGAAACCGGAGAAAAAGAGCTGGCAGAAAGAGTAAGGAAGCTGAAAGAAACAGGAGGTTCATTAGCACAGATATTTGTAATAATACTCAAGACAATAGATTATTATTCTGTTGCAGAGATTGAGCAGTTAAAAGAGATTCTTAATACTCTTGGAAAGCAGAGCGTATGCGAAAGGCTTAAAGCAAGAGGAGACGGATATCTCAATGCTGGATATTATTTTGCCGCCGTCAGATGTTACGAGTCAATTATAAAAGATTACAAGGGAAAAGATTTGTTGGCAGCTGATTATGCAAAGGTTTATCATAACATGGGAACTGCCTATGCAAGAATGTTTATGTATGATAAAGCAGTGATATATTATGATGAGGCATATAGGACGGGTCAGCATGAGGAGTCAAAAAAATGCAGTATAGCAGCTTTAATTATGGCAAAGAAGGATAAAGAACCTGTTAATGTTGATACGGATGAAGAAGAATATGTGGTCCGGAAGGAATTGGAAACTTTGATGGACAATGCCAGATATAGTGATGAATATAGGGAACTTGAGGATATTGCCAGATTAAAAGCAGATGGCAATCTGGCACAGTACAACAGGGCGGTAGATGAAAGACTTGACAGGTGGAGAACGGAATACATTAAATATAGCAAAACATTTTAAAGAATTGTGGTGGATATATGGGAATATTTAAAAAGGCAGAAAAAGAAATAATATATGATGATTACGATGATGAATCGTACAGAGATGAGGAACTGCTAGAAGAGGCAGAAAAAGAAAAAGCTGCCAATAAAATGTTTAATATATTGAATATATATGAAACGTTTGATAAGAAGAATAAGAAAAAACATGAAGAACGCAAGAGCGGAGAGCTTGATGATAAAACAAAGGAAAAGCAGCAGCAGGCCAAGATAGAAGAAGAAAAATATGATCATCTGTTAAACAGTATGCAGGCACAGACGCTTATCAAGGCAGTTGAGAAATATGGAAAGGATGAGGAAGACCGCAAAGAGATTGATGCTATACCTATTGAGCTTCCAAAGGAAAAATCCGACCTTGATAAAATTGCAGAATATGCGATGAGCAGGAATATAGACAGTGTCAACATAAAGGATTTCAGTACACATGATATTGAGGTTTATGTAAGAGAACAGTGTGATATCATGGAAGAAGCAGCGACACATATAGAAAATGCTAAAGCTGAGTATGAGGCTGTTACTGAAGAATATAATGATATACAGATTATGGAAGAAGCTCCCACACAGATACGTGATAAAATATTGAGCTGTGCAGAGACCATAGACAACATGATGGTTGACAGGCGTATTCTTAAAAGTACAGAACATAAGCTGTCAAATGCGGCATACAGGCGCATGGAAGCTGTGGAAAATGAAATGCCAAGTGGAATAAAGCTTTTGAAAGCATCCGAAGATTATTATGATACTGTTAAGAGAGATTTAAGGATACTTGAGGCAGAACAGCTTAATCTTAGAACTGATGCGGACGTTCTTGTTACAAGACAGATTAAGATAAGAAGGCTTGCGAAAACAGCAATCTTTGCGCTTGCGGCAGTGTTTGCAGTATTTCTTATATCGATGACACTTGTTCAAAATGACAGTGATACGGCACTTTTTATAGGAATATCTTTATTTGCAGCAATTCTTGCAGTTGGAATGTTTGCTTTATTAAAGGTTACTGAAAGAAATGTGATTATAACTGAAATAAAACTTAATAAAGCTACAGCACTGCTTAACAAAGTAAAGATTAAGTTCATTAATGCAGCAAATACGCTGGATTATGAATATACAAAGTTCGGAGTTAAAAGTTCATATGAACTTGATAAGAAATACAGACTGTACGAGGAGATGAAAAAAGAGCAGATTAGAATGCTTGATATGACATCATCACTTAATTCTGCTGAAAATGAGCTTGAGAATATGCTTAAGAATTTAGGGCTTTACAATCCACATATATGGCTTGGAAGAGTGAGGGCAATCATTAATCCTAAGGAAATGGTTGAAGTGCGGCATGAAATAAATACTCGCCGTTATAAATTAAGGCAGCAGATAGAGTACAATGAAAAACGTATTGATGAAGCAAAGGAAAATATTAAAAAGATAACGCTTTCAAATCCGGCACACAGCGATGGTGCAATGCGCGTAATTGAAATGTATGAGAAGCGACATTCACGGGTTGCAAAATAAAATTGATATGTTACAATAAACAGTGGCTTTTTACGCATATGAATGATAAAAAGCGAAAGAAGTATGGAGGCTATAAGGATGAAAGAAAGACTTGAAGCAATTAGAGAAAGAGCTTTAGCACAGATTAATGAAACTGATTCGCTTGATAAACTGAATGATATCAGAGTCGCTTTCCTTGGAAAGAAGGGTGAACTTACAGAAGTACTTAAAGGTATGAAGGAAGTTGCACCAGAAGACAGACCTAAGGTTGGTCAGATTGTTAATGAGACAAGACAGGCAATTGAAGAAGTATTAGATAAGGCTAAGACAGAATTAGCTGCCAAGAAGAGAGAACTTCAGTTAAAGAGTGAAGTAATAGATGTTACTCTTCCATCTAAGAGGGATGAGTTAGGACATAAGCATCCTAATACACTTGCATTAGAGGAAATCCAGAAGATATTCATCGGAATGGGTTATGAAGTAGTTGACGGACCAGAAGTTGAGTATGATTACTACAATTTTGAGGCACTTAATATACCAGCTAACCACCCGGCTAAGGATGAACAAGATACATTCTACATCAATGATAAGATAGTACTCCGTACACAGACTTCCCCTGTTCAGGCAAGAGTTATGGAGAAGGGCAAGCTCCCTATCAGAATGATTTCTCCAGGACGTGTATACAGAGCAGATGAAGTTGATGCTACACATTCACCATGCTTCCATCAGGTAGAAGGTCTTGTAATTGATAAGGGAATCACATTTGCAGACCTTAAGGGAACTTTAGCAGAATTCGCTAAGGAGCTTTTCGGACCTGATACTAAAGTTAAATTCAGACCACATCATTTCCCATTCACTGAGCCTAGTGCCGAGATGGATGTAAGCTGTTTCAAATGTGGTGGTAAAGGATGCCGTTTCTGTAAGGGCGAGGGATGGATTGAAATCCTCGGCTGTGGAATGGTTCACCCACATGTATTCGAGCTTTGTGGAATTGATAAGGAAGAATATACAGGATTTGCCTTTGGTGTAGGACTTGAGAGAGTTGCTCTTCTTAAGTACGAAATCGATGACATGAGACTTCTTTATGAGAACGATATCAGATTTATAAAGCAGTTCTAAATCGATTCATATAGTGGTCTAACGACTGGAATAAGATAAAGTATATTTAAGGAGAATGACGATATGAATACATCATTAAATTGGATAAAAGCAATGGTTCCAGGTCTTGAGTGTACAGATCAGGAATTCAGAGATGCTATGACACTTTCAGGAACTAAGGTGGAGTGTTTTAATGCATTTGACAAGAACCTTGATAAAATCGTAGTTGGACAGATTCTCTCAGTTGAGAGACATCCTGATGCAGACAAGCTTGTAATATGTCAGGTTAATGTTGGCAGCGAGAATGTCCAGATTGTAACAGGTGCACCTAATATTGAAGTTGGTTCAAGTGGACAGAAGGTTCCTGTAGTATTAGACGGAGGTAAAGTTGCTGGAGGACATGACGGCGGCGCACTTCCAGAAGACGGAATTAAGATTAAGAAGGGCAAGTTAAGAGGCGTGGAGTCATGCGGTATGATGTGCTCTATCGAGGAACTTGGTTCTTCAAGAGAATTCTTCCCAGATGCACCAGAGGAAGGAATATATATATTTGGAGATGATGCTGTTGTTGGTTCAAGTGCGGTAGAGTACTTAGGACTTAATGATACAGTATTTGAATATGAGATAACTAATAACCGTGTAGACTGCTACAGCGTTATCGGTATCGCAAGAGAGGCTGCTGCTACATTCAGAAAGCCTTTCAATCCACCGGTTGTTACTAAGACAGGTAACGATGAGGATGTTAACACAATGGTTTCAGTTGATATTGAAGCTAAAGAACTTTGCTCAAGATATGTTGCAAGAGTTGTTAAGAATATCAGACTTGCTCCATCTCCAAAGTGGATGCAGCAAAGACTTATGACAGCAGGTATCAGACCAATCAACAACATTGTTGATATCACTAACTATGTTATGGAAGAATATGGTCAGCCAATGCATGCATATGACTATGATACTATTGCAGGTCACAAGATTGTTGTAAGAACAGCAACTGATGGCGAAAAGTTCGTAACACTTGACGGACAGGAGAGAACTCTTGACGCACAGACACTTCTTATCTGTGATGGTGAGAAGCCAGTTGGTATCGCAGGTATCATGGGTGGCGAGAATTCAATGATTACTGATGATGTCCAGACAATGCTTTTTGAAGCAGCTACATTTGACGGAACTAACATCAGAAAGACAACTAAGAAGATTGGTTTAAGAACAGACGCTTCTGGTAAATTTGAGAAGGGACTTGATCCAGAGAACGCAATGGAGGCTATCAACAGAGCATGCCAGCTTATTGAAGAGCTTGATGCAGGTGATGTTGTAGGAGGCGTGGTTGATGTATATCCTGACCCTGTAACTAAGAAGAGACTTCCATTTGAGCCGGCTAAATACAATGCTTTACTTGGTACTAATGTATCAGATGAAGATATGCTTTCTTACTTTGAAAGACTTGAAGTTGAATATGATAAAGATGCTAATGAGCTTATTATTCCAACATTTAGACAGGATCTTAACAGAGACGCGGATATGGCAGAGGAAGTTGCAAGATTCTTCGGATATGACAACATTCCTACAACTCTTCCTAAGGGAGAGACAACAATGGGTAAGATTTCATTTGAGCAGAGTATTGAAGATGCAGCTTCTGAGGTTGCCCAGTTTACAGGATTCTCACAGGCTATGACATACTCATTCGAGAGCCCTAAGGTATTCGATAAGTTAAAGCTTCCTGCTGATTCTGTATACAGAAAGACAGTTGTAATCTCTAACCCATTAGGAGAGGATTTCTCAGTTATGAGAACACTTCCAATCCACGGAATGCTTACATCATTGTCTACTAACTATAACAGAAGAAACAAGAATGTTAAGTTATATGAATTGGCTAAGATTTACCTTGCAGCAGATGATGTTAACGAGCTTCCGGACGAAAGAGTTGAATTCACACTCGGAGCTTTCGGCAGTGTTGACTTCTACTCAATGAAGGGTGTTATTGAAGAATTCCTTGAGAAGATTGGAATGAAGAAGAAGCCAACATATGATGCTAAGGCTGGTATTCCATTCTTACATCCAGGCCGTCAGGCTGATGTATATTACGCTGATAAGAAGATTGGTTACATCGGAGAACTTCATCCGGATGTTGCCGATACTTACTCAATCGGTGAGAGAACATATATTGTTGTTATTGATATTCCAACGGTTACAGAAATGGCAAGCTTCGATAAGAAGTTCACAGGAATTGCAAAGTTCCCAGCTGTAACAAGAGATATCAGTATGGTAATGCCTAAGGAACTTCCAGTTGGTGAAGTTGAGAAGATTATTGAAAAGCGCGGCGGCAAGATATTAGAAAGCTACAACCTCTTCGATATCTACGAAGGAAGCCAGATTAAAGAAGGCTTCAAGTCAGTTGCTTACTCAATCGCATTCAGAGCTAAGGACAGGACACTTGAGGATAAGGATATCACACCAGTAATGGAGAAGATATTCAAGGATCTTGAGGCTGACGGAATCGAACTTAGAAAGTAATACAGACCCAGCTGTTGCAGTGGTCGGTAAGGGGGCGGCGTGTGGCGCCGCCCCTTTGCTTTGAAAGGAGTAGTACATGGATTTACATGATTTTTATTATGATCTGCCAGAGGAGCTTATTGCGCAGGATCCTTTGTCTGACAGATCAAGTTCAAGACTTATGGTGCTTGATAAAGAAACAGGAGAGATTGAACATAAGATATTCAGAGATATCGTAGATTATCTTAAGCCGGGTGATTGTCTTGTTGTTAATGACACTAAGGTAATACCAGCGAGACTTATAGGTACTAAGGCTGATACAGGAGCTACTATTGAAGTGCTTCTTCTTAAAAGACTTGAAGACAGACAGGATACATGGGAAGTTCTTGTTAAGCCGGGAAAGAAGGCTAAGGTTGGTGCTAAGATAAGTTTTGGCGAAGGCAAGCTTATAGGAGAGATTATTGATATAGTTGAAGAAGGAAACAGACTTATCCAGTTCACATATGATGGAATATTTGAAGAGATTCTTGATGAGCTTGGACAGATGCCACTTCCACCATATATAACACATAAACTTGAAGATAAGAACAGATATCAGACAGTATATGCAAAGCATGAGGGTTCTGCAGCAGCGCCTACTGCCGGATTACATTTTACAACAGAGCTACTTGAAAAAATCAAGGCCATGGGAGTTAATATTGCAAGAGTAACACTTCATGTGGGACTTGGAACATTTAGACCTGTCAAGGTAGAGAATATTCTTGACCATCATATGCATTCGGAGTTTTATGTTGTTACACAGGAAGCTGCAGATATGATCAATAATACAAGAAAAAATGGCGGCAGGGTAATTGCTGTTGGAACAACAAGCACAAGAACTCTTGAGTCAGTCGCACTTGAAGATGGAACAATTCCAGCCAAGAGTGGATGGACAGAGATATTCATATATCCGGGATATAAGTTCAAGGCAATCGATTGTCTTATAACTAATTTCCATCTTCCAGAATCAACGCTTGTTATGCTTGTGTCGGCGCTGGCTGGAAGAGAACATGTACTTCACGCTTATGAGGTTGCAGTTCAGGAAAAGTACAGATTCTTTAGTTTTGGGGATGCTATGTTTATTAAATAATAATATATAATTAACGAAGTAATAGAAGTATATAAAAAATATATTTGAACTTCCAATAATTTAATGATATCATTATATGGATTAAATGAAGGAGAACAGGTATAATCCTGTACAGTACAGAGGGAAATCATGGGGATTGAAAAGAGAAAATCAAGAAGAACTGATGTCAATGTTTATATATCATTAAGACAGCTTGATGATAAATATGTTTCTGGGTATGCTAGCGATACCGTAGATGTGAATGTCATTAATATATCAAAAGATGGCATGGCATTTAAGTCTGATTATAAGTTTAAGCCTAATACTTATTACGATACTGTTGTTATACTTGCCAATAAAGAACGAATTGCAACTGTAATAGAAATAATACGAATGAGTAATTCAGGGGATACAGAGACAACATACGGCTGTAGATTTGTTGGTATTAGTAAAGAAGACCAGTTTAAGATAGAAGTTTACCAGATAGTAGACGAAAGCAAAAACAACTAAATATTATGAGTAGCACAGATGATCGCGGCTGCATTCGTGCAGGTGAGGAAAGTCCGGGCTTCACAGGGCAGGATGCCGGATAACGTCCGGTGGAGGCAACTCCAAGGCTAGTGCAACAGAAATATACCGCCATAGCGAAAGTTATGGTAAGGGTGGAAAGGCAGTGTAAGAGACTACCGCATTGCTGGTAACAGCAGTGGCACATGTAAACCCCATTCGAAGCAAGACCAAATAAAAGCGATATAAAGGCTGCCCGCCAAGCTTTAGGTAGGTCGCTTGAGCCTGCTGGCAACAGCAGGACTAGATAGATGATCATCACAGCTTATGCTGACATAACCCGGCTTATAGTGCTGCTCATTTTATTATATTCAATCCGGCTTATGCCGGATTTTTTTAGGTAAGGATTAAGGGTTATTATGAATTATAATATTAGAAGAATGATTTTTTTGATAATTGCACTTATCTGGGCGATAGTAATATTTGCTTTTTCGGCAAAACCAGGAGATGAATCAGAAAACCAGAGTATAAAAGTTGGAATGACAGTGTGTAATATATTTGTACCCGGTTTTGATAATCTGCAAGAATATGAGCAGGTTGATATGGCAAAAAAGATTGATTATCCAGTAAGAAAAACAGCTCATGCAACAGAGTATGCAATTCTTGCAGGATGTGTGCTGGGAGCAGTGACACCAGGTTTTATCAGGTGGAAGAATGGATTAACTGCAATATGTACGGCGGTAATATATGCAGCAACAGATGAAATTCACCAGCTGTTTGTGTCAGGAAGGAGTGGAAGGATTACAGATGTGCTGATTGATGGGTGTGGAGCTGTTGCTGGTACATTAATTATACTGTTAATATCAAGAATTATAGTTATGTGCGGAAAAAAAGAAAACTAACTTATAATATTTCTTGCTTTTTTTGTCTGTAGGTCTATAATATTGGATGGTTTATATTTAATTCAATATGGGAGATATATATGAGCAGGACAGAAACACTTGATAATACAAAAATGACTAATGGACCGATAACAAGGATTTTATTATCATTTGCAGGACCGGTGCTTTTGGGTCAGCTTCTGCAACAGCTTTATAATATTGCAGATGCAGCAATTGTTGGACAGTTCTTAAGCTCTAAGGCACTGGCAGCAGTTGGTGCAACTTCTTCTCTTACGTATATTGTATGTTATTTCTGTATAGGTTCATGTATAGGAATAAGTGTTCCTGTGTCACAGGCATTTGGTGCAGGAAAGAATACTGATTTAAGAAAATATTTTATTAACGGAGTCTACTTTGCACTTGCGATTGCTGTCATTATGACAGCAGTCACAGCGTCTATGAGTGGACTCTTTTTAACGTGGTTAAAGACACCTGAAAATATATTTAAGGATGCACATGTGTATCTTGTTATTATATTCTTAGGACTTCCGTTGACGGTTCTGTATAACTTCTGTTTTGGGATTCTGATGGCATTTGGAGACAGCAAAAAATCAACAATGTTTATGGCAGTATCAACTGTTATTAATATTTTTCTTGATCTGTTTTTGGTTGTTGTTGTGAAATGGGGTGTTGCCGGAGCTGCAGTTGCTACTATATTTTCACAGGGAATTGCAGGAGTTCTTAGTGCTGTATACATCTTTAAGAAGTACAAACTGTTATTTCCAGTTAATGCAGATGAAAGAAAGTTCCATCCGTATTACATGAAGAACATTATTAAAATGTGCATGCCAATGGGACTGCAGTATTCTATTACTGCAATTGGCGCAATTATTCTGCAATTTTATGTAAATGCACTTGGAGAAGACGCCATTGCAGGATTTACATCCGGATATAAGATTAAGAATCTGATTCTGTGTCCGTTAAATGCGTTGGGAACAGCTCTTTCATCATTCGTCGGACAGAATTTCGGAGCTAAGAGATTTGACCGTATCAGTGAAGGATTTAAGAGAACTTTAGAGATTGGTCTTATCTATTCTGTAATCACGATGATAGTATGTTTCTTTACCGGCAGATATATGGCACTTATATTCGTTGATGCAGCTGATACAGTTGTTGTCGGTTACACTGTGAAGTTTATAAGATACATAAGTGTGTTTAATGCAGAACTGGCACTTTTATTTACTGCAAGGTATTCAGTTCAGGGTATGGGCTATGGCAAATATTCTATTCTCTCAGGACTTGCTGAGATGGCTGGAAGGGCGGCTGTTGCTGTGCTTCTGATACCACATTTTGGCTTTGATGCAGTGTGCTGGAATGAGGGACTTACATTCCTTGCAGGAATTGCAGTTATTCTGCCAATTTATATTAAACTATTTTGCCATTTGCGTAAAAGTATGATATAATTTTTACGATTTTGGGATGAGGAAAGGTGGCGCTTATGTCTAAGATTATATTAACAGGTGACAGACCAACCGGAAGACTTCACTTAGGTCATTATGTTGGATCTTTAAAGCGAAGAGTTGAATTACAGAATTCAGGTGAATATGAGAAGATTTTTATTATGATTGCGGATGCACAGGCATTAACAGATAATGCTGATAATCCAGAGAAAGTAAGACAGAACATTATCGAGGTTGCACTCGATTATCTTTCAGTTGGTATTGACCCAGCTAAGTCTAATATATTTATCCAGTCACAGATTTCACAGCTTACAGAGCTTACATTTTATTATATGAACCTCGTTACAGTTTCAAGACTTCAGAGAAACCCTACAGTTAAATCTGAGATTCAGATGCGTAATTTTGAGGCGAGTATTCCGGTAGGATTTTTCTGTTATCCTATAAGCCAGGCAGCAGATATTACTGCATTTAAGGCTACTACTGTTCCTGTAGGAGAAGATCAGGAGCCTATGATTGAGCAGTGTCGTGAGATTGTAAGAAAGTTTAATTCTGTATATGGAGAAGCATTGGTTGAACCAGAAATTCTTCTTCCAGATAATAAGGCATGTTTAAGACTTCCTGGTACTGATGGTAAGGCTAAGATGAGCAAGTCATTAGGAAACTGCATCTACTTATCTGACACTCCAGAGGAAGTTAAGAAAAAGGTTATGAGTATGTACACAGACCCTAACCATATTCAGGTATCTGATCCTGGACAGGTTGAGGGTAACACAGTATTTACTTACCTTGATGCTTTCAGCAGTGATGAGGATTTTGCTGAATTCCTTCCTGATTATAAGAATCTTGATGAATTAAAGGATCATTACAGAAGAGGTGGTCTTGGAGATGTTAAGGTTAAGAAGTTCCTTCTTAATGTTATCAACAAGGAGCTTGAACCAATCAGAGCAAGAAGACATGAATATGAAAAGGATATTCCAGAAGTATATAATATCCTTAAGAAAGGTACAGAAGCGGCTTACGCTGTTGCACAGGACACTCTTGATGATGTCAAGGCTGCTATGAAGATTGATTATTTTAATGATGCAGAACTTATTAAGGTTCAGTCAGAAAAATACAGCAGAACAGAGTAATTATTTTAATTAAATATACACACGGAGGCTTTTCTATTATGAGACATTTACTTAGTCCGCTTGATTTAAGCGTTGATGAACTGGCAAGATTATTAGATCTTGCAAGAGACATTTCAAAGGATCCATCAAAGTATGGTCATGTATGTGATGGAAAGAAGATAGCCACATTGTTCTATGAGCCAAGTACTAGAACAAGATTAAGTTTTGAGGCTGCCATGATTAACCTTGGCGGTCAGGTATTAGGCTTTTCTGAGGCTTCTTCAAGTTCAGCGTCAAAGGGTGAAAGTGTTGCAGATACTATAAGAGTTATCTCTTGTTATGCAGATATATGTGCAATGCGCCATCCAAAGGAAGGTGCTCCAATGGTAGCTTCTGAATATTCGCACATTCCTATTATCAATGCAGGTGATGGTGGACATCAGCATCCTACACAGACACTTACAGATCTTATGACAATAAGGGAACTCCGTGGTTCACTCGATAACTTTACTATCGGTTTATGTGGAGACCTTAAGTTCGGAAGAACAGTCCATTCACTTATAAGTTCATTAGTAAGATACAATAATGTAAAGTTTGTCCTTATATCACCTAAGGAATTAAGAATTCCTGATTATATCAGGGATGATGTGCTTAAGGCTAATAACTGTGATTTCGTAGAAGTTGAGAACCTTGAGCAGGCTATGCCTGAGCTTGATATTCTCTATATGACAAGAGTACAGAGAGAAAGATTCTTCAGTGAAGATGAGTATTTAAGAATGAAAGACTTCTATATACTTGATGAAGATAAGATGGCACTTGGAAAGCCTGATATGTATGTTCTTCATCCACTTCCAAGAGTTAATGAGATATCAGTTGATGTTGATAATGATGACAGAGCTGCTTATTTCAAGCAGGTTCAGTTTGGTGTATATGTAAGAATGGCACTTATACTTACTTTACTTGGACTTGATACAGCAGTTAATCCATCATTAGCTCATGTACTTGATTCACTGGATGCATAAGGAGGGAAATTTATGTTAAATGTAGGAGAACTTAATGAAGGCTTTGTTCTTGATCATATTGAAGCAGGAAAGGCCATGATGATATACAATTACTTAGGTCTTGATAAGCTTGACTGTCAGGTTGCTATAATTAAGAATGCAAGAAGTGGTAAGATGGGAAAGAAAGACATTATTAAGATTGAAGGTGGTCTTGATCTTGTTGATCTTGATGTTTTAGGATTCGTTGACCATAACATTACTGTAAATATTATTAAGAATGGTGAAATAGTAGAGAAGAAGAGACTATCTCTTCCAAAGCAGGTTACTAATATTATCAAATGTAAGAATCCAAGATGTATCACATCTATCGAGCAGGGCTTAAAGCAGGTGTTCGTACTTGCTGATGAGGAAAATCAGGTTTATAGATGTAAGTACTGTGAAGAGAAATATTCATAAAAATTAATGGCTGTCGTTACTAAACGGCAGCCATTTTAATATATGTGTCAAAGACACATTTACTTAAGTTCTTTAATTATCATATTATTAGGTCTTGAAATCTTAAGCTCCGGACCATTCATTATTATAAGTCCTTTGTCGTATTTTACAGTAAATATTGTAATAGAATTCCCTTCATTATTCATTGACATTAAATGCTTGTCGTCAGGGAAGAGCCTTATGTACTTAGGATAATCACCACTGATAGGGAGAGAATTAAGGCTTGAGAGCTTTCCTGTTTTGGAATCAACCTTGTATATTGTAACTGTATTATCGCCGGCGTTAGAGCAGAGCAGATGCTTTCCTGTGCTGTCAAATGTTATGTTAGCAGCGGCACTGTTAGATTTATGGTCTCTTCTTACAGTGAATATATTCTGTACTAAATCAAAACGGTCTTTGTCTGAATTCTTATCATAAGAATATACATTAATATAATTCTTCATTTCGCAGACAACATAAGCAAACTTACCATCCTGACTGAATTCAATCTGTCTTGGTGCAGATTCCTGCTGTGAACGGATTATATCGTATAACTTTAATTTACCGGTTACATGATTGAATTCATAAAGCTTAATCTGGTCAATTCCAGGGTCACATACACATAAAAGTTCTTCGTCAGGTGTGAATGTGCTCCAGCTTATATGAGGACGGAAGTTTCTTTCGGCAACACTTCCGATTCCTTTATGAAATATTTCATCAGCTATAAATCCCGCTGAACCATCAGCATTGATGTGCAAAACAGTAATCTTGCCGTCATGATATCCGGAAACAACAAGGAATCTGTTATCACTTGTTACGCATATATGACAGCCACGCATTCCGTTAATGGACGCAACATTCATAAGCTCAAGACTTCCATCTTCTAATACAGCATAAGCTGAAACACCCTGGTCACATATAGAGTATAAGAAATTCTTATCATGTGAAAATGCAATGAAAGAAGGGTTATCAATTGCCACCTCTTCACGTTCTGTTATTCTTCCTTTAGCTACATCACAGTCATATATATGGATACCCTTACTGCTTTCGTGTGTATAGCTGCCTGCATAAGCTACATATTTCTTATCCATGATTATCCGCCTCCGTAAAACATATATATTACTATTTTATAGCATAAGTAAAGGATTTTCAATACTGGTCAGATACATTTTTGCTTAACCTTTTCAGGACAAATACTTACAAGTATAATATCAGGTCCGATTGTGCGGATGCATTTGAAAGGAATTACATATTCAAAATCTCTTCCAAGCAGTCCGCATAATCTGGCGGGACCAGGGACAATGAGTGCCAGTATGCAGCCTGATGACGGGTCGAAATCAATATCAACCACAAAACCTAATATGCAGCAGTCGGTATCGTTTATTACGGTTTTTCCTTTAAGTTCACATAGACGCATTATAATACCTGGTTAAGTGCTTATATTATTATATTACGCATATCAGCAAAGGTGTCTTTTCATATCACGCAAGGCACATTTTTCAAGACGGCTTACCTGGGCCTGTGATATCCCAAGGTCTTTGGCAACTTCAGTCTGTGTAAGACAATCAAAGAAACGGAGTATTATTATCTGGCGTTCTCTTGGGGAAAGCCGATTAATAGCTTCTCGAAGCGCAATATTTCTTACCCAGCGGTCTTCAGTGTTTTTCTTGTCCTTTACCTGATCAATAACATACAGGGTGTCACCACCATCATTGAATACCGGTTCATATAATGATATTGAAGGTGTGACTGCTTCAAGGGCAATTACGATATCAGCTTTTGATATGCCTATTTCTTCTGCGATTTCTGTAATTGATGGTTCTTTAAGATTTTTCTTCATAAGTGTTTCACGGGTAGTTATTGCTTTATAGGCTGTATCTTTTAAGGAACGGCTGACTCTTATAGTGCTGTTATCACGCAGAAAACGCTTTATCTCTCCGATTATCATTGGAACAGCATATGTTGAAAACTGTACATTTAACGATATATCAAAATTGTCAATCGCTTTAATCATTCCTATACAGCCTATCTGAAACAGGTCATCAAGATTTTCACCACTCTGGCTGAAGCGTTGTACAATGCTTAATACAAGCCTTAAGTTTCCTTTTATAAATGTTTCTCTTGCCTGCGTATCTCCTGATTTTATCTTTACAAGCAGTTCTTTTGCCTGGGCGGGTTTAAGAAGAGGAAGGTCACTTGTATTGACTCCGCATATTTCGACTTTGTATCCAGCCATAATCCCTCCTTAAATAATAATTGGTTTTTCAATTTATCAACATTAAAAGGATTGACATTTTGGCTGGGCTTATTCATAATTAATTTATATATTTAATTTGGAGGTAGATAGCGTGAAGTGTCCATTTTGTGGTAAAGATAACACTAAGGTAATTGATTCAAGACCGACTGATGACAGCTCAATAAGAAGACGTCGTCAGTGTGACGAGTGTGGTAAGCGTTTTACCACATATGAAAAGATTGAATCTATGCCTCTTATTGTGATTAAGAAGGATAATAACAGAGAACCATATGACAGAGAGAAGATAACTGCGGGTATTGTCAGATCGTGCCATAAAAGGCCTGTATCTATCTCACAGATTAATAATATGGTTGATGAGATTGAGACGCAGATATTTAATATTGGAGAGAAAGAAATCTCAACTAAAACTATTGGTGAGATTGTAATGAGCAAGCTTAAGGCAGTTGATGAGGTTGCCTATGTAAGATTTGCATCTGTTTACAGAGAATTTAAGGATGTTGATTCATTTATGGAAGAGATTAAGAAAATCCTTAAATAATATATATCAGTAATTAAGAAAGGCAGCATTTTTGTTATGTTTAAGAGGTTTTATCCTGATATATATATTGATTCAGCTTACGACATAGATTATGAAGGACTGTATAATAAGGGCTACAGAGGTATTATATTTGATATTGACAATACTCTTGTGGAACATGGTGCACCGGTTACGAAGAAGTGCAGTGATTTATTTGACAGTTTAAGAGCGATAGGATTTGATACATGTATTATATCGAATAACAAAGAACCGCGTGTAAAGCCGCTTGCTGATGCATGTGGGTCAAGATATGTAAGTAAGGCAGCAAAACCATCGCCGGTCAATTATATTAAGGCAATGGATATTATGGGAACAGACAGGAATAACACATTCTTTGTTGGTGACCAGCTTTTTACAGATGTGTGGGGCGCTAACAGGGCAGGTATTATGTCTGTGCTTGTAAAGCCTATTGATAAGCATGAAGAAATTCAGATAATTCTTAAGAGAAGACTGGAATGGATTGTATTATTTTTCTATAAAAGAAGAAAGCATTAATTGCTTAAAGGAGCTTGGATTATGGACATCAAAGGAACAACAAGAGTATGCGGACTTATTGGTAATCCGGTAGGACATTCTGTGTCACCGGCAATTCATAATAATCTTGCACAGCTGACAGGAAAAGATATGGTTTATACAACATTTAAAGTGGAAAAAGGAGATGTGGCATCTGCTGTAAGAGGTGCTTACAGTCTCAATATACTGGGACTTAATGTCACAGTTCCACACAAGTCAGAGGTTATTGATTCTCTTGTAGATATAGATCCGCTTGCCAAGGCTATAGGAGCTGTTAATACTCTTGTAAGGGTTGACGGAGGATTCAAAGGATACAACACTGATATTCTTGGACTTGCGAGAGAACTTGAAGATGAAGGAATTGAACTGGCTGATTCTAAGGTTATTATTCTGGGAGCAGGAGGCGCAGCAAGAGCTATAACATTCTTATGTTCAAGTAAGAATGCACAGTGTGTGTATCTGCTGAACAGAACAGTTGATAAGGCTGAGGCGATTGCACAGGCTGTTAATGCACATTTTAACAATGATAAGGTTATTCCTATGAATATTGCTGATTATGCTGATATTCCGGGAGAAGATTATATTGTTATCCAGACAACAAGTGTTGGACTTCATCCGAATGACGAAGCTGTTGTTATTGATGATGAAGCATTTTACAAAAAGGCAGCAGTTGGTGTTGATATCATATATAATCCGGGAGAGACTACGTTTATGAAGCTTATTAAGGCACAGGGGAAAAAGGCTTATAATGGACTTAAGATGCTTCTGTATCAGGGAGTAAGTGCTTACGAGCTCTGGAATGACTGTAAGATTACTAAGGAAGAGGCTGATGAGGTGTATAAGTGTCTTCAGAAGGAGCTTGGGATTAATGAATAGAAAGAATAATATTATCCTTATTGGTTTTATGGGAAGCGGTAAGACAACATTTGGAAGATGGATTACCAGGACTCACAATATGGAATTTCTTGATACTGACGAGTATATAGAGAATAAGTATAACAAGCTTATTAAGGATATATTCAGGGATTCCGGGGAAGAGACATTTAGGGATATGGAGACACAGGCTATCAAAGAGCTTGCACAGGTCTGTGATAACTGTGTTATATCTGTTGGTGGAGGACTGCCGGTAAGAGAAGTTAACAGAAGTCTTATTAAGGAGCTTGGAATTGTTGTATATCTGGAAGCATCTGTTGATGAACTGGTAAAGCGTCTGTCTAAGGACACAAGCAGACCGCTTCTTGCAGGAGGTAATTTAAGAGAAAAGATTGAAAGTCTTATGACCGCAAGGGAGGCGCTTTATAAGGACGCTGCTGATGTTATAGTTAAGACTGATGGAAGAAGATTTGAAGACATGTATGCTGATATAGTTTCAGCTGTTAATATAGGCATAATGGAGGATTGATATGAAGATACTTGTAATGAACGGACCTAACATTAATTTTCTTGGAATAAGAGAGAAAGGTATATATGGAGAGCAGAATTATGAAGCTCTTGTTTCAATGATTGAGAAGAAGGCAGAGGAGCTTGGAGTTGATGTTGAGGTGTTCCAGAGCAATCATGAAGGTGCTATAATTGATAAGATTCAGGAAGCATATTATAATGATGTTGATGGAATAGTTATTAATCCGGGAGCGTTTACTCATTACAGCTATGCAGTAAGAGATGCTCTTGCATCTGTGGCAGCAATTCCTAAGATTGAGGTTCATATATCTAATGTACATACAAGAGAAGAGTTCAGACATACATCAGTGACAGTTCCTGTGTGCAACGGACAGGTTGTTGGACTTGGACTTAAGGGATATTTATATGCCATGGAAGCAGTTGTTGACCTTGCTATGAAAAAGTAGTTGCCAAATGTTTATATTTATTATACAATATTAGAAGTCATTTGATTATTTAGGAGGTATACCAAAGAATGGTAGATGCAGGTAGTTTTAAGAACGGTATTACAATTCAGTATGAGAACGGAATTTGGCAGGTAATCGAATTCCAGCATGTTAAGCCTGGTAAGGGATCACCTTTCGTTAGAGCTAAGTTAAAGAATATTATTTCTGGTGGTGTTATAGAGAATTCTTTCAGACCAACTGAGAAGTTTGATCTTGCACACATCGACAGATCAGAATATCAGTATTTATATGCTGATGGAGATCTTTACAACTTTATGAATACAGAGACATATGACCAGATCGCATTAAGTGCTGATCAGGTTGGTGATTCTCTTAAGTTCGTTAAAGAGAATGAGATGGTTAAGCTTTGTTCACATGATGGTAATGTATTTGCTATTGAGCCACCTATTTCAGTTGAGCTTGAAGTAACAGATACAGAGCCTGGTATCAAGGGTAACACAGCAACAGGTGCTACTAAGCCAGCTATCGTAGAGACAGGAGCTAAGATTATGGTTCCATTATTCGTTAATCAGGGCGATAAGATTAAGATTGATACTCGTACAGGTGAGTATACATCAAGAGCATAATTTTTATGTATTATTAAGGGCTGTCATGCATATGCATGACAGCCCTTTTTGCGCGAGTAGCGATGAGAATAGCTGCAGAATTTATAATCATGCTTGCATGAATTATAAATTGGGCGGATATTCGAGGAGCACCGCGACAATGCCAGACTTTAGTCTGGCATATGCGCTACTCGCGCGAGTAGCGATGAGAATAGTTCTAGACTTATCCTCTTGCCTGGAATGTTGTACAGACTGTATCGTCCTCTGTTACAGCCTTTATACCTGATATGTCTACATGGTCAGCATCACATTTTTTATTAGTGTTATATATGCAGTTGGTTGCTTCACATGAGATGGATAAAGAATCTTTAGGAAGATGGCACATATTAGTTGCACCTGGTTTCTGATGTTCATAGTCACTGCAGCATGTTTCACCACATTGGCATGCCAAGCTTCCTTCTACACAGATTGAATTAAGACAGCACTGGTTGTCACAGTTATGCATGCAAGATGCAGCATTACAGTTAAGATTACCCATAATATTTCTCCTTTCAAAAAACAAATATGACCGCTATTGTTTTTGAAACATAGCGGCCATATTATTGTACCCTTAATATTATTCTTTATTCAGAGGGCTATTTAATGAAAGAAAATGTAAAACGCTTCGTTCTGACATTGAAATATCTGAAAGAAACCTTAGCAATAATCTTATCCTTTGATACAAATGTGTTGGTCCAGTATCTGGAATCTTTAGAATTGTTTCTGTTATCTCCAAGCATAAAATATGAATCAGCAGGTACAACATAGGTTAACTCTTCACCATCATTGTTCATTGGCTCCCGAAGATAATTCTCTTCAAGCTGTTCACCATTGACATATACATGTCCGTTGGAAATCTGAATGACATCACCAGGAATACCGATAACTCTTTTTACAAAATTCTGTGATTCATCATCAGGATATTTGAAGATTACAATATCACCACGTTCTGGTTCATGAAACAGATAAGCAAGTCTGAAACCTATTAGTCTGTCTCCGGTAAGAATGGTGTTTTCCATTGAACCAGATGGAACCTGAGCGTTTACAATTATAAATCTGGTAAAAAGAAATGCTACAATAACAGCAACGGCAAGGATTTTGATATAACTTAATATTTCCTGTCCAATAGTTTCCTGTTTTTCTTTATGATGATGTGGAGCAACAGGCTCATCGCTGTAACGTGGAATATCATAAACGTTATCATCATCATCTTCTTCATCAAAAGAAAAATCATCATCTAAAAATTCGATACCATCATCGTATTTTGCTTTAGTATCATCGTCATAATTGTCATAGTTAAAATTAGTCATGTTATATATTTCCTTATTGTTATATAAGACAATGATAGTTTAAATGGCATTATTTTGCAAGTAATTCCATGATTTTATTGCTTCTTGCAATAAATCCAGTCATCTGTTCAGGAGAGAGTGGTGCATGACTAAGCATAGCAAGGTCATAGAGCTGTTCGCATATAATCTTAGTATTTTCACCGTCTGCATGTTCTGCAACATATTTAACAAGGTCATTGTTAGCATTAAGTACAAGAGTCTGACCTTCGGCACCAAACATATTAGGATCCATGCCTGCCATACCGTACATCTTCATCATATCCTGCATACGTCTGCTTTCTTCTGAAAGAGTAATCATTGAAGATATAGATGCATCCTTTAATTTCTCAACGTTAACAGTTAAATTCTCTTTGCCAAGAGCATCCTTGAAAGTCTTAGAGAGCTTTTCAGTCATGTCCTTCAACTCGTCTTTAGAAGTCTCTTCCTTAAAGCTGTCTGAAAGATCTGCATCGATACGCTTGAACTTGAGATTCTCATTCTTAGATTCCATGTTGGTGATGAATGGCTGGTCAATGTTATGAGTAAGAATTACAGCATCAATTCCTTCATTCTTAAACATGTTGATATACTGACTCTGCTCAACTTCGTCTGTTACATAGAATACTGTGTTTTCGTGTTTCTCTTTATTCTCTTCAAGACATTCTTTAAGAGTTAAATATTTGCCGTCAAGGTTCTTGAATATAATGTAATCGTTCATCTTCTCGGCAAATTTTTCATCCTTTAAGCAACCGAATTTGATAAATGGATTGATGTCATCCCAGTATTTCTCATAGTTTTCTTTATCCGTTTTACACATTCCTGAAAGCTTGTCGGCAACCTTTTTAGTGATGTAATCAGATATCTTCTTAACAAATCCATCGTTCTGAAGTGCTGAACGTGATACATTAAGTGGAAGGTCTGGGCAGTCAATAACACCTTTAAGAAGAAGTAAGAACTCTGGAATAACTTCTTTAATATTATCTGCTACGAATACCTGATTGTTATAAAGCTTTATAGTACCTTCAATAGATTCATACTCTGTATTAATCTTAGGGAAGTAGAGAATACCCTTAAGATTGAATGGATAATCCATGTTAAGGTGAATCCAGAATAATGGTTCTTTATAATCGTGGAATACCTTGCGGTAGAATTCTTTGTAATCTTCATCTGAACATTCATTAGGATGTTTTGTCCAGAGTGGGTGGATATCATTGATTGCAACCGGACGTTTAACAATCTTAGCCATCTTTTTGGCTGGAACTTTCTCAACAGTTTCCTTAGTTCCATCTTCTTTCTCAACTTCTTCAGTTACAGCATCCTTTATAAATGTGTCAAGAACTGTATCTTTTTCTGTAACTTCTTCCTCAGGAATCTCCTCAGTCTGTTCACCGGCATCTTCGTTAGTTACAAAGATCGGAACCGGCATGAAAGAGCAGTACTTATCAAGAACTTCTTTAGCTTTATATTCGTTGGCAAATTCATAGCTGTCCTCATTGAGGTAAAGAGTAATCTCAGTACCAGGAGTTGTTTTGGTTCCCTCACTTATATCATATTCAGTTCCTCCGTCACATGACCAGTGAACTGATTCTGCTCCGTCCTTAAATGAAAGAGTATCAATAGTAACCTGGTCAGCAACCATAAATGCTGAGTAGAAACCTAAACCAAAATGTCCAATAATCTGGTCGTCGTTAGCCTTATCCTTATACTTCTCAAGGAATGCTTCAGCACCTGAAAAAGCAATCTGGTTGATATACTCATCAACCTCTTCCTTAGTCATACCGATACCGTTATCAATGATCTTGATTGTCTTATCTTTTGCAGAAAGCTTAATTTCAACCTTATATTCAATATCATCAGGAGCTTCATACTCTCCAATCATTGAAAGCTTCTTGAGCTTAGTGATAGCATCACATGCATTAGAAACTAACTCTCTATAGAAGATATCATGGTCAGAATACATCCATTTCTTGATGATAGGGAAAATATTCTGACTGTTAATAGATAAATTACCATGTTCTTTTGACATAATATTTCACTCTCCAATCTGTATAGTATTAAACTAAATGTTAATTTAATACACAAGAAAACATAAGTCAAGCAAAAATTAGCACTCCTTAAACAAGAGTGCTAACAAAAAAACCGCCTGTGCGTGTAAACAGGCGGTTTTGTAACATTTATTAAATAATTCTAAATTATTCCTCATAGGAAATATCAGCATCTGACAGGAAGTTAATAATATATCGTTCAAATGCTTCATCAAGTGAACGGTCGAGAGTGAAAGTACTAAGCGAAGATGCTGTTGTCATGGTTACTGAACCATCCTGATAGCGTACATTAAGAAATAACCCGTTGACACAGTCGGGGTCAAAGTTAAGGTCAGTATCAAGTATCAGCTTTGCAACAACTGCTTCAGGCAGTACAAATGTTATCTTTAAAAGTTCAGGAACTTTCCTGCCCTTAATTATGCTGAATGCGAAAGGCTTAATGTTCTTCCATGATGTATATCTTGCAGAAGGCATGGAATTAAGCTCATCTTCATTATAAAAGTGTGTGTTGAGCTTTCCGTCTATTGTATAACTGCATCCTGTGCATATATAGGCTTCTGAAAGACACATACCATCAAATGTATCGCTTATCAGAAGTTTATTCATAAATTGCTTTAAATCCTTAATTGTAAGAGAGAGCATATATCCTCCTTGTTTTGCGAAGCAAAATGCGACTGCCCATGCAGGAGCAGAGGATTTTAGCCTCCTTGTTTTGCGAAATGTATATTAATTATAATATAAAATCAGTCTTTTAGAAACAGCTTTTGAATTATATTTATAAGAGCAAAGAGAATTGTTGATATAATGCACAAAATGACAATGCCAAGTACAACATAACTCATCTTAAATACCTGGCTTCCGTATATTATGAGGTATCCAAGTCCTTTTTTAGCAGCTAAGAATTCGCCTATAATTACACCTACAAGACACAGACCTATATTTACCTTCATGTTACTTATAATGATTTTCTTGGAGCCGGGGATGATAAGTTTACACAGAATATGCCATTTGTTACCACCAAGAGTCCGTATCAGAGTGATTTTTTCTTTGTCAATGCCAAGAAAACCTGTGTACAGATTAATTATCATGCCGAATATTGCTACGGATACAGCTGTTATAATAATTGCCTTGGTATTAGTGCCAAGCCATACTATAAGCATCGGTGCCAGAGCTGACTTAGGAAGGCTGTTTAATACTACCATGAAAGGCTCAAGACAGTCCGACAGTCCTTTGAAGCACCATAACAGTATTGCAAATATAATGCCGACAACTGTAATTATTGCAAATGCGACTATGGTTTCATAGAGAGTTACCCATATATGCATGAATATTACTCCGTCTTTGGCGAGGTCCATAAATGTCTGGTACAGTCTTACCGGTGAACTGAATATAAATGCATTGATAATACCTTTGTCAGCAGTAAATTCCCATATACCGATAAAACCTAAGAATAATATCAGGCGGGAGAGTGTTACTGATATGGAATATATGCGCTGCTTAATTACGAATTTGCGTTGTAAAGGACTCATATTCATTTTAACACCTCCCTTATTTCATCAAAATATTTCTGGGTTGAAAGAGTGTCACGTGATTTGATATCAACTGTTTTTAAAAGACTGGCAGGTCTGTTTGTGAGGATAAGAACACGGTCAGTCATTGCAATTGCTTCAGATATATCGTGCGTTACTAATATTACTGTTTTTTTCTCACTTCTTAATATATTACATATATCTTCCCTTACTTCGAGTCTTGTCTGATAATCAAGGGCAGAAAATGGTTCGTCTAAAAGTAAAATATCCGGTTTCAGAGCAAGTGTGCGTATAAGTGCTGCACGCTGTCTCATACCTCCGGATAACTGGGATGGCCTCGCTGATTTGAATTCTGCAAGGTCGTATTGCTCTAAGAGATGATTAACATAGGCAATGTTTTCAGGAGTTTTTTTGTTATTTATTTCAAGACCTAACATAACATTTTTATATATACTGCGCCATTCAAACAGATTATCTTTCTGCAGCATATATCCCATCCGGGAGTCTGTATTATTCTCTGGCGGTCTTATATATATGGTTCCTGCTTCAGGCTTTATAAGATCGCATAGAAGAGAGAGCAGTGTGGATTTGCCACAACCGGATGGACCGACAATTGATGTGAAACTACCGGGCTTTATTTCGAAAGAAAGGTCATTGATTACCGGGGTCTCTCCATTTTTATCATGATAAGAATAATATATGTGATCCAGAGATAGAATTGATTCCAATAGATTACTCCCATACTATGGTTAATATAATTTATGAAAAATATCAGAAAAAGTGATAATCAAGATTGAATAAAACTCATATAAAGAATATAATAAAAATATTAAAGTCATATGAGGGGTACTTTATGAACTGTTTAGAGGAAGTAATAGCCAGTATAAGCACTGAAAGAGTTTTTATACAGACACATAATTTTCCGGATCCTGATGCAATTGCATGTGCATATGGATTATCAGAGCTTTTGAAGGCAAAGGGGATAGATGCAGAAATATGCTATAAGGGAAGCATCGACAGAACTGTGACAGCCAAGATGGTAAGGCTTCTTAATATTAATGTTAAGGAATATATAAGTTTTGAAGAATTTAACAAAGAAGATGAGATTATTCTTGTTGATGCCCAGAAGGGTAATTCTAATATTATAGATATGAATGGACAGGAAATAATATGTATTGACCACCATCCCGTATATGAGCATATTGATTATAGGTTTTGCGACATAAGACCAGATGTTGGTGCATGTGCTTCGATTATAGCATCTTATTATTTTGACAATGATATTGATATGCCAGCTGATGTGGCAACAGCACTGTTATATGGAATCAAGATGGACACAGCTGATATGCGCAGAGGTGTTTCACAGCTTGATCTTGATATGTTTTATAAGCTTTTTATGATGGCAGACAGGGATATACTTACAAACCTTGACAGTAGTGTACTGCATTTTGATGATATTAAGGCATATAAAGATGCACTGAGTACTATTGATATAAGGGAAGATGTATGCTTTGCATGTGCCGGATATGAATGTAAAGAATCACTTATAGCTGCTATATGTGATTTTACACTCACGCTTGATGGAATTAATCTGTCAATTGTATATTCACCAAAGAAGGATGGAATTAAACTGTCAATAAGAAGTGGTGGAAAATATCTGTCAGGAGTTCTGGCAGTCAATGCCCTTAGAGGAATAGGTACGGGAGGAGGCCATGATAATATGGCGGGGGGTTATGTACCATATGGAAAAGAAACCGGGTCTAAAGTTGGGGATGCTGATATTGTAAGGCTTGAACATGAGATTAAGGCAAGATTCTTAAAAGAAGCAGGAATTAAATAGTGTTTATTTTAGTATATTAACTGCCGGATGAAGGTGATTCTTTCCGGCAGTTTTATTATTGAATATATTATCTTATATCAATCTGTAATCTGTCTATGAAATGTCCCCAAATGCCGGCATAGCCATCCATTCCGTTATCTTTATTATTATCTTTCTGATAACTATAGTAGTTACCGTTCACAGGACTTACCCTGTAGAATGCGTAATGGTATCCAGATGTTTTAATGATGTCATCAGGTGTGTAATAATATATCTCAACAGCATCAACAGGTGTGTCATTGCCGGCATATCCGTTATAATAATCGTTAATATCAGTGTTGCGGCTGTCTATGAAATCCAGCCAGCCACTGTCCACATGGACTCTGTATTTTATATAGCCGGTATCTGTTGTGATAGCAAGACCGGTGATATTCTGGCCACGTATTCCGGCATAATCTTCATTATTCTTAACAACAGGAAGCCAGCGGCCCGTTGCAAGCTTTGTCTGATAGTAAACATTTATATTATTGGATGAACTATCATCGGTACGGATAGTTTCATCAGTATTGCCATCATTTTTTACAGAATAATCTGAGTAATATATATTGCCATCATATTCTTCATCTTCGATTTCTACTGCACCAAACTGCCACATGGTACAGTCAAGGCTTGGAGAATCAATTCCCCAGTGCGCAAGCCAGATATTCATCTCTGGGATTGATTTCAGTCTGTCAAGGTTAAGCACATTTGTAAAATAGTTGTAATTGGCATAGACGCCGGTTTTATATCCGCTGATACGCATAGCATTAACAAACATTTCGCAGAAATCAGACAGCAGTTCGCCTTCGGAGTATACATCCAGACCGTTTCTTGCTTTATATCCATCAGCATCTTCCATATCAAACCACACACCAAGTTCGGGAGACCTTCCTTTAAGAAGTCTTAGAGCATGGGCAGTTTCACTTGCTGCATCGTAATAATCTAATGCATAACTGTATAGATAGACGCCGTAAGGAATTCCAAGCCTTTCACATTCATCCATATTTCTTATGGCAGCAGCATCATCCTGTGATTGGATATCACTGCCATATCCTATACGGATAATTGTACCCTCAATATAGTTTTTCATATTATCCCACTGTATGAATCCATTATAGCTGCTCACATCTATAACAACGGCATATATATCAGCCGGTAATGACATGAACAGGCATACAGATGCAATAATTGCAATATATATTCTGATGATTTTCTTCATTCACATAGCCCCTTTCTTTTAATGTTCTAATATAGAATATTCGAGGGTCTGCCTTGGTGTTAGTGAAATAACGGCTTTACAAAAAAACAAATAATATATATAATGTAATACAGTTTCCGCATTATGACGGTTATAATGCCACCTTGGCTCAGTCGGTAGAGCGTTTCACTCGTAATGAAAAGGTCGCCGGTTCGATTCCGGCAGGTGGCTTGAATTAAAAAGTCCGTGAAGCTAGACAAATACTGGCTTCACGGACTTTTTAAATTTTCGTGATATGCTAAAATTCACTAAAGTTTTGGTAGTCAATGGTAGTCAAAAGGGGCTTTTTTAGGGGTGTGGTAGTCAAATGGTAGTCAAAAAAGAAAAAGATGGTAACCGGAGTTACCATCTTACTAATAAATGAAATAGGTGGGGTGACATTCCCACATCTCCAACAAGGGTGACGGCTGCCCGTTCCGTCCTCAGATTTCATTTAATATAGTCTATGTTTTACTTTTTTAAGTATACATTAGTAAAAGAAAAAGTCAAGCCTTTATAAGAGTCCCCTTATTAATAAAGTTTTTAACTCTGTTGGAATTTAGTACATACAAGGATCTTGCATAAAATATTACACTGGAAGATATTCTTACAGCAACTTTAACATATTCATTGTTGATTATATGAGATGAAAAACTGCCTATCTGTTGCCTCATAAGTATAAAATATCTCCTTTTATGATTATTTTATATTAAAAGAATAACATATATAAAAAGAAATATAAATACTATAAATATAAAAATAATATAAAAATATGTGAATATTATTTCGTCCAGCCGCCAACCATAATAGAGAATAATATTATCAGGAGGCGGACATGGGTAAATCTGAAGAAGAAAAAACAGATGATGATTATAAGGATGGTGCTGTCACGAAAAATGCTCTTCAAGTGATAACAATTATTGGAGAGATAGAAGGACATGATAATCTTCCTGCAACAAGCAAAGCAACCAAGTATGAACATATGCTTCCTAAGCTAGCGGAGATTGAGATGGATAAAGATATTAAAGGTGTACTTTTTATTATGAATACAGTTGGTGGGGATGTCAGTGCGGGACTGGCACTGGCAGAGATGATTGCTTCAATGAAAAAGCCAACAGTTTCACTAATCATAGGCGATTCACATAGTATAGGTGTGCCGCTTGCTGTGAGTACAGATTATTCATTTATTGTGCCTACAGCTACCATGATAATACATCCTGTGAGGATGAACGGAACACTTATCGGAGTTCAGCAGACATATGATTATTTTGAACGGATATCTGACAGGATAACATCATTTATTGCGGCTCACAGCAGTGTAAGCAAAGAAAGAGTAGAGGAAATGATGGTTGACACCACACAGCTCTCTAAAGACTTAGGAACAGTGCTGGTGGGTAGACAGGCTGTTGAAGAAGGTTTAATATGTGAAGTAGGAGGAATCAGAGATGCACTTGCAAAGCTGGATTCATTGATTGATAAACAATAACGCAATAAGGGGAAATTATGAAATGTAATATATGCCCAAGAGCCTGCAATGTTGACAGAAATGTTAATACAGGCTTTTGTGGAATGACTAATGATATATATGCGGCAAGAGCCGCTCTACATATGTGGGAAGAGCCATGCATATCAGGTGAACATGGAAGTGGGGCAGTGTTCTTTTCAGGGTGTACATTAAGGTGCATATTCTGTCAGAATTCTGAGATCGCTGCGGCACAGGTTGGAAAGAAGATAACAGTGGAGAGGCTTTGTGACATTTTTCTTGAACTTCAGGACAAATGTGCCAACAATATCAATCTCGTAACTGCAACACATTTTGTGCCACAAGTAGCAGAGGCACTTGTCAAGGCAAAGAATAAGGGGCTTGTCATACCAGTTGTGTACAATTCAAGTGCATACGAGAATGTCAGCACGCTTAATATGCTTGACGGGCTTGTGGATGTGTATCTTCCAGACATGAAATACATAGACAGCAGGCTTTCGGCAGAGTACTCGAAAGCACCAGATTATGCTGATGTGGCAAAAGCTGCAATACATGAGATGGTCAGACAGACCCGAAAGCCGGAATTCTTTATAGAAGATGATGAACTCGTGAAGAGCGGAAGAGTTGAAGCCGGGATTATGAAAAAAGGCGTAATTGTAAGACATCTTGTACTTCCGGGAACAACTAAGGATTCCAAAGCGGTTATAAAGTATCTTATTGATACATATGGAGATGATATATACATAAGCATAATGAGCCAGTACACGCCATTTGACAGACTAAAAAAACATCCACTCCTGTCGCGTAAAGTGACAAGAAAAGAATATAATTCTGTGGTAGATTATGCAATAGACTGTGGGATTAATAATGGATTTATTCAGGAAGGTGATGTTGCAGAGGAAAGCTTCATACCTGAATTTGACTATGAGGGCATATGATTATATAATCGTAACAGAGATTATTACAAATGTATTGGCAGGATTAATATATGGAGAATAAGCATGGGCATATAGAGCAGAACAGAGCCAGAATATGGCAGATTGGCTTGTTTTCTCTTAATAATACATCAACTAATCTGTTTCTTGCGATGATGGGATATGTCTCATATTATGCTAATGGAATAGCAGGTCTTTCAGTTGTGCTTATTTCAGTTATTCTTACGGGAATGAGAATATTTGATGGGGTAACAGATCCGGTAATAGGGTATTTTATAGATAAGACTAATGGAAAATATGGTAAATTCAGGCCTTATATTGTTATAGGATACTTACTAATGGCAATCAGCAGTCTTGTACTGTTCTTTACTACAAGCCTTGTTCCAGTTATTTTAAGACCATTGTATTTTATAATTGTATATTCAGTATATATAATAGGATACACATTTCAGACAGCAGTTGTTAAGTCTGGACAATCGGTAATTACTAATGACATGAAGCAGAGGCCAATGATAACATTTTTTGACTCAACATTTATAATGTTCGCGCATGGTCTTGTTGCTTTTTATGTTTCTGTATATCTTATTGAGAAATACAAGACATTCCAGTCACAGGCACTTTTCTCAGAGTTTGTAATCACAGTGGTTATTGTAGCCGGAATATGCTCAGCACTGGCTGTTGTGGGAATATGGAGTAAGGATAATGTAAAGTACTTCAAGCTTGATGAGGATAAGAAGCAGCAGATACATTTCAGGGATTATGCGGCTATAATTAAACACAACAAGCCAATCAGAATGCTTGTTATTGCGGCGGCATCTAACAAATTCGCACAGATGGTATATGGTAATTCAACAGTTCTTGTAATGCTTTATGGAATACTGATGCAGAATTATCCGCTTGCTGGTATAATTGGAATAATTGTTGGTATTCCCAACTTGGGAATAATATATCTTGGGATAGAGCATGCCAAGCGATGCGGACAGAAGAAGACATTAGTAAGGTCGACATATCTTGCTATTTTTTTTCAGACGATACTTATGTTTATGATGATATTTTCAGACCTTACAAATGTATCATTAAGACATATTAACTTTATAACGGTAGCGTTTTTGCTGGTATTTACGCTGCTTAACGGAGTGAAATCAATATCTAATAATATAGTTGTTCCTATGATTGCCGATTGTACTGATTACGAATATACACTGAGCGGACATTTTGTGCCGGGAATAATGGGAGCACTGTTTTCATTTATTGACAAATCATTTTCAGCACTTGGAACAGGATTTGTAGGAATAGCACTTGCGATAGCAGGGTATTCTAAAGTTTTTCCGCAGGTGGAGGACCCACTGACACCACAGCTTAAGTTTCTGACAATATTTTTCTATTGCATAATTCCGATAATAGGCTGGATTGTGACAATATTTATAATGAGATTTTATAAGCTGGATAAGAATACTATGAGGGGCTTGTATAAGAAATAGAGTGGAGATTAATATGCTTATTAGTAAAGGAAATCCCATGCTTATGGGATGCAGCAGATATAAGGACGGATATAATTTTACATATGAGGCAGAATGTGACAGTGCAGCTCTGCTGATTTTTGATGTCCATATGAAACTTAAAGAACGCATCGAACTGGATTCATCAATGAAATGTGGCAACATATTTTCAGTATATGTATGTGACAGGAAGCTGGACAAATGTTTCTATTGCTATGATATAGATGGATTAATGTATCTTGACCCATATGCAAAGGCGATAACGGATTGTGGAAGATTTGGACAGACGGACGAGGAAGATGTGTATCTGGCAGCGATTGATGTGGCAGATTATGACTGGGAAGATGACAGGCCGCTTAATCTGGATTACAGTGACTGCATTTTTTACAAAATGAATGTCAGGGGATTTACTAAGAGCAGGACATCTAAGGTTAAAGATAAAGGCACATTTGCAGGAATAGTGAACAAGATTCCATATCTTAAGGAACTTGGAGTTACTACTATTGAACTGCAGCCTGCATATGAATTTGATGAAATAGGCCGTTTTCCACAGCTGACTGATACTATAATGTCAAAATACGGAGCCGGAACACATTACAGCGTGGATAAGAATACGCGGAAAATTAATTACTGGGGATATGTTGGAGGATTTTATTTCTCACCTAAGGCATCATATTCTTCAATTGCTTCAAAGCATCCGGGGGTGTTTAGGGATTATACAGTTGAATTTAAGAATATGGTTAAAGAACTGCACAGAAATGGCATTGAAGTCGTTATGGAAATGTTTTTTACTGACGAAAGTACAGGCTTTATCCTGCAGTGTGTAAGATACTGGGTTACTGAATATCACATTGACGGAGTTCATGTGTACTGTGATGAGTCAGCGCTTAAGGCACTTTCACAGGATGCACTTTTAGCGGATACCAAGATTATAACTGTATACTGGAATGGCAAAACCGGAACGAAGAAGCATATGGCTAATTATAATAATGATTTCCAGAATATTGCGCGCCGCCTGTTAAAGGGTGACGAGAATATGCTTGGAGAATTTGCAGCTATATCAAGAAAGAATGAGGCAAACAGTGCAAGTATTAATTATATTGCCAACAACAATGGATTTACTCTTAATGATCTTGTAAGCTATGACAGAAAGCATAATGAGCTTAATGGCGAGAATAACAGGGATGGCGAGGATTTTAATTTCAGCTGGAACTGTGGCGAGGAAGGTTCGACAAGAAAGAGAAAGATTAAAGAACTAAGAATGCGTCAGATTAAAAATGCACTGGCATTTGTTTTCTTGTCGGCAGGTACTCCGCTTATACTTGCCGGAGACGAGTTTGGCAATTCACAGAACGGTAACAATAATCCGTATTGTGTTGACAGTGAACTTTCATGGGTTAACTGGAAGGAAACTAAAGAGGGAAAAGAAATTCTTGAATGGACAAAGGCTCTTATACAATTCAGACAGAATAATAAGATACTTCATATGCCGCAGTCGCTTACTTTAAGTGACAGGATATCATGTGGCTACCCTGATATATCATATCATGGAACTAATGCGTGGTATGCACAGATGAATACATATGACAGGCATTTAGGAATTATGTATTCATGCGTATATGGGGATGAAGAAGACCACAGTCTGATATATGCTGCATATAATATGCACTGGGAGAATCACAGCTTTGCACTTCCTAAGATTAATGGTACATGGAAGGTTGATATGAGTTCTAATGTATCAGGTGCTGTGATTGATGATAATAACAGAAGTGTATGTGTTGAGCCACGGAGCGTTGCAATACTCACAGGAACATATGAAATTCCTGCTAAAAAGGAGAAGTAATGAATATAAAGAAGCTTGCAGATGTCAAAGACAGATTTGCAGATTACGAGAAGATATTTAATTCAGGTGATTATGACAAAGCGGCAGATATATTATCTGCAATACTTGAAAGAATAGAAGAGTGTACGGACGAGCGTAAAGCCGGAACTATGGATGATACATTTGTGAAAAAATCGGACATGGACGGCAGACCAATATATATAAGCCTTAATCATGTTATGGAATATTATGTGTACGCATGTTATTTTGAACCAGAAACGGATGTGCTGTGTACAGAGCTGCCGGTTGGAGAGTACTACAGGACTTATGGCAGTCTGTGCCTGAAGTTATCGAAGTTTCGCAGAGCTGAGGATGCATTTAAGAAGGCTATATGCTGGAATCCTGTTGACCTTGATTCATATCTTGGTCTTGCAGAATGTTATAAGAATCTTAATATGCTGTCGAGATATCTTGATGTTACAAAGCAGGCATACAGATTTTGCTGCAGCCGCGCAACGATGGCAAGATATTACAGAAATATGGGATTTTATTATGTTGCCAGGTATAATACTGAGGCGGCAAGAGTGTGCTACACCTACAGCAATATATATTATAAGACAGATAATGCTGATAATGAACTTAAGTATCTTGAGCAGGCATTAAATGACAAGACACCGGAATATTCTGTTAAACAGATGCAGGAAATACTTGATAAGAATGAGGTGGAACCAGGACCTGACTCTAAGACAATAGGAATTATATACAGAGTCGGTGAGCTTATGATGAATGATAAAGATTATAAGCTGGCTAGAGACTGCTTTTCAATTGTTTATGATATAACACAGGAAACACAGTTAAAGACATTGCTTGATGAATTAGATAAAGATCTGGAGGATAACAATGCTTGATAAATCTTATGATGGAATAATATTTGACCTTGACGGTACTATGTGGGATACAAGAAAGCCAATATGTGAGGCGTGGAATATAATACTTTCTCGTCATGAAGAGATTCACAGAACACCAATAGTGGAAGCTGACCTTAATGACTGTATGGGACTTCCGATGTACGACATAGCTGCAAAGCTGTTTCCACAAGAACAGGAACCGGTAAGAAATGCACTTATGGACGAGCTGTGTACATTTGAGAATGGATATCTTGCAGAAAGAGGTGGAATTCTTTATCCACAGCTTGCAGAAACTCTTTATACACTAAGCAAGAAATATCCATTGTATATTGTGAGCAATTGTCAGGATGGTTATATTGAAAGTTTTCTTACAGCACACCTTATGTCCGATTTCTTCAAAGATACTGAATGTTGGGGAAGGACATTTCTGCCAAAGAGCGAGTCTAATAAGATACTTATAGAAAGAAACAACTTAAAGAACCCTGTGTATGTCGGTGATACAGCAGGCGATGCAAAGTCTGCCAAAGATGCGGGCATAGATTTTATATATGCTGAGTATGGATTTGGAGACGTATCCAAAGATTGCTATGTTGCTAAGATAGAGAGCTTTGCAGAGCTTGCAGAGATATTGTAGGATGGGTTTTAAGCTGGAGAGTACTTTGGGGCTTAAAGCTGTGTTATGATATGTGGAGAGTTGGGCTGGGATAGGCTGAGAACTGTGCCAGAATATGTGAAGTTTGGAAAAGACCTACGCAAGCAGGAAATTCAGGCGGTTGAGTAGGCTTTTAGCAAGAAATAAGATAAATTCAGCAGAGATACAAATCAATCTCAATAATAGCAGTTTACAAATGATATAAATTAATATATATTAAAAAAGTAAATATGGCAAACTTATAGAAATATAAGGACGCAAAACTAGAAGTCTAGAGGTATAAAGCTGAAAAACACTATTTTCAGTTGAGAGATTCACATAAGCATAAGTCTCTAATACTATGATAGTTCGGTTGCATTAAGAAATCTTTAAAAAATTTCTTAGTGCAGCCTTTTTTGTTTTAAATTCAGGCTTCAAAAATACCATAGGGGGGGAAAAAAGAAAAATTGAAGAATTTATTTTATCCTAAAATCTTATACAGCAACAATAGATATTATAATATGTCCGAGATGACAGATAATTATTTGACCAATATAGCACAGTTAAGAATTCTGGGCGAAGAAGAACAGTACGATTTTTATAAGAATGATGGAATATTTAGTGGACTAGTGAATTTATTTAATAACTCTGAGGAAGTTAGAGAAAATACAAATGCTAGCATTAAATATATTAGAAAGCAAGCGAACACATTGCATCTAACTCTGTCAAATAACATGAAATATGAGGTGTAGAAAATGGAAGCACTAGTTATAGGTATTATGATGGATCTCGTTTTTTTTGCCCGATTTTTATACATAAAAAAGCATTTCTATAAAACTAAAGGAGTTGCAAATGGCAATGGCTATAAATATCAATACGCTTCTGAGTTTATTTATGGATACAAAGGGCATAATTATGTTTGCCGTGTAAAAAAGAATATATTTTCGATGTATCATGAAAGGGGTTCTGTTTATACCATACGTGTTAACAAAGATAATCCATATAATGGAGTTATGGGAAATGAACAGACCATATATATGATTCTGAGTATTGTGTGGTTTGCACTTGTTGGCTTTTACATAATGTTATTGGCATTGGAAAGGCTTATGTAAGTGTCAATTGAGAGTGAACTTAAATTGTGAGTATATAATATGGAGGAATTAAGAAATGAAAGTTATAAAGAATGTGTTGTTAGAAATAGTAACATTAATTTTGATGATGATAAACCTATATATGTTTTTTATTCAGAGTGGAATTGCAAGGATTCAGCAGACCACACAGGAAGAGTTTGATGCTTTTTGGAGAACACTTTCGATTCTGAGTTTGATTATTCTGATAATCCTTGTTGTGGTATATATTGTAAGCGTTAAAGTATTTAAAAGAACAATTGGAAAAACACTTTTAGGAGTAGTTATTCTTCTTGCTGTGAATGTGATTATACTGGTACTTACAAATGCAACAACGGTTCTTATTTTTGTAGCAGTTGTTTTATACATAGTATATCTGGTTCAGACAATTGTTAATATCAGGAAATTTTAAGCTTTTGTGCTTGACGGCAGATAAACATAGTGCTATTATAGGTGGCAGTTAAATATTTAAAGTCGATGATCAAAAGAGTACTTTCGGAAGGTACATCACAGAGAGCTGGCGGTGGTGGAATGTCAGCATGGAGAGCCGTAAGGAATGGGTTTGTGAGATGCGTAGATGAATTAGCAGTAGTTTACGACGCGGCCTCGCGTTATAGGGGAAGGATATATTAATTGTATCTGATAATGAGTTGAGCATACAGGTGGCATATCCGGTAAGGAGTGCCACCTTTTTTATTAATATTACAAGTATGTTCATAAATAAGGGTGGCACCACGGTAATTCGTCCCTGACAGGAATCTGCAATATACAAGTTCCTGTCAGGGACATTTTTTGTAAGCAGCAGGCGCCAGTAATGAACAACGAAGGATAGGGAGGAACTATGAAACGAAGATTAAGAGCTTATAAGAAGACGGTAAGTATTGTTAATGAGAAAGCTATTGAACTATACAAAGGACTTGGAATTGAAAAGAAGGGATTTCTTCTTGAAGGAACTGACAAGGAAAGCGGACAGTATACTTTTATGGGAGTTGAACCGAATGAGATAATCCAATCAGATAAGGACAGCCTTGTTATTACAAGAAAAGATGGAAGCAGAGAGGTAAGAGAGGGCAATCCTCTTATAAGACTTAAAGAGTATTTTGATGAATTCGAGATAGTAAAGGATCCGGGAGAACTTGATTTCATCGGAGGTCTTGTTGGAAGCCTTGGATATGATTATATAAGATACACAGAAGTCCTTCCTGATGATAATCCTGATGAGATAGGAATTGAGACAATACAGCTTATGCTTGCAGACAAGTTCATTGCTATCAATCATACAGCAGAAACATTCACAGCAGTAGTGCTTGGAGAGGATTCAGAGGAAGGCAGGATTAAGGCTTTAAAGGAAGCGGAGGAGCTTATAAAGACTGCAAGAGAGGGCGTAAATAAGTTTAAGGATGATAAGCCTGATATGTCACTTGATGGTGTAATATTGAAAAAATCGGACACGCTTGAACAATATAGCAAGAAGGTTAATAAGATTAAGAATTACATAAAAGAAGGTCATATATTCCAGACTGTTCTTTCGCAGAGATGGACAATAAAGACGGGACAGAGTGGTTTTAATCTCTATGAAAAATTAAGAGAACTTAATCCTTCACCATATATGTATTACTTTAATTTCGGGGATTTTGAGATAATCGGAAGTTCACCGGAAATGATTGTAAAGCAGTCAGACAATAAAGTATATACATGTCCTATAGCGGGCACAAGAAAAAGAGGAGCAACAAAGGAACAGGATATTGCTTTAGAGGAAGAACTTCTTGCAGATGAGAAAGAGAGAGCAGAGCATGTAATGTTAGTTGACCTTGCACGTAACGATATGGGTAGGATAAGTGAGATAGGAACAGTCAAGGTTGACCAGTTCATGAATATCCAGAGATATTCACATGTTATGCATATTGTTTCACTTGTTGAGGGAAGAAAGAATGGAGAATATCATCCACTTGACCTCGTATCATCATTTCTTCCAGCAGGTACATTAAGCGGCGCACCTAAGATAAGAGCAATGGAAATCATAGATGAGCTTGAGACAGTAAGAAGAGGCCTGTATGGAGGAGCTACAGGATACCTTGATTTTGGCGGTAATATGAACTTCTGCATTACAATCAGGACTATGATTAAGAAAGGCGATAAGGTATATCTTCAGGCAGGTGCAGGAATTGTTGCTGATTCAAAGCCTGAGATGGAATATCAGGAGTGCTGCAATAAAGTAATGGCACTTGCGAAGACACTTGTTAAGGAGGAACATTTATGATTCTGCTGATTGATAATTATGACTCATTTACATATAACCTGTATCAGTTTATTGGGATATTTAACAGTGATATTAAGGTTGTAAGAAACGATAAGATAACAATTGAGGAGATAGAGGAGCTTAATCCTGAATCAATAGTTGTATCTCCTGGTCCTAAGAGCCCTAAAGAGGCTGGAATATGTGTTGATGTAATAAAGCATTTTACAGGAAAGAAGCCGATACTTGGCATATGCTTAGGACATCAGTGCATAGGAGAAGCATTTGGCGCAACTGTTTCTTATGCAAAATGTATCATGCATGGTAAACAGTCTGAAATATATCATGATGGAACAGGAATATTTACCGGACTTGATTCACCAGTAAAGGTTGCAAGATATCATTCACTCGCTATAATTCAAGAGACTTTGCCAGACTGCCTGGAGGTTATTGCCAAGACACAGGATGGAGAAATAATGGCTGTAAAACATAAGGATTATCCGGTGGTCGGATTGCAGTTCCATCCGGAGTCAATATATACAGAGCATGGCAAGAGAATGATTGAGAATTTCGTTAATGGGGTGATTTAATGATATTAGATGTTATTGTAGAGGATAAGTTAAAAAGACTTCCAGAACACAAGAAAAGAATCAGCGAAGAAGAGATGACAAGACTTGCGATTGAGAGCCATAGAGTGTCACACAGCTTCTATGATGCACTTGCAAAGGATGGTCTTTCAATTATAAGTGAGTTCAAGAAAGCATCACCAAGTCATGGTAATATGAACAATAAGATTACTCTGGAAGAAAGAATAAAACAGTACGGCGAAAGCGCAGATGCTATTTCATGCCTTACAGAGGAAGACCATTTTAAGGGAAGTACAGAATATCTTAAGCAGATAAGACAGATGACAGACCTTCCGATTATCAGAAAAGACTTCATAATTGACCCGTATCAGGTGTATGAAGCAAAGGTTATAGGAGCAGATGCAGTTCTTCTCATTGCTGCGATTCTTGATGACAGTAGATTTAAAGAACTTTATGACCTTGCTTACAGTCTTGGACTTGATGTTTTATGTGAGGTTCATAACGAAGAGGAAATGCAGAGAATGCTGAATCTTGATGTGAAGATTATAGGAATTAACAACCGTAATCTTAAGACATTTGAGGTTGACCTTGATACTACGAAAAAACTTGCAGATATGGTTACACAAGAGATGAGAAAAGCTGGAAAACTGCTTGTATCAGAAAGCGGTGTTGCGGATACAGACGATATTAAGGTGCTGGCAAAGAGTGGAGCAGATGCACTTCTTATAGGAACAGTGCTTATGGAAGCACCGAAGCCGGAAGAATTAATATCAGAGTTTAAAGAGGTATATAATGCTGAAAGAAAATGATTCTTTAGTACAGGTTAAGATATGCGGACTTACAAGTATGGATGATGTACACATTATAGAAAAATATGGTGCTGACTATGCAGGTATGGTATTATATTATCCAAAAAGCAGACGCAATATTGACATTTCTCTGGCAGAAACACTTGCTACAAGATTGAAAAAATCGGACATTAAGACAGTAGCTGTTGTTGTGTCCCCTGATGTATCACAGCTTGAAGCAATACAGAATGCAGGATTTGATTATATACAGATTCATGGTGAATTAAGTGATGATGTGTATAATGCATGCAGTGTCGGGGTTATAAGAGCTGTTAACATTAAGCATCAGTCAGAAGAAGATATATATATGGAGACTAAGCGATGGCGAAGTCTGGATAAAATATATGGACTGCTTTTTGATGCGGGAGTTCCGGGGAGCGGTAAGACATTTGACTGGGAAAGTCTTAAAAAAGCGGACTGTGGTAATAAGAAGTTATTCCTTGCGGGAGGACTTACACCGGACAATGTAAAAGCTGCGATAGAAGCTGTTAAGCCTGATGTTGTGGATATAAGTTCAGGCGTAGAGTACGATGATTTATCTATAAAAGGAAAAGACGAGAATAAAGTTAAAGCATTTATACAGAATGCAAAATATTAAGAAAAAGAGGTAAAGAGAAAATGGCAGGAAGCAAGTATTATGGACAGTTTGGAGGACAGTATGTTTCAGAGTCACTTATGAATACTCTGGCAGAGCTTGAAAAAGCATTTGATGAGGCAATAAGAGACCCTGAGTTCGCTAAGGATTATATTTATTATCTGCAGGAATATGTTGGAAGGGCAACTCCACTGTATTATGCAGAAAGAATCAGTAAGAAGTACGGAGCAGATATCTTCCTTAAGAGAGAAGATTTGAACCATACAGGAGCACATAAGATTAATAATGTTATCGGTCAGATTCTTCTTGCAAAGAGAATGGGCAAGACTAAGGTTATCGCTGAGACAGGTGCCGGACAGCATGGCGTTGCAACAGCTACAGGCGCAGCACTTTTTGATATGGAGTGTACAGTTTTCATGGGTGCTGAGGATATCGAAAGACAGAAACTTAATGTATTCAGAATGGAAATGCTTGGAGCTAAGGTGCAGCCTGTAACAACAGGAAGTGCAACATTAAAGGATGCTACTAATGAAGCAATCAGAACATGGGCTGAAAAGGCAGAGGATACATTTTACATCATTGGTTCTGCTGTAGGACCACATCCATATCCTAAGATGGTTAAGGAATTCCAGAGAATTATCAGTACTGAGGCAAGAAAGCAGATTCTTGAGAAGACAGGAAAGCTTCCTGACGCAGTTGTTGCCTGTGTTGGCGGTGGCTCTAATTCAATCGGAATGTTTGCTGATTTCATTAATGATAAAGACGTTGACCTTATTGGCGTTGAGGCAGGGGGCCTTGGTATTGAGACAGGAAAACATGCATCAGCAATGGCACTCGGACAGGTTGGTGTCCTTCACGGAATGAAGACATATCTTTTACAGGATGAAATCGGTAATATCCAGCTTGCACATTCTATTTCAGCAGGACTTGATTATCCGGGTGTTGGTCCGGAACATGCTTATTTAAGAGATTCTGGAAGAGCAAAATATGTTTCTGTAACAGATAAAGAATGTATGGATGCATTTATGGAACTTTGCAGAATGGAAGGAATTATTCCGGCTATTGAGAGTGCTCATGCACTTGCACATGTGTTCAAGATGGCACAGGGTGAATATAAGGGTAAGACAATTATCATGTGTCTTTCAGGCCGTGGTGATAAAGATGTTAATACAGTTCAGAAATATCTTAACGGAGAGGAGACTAACAAGTAATGAATAGAATAGAAGAAAGACTCGCAGCACTTAAGGAAGAGGGCAAGAAAGCATTTATTACATATACAACAGCAGGACTTCCGGATTATGATACAACTAAGAAGCTTATGTTTGCACAGGAGAAGGCAGGAATCGATATTATGGAAATAGGTGTTCCATTTTCAGATCCTATTGCAGATGGTCCTGTAATTCAGGATGCTTCATACAAGGCTATCCAGAATGGAGCTTCACTTGAAGGCACATTTACAATGATGGGTGAAGTAAGAAAAGCTGGTCTTAACAGCCCTGTTGTATTCATGCTTTACTACAATACTGTATATCATTACGGTGTTGAGAACTTCGTAAACAAATGTATTGAAAATGGTGTTGACGGACTTATTATCCCTGACCTTCCATTCGAGGAGCAGGGGCAGATAAAGGATGTCCTTGCAAAGAACGAGAATACTCCAATTCTTATCCAGCTTGTTTCTCCTGTATCTAAGGGCAGAATTCCAATGCTTTTAGAGAATGCAAGAGGTTTCGTATACTGCGTTTCACAGATGGGGGTTACAGGTAAGGGTGCTAACTTCCATTCACAGATAAGAGAGTATCTTACAGAAGTTAAGAAAGAATCTAAGATTCCAGTTATGATGGGATTCGGAATAAGAACAGCAGCAGATGTTGCTCCACTTGAAGATATTATTGATGGTGCAATAGTCGGTTCACATTTTATCAAGCTTCTTGAAGCTAATAATTATTCAGAGGAAGCTGCCACAGATTATGTTGCAACATTTAAGAAGGAGCTTAATGCATAATGGTACCTATATTAGCTAAGCAGGCGCTTGCGCGCAAATGCGGATTTACTAATGCAAGAATGACTGGCAATTATGAATGTGCCTATGCTCTTGGAGTTGTGTCAGGGGCGTTGGCAATTCCTAAGGAGGAAAATGCTGCTAATCTTGTGGAATTGAAAAACAAAATAGAACCACAGTATAAAAAACTATCTTCTGAAAATGAACAGATAAAAAAATTGATTCTTTTGTTGTGTGATTATGAACCTTCCGATATATTTGATGAGCAGATGAGAGAACTTTATAATGAGGGTTATGAAGATAAATCAATAAATCTTACAATCAAATGAGAACAGTTTATTAATTAAATTGCGAAAGCAGATGTTGACTTATATTTACTATTAGGGTATATTTACAAAAGTAACTGAAATTAAACGAAAGTAAGGTGTAATTTGTAATGACTGAGACAATCAACGTTGCTAACATTGATAAAGTACATAAGAATCCAATTGCTGAGCTTGTTCAGACTGCTTGTCAGTTTGAGAGTCATATTGATATTTCATCAGAAGGTAAGAATATTAATGCTAAAAGCTTAATGGGGATTATGGCATTTGGATTAAGAGACGGAATGTCTGTTACTATTTCAGCAGAAGGCAATGATGCAGATAAAGCTGTAGAAACAATCAAGAAGTTTCTTATTGGAGAGTAGTATTTTTATTAAGGAGGATGGAAACATGGCAAACAATGAAAAAAAGGATGGCAATGTATTTGGTGGTGCTGTAAAGACAGCAGAGGTAAAGGCAGCAGAAGCTAAGACAACTGTTAAGAAGACTGCTAAAAAAGCGGCAGCTAAGACAGAAACAGCCAAGAAGGCAGTTGAGACAGCAGCAGCTAAGGCTGAGACTAAGGTTGAAGCTAAAGTTGAAGAAGCTAAAGAGACTGTTAAGGAAGCAGCTAAGGCTACAACAAAGAAAGTGGCAGCTAAGAAGACAGCCGTTAGGACTACAGCTAAGAAGGCTGTTGCCAAGAAGGAAGTTAAGACTGAGACGTTTATCCAGTATAACGATGAGCAGACAGATATGGATGCTGTATTAAAGAGAGTTGAAGCTGACCTTAAGGCACAGAAAGTAGCAGCTAAGGATATTAAGTTATACATAAAGCCGCAGGATGGAGCATGCTATTATGTTGCTGATGGAAAGGTTGCAGGAAGAGTAGATTTATTCTAATTAATAACAAGATTGATTTTGGAACGTCGTTTTGATGAGTGATTCATTGAAACGACGTTTTTTATTTATTATGTCATATGACAGATAGATTTTGTTTCGAATTTCCAGTGAAAATATACTTTGAAAAAATCTTAGAAATGTAATATAATATTAATAATTGATACGGATTTAACGAAGAATTGGAAGGAAGTACGGAGAGCATGTTTGAGATTGGTGATAAGGTAGTATACGGAGTTGTTGGAGTGTGCGAGGTTGAAAATATTGATACACCACCTATTAAGGGAATATCAGGGGATTATTATTTTCTTCAGCCGGTATTTGACAGCAAGGGAATTATATATTCACCCGTTGACAGCAACAAGGTTATGATAAGAAGCATTATGACTGTTAAGGAATGTGACAAGTTAAAGGAAAGAGCCAGAAATTGTAAGAAAGATGGAGAACTTTCAGAAAAGGTTACACCTATGCAGTATGATGAACATATGAAATCTCAGAATGCTTTAAAGCTTATGCATCTGATTCGTGCATTATATGTAATTAAGAACGAGAGAGCTAAGGATTTAAGAAAGATGAAGTCAGCAGACAGCAGGATGCTGCTTGCAGCAAGGAAGCTTTTGTATGGTGAATTTGCAGCTGTTTATAACAAGACTTTTGATGAAGTTGCTGAAGAGATGGATGCATTTTTATCAGTGGATTAATTAGGTAGAATTAAGAACTATATAGGAATATTTGTATGAAAGATTTAACTAAGGGAAGTATAACTAAGCTTATATTCTGGTTTGCATTACCGGTTTTTATAGGCTCGTTATTGCAGATGACCTATAATCTTGTTGATACGAAGATTATAGGTTATGTATTAGGAGAAAGTTCACTTGCTGCGGTAGGTTCTACCAATTCAGTGAACACCCTTGTTATAGGCTTTTTGCAGGGACTTACTAATGGGTTTGCTGTTATTGCTGCACAGTTCTTTGGGGCAGGAGATACAGTTAATTTTAAGAGGACAGTTGCAGGATCGTTCAAATATGGAATTATGATATCAGCAGGTCTGACAGTGGTTGTGCTGATATTTTTACGACCTCTTCTTAAAGTCCTTAATACACCAGATGATTTGTTAAAGGAAGCCTATGATTATATATTTATAATATTTGCAGGAATGACAGTACTCATGCTGTACAATGTCTGTGCAGCCCTGTTAAGGTCAATAGGAGATTCTTTTACTCCATTGATATTCTTAGGAATATCAGTTGTACTTAACATTGGAGGAGACTTATTTTTCCTTAAGGTTATACCTATGGGAGTAAGGGGCGCAGCGGTTGCAACAGTGCTTTCACAGTTTATTGCACTTATAGCCTGTCTTGTGTATTCACTTAAGAGATATGACATATTGTGGATTAGCAGGAAAGATTTCAAGACTGATGCCAGTCTGCGTGGGAAACTTATGTCAACAGGCTGTTCCATGGGCTTTATGAGCAGTCTTGTATCAATTGGCTCTGTTACATTGCAGAGTGCAATCAATTCATTTGGACAGGATATAATTCTTGCCCATACTACTGCAAGAAGATTATCAGAGCTTTTCATGATGATGTTCGGTGTGCTGGGAACTACGATGGCAACCTTTTGTGGACAGAATCTTGGAGCAGGAAAGTATGAAAGAATAAGAAAGGGCATATTAACATCTATTCTTATGGGATGGGTATGGTGTGTGTTATGTGTAATCACATCTTATACGATAGTTCCTGCATTTGTTAAAATGCTTATAAGTTCGGATAACAGAAATGTAATAGATACAGCAACGCTGTATTTAAGAGTTGACTCGCTGCTTTATTTTGTGACAGCGATGATAACTATAATAAGAAATTCACTGCAGGGAATAGGTGACAGGCTTACGCCTATCATATCAAGTGGGATTGAGCTTGCAGGAAAGGTTGTTATAACATTTACACTTGTTCCTTTCATGGGATACTGGGGAGTTATTGTTTCAGAACCTATTGTATGGGTTCTTATGGTAATTCCGCTTATCGTGCAGTTAATAAAGAATCCGGCATTTGCCAGAGGAAAGAATAAATAACGGAGGATGATTTATGGCAAAGAATACTAAGAATGTTGAATTTAAGAATCCACATCCTGAGCTTCCTGTAAGGGAACCAATCCTTAAACTTGGAAAGATGGTTACTGACAGGGCAGCAATAAAGCTTGGATTGGAGAAGCTCACAGCAGATGACCCTGAGTACTGGGGACTTGCAGCAATCTGTACTGATGAGATGGCTGAGGTTGCATTAAAGATGGGAGTGCGTAAGCCAAAGACACTTCCTGAACTTGTTAAGATTACAGGTATGGATGAGAAGTATCTTGAGGAGCTTCTTAATAAGATGGCTTTTAATGGTGTAATCGAGTATAACTGGGAAAATCCAAAGCACGAGAAACAGTATGTGCTTCCTATGTTTGTTCCTGGAAGTGCGGAATTTGCCAATATGAATGATGCTGTCTTAGAGGAACATCCTGAGATGGGAAGATTCTTTGAGCGAATGAGCCGTATTCCACTTGAGGGACTTACACATATGGTTCCACCAGGAGGTGCTGGTGTTGGTATGCATGTCATTCCTGTACAGAAGGAAGTTGATATGTGTAATGAAGCCATCTCGCTTGAGAAGATTTCATACTGGCTTGATAAATACGAGGGCAAATATGCAGCAAGCCCATGTTCATGTCGTAAATCAAGAAAAACATTTGACGAGGGCTGTGCAGATGATCCTGCTGACTGGTGTGTTGCTGTAGGTGATATGGCTGATTATGTCGTTGAGACTGGCAAAGGTGGAAGATACATCACTAAGGAAGAAGCGCTTGAAATTTTCAAGAAGGCAGAGGATAACGGATTTGTTCACCAGATAACTAATATTGATGGTGAAGATAAGATATTTGCTATATGTAACTGTAATGTTAATGTCTGTTATGCGCTCAGGACATCACAGCTTTTCAATACCCCTAATATGTCACGTTCAGCATATGTTGCACATGTCAACAAGCAGAACTGTGTTGCATGTGGACGCTGTGTTGAATACTGTCCTGCAGGAGCATTGTCTCTTGGACAGAAGCTTTGCAGAAAGGACGGCTCAGAGGTTACATATCCTAAGATGCCGCTTCCTTCGGAACAGAAGTGGGGCAGACACATGTGGTCAGAGGACTACAGGGATAAGAACAGAATCAATACACATGAGTCAGGAACAGCTCCATGTAAGACAGCCTGTCCAGCCCACATTGCTGTACAGGGCTATTTAAAGATGGCTGCACAGGGAAGATACCAGGATGCGCTCGCTCTTATCAAGAAGAACAATCCACTTCCTGCAATATGTGGTTATGTCTGTAACAGGCGTTGTGAAGACGCATGTACAAGGGGAACTATTGATGAGTCAATTGCTATTGATGAAGTTAAGAAATATATCGCAATGTTAGATATTAATGCAAAAACAAGATATGTTCCTGAAAAGGTTGTTCCTGCAACTAAGGGATATTTTGACGAGAAGGTTGCGATTATCGGTGCAGGTCCGGCTGGTATTTCATGTGCATATTACCTTGCAGAGAAAGGCTATACTAATGTGACTGTATTCGAGAAGAATAAGGAACCAGGCGGTATGGTTGTATATGGTATTCCTTCATTTGTTATGGAGAAGAATATTGTACAGGCAGAGATAGATGTATTACGGGCTATGGGTGTTGAGATAAAATGTGGTGTTGAAGTAGGTAAGGATATCACAATCGCACAGCTTCGCGAACAGGGCTATAAAGCGTTTTATGTTGCAGTTGGATGTCAGGGCGGTAGAAAGACTGGCGTTGCCGGAGAAGATGCTAAGGGAGTTATGACTGGTGTTGAGCTTCTCCATATTACAACTGATGATGAAAGCTATAAGCTTACAGGTGACACAGTAGTCATTGGCGGTGGTAATGTTGCCATTGATGTATCGAGAACGGCAATACGCTGTGGTTCACCTAAGGTTTCACAGGTATCTCTTGAGACAAGAGACATTATGCCAGCACTTCCAGAAGAAATTGAGACTGCTGAATCAGAAGGTATCAATATTATTGGTGGCTGGGGACCTAAAGAAATCCTTACAGAAGATGGCAAGGTTACAGGCATCGTATTTAAGAAATGTACTTCTGTTAAGGATGCTGATGGAAGATTCAATCCACAGTACGATGAGAATGAGACTATGACAATAGAATGCAGCAATGTGATAATGTCTGTCGGACAGGCAATTGAATGGGGCAGCCTTCTTGAGGGTACTAAGGTTGAATTCTGGCATGGTAATTATCCTGTTGCTGACAAGGTTACATATCAGACAGCAGAGCCGGATATCTTTGTCGGTGGTGATGTATATACAGGTCCTAAATTTGCTATTGATGCTATTGCGGCAGGTAAGCAGGGGGCTATATCTATTCACAGATATGTACAGCCACACAGCTCACTTACAATAGGCAGGGATCCTAACTATTATGTTGAACTTGATAAGGATGATTACAGCGTTGAGAAGTATGACAATACAGGCCGTCAGCGCCCAGCTAAGAAGTCAGGAGTTGATAAGCTGTCATTCAGAAGTGATGCAGGTGTATTCACAGAGGAACAGGTTAAGAAAGAAACTGCAAGATGCTTGGGCTGTGGTGCAACAATCGTTGATGAGAACCAGTGCGTAGGCTGTGGTATCTGTACAACAAAGTGTGAGTTTGATGCTATACATCTTCAGAGAGACTTGCCAGAGTGCTCTACAATGAGAAGAAGTGAGGATAAGCTTAAGTACATTCTTCCATATGGTGCAAAGCAGGCAATCAAGATTAAATTCAAAAAGAAAAAGGACTAAAATGTATGCATGAATTAGGCGTAGTATTTCACATAATAGATGACCTCAAAGCAGTAGCTTCAGATAATGATGTTTCAAGCATATCTAAAGTTACAATTGAGCTTGGCGAAGTATCAGGAGTTGTAGAAGAATATCTTACAGACTGCTGGAAGTGGGCTTGCAAGAAAGAAGAACTTGTAAAGGACTGTGAGATGGAAGTCGAGATAATCCCGGGTATAACTTACTGCGAGGACTGCGGGGAAACTTATGAGACTGTGAAATACGCCAAAGTCTGTCCGAATTGTGGCAGTAAGCACACATATCTTATTCAGGGCAATGAATTTAATATTAAGCAGATTGAAGTTCCTGAATAAAATGCTTGCATTTTTTTCTGTCAGATATTAAGATAGAAAAGAATTTTATATTTAAAGGCATTGAAAAAGAGGAGTACATATCCTTATCCGACAGAGAGAACCGTTCACTGGCTGGAAGATGGTTCAGGTAATAATGATATGGAAGGTAGCTTTGGAGCTGCATGGCTGAACGGTTGATTTAAGTAGGCTGTGACGTATTCCGCGTTAAGGAGTAATGAGGATTATCACAAGATAATTAAACAAAGGTGGTACCGCGTTAATAAGTTTATTTACGCCCTTTGCAGAGTATATGCCCTGCAAAGGGCTTTTTTGCGCGAACAGCGATGGAGAGAAGTCATGGAAAGTTCGCAGTCGTGCTTGCACGAACTGAGAACTTTGTATGGGTTCTCAAGGAGCACCGCGACAATGCCAGAATGAAATTCTGGCATATGAGCTGCGAGCGCATAATTGGGAAAGAACCCGGAATGCAATATTAAAAAGGAGATTAATAATGAGCAAGGAATTGGAAAAGAATTATAATCCGTCTGAAATCGAAGACAGATTATATCACAAGTGGCTTGAAAAGAAGTATTTTCATGCAGAAGTAAACAGAGATAAGAAACCATTTACTATTGTTATGCCACCACCTAATATTACAGGTAAGCTGCATATGGGTCATGCACTTGATAACACTATGCAGGATATTATCATCAGATTCAAGAGAATGCAGGGTTATGAAGCTCTCTGGATTCCTGGAACTGACCATGCTTCAATCTCAACTGAGGTTAAGGTTACTAATGCTCTTAAGGAAGAAGGAATTGACAAGCATGAGCTTGGAAGAGAGGGCTTCTTAAAGAGAACATGGGAATGGAAGAAGGAATATGGTGGAACTATCACAAGCCAGTTAAAGAAGATTGGTTCTTCATGTGACTGGGACAGAGAGAGATTCACTATGGATGAAGGCTGTTCTAAGGCTGTTCAGGAAGTATTTATAAAGCTCTACGAGAAAGGACTTATATACAAGGGCTCAAGAATTGTTAACTGGTGTCCGGTATGTAATACTTCTATATCAGATGCAGAGGTTGAGCATGAGGAGCAGGCAGGACATTTCTGGCATATCAACTATCCTGTAGTTGGAGAGCCGGGAAGATTTGTTGAGATTGCAACAACAAGACCAGAAACATTACTTGGAGATTCAGCTCTGGCTGTTAACCCTGATGATGAAAGATACACAGACCTTGTTGGAAAGGAAGTTGAACTTCCTCTTACAGACAGAACAATACCTATTATTGCTGACCCATATGTTGATAAGGAATTCGGAACAGGTGTAGTTAAGATTACTCCTGCACATGACCCTAACGATTTCGAGGTTGGTAAGAGACATAATTTACCAGAGATTAACATTTTAAATGATGATGCTACAATTAATAATCTTGGCGGCAAGTATGCAGGCATGGACAGATATGAAGCAAGAAAGGCTATGGTAGCTGACCTTGATGCACTTGGACTTTTAGTAAGAGTTGAAGACCATACACACAATGTTGGTACTCATGACAGATGTAAGACAACTGTTGAGCCAATGATTAAGCAGCAGTGGTTCGTTAAGATGGACGAGCTTATCAAGCCTGCTGTTGAAGGCGTTAAGAATGGTGATATTGAACTTATCCCAGCTTCTATGGATAAGACATATTACAACTGGACAGATAATATCAGAGACTGGTGTATTTCAAGACAGCTCTGGTGGGGACACAGAATTCCTGCATACTACTGCAAAGATTGTGGAGAAATGACTGTTTCAAGAGATAAGGTATGCACATGCCCTAAGTGTGGAAGTACTAATGTTGAACAGGATCCAGATACACTTGATACATGGTTCTCATCAGCATTGTGGCCATTCTCAACACTTGGCTGGCCAGACAAGACTCCTGAGCTTGATTACTTCTATCCTACAGATGTGCTTGTAACAGGATATGATATTATATTCTTCTGGGTAATCAGAATGATATTCTCAGGCTATGAGCATATGGGCAGGAAGCCATTTGGCAAGGTATTATTCCACGGTCTTGTAAGAGATGATCAGGGAAGAAAGATGAGTAAGTCATTAGGAAATGGTATTGATCCTCTTGAGGTTATTGATAAATATGGTGCAGATGCATTAAGATATACTCTTATCACTGGAAATGCGCCTGGTAACGATATGCGTTTCTACTGGTCAAGAGTTGAAGCAAGCCGTAACTTTGCTAATAAGGTATGGAATGCTTCAAGATTTATCATGATGAATGACCCTGATAACAAGATTAAGGCTACAGATGAAAGACCTGCTAACTTAACTGATGCTGATAAGTGGATTCTTTCTAAGATGAATGGACTTATCAAGGAAGTTACAGATAACATGGAAAAATACGAACTCGGTATCGCTGTTGCCAAGCTTAATGACTTCATCTGGGAAGAATTCTGTGACTGGTATATTGAGATGGTTAAGCCAAGACTTTACAATGATGCAGACGAGACAAAGACAGCAGCTATCTGGACATTAAAGACTGTTCTTATAGATGCACTTAAGCTGCTTCACCCATATATGCCATTCATTACAGAAGAAATATTCTGCAATATTCAGGATGAGGAAGAGTCAATCATGATTTCTTCATGGCCTGTATATGATGAAGCTGATAATTTCGCAGCAGAGGAGAAGGCTATTGAGACAATCAAGGAAGCTGTACGTAACATAAGAAATCTTCGTGCAGATATGAATGTTGCTCCTAGCCGTAAGGCACTTGTATATGTTGTTACAGCAAGTGAAGATGTTAAGAACATATTTAACAATTCACTTGGCTTCTTTGGAACACTTGCATATGCAAGCGAGGTTAAGGTTCAGGCTGACAAGGCTGGAATACCAGAGGATGCTGTTTCAACAGTTATACCGGATGCTGTTATCTATATTCCTTTCGCAGAGCTTGTTGATATCGACAAGGAAATAGAGAGACTTAAGAAAGAGGAAGGCAGATTACAGGGAGAAATCAAGAGATGTAACGGAATGCTTAACAATGAGAGGTTTACATCAAAAGCTCCTCAGGCAAAGATTGACGAAGAGAAGGCAAAGCTGGTAAAATATACACAGATGCTTGAGCAGGTAACTGAGCGTCTTGCAACACTTTCTAAGTAGTTTTCACGGATAAGGAGAATAATTATGGCAGAAGTAATGAAAGCAATTCCTTTTACACAGTTTTCTATGGAGATGAGAAGCGGTAAGATTATTGATATTGATGATGGATTCAAAGAGCTTCTTGGATACACAGAAGATGATTTTGAGGCGGGAATTGTATTTAAGCAGTTCGTACCAAGCGTTGAGTATGAGGAAGTAATAACAGAGTTAAGAGAAAAGTTCATAGATAAGAGATATGTAAGCTATGTACAGGAGTTTGTTGCTAAAGATGGCAAGCCTCTTAAGGTAGTTGCATTCTATAAGATTGAGAATAAGCTCTTAGCTGGACACAGAGTAATAAAGGTTAGTGCAGCCGTAATTGAATAAGCACATTTAAAGTATAATAAAACCTCCACTGGTTCATAATAGATTTATGAATAAGTGGAGGTCTTTTTATGTTAGAAGATGGAATAAAGAAAAAGCTGACAGCAAGATTATTGGCTTTGGTGGTTATTATAAGCATGATATCAGCACTGACAGGGTGCAATGAGCCTGAAGAGCAGGAAAACGGTGTAACACTTGTTTATGGACAATATAATCAAAAGTGACTTTTTTGTGACCTTTATTGTAAATAAATACCCAGTCTGATATAATTTTAATGTTTGACGAAAAGACATATATTGAAAGAGAGGGCAAATTGAAAGACGGATATATAAGAGCAGCAGCCATGACACCGAAGATTAAAGTGGCTGACTGTGAGTATAATATAGAGAATATCAAGTTGCTTATGAGTGAGGCTCATAAGAAGGATACTGCAATAGCTGTTTTTCCAGAAATGTGCATTACAGGTTATACGTGTAATGATTTATTCTTACATGACAGACTTCTTAATGCGGCTATTCAGGGACTTGTGGATATTAAGAAATATTCTGAAACAACACCAGGGATGATAAACTTTGTCGGACTTCCGTATGAAATGAACGGAAAACTGTACAATGTTGTTGCAGGTATTATGAATGGATGTATTCTTGGCATGGTTCCTAAAATGTATCTTCCTAATTATGGGGAATTCTATGAAAGAAGACAGTTTACACCTGGATTTAATGAATGTGTATATGTGGATGTTGATGGTGAAGAGGTTCCCTTTGGAAGTGAATTATTATTTACATTTGATAATAACAGAAAAGTTAAGATTGGCGTTGAGATATGTGAGGATCTGTGGACACCACAGCCGCCAAGCATAAAGCATGCTATGAATGGTGCAACTATTATTGTAAATGCATCGGCAAGCAATGAAACTATTGGCAAAGATACATATAGGAAACAGCTTGTTTCAGGGCAGTCTGCAAGACTTGTGTGCGGATATGTGTACTCAAGTGCTGGAGGAGGAGAATCTACCCAGGATATTGTGTTCTCAGCACATAACCTTATATGTGAGAATGGTTCTACACTTGCAGAGGCACATAAATTTGCTGATGAATCGGTATATGCTGATATTGATGTAGAGAGAATATGCTCTGAGCGAAGAAGAATGAGTACATATGCAGTTGATGAGAACAGCACATATACAGAGGTGCAGGCACAGAATCTTATCAATAAAGAACTAGAGCTTATAAGATATTTTGATAAAGCTCCTTTTGTACCTTCTGACAAGAAGGAAAGAGATTCAAGATGTGAGGAAATTCTTAATATCCAGTCATATGGACTCAAGAAGAGACTTGAACATACGAATTGTAAAAATGCAGTAATTGGAATATCGGGCGGACTTGACTCTACACTGGCACTTCTTGTGACTGTAAGGGCATTTGATCTGTGCGGCTTTGACAGAAGCGGAATTCATTGTATTACAATGCCTTGTTTTGGCACAACAGACAGAACATATAACAATGCTGTCAAGCTTACTAAGCAACTTGGCTGTTCACTCCGTGAAATCAATATCATGAAGGCTGTAAGACAGCATTTTGAAGATATCGGACATGATGAGAATAATCACAATGTGACTTACGAGAATGGTCAGGCAAGAGAGAGAACACAGATACTTATGGATATTGCCAACCAGACTAACGGCATGGTGATTGGAACAGGCGATATGTCAGAACTGGCACTTGGATGGGCAACATACAATGGCGACCATATGTCTATGTATGGAGTTAATGCATCAGTACCTAAGACACTTGTAAGACATCTTGTGCAATTCTATGCTGATACCTGTGGCAATGAAGATTTGTCGGCAGTACTTAATGATGTGCTTGATACTCCGGTTAGTCCTGAACTTCTTCCTCCTAAGGAAGATGGCACTATTGCACAGAAGACTGAGGATTTAGTAGGGCCATATGAGCTGCATGATTTTTTCATGTATCATATGTTAAGATTCGGTGCAGAGCCTGAGAAGATATTCAGAATTGCAAAGCACGCATTTGCAGGGGAATATGATGATAAGACTATCTATAAGTGGTTAAGAACGTTCACATGGAGATTTTTTGCGCAGCAGTTTAAGCGCTCGTGTCTGCCGGATGGACCAAAGGTCGGTTCAGTTGCAGTATCGCCAAGAGGTGATTTAAGAATGCCAAGTGATGCAAGTTCACATGAGTGGATGAAGCAGTTAGACAGAATTAAAGAAATTAATGGATATGAATAGGGAGGACATTATGACTGATAATAACGCAGCATCAGATAAAGAGAAGGTAGTTACTAAATACGACCGTAAGATGCAGAAAAGAAAAGAAGAGGCAAGAAAAGAAGCTAAGAGAAGATTTATTACTAAATGGGTGTGTATTGCGGTTCTTGCAGGTGTAATACTTGGAAGCGGCACAGCTATTGGGCTTAAGCTTAACAGTATTTATAATGATTATATTGAAGTAGATAATGATAAGATAAGCCAGATTGAGTTTGATTTTTATTATGGAATAGCTAAGACTAACAGTCTTAACACAACTTTATATGGTTCTATGACATATGGTGATTATTACACATCTTATATGGGATATAAGACAAGCCAGTCAGATAAGAGCCAGGAATATTCAACAGATTATACATGGTATGATTTCTTTGCTAATTCTGCAGTATCAACTATTAAAGAAACTAAAGCTTTATTAAAGGATGCAGATGCTAACGGATTCACATATGACAATGAAGATGCAGATTATGATGAGTTTATAGGTAAGCTTAAGGATGCGGCTAATAAAGCTGATACATCATATTCAGATTATCTTAAGCAGATGTTTGGTAAGAGAGCTACAGAAAAGAGAGTTAAAGAATTCTTAAAATATTATCTTAAGAGTACAGCATATCAGGAGAAGTTAACAGAAACTCTTGCAGCATCGGATTCAGAAGTGAGTGCATATTACGAGGACAATAAGGATACATATGATAAGTTTGAATATAGAATGTTTAAAGTTAAGGCTGAAAGTTCAGATTCGTCAGATATGGCAAATGCTAAAGAAACAGCTAATTCTTTTGCGTCAGGCGTAAGCAGTGAACTTGATTTCATTAACCAGTGCAGGAAATTCGCAGAAGCAGGCGATGATACTTATGCGGATGATGCAGCTTCCTTAGTTACAGAAACTAAGAAGAGCAATATTGAGGAAGCATGTGCAGACTGGATTGCTTCTTCAGACAGAAAAGAGGGCGACCTTACAGTTATTGAAGATGATGATAATACATGTTTCTATATTGTATATTACATAAGCAGATCATATGATGGTTCAGATGATGACGCAATCAAGTCAACACTTCTTAACCAGAAATATTCTGAATATATCAAGAAATATACTGATGAATACAGCGTTAATGTAAAGAAGAGATTTTCATATAAGTAGTACATAAATCCGGAGGAGAGTTATCCATGTTAGATCTTAGTAACTGCCGGTGTATCATATTCGACCTTGACGGAACTATACTTGATTCAACACAGGTATGGGCTAAGGTCGACATGGATTTTCTGGGCAGAAGAGGAATTCCTGTATCTAAGGAATATATGCAGGAGATTAAGACACATACATTTGAATCCGGTTCGGTATATACTAAGGAAAAGTATAATCTGCCGGAATCTACAGAAGAAATCATGAAAGAATGGTATGATGCAGCATGTAAGGCATACATTGACAAGGTGGTGTTAAAGCCGTATGCGAAAACTTTTATAGAACAAATGCATAATAATGGTCTTAAGATTGTTTCGGCAACATCATCAGACAGGGCACTTTTTGAGCCATGCTTAAGACGTAACGGAATATATGGTTTCTTTGATGCATTTACACAGACAAATGAAGTGCCGAGAGGAAAGAAATTCCCGGATGTATATATGAAAGCAGCCGGCAAAGCAGGGTGCAGTGTGAATGAATGTATTGTGTTTGAAGATGTATTGTCGGCTGCACAGGGAGCCAAGAGCGGTGGCTTTACTGTTGTGGCTGTATATGATGAGGCTTCAGCTGATGACTGGCCGGATATTTGTCGGATAGCCGATTACAATATCAGAAGTTACAGTGAATTAATGTGATAATGGAGAAAATATGAGTAAGAGATATATATTATTTGACCTTGATGGAACAATTACAGATTCAAGCGAGGGAATTACCAAAAGTGTGCAGCATGCACTTAAGAAACTTGGAATAGAAGAAAATGACCAGGCGATGCTTCGAAGATTCATAGGTCCTCCTCTTGATGAAAGCTTTGAAAAATTCTATGGATTTGACAAAGAAAAAGCTCTAAAGGCAGTCGATTATTATCGTGAAAGATATTCTGATAAGGGAATATATGAAAATGTTCTTTTTGACGGAATAGCAGATATGCTTGAAGGATTAAAGAGAGATGGATATATAATTGCACTTGCTACATGTAAGCCTGAGATATATGTTCCAAGAATATTAGAGTACTTTGATGTTGATAAGTATTTTGATGTTGCTGTTGGAAGTGAATTAGAAGGTGGAGAACGCAGACATAAGAACCAGGTTATTGATGAAGTGTTTGTAAGGCTTGCTGCTGCCGGACTTGCGGACGCTGGCAATCTGTCAGAAACAAAGTCACAGTCTATTATGATTGGTGACAGAAAAGACGATATATTAGGTGCTAAAGCTTCTGGAATTGATTCTATGGGAGTAAGATATGGCTTTGCAGAAGAACAGGAGCTTGAGATGGCAGGAGCAGATTATATTGTTGAAACTGTAGAGGACATAAGGAAAAAACTAAAGACATTATAATCGTTTCTAAGATTAATAATATACGGGAGGAAAACACAATGAAAAAATTCATTCACGAATTTAAAGAATTTGCTTTGAAAGGAAATGTTATGAATCTGGCAGTCGGTGTTATTATCGGTGCTGCATTTCAGAGCATTGTAACAGCACTTACAAGCAGTTTTATTAATCCGCTTATTGCAGTGGTTACAGGTGGCACTAATGGAGAAGGCGTTACTGTTGGTGGTACATTTACAATAAGAGGAGTTGTGTTTGATTATGGTTCATTCATAACAGCAGTTATTAACTTCCTTATTATGGCATTTGTTCTGTTCCTTTTAGTTAAAGCAATGAACAAGATGATGAGCTTAGGTAAGAAGAAAGAAGAACCGGCTCCAACTACAAAGGATTGTCCATACTGCTTCAGCAAGATATCTGTTAAGGCAACAAGATGTCCTTTCTGTACAACAGAATTAGTAGATAAGAAATAAAATAAAGCCATATATGCAGGTCTCCCAACTGCATATATGGCTTTATTCATGTTTTTCATAAATGGATGTATCCCAAAACCTGTGTTCACGTCCAATTCACAGGTGTGTAACTAAAGTACAATGCTATAGTACTATTTTGCTATTGAATGTGCTTCCCCCTTTTAGTGGGGGATTTTATTAGAAAAGATATATGTCTAATAAAAAAGTTATCGTAAAATTGAGAAGAATATGTTAATATTATTAAGTATTTTTAATATTTATAAAATTATGGAGGTTGAAATGGACAAATTGTTCAAACTTAAGGAAAACAACACCAGTGTAAGAACTGAGGTTGTAGCTGGAATTACAACATTTATGACAATGGCTTATATTCTGGCTGTTAATCCATCTATCCTGTCAGCATCAGGAATGGATTCTAATGCAATTCTTATGGCGACTGCAATAGCATCTGCTATAGGTTGTTTTGCAATGGCTTTCCTTGCTAATTATCCTTTTGCGCTTGCTCCAGGACTTGGACTTAACGCATATTTTGCGTATACAGTATGCGGAAGCATGGGATATAGCTGGAAAGTAGCACTTTTTGCTGTATTTGTTGAAGGACTTGTATTTATTGTGCTTTCACTTACTAATGTTCGTGAAGCTATATTTAACGCAATTCCTACAACATTAAAGAAGGGCGTATCAGTAGGTATCGGTCTTTTTGTGGCATTTATCGGACTTCAGGGTGCTAACCTAGTTGTTGCAAGTGAGTCAACAAAGGTTACTGTTGTTAATTTCAGAACTAATTTTAACACAGTAGGAATAGGTGCTTTACTTGCAGTTATCGGTACATTTATCATAGCTATTCTTTATGTAAAGCATGTTAAGGGTTCTATCCTTATCGGTATCGTTGCAACATGGGTGCTTGGTATTATCTGCCAGCTTACAGGACTTTATAAGGTTGATGCGGCAGCAGGATTCTATTCACTTATTCCTTCATGGAGAAGCTTTGATATCACAGCTATCAGCCTGACATTTGGACAGTGCTTTAACCTTAAGGGTCTTAATATTAATATATTAGATTTTATTGTTATTATGTGCTCATTCCTTTTTGTTGACATGTTTGATACACTTGGAACACTTATTGGTGTTGCCAATAAGGCTAAAATGCTTGATGAGAACGGAAGACTTCCTAGAATTAAGCAGGCTCTTTTAGCTGATGCTATCGCAACAAGTGCAGGAGCCATCCTTGGTACTTCTACAACAACAACATTTGTTGAGAGCTCATCAGGTGTTGCAGAAGGCGGAAGAACAGGACTTTCTTCAGTTGTAACAGGTTTCTTATTCCTTATTGCAATTATATTTGCACCTGTATTTACTACAATTCCTGGATTTGCAACAGCTCCGGCACTTATTTTTGTAGGATTCCTTATGGTTAGTGCGGTTGTTGAAATTGATTTTAATGATTTAACAGAGAGTATACCAGCTTACCTCTGCCTTATCTGTATGCCGCTTATGTACAGCATTTCAGAAGGTATTGCAGTTGGTGTTATTTCGTATGTTATTGTTAATCTTGTTGCTGGAAAGGCTAAGAAGATTACTCCACTTATGTACGTGCTTGCATTGCTGTTCATATTGAAGTATATTTTCCTTTAATTTTTAGTGCAAATTAAACTTAATAATGATACAATTTTGGAGTCACTTATATAAGGTGGCTCCTTTTTTAGGTTGAATGTTAAAAGATAAGGGGATTGGGCATGAAGTATACAGGAACAGCAGGAATATTATATGACAGATTAAAGAGTGAGATACTGGTGGCAGATGGTGCATTTGGAACATACTATGCCAAGAAGTACGATACTGGAAGTCTGCCGGAGCTGGCAAATTTACAGGCTTCAGACAGAGTGCTGTCAATTCATAAAGAATATATTGAAGCTGGTGCTAAGATTATCAGAACTAATACATTTGCAAGTAATACCGTGTGTCTTGGAGCGGGATTTGATGAGGTAAGAAATAATATTAAAAATGCTGTTGACATTGCAAGGGAAGCCGTAAAGGGGACAGATGTGCTTGTAGCAGCTGATATTGGTCCTATTCCTGGTGAAAATATGATTGAAAAAGAGCATATTGAAAAAGAGTATGTTGATATAGTTAATGTTTTTAAGGAATGTGGCGTTGATATATTTGTTTTTGAAACATTTCCAGAACTGGGATTTATTGATAAAGCAATTGAAAATGCAGGAGAAAACGGATTTGTTATAACTCAGTTTGCAATCAATCAGTTTGGCTATAGCAGTGCAGGCTTTAGTGCAAGAAAGCTGATTGAAGAAGCTGGGAAAAATTCATATATTGATGCATGTGGATTTAACTGCGGAGTTGGTCCGGGACATATGAAGAAGCTTGTGCAGAGCCTTATTAACAGGAACGACAAGTATTTTGCGGTGCTTCCAAATGCAGGATATCCACAGGTTGTAAGCGGTCGAATGGTATTTGATGATAACAATGCAGCATATTTTTCACAGATTATGCATGATCTGGCTGAGGATGGAGCTGATATTATTGGCGGCTGTTGTGGAACAACACCTGAATATATAAGACAGATGGTTTTAAAAATTGCTGATGTTGTTCATATGAAAAATGCTTCCATAGAAGAAGAAATATCAGAAAAGAAAACTGCAAATGATGTTTCTTTCTATAAAGGAAAAGAAGGAAGAAAACTGATTGCTGTAGAACTTGCTCCTCCGCTTGGAATTGATGATGAGAAGATTATGGATGCTGCTTTTTTGATGAAGGAAAGTGGAGTTGATGTGCTTACATTTCCGGATTCACCATCAGGAAGAACACGTGCAGATTCAATACTTATGGCAGAAAAGGTTTCAAGAGAAACGGGGATGTGTGTTATGCCTCACATATGCTGTCGTGACAAGAATGCTATAGCAATGCGTTCACAGCTTTTGGGAGCACATATAAATGACATTAATAATTTTCTTGTTATTACCGGTGATCCCATACCATCAGTTGTAAGAGCGTCTGTAAAGAGTGTGTTTAACTTCGATTCAGTTGGACTTATGAATATAATAAGTGATATGAATCAGGAACAGTTTGCCGGGGAACCGGTTATATATGGTGGAGCAATTAATCAGGGAAGGGTTAATTTTAAAGTGGAACTTGAGCGTGTTAAGAAAAAAATGGAGGCGGGAGCCACATTTTTTATGACGCAGCCTGTATTTTCTGATGAAGATATAGACAGACTCAGACAGATTAAAGAACAGACAGGAGCAAGGATTCTTTGTGGAATAATGCCATTTGTAAGTCTTCGAAATGCAACATTCATGAAAAATGAGATGACAGGTATTAATGTTACTGATGAGATTCTTTCAAGATACAGAGCTGATATGTCAAAAGAAGAGGGAGAGGAGACCGGTATTCAGATAGCAAGGGAAATAATTGCAAAGACTACAGATTTTGTTGATGGGTATTATTTTTCATTTCCATTTAACAGGGTACATATGTTAAAGAAGATTATTGGAAAGAACAATCAGTAAGTAAGGCTATTCTATTGACTAATCAGAAATGTATCTGATATAATGTTGAAAAGTTTCGATACGGAATAATTTAATAATGTGTGATATGTGAGGTGTGGTATGGACGAGACTCAGGTTAAACATTTTATTATGATGGAACGCCGTAAGGGAACGAGTATGGAAGAACTTATATTCATACTTCATGATAATGGTGTTCCAGATTATGAAATATCCAATTTTTTAGAGATTTCTATTAAGCATGTGGAAGATGTTCTGAGTGACTATTAATCAGTCTGTTTAGAAGAAATCAGTAAAAGGGCTTTCCCCGTATGCGGTGAATTGATTTTCAGCGTATGCGGGGAAAGCTTTTATAAGATATGATGAAAATGGAGAAGTGAAAGTATCTTGAATACTTTGACATGAGGGCTTATAATTATTATTAAATGCTAAGAAAGGTATGACTTGTTTATGGAGATAATAGAGTTGTCAATAACAGCAGAGGAATCAGAGAATTACAGAAAGATAACTAACAGACTTAAGGTGCTTGGTGCTGTCGGCTGGGTAAAGGCTTATATATGGGCTGTGGTATATGTTGTTATATTCTGCGCAATAGGGTTTGTACTTGCAGGAAGATATGCACTTACAATTATGCAGTATATTCCAGTGTGGGTATGGCCGTTGTGTTTTGTAGCTGTATGGATTGTATCAGCTATAAGAAGATCTGGTAACAAGCAGCTTAAGGTGCTGTTACAGAAGTATCTGTTTACAGGTTTCGCAGATAAGATATTTGCTGGAGAGATAAGACCTAGCAGGGTTAAGATATTAAAGGATAAAATGATCGTTTATTGTAAAGTATATAATGATTAGAATATAGAGGTTTATGGTAATATGAAGATAGGAATATTTGACTCAGGCATAGGTGGTCTTTCAGTGCTTCATCAGGCAATGATTATCATGCCAGAGGCGGATTACATATTTTATGCTGATGTGGATAATGTTCCATATGGGGAGAAAACAAAAGAAGAAGTAAGAAAGCTTGTCGACCATGCTGTTGGATTTCTTGTTGATAAGGGATGTCAGGCAATTGTGCTTGCCTGCAATACTGCAACAAGTGCAGCAATCTCATATCTAAGAGAAAAGTATAAGCTGCCAATAATTGGAATAGAGCCAGCTGTAAAACCGGCAGTTGAGCACATTCATGAATCAGGAAAAAGAGTTATGGTTGTATCAACTCCTGTCACGGCAAAAGGTGAGAAGTTAAAGAAACTTGTAGATAAATATGATAATAAGCATATCGTTGACGTTGTGGCACTTCCTAAGCTTGTAAGATTTGCACAGGATGATGATTTTGACTCTTCAGATGTTACTGATTATTTAAAATCTGAATTTGCTCCATACAATCTTAATGATTATTCTGAACTTGTGCTAGGGTGTACACATTTTAACTATTTTAAGGATTCATTTTCAAAGCTGTTTCCGGATGATTTAGAGATGGTTGATGGAAATACGGGTGTATCTAATAATCTTAAGAATACTGTTGTGAAAAAAGGAATATTTAAAGAGGAAGATAAAGGGAAAAAAGGCACAGTAGAATATTATTATTCGGATAGAAAAATGGAGAGTGAGGCTGAGATGAAACATATAAAAAAGCTTCATGAACGACTTGAGAGAATGAGACAGATATAGAATTGCCAGAGGAATGTAATTATGGGAAAATCAGATGATAAGACTAATGTATGCAGAGTGCTTGACCAGAAAAAAGTACCTTATAAGACACATGTGTGTCCAGATGCAGAAGGGTTAAGCGGAGATGAAATAGCTGCTGTTCTTAATGAGAATCCGGAACAGGCTTTCAAGACACTTGTTACAGTTGGCAAGACAGGTAAGAATTATGTATTTGTTGTTCCTGTTAATAAGGAACTGGATTTGAAGAAAGCAGCGAAGGCTGTTGGAGAGAAATCAATAGAGATGATTAAATCAAAAGAATTACTGCCACTTACAGGATATGTGCATGGTGGATGTTCGCCTATAGGAATGAAGAAGTTCTTTCCGACAACATTTCATAAGACTGCTGAGGATTTTGAAACTATAATGTTTAGTGCAGGTAAAATCGGACATCAGGTAGAAGTTAAGCTGTCTGATGTAGATAAAGTTATAAGATATCAGATTGCTGATATCGTTACAGACTAAGGAGAAGATAAGGATTATGAAACTCAGGGTTCCATTCTATTATGACCAGTTCCACTGTATAACTTCAGAATGTAAAGACAACTGTTGTGTTGGCGGCTGGGAGATAGATATTGATGATGATACTTATAATTATTATATGAGTCTTGATGGCGAGCTTGGAGACAGGATAAGAGAATCAATTACTAAAAGTGAAGATGGTTCGAATTGCTTTAAACTCGTAGATGGACATTGCGGTTTGTTAGATAAGTGTGGATTATGTACAATTCATAAAGAACTGGGAGCGGAGCATTTGTCTGTAGTGTGTGACCAGTTTCCAAGATATTCTGAATATTATGGAGAAATCAAGGAAAGCGGTATCGGGCTTGCTTGTGAGGAAGCAGAAAGAATTATATTTTCTGAAAACAAAACATTTACAACTGTGTTAAAGCCGTGTGATGAGGAATATTCAGAGGATGATGAGTACGACAGTGCTTACGCTGTCAGGATATTCAAGGCAAGAGATGAAATATTTAAGATTCTTGATATGCCGGAGATGTCAATTAATGAGAAGCTGGTTGTAATATTAAAATATTGTGCATCAATACAGGAATATATTAATAATGATGAGTATGACGCACTTAAGGAGTATGTCAATACATTTGGAAGAAGTGATATAGAACATATTCTTATGGAAATGAATGATGAATCAGAAAGCGATGAGTTTGGTGATGTTGATGTTTGGGAATGTATAAGAAGTATTATGTATCCGTATGAGGATATGGAGGTGCTTAGTACACGCTGGGAACAGATATTATCTGAGATGACAGAGACTTTCCATGACAATATGGATAATGAGCAGTATCAGGAGACCAAAGAAGAATTCATGACAGCAATGCTTGAAAGAGAGTATGAGTACAGAAACTTTATAACGTATCTTGTGTTCAGATATTTTGCAAAGGCTGTATATGATTATGATGTGGTTGGTAAAGCTAAAATGTTTGTTACTAATTATCTTATACTCCGTCAGATGGACATGCTTGTATGGTATAGAAAGCATAAGAGGTTTACATTTGAAGACAGAATAGATACGGTGCATATTTTTTCAAGACAGGTAGAGTACTCAGAGGATAATATGGAAGCACTTTATGAATCTTTTCTTTTTGATGATGTGTTTGAGACAGATAACCTTTGTAAGCTGTTATGGATTGACAGCACGGCGTTATAGTAATACACTAAAGCTATCATTTAGATATGTTTATAGGAGGCTAAGGTAATATGATTAAAGAAGCTATTGCAAAGCTGGTTAAGAAGGAAGATTTAACTGCTGTGCAGATGAATGATGTAATGGAAGAGATTATGTCAGGAGAAGCCACTGATGCACAGAAGGCAGCATTTCTTACAGCTCTGGCAGCAAAGGGAGAGACTATTGACGAGATTACAGCAGCAGCCAGAGTTTTAAGAGCACACTGTGAGAAATTCTTAAATGATATGGATGTTCTTGAAATCGTTGGAACAGGTGGAGATGGTTCTAATTCAATTAATATATCAACCTTAGCTTCTATCATAGTATCGGCCGCTGGAATTCCGGTTGCAAAGCATGGTAACAGAGCAGCCTCAAGCAAATGCGGTACAGCAGACTGTTTAGAGGCTCTTGGCGTTAAGATAGATGCAGCTCCGGCAAGGATGGCACAGATTCTTAAGGATATTAATATATGTTTTCTGTTTGCACAGAAATATCATCCGGCTATGAGATTTGTTGGAGGTGTGAGAAAGGAAATTGGAATCCGTACATTATTCAATATACTTGGACCATTGGCTAATCCTGCAGGAGCTTCTATGCAGCTTTTTGGTGTGTATAGTGAGGAACTTGTTGAGCCGCTTGCTCATGTACTACATAATTTAGGCTGCAAAAGAGCCATGACAATATACGGAATGGACAGTATAGATGAGATATCTTTAAGTGCTGATACAAAGGTCTGCGAGTTCAAAGGTGATGAGTTCAAGACATATACTATAAAACCGGAGAATTTTGGATTTACAAGATGCAAGAAGGAAGATCTTGTTGGTGGTGAGCCGGCAGTTAATGCCAAGATTGCAAGAGATATTCTTGATGGTGCAGAAGGGCCTAAGACAGATGTTGTACTTCTTAATGCAGGTGCTGCTATATATCTTGCTTCAGATGGTATTACAATGAAGGAAGGTGTTGAGAAGGCAAGAGAAATTATTAAGAGCGGATTAGCTAAGAAGCAGCTTGAAAGATTTATAGAAGAGACTAATATGTAATTCTGAATAATTATATATTAAGATGGGGAGATTTCTGTAAAAACGGAAATCTCCTTTTTGGTGTATCTTGAAAGTATATAAGAACAAATGTGTTGTACAGCCTCATGATATATGCAATATAGGACTGAACTATATACTGTAAAAAGTAAATCTAAATGTGACGGAAAAGTTACAGGTTATAACGAAAAAACGACAGAAGACGACATATATAACACAGAAAAATGGCAATCTGATATAATAAGTGAGTCGGAATAATAATCATGATTGGGGGACAATGTTAGTATTTAATTTGTTTGGCAAGAAAGATACAGAATGTATCAGATTTGAACGTTATTTCTTGTCAATGGGTAACTGTCTGGAAGATTTCTGGAGTATTATGCGAAAGGATATGAACGGTTTTTCAAGAGAGGAGGAAGAGGCTTTTATAGGAGAATATAAGAATGTGCTTATTGTTATGTCAGAAAGTTATATGACGGATATTAATGTACTTTATTATATGGATATCTTACGGAGCCTTAAAGAAAAGGGACATATAAACATAGTCGCAATGATTCAGAATGGTACGGTCATACCGGAAAGGTACAGATGGATTACTGGTCCTGAGGTTAGCAGGATAGCTTTTTATTAATATTTGCTTGCATTTATGTGCCAGAATCTCTATAATCAACTTTGTATGATTATTTTTATAATAGATTATTATCTGTTATGCGTATTTTTTGGAGGAGATTATTAATGATTAGTGCTAACAACGTAACACTTAGAATCGGTAAGAAGGCTCTTTTTGAAGATGTTAACATTAAGTTCACAGAAGGTAACTGTTATGGACTTATTGGTGCGAATGGTGCCGGAAAGTCAACATTTTTAAAAATTCTTACAGGACAGATAGAACCTAGCAAGGGTGATGTTTCAATCACACCGGGTCAGAGATTATCTTTCTTAGAGCAGGATCACTTCAAGTATGATGAATATAATGTTCTTGATACAGTAATCATGGGTAATGACAGACTTTACCAGATTATGAAAGAGAAAGAAGCTATATATGCCAAGGAAGATTTTACAGAGGAAGATGGTAACAAGGCAAGTGAGCTTGAGGCTGAGTTTGCAGATATGAATGGCTGGGAGGCTGAATCAGATGCTGCACAGCTTCTTAACGGACTTGGAATTGGAACAGATCTTCATTATAAGACAATGGCTGAGCTTAACGGTAGTGAGAAGGTGAAAGTTCTTCTTGCAAAGGCTTTATTTGGTAATCCTGATATTCTGCTTTTAGATGAGCCTACTAACCACCTTGATCTTGATGCGATTGCATGGTTAGAAGAATTCCTTATTAATTTTGAGAATACTGTTATTGTTGTATCGCATGACAGATATTTCCTTAATAAAGTATGTACACAGATTGCAGATATTGATTATGCGAAGATTCAGCTCTATGCAGGTAATTATGATTTCTGGTATGAGTCAAGTCAGCTCATTATCAAGCAGATGAAGGAAGCTAATAAGAAGAAGGAAGAAAAGATTAAGGAATTACAGGACTTTATCCAGAGATTCTCTGCCAATGCTTCTAAGTCTAAGCAGGCTACTTCAAGAAAGAGAGCTCTTGAGAAGATTGAATTAGACGAGATTAAGCCATCAAGCAGAAAGTATCCATATATTGATTTCAGACCAGCAAGAGAGATTGGTAATGAAGTACTTACAGTAGAAGGAATTTCTAAGACTATTGATGGTGTTAAGGTACTTGATAATGTATCATTTATCGTAAACCATGATGATAAGATAGCATTTGTTGGTTCTAATGAGCTTGCAACAACTACTCTTTTCAATATTATTACAGGCAACATGGAACCTGATGAGGGAAGCTACAAATGGGGTGTTACAACTTCACAGGCTTATTTCCCTAAGGACAGTGCTGCAGAGTTTAACAGAGAAGATACTATCGTTGAATGGCTTACACAGTATTCACCAGATTCGGATCCTACTTATGTAAGAGGATTCCTCGGAAGAATGCTTTTTGCCGGAGATGACGGTGTTAAGAAGGTTAAGGTGTTATCAGGAGGAGAGAAGGTAAGATGTCTTATCTCTAAGATGATGATATGTGGAGCTAATGTATTAGTATTTGATGATCCTACTAACCACCTTGATATGGAGTCAATCACAGCTCTTAATAATGGACTTATTAAGTTCCCTGGTGTTACATTATTTACATCACACGATCACCAGTTCATCCAGACAACTGCTAACCGTATTATGGAAATTGTTCCAAGCGGACAGCTTATTGATAAGATAACAACATACGATGAGTATCTTGCAAGTGATGAGATGGCAAGAAAGCGTCAGGGCTTTGCAGAAGCAGCTTCTGATGATGAAGATTAATAAACAGCAATGGACAGCCGCACTTATGTGCGGCTGTCTGTGCGTATGAGCTGCGAACAGAGTCAATATGAGAATAAGAATGATTGACAAATACAACACATTTGTTATACTTATCACATATTATATTTGCAGGGGAGCATAAGGGCTGTGTAAGCAGTGGCTGCTGAGAGGGATTAAGTTCCGACCCATAACCTGATGTGGATAATGCCACCGTAGGGATTCTTAAAAGGGCTTTTTAGCTCTTCATTTGATTGTTTCAATATCGAATTTCCACAAGGCTTATGATTTTTCCTGTTAATTACCCAGAATGGAGGAATACATATGGAATACGCAACACAGATGGATGCTGCAAGAAAAGGCATTGTTACTAAAGAAATGGAAATTGTTGCAAAGAAAGAAAATATAGATGTCGAGAGTTTAAGACAGCTTATAGCTAAGGGACAGGTTATCATTCCTGCCAATAAGAATCATAAATGTCTTGACCCTAATGGTATCGGAAATAAGTTAAGAACTAAGATTAATGTTAATCTTGGAACTTCAAGAGACTGTGTGGATCTTGATATGGAGCTTGACAAGGTTAATAACGCTGTAAAGATGGGTGCGGAAGCTATCATGGATCTTTCTTCTTTCGGAGATACACAGAAGTTCAGAAGAAAGCTGACATCAGAATGTCCGGCAACAATTGGAACAGTTCCTATATATGATGCAGTTGTATATTATCATAAGGCACTTAAGGATATCACTGCACAGGAGTGGCTTGATGTTGTAGAAATGCATGCTAAAGACGGCGTTGATTTCATGACTATACACTGTGGTATCAACAAGGCTACAGCTAAGAAGTTCAGAGCAGATAAGAGACTTATGAATATTGTATCAAGAGGCGGTTCTATCATATATGCATGGATGGAGATGACAGGAAATGAGAATCCGTTCTTTGAATATTATGACAGAGTGCTTGAGATATGCCGAGAATATGATGTTACAATGAGTCTTGGAGATGCGTGCAGACCGGGATGTATTATGGATGCATCAGATATCTCACAGATTGAAGAACTTGTTACACTTGGCGAGCTTACAAGAAGAGCATGGGAGAAGGATGTCCAGGTTATGGTTGAAGGACCAGGACATATGCCTCTTAACCAGATTAAGGCTAATATGGAGATTCAGCAGACAATATGCAAGGGAGCACCTTTCTATGTATTAGGACCTCTTGTTACTGATATAGCTCCAGGATATGATCACATTACAGCAGCAATTGGTGGAGCTATCGCAGCTACTTACGGAGCTTCATTCCTGTGCTATGTAACACCTGCAGAACATTTAAGATTACCAGATCTTAATGATGTTAAGGAAGGAATTATTGCTTCTAAGATTGCAGCACATGCGGCTGATATTGCAAAGGGCGTACCGGGTGCAATGGACTGGGATTATAAGATGGACAAGGCGAGAAAGGTTCTTGACTGGGAAGCAATGTTTGACGTTGCGATTGACCCTGAGAAGGCAAGAGCTTACAGAGCTTCATCTAAGCCTGAGAAGGAAGATACATGTTCTATGTGTGGTAATTTCTGTGCAGTAAAGAATATGAACAAGATTATGGAAGGCGAAATTGTAAGTATATTTGATGAGTAATTAAATACATATGTATGACAGGCGGGATATGCACAGTTATGTGTGTATTCCGCTTTTTCTGTGTTTTGGAGAATGCACATTTATTTGCCTTGAGATTAGATAAATGGTATAATATCATGATGCGTGATGAATATATGAAGGAGTGAAGGTTTATGGCAAAAACAGCCAGCAATAATGGTAGAAAGAATACCAGTCAAAGCAGAAAAACTAATACTCAAGGGAAAAAGACGACTGCTCAGGGGAGAAAGAAACAGACTAAGAAAAATGTCCAGACACAGGCTGACCAGTTGAAGAATGATTGTATTATTCTTTTTTCAATTGCCTGTGCAATAATAATGGTATTAAGTAATTTTAATATTGCAGGAACATTGGGAAGAGGAATTAAATGGCTTATGTTTGGCTTATTTGGAGTTATGGAATACATATTTCCTGTAATTCTTGCAGTAAGCATAATCTTTCTTATGGTAAACAGAGAACTGCTTCGTGTCGCGAGAATTAAGACAGCAGCAGGATATGGATTGTTTGTTGTATTATGTGCAATGATTCAGTGTTTATATAATAAACCGGATATTGCAGATAATGGATTAGGAAGTATATTTACATATTGTGCTGATTATAAAGCCGGGGGCGGATTTTTTGGCGGATTGCTATGCAAGGTACTTAGCCCTATAGGTTCAATTGGAACATTCGTAATACTTATGATACTTGCAATAATATGTCTGGTTATAATTACGGAGAGGTCTTTTATATCCGGGCTTAAGAAGGTTGGAAACGGCAGCCAGCGCATTATGCAGGAAGCAAGAGAGGATTATTCAGCATACAAAGAACATTCAGCAGGCAGACAGAATGACATGTCTGATGATGAATACCGCAGGTTAAGGGAAGAAGAGCGTGCTAAGGCAAGGCTTAAGAAGATTGAAAAGAAAGAAAAGCAGCTTGCGGAAAAGAAAGCAAGAGAAGAATATCTTGCCAATGCACGTATGAATAATGTTGTCCGTGGAGTAACATCTGATACTCTTATAACAGGAACGGATGAAGAACTGGCACAGGATATTGATATACATGAAATTCATGTTGATACTGAACGTAATGACCAGTATACACAGGATATCTATGAGCCTGATGAAGATGCATTTGAGCTTGCTTATGATTTCGATAGTAATGCAGGTGTAGCAGGAAATGTGGCTGATGAGCCAGTGTATGCTGACTATGAGTCTCATATGCAGCAGATACAGCCAGATGATTATATGGTTGATGATGAAGTGGCCGGAAACATGCCAGAGGATAATACTGCATCATATGATAATGATTATGTATCAGATAATGATAATATATATGAAAATGATGTGACTAATGAAGAATACAGAGAAAATAGTGTGAACCAGAATAATAGGCAGCAGGGCAGTGAACAGTTAAGTGATGAGCAGAAGACTGAAGTACAGGTCAAGCCTGTGAATAAACCTAAGAAAGCATACAAGTTCCCACCGGTAAGCTTATTAAAGAGAAATCCAGGTGCAGCGTCTGGTGGAAAGTCTGAATACAGAGTAACTGCACAGAGGTTACAGGAGACACTGCTTACTTTCGGTGTTAAAGTTACTATAACTGATATAAGCTGCGGACCTACAGTTACAAGATATGAGTTACAGCCGGAACAGGGTGTCAAGGTAAGCAAGATTGTTTCTTTATCAGATGATATCAAGCTTAATCTGGCAGCCGCCGACATAAGAATTGAAGCACCAATTCCGGGCAAGGCAGCTATAGGTATTGAAGTCCCTAATAAAGAAGCCGGAAGTGTATATTTCAGGGAACTGGTTGAGTCTAAGGAATTCAAGGAAAGCCAGTCAGCAATATCATTCGGTGTTGGTAAGGATATTGCAGGAAAGACTATTATTGCTGATATTGCTAAGATGCCTCATATGCTTATTGCAGGTGCGACTGGTTCAGGTAAATCGGTATGTATCAACACAATAATTATGAGTATTCTTTATAAGGCAAAGCCGGAGGATGTAAGACTTATAATGGTTGACCCTAAGGTTGTTGAGCTAAGTGTATATAATGGAATACCACATCTGTTATTACCGGTTGTAACTGATCCTAAGAAGGCTGCGGGGGCGCTTAACTGGGCTGTTAATGAGATGACAGACAGATATAAGAAGTTCGCGGCAATGCAGGTTCGTAATATAAAGGGATATAATGATGTTGTTGTCAAGAAGAATAAGGATGGCATAGACCCTCCAATGGAGAAGCTTCCACAGATTGTCATTATCATAGATGAGCTTGCTGACCTTATGATGGTTGCACCGGGTGAGGTCGAAGATGCAATATGCCGTCTGGCTCAGCTTGCTAGAGCGGCCGGAATACATATGGTTATAGCAACGCAGAGACCTTCTGTTAATGTAGTAACAGGACTTATCAAGGCAAATATTCCGTCTAAGATAGCATTTGCAGTATCTTCGGGAATTGATTCAAGAGTTATCATTGATATGAATGGTGCTGAGAAGCTGCTTGGAAAGGGAGATATGCTCTACTTCCCATCTAATCTTCCAAAGCCGCTGCGTGTTCAGGGCGCATTCGTATCTGATGAAGAGGTTGAAAATGTTGTATCTTTCCTTAAGGAGAATGCAGAGGAAGTATCTTATGATGAGAGTATTGCACAGGCTACTGTAAGTCAGGAGAGCATGCCTGGAAGCAGTAAAGGCGATGATGAGAGAGATTCACTTTTTGCTGATGCAGGAAGATTCGTTATTGAGAATGAAAAAGGCTCAATAGGAAGTCTGCAGAGACATTTTAAGATTGGCTTTAACAGGGCAGGACGAATTATGGACCAGCTTGCCGGTGCAAAGGTAGTAGGACCGGAGCTTGGAACTAAACCAAGAAAGGTTGAGATGACAATGGAAGAGTTTGAAACACTTCTAAAGCAGCAGTAATGTAAGTAATATATACTATAAAATAAGGAGACTAATGTATGAAGCTTTCAGAGATATTAAAAATATGTTCAGAAAATGAAACTGCAGATTTCAGGTACAGTGTTGTATGCGGCAGTACTGAGTCGCAAGTGACAGGAATTACATCTGATTCAAGAAAAATGCAGGATGGTTATGCATTTGTATGCATTAAGGGTGCTGTGAGTGATGGACATAAATATATTGACCAGATTAAGGATAAGGCATCTGTAATTGTTGTTCTTGATGGCGAGTACGAAGCTAAGGATTGCAAGGCAGCAGTTGTTAGCACGGATAACACAAGGCTTGCGCTTGCACTTATGTCGGCAGCAATATATGGCAATCCTGATAAGAAGCTGTTTACAATAGGAATAACAGGAACTAAGGGAAAAACAACAACCACTTATATGGTTAAAAATGTGCTTGAGGCATGCGGCATTAAGACTGGACTTATTGGAACAATTGAGACTATTATCGGGGATGAAGCGATTCCGGCACATAATACAACACCTGAATCAATAGAGATTCACCAGTCATTTGCAAAGATGGTAGACGCTGGCTGTAAGGCAGTTGTTATGGAGGTGTCTTCGCAGGGACTTAAGCTTGACAGAACAGCAGGTATTATGTTCGATATAGGAGTGTTTACTAATCTTGAGCCCGACCATATCGGACCTAATGAGCATGAGTCATTTGAGGATTACCTTAACTGTAAGGCAAAGTTATTCAAGCAGTGCAAGGTTGGTATCGTTAATGCTGATGATAAGCATACCAAAGATATCCTTAGGGGAGCAATATGTAAGGTTGAAAGCTATGGTATCGGAGATAATGCTGATATTAAGGCTGAAAATATTGAACTTTTACATGAACCGGGTAAAATTGGTCTTACATATGATTGTACAGGACTTGTTAATATGAAGGTTGAACTTAATCTTCCGGGTAAGTTTTCTGTATACAATTCATTATGTGCAATAGCAATTACAAGGCATTTCGATGTTGACGAAGAGGCACTTAAGGAAACTCTTAAGCATGTTAAGGTTAAGGGAAGAATTGAGCTTGTAAAGGTTTCAGATGATTTTACATTAATGATAGATTATGCTCATAATGCAATGGCTTTAGAGAGTATACTTACAACTCTTAAGGAATATCACCCTCACAGACTTGTATGCCTGTTTGGATGTGGTGGTAACCGCTCCAAGGAAAGAAGATATGAGATGGGCGAGGTTTCAGGAAAACTTGCTGACCTTACTATTATCACATCAGATAATCCAAGATTTGAAGAGCCGGAGGCAATTATAGAAGATATTAAGACTGGAATTGCTAAGACTACTGGAAAGCATGTTGATATTACAGACAGAAAAGAAGCTATTAAGTATGCGATAGAACATGGCGAACCAGGTGATATTATTGTTCTTGCGGGTAAAGGTCATGAGGATTATCAGGAGATTAAGGGTGTGAAGTATCCTATGGATGAGAGGGTGCTTATCAAAGAAGTGCTTGAAGAATTGAAGGGTAATTAATGTACGCAGATGTAATAATAGACATTTCACATGAACAGCTTGATAAGACATTCCAGTATGCAGTTCCGGATGAATTGGTGGATGTAATTGAACTGGGAATGTCAGTTGATATTCCATTTGGAGCAGGAAACAGGCAGATAACAGGGTATGTTGTAGGCTTGGGAGACAAGGCGGCATATCCTGTTGAAAAGATAAAATATATTACAGGAATTACTGAGGGAAAGGTCACTGCAGTAAGCAGAATGTTAAAGCTTGCGGCGTGGCTGAAGCACAATTATGGTTGTACCATGAATCAGGCAATTAAGACGGTTATTCCTGTAAAGGATAAGGTTAAACAGAAGGAAAAACACTCGGTTAATCTTATTATTGACGTAGCACAGGCGCAGAAGTATCTTGATACATTTGCAAAGAAAAATGCAAAAGCAAGATACAGATTGTTAGAGGCACTGATTAAGGAACCTGTAATAGATGAAAGTATTATTAAATCCAAGCTTAATATCACGGCACAGACGGTCAAGGCGTTTGAAGATATGGGGATTGCCGAAGTCAGGTCAGAAGATATGTATAGGAATCCTGTAAGAAATGTTTTGGGAGAAAGAAAGCATATCGAACTTAACAAGCAGCAAAAAAAAGCTGTGGATACAATAATAGCTGACTATGATAATGGTGATTATAAGACATATCTGCTTCATGGTGTTACAGGGAGCGGAAAGACTGAGGTGTATCTTGAGACAATTGAGCATGTCCTTAATCATGGAAGACAGGCAATTGTGCTTATACCGGAGATTGCACTTACATTTCAGACTGTGCAGAGGTTTTACCACAGATTCGGGGATAAGGTATCTATTATGAATTCCCGTATGTCAAAGGGAGAGCGGTATGACCAGTTTCTGCGGGCACAGAGAGGTGATATAAGTGTAATGATAGGACCGCGTTCGGCGTTGTTCACACCATTTTCAAATATAGGCCTTATAGTAATAGATGAAGAGCATGAAGGAGCTTATAAGTCAGAGACTGTTCCAAGATATCATGCAAGAGAGGTTGCATGCCATATTGCAAAGGAAGCAGGTGCTTCAGTGATACTTGGTTCTGCGACTCCTTCAATGGAAAGCTACTATGCGGCAATGAATGGACATATACAGCTTATTACACTTGACAGCCGGGCGGGAAGCGGAGGGCTTCCAGCAGTTGACATTGTTGATCTGAGAGAAGAATTAAGGCTTGGAAACAGGACGATATTCAGCAACAGGTTAAGAGAACTGATGAGTGACAGACTTGCAAAGCATGAGCAGATAATGCTTTTCCTTAATAAGAGAGGCGTGGCTGGCTTTATATCATGCCGTTCATGCGGAAAGGTTATGAAATGCCCGCACTGTGATGTTTCACTTACGGAGCATGCTGATGGAAGGCTGATGTGTCATTACTGCGGATATACAACACCTAAGATAACTGTATGTCCTTCATGCGGTTCAAGATATGTTTCGGGCTTCAGGGCAGGAACAGAAGGTGTTGAAGCACAGGTTAAGAAAACATTTCCACAGGCGAGAGTGCTAAGAATGGATATGGACACTACAAGAGGCAAGGATGGACATGAAAAGATTCTGTCGGAATTCGCCAATGGTAATGCGGATATTCTTATTGGAACTCAGATGATTGTTAAAGGACATGATTTTCCAAATGTAACGCTTATGGGAGTGCTTGCGGCAGACATGTCACTTTATTCCAGTGATTACAGGGCTTCTGAGAGAACTTTCCAGCTTCTTACACAGGCGGCTGGAAGGGCAGGAAGAGCAGAAAAAAGCGGCAATGTAGTTATACAGACTTATACGCCGGAGCATTTTAGTATTGTTAGTGCGGCTAATCAGGATTATAATGCTTTCTATGAGCAGGAAATTGCTTACAGAAAGCTGTGTGGATATCCGCCGGCGGATAATCTTATGAAGATTATGTTATCTTCACCAGATGAGATGTTATTGACAAAGAGTGCAGCGTGGGTTAAAGCATTTGTGGATAACAACTGTAAGTATAAAGGACTTATGTGTATAGGTCCGGCAGATGCACCTATATATAGGATTAAAGATGTGTATAGTAAGATAATCTATGTAAAACATAAAGACAGGGAAGTTCTTAACAGTATACATGAAAAGCTTGATGTTAATATTGTTGGAAATCAGGCTTTTAAGAATATTAATGTACAATACGATATTAATGGATGATTGCGAGGAGGAATATATGGCAATAAGAAATATTAGAACACTTGGAGATGATATACTAAGAGCCAAGGCAAAAGAGATTACAGAGATGACACCAAGAATTGAAGAGCTTATTGATGATATGTTTGATACAATGTATGAGGCTAACGGTGTAGGTCTTGCAGCACCTCAGGTTGGAATCAGAAAGAGACTTGTTGTTATTGACTGTGGAGATGATCCTATTGTTCTTATCAATCCTGTTGTATTAGAGACAAGCGGAAGTCAGACAGGACTTGAAGGATGCCTAAGTGTACCTGGAAAGACAGGTGAGGTTACAAGACCTAATTATGCCAAGGTTAAGGCTCTTAATGAGAATATGGAAGAGATTATAGTAGAAGGAGAGGAGCTTCTTGCAAGATGCCTTCTTCATGAGATTGATCATCTTGATGGTATAATGTATGTTGATAAGGTAGAAGGAGAACTTCTATCTACAGATGATGTTGAAGAATAATTAATGAAAAGGGGAACAGAATGCGAGTAGTATTTATGGGTACACCCGATTTTGCTGTAGGGACACTTAAAGCAATAATCGAAGCAGGACATGATGTGGCAGCAGTTGTTACACAGCCTGATAAGCCAAAGGGAAGAAGTAAGTCACTTGTTTTCTCACCGGTTAAGGAGGAAGCTGTGGCACACGGAATCACAGTTTTGCAGCCGGAGAGAGCAAGAGATGAAGCATTTGTAGAAGAATTAAGAACATATAATGCAGATGTAATCGTTGTTGTTGCATTTGGACAGATATTGCCGGCAAGTATTATTAATATGCCAAAATTTGGCTGTATCAATGTTCATGCCTCACTTCTTCCTAAGTACAGAGGTGCATCACCAATCCAGTGGGCAGTTATTGATGGCTGTGAGTATTCAGGTGTTACAACAATGAAGATGGATGAAGGTCTTGATACCGGAGATATCCTGATGGTTGAGAAGGTGAAGCTTGATGCTAAAGAGACGGGTGGAAGCCTTTTTGACAGATTAAGTGATGTCGGTGCGCAGCTTTTGGTAAAGACACTTGAAGGACTTGAAGCAGGAACTATTACTCCTGTTAAGCAGGATGATTCAGAAAGCACTTATGTTAAGATGCTTCATAAGTCATTCGGTAAGATGGATTTCAATAAGAGTGCAGCTGAACTTGAGAGACTTATAAGAGGACTTAATCCATGGCCTAGCGCATTTACTTATATAGATGGTAAGATGTTAAAGATATGGGATGCGGATGTTGCAGATAATATCAGTGAAGTACAGACAGACGAAGTTAATCCGGGACAGGTTGTCACTGTAGGAAAGAACACATTTACAATAGCCTGTGGACAAGGGTACTTAGTTGTTAATGAGGTTCAGTTAGAAGGCAAGAAGAGAATGGACAGCGGTTCGTTCTTAAGAGGCAGCCAGTTAGAAGCAGGTGTAATGTTAGGAGAATAAGCAGAACCTTAAATGGTTCAGAAAAGAGGTATTATGGTAGCTTTATATGGTTATTATGGATATGGATATTACTATGATCCAATGTACATTCTGATAATAATATCATGCGTTATTGCACTGATAGCACAGGTAAAGGTAAAAAGCACATTTAACAGGTATTCCAAGGTGTCATCTTCAAAAGGAATGACAGGCGCAATGGTTGCAGAGCAGCTTTTAAGAAGCCAGGGAATATATGATGTATCTATTCAGAGAGTATCAGGAAGCCTGACAGATAATTATAACCCAAGAAATAAGACACTTAACCTGTCAGATTCTGTATATAATTCAACATCTGTTGCGGCTATCGGAGTAGCAGCCCATGAAACAGGACATGCCATACAGCATGCTTATGGATATGGTCCATTAAGTTTCAGGACAGCGTTGTTTCCGTTAGCCAGCGTTGGTTCACAGGTATCATGGATACTTATTGTGCTTGGACTTATATTTGGCTCAACTAATATACTTATAGATATTGGTATTCTTATGTTCAGTCTGGCAGTACTTTTCCAGCTTGTAACATTACCGGTTGAGTTTAATGCTTCGGCAAGAGCATTACAGCTTCTTGAATCAGAAGGATTCCTATATGGAGATGAGAACAGACAGGCAAGAAAAGTGCTTTCAGCAGCGGCCATGACATATGTTGCGGCAGCAGCCACAGCAATTTTACAGCTTTTAAGACTGATTTATTTATTTGGAGGAAGACGCCGTGACTGATTCGGTGAATTTAAGGGCAGTTGTACTGGATATACTTATGGAAATCAATGAGAAGGGTGAATTTTCACACCTTCTCATTAATAATGCACTGACAAAGTACCAGTATCTTGATAAGAATAAGAGAGCATTTATAAGCAGATTATCACTAGGAACGATTGAGAACAGAATTGAACTTGACTATATAATAGACCAGTTTTCAAAGACTCCTGTAAGAAAGATGAAACCACTTATAAGAAATATATGTGAAATGTCTGTATACCAGATAATATATATGGATAATATTCCGGATTCAGCAGTGTGCAATGAGGCTGTAAAGCTGGCTGCAAAACGTGGATTCACAGGACTTAAGGGCTTTGTGAACGGAGTCTTAAGAAACATTGCAAGAAATAAAGACAATATTACATATCCTGACAGTAATAAGGATATTGAACAGTACCTTTCTGTAAAATACTCAATGCCATTATGGATAGTTAAAATGTGGCATAGTCAGCTAGGTATTGATAAGACTGAGAAAATTCTTGCAGGCTTTAAGCAGGAAAAAAAGACTTATGTAAGATGTAATACAGCAAAGGCACCGGTTGAAGAGATAAAGAGGATTCTTTCACAGGAAAATGTATCTGTGGCAGATGTTGAAGGTATACCATATGCTTTAGAGATTAAGGACTATGATTATATAGCCGGTCTTAAGAGTTTCAGGGATGGTCTGTACCAGATACAGGATATAAGCTCCATGACAGCAGGATATATGACTGGATTTAAGGCTGGGGACACAGTAATTGATGTGTGTGCAGCACCAGGAGGCAAGAGTGTTAATGCTGCAATAAGTGTTGGCACTGATGGTAAAGTATATTCAAGGGATGTATCAGATTATAAGGCAGGACTTATTGAAGAAAATATATCAAGGCTAGGACTTAATAATATAGAAGTTCAGGTAAAAGATGCACTCGTAATGGATGAATCTATGAGAGAGAAGGCAGATGTTGTTATAGCAGACCTTCCATGCTCAGGACTCGGCGTTATGGGAAGAAAGCCTGATATCAGATATAATATAACAGAGGACAAGCTGATTTCATTAAAAGAGCTTCAGCAGAGCATACTTTCTGTAGTACAGGCATATGTTAAGCAGGGTGGTATAATGATGTACAGTACATGTACAATTAATTCAGAAGAGAATGAAGCCAATGCTGACTGGTTATGTAAAGAATATGGCTTTAAGAAGATAGAATACAGACAGATTCTGCCGGGAAAGAATGGCGGAACAGATGGGTTCTTTGTTGCAAAACTTAGGAGAGAATAGACATGACAGATATTAAGTCACTTAATTATGACGAACTTGTAACATATATGGCTGGACTTGGTGAAAAGAAGTTCAGGGCTTCGCAGCTATATCAGTGGATGCATGAAAAGCTGGCAGACAGCTTTGATGAATGTACCAACATTTCTAATGCATTAAGACAGAAGTTAAAGGAAACATCAGAATATGTATGCTTAGAGCCTGTCAGGGTACAGCATTCAAAGCTTGACGGGACAGAAAAATATCTGTTCAGATTATCGGATGGTAATTATGTTGAAAGTGTACTCATGAAATATCATCATGGTAATTCAGTATGTATATCTTCACAGGTTGGATGCCGTATGGGATGCCGTTTCTGTGCATCTACACTTAACGGCAAAGTCAGGGATTTAAGACCATCTGAAATGCTTGACCAGATATACAGAATACAGAAGATTACAGGGGAGCGAGTAAGCAATGTTGTAGTTATGGGTTCTGGAGAGCCAATGGATAACTATGATAATATTATTAAGTTTATAGAACTTATCAATGATGAGAGAGGTCTTAATATAAGCCAGCGAAATATTACTGTATCCTCATGTGGAATAGTACCTAAGCTAAAGGAACTTGCTGACCTTAAGTTACAGATTACACTTGCTATTTCACTTCATGCTCCTAATGATGAACTAAGAAAGACAATGATGCCTATAGCAAATAAGTATTCAATTGAGGAGATAATGGATGTATGCAGGTATTACATAGAATGTACAGGCAGAAGAATCTCATTTGAATACAGCCTTGTTAAAGGCGTCAATGATTCAATGGAATGTGCAAAGCAGTTGATTGAACTTGTTAAGGGCATGAACTGCCACGTTAATCTTATACCTGTTAATCCTATCAAGGAGCGTGATTATAAGCAGACAGGTAAGGATGAAGTGTACGCATTTAAAAATAAACTTGAAAAGAACGGAATAAATGTTACAATTAGAAGGGAAATGGGCAGAGATATTGATGGTGCCTGTGGACAGTTAAGGAATAAGTATATGGAGGATGTTGATGAAAGCAACGGCGATTACTGATATAGGCAAGACGCGTGCCGTTAATCAGGATTATATATATACATCTGTTGACAGGGTTGGATGCCTGCCTAATCTGTTTATTGTAGCAGATGGAATGGGCGGTCATAAAGCTGGTGATATAGCTTCACGTTTTACAGTTGAAACTATTAAAACTCTTATTGAACAGTCACAGGGAAAAGATGCGATATCCATTATTAATGATTCGGTTAAGATGGTTAATGGTCTGCTTTTACAGAAGGCATCTGAATCAGAGGATTACTATGGTATGGGAACAACGCTTGTTATCGCAACCATATTTGATAATGTATTAAGAGTTGCTAATGTAGGAGACAGCAGATTATATGTAATAGATGACAATGACATAACTCAGATAACAAGAGATCATTCACTTGTTGAAGAGATGGTTCTTGCAGGACAGTTAAGTAAAAGCGAGGCAAGAACACATGCCAGAAAGAATGTCATAACAAGGGCAATCGGAGTAGAGGAACAAGTCGAACCAGAGATGTTTTCAATTGATCTTAAAGAAAACAGTAAGGTTCTTATGTGTTCTGATGGTCTTACTAATATGCTTGAAGATGCAGAGATATTAAGCATTGTAAGGAACAATGCCGATATAGAAGATGCAGCGAGAATGCTTATTGACAGAGCGAATGAGAATGGCGGTAAGGATAATATTTCAGTTATAATTGTAGAACTGTAAGTGAAAGGGATAGGTTATGTTAAGAAAAGGAATGTTTTTAGCTGACAGATACGAGATAATCGAGCAGATTGGCACAGGCGGAATGTCAGATGTTTACAAAGCAAAGTGCCATAAACTCAACAGATATGTTGCTATTAAGGTAATGAAGTCTGAGTTTAGTGAAGACAAGACATTTGTATCTAAGTTCAGGGCAGAGGCACAGTCTGTAGCAGGATTTACACATCCTAATGTAGTTAATGTATATGATGTCGGTGATGAGAACGGAGTATATTACATTGTAATGGAGCTTGTAGAGGGTATAACTCTTAAGAAATACATAGAAAAGCGTGGCAAAATACCTTTTAAGGAAGCTGTAAGCATTGCAATTCAGGTTGCTAACGGACTTGATGCAGCACATAAGCATAATATTGTCCACAGGGATATTAAGCCACAGAACATTATTATATCTAAGGAAGGCAAGGTCAAGGTAACAGACTTTGGAATTGCCAAGGTTGCTTCATCAAGTACAATTAATTCGTCATCAACAATGGGTTCGGTTCATTATATTTCACCTGAACAGGCAAGAGGCGGATATTCTGATGCGAGAAGTGATATATACTCTCTTGGTATAACAATATTTGAGATGCTGACAGGTACAGTACCGTTTGATGGTGACTCTACAGTTGCAGTAGCAGTACAGCATATTCAGGATGAGATACCTGCACCATCTACGGTTGCAGCGGATATACCATTAAGTATAGACAGAATTGTTATTAAATGTACACAGAAGAAACCGGACAGAAGATATCAGACAGCAGCAGAACTTATAACAGATCTTAAAAAAGCTCTTGTAATGCCAGATGAAGATTTTGTTAAGATGGCTCCGGTTTATGCAGCAGCAGGAGTGGCAGCTACAGCTTCATCTGATACAGAAGAAGTTAATGCTGGTGAGAATGATGATGCATTATCAGATGATGATATTTTTCTGGAAGATGATGAAAATGAAGATTCAGATAATGAATTACAGGAAGACGATGAGGATGTAGATATTGATGATGAGGATAATGACAAGCTGGATTTAATTATGAAAATAATTGGAATAGGAATAGCTGTTATTATACTTATTGTTACAATATTTGTTATTGTTAAGCTTGTTGGAAGCACTAAGTCACCTAAGAATGAAAATACAGAAACTGTATCAACTACAGAAGAGACGGTATCAACAGCAAATGCCAAGGATACAGTTACAGTTCCTAAGGTTGAGGGTATGACTAAGGATGAAGCTGTTAAGGCACTTAATGATGTCGGACTTGGATATAAGCAGGTTGTACAGAGCTCTAAGACAGTGGCTAAGGATACTGTAATTTCACAGGGAACTAAGGCAGGTGCCAAGGTGGCTAAGAATACACAGATTATTCTTACTATAAGCGGTGGAGAAGAAGTTGTTAATACAACAGTTCCATCTGTTACAGGGGAATCAGAATCTGACGCAAGAGAAAAACTGGAATCAGCAGGATTTAAGGTTTCGGTTGATTATGATTACAGCAGCACTGTTGATGAAGGCAAAGTAATTAAGGCTTCTCCATCAGGAAGTGTGGCACAGGGAACAACAGTTACAATTACAGTAAGCCGTGGAAAGCAGATTAAGAATGTTACAATGGCTAATCTTGTAGGAAAGACTGAGTCAGAAGCAAGACAGTGGCTTGAAAATAACGGACTTAAGGTTAATGCTTCTTATACAACATCAAGTGGAACATATGGCTATGTAGTTTCAAGTGATTACTCAGAAGGAACTTCAGTTCCAGAGGGAACAACAGTTACAATTACGGTAAGTCATAAGCAGGAAGAAGTAAAGAAAACAGTAACAATGATTAACTTGGTTGGCAAGACTGAACAGGATGCTATTAAATGGATAAAAGATAATGGCCTTAATTATACAACTAAGAATGATACAACTGTATCAGAGGATAAAGTTGGTCTGGTAACAGCGTGTGATAAGAGCTCTGGAAGTACAGTGAATGAGGGAACTACGATTACAATTACAGTTGGTGCTAAGTCAGATGCAGCACAGAATTAATCAGGTATAATTATTTATATGCAGGGAAAGATAATTAAGGGTATCGCTGGTTTCTACTATATACATGTAGAAACCAGCGGTATTTATGAATGTAAGGCAAAAGGGATATTCAGAAACCGACACATTAAACCACTGGTTGGTGATAATGTGGAGATAGAAGTTATTGATAAGGATAATTTCAAAGGAAATGTGGTGGACATCCTTCCAAGAAAGAACGAACTTATAAGACCGGCTTCTGCTAATATTGACCAGGCAATGGTTATATTTGCAGTAAAGACGCCAGAACCTAATTTTAATCTGCTTGATAAATTCATTCTTATGATGAATTATCAGGATGTTCCTACCGTTGTATGCTTTAATAAGGAAGAACTGGCGGATGATGAATATAAGAATGAATTAAAGAAGAAATACGAAGGCTGTGGCTGTGAGTGCATATTCATAAGTGCAAAGAATAATATTGGCATTGACAGGGTAATGGAAGTGCTGAAAGGAAAGACTACAGTGCTTGCAGGTCCATCAGGAGTTGGAAAGTCGACACTTACCAATCTGCTTATACCGGACATGGAAGAGCAGGGAGAAGTCAGCCAGACAGGAGAAGTAAGCAGGATAGGCCGAGGAAGGCATACTACAAGACATTCCGAGATATACAATGTATGTAAGCAAACATATATATGTGATACTCCGGGATTTACGTCACTTAATCTTCCAGATGTTGAGAAAGAAGATTTAAGATTTTACTTTGAGGAGTTTGTACCATTCGAAGGAAAGTGCAGATTCAATGGCTGTATGCATGTAAGCGAACCTGGATGTGCGGTAAAACAGGCAGTTGAAGACGGAATTATCAATTATGACAGATATAAGTCATATACAGATATATTTGAAGAAATAAAGAACAAGAAGAAGTACTAGAAGTACTTGCAAACAGAAAGGTTGTTAATTATGAGTGGTTTAAAGAAAATTTTGTCACCATCAATATTATCGGCAGACTTCAAGAAATTAGGAGAAGAGCTTGAAACAATTGATAAGGCAGGAGCTGAATATGTTCATGTAGATGTTATGGATGGACTTTTTGTAAAGAGTATTTCATTCGGAATGCCGGTTATTAAGTCAGCAAGAAGTGCGACTGACAAGGTTTTTGATGTACATCTTATGATTGAAGAGCCTATAAGATATATAGAAGACTTTGTTAAGGCAGGCGCTGATATAATTACAGTACATGTTGAAGCGTGTAAGGATGTTGTTGCTACATTAGAAAAGATTAAGGAATGTGGTGTAAAAGCAGCTATAACACTTAATCCTCCGACACCGGTATCAGCAATTGAGCCTTATCTTGATAAGGTAGATATGGTTCTTGTAATGAGCGTTAATCCGGGATTCGGGGGACAGAAGTTTATACCGGAATCACTTGATAAAGTAAAAGAAATAAGAAGTTTATTAGATGCTAAAGGACTTGATACAGATATTGAGATTGATGGTGGCGTGAATGCCGGAAATCTTGCATCAGTTCTTGAGGCAGGTGCTAATGTAATAGTAGCAGGTTCAGCAATCTTTTCTGGAGATGTAGCTGATAATGTTAAGAAGTTTAAAGAAATAATGGGCGCGTGGTAAAACCACACGCCCATTAATATTATACATTGAATCTGAAAAGGATTACATCACCATCTTTAACGACATATTCTTTTCCTTCCATTCTTACAAGACCTTTCTCTTTGGCTCCATTATATGAACCACAGTCAAGTAAATCCTGATAGTAAACAACTTCTGCTTTAATAAAGCCTCTTTCGAAATCACTGTGAATCTTTCCGGCAGCCTGAGGAGCTTTGGTTCCCTTAGTGATTGTCCATGCTCTGGTTTCGGTCTCGCCTGCTGTTAAGTAGCTGATGAGACCAAGAATACGGTAGCTTGCTGCAATAAGCTTATCAAGACCTGATGAACTTATACCAAGATCTTCAAGGAACATCTTCTTCTCATCATCATCTAATTCTGAGATTTCCTGTTCAATCTGTGCGCAGATAACGAATACTTCACAGTTATCCTTCTTAGAGTATTCTCTTACTCTTGCAACATATTCATTGTCAGCACCATCATTGGCAAGGTCGTCCTCTGATACGTTAGCTGCAAAGATTACAGGTTTAGCGGTAAGAAGGTTGTATTCCTTTAAAAATGCTTCTTCATCTTCGTCCTGACATTCAAAATTCTTAGCTAAATTACCTTCTTCAAGGAAAGCCTTAAGTCTTTCGAGAAGGTCACATTCTTTAGCAATATCTTTATTGTTATAAGAAGCACGCTTCTGCTTAGCGAGTCTTCTGTCTAATACTTCAATATCTGAGAATATAAGCTCAAGATTGATAGTTTCAATATCTCTTATTGGGTCAATAGAACCATCAACATGAACGATGTTAGAATCTTCAAAACATCTTACAACATGAACGATAGCATCAACCTCACGGATGTTGGCAAGGAACTGGTTTCCAAGACCTTCACCCTTAGATGCACCTTTAACAAGACCTGCAATATCTACGAATTCAATAACAGCAGGTGTTATCTTTGCTGAATTATATAAAGCGGCAAGCTTGTCAAGTCTGTCATCCGGAACTGCAACAACACCGACATTAGGGTCAATTGTACAGAAAGGATAGTTAGCTGACTCTGCTCCTGCCTTAGTAAGTGAATTAAAAAGGGTACTTTTGCCGACATTAGGCAGACCCACGATACCAAGCTTCATAATAGAATCTCCTCATTAATTATTCTTATGATTATTCGTTCCAGAGTTCTTAAAATGTAAAAAAGAATCCAGTACAAAATCATATTATACAAAAATTTTTCTTTAAAAACAACATATAATTTACCTATTAAAATAATTTATATAAAAGTATAAGAATATATCTATATATTGTGCTGAAAATGATGACAAAACACTATATAAGCAATCAAAACATAAAATGGAGAAAAAGACTGTTATTAACTGCCTTCTGACATTAAATAAACTAAAAAAAGGACTTGTTTTTTAAACACTTTAAGTATAAAATTGACACTAAAGTGGTGGAAAGTGGAGCTTAATGGTAGAAAGTGGGGTGCGATAGTTATGTTGATGGGCGAATACAACCATACAATAGATGCTAAAGGCAGACTAATCGTACCGGCTAAATTCCGTGAGGTTCTGGGAGATGAATTCGTGGTTACCAAAGGTCTTGATAACTGCCTGTTTGTTTACCCGAATGATGAATGGCAGAAATTTGAAGAAAAGTTACAGACATTACCACTTACCAATAAGAATGCAAGACAGTTTACAAGATTCTTTCTTGCAGGTGCAGCAAGCGTAGAAGTGGATAAGCAGGGCAGAATACTTCTTCCATCAGTATTACGCGAGTTTGCAGGCTTGGAAAAAGATGTAGTTTTAGTGGGCGTTGCAAGCAGAATTGAAATCTGGAGCAAAGACCGCTGGCTGCAGAGTATCAGTACCTATGATGATGATATGGATGAAGTAGCAGCGAATATGGAGAGTCTTGGATTTTCTATATAATATGCAGACATGAGGTTTATTATGGAATTTAAACACAAATCAGTTCTTTTGGAAGAAACAATTGACAATCTGAATATTAAACCTGATGGAATCTATGTAGATGGAACACTTGGCGGTGCAGGACATTCATATCAGATAGCGAAAAGACTTACAGGTGGTGGCAGACTTATAGGTATAGATCAGGACGCGGACGCAATTGCGGCAGCGACAGAAAGACTTAAAGAATTCGAAGAACGGGTAACAATAGTAAGAAATAATTATTGCAATATGGACAAGGTTCTTGATGAACTTGGAATTGATAAAGTAGATGGGATACTTCTTGACATAGGAGTTTCATCGTATCAGTTAGATACAGCAAGCAGAGGATTTACTTATAATGTAGATACTGCTCTTGATATGAGAATGGATCAGAGACAGGAGATGACAGCAAAGGATCTTGTTAATACATATAGTGAGATGGAGCTTTTCAGAATCATAAGGGATTATGGAGAGGACAGATTTGCCAAGAATATTGCTAAACATATAGTTGCGGCAAGAAAAGAAAAGCCGATAGAAACAACATTTGAACTAAATGAGATTATAAAGGCTTCTATTCCGGCAAAGGTGAGGGCGACAGGAGGTCATCCATCCAAGAGAACATACCAGGCTATAAGAATTGAACTTAACAGGGAATTAGATGTCTTAGAGAATTCAATTGATATGATGATAGACAGGCTTAATCCACAGGGACGTTTATGTATCATAACATTCCATTCACTAGAGGACAGAATAGTTAAGGCAAGATTTAGAAACAATGAGAATCCATGTACATGTCCACCGGATTTCCCAGTATGTGTATGCGGAAAGAAATCAAAAGGAAAGGTTATAACAAGAAAACCTATAGTTCCCGGAGATGAAGAACTGAACGAGAATCAGCGGTCTAAAAGCTCTAAACTGAGGGTGTTTGAAAGAATATAAAACATTTATGGAGGGGAAAGTTTTGGAGAAGAGAAGAAATGTTGTAAATCACAGGACAACTGAATATCAGTATGGAAGTGCAGTAAGAAAGCTGCAGTCTGTTCCAGAAATACATACTTATGAGCATGAAAGAAGAATTGAGGAGCAGGAGCAGGAGAGAAGACAAAGAAGAAGAGAGATAAGAAGAAATAACAGGGTTAACCTTGTGTATACTACAGTGCTTGCTATCTGTGCAACAGCAGTATTTGCAATATGCTACCAGTATCTTAATCTCCAGTCAGATATTAAGACTAACAGTACTGCTGTAGTTGAGCTTCAGAATCAGCTTAATTCACTTAAGGCAGAGAATAACAGCCATGAATCAGAGATTAATGCAGGCATTGATTATAACGCAATATATGATACAGCTGTCAATGAACTTGGTATGGTATATCCAAGCAGAAGCCAGGTAATCGGTTATGATTCAAAGGAAAGTGAATATGTAAAGCAGTATAAGGATATCTCAAAATAACTAAAATGTGTGGCAGTGCGATATAAAGGATTGATAAATTTATGGACAATACCAGTGAAGCAAGAAGAAAGAAAATAATGCGCAGGAAACGCGCAATGCTTAAGAGGACACACAGAAGAATTAATGTTACATTTATAATAGTATTTGTATTATTACTTGTACTTGGTGTAAGGATATTTATGATTAACTATACACATGGGGAGGAATATTCCCAGGCGGTGCTTAATCATCAGACATATACATCAACTACAATTCCTTATATGCGTGGTAATATTACTGCAAGTGACGGAACAGTTCTGGCATATAGTGAGAAGGTGTATAATCTGATACTTGATGTAAAGAGTGTGACATCAGAGGACGGAAAATATCTTAATAATACAATAGATGCATTAGTAAAATGTTTTGGTCTTGATAAAGATAATATTAAAAAAATAATTAACGATAATCCTTCAAGCCAGTATCAGAAGCTGCTTAAGGAACTGACATCAGATGAGATAGCTGAATTTAATGAGCTTAAGGCACAGAAGAACAGCAATATATATGGTGTATGGTTTGAGGAAAGCTATGTGAGAAAATATCCGTTCAGTACTCTTGCATGCGATGCTATAGGTTTTGCATCCAATGTCAATGGTGGTGAGCTTGGTCTTGAAAGCCAGTATGACGATGAGCTTTCAGGAACAGACGGAGTTTCATACAGCTATGTTGATGAAGATCTTAATGCAGTAGAAACGACAAAGGCAGCAGTTAACGGTAATAATATTATTACAACAATTGATTATAATGTGCAGTCCATAATAGAGAAATATATGGTTGCATATAATCAGGAAAAACCATCTAAGAATACAGCTATTGTTGTTATGAATCCTAAGAATGGTGAGATTCTTGGAATGGCAAGCTATCCACAGTTTGACCTTAATAATCCCAGAAATCTTGCAAATGTATATTCTGAGGAACAGCTTGCATCAATGTCAGATACAGATGTAACCAATGCATTGTATCAGTTATGGACTAATTATTGTGTATCAGAGTCATATGAGCCGGGTTCAACTTATAAGCCATTTACTATTGCAGCAGGTCTTGAAGAAGGCGTTGTGCATGATGGAGATACTTATGAATGTAAGGGATATGAGTATGTTGGTCCTGATATGATTAAGTGCCACTCATATTCAACAATAGGAAGCCATGGTGTGCTTACATTGTCGCAGGCATTGGAAAATTCATGTAATCCTTACATGATTAATATTGCAATAAAACTTGGCAATGTCAGATTTGCACAGTATGAGAAAATGTTTGGATTTGGTGCAAAGACTGGTGTAGACCTTCCTGGTGAAGCTACAGGTATTATGTATGATGAGAATAAGATAACTACAATAGATGCTGCAACTAATTCATTTGGACAGAATGTTAATGTTAATATGGTACAGATGCTGTCAGCGTACAGTTCTCTTATTAATGATGGCAAGTATTATCAGCCACATATTGTTAAGAGAATAGAATCAGCTAATGGGGAAGTTGTTAAAGAAAATTCACCGGTTCTTGTAAGGCAGACAGTAACTGCTTCAACATCAAAGTATCTTAGGAAATATCTGGAAAATACAGTAGAATTAGGAACAGCACATAAGGCGTATATAGAGGGGTATTCTATTGCGGGAAAGACTGGTACTGCACAGAAAATCCCAAGAGCTGACCTTAAGTGGGTTATCTCATTTATAGGGCATGCTCCGGCAGATGATCCTAAATTTGCAATATACATTGTTCTTGATGAACCGGATGGAACGACTGGTACATCGGGAAGTACATCAGATGCACTTATACTTGCAAAAGACATTATGACGGAGCTGCTGCCTTATATGAATGTGTATAAGGATACAGACGAGCCATATGTTGATCCGGGAAATGCACCGGAGGAATCAGGAGTTTCAGATGTCCCTGTTTCGGAACCGGCTACAACAGGCAGTAACTAAAATTATGTAATAATAAGTAGAATAACCCTGCTTTGCTTCTCATAAAATGTAGAAGACTAAAGCGGGGTTATTTGTCAATGAAGGATAATGGCACATTTGGCTGGCTCAGTACCAGTCATAGAAAAAAACTTGTGTTAATGATAGCTGCAATCCTTATGGTTTGTATTCTTGAATGCGTAAGGCTTGGCGTTATTATGACGGTAAAGTCAGAGTATTATATGCAAAAGGCTGATGAGCTTCATCAGAGGGAGAGGAGAATTAAGGCAAAGAGAGGAAGGATTCTTGACAGAAATGGCGAAATACTTGCAGCTAATGAAGTGGTATGTACAGTTTCTGTAATACATAGTCAGATAGAGGACGAAGATAAGGTTATAAAAGTGCTTGCAGGTGAACTTGATATGGACGTAGAGGAAGTGACTAAGAAAGTTAAGAAAGTATCCTCTATGGAATATATTAAGACAAATGTGGCAAAGGATATCGGAGATGCAATAAGGGAATATGACCTGCCGGGTGTTAAGATTGACGAGGATTATAAGCGGGTATATCCGTATAATGAACTGGCTTCAAAAGTGCTTGGCTTTACTGGTGCTGATAATCAGGGAATACTTGGACTGGAAGCTAAATATGACACATATCTGTCAGGTACTAACGGTCAGATTCTTACACTGTCAGATGCAGGGGGGATTGAGATAAAGGGCAGCCGGGAAGATCGTATTCTGCCAGTTGACGGACAGGATCTGTATACAACGCTTGATGTTAATATACAGAAATATGCAACCCAGCTTGCATGGGAGACTATGGTGAAGAAAGAGGCAAAACAGGTAAGTATTATTGTGATGCGTCCTGATAATGGCGAGATACTTGCTATGGCAAATGTTCCGGAATACAATCTTAATTCTCCGTATGAGCTTAATTATGAGCCTGATGAGGAAGAGGCGCAGAAGGATAAGATGGATCTTCTTAATAATATGTGGCGGAATTTCTGCATAAATGATACATATGAACCGGGCTCAATATTTAAGACAGTTACTGCAACAGCAGCACTTGAGACAGGCGTGGTGGGTTTAAATGATTCTTTCACATGTTCAGGTGCAACGGTTGTTTCTGACAGAAGAATAAGATGTCACAAAACAACAGGACATGGAACACAGGATTTTACACATACAGTGTATAATTCGTGTAATCCGGCATTTGTTGAATGGGGCAGAAGAGTCGGTACTGATAATATGTATCTGTACATGGGTAAGCTTGGACTTCTTGCAAAGACAGGAATAGATCTGTCAGGAGAGGCAGGAACGATTATTCATAAGCAGGAAAATGTAGGTGCGGTTGAGCTTGCCACAATGTCATTCGGACAGTCTTTCCAGATAACACCCGTTCAGATGTTAAGGGCTGTTTCGGCGATTGTAAATGGTGGAAGACTTGTTACACCACATTTTGGCTTATACACAGGTTCATCAGATGGTTCAGTGGTAAATGAGTTTGCATATTCAACACAGGATGAGGCAATATCATCCCAAACGAGTGAAACGATGAAAAAGATTCTTGAGGGTGTGGTGTCAGAAGGCGGAGGAACGAAAGCATATATTGACGGCTATTCGATAGGAGGAAAAACGGCAACATCACAGAAGCTGCCAAGAGGCTCAGGAAAATATATTTCATCATTCATAGGATTTGCTCCGGCTGATAATCCACAGGTTATAGCGATGTGCTTAATTGATGAACCAACAGGTGTATATTATGGTGGAACAATTGCTGCTCCTGTTGTTAAGACACTGTATGAAAATATATTGCCGTATATTGGTATAGAAAGGTCAGTTCAACTTGAAAAAAACGATGATTGATAGTAATATATTTTTGTATACATTTTGTATGAAAGGAAGTAAACGACGATGGATTTAAAGAATAAGACAGTAATGGTCGTGGGAACAGGTATAAGTGGTATTGGAGCCGTAGACCTTTTGAATAAAGTTGGTGCTGACTGCATACTGTATGATGGCAATGAAAAGCTTGACAGACAGAAGGTGCAGGAGAAGTTAGGAGATAACAAGGCAGAGATTATCATCGGAGCATTTGATGAGTCACTTCTTCCGAAGATTGATCTGCTTGTAATAAGTCCGGGTGTTCCTATTGACAGTCCGATAGTGCTTACATTTAAGAATGCCGGTATCCCTGTATGGGGCGAGATTGAGCTTGCATATAATTATGATAAGGGTAAGGTTATTGCAATTACAGGAACTAACGGAAAGACAACAACTACAGCACTTGTTGGACAGATAATTGCTGCATATAATGAGAAAACATTTGTCGTTGGTAATATAGGCAATTCATATACAGGTGAAGTGTTAAAGACAAGTGAGGACTCATATACAGTTGCTGAGATAAGCAGCTTCCAGTTAGAGACAGTACATGAATTCCATCCGATTGTATCTGCAATTCTTAATATTACACCTGACCATCTTAACAGACACCATACAATGGAATGCTATGCATGGACCAAGGAAAGAATAAGTGAGAACCAGACTAAGGCAGATACATGTGTGCTTAATCTTGAGGATAAGTATCTTACAGACTTTGCACATGAGTGTAAGGCTGATGTCGTGTGGTTTTCAAGTGAAAGAAAGCCATCAGTCGGAGCATATGTAGATGGTGAGATGATTAAGTATACAGATGGAACTAATGATTATGACATGTTGAATGTTCATGACATGAATCTTTTAGGAAAGCATAACTATGAAAATGTATGTGCAGCAATTGCAATGACTAAGGCTGCCGGAATTCCTGATGATATTATAATAGAACAGGTTAAGAAATTTAAGGCTGTTGAACACAGAATTGAATATGTTGCAACTAAGAATGGTGTTGATTACTATAATGATTCCAAGGGAACTAACCCAGAGGCAGCAGTTAAGGCTATTGAAGCTATGGTTAAACCTACAATTCTTATCGGCGGAGGTTATGATAAAGGCTCAGAATTCGACCTTTATGTAAAGGCATTTAAGGATAAGGTTAAGCTTCTTGTGCTTATAGGACAGACAAGTGCCAAGATTGCTGATACATGTAAGAAATATGGCTTTGATAATATCGAATATGCTGATTCAATGGAACAGGTAGTAGATATATGTGCTAAAAATGCGGTGAGTGGAGATGCGGTTCTTTTATCTCCTGCATGTGCAAGCTGGGGAATGTTCGATAACTACGAACAGAGAGGAAGAATATTCAAGGATCTTGTCAATAATCTGTAAAAAGGCGGTGCTTTATGCCGGGGAATAATAGAAATAGAAGAAATAACAGAAACAGAAAAAAGAGAAAACAATATGGATTTTACTTTGATTACACTCTTCTTTTTGTGCTTGTATTCATAGTTGGCTTTGGACTTACAATGATTTACAGCACAAGCTCTTACACAGCGCAGATTGAAGAGGGTGATCCGGAATTTTATTTCAGAAAACAGCTTATATTTACTATAATAGGCTTTGCTTTAATGATAGTTGAAACTAAGATTTTAGATTATCATTATCTTAAGAAGCTTGCAGTTGTAATATATATAGGCGGACTTCTTTGCATGTTCCTTTTAAAGACTCCTCTTGGAATTACAAGAAATGGAGCTACCAGATGGATAAAGATTCCGGGTTTGGGACAATTCCAGCCTGCGGAGCTTGTAAAGATTGGAACGATTGCCATGACTGCACTTCTTATAGTGAAAGCAGGGCAGAACATAAAGAAATTCAGGACTGTTATAGTGATATGTATAATAGCCGGTTTTGCACCGGCACTGCTTGTTTATGTGCTGTCTTCTAATATGAGCAGCGCACTTATTGTAGCACTTATCTCAGTTGTTATGACATTTGTGGCATATCCGGGATATAAAATATATGTTGCACTGACGGGGCTGGCAGCGGTGGCTTTTGGCGCATTTTACTCATGGATAAAGAAGATGGCAGCATCGGGTAACATGACTGGAAAATTCAGGTTAAACCGTATACTTGTATGGCTTAATCCTGAGAAATACATTGATGACAAGGGATACCAGACAGTTCAGGCGTTATATGCCATAGGCTCAGGAGGACTTTTTGGCAAAGGACTTGGAAAAAGTCTTCAGAAGCTTGGATATATCCCGGAATCACAGAATGATATGATATTCTCTGTTATATGTGAGGAGTTGGGACTTTTTGGAGCATTCTGCCTGATTGCCCTGTTTATTGTAATGTTATGGAGAATTAACCATATAGCACAGAATGCACCTGATTTGTTTGGTTCAATGCTTGCAACAGGAGTATTTGCACATATTGCCATACAGGTAATTCTTAATATAGCAGTTGTAACTAATACAATACCTAATACGGGAGTATCACTTCCATTCATAAGTTATGGAGGTACGGCGGCAGTATTTTTGCTGCTTGAACTTGGGGTTGTATTTAATATAAGCAGTCAGATTAAGTTGGAAAGATAATGGGTAGTAGGAATAGTAACAGTGTAAACCAGAAAAAAAGACGGGGCAGAAAAAGAAAGAAAGCCCTTATTATATTTGCAGTTATTGCAGCTGTTGCCGGAATGCTTTTTGGTGTTACATATAAGGTGTTTGAGGCTGATACAATAGAATTTGTGGGTTCAACTCATTATTCGGATGAAGAACTTAAAAAATATATATTTGGTGGTGATTATGTTAATCTGCTATATTTCAGGATTTTTGGACAAAAAGACACCAAAATACCATTTATCCAGAAATATGATGTTGAGACGGACTGGCCGGACAGGCTTTATGTAACAGTATATGAAAAGGCAATAGTAGGTTATGTCAGGTACATGGGCTGTAATATGTATTTTGATAAAGATGGAATTGTAGTAGAAAGCTCAACGGATTTATATGAAAATGTTCCGCAGATTGACGGACTTAAGTTTGATTCAATAGTAATCAATACGAAGCTTGATGTGGGAAATGCAGATATATACAATACAATTCTTGATCTTATACAGAGCTTTGATAAGTATGATATTGATGTGGACAAAGTGTATTTTGATGCCTCTTATAATATTACGCTTTATATGGGCGATGTTAAGGTAAGCCTTGGAAGCAGCAAGGATTTTACAGACAGGCTTTTTGAATTAAAGCAGTTATCATCCAGATTCGGAACACTTAAAGGAACACTGTATCTTGATGATTATAATGGCGATGAAAGTTCTATAATTTTTAAACGTGAAAAGTAAAAAAACGGTTGATATTTTAGACGAAAAATTATAATATATTATGTAGTGCAATTTTTAGATATTAAAGGAGGCAACAACCTTGTTAGAGATAATGACTAATGACCAGGAGTCATCAGCAAAGATTATAGTTGTTGGTGTAGGTGGAGCGGGAAATAACGCGGTTAACAGAATGATAGATGAGAATATCGGAGGAGTTGAATTTATCGGTATTAATACTGATAGTCAGGCACTCACTCTATGTAAGGCTCCAACTGCTATCCAGATAGGTGAGAAGCTCACTAAGGGACTTGGAGCAGGTGCACAGCCTGAGATTGGTGAGAAGGCAGCAGAGGAGAATGTTGAAGAACTTACACAGGCAATTAAAGGTGCTGATATGGTATTCGTTACATGTGGTATGGGTGGCGGAACCGGTACAGGTGCAGCTCCTGTAGTAGCTAAGATTTCTAAGGATATGGGAATTCTTACAGTAGGTGTTGTTACTAAGCCTTTCAAGTTTGAAGCAAGAACAAGAATGGCTAATGCTGAATCAGGAATTGAGAAGCTTAAGGAGAACGTAGATACACTTATTGTTATTCCTAATGACAAGCTTTTAGAGATAGTAGACAGAAGAACAACTATGCCAGAGGCATTAAAGAAGGCTGATGAAGTGTTACAGCAGGCTGTTCAGGGAATTACAGACCTTATCAATGTACCAGGTCTTATTAACCTTGACTTTGCTGATGTTAAGACTGTTATGGTGGACAAGGGTGTTGCACATATCGGTATCGGTACAGCTACAGGCGATGACAAGGCTATCGAAGCAGTTAAGCAGGCTGTTACAAGCCCACTTCTTGAGACAACTATTGAGGGTGCATCTCATGTTATCATCAATATCTCAGGTGATATCAGTCTTATCGAAGCTAATGAAGCTGCAAGCTACGTTCAGGAACTTGCAGGAGATAATGCTAACATTATCTTTGGTGCTATGTATGATGAGAGCGTTACAGATCAGGCTACAATTACTGTTATCGCAACAGGTCTTGAGGACGGTAATGTTAATAAGGCTATGGCAGGATTTGCAGGTATGGCACAGGCAACAAGACCAACTGTTAATGTTAAGCCACAGTATACATATTCACAGCCAGCAGCAAGAACATCTTCGGCATCAAATGATGCTCCGCTTCCAGGACTTAAGCAGCCATCACCTGTTACACCACAGGTTAAGGACAGAGGAATCACAATTCCAACATTTTTACAGAAGAATAAGAAGTAATAATTTAATATAAGTATATTTAACACCGTCAGTTTGCTGGCGGTGTTTTTTTGTGCCCACTCTGTTGTTTTGACAAATTTTGCATGATATGTCGTATATAATTCCACTTGTAACAAAGAAACGGATTCAAAACAAGGAGGTGATGTACGAAACGGTTATATATGCAGATGTTCTGTTTGGAATAAACCTTGTGGCAAACCTGTGCGTGCTGCTTATAACAGACTGGATATTTAAATTTTCTGCCAGAATATCCAGAATGATTATTTCTGCCACTTTAGGAGCTGTATGGGCTGTCATATGTGTGTGTATTCCACTAAGATTTGCACTGCTTGAAAAGTTTATTACATATGTTCCGGTAACATTAATCATGGCTATGATAATGCTTTCCGGTACTAAAGACTTTAAGCAGAAAACATCAAAACAATTAAAGCTTTATATGAGGAATCTGTTGAAAGCAGGTGCAGGAATGATTCTTATTGCACTTTTTGCAGGTGGGATAATGCATTGGTTAAAGTACACATTTGCAGGGTATTTTATTGGAAATGTAATTCTGTCTGACAGTGAGCTTGTAATCTTTCTTACTGTGACGGTTATAGTTGTTGTCATTGTGCTTAAGACACTTAAAACTATCAGGATAACAGATGGTTTGAAAAGACACATTGTGATTGGCGTAGCAGAACGGGAATTTGAAATGGACGCAATAATTGATACAGGCAACAGCCTTATTGATTATGTTGGGAAAAGACCTGTTACAGTGGTTGAAAGAACGTATTTCAACGATATTCTCAGTGACATAGATAACTTACAAAAGCTTGGATATCATCTGATTCCATATAACAGTGTGGGAAATTCAGGTGGGATGATGGAAATCATAACAGCAGATTATATACATATATACGAGGGAGAAAATGTTGTGAAAAGGGAGCATGCGGCTATAGGTATGTCTCTTAGGCAGATTAATAAGAATGGGGATTATCATGCCCTTTTGGGGAAGGACATGATTATGTAGAAGAATCGGAAGTTTGAAGAAAATAAAAGGATGGATAGAAATATGGTAGTAAAGGTTGCGATGGCGGATCATTTTCAGTTTAAGGTAATGCCTTCTATAAAGAATTTTTGTTTATTAAAGCAGGGTGACGTACATTATATAGGTGGGACAGATATATTGCCGGCACCACTTGGGGCAAGTGAGGAACAGAACGCAATAGAAGCACTGGGGACAGCTTCTGATGCTGAAGCAAAGCACACCCTGATAGAACATAATTTAAGGCTTGTTGTTTATATTGCGAAGAAATTTGACAATACAGGGGTTGGTGTAGAGGATTTGATATCAATTGGAACAATAGGGCTTATCAAAGCAATTAATTCATATGATAAGGATAAAAATATCAAGCTTGCAACATATGCATCAAGGTGTATAGAAAACGAAATTCTTATGTATCTTAGAAGAAACAGTAAGATAAAAGCAGAAGTGTCAATTGATGAACCGCTTAATGTTGACTGGGATGGTAATGAACTTCTGTTGTCAGACATTATTGGAACGGATGAGGATATTATATATAGGGATATTGAAACAGAGGTTGAGTGCAAAATGCTTAAAAAGGCTATAAACCAGCTTCCGGAGCGTGAAAGAATAATAGTTGATTTGAGATTTGGTTTGAGTTCAGAGGATGGAGAAGAAAAGACACAGAAAGAGGTTGCTGATATGTTAGGAATTTCACAATCATATATTTCAAGGCTTGAAAAGAAAATAATGCGTCAGTTAAGAAAAGAAATGGTTAAAAGTTGTTGACATTTACCCCTTCCTTATGGACAATAGTACAAGAAATATTAATGGGGTACTATAATGAAACATCGTAAAACATTTAGAATAGATAAATTATTCGGACTGGCTACGCTTGTCTGCTTGCTGGTTATCACTTTAATGGTGTATAATGATTTTTTTAAGGATACTGTAAGTGAGGGAAACGTTATTGGCAAAGAAACCGAGAGCGAAACCAGAACAAGTGGATATCTTAATGATAATAAGAATGTTGAATCTAAAGGGGCGTCTTCAAAGGCTGTAGTCTGTCTTGATCCATCAAAAGGTGGAAAGGATACAGGTGTGTCGTCATCAGGCAGGAAGGAAAAGGATATAAATCTTGAAATGGCTCTTGATATTAAGTCAAAGCTTGAATCCGATGGGATTGAGGTTGTCATGACAAGAACATCAGATAGGGATGTTACAGACGAAGAACGTGTAAAGATATGTAATTCGTCAAAAGTATATATATGTGTGTCACTTAGAATGAATTCATATAATGCAGATACATCAGTTTCCGGTGCGGAGAGTTATATTCACACGACAAAGCCTGTTGAGGCAGCAGAGCTTTCAAGGATTATTCTTAAGAGCATGGAAAAAAGTACTGGAATTAAGAATCGTGGAGTGAAAACCGGTACAGCTGGAGATGCAAGGGATAATTATTATATTAACGCTCATAGCAAATGTACAAGCACAGTAATAGACATGGGTTTTATAACTAATGTATCAGATTTAAAGAAAGTAACAACTGATAAAACTAAGACAGCACAAGCCATAGCAGATGGCATAAAAGATTATTTAAAACAAGCGGGGTTATATTAATGGCAGGAATTAATCAGAAGAACATAAGAAATTTTTGTATTATTGCACATATTGATCATGGCAAGTCAACACTGGCTGACAGAATAATTGAAAAAACCGGACTTCTCACATCAAGAGAGATGCAGGAGCAGATTCTTGATAACATGGATCTTGAGAGAGAAAGAGGAATTACAATTAAAGCACAGACAGTAAGAACTGTATATAAGGCATCAGATGGACAGGAATATATATTCAATCTTATTGATACTCCGGGACATGTCGACTTTAATTATGAGGTATCAAGAGCACTTGCAGCCTGTGATGGTGCTATACTTGTAGTAGATGCGGCACAGGGAATTGAAGCACAGACACTTGCTAATGTATATCTTGCATTAGACCATGATCTTGATGTATTTCCTGTTATTAATAAGATTGACCTTCCAAGTGCAGAACCTGAAAGAGTTATTGAAGAGATTGAGGATGTTATAGGAATAGAGGCACAGGATGCACCGCTTATATCAGCCAAGAACGGAATTAATATTGAAGAGGTTCTTGAACAGATTGTAACTAAGATTCCGGCACCATCAGGAGATGCTTCCGCACCACTTTCAGCGCTTATATTTGATTCGTTATATGATGCATATAAGGGTGTTATCATATTTGTAAGAATTAAAGAAGGTACTGTCAAGAAGGGTACTAAGATAAGAATGATGGCAACCGGAGCTGTAGAAGAGGTCGTTGAGGTTGGATATTTCGGTGCAGGCCGTTTTATTCCATGCGATGAGCTTACAGCAGGAATGGTTGGCTATATTACAGCAAGTATCAAGAATGTAAGAGATACAAGAGTTGGTGATACAGTTACTGATAATGACAGACCATGTGAGCAGCCGCTTCCTGGTTACAAGAAGGTTAATCCTATGGTTTACTGCGGACTATATCCGGCAGATGGCGCCAAGTATCAGGATTTACGAGATGCACTTGAAAAGCTGCAGCTTAATGATGCAGCCCTGCAGTTTGAGCCGGAGACATCTATTGCACTTGGATTTGGCTTCAGATGTGGATTCTTAGGACTTCTTCACTTAGAGATTATACAGGAACGACTTGAGAGAGAATATAATCTTGACCTTGTAACAACCGCACCGGGCGTTATATATAAGGTTCACAAGACGAACGGAGATGTAATTGACCTTACTAATCCGTCTAATATGCCGGACCCTTCTGAGATTGATTATATGGAAGAGCCTATGGTAAGTGCCGAGATTATGGTTACAACAGAATTCGTCGGACCTATTATGAAGCTTTGTCAGGAAAGACGAGGCATATATAATGGAATGGAATATATTGAGCAGACAAGGGCACTGCTTAAGTATGACCTTCCTCTTAATGAGATTATATATGATTTCTTTGATGCACTTAAATCACGCTCAAGAGGTTATGCATCATTTGATTATGAGATGAAGGGGTATGAGCGTTCTAAGCTTGTCAAGCTTGATATTCTTATTAACAAAGAAGAAGTTGATGCACTTTCATTCATTGTATTTGCCGGCAATGCTGAGGAGAGAGGCCGTAAAATGTGTGAGAAGCTCAAGGAAGAGATTCCAAGACAGCAGTTTGAGATTCCTATTCAGGCAGCTATCGGAAGCAAGGTAATTGCAAGAGAAACTGTCAAGGCACTCAGAAAAGATGTACTTGCAAAATGTTACGGTGGTGATATCTCAAGAAAGAAGAAACTTCTTGAGAAGCAGAAGGAAGGAAAGAAGCGTATGCGCCAGATTGGTAATGTAGAGATTCCACAGAAGGCGTTTATGAGCGTATTAAAGTTAGATGATGAATAAAACATATGAAAAAGGGATATATATACATATCCCTTTTTGTGTACACAAATGTATATATTGTGATTTTCTGTCTGCTCCGGCTGGTGATGCTGTAAAATATGCTTACACTAAGGCACTTATTAATGAAATCAGAAATACAGCAGATGGGCAGGTAAAAGATAAGATAACATCCATATTCTTTGGCGGAGGTACTCCGTCTGTACTGCCTGATGGCTGTATAGCTGACATATTAGCTGCTGTCAGGGATTGTTTTGATGTTTTGGATGATGCTGAGATAACAATGGAATGTAATCCGGGAACAGTTAATGAAAGCAGGCTTTCAGAATACAGAGCCGCAGGAGTGAACAGGTTAAGCTTTGGCTTACAGTCTGCTGATAATAATGAATTAAAAATGCTTGGGCGAATACACACATTTGAACAGTTTGAGGAAAGCTTCAGACTGGCAAGGGCTGCAGGCTTTAATAATATTAATGTTGACCTTATGTCGGCTATTCCGGGGCAGACTGAAGCAACTCTTGAAAATACATTTGACAAGGTGATGGCATTACAGCCGGAGCATATATCGGCGTATAGCCTTATTCTTGAGGAAGGCACTTATCTGGCTGATAATATTGACAAGTTTCCGCCGGTTCCTGATGAGGAAGAGGACAGGCGCATGTACCATATAACGAAGCAGATTCTTGGAAATGCAGGGTATGAAAGATACGAAATATCCAATTATAGCAGACCAGGCTTCGAATGCAGGCATAATCTTCTGTATTGGAACAGAGGAGAGTATTATGGCTTTGGGTGTTCGGCAGCAGGATTTACAGAAAACGTGCGGTATTCCGACATAAGAGATGTCAAGAAGTATATAGAGCTTAACGGTGATATAGGAAAACTTCATGAAAATATTGAAATACTGACTAAAGAAGATGCAATGGAAGAATTCATGTTTCTTGGACTAAGAAAGGTTGCAGGAGTTGATGTGAAGGATTTTCAGAACAGGTTTGGAGTTTCAATTAATGATGTTTATGCTAAAGAGACAGAACAGAATATTAATAAAGGTCTTCTTGTAAAGCAGGCAGATATGTTAAGGCTTACTGAATATGGCATGGATATATGTAATACAGTGATGAGTGATTTTATATTAACTGATGGAGATTAAGAAAAGCAGGTGGCAGTCTGATTGTGAAGATTGTCACCTGTTTTAGCATGTATATCAGAAATTCTTGATAAGTTTTATGTACTTCTTAGGAGTCATTCCCATAAATGTCCTGAATTCTCTTTGGAAATGTGCCTGATCCGAATAACCTGCACCTTCAATAAAGGAGCTGTTATCACGTTCTGGGTCAGCAATTATGGCTGCAAGGACATTCTGGAATCTGTACATTTTGATAAAATCCTTCGCACCAATACCATAGACTTCGTTGTAAAGTCTTGATATATGTCTTACAGAATATTCTGATTCTGCTGATAATTCTGCAACAGTACTGGTACCTGAATATATAAGTCTGTTAAGTTTCTCAATATTTTCAGAAACAGGGCAGAAGGTCTTGCAATCTGTAACAAATGCTTTAAAAAGTGTAATTCTGTCTTTAAAGGATGAAGAATTGTGAAAATCCTTTATTAGCTGCATCTCATACGATTGAGGGGCTGGCTCATAACGGAATATATTGTCTGTAATGTTGACGGGATAAGTCTTAATATCACAGCCTTTATTAAAGTAGCAGCCAGTGTTGTCGAATCTTATACCGAAATAATGGTCAAATTCTTTAAGAGACAGTGTTGTAAATATGTTCTGGCATCCGATACATATGAATTCAGATATGTCATTATTATCGTTGTAACATATTATCCATTCTGTAGTGGATGATGGAATAAATGAGATGTTAAGGATGGTATTAGTTTTATCTGCTTCGTAAAAATGCATATGCTTAACTGCTTTTGTGTCTGTAAGAACATTTTTATGCATGTCAATTCCAAATGGCTGTATCATATGTTTCATAAATTGTCTCCTCTAAAAGTTTATTTATTAAAATATTATTAAGAAAAAATTAAAAAGTCAATAAAAATGTCCGATTTTTTCAATAATTATTGAAAATGGCGAGTATAATTAACAGCATAAATTGAACAGTGATGTACACAAAGGCGTGTAAGCAGTTTGGAAAAACTGCCTGCACGCCTTTTTTGCATTCTGTTTAATCAGGTACAGAACCTGATCAACTCTGTTACCGGCAATTAAATTAAAAAGAATTTCTGATTAGGGAGGAAATGGTTATGCAAGAGATTTTATCAGCAGTAGATGCCGAATTATTCGGTGTGTGGTTCCTTATAGGTGCAGCTCTTGTTTTCTGGATGCAGGCAGGTTTTGCAATGGTAGAAACAGGATTCACAAGAGCAAAGAATTCAGGTAACATTATTATGAAGAATCTGATGGACTTCTGTATTGGTACAGTAATGTTCGTTCTTATTGGATTCAGTTTCTTATTAGGTGAGGATTTACTTGGTTTTATTGGAAAGCCTGGTTTTGATATCTTCACAGCTTACAAAGATTTTAATTTTTCTAGTTTCGTATTTAACTTAGTATTCTGTGCTACAACAGCTACTATTGTTTCAGGTGCCATGGCTGAGAGAACAAAGTTCTTATCATATTGTGTATACTCAGCAGTTATCTCAGCACTTATCTATCCAATAGAAGCTCACTGGATCTGGGGCGGTGGCTGGCTTGCACAGTTAGGCTTCCATGATTTTGCAGGTTCTTGCTGTATTCACATGGTTGGTGGTATTTCAGCTCTTATTGGAGCTAAGATTCTTGGACCTCGTATTGGTAAGTTTGAAAAGGATGCTAATGGTAAGGTTATAAAGGTAAATGCTTTCCCAGGACACAATATTCCACTTGGTGCACTTGGTGTATTTATTCTGTGGTTTGGCTGGTATGGATTTAACGGTGCAGCAGCAACAACAATTGAAGATTTAGGCTCTATTTTCCTTACAACAACAGTTGCTCCTGCAGTAGCTACAGTAACATGTATGATATTCACATGGATAAGATATGGTAAGCCTGATGTTTCAATGTGTTTAAATGCTTCACTTGCAGGTCTTGTTGGTATAACAGCTCCTTGTGATGTAACAGATGCATTTGGTGCAACAATGATAGGTATTGTTTCTGGTCTTTTAGTAGTATTCGGCGTATGGCTTCTTGACTACAAGCTTCATGTTGATGATCCTGTAGGTGCTGTAGCAGTACATATGATGAATGGTATCTGGGGTACAATTGCTGTTGGCCTTTTTGCAACAAGCTCAGCTCCGGGATATGCAATTGCTTTAGAAGGTGGTTCAATTAAGGGCGAAGGTCTTTTCTATGGCGGTGGATTCACACAGCTTGGACTTCAGTTATTAGGATTTGTATCAGTTGCAGCATGGGCAGCTGTATGCATGGTGATTGTGTTCACAGTAATTAAGGCTACAATCGGACTCAGAGCTTCTAAGGAAGAAGAAATCAGAGGCCTTGATATTATGGAGCATGGCCTTTCAAGTGCTTATGCAGGATTCGAATTTGGTGGTATGGACTTTGTTGATGGTGATGTTGATGTAATCGGTTCAGAATCAATGGAAGCTTCTGTACCTGCTCTTGTTAAGACATCTGATGCAGGTGATGGCAAGAAGATTACCAAGGTTGAGATTCTTATGAAGCAGGAGAGATTCGAGAGATTCAAGAAGGCCATGAACGATATCGGAGTTACAGGTATGACAGTTACACAGGTTCTTGGATGTGGTACACAGAAGGGTGCTCCTGAATATTACAGAGGTGTTCCAATGGATATCCAGCTTCTTCCTAAGACACAGGTTGAGATGGTAATATCTTCAGTTCCTGTAATGGATGTTATCAATGCTACAAGGAAGGCTCTCTATACAGGTCATATCGGTGATGGTAAGATTTTTGTATATGATGTTGAGGATGTAGTAAAGGTAAGAACCGGAGAATCAGGTTATGATGCACTTCAGGGTGAAGACGATTAATATAATGGTTTAGTAATAAAATGTAGTAATAATAAGAATAAGTAAATCGTGTAATTGGACTTTTCCGATGCTTGGACATTGGAAAAGTCCAGTTTTTAATGGCATTGTATTGATTTTAATAATGAAATAAGCATGAAATCTCACATTTATGCCTTTACTTTTGGAGATAAAGATAATAAAATATTAAGTAATATGTAGGGACGTATAATGTATATCTGGTTATTTATAGCTGGTACATTTATGCCGCCTAAATTTTCTTAAGGAGGAAATATTTATAATGGCAAGACAGAAACATTCTATGGATGGTAATACAGCCGCTGCACATGTAGCTTATGCATATACAGAAGTTGCTGGTATCTATCCAATCACACCATCAAGCCCGATGGCAGATTATGTTGACCAGTGGTCAGCAGCCGGAAGAAAGAACATTTTTGGCAGTACTGTTAAGGTAGTTGAGATGGAATCAGAGGCTGGTGCTGCAGGTACAGTTCATGGTTCTTTAGGTGTAGGTGCATTAACAACAACATTTACAGCTTCACAGGGCCTTTTACTTATGATTCCTAATATGTATAAGATAGCTGGTGAGCAGCTCCCATGCGTATTCGACGTATCTGCCCGTACAGTATCATCACATGCATTGAACATCTTTGGTGATCATTCAGATGTATATGCATGTCGTCAGACAGGTTTTGCAATGCTTTGTGAAACTAACCCACAGGAGGTTATGGATCTTTCTCCAGTAGCTCACTGTGCAGCACTTGAAGGAAAGACACCTTTCCTTAACTTCTTTGATGGTTTCCGTACATCACACGAGATTCAGAAGATTGAAGAGTGGGATTACGAAGATCTTAAGGATATGTGCCCAATGGATGCAGTTGAAGAATTCAGAGCACACGCTCTTAATCCTAATCATCCATCAGCTCGTGGTTCACATGAGAATGGTGATATCTTCTTCCAGCACAGAGAGGCTTGTAACTCAGTTTATGATGCTCTTCCAGCAGTAGTTGAGAAGTACATGAACAAGGTTAACGAGAAGCTCGGTACTAATTATGGATTATTTAACTACTATGGTGCACCAGATGCAGAGCGAGTAATCATCGCTATGGGTTCTGTTAACGACGTAGTAGAAGAAGTTATTGATTACCTTACAGCTAAGGGTGAAAAGGTTGGTCTTGTTAAGGTAAGACTTTACAGACCATGGTCATCAGAAGCTATATTAAAGGTTATTCCTAAGACAGCTAAGAAGATTGCTGTACTTGACAGAACAAAGGAGCCAGGTTCTCTCGGTGAGCCTCTTTTCCTTGATGTTGCTACAACACTTCGTGAAGCAGGACTTAACGACATCACATTAGTTGGTGGCAGATATGGTCTTGGTTCTAAGGATACACCACCTTCATCTATCTTCGCTGTATATAAGGAATTAGAGAAGGATGCTCCTAAGAGCAGATTCACAATCGGTATCGTTGATGATGTTACTAACCTTTCACTTCCAGAAGTTAAGCCAGCTCCAATTACTTCAGCTGCTGGTACTAAGGAATGTAAGTTCTGGGGTCTCGGTGGAGATGGTACAGTAGGTGCTAACAAGAACTCTACTAAGATTATCGGTGACCACACAGACAAGTACATCCAGGCATACTTCCAGTATGATTCTAAGAAGACAGGTGGTATCACAATTTCTCACTTAAGATTTGGTGATAACCCAATTAAGAGTCCATATTACATCAATCAGGCTGACTTCGTAGCATGTCATAACCCAGCATATGTTACACAGGGTATGAAGATGGTACAGGATGTTAAGCCAGGCGGAGTATTCATGATCAACTGCCAGTGGACAGATGAAGAATTAGGACATCATCTTAACGCTGAAGCTAAGAAGTACATTTATGATAACAAGATTCAGCTTTACACAATCAATGCCATTGATAAGGCTATCGAAATCGGTATGGGTAAGAGAACTAACACAATCTTACAGTCTGCTTTCTTTAAGTTAGCTGATGTAATGCCTATCGATGATGCTATTAAGTTCATGAAGGAAGCTGCTAAGAAGTCTTACTCTAAGAAGGGTGATGCTGTAGTAGAGATGAACTATAAGGCTATTGATGCCGGTGTAGATGCTATACATAAGGTAGAAGTTCCAGATTCTTGGGCTAATCCAGAAGCTGATGCTCCTAAGGAAGCTAAGACAGGACGTCCAGAAGTTGTTAAGTTAGTTAACGATCTTCTTGAGCCAATCTCTAAGATGGATGGTGACAGCCTTCCAGTTTCAGCATTCAAGGATTGCGCTGATGGTCAGTTCGAAACAGGTGCTTCTGCATACGAGAAGAGAGGAACAGCCGTTATGGTTCCTGAGTGGGATCCAGCAGCCTGCATTCAGTGTAACAGCTGTGCATTTGTTTGTTCACATGCAACAATCAGACCATTTATTCTTTCAGCTGATGAAGTTACAGCAGCTCCAGCAAACATCAAGCTTGCAGATTCTAAGCATGCTGTAGATACAACTATGAAGTATACAATGTCTGTATCTCCTTTAGATTGTATGGGATGTGGCGAGTGTGTTACTGTATGTCCTAAGGCAGGAGAAGCTATTAAGATGGTTCCACAGGAATCTCAGTCAGCTGAGCAGCCTGTATTTGATTACCTCGTTGCTAACGTTGGTAAGAAGGAAATCAAGCCAGCACTTGTTGAAACTCCAATCGGTTCTCAGTACAACCAGCCATTACTTGAATTCTCAGGTTCATGTGCAGGATGCGCAGAGACATCATATGCTAGATTAATTACACAGTTATTCGGTGAGCAGATGTACATTTCTAATGCTACAGGTTGTTCTTCTATCTGGGGTAACCCAGCTGCTACTTCACCATATACAGTAAACAAGGATTCTAAGAAGGGTCCAGCTTGGTGTAACTCATTATTCGAGGATAATGCTGAGCATGGTTTAGGTATGTATATTGGTCAGAAGTACATCAGAGAGCAGGCTATCGAGATGATCGAAGAGATGGCTGCATCTGATAAGGCATCTGCTGAGTTCAAGGCAGCAGCAGCTAAGTACATCGAGACTAAGGATGATACTAAGGCTAACACACCAGCTACAGAAGCTCTTGTTGCAGAGTTAGAGAAGGCAGCTGCAGATGGTTGTCCAACAGCTCCACAGGTATTAGCTAAGAAGGATTACCTTGCTAAGAAGTCTGTATGGATCTTCGGTGGTGATGGATGGGCTTACGATATCGGTTACGGCGGATTAGACCACGTACTTGCTTCTGGTGAGAACGTTAACGTTATGGTATTCGATACAGAAATGTATTCTAACACAGGTGGACAGGCTTCTAAGGCTTCTAACATCGGTGAGGTTTGCCAGTTCGCTGCAGCAGGTAAGGAAATCGGAAAGAAGAGCCTTTCTGAAATCGCTATGCAGTATGGTTATGTATATGTAGCTCAGATTGCTCTTGGTGCTAACATGGCTCAGGCTCTTAAGGTAATCAAGGAAGCAGAGGCTTACAACGGACCATCACTTATCATTGGTTACGCTCCTTGCGAACTTCACGGTATCGCTAAGGGTGGTATGAACCATTGCCAGGATGAGATGAAGAAGGCTGTTAAGGCTGGTTACTGGAATCTCTTCTCATTCAACCCAGCTCTTAAGGCTGAAGGAAAGAATCCATTCACACTTACATCTAAGGAAGGTGATGGATCATATCAGGAATTCCTTAATAACGAGGCTCGTTATACAAGACTTGTTAAGCCATTCCCAGAAAGAGCTGAGAGACTCTTCGCTAAGTCTGAGGAAGTTGCTAAGGAAAGATATGAGCACCTTCAGAAGTTAGTTGAACTTTACAAGTAATTTAATATACAGCTTGAATAAAGTGTATGATTGCTCCCGCAGGGCTTGTCCCTGCGGGAGTTTTTTCTTTTTGTGAGTGGAATTAAGTATTGATATATAAAATATGTATGTAAATGTGCAAACTATTCTGGAAAGTGTTTCGTATATATAAATAGAAAGGGAAAGCGGAGAGTGACATGGAAAAAGTCCAAAAGGAGGGGCGTATGAAAAGAAAAAATATTAAAATAATAGCAGGAATTGTTTTATTATTAGCATTTGCGGGAATTGGTGCATATGTAATAATCAGTACTTCAAAACAGGTGGTCAATATTGACCTTAGTGGATATGATAAGATGACAATAATGTGCGGAGGTAATGGTAAAGAGATAACACCAGATGAGGAACAGAGGACACAGATTATTGAACTGGTTAAAAACATGAATCTTACCGCAAAAAAGTTTCCACGTACTAATGGCTGGAGTTATAGAATAACTTATTATAAAGATGGAATAGCCAATAATATTGTGCTTGCAGGCAGGGTAGAATGGAATGGAGCGGAATATAAGACAGACAAAGATTCGTATAACAGGCTGATTGAATACATAGATATTTTGTATAAATAACTTGATAATCAAACTAATATATATTATAATTCGAGAATCAAATAATTGGAGGCTCAAATTGGATAACAAGATATTAGACAGGAAAAGATTGATTACAAGTATTATTTTTAAGGCAGTATCACTGATTGCTTCGGTGTATGGACTCATGTTTACAATTGACAGCATTATGTCATTCACATTTTTTACAACACTTTCTAATGTGGCACTTGATATTGTGCTGGTGGTATTTATTGTGTTGGACATGATATTGCTTGTTACGGGAAAAGATTATAAGAATAATAGATTATATATGCTCAAGTTTCTTATGACGCTCTCAATTACACTGACATGTCTGGTGTATATGATTATTCTTGGACCTACGTCAGATGATGGTCTTATTGGTGCTTATCTTCATAATCACGCAGGAAGCCTTGGCGTACATTTGATTGGACCAGTATTTGCAATAGCAGATTTTCTTATATTTGATAAAGGATTTAAAGCAAGAAAGATATATGCAATATACGCGGTTATACCACCGCTTTGCTATGTGGGTTTTGTATACATACTTGCAGTACTTGGGGTTAGGTGGTATGACACAATGACGGCACCATACAACTTTCTTAATTATAATGTGCCAACAGGCTGGTTTGGATGGGATTTAAGCCAGATGGGTTCAGAGTCGCTAGGAATAGGTGTTGTATATATGATTGTGGTTCTGCTGCTTATATTTATTGGAATAGGGCTTTTATATCTGACGATTAACGGTGCTGGCAAGAGCATTGAAACGCAGAATACAGAGCTTGTAAGTGAATAAAATGTTAATAAATGTCCGGGATGTGTTTTTTTATTATAAAATGCATCCCGGACTTATTTATTTGTTAGCTGGAGTGGTCATAGTGGACAACAAAATGACAAGCTAATGAACCTACGAAATGATGAAGTTGACGACTTTTAGTAGGTTTATATTTTTTTAAACATTGAAAAAATTGTCAAAAGTGAAGCCAGAAGATTAAAAATTAGCAGGTCCACTCACATTTCTTTGCTTTTTCAATAAGTAAGGATGTGGTATAATGTGCGTTAGCATTGAGCTGTGCCGTATGCAGCAGGCAAGCAGTGCTGTGCTGGCACAAAGCACGGAATGCATGATGCATACGATAGGGCGAAAGCCCGCATGTCAGGGGAAGCGAAGCTTGCCCTGACATGCACGGCGGACAGCCGGGGTGCAAGCAGCAGGCAAGCAGTGGTGTGCTTGCCCTGACATGCACGGCGAAACGAGGAAATATAGAAAACAGGAGAAGTTTATGAAAGAGAATCTTAAGAAGTTGGCTAAATACTACAAGCCGTATTTAGGCACATTTATACTTGATATGATACTGGCGATGATGTCAGCGGCGGTGGCACTTGTGATACCACTTGTTGTAAGGTTCATTACATCAAAGGTTGCATATATGAGTGCCAATGAAGCACTTTCAAGAATTATGATTATTGTTGGAGTACTTTTTGTGCTTGTACTGATACAGTGGGGCTGCAACTACTATATATCTAATTATGGACATGTAATGGGCGCAAAGATTGAGTACGATATGAGGGCAGAGATATTCAATCATTATCAGAAGCTGTCATATTCATTCTATGATGACCAGAAGGTTGGACAGTTATTGTCAAGAATAACATCGGATTTGTTCGATATTACAGAGCTTTTGCATCATGGACCTGAGAATATAACTATTTCACTGATTAAGATAATTGGTGCATTATGCATATTAAGTTCGATTGACTTAAGACTTACGATTGCCGCATTTGTGCTGATTCCGTTCATGCTTGTATTCGCGTATGTGCTTAACAAGCGCATGAAGAGGGCATTTAAGAGAAACAGGGTAAGAATAGGTGAGATAAATGCACAGATAGAGGACAATCTGTCTGGAATAAGGGTTGTCAAGTCATTTGCAAATGAAGATATTGAATGTGAGAAATTTAAGAAAGGCAATGATTTATTCCTTGAATCTAAGAGAGACAGCTATCATTATATGGGAATGTACAATGCGGGACTTACTGCATTTACAACAATGATAAATGTAATCGTAATCGCAGCAGGCGGTATTGGAATTGCAAAGGGCTGGGTAAATATTACGGATTTCGTTACATTTTTACTGTATATAAATATTTTTACGGAGCCAGTTAAGGTGCTTATTGATTTCACAGAGCAGTTCCAGAATGGCTATTCGGGTTACGAAAGATTCTTAGAGATTCTTTCAGTAGAGCCGGAAATAGCTGATAAGCCTGACGCAAAGGAACTTACTGATGTGAAGGGTGCAATAACATTTGAAAATGTGTCCTTCAGATATAAGGACGGCGTGGACGAGGTGCTTTCCGGGGTTAATCTGTCAGTAAGACCGGGAGAATATGTTGCACTTGCAGGTCCTTCGGGAGTAGGAAAGACAACACTCTGCTCGCTTATTCCAAGATTTTATGAGGTGACGGGCGGTTCGATTAAGATTGATGGAACAGATATCAAAGATGTTACACTTAAAAGCCTGCGTGACCATATCGGAGTTGTACAGCAGGATGTGTATCTGTTTATGGGTACAATTAAAGAGAATATAAGATATGGAAAGCCTGATGCTACGGATGAAGAAGTAATTCAGGCGGCAAAGCTTGCAAATGCGCATGATTTTATCATGAGCTTTGAGAACGGATATGACACAGATATCGGACAGCGCGGAGTCAAATTGTCAGGCGGTCAGAAGCAGAGACTGTCAATTGCAAGAGTATTCTTAAAGAATCCGCCAATTCTTATATTTGATGAGGCGACATCGGCACTTGATAATGAGAGTGAGCAGATTGTACAGGAATCACTAGAGAAGCTTGCAAAGAATAGAACTACATTTGTAATAGCACACAGACTTACAACTATTGAAAATGCGGAGGAAATCCTGATGCTTACTGATGAGGGCATCAAGGAGAGAGGAACTCACGAGGAGCTTATGAAGCTTGATGGTGAGTATGCAAGAATGGTTAAGATACATAGTAGAACATAACATACCAGTTTACAATGTTTATATGCAATGCTATTATATAGGAAACGTTGGAAGGAAGATGATAATCATGGACAGAACAAGAAGATTAAGAATGAATGCGACATTAAGAGATATGGTAAGAGAGAATCATGTAAGGGTGGACGAGCTTATATACCCTGTATTTGTTACGGAGGAGAACGATGTAATACAGGAAGTACCATCAATGCCGGGAATATGTCAGTATTCGCTTGACCATGTTCTTGAAGAAATCGGACGTGCTGTAGAGGTTGGAATTAAGGGAATTCTGCTTTTTGGAATACCTGTACATAAAGATGAGGTCGGAAGTGAGGCATATGACGAGAAAGGTGTTGTGTGCAGGGCAATCCGCCTTATTAAGGATGCTTATCCAGAGCTTGTTATCATGGCTGATGTGTGCCTGTGTGAGTACACATCACATGGACACTGCGGACTTGTAAAAGATGGCGTTATATTAAATGATGAGACACTGCCGCTTCTTGCAAAGGCGTCAGTTGCTTATGCAAAAGCGGGGGCAGATATAATTGCACCGAGTGACATGATGGATAAGAGAGTTGAGGCAATCAGAAATGCACTTGATGAGGCAGGACTGGTTAATATTCCTATATGTTCATACAGTGCCAAATTTGCATCAGGATATTACGGACCGTTCAGGGATGCCGCACATTCAGCACCGGGATTTGGTGACAGAAAGACATATCAGATGGACCCGGCTAATGGAAAAGAAGCGTTAAGGGAAGTTGAAGAAGACATATTAGAAGGTGCAGACATGATTATTGCAAAGCCGGCACTCGGATATATGGACGTTATGAAAGAGATAGCGCTTAACTTCAATATTCCAATTGTTGCTTACAATGTAAGCGGTGAGTATGCGATGGTTAAGGCAGCAGCAATGAATGGCTGGATTGATGAAAAGAAGATTGTAATGGAGAATATGACAGGCTTTAAGAGAGCCGGAGCTAAGATGATAATAACATATCATGCTATAGATGTGGCAAAATGGTTAAAGGAAGAGTAACATTTTTAGCAGTATTAAATTAAGCAGGAGGAGCTGGTTTTATGAATGAAGAGATGTCAAAGGATTTATATGAGAGAGCAGTAAAACATATGCCGGGTGGTGTAAACAGTCCTGTCAGGGCATACAAGGCAGTTGACAGAGTGCCAAGATTCATAGCTTCTGCCAAGGGAGACAGAATTACTGATGTAGATGGGAATGAAATGATTGACTACATATGTTCATGGGGACCGGGAATATTAGGTCATGCACATGACAGAGTAATCGCAAAGGTTAAGGAAGCTGCGGAAGCAGGCCTTACATATGGTGCGCCAACCAAGAGAGAAGTTGAGATGGCAGAGCTTATATATGAGCTTATTCCTACAATGGAGGTGAGCCGTCTTGTAAGCTCAGGAACAGAAGCTGTCATGAGTGCAATCCGTGTGGCAAGAGGCTACACCGGAAGAGACAAGATAATTAAGTTCAGAGGCTGTTATCATGGACATTCTGACGGACTTTTAGTAAAAGCCGGTTCAGCAGCGCTTACAACATCAGTTCCGGACAGTGCAGGAGTTCCTGCTGATTACACTAAGAATACACTTGTAGCAGAATACAATGACTGTGATTCTGTGAAGGAACTTTTTGATAACAATAAAGACGAAATAGCTGCTGTAATAGTTGAACCTGTTGCAGCTAACATGGGAGTTGTGCTTCCAAGACATGGATTTCTTGAATTCTTAAGAGACATAACTAAGGAAAATGGAAGTCTTCTTATATTTGATGAGGTAATAACAGGCTTCAGACTTTCAATTGGCGGAGCGCAGGAGTACTTTAACATAAAGCCAGACCTTACAACTCTTGGAAAAATTGTAGGTGGGGGTATGCCAGTCGGAGCATATGGCGGACGAGCTGACATTATGCGTATGGTAAGTCCTGACGGCCCTGTATATCAGGCAGGAACATTGTCAGGCAATCCAATTGCAACAGCAGCAGGCTTAGAGACTTTAAGAATCTTAAGAGATAATAAGGATATATACGACAGACTTGAGACTAAGACAAAGCGTATTGCTGACAGTGTAAGAAAATGTGGAGCCGGAAGGGTATCAGTTAATCAGATTGGATCACTTATGAGCATATTCTTTACACCAGATGCAGTAGAAGATTATGACAGTGCAGTAAAGTCAGACACTAAGAAGTATGCAGAATACTTTGGACATATGCTTGATAACGGAATATACATTGCACCATCACAGTTTGAGGCAATGTTCGTATCAGATGCACACACTAATGAAGACATCAACCGTACAATAGAGGTTATGGAAGAATTCTTCAGAAAATAATTCGTATAATAAGTGAGAATACAGATGCAGTTAGGATATGTAGGAATTAATTATAAGAATACAGACCTTTCAGTAAGGGATAAAATTACATTCACAGACAGCGGAATAGCAGACTTTATGCAACAGGCAGAGGAAGCAGGTGTGAACCAGTGCATGTGCCTTTCAACATGCAACAGATGCGAAGTGTTTTATCTGTATGAGGATGAAACATTTGTACAAGTAATGTCCGATTTATTCAATGATTATTTTGGACTTACTGATACTAAATTAACCGGAGTCAAATGTGGTAAAGAAGCACTGGTATATCTGTTTTGCATAGCCGCCGGACTTGAAAGCATGGTGCTTGGAGAGGATCAGATACTAGGTCAGTTAAAGGATGCGGCAGACCTTTCAAGAACGCTTGGACACAGCGGGAAAGAGCTTAATTATATAGTAAGAGAAGCGATAAGCTGTGCAAAGCGGATTAAGACAGAGTACAAGGTAAGTGAAAAACCGGTATCTGTATGTTATGTCGGTATTCAGGAGTTAGACAGAGTATGTGGCATATCAGGAAAGCACGCGCTTGTTATAGGAAGCGGCAAAACCGCGGCTCTTGCCATAAGATATCTGGCAGAATATGGCGCTGATGTAACAGTGTGTTCAAGAACTTATCAGCATGCGAAGGCGTTGCTTAAGGAATTTCCAGATATTCAGGTTATTGCATATGATAAGAAAACAGAAGCACTTAAAAGCAGTGATATAGTTGTCTCAGCGACTTCATCACCTCATCTGGTGATTAGAGCTTCTGAATTATCAGAGGGTAAAAAGATGACACTTCTTGATCTTGCTGCACCAAGAGATATAGAAAAATCTGCAGGTGACATTTGTGGAGTTACTCTTATTGACCTTGACAGGATAGGTGGGATTGTGAAGTCTAATCAGAACGAGAGGGCACATTTGCTAAAGGAAAGCCAGTGCGTGATTGATGAGTATATAGCGGAAACAAAGAAATGGCTCACATCAAGCAGAATGGATACAACTATACAGTCACTTGGCAAAAAATGTGATGAGATAGTACAGGACAGCTATGATTATCTTAACCGCAAGATTGACATTTCAGACCATGACAGGGTAATCTTAAAGAAGATTCTTAAGTCGTCATTACACAGATTGTTAAAAGAACCGATTGAAGAATTGAAAAATGTGGAAGAAAATGAACAGCAGCAGTATAAAGATATGGTTGAGAGACTGTTTGGCTTGTAGGGAGGATTATGCATTACAGAATAGGAACGAGAGGTTCGAAGCTGGCACTTGTCCAGTCGGAATATGTTAAGAGAAGAATGGAAGAGACGTATCCTGAGGATACATTTGAACTTGTTATAATTAAGACAACAGGCGACAAGGTTACGGATAAGCCGCTTGCTGCGATTGGAACTAAGGGGCTTTTTGTAAAGGAGATTGAGGAAGAACTTCTTTCAGGCAGCATTGATATGGCGGTTCACAGCATGAAGGATATGCCGGCTGAATGTGCGACTGGACTTACATTTGCAAAGGCGTGGAAACGAGAGGATTGCAGAGATGTACTTATATTAAAGACTGCAGGAAGTTTTTCAGAACTTCCTTCTGGTGCGGTTATAGGAACTGGTAGCCTCAGGCGTGCATGCCAGCTTGCAATGCTGCGTCCTGATATCCAGTTTACTGCTATCAGGGGAAATGTTGATACAAGAATTAACAAACTTATGGACGATTCATACGGACTTGATGGAATTGTGCTTGCAGCAGCAGGACTTAACAGACTTGGCAGGTCATCTGAGATAACAGAGTACCTTGACCCGGAGGTCGTTATTCCGGCACCGGCACAGGGAGTTCTTGCGATTGAGACTGCAGAGGTGAATACAGAACTTCTTGATAAGATAAATGCTTTGTCAGATGATAATTCAGATAGAGAAGCTGTTGCTGAAAGAACATTTTTAAGATTAACAGGCGGCGGCTGTCATGCCCCGGTTGGCGCACACTGTGTAACCAAGGAAAATGGTGACCTTCGAATGGTTGTGTTATTTGGCAATGATGATTGCAGCAGGATTCTTAGAATTGAAGTTACAGGAACTGACAGCGAGGCGGTTGGCCACGAAGCAGCCCGTATGCTAGGATTGGAGTAGATTGTGGGTAAATACATATATACATATATTGAAAATGGACAGATGTACGATGAAAGCCCTTCCCTTGCAGAATTACTTGCAAAGGAGGGGTTTTTCTGCGAAAAAATAGTAACTGGCAGGATTGAATACATAAAGATTAAAGATTTTGAGACACAGATAAAAGATGCACAGTGGCTTGTGTTTACAAGTAAAAATGCTGTGGCTGGGTTTGCTTATAATGCAGGAAACGTGGTACCTGCAGGAGTTAAGGTTGCTGTTGTTGGGAAGAATACGCAGAATGCTATAAGGACAGCGTGTGGGATTGAGGCAGATTATGTTTCGTCAAAAGCTACAGGATTGGCGCTGGGAGAAGAACTTATGAATATTGCGTCAGGCAGAATTGTGTATCTGTGTGCCGAAGTCACAAGCGGTTCACTTGAGGAAGCTATGAAGGAGTATGAAAACTTAATTAAGATTCCGGTATATAGGAACGAACCTGTGGATTATGATTGCATGGAATACGACAGCAGGAATTGCGGAGATATTGATGGGATAATTGTTACAAGTGGCAGCAGCGGGGAGCGTATAAAATGGCTGATTGACAGACTTGAGGATGTTTTAGTGTACAGCATTGGCCCGGCTTGTAGTAAGAAGCTTATGGAAGCTGGAATTGAGAAAAAACGTATAGTTGAGGCAGAAAAGCACACATATGACGGACTGGTGGAAGCTGTCAGATGCAGAGCCGACGAAAAACCAGTGAGTGATGAATCAGTATGCCTTGATATTAATGAGTATTTGGAGAGACCATAGGAGGTGCTCAATATGTTTTCTGAGGCGTTGAGGATATTAGACAGGAATACGGCGGAGCTGATGGTTGACAGGATGAAGGATGAGATGGATGAGCTGAAGGTACAGAAAGGTAAGCTTGAAGCGCAGAATGGAGAACTTGAAGCACGGAAAGGAGAACTTGAAGCACAGAATGAGGCTCTTAAAGCATCCTTTAAGGAAAAAGATGCTGCAATTGAAGCAAAAGATGCTGAGATAGAAAGATTAAAGAAGTTGCTAGAAGAACAGAATAAGTAATTATTACAGATGCAGTTATCATTATGGAGTGGTAGCTGCGTTTTTTAATATTAGATGTTACAGAATGAATGAACAGTATATAACAGTTGACAACACAAGGATAACTGTTATATACTGTTTATTGTAAAGGAGACAAATGATATGCGTATTATTTTGAATCATTCTTCAATGGTTCCGATTTATGAACAGCTCATGGAGCAGATTAAGTCAGAAATATTTGAAAATAAGTTAAAGGAAAATGAAGCACTTCCTTCTGTAAGGACGCTTGCAGGGGAACTTCGCATAAGCGCGCTTACAGTAAAAAAGGCGTATGATGCACTTGAAGATGCCGGATTTGTAACAACGGTTCATGGCAAAGGAACATATGTAACAGCTACAGATAAACAGCTGGCACTCGAAGCAAGAAGAAAGGCAGTGGAGGACGATTTTATGAAAGTGATTGACAGGGCAAGGTCTATGGGACTTGACAATCAGGAAATAATTGGAATTGTTAATCTGCTGATAGGTGATGATTAAATGATAACATTTGAAAATGTTAAAAAGAGATATGGGGATTATATATTTGATATACAATCAATGAATATACAGCAAGGAATGATAACCGGTCTGATAGGAAAGAATGGTGCTGGGAAGAGTACTGCTATCAGCCTTATATTAGGGCTTGTCAACCCTGATAGTGGATGTGTTAAAACATTCGGAGTTGAAGCAGGAAAACTTTCTGCCGAAGATAAGAAAAGAATAGGGGTATTGTTGGATGATTCAGGATTTTGTTCACAACTTAGTGTGAATGATATAGAACATATTCTTGCTAAAATGTATCCAAGGTTTAACAAAGATTTTTTTGAGAGGAAATGTCTAGAATACAGATTTCCGATGAATAAGAAGATTGCAGAATTTTCATCTGGAATGAAAGTGAGATTAAAGATACTTATTTCGATAACACATAATGCAGAACTGTTAATTTTAGATGAACCCACGGCAGGACTTGATGTCCAGGCACGCAATGATGTGCTTGACATACTTCGTGAGTATATGGCGGAAGATGAAAACAGGTCAATAATAATTACTTCACACATTTCCTCAGATATTGAGAATCTGTGTGATGATGTTTATCTGATTAATGATGGAAGAATAATATTACATGAGGATACTGATATAATAGTGGAACAGTATGGAATAGTTAAGGTTAAAGAAGAACAATATGAAAAGCTTGATAAGAATTATATATTAAAGACTAAGAAGGAATGTTACGGTTATGCATGTTTTGTCAGCAGCAAAGCATTTTATAAGGAAAATTATCCTGATATAACTGTTGAGAACGGTGGCATAGATGAACTTATTCTTATGATGGCAGGAGGGGATAGATAATGTCGGGATTATTTGAGAAAGATTTAAGAATCATTATGCAGAGAAAAAAGGTATTCATTATTTTCGTTCTTCTGGCAGTTTTTATTGGGTATAGTCAAGTTAGTCCTGAATTTGTTCTTGGGTATATTCCAATGCTTACAATAATAGTTATTGTCGGAACAATATCATATGATGAATATGATAATGGATACAGGTTTTTAATGACGCTTCCTATTGATGCTAAAATGTATGTGCTTGAAAAATACATATTTTTTATCGCAGGAACAATAATATCATGGGTTGAGGCATTTATAATATATTTTGGGATTATGATTGTAAAGAATCAGACTATAAGTATTTCGGGGGAAGGAGAAGTAATGTTTGTTTCCCTTATTGTGGTGCTGCTTTTTGTTGCCTGTATAATTCCGGTTCATATAAAATATGGCGTGGAAAAGAGCAAGATAGCTCTGATTATATTTATTGGAACAGTGGCTGTTGTGTTTTATTGTATAAGAAAAATAATTGGAATGGATAGACTTATTAAAATCTCTGCATTTCTGGATAATGTAAATATAGCTATGCTTATACTGGTGGGAATAATATTTACGGTTATCTTATTATTCATATCATACATAATCAGCTATAGTGTGATGAGAAAAAAGGAGTTTTAAGACTCCTTTTTTGAAGAAAAATAAAAAAGTACTGTACAAATCAAAATCCTTGTTTTATAATAACATATAAACATAGTATGTTTGTGTATTGCATAAACATACAGTCTGATTTATGAATGATATTCAATAATAACATTTATTGATTGGATTCATGAATTGATATTAGAAAATGTGGAATAATACCACAAGAAAAGAGGATTGTATGGGAAAGATATATAAATCAGCAGCATATTTAATAGGTAACACACCACTTGTAGAAGTAGGACATATTGAAGAGAAGTTTGGACTTAAGGCAAGAGTACTTGTTAAGCTTGAGTATTTTAATGCAACAGGAAGCGTTAAGGACAGAGTTGCCAAGGCAATGATTGAAGATGCAGAGGAGAAAGGTATTCTTAAGCCCGGTGCAACAATTATTGAGCCCACATCTGGCAATACAGGAATCGGACTTGCTGCTATTGCAACAGCAAAAGGCTACAGAACAATAATAGTTCTTCCAGAGACTATGAGTGTTGAAAGAAGAAATATAATTAAGGCATATGGTGCAGAAATTGTACTTACTCCTGGTTACAAGGGAATGACAGGCGCTATTGCGAAGGCAGAAGAATTAAAGAATGAGATTGAAGGCAGCATGATTGCAGGACAGTTTGTTAATCCTGCTAACCCGGATGTACACAGAAGAACAACTGGTCCAGAGATATGGAATGATACGGATGGAGAAGTTGACGCATTTGTTGCAGGTGTTGGTACAGGCGGAACAATTACAGGCGTTGGTGAATATCTTAAGTCTAAGAATGACAAGATTGAGATAATTGCAGTTGAGCCTGCAACTTCACCGGTACTTTCACAGGGCAAGCCAGGACCACATAAGATTCAGGGAATTGGAGCAGGTTTTGTTCCAGAAATTCTTAACACTAAGATATATGACAGCGTAGTTCCAATCGATAATGATGACGCATTCGTGTATGCCAGATTGATATCACACACAGAGGGAATTCTGGTTGGAATATCGGCAGGTGCAGCACTTTACGCAGCAATCGAGTGGGCTAAGAAACCAGAGAACGAAGGCAAGACAATCGTTGCACTGCTTCCAGACAGCGGCGACAGATATTACTCAACATCACTTTTTGAGAACTAATAGCAGAATAAATGTGTCAAATGTGGACATTCTATAAGGGCAGGGCGTAAAAGTCCTGCCCTTTTCGTGCTTTGAAGGGATTTAGCGGCAATATGGGATATCGAAAGGTGTTTTAAAGTGCGGTTGAAAATGTGCAGGTGAAAGGAGTAAGCATGACTGATTTTACAACTAACATAGACATGAATGTCCGCATGATGAATGAAAAGTTAAGAGTGGACAGGAATTTTGACATTCTGCAAAGAGATGTATTAATAGGTGGGAAGAGAACACATTTCTACTTTATAGATGGATTCGTACAGGAGGAAACAATTGAAAAACTTGTGCAGTTCTTTTATTCATTGAAAGAATCGGACATAAAGGATATAGATACATTCTTAGAGGTCGGAATGCCGTATACAGAGATTGAAAAAAACGGACATTATGACGAGGTGGAGAAGGCATTTCTTTCAGGGCAGACCGTCATGATAATAGATGGCTTTGACGAATGTATACTGATTGACTGTCGTACTTATCCGATGCGGTCTGTTACAGAGCCTTACAAAGACAAGGTTCTGCGTGGCTCAAGAGATGGATTTGTTGAGACACTTGTGTGCAATGCGGCACTTTTAAGAAGAAGAATAAGGGATAACCGTTTTTCAATGGAAATGTATACTGTAGGGGAGCGCTCACGGACGGATGTTGCCGTGTGCTATATTGATGATAAGGTTGATAAGAAGCTGCTTCAAAGAATTGAGAATCTGATAAGCAGCATTGAGGTTGAGGCGCTCACTATGAATATAGAGAGCCTTGCGGAATGTATGTTTAAGGGAAAATGGATTAATCCGTTTCCTAAGTATAAATATTCAGAAAGACCAGATACCGCTGCAGCAGCACTTTTTGATGGAAATATAGTTATTATGGTAGATACATCACCTGCAGTGATGATTATTCCAACAAATGTATTTGATATAATAGAAGAAGCAGATGATTTTAATTTTTCGCCAATGATAGGAACTTATATAAGACTTTCGAGATTTTTCTTTACACTGCTTACGGTTTTTCTTACACCTGTATGGCTTTTGCTTGAGAGCAATCCGCAGTGGGTGCCTGAATGGTTGAAATTCATAACGATAAGTGAGGATATAACGGTTCCGGTTATATTGCAGCTTTTTATTCTTGAACTTGCAGTTGACGGACTTAAGCTTGCGGCGGTCAATACACCCGGAATGCTGTCAACGCCATTAAGTATTCTTGCTGGTATTGTTGTGGGAGAATATGCTGTGGAGTCCGGGTGGTTTAATTCAGAATCACTTCTTTATATGGCAGTTGTAACGGTTGGAACTTACTCACAGGCAAGTTTTGAGATGGGATATGCATTAAAATTCATAAGAATAGTCAATCTGATTCTGGTGCAGTTCTTTGGAAGAATTGGACTTCTGGCAGGAGTCATATTTGCAATAGTGCTTGTATGCTTTAACAGGACAATATCAGGAAAAAGCTACATTTATCCGGTGATACCTTTTAACAGCCAGATGTTTAAAAGAAAAATTCTTCGGGTACGACTGCCGCACAAAATAAAAAATAACTAGCAATATATGGCGTATTAAGCATTAAAATATAGCTTAACACGCCATATATTGCTAATTAATTGCAAATGTGATACAATACAAAAAACATTTGAATATGATATATAAGATTTATGGATTTGGAGATGTTTAATTATGATTAGTGATTATGAGGAAGTTGTTATCAGGTTTAAGGCATATAGGATAAGTTATCCATTAACACAGAAAGAACTTTCGGATAAATCAGGCGTTTCATTAAGAAGTATTACTCGGTTTGAAAGTGGAGAAGATATAAGTCTTGTTAATTTTATGAAATTAATGAATGCGATGGAGCTTATGAATAATTTCGTGAATGTGATACCAGATATGAACAACCGGCCATCATCTTATTTGAAAAATGTTAAAACAAGGCAGAGAGCATGTGCAAAAAGAAAAGCAGATACTGGATTTAAATGGGGGGAAGATGAATGATAAATACAGCGGAGGTAATGCTTTGGGGCACAAGAATTGGAATAATTCATATGAATGAAGCAAATGGAGTTGTTGCATTTGAATATGATAAAGATTTTTTAAAGAGTAATATTGAGGTATCACCTATACATATGCCATTATCAGAAAGAGTGTATGAATTTCCGGAACTTGCAAGGACAGCATTTCATGGAGCACCTGGATTGGTAGCGGATTCGCTTCCAGATAAATTTGGTAATAAAATTATAGACAGATGGCTGGCTGAGCAGGGAAAATCAATTAGTGAATTTAATGTTATAGACAGACTGTGCTATACAGGAAAAAGAGGTATGGGTGCATTAGAATATATACCAGCAACAAGTCCGTTTGACAGTACAATAGAGGATGTTAATATATCGAAAATGGTAGAGTTTGCATCTGATGTATTATCTGATAGAAAAGATAAGCTGATTAATCTGAAAGATAATGCTGGATATAGCCAGCTTGTGCTATTGGGAACATCTGCAGGTGGTGCAAGAGCAAAGGCGCTGATTGCATGGAATGAAGATACGGGAGAAATAAAAAGTGGACAGATTAATGCTGGTGATGGATTTGAATACTGGCTTATGAAGTTTGATGGAGTATCTAAAAATGGGGATCATAATCTGGAAGATTCAGTAGAATATACAAGAATAGAATACGGATATTATCTTATGGCAAAAGCAGCGGGGGTAATTATGAATGAATGCCGTCTGCTTGAAGATGCCGGATATGCACATTTTATAACTAAACGTTTCGATAGGAACAATAATAAAAAAATTCATATGCAGACATTAGGAGCAATTTCACATATAGATTACAATATTCCGGGATTATGCAGTTATGAACAGGCAGCATATTATATGAATAGACTAGGTATACCATATTCAGATGTGGAACAATTTTATAGAAGAATGGTTTTTAATGTTATTCTGATTAATCAGGATGATCATGTAAAAAATGTTTCTTTTCTGATGGATAAGAATGGTGTCTGGAGATTGTCACCAGCATATGATGTCACATTTGCATATGATAGCAGCAATATGTGGTTGAAAGCACATCAGATGCTTATAAATGGAAAAAGTTCAGATATAAGTTATGGTGATTTGATAAAATGTGGAATAAACATGGGAGTAAGCAAGAGAAAATGTGATGCAATAATATCGTATATAGAAGATGTTGCAAAAAGATTTTCAGATTATATGGAAATGGCAGGTGTCAGGGAGAAAACCTGTCAGATTATGAATGACATTATAATTAGCAATAATATTAGAAAAACAGGAGATTAATCATGGAAAAAACATACGAGAAAAAAGATTTTTTACAGAAAACATGGGTGGTGTGCGCCCTTGCACTTGTGTGTACATTCCTTTGGGGAAGCGCATCGCCTTGTATCAAATTAGGATATGCGTTGTTTAAGATACCGTCAAGTGAAACATGGACACAGGTATTATTTGCAGGAACAAGATTTGTTTTTGCAGGAGTGCTTACAATCTTAATTGGAAGTATTCTTAACAGAAAAATGCTGCTTCCAACGAAATCAAGTGTACCAAGCATTGTAAAACTGGCAATGTTCCAGACAATTCTGCAGTACATATTCTTCTATATCGGACTTGCACACAACAGTGGAGTAAAGGCGTCAATAATTAACGGTTCTAACACATTTTTCGTAATACTTGTATCGACAATTATATTCAGACAGGAAAAGCTGAATCTGAAGAAAATTATCGGCTGTGTGATTGGTTTTGCAGGTGTTATCGTAGTCAGCATGAATGGACAGAAAATTGACATGAACTTAAGCATTATGGGTGACGGAAGTCTGTTCTTATGTGCGTTGTCATATGCATTTTCATCATGCCTTATGAAGAACTATTCAAAGAAAGACAATCCGGTAATGTTGAGCGGTTATCAGTTCATATTCGGTGGAATAGTAATGATTATATTAGGACTTGTGATGGGCGGTAGAATTACACATGTGTCAGTATCAGCAATACTAATGTTATTCTATCTCGCATGCATATCAGCCGTAGCCTACTCAATATGGGGAATACTGTTAAAGCACAACCCGGTATCCAAAGTGGCAATCTTTGGCTTCACCAACCCTGTATTCGGTGTACTTCTTTCAGCCTGGTGGCTTGGAGAAGGAAGCAGAGAACTTGGAATAAATGCATTAATAGCGTTAGTATTAGTGTGCATAGGAATCTGCATAGTTAATGTAAAAGGAAAAGCGAGAGGATGAAGTCCAAAAAGTGCGTCATAGCGCGACGGATTGGATTTTAAAGTAGTGGAGAGACATGTTGAAGTCCAAATAAACGAATTGGCACGCCTATTTTGGACTTCAACAGGGCTACACGGCAGTAAAAGGTCCAAAATGCCCAGCTGACATGCACAAATTGGACTTCAACAAGGCCGCACAGCAGAAAAAAGTCCAATCTACCGAGCAGCCTAAAGCACCATTAAATGAAAGTGTCATATCTGGCACTTCACTACCTGACAGCCTCTTTAAGTGCTTCCGAAGCCTCATGCATGGAAGCTGCTTTCTCCTCATTAAGCTTGTCAATAGGAGCTTTAGATATAAGCTTGCCAAGATGTCCAATCTGAGCCTTAACATTCTTTTTCTTATCCTTCTCCCAGACCTTTTTATTGGCGGCAAGTGCGTTGTTAGCCTCGTTAAGAGTCCGTACAGCATCTTCCCTTATATCAATAAAACTCTGGTATGCTTCATCCTGCTTGCTGTAGACTTCGGCTTCCCAGCGGGCTTTTGCAATCTCTTCTTCGGTCATGTTAGAGCTTGAAGTGATAGTAATGCTCTGTTCCCTTCCGGTACCTAAATCCTTTGCAGATACATTGACAATACCATTAACATCAATGTCAAATGTTACTTCAATCTGTGGGACTCCTGCCATCGCACGCTTAATACCGTTAAGACGGAAGTTGCCAAGCAGTTTATTGTCTCTTGTAAACTTTCGTTCACCCTGAAAAACTTTGATATCAACGGATGTCTGGAAATTGCCGGCAGTAGTAAATATCTGGCTGTGTCTTGTAGGAATGGTAGTGTTTCTTTCAATAAGCCTGCTTGCAATTCCACCCATAGTCTCAATAGAAAGAGACATTGGAGTTACATCCATAAGTATGATTTCAGAAGCAGCAGAACCGGCCTGAAGCTGGTTTCCAAGCTTGCCACCCTGAACGGCAGCACCAAGGGCTACACATTCATCAGGATTAAGATTTCTCGATGGCTCTTTTCCCATAAGCTGTCTTACTTTATCAGCAACAGCAGGGATTCTTGTAGAACCACCAACCAATAAAACCATATTAATGTCTGTCTTGGAAAGACCTGCATCATGCAGTGCATTCTCAACAGGGGTGATTGTTCTGTCTACAAGGTCAGCAGTAAGCTCATTAAATGTCTGTCTTGATAAAGTGATATCAATGTGGTGCGGTCCGTCCTTAGACATAGCGATAAAAGGAAGATTAATATTAGTTGTCACAGAAGAAGACAGCTCCTTCTTTGCTTTCTCAGCTTCTTCTCTTAAACGCTGCATTGCAGAGACGTCCTTTGAAAGATTGATACCGTCACTTATCTTAAACTGCTCGACAAGATAATTAACTATTCTTTCATCGAAATCATCACCACCTAAGTGATTGTCACCTGAAGTTGCAAGAACTTCAATGACATTATCACCGATATCGATAACAGATACATCAAAAGTTCCACCACCTAAATCATACACAAGAACCTTCTGTGCCATACCATTGTCAAGTCCGTACGCGAGAGCGGCAGAAGTAGGCTCGTTGATAATTCTTAATATGTTAAGCCCGGCAATCTTACCGGCATCTTTAGTAGCCTGTCTCTGAGCGTCAGTAAAATAGGCAGGCACAGTTACAACAGCGTCTGTCACAGGCTGTCCTAAGAAATCCTCGGCATCCTCCTTTAACTTCATAAGTATAAATGCAGAGATTTCCTGTGGAGTATAATACTTTCCGTCAATCTTCCTGCGATAGTCCGTACCCATGTGTCTCTTGATAGAGAATATAGTTCTGTCAGAGTTGACGGCAGCCTGTCTCTTGGCGGCATCACCAACAATACGTTCCTTTGATTTCGTAAAGGCTACAACAGAAGGAGTTGTGCGGTAGCCTTCTTTGTTGGTGATGACAGTAGGCGTATCACCTTCAATAACAGCCACACAGCTGTTAGTTGTTCCTAAATCAATTCCTATAACAGTTCCCATAATAAACTCCATTCAATATATTGATATATTTATTTTACCATATAAAATACATTTGACTATTAAGAAAAAAATAAAAATAAGAAAAAATTAATAAATTGGGGTTTTGCTTGATGATATATATTTTAATATGTTAAAATAAATCCTATTGAAAAGATGAGGAGAATATATTATGGCAGGGTCAGTGTTTGGAAATATATTTAAGATATCAACATGGGGAGAGTCGCATGGAGAGGGACTTGGAGTTGTAATTGACGGGTGTCCTGCAGGTCTGCCTCTTTGTGAGGAAGATATTCAGGAGCAGCTAGACAGAAGAAAACCGGGACAGTCAAAGTTTACTACACCAAGAAAGGAAGATGATGAGGTACATATTCTTTCAGGTGTATTTGAAGGCAAGACTACCGGGACTCCAATATCACTTGCAGTATATAATAAGACACAGAGGTCTGCTGACTATTCAGAGATAGCTAATTATTACAGACCGGGACATGCTGATTATACGTTTGACGAGAAATTCGGATTCAGGGATTACAGAGGCGGTGGAAGAAGTTCTGGAAGAGAAACTATCGGAAGAGTTGCAGCCGGTGCAATCGCTATGAAGATTCTTAAAGAGCTTGGAATTAATATTACAGCATATGCTAAAGAAATTGGTGGGATTGGCATTGATTATGATAAGTTTGATATAGCTGAAAGAGATAATAACGCATTTAACATGCCTGATAAGGAAGCTGCAGAGAAGGTTAGGGCTTTTGCAGAGAGCAAGATGTCAGTTGGAGATTCAATAGGTGGTGTGATTGAGTGCAGGGTTACAGGCATGATGACTGGAATTGGCAATCCTACATTTGAAAAGCTAGATGCTAATCTTGCCAAGGCAATAATGTCAATCGGGGCTGTCAAAGGCTTTGAGATTGGAGACGGTTTTGAAGCGGCTAAAGTTACAGGAAAGTATAATAATGATGAATTCGTAATGAAGGATGGCAGGGTTGGCAAGCTGACTAATCACAGCGGCGGAGTGCTTGGTGGAATAAGCGACGGTGATGAGCTTGTGTTCAGGGCAGCGGTAAAACCGACACCTTCAATTAGTGCATTGCAGGAAACTGTTAATAAGCAGGGCGAGGATATCGAGGTCTCAATAAAAGGAAGACATGACCCGATGATAGTTCCAAGAGCAGTTGTTGTGGTTGAAGCTATGACAGCACTTACACTTGTTGACCTGATATTTGACAATATGACGGCTAGAATGGACAGAGTTAAAGAGTTTTACAGAAAATAAAAGGAGCAGATATGTATAAAATTTTAAAGACGGATGGCAGGGCAAAAAGAGCAGAGTTCACAACAGTACATGGAACTGTGCAGACACCTGTATTTATGAATGTCGGAACAGTTGCGGCCATTAAAGGTGCAGTTGCGACAACTGATTTACAGCAGATAGGAACGCAGATAGAATTATCTAACACTTACCATCTTCATGTAAGACCGGGAGATAAGATTATTAAGCAGCTTGGAGGACTTCATAAGTTCATGAACTGGGATAAACCAATTCTTACAGATTCGGGTGGATTTCAGGTGTTTTCACTTGCAGGACTCCGTAAGATTAAAGAAGAAGGTGTTACTTTCCAGTCACATATTGACGGACATAAGATATTCATGGGACCAGAGGAAAGTATGCAGATACAGTCTAACCTTGGTTCAACAATTGCAATGGCATTTGACGAATGTGCGCCGGCAAAGGCAGATAGAAAGTATATTCAGAATTCTGTTGACAGAACATACCGCTGGTTAGAGCGTTGCAAGAAAGAGATGACAAGACTGAACTCACTTCCTGATACGGTTAATCCTGCTCAGATGCTTTTTGGTATTGATCAGGGTGGAGTATTTAATGATATAAGAATTGACCACGCCAAGAGAATATCAGAGTTAAATCTTGATGGTTATGCAGTAGGCGGGCTTGCTGTTGGTGAAACACATGAGGAAATGTATGATGTACTTGATAATGTAGTGCCATATCTTCCAAAGGACAAGCCGACATATCTTATGGGAGTGGGAACACCTGCCAACATATTAGAGGCAGTGGACAGAGGAATTGATTTCTTCGACTGTGTATACCCTTCAAGAAACGGACGTCATGGACATGTGTATACTAAGTTTGGAAAGATTAATCTTTTTAATGCAAAGTATGAGACAGATACAGCACCAATTGAAGAAGGCTGTGGATGTCCATGCTGTCAGAATTACTCAAGAGCATATGTAAGACATCTTCTTAAGGCTAAGGAAATGCTTGGAATGCGTCTTTGTGTTCTTCACAATTTATACTATTACAACCATCTCATGACAGACATAAGAGCTGCAATTGAAGAAGGAAGATATGCAGGCTTCAAGGAAGAGGCATTATACCAGATGAAGACATATAATAAGCAGTAATGCTGTATGTTTATAAATATTTTGTTAAAAATACATTTTGAGGTAGACAAGCTGCTCTCAATTATGTATTATATGTTAAGTTTGAAAGAGACATTTTAAGGAGGAGTATCAATGAATATTGCTATCATAGTTTTTTATGTCGTAATTATTGGTGCAATGATGTATTTCATGGCAATCAAGCCACAGAAGAAGGAACAGAAGCGTCAGCAGGAACTTATGGATTCTATGGAAATCGGTGATTATGTTCTTACAACAAGCGGTTTCTATGGTGTTCTTATCGATATATCAGAAGATGATGTAATCGTAGAATTCGGTAACAACAAGAATTGCCGTATCTCAATGCAGAAGAAGGCAATTGCTCAGGTTGAGAAGCCATCAGACAGCACATCAGCAGAATAATTAAAGGCAATTAATTAAAGCAGGGTTCCTGACCAGACACATTTGTCTGGTCAGGAATCCTTTTTTTATTGAAAATGTTGTGCAAATGTTATATCATATTAAATTGAATTATCATATGAAAAAGGGGTAAGGGTTTATGGAAAGCAGAATAACTTTAATTCCAGGTGATGGAATAGGACCAGAAATCGTCAGAGAGGCTGTGAAAGTGCTTGACAGTGTGGCTGACAAATACGGTCACAAGTTCGATTATACCAAGATTCTTATGGGTGGATGCTCAATTGATGAGTATGGCGTTCCACTTACAGATGAAGCAGTAGCAACAGCTAAAGCATCTGATGCTGTACTTCTTGGAGCAGTTGGAGGCAATGTAGGTAATTCCAAGTGGTATGATGTTGCACCTAATTTAAGACCAGAAGCGGGACTTTTAAAGATTCGTAAGGAATTAGGACTTTTTGCTAATTTACGTCCGGCATATCTTTATGATGAACTTAAGGCAGCGTGTCCATTGAAGGAAGAAATAATCGGTGATGGATTTGATATGGTCATTATGAGAGAGCTTACAGGCGGCCTTTACTTTGGTAATAGATATACTAAGGAAATTGACGGATTGGAGACAGCCGTTGATACACTTACATACAACGAAGAAGAAATCAGAAGAATTGCAATTAAGGGATTTGAGATTGCAATGAAGAGAAGAAAGAAAGTAACAAGCGTTGATAAGGCAAATGTTCTTGATTCTTCAAGACTCTGGAGAAAGATTGTACATGAGGTTGCAAAGGATTATCCGGAAGTTGAAGTTTCAGACATGCTTGTAGATAACTGTGCTATGCAGCTTGTTATGAATCCTGGACAGTTCGATGTTATTCTTACTGAGAACATGTTTGGAGACATATTATCAGATGAGGCAAGTATGATAACAGGTTCAATCGGAATGTTATCAAGTGCAAGCCTTAATAAGACTAAGTTAGGTCTTTATGAGCCAAGCCATGGTTCAGCACCTGATATTGCAGGAAAGAATGTTGCTAATCCAATTGCTACAATTCTCAGTGCAGCCATGATGTTAAGATATTCACTTGATCTTGACAAGGAAGCAGATGCTATTGAAGCAGCAGTTGCAGCTGTTTTAAAGGAAGGCTACAGAACAACTGATATTATGTCAGAAGGATGCACACTTGTAGGAACTGACAAGATGGGCGACTTAATCGCAGAGAGAGTTTAATACATTTAAATAATACATATTAAGGAGATAAGCTATGATAAGTGATAACGCCAGAAGTGGTATGCAGCAGGCACCTGCACGAAGCCTTTTTAATGCACTTGGCTTCACAGCAGAAGAGATGAAGAAACCCATGATTGGTATTGTAAGCTCTTATAATGAGATTGTACCAGGTCATATGAATATTGATAAGATTGTCAATGCAGTTAAATTAGGAGTTGCTGAGGCAGGCGGTGTGCCTGTAGTATTCCCTGCTATTGCAGTATGCGATGGTATTGCAATGGGACATGTCGGAATGAAATATTCTTTAGTAACAAGAGATTTAATTGCAGATTCAACAGAGTGTATGGCAATTGCACATCAGTTTGACGGACTTGTAATGGTTCCTAACTGTGATAAGAATGTTCCAGGACTTTTAATGGCAGCAGCGAGACTTAATCTTCCAACTGTATTCGTATCAGGCGGACCAATGCTTGCAGGTCATGTTAAGGGGAAGAAGAGAAGCCTTTCTTCAATGTTTGAGGCTGTTGGTTCATATGCAGCAGGAACAATGACAGAGGAAGATGTACTTGAGTTTGAGGAAAAGGTATGCCCAACATGTGGTTCATGTTCAGGCATGTACACAGCCAATTCAATGAACTGCCTTACAGAGGCACTTGGTATGGGACTTCGAGGCAATGGTACAATTCCAGCCGTATATTCAGAGAGAATCAAGCTTGCAAAGCACGCAGGCATGGCTGTTATGGATATGGTTAATAAGGGAATCACAGCAAGAGATATCATAACTAAGGATTCTATTATGAATGCCCTTACAGTAGATATGGCACTTGGATGTTCTACTAATTCCATGCTTCACCTTCCAGCTATTGCACATGAGATAGGATTTGATTTCGATATCAAATTCGCTAACCCAATAAGCGAAAAGACTCCTAATCTCTGCCACCTTGCACCAGCAGGTCCAACATACATGGAAGACCTTAATGAAGCAGGCGGTGTATATGCAGTTATGAAAGAGCTTGCAGATATCGGACTTCTTAATACAGACTGCATGACAGTTTCAGGAAAGACAATCGGAGAGTGTATAGCAACAGCATACAACCGTAATCCTGAAGTCATAAGAACAGTTGATAATGCATACAGTAAGACAGGTGGTCTTGCAGTTCTTTCAGGAAATCTTGCACCAGACGGATCAGTAGTCAAGCGTTCAGCAGTTGTTCCAGAGATGCTTGTACACGAAGGTCCGGCAAGAGTATTTGATTCAGAAGAAGATGCAATTGCTGCTATAAAGGGTGGTAAGATAGTTGAAGGTGATGTAGTTGTTATCCGTTACGAAGGTCCTAAGGGTGGTCCTGGTATGAGAGAAATGCTTAATCCTACATCAGCCATTGCAGGTATGGGACTTGGCTCATCGGTTGCTCTTATTACAGATGGACGATTCTCAGGTGCAAGCCGTGGAGCTTCTATTGGTCATGTATCACCAGAGGCTGCTGTTGGCGGACCTATTGCTTTAGTTGAAGAAGGAGATATCATCAGCATTGATATTCCGGGACTTAAACTTGAACTTAAGGTTTCAGATGAAGAGCTTGCTACAAGAAAGGCTAAGTGGCAGCCAAGAGAACCTAAGGTAACAACAGGATACTTAAAGAGATATGCTTCACTCGTTACATCAGGAAACAGAGGAGCCATTCTTAAAAGTTCAGCAGATGAGTAATATTTAATATAATTATAAAAAGACATTAAAGAGAAATCAGGAGAAGATAAATGAAGTTAAATGGTTCAGAGATAATTGTTGAATGCTTGAAAGAACAGGGCGTTGATACAATATTTGGATACCCTGGTGGAGCTATTCTTAATGTATATGATGCTCTTTATAAGCATTCAGATGAGATAACTCATATTCTTACATCACATGAGCAGGGTGCATCGCACGCTGCTGATGGATATGCTAGGGCAACAGGTAAGGTTGGTGTATGTTTTGCAACATCAGGTCCAGGAGCGACTAACCTTGTAACAGGTATTGCAACTGCATATATGGATTCAGTTCCTATGGTTGCAATTACATGTAATGTAACAGTTCCTCTTCTTGGAAGAGACAGCTTTCAGGAGATTGATATAGCGGGTGTTACAATGCCAATTACAAAGCACAGCTATATTGTTAAGAATGTAAAGGACCTTGCCAAGACATTAAGAAATGCTTTCAGAATTGCCAAGGAAGGAAGACCGGGTCCGGTATTAGTTGATGTTACTAAGGATGTAACAGCAGCAGAGTGTGAGTACACACCAAGAGTTCCAAAGCCTGTAGACAGAATTACAGCAAGCATTAAGGAAGAAGATATTGATAAGGCTGTGACACTTATTAAGAAAGCTAAGAAGCCATATGTATTCGTTGGTGGCGGAGCTGTTATATCAGAGGCATCTGATGAACTTAAGAAGTTTGTTGAGAAGGTTGATGCACCGGTATGTGACTCACTTATGGGTAAGGGTGCATTTGACGGATCTAATGAAAGATACACAGGAATGCTTGGTATGCATGGTACTAAGACATCTAACTACGGAGTTTCAGAGTGTGATCTTCTTATCGTGGTTGGTGCAAGATTCTCAGACCGTGTTACTGGAAATACTAAGAAATTTGCTAAGAATGCAAAGATTCTGCAGTTTGATGTTGATGCAGCTGAGATTAACAAGAATGTCAGGACAGATGCACATGTACTAGGAGATGCTAAAGAGATTCTTAAGAGAATCAATGATAAGTTAGATAATCAGGATCACTCAGACTGGATGGAACACATCAAGTCTTATAAGCTTGATTATCCTATGAGATATAACAGAGATATTCTTAACGGACCTCTTATCATGGAGAAGATATACGAGATTACAAATGGTGATGCAATTATTACAACAGATGTTGGACAGCATCAGATGTGGGCTGCACAGCATTATAAGTTCAAAGAGCCAAGAACACTTCTTACATCAGGCGGACTTGGAACTATGGGATATGGTCTTGGTGCATGTATAGGTGCCAAGGTTGGACGTAAGGATAAGACAGTTGTTAATATTGCAGGTGATGGCTGCTTCCGTATGAATATGAATGAAGTTGCAACAGCAACCAGATATAACATTCCTATTATTGAAGTTATATTTAATAACCATGTACTTGGTATGGTTAGACAGTGGCAGGATCTTTTCTATGGCAAGAGATATTCAGCTACAGTTCTTGATGATCAGGTAGATTTTGTTAAGGTTTCAGAAGGAATGGGAGCCAAGGCTTACAGTGTTGATACAATAGAGGAGTTTGAGAAAGCATTTAAAGAAGCAATCGAACTCAATATTCCATGTGTTATTGACTGTCATATTGACAGAGAAGACAAGGTATTCCCTATGGTTTCACCGGGGGCTGCAATCTCAGAGGCATTCGACAGAGAAGACCTTAATAACAAGAAATAATTCATATATTGACTTTAATGTGATAAAGGACTAAAATAGTTTTTAATAATTTATATTTTAGGAGGAAGAAAAGGTGAGTAGAGTTTATAACTTTAGCGCTGGTCCAGCTGTTTTACCAGAGGAAGTACTCAAAGAAGCAGCAGATGAAATGTTAGATTACCAGGGAAGCGGTCAGTCGGTAATGGAAATGAGCCACAGATCCAAGGTTTATGACAACATCATCAAAGAGGCAGAGAAGGATTTAAGAGACCTTCTTAACATCCCAGATAACTATAAGGTGTTATTTTTACAGGGTGGTGCATCGCAGTTCTTCGCTGAAGTGCCTATGAACCTTATGAAGAATAAGAAAGCAGGTTATATCCTTACAGGACAGTGGGCTAAGAAAGCATTTGCAGAAGCTAAGATATATGGAGAGGCTGTTGAGCTTGCTTCATCAGCAGACAAGACATTTTCATATATTCCAGACTGCTCAGATCTTGATATTCCAGAGGATCTTGACTATGTATATATCTGTGAGAACAACACAATTTACGGAACAAAGTATAAGACATTACCTAACACTAAGGGTCATATTCTTGTATCAGATGTTTCATCATGCTTCTTATCAGAGCCTATGGATGTAACTAAGTACGGCGTTGTATACGGCGGTGTCCAGAAGAACATCGGACCAGCAGGCGTTGTAATTGCTATTATCAGAGAAGACCTTATAACAGATGACGTTCTTCCAGGAACTCCTACAATGCTTAAGTGGAAGACACAGGCAGATGCAGATTCTCTTTATAATACACCACCATGCTACAATATCTATATCTGTGGCAAGGTGTTCAAGTGGATTAAGAAAATGGGTGGACTTTCAGCAATGAAGGAACACAATGAGAAGAAGGCTAAGATTCTTTATGATTTCCTTGATGAGAGCAAGTTATTCATGGGAACAGTTGTTAAGGAAGACCGTTCACTTATGAATGTACCTTTTGTATGCAACATTGAAGATAAAGAAGCTAAGGATGCTATGGAAGCTAAGTTCATTAAGGAAGCTGCAGCTGCAGGATTTGTTAACCTTAAGGGACACAGAACAGTTGGCGGTATGAGAGCATCTATCTACAATGCTATGCCAATCGAAGGTGTAGAGAAGCTTGTTGAATTCATGAAGAAGTTCGAGAAGGAGAATGCATAATGATTAATGTTAATTGTCTTAATAATATAGCGGCATGTGGTTTGAAGCTTTTTTCTGATGAGTATAATACAGAAAGCTCATTTGAAGATGCGCAGGCTGTACTTGTAAGAAGTGCCAAGATGCATGATATGGAGCTCAGTGATAATCTTCTTGCAATTGCAAGAGCAGGAGCTGGCGTTAATAATATTCCTCTTGACAAATGTGCAGAGGAAGGTATTGTTGTATTCAACACACCAGGAGCTAATGCTAACGCAGTTAAGGAACAGGTTATTGCAGCTATGCTTTTAGCATCAAGAGATTTAATCGGTGGTAACAAGTGGGTTGCAGATAATGCAGAAGACCCTGATATTGCCAAGGCAACTGAGAAGGCTAAGAAAGCATTTGCAGGACAGGAAATCAAGGGCAAGAAGCTTGGTGTTATCGGTCTTGGAGCAATTGGACAGTTAGTTGCCAATGCAGCTATAGCACTTGGAATGGAAGTATACGGATATGACCCATATGTTTCAGTTAAGGCTGCATGGAATCTTTCAAGTGAAGTTAAGTACATATCTGATGTTAAGGATATCTATAAGGAATGTAACTATATTACAGTTCATGTTCCTGCACTTGACAGCACTAAGGGAATGATTAATAAGGAAGCATTTGACCTTATGCAGGATGGAACAGTAATTATCAACTGTGCAAGAGATGTACTTGTTGATGAAGCTGCTATCGGTGAGGCACTTAAGTCTGGAAGAGTTAAGACTTATGTTTCAGATTTCCCTAACCCAACAACAGCTAAGATGGAAGGAGCAATTGTTCTTCCTCATCTTGGAGCTTCAACAGCAGAAGCTGAAGATAACTGTGCTATTATGGCAGTTAATGAGCTTAGAAACTTTATCGAGAACGGTAATATTGTCAATTCAGTTAATTACCCTAACTGTGATTGCGGAGTATGTGCAACTAAAGGAAGAATTACTGTATGCCACAAGAATGTTCCAGCGGTTATCAGTAAGATAACAACAGTTCTTGGTGCTGCAGGCATCAATATATCATCTATGGCTAACCAGTCAAGAGGTGATTATGCATATTCTCTCTTAGATATTGAAGCATCTGCACCAGAGGCAGTAGTAGAAGAGCTTTCAGCAATTGAAGGTGTTATCAAGGTAAGAGTTATTAAGTAATCATATAAAATGATAATAATATCAAAGACCAGTCATTTGTTGTAACATTTGGCTGGTCTTTCTTGTATTAAGGTTGTCTGAATGTTAAAATATATCTAATATATGAAAGTATAGTACTTAAGTTAAATAGTGCGGATGGAGGTTAGTATGGCAGTAATAAGACCATTTGAATGTGTCAGACCGGCTGAGAAAGTGGCAGACAGAGTAGCAGCTCTTCCTTATGATGTGTATGATTCAAAGGAAGCAAGAGCAGAGGTGGAAAGAGAACCATTATCATTTCTTAAGATTGACAGGGCAGAGACCCAGTTTGATGAATCGGTTGATATGTATAGTGAGCATGTATATAAGAAAGCCCATGATATGCTTTTGGAAGCTATAGATGATGGAACATTTATAACAGATAAGGACAAGGCATATTATGTGTATGAGCTTACAATGGATGGAAGAACACAGACAGGAATTGTAGCATGTGCTTCTATTGATGATTATCTTAACAATGTTATTAAGAAGCATGAGAACACAAGAGCTGACAAAGAATTAGACAGAATTAACCATGTTGATACCTGCAGTGCCCAGACTGGTCCTATATTCCTGGCATACAGAGCTAATGCAGTAATAAGTGCAGAGGTTGCCAAAGCCAAGCAGGAGAAGCCTGTATACAGTTTTACAGCGGTTGATGGAATAAGACATCAGGTCTGGAAAATAAGCAGTAAAGAATCTGTAGAGGCTATAGAGAACGCATTTGCAGGAATTAACCAGATATATATTGCGGACGGACACCACAGGGCAGCTTCTGCTGTAAAGGTAGGTTTACGCAGAAGAGAAGCTAATCCGGGATATACAGGCAAAGAAGAGTTCAATTATTTCCTGTCAGTATTATTCCCAGACGAAGAACTTATGATAATGCCATATAACAGAGTTGTAAAGGACCTGAATGGTTTAAGTGAAGAAGAGTTCATGGCAAAGATTAAAGATAAATTCACTGTAAGCGAGAGCAGCACACAGGTTGCACCTTCTAAGAAAGGTGAATTCGGAATGTATCTTGGCAAAAAATGGTACACACTCACAGCCAAAGAAGAAATCTTAAGCAGCGACCCGGTAGACGGCTTGGATGTAGCAGTACTCCAGAACAACGTCTTAGAGCCACTCTTAGGAATCCACGACCCTAAGACAGATAAGAGAATAGACTTCGTAGGCGGAATCCGAGGTTTAGGTGAGCTTGAGAGAAGATGCTCAGAAGATTGTGTATTGGCATTCTCAATGTATGCAACATCAATAGGCGAATTATTCGCAGTAGCAGACGCAGGACTATTAATGCCTCCTAAGTCAACTTGGTTTGAGCCAAAATTAAGAAGCGGATTATTCATACATAGATTCTAAGTGGATATTAATCTGCTTTTTGTAGAAGTGTAGATGTGATGTGTGTATATTTTCGTGTGTGGTCGATTTATGACGAGCTGTGTGGGAGTTAATGCCGTTAGATGCATAAGCGCTGTGAATGAAAGCTCGTTCAAGCGAAGCGCGTTTGCTTTCGTTCACAGTAAAAAACTTTGCAGATAACGGCATTTACTCCCACTAAGCGCAGGAATCATGAGACCACGCACGAAAATATACACACATCACCACCACTACACTACAGACATAATACACAGAATTATTCAGCTGGAAGGAGAACATTATGTTACATAATACTATTAATATAGATTTACCATATCAGGAGTTTGGAATAGAACAACAGGGAAATGCAACAATTACTACTTACATCAAAGATGTATTTCCTAATGATCAGGATCCGTTTAGGAGACCTCTTATTGTTATCTGTCCGGGTGGCGGATATAATCATCATTCTCCAAGAGAAGGAGAATCTATAGCTATTAAGATGCTTGATATGGGGTATAATGCTGTTGTATTAAGATACAGTCTTGCACCTGTTACGTATCCTGCACAGCTTTTTGAGGCAGCCTATACAATGAAGTATGTAAGAGATAATGCAGCAGAATGGGATGTTGATCCTGACAAAATCATTATCGCAGGGTTTTCAGCAGGAGGTCATGTTGCCGGACTTCTTGGAACCGGATGGAATTCAAAAAGACTTGATTATCTTCTGGAAAATGTACTTCACTGCAGTCATGAGTATGTTAAGCCTGATGGCATGCTGTTAGGTTATCCTGTAATTACATCAGGAATTGATGCACACAGGGCATCATTTGAGAGAAGTCTTGGGGAAAAATATGATGAGTTTATAGATGAAGTGTCTATAGAAAAGAGAGTGGATAAGGACACACCACCTGCATTCATATGGCATACATGTGAAGATAAGACAGTTCCGCTTGAAAATTCATTACTTATGGTAGAGGCGTTAAGAAAACAGGAGATTCCGTTTGATTATCATGTATATGCTAAAGGTACTCATGGTCTTGGACTTGGCACACGAGAGACTGCGACTAAGAATATGGGACATTATGAACCACAGGTGTCATCATGGACGGAATGCTTTAAACAGTGGATGGGGGTAATGTATGAATAAAAACTTATACGGTCTGATGAACTGGCCGGAGATAGAGGGGATTGTATATGCAGAGTGTGACAAGCCAAAGGAGTTGCTTGGGGCACATGTTACCAGTAAGGGACTGCTTATACAGATAATGCGTCCTGATGCAGTGGCAGTTAAGCTGCATATAGATGGCAGAAAAACTGCTGTTAATATGGAAAAGGTTGATGAATCCGGATTCTTTGCAGCACTTGTTTCATCTAAGAAAAAGCTTTCATATACTTATTCAGTGGAGAAGGTTAATGGAGAGGTCACAGAATATACGGACCCATATGCATTTGCAAATGTTACGAAACCGGAAGATTACAAAGCATTTCTTGCAGGAGAAGAGAAAAATGCAGCACATATATTCGGCGCTCATGAAAGAACTGTCAATGGCGTGAAGGGAGTGCTTTTTAATGTATGGGCACCTAAGGCACTCAGCGTAAGTGTTGTTGGAGAGTTTAACAAATACGACGGCAGAGTCCACTTAATGGAAAGAATTGAGGATACAGGAGTATTTGAACTGTTTATTCCGGGACTGGCAGCCGGATGCGGATATATGTATGAAATTAAGAGACAGGGTAAGGGAACTACAAGAAAGTTAGACCCTGTATCAAGACAGATATCATCAGTTCCAATTACTGCATCAGTGGTAAGTGATGAGAACATGCCTGATTCATATGCATGGAACGATGGGCTATGGATGATAAAGAGAAAGAAAGAAGCAGGAAAGAAGAAGCCTGTAACAGTATATGAGGTGTCACTTACTGACTGGCTGAAAGAAAAAAGTGCAGATGAGCTTGTGGATTTTGTAAAGCAGGAGGGATATACACATGTATGTTTCCTTCCGGTTGCAGAGTATCTTAATGAGGAGATGAATGGATATTCGACATTGGGATATTTTACGGTAACACACCGAATAGGCGGCAGTGATGCATTTAAAAAGCTGGTTGATGACTGCCATAACGCTGGAATTGGCGTAATAATTGACTGGAATGGTGCTTACTTTGGTACAGAAGTTAAGGGATTGTATGATTTTGACGGGGCAGATGCTTACGGATATCTTAAGCCATCACTAGAGAAGCATCCTGAGTGGGATGTTGTCACATTTGACTATAAGAAAGGTGCTGTAAGAAGTTTTCTTTTATCAAGCGTATTAATGTGGCTTAATGATTACCATATTGACGGTATCAGAATTGACGGTGTTGCTTCAATGCTTTACCTCGATTACGGTAAGCAGCCGGGTACATGGACACCTAACATGTATGGCGGCAATGAGAATCTTGACGCAATCGAATTTCTTAAGACTATGAACAAATATATTGCTAAACGTGGCGATGGCTGTTTTACAATAGCAGAAGAATCAAGCGGCTGGTTTGGAGTTACTGCGGCAGATAATGATGACCCTCTTATGTTTACTTATAAGCAGAATAACTGCTGGACTAAGGATTTTCTTGAATTTATGGGAACTGACCCGCTGTTCAGAAAAGGTGAGTATGACAAGCTGACATATGGAATGCTCTATAATTACGGAGAGGATTTCATGCTCTCGCTCAATCATGATGATTTCAGGGAGAAAGCATTTGTGGATATGGTGTCAGGCAGTGATGAGAAGGCACATTTGTCAGATATCAAGGCTGCACTTGGATTCATGTATGCACATCCGGGAAGCAAGATGTTTGCAGCAGGACAGGATGCAGGACTTGAGAAATTCATGTCGGAGCTTAATAAGTTCTATGCGAAAAATGCGGCTCTATATGAGCTTGACAATGACCCTGATGGATTTATGTGGCTCGAGAATTCTAATCCGGAAGAGACTGTTATTGCAATGCAGAGAGCTGACAGCAAGGGTGATAAGCTTGTGATTGCTGTGAATTTTACTCCTGTTAGGAGGGAAAACTACAGACTTCACGTTGATGTGCGTGGAAAGTATAAGGAAGTATTTAACAGTGAGTGGAAGAAGTTCGGTGGAGACGAGAAGGTTAATGGACAGATTATCAAATCAGATAATGATGGTGATGATATGGAATATATTGATATTACACTTCCCGGACTTTCATTCGTTATATATAACAGTGAACCGTATACACAGCTTGAACTCGAGGAGATTGCTGTATTAAAGAGGGCTGCAATTGCAAAGAAGGAAGCCATGAGAAAGGCAGCAGAGGCTGAAATGCTTGAACTTGCTGCAGCAGAGGAAGCAAAGCGGGCGGTTGAAGCAAGAAAACAGGCAGAGAAAGCCTGCATGGAAGCACTTCAGGCTAAGGAAGAAGCTGTAAGAAAAGCAGAAGAAGCAGCGCGTGCAAGTGAAGAGATTGATATAGAGACTAAGAAGAAGTTAGAACAGCTTAAAAAGAAGATGAAATAATACAAAGGGGGATCAGCTATGGGATTCATAGGACTTGTGGCAGATGCAGCCACAACAATCCAGCAGGAAACAGATGAAATAACCAGATTCTTTTCTATTGCCCATGTCAAGCAGCTTCTCAATGATTTAGGAAACTGGTCGGTTTCACTTATTGGTAAAATTGTTATTGCTGTCTTAATATGGTTTATTGGCAAGAAGATAATCAGAGTGCTTGATAAGCTTGTAAAGAAGATGCTGGACAGAAGTACGCTTGACAAAGGCGTTGTTAATTTTGTGGTATCAGTGCTTAAGTTTGTAATGTATGCAATACTTATCATGATAGTTGTGGACAAGCTGGGATTCCAGACGACATCACTGCTTACGCTTTTTGGTTCTGCAGCACTTGCGATTGGTATGTCCCTGCAGGGAAGTCTTTCGAACTTTGCAGGAGGAATTCTTATTCTTATATTCAAGCCTTTTAAGGTTGGTGATTATATTATAGTCGGAACTAATGAGGGAACTGTAAAGTCTATAGAGATTCTTTACACAAGGCTTGTTACTATTGATAATAAAGTAGTAATGCTTCCGAACGGTTCACTTTCTAATTCAAGCATTGTTAACGTAGGCGCAGAGAATACAAGAAGAATTGATATCCAGATAGGAATTGGCTATTCATCAGATATTCCTAAAGCCAAGAAGCTTCTTGAACAGGTTATTAACAGCGAGAAGGGAATACTTAAGGACAAGGATATTCTGGTTGTTGTCAAGAGCCTTGATGAAAGCTGTGTAACACTTGAGACAAGAGCCTGGGTTAATACAGCAGACTACTGGAATGTAAGATTTAACCTGCTTGAAAGATATAAGAATATATTTGATGAGAATGGAATTGAGATTCCGTTCAACCAGCTTGATGTACATATGAAGTAGTTTTTTTGAAGGATGCCGCGAATGTGGCATCCTTTTTTGACTGGCCAGGGGTTGTATATATGCTGGGCTGCTGTATAGACGTTACGCTGCTGTATAGGCTGGTTGTTGCATATATGTTGGGGGATTATGCCTGAATGTGGCATCTGCTGGCGGGGATAAAAGCATATTTAACTGCAATAGCTGCTTGAAAATATGCCAAAACCTACTAGATATAATGAGAAACGGGATTTAGTAGGTTTATTTTTAGAACTTGTAACATGAGAAATTGTGAAAGACCCACTAAATCATTTATTAGGCGTGATTTAGTGGGCTTTTTTGACGTTATGAGAAAGAAAAACAGGTGATTAGGTACATCTAACAAGCATTGAAGACCTACTAAATTATACATTTAGAAGCTGTTAGTAGGTTTTAGAATATATAGGGATGTTATCGGATGCTTTTGGAAACCTACTATTCTGTAACAAAGTAATGTTTGTGTAGGTTTTTAAGTTGAAATGTGGGGGCTCTGTTAATTACCAGACACTTCAAGTTCACAAAACTACATTGATTTTACTTACTTTTTACATAGTTTGGTCACATTTTCCAATTAATATCTTACTTGTAAGAACAAAAGAGACAGAAAGGAGTGCCTGGTATGGCAATTGAAGTTTTTAACCGTTATGAGAAGAAATACATTATAGATGAAGATACTTTTCATAAGCTGACTTACAAGATATCTGATTATATGAATCCGGATGCATATAACAGAAATGGTGAGGCTTACAGAATCAGCAACATATATTATGATACTGAGAATGACCAGCTTATAAGAGCTTCTATTGAGAAACCGGTATACAAAGAAAAGTTAAGACTGAGAGCTTATGGGACGCCAGAGCTTACAGATAACGTTTTTGTAGAGATTAAGAAGAAGTATAATGGTATTGTCAATAAAAGAAGAACTTCAATTACGCTTCAGGAGGCATATTATTTTCTTGATGACGACATATGTCCAGATAGCCATGAAGGAAGAATAAACAGGCAGGTGCTTAAGGAGATTGATTACTTCAAGAATTTCTATCATTTGCAGCCTAAAGTTTATCTTTCATATGACAGATTCGCGTACTTTGAGAAAGATGACGGTGATTTCAGGATTACATTTGATAAAAATATTACGACCAGAAGGGAAGATATAAGACTTGAGCATGGAAGCTATGGAAAGAAGCTTTTGCCGGATGGTAAGTATTTAATGGAAGTTAAGATAAGCGGCGCTGTTCCGCTGTGGTTTACTAAGATAATATCAGAACTTAATGTTTACCCGGTATCGTTTTCTAAGTATGGTACTGAATATAAGCAGTATGTCCTTACGAATTACACAAGTTTAATGGATAAGGGAGAAAATACATGTTCGAATCAATCTTTACATCAACATCAGAGAATACAATCAGCATTAGCCAGTCAATGTTAGGAATATTGGCAGCAGTTGTTATTGGTTTAGTGATAGCATTTGTGTATACACTTGTATCGAAGAAGGATGGTTATAATAAAAGTTTTATAATAGGTCTTGCTCTTTTACCAGCGATAGTGGCAGCAGTTATTCTTCTTGTAGGAAGTAATGTTGCAAGAGCGTTTTCAATGGCGGGAGCTTTTGCTTTAGTAAGATTCCGTTCAGCACCGGGAAGTGCTAAAGATATATCAGTAGTATTCTTTGCAATGGCATCTGGTCTGGCATGTGGACTTGGATTTGTGACATTTGCAGGGTGTTTCACAGTAATAATTCTGCTGGTATTTGTAGTGCTATCGGTAACAGGATTTGGAACAAGAGATGAACGTAGAAAACAGTTAAGAATCACAATTCCAGAGAATCTTAACTATATGGCAGTATTTGATGATATATTTGATAAGTATCTTAGTGAAAATGTACTTAAAAAAGTAAAGACAACTAATATGGGTACAATGTTTGAGCTTACCTATGAGTGCAGGATGAAAGACGAGAGCGAGCAGAAGCAGTTCATAGATGAGTTAAGAGTAAGGAATGGCAATCTCAATATTACAATGGGAACGATGCCGGATTCATATGGCGGAAATCTTAATTAAAATATATGTCAAAATATTATCGTATGATTATAACAGGGCTGTCCGGGCAAATACATGTCGTCCGGACAGCTTTTTTACATTATTTTTACAATGTTTTTTGGATTAAATACTTGTATAATTCATTTATTTATTATATTATAAACAATATACGAAAGGGCGTGGTAGATATGGTAGATAACAACACTCAATTTTTTAAGACTCAACCAGAGAAGACAATTTCAGTAGAAGGCATACTTGAGCAGGTATATCTTGCTCTTAAAGAGAAGGGGTACAATCCGGTTAACCAGATAGTTGGATATATTATGTCTGGTGACCCAACATATATTACAAGTCATAATAATGCAAGAAGTCTTATTATGAAGGCTGAGAGAGATGAACTTGTAGAAGAAGTTGTAAGATACTTTATAGAAGGTAAAGGCTTATAATATGAGAATTATAGGCTTAGATGTCGGAACGAAGACTGTGGGAGTTGCCTTAAGTGATCCGCTTGGGATAACTGCACAGCCTTTCGAGACGATAACAAGAAAAGATAATAACAAGTTACGAAGAACTTATGCCAGGATAGAGCAGATTATATCCGAATATGATGTAACTGAAATCGTGGTTGGTTATCCTAAGAACATGGACGATACTATTGGGGAAAGAGCGAAAGCTTGTGAAGAATTTGCAGCAGCACTGGAGAGACGTACAGGATTGCCTGTTACACTGTGGGATGAGAGACTTACTACAGTTGAAGCAGATGAAGTCCTTGAGGAATGCGGGGTAAAGCGTGAGAACCGCAAGACGGTTATTGATCAGATCGCCGCTGTTTTTATTTTGCGTGGATATATGGAATCTAAGCAGAAGAAGTAGAATTTTGGAGGATTTGTTTTTCATGGAAAGTCTTGAGTTTATTGACGAGAACGGTGAGAAGACACAATTTTATGTGATTGAAGAAACTAGAATTAATGGAATTAATTATCTGCTTGTATCAGAGTCAGCTGATGATGAGGAAGCAGAAGCTTATATTCTTAAGGATACATCTGATGCAGCAAGTGAAGAAGCTGTTTATGAGTTTGTAGAAGAAGACAGTGAACTCGAAGCGGTAGGCAAGGTGTTTTCTGAATTAATGGATGATGATGTCGAACTTAAATAAGGTGTGAGCCTTATTCATATTTTATATTTTATTTTTATTATGAGGTGTTTATGAAAAAAGCAGAGAATGCGTCTGTCAGGATTATACCTTTGGGAGGTCTTGAGCAGATAGGAATGAACATTACTGCCATTGAATATGATGACAGTATTGTTGTTGTAGATTGTGGTTTATCTTTCCCAGAGGAAGATATGCTTGGTATTGATCTGGTTATACCGGATGTTACTTACCTTAAGGAGAATCTTGATAAGGTTAAGGGATTTGTTATAACTCACGGACATGAGGATCACATTGGTGCAATTCCTTATGTGCTTAAGGACGTTAATGTCCCTATATATGCAACAAAGCTTACTATGGGACTTATAGAGTCAAAGCTTAAGGAACATAATATGTTAAAGGCTGTTAAGAGAAAGGTTGTTAAATATGGACAGTCTGTAACCCTTGGTGATTTCAGGGTTGAGTTCATAAGAACTAACCACAGTATTGCAGATGCAGCGGCACTTGCAATATATTCTCCAGCTGGAATTATTGTACACACAGGAGATTTTAAGGTTGATTATACACCTGTATATGGTGATCCTATTGATCTTCAAAGACTTGGTGAACTTGGAAAGAAGGGTGTACTTGCACTTATGTGCGACAGTACGAATGCTTTAAGACCTGGTTTTACTATGTCAGAGAGAACTGTTGGAGCTACATTTGAAAAGATATTCAATGACAATAAGAACAGCAGAATAATCATAGCTACATTTGCATCTAATGTTGACAGAGTGCAGCAGATTATCAATTCAGCGGTTAAGTATGGAAGAAAAGTCTGTGTTGAAGGACGAAGCATGGTTAATATTATTGAGGTTGCAGAGGACCTTGATTACCTTAAGATTCCGGACGGAACTCTTATTGAGACAGACGAGATGAAGAATTACACACCTGAGCAGATTGTGCTTATCACAACAGGAAGTCAGGGTGAGTCTATGGCAGCTCTTTCAAGAATGGCAGCTAACCTTCACAGAAAGGTATCTATCCAGCCTGGTGACTGCGTTGTGTTCTCATCAACTCCTATACCTGGTAATGAGAAGTCAGTAGCCAAGGTTATTAATGAACTTGGTATGAAGGGAGCTAAGGTTATATTCCAGGATACACATGTATCAGGACATGCATGTCAGGAAGAGATTAAGCTTATATATTCTCTTGTAAAGCCTAAGTATTCTATTCCTGTCCATGGTGAATACAGACACCTTGTTGCACAGAGAGATGTTGTTATGTCACTTGGATATGACAAGGATCATGTTATTATTGCAAAATCTGGAGATGTACTTGAGCTTAATGATGAGCATGCACAGGTTGTTGACCATGTACAGACAGGAGCTATTTTTGTTGATGGACTTGGCGTAGGAGATGTAGGAAATATTGTATTAAGAGACAGACAGAACCTTGCAGAGAATGGTATTATCATTGTTGTTCTTACACTTGAGAAATATACCGGACAGCTTATAGCAGGTCCGGATATTGTTACAAGAGGTTTTGTGTATGTAAGAGAGGCTGAAGAGCTTCTTGATGAGGCAAGAGCAATAGTGTCTGATTCAGTTGACAGATGTCTTGATAAGAACATTACTGACTGGAGCAAGATTAAGAATATTATTAAGGATGATTTGAGCGAGTATCTCTGGAAGAAGATTAAGAGAAATCCTGTGATACTTCCAATCATTATGGAAGCACAGATATAATATATGTTGCTGGATATTACTGCAGACAGTTGGAGAGGTGTTTTTCATGCGTAGGATTGATGAACTTAAGAAAGAGATTATACATGAAATTCTTAACAGTGAAGAATATAGGGAATACAGAAGACTTCAGTCTGAAATAGACAGGACGCCTGACTTGAAGAGACAGGTGGATGAATTCCGTATGAGAAATTTTGAATTACAGAATTCAGAAAATGTTCCAGACATGTTTGCAGCAATGGAGAATCTTAATAAGGAATATGCCGACATGAGGAATCAGGACATTGTAAACAGATATCTTATGACAGAGATTACATTTTGCAGATTTATGAGAGATATATATAAGGATATTGCCGAGGCAGTAGACATGGACCTTGATTTTTTAGGGTGAATCATATATAGTGTAGCTTATTAAAGAAGAGGAGAATCAGGTTTTATGAGCAATAAATCAATCAGGATGCTGGTATCGGTATCACTGAATGTTTTAATAATTGTTTTAGGAATATATCTCGTGTTTTTTATGGGAAGCAAGGCGTATTCATTTGGTGAGAAGATATTTAATGAACAGGCAGTTGATTCAGATGATAATGCCCGTACAGTTGAGGTTACTATAACAACAGACATACAGGCTAAGAAGCTTGCTGGCATGCTTTATGATAAAGGACTTGTACATGATAAAACGATAGCATATTTTCAGATTCAGTTCTCAGATTATAAGGATAAGTTTATAGGTGGAACTTATGAGCTTAACACGGGAATGACACCTACTGAGATTATGCAAGTGCTGGCACAGTCAGACAGTGAGGAAGAATAACTTAATTGTAAGGGGAATATATGATAGTCAATGAAAGAGTAGTTGCCTATATTAATTCTCTCGATTGTGGTAATTCTGATATATGTAATACAATTGAAAAAGAAGCGATTGCGGATGAAGTCCCAATCATTAGAAAAGAGATGGGTAATTTGCTGAAGGTGCTGTTACAGCTTGTACAGCCTGAAAGGATTCTGGAAGTTGGAACAGCAGTAGGTTACTCATCTATTCTTATGAGTGAGAATATGCCGGAAAAAAGCACAATTACTACAATAGAGAATTATGATAAGAGAATACCTGTGGCAAGAAATAATTTTAAAAGGGCAGGAAAAGAGAATGTTATAACACTTATAGAGGGAGATGCGCTGGAAGTGTTGAAGACTCTGGAAGGTCCATATGATTTCATATTCATGGATGCTGCCAAGGGACAGTATATTAATTATCTTCCTGATATTAAGAGAGTCCTTAGAAAAGGCGGACTTCTTATATCGGATAATATTCTGCAGGAGGGAGAAATAGTGGAATCCCGCTATGCAGTTACGAGAAGAAACAGAACAATTCATACAAGGATAAGGGAATATGTGTATGAGCTTACTCATACAAAGGATTTTGTGACATCTATTGTTCCTATCGGCGATGGAATTACACTCAGTGTGAAACAGTAAAGGAGAATAATATGGCAGGACATATGTATAATGGCAGAGAAACAGAACTTCTTATACCAGCAAGCAGTCTTGAAGTTTTAAAGATAGCAGTAATATTCGGTGCAGATGCCGTATATATCGGTGGTGAAGCATTTGGATTAAGAGCTAAGGCTAAGAATTTTTCAATAGAAGATATGAAAGAGGGCGTTAAGTTTGCCCATGAAAGAAATGTCAAGGTATACGTTACAGCTAATATTCTGGCACATAACTATGACCTTGAGGGCGCAAGAGCTTACTTTGAGGAACTTAAGGAAGTAGGACCTGACGCACTCATTATATCGGATCCGGGAATGTTTACAATAGCAAAGGAAGTACTTCCGGATATTGATATACATATAAGCACGCAGGCTAATAATACTAATTACATGACATATAATTTCTGGTGGAATCAGGGTGCTAAGAGAGTGGTTTCAGCAAGAGAATTATCTCTTGAGGAGATTAAGGAGATAAGAGAGCATATTCCTGATGAGATGGAGATTGAGACATTCATGCATGGAGCGATGTGTATATCTTATTCAGGCAGATGCCTGTTATCAAGCTTCCTTGCAGGAAGAGACGCTAACAGGGGAGCATGTACACATCCATGCCGCTGGAAATATGCTGTTGTTGAGGAGAACAGACCGGGACAGTACATGCCTGTATATGAGAATGAGAGAGGAACATATATATTTAACTCTAAGGATTTATGCATGATAGAGCATATTCCAGAGATGGTAAGTTCAGGCATTGACTCATTTAAGATTGAAGGACGTATGAAGACAGCTCTGTATGTTGCAACTGTTGCGAGAACATACAGACTTGCTATTGATGATTTTATAGAAGATCCTGAAAAGTACAAGGCTAGAATCCCATTCTATAAGAGTGAGATAAGCAAATGTACTTACAGACAGTATACAACAGGTTTCTTCTTTGGAAAGCCAGACGAGAACACACAGATATATGACAGTAACACATATATCAGGGAATACACATATCTTGGTATCGTAGGAGATGTTAACGAGCAGGGACTTTACCATATTGAGCAGCGAAACAAGTTCTCAGTTGGCGAGACAATTGAAGTAATGAAGCCGGACGGACAGAATATAGAAGTTACAGTTAAACGTATTGTTGATGAGAATGGTAAGGATATGGAGAGCTGTCCACATCCTAAGCAGAATCTCTATATTGATTTAGGAATCCAGCTTGATAAGTATGATATCTTAAGACGCCAGGAAGAAGAAACAGAAGTAAACAGTTAAATTAAAGAGACAGTTGGATAGGCAATTAAAGGCACCTTTACACATATGATATATAAAAATGTGTAGGGGTGCCTTTTTGAAAACGTTTGAAAAACCATTATCGGCACAGGAAGAGAAAGAATTGCTGATAAAATTACGCGAAGGCGATAGTGTGGCCAGAAATGCTCTTATAGAAAAGAACATGCGTCTTGTTGCACATATAGTCAAAAAATATACCTCTACTGAACGTGATTATATTAATGAAGACCTTATTTCAGTGGGAACAATAGGACTTATTAAGGCTGTTGATTCATTTGACATAGAAAGAAATGTGAGATTCTCAACATATGCTGCCAAATGTATAGACAACGAGATTCTTATGCTTTTCCGTCAGGATAAAAAGAAGGAACGGGAAGTGTCTCTTAATGAGCCTATAGGAAAGGACAAAGAGGGAAATGAGATAAGCCTTAAGGATATTATCGGAGAAGATTCGGAGAAGAAACAGCCGGATGCTGTGGAAGATTATATGTTTTATGAGCAGATTAAGTGTATATATGGTAATATAGAAAAGGTACTTGCACCAAGAGAGATAGAGATATTAAAATACAGGTATGGACTTTTTGGTGCAAAAGAATGCACACAGAATGAACTTGCTGACAGGCTTGGAATAAGCAGAAGCTATGTGAGCAGAATAGAGAAAAAGGCACTTGGCAAATTAAGAGAAGTGCTTATTGAGCGGAAACTTATATGATAATATAGTCAGGAGGACATGTAATGCAGATTACAGATGCAAAGGTAATAGCAGGCAGATTATCTAAGGTAAGGGATATCATGAAATCAGAAGGCGTTGATATATATGTAGTAGTAACAGGTGATTACCATATATCAGAGTATGCAGGAGATTATTTTAAGGAAAGAGAATTCATTACCGGATTCACAGGCTCTGCCGGAACGGCTGTTATAACACAGGATGATGCAAGGCTTTTCACTGACGGAAGATATTTCGTGCAGGCTGAAAAGCAGATTGAAGGGACAGGCTTTTCACTGATGAGGGTCGGCGCTCCGGGTGTTATGAATGTGGCACAGTACTGTGAGAGTATAGTTAAAGATGGAATGAGCATGGGATTTGATGGAAGAACCATGCCGGCTGAAGAAGGAATTGAGCTGTCTGATATATGTAAAAAAGCAGGAGCAGGCTGTTTGTATGATTTTGATGCAATTGAGAATATATATGAGGACAGGGCAGCGTTTCCACACAGCAAAGCATTTTATCTTGATGAAGAGTATTCAGGAGAAAGCATAATAAGCAAGCTTTCAAGAATAAGAAAGTACATGGATAATAAAAATGCTGATATACATATTATGGCAACGCTTGACGACATATGCTGGACATTCAATATAAGGGGATGCGATGTTGAGTGCAACCCTGTTATTATGGCGTATTCAGTGATAACTAAGGATGAAGCATACATATATACTGATAAGGACAGGTTTGATGATAAGACACTGGCAAAATTCGTGGAGGCATGTGTAGAGGTGCTGCCATATGACAGCATATATGAAGACATTGCCAGAATGAATGGAAAAGTGCTTATTGATAAGAGACGTGTGAATATGCGTATATATCAGCTTATACAGTCTGGAAGAGATGTGGAAGCAGTACTGTCTGACAATCCAGCAATGCTTTTTAAGGCAATAAAGAATGAGACAGAGATAAGGAATCTATACAGCGTACATGTTGACGATGGCGTGGCTGTAACAAAATTCATATTCTGGCTTAAGAAAAATGTTGCATCAGGTAATATAACAGAAGCGGATGCAGCGGCATATCTTGATAATTTAAGAAGCAATATAAAAGATTACATAGAACTAAGCTTTGACACAATCAGTGCATATAATGAAAATGCTGCAATGATGCATTACCATGCAGATGAAACCAATGCGGCTGTCTTAAAGCCGGAAGGCATGCTGCTTGTGGATTCTGGCGGACAGTATATGCGTGGAACAACTGATATAACAAGAACAATAGCACTTGGACCTGTGACTGATGAGATGAAGAAGTATTACACACTTACACTTAAAGGTATGTTAGGCCTGGCAAATGCAAAGTTTCTGAAAGGCTGTAACGGTTTCAGTCTTGATATTCTTGCCAGAGCACCTCTGTGGAATGTCGGAATGGACTACCGCTGCGGAACAGGACATGGAATAGGATACCTTTTAAATGTGCATGAGAGTCCTAATGGATTTCGATGGAAGCACAATCCGGGCAAGAATGATCTTGCAGTTATTGAAGAGGGCATGGTTACATCTGATGAGCCGGGGGTATACATTGAGGGCAGGTTCGGTATAAGAATTGAAAATGAGATTGTATGTCAGAAAGATTTCGACAATGAATATGGCACATTTTTAAAGTTTGATATGCTTACAGTTGTTCCGATAGATTTAGAACTTGTTGATGTAAATTATCTTGATGCTGTGGATATTGAGCGGTTCAATAAGTATCAGGAAAGAGTATATAAGACACTTGAGTCGTATTTTGATGGAGAAGAAAAGGATATGTTAAGAGAGGCGACAAGACCAGTAGGAGTATGATATGGAGTTAAAAGAATTTTCACATAAGGGTGAAGCAATTGAAAAGGAGATTAAGAAGGAGTTCCAGTTTATGGGACGGACAATTAAGAAACGCCGCGTAGGACTGATTATTGCAGCGGCTGGAGTGATAGCGGTAATTGCTGTTGCACTTTTTATCCATTCACAGCAGTTTGATGTGTGGGATTATATAACTATAAGTTATGAAGGTGCTAACGGATATGCAAAACCGGTGTTTACTCTTAATAAGGATAAGCTGTATAAGGAGCTTATGGGTAAAAGTACCGATTCAGATAAATCATACAATGTTAAAATGCTGATTGCTTCTATAGAAACAAGTACAGATGAAGAAGATATTGCCAATGGTGATACTTATAAAGTAAGGCTTGAGGTTGATAAAAAATATGAGGATGCGGTAGGAGTCAGCATGGGAGGCGGCAATAAGAAGATAAAAGCATCAGGAATATCAAAAGGAACATCTGTGGAATTGTTTGATAAGATTGATGTTACATTTACCGGTGTAAGTCCGCAGGCTGGCATTGTTATCACTAATAACTGGGAAGATGAGTATCTGTCAGGACTTACATTTACTCCTGATAAAAAAGACAATATAAGTCTTGGGGATTCAGTGAAGATAACATGCAATACTTCTTATGAAGATATTGCAAGACACGGATTTCTTGTACATAATATAGAAACTTCTTATAATGCAGACAAGCTTCCGGAATATGTTGATGATGTATCGCTGATTGATAAAAAGGTTATAGAACAGGTTAGCAAAGAAGTTCTGGAGACAATTAATAAAGAAACGGCAGATAACACATTTCATATGTTATATAAAGCAACAAAGGATACTGCCTATCTGTATCACGTTAATGAGGAAACATGCAGTGATGCAAAGATTACTGGAATATATTATTTACAGAAAAAAGGAAATGCTGGAGAGACTAATAATTACATATATATAACTGCTTCAGCGACAATATCTGACTCTGAAGACAGCGAAACGGTTTATTTTGCATTTTCATATAGCAATGCTTATATAAATGCAGATGGAACATTTGATATGAACCATGATAATGAAGAAAAGAGGTATGTCTGCAGTACAGATTACGATTCACTTTACAGTGAATGTATTGGCAGTAAAAGTGACAACTATACTATAAAAGAGGTTAAATAGCTGTTTGTATATTGTATGTTGATGTGATATAATCTTACTATAAATGCGCAATAGCAGGAGTGGAGACTGCCTGCGGAAAGAGGTTGAAGGTGAATTACAGAAAGAAAGTTAGATTGGGTGATGTTCTTGTTAAAAAGGGAATTATAGATGAGAACCAGTTACAGACTGCACTTTCAAGACAGAGAGAGCAGGGGAAGATGCTCGGTGAGATGGTTATAGCATTGGGATATGCTACACAGAGAGATATTAATGAGGCACTTTGCGACAGTCTGGGGATTGATTTTGTTGATATGCGAGAGACGGAGATAAGTGATGATGTTCTGTCTATGTTAGATGAGAATATTATGAGAAAGTACACTCTCGTACCATTAGGTGATGCACCTGATAATCCTGGAGCAATCAGGGTTGCCATGGCTGATCCTACTAATATTCTTGCCATGGATGACATTAATATTGTAACTGGTAAACAGGTTGTTCCGGTTCTTGCTAATGCAACTGATATTAATGCATTTTTAGATAAGGCGTTTGGACAGAAACAGGCACAGAGTATTGTGGATCTGTATAAGAAAGAGCAGGGCGAGACTGTAAGAGAAGAAACTAAAGAAGACAAGGCGAGAAGAGAAGAGATTGAGAATGCGCCTATTGTTCAGCTTATCAATAGTGTAATTGAGCAGGCTGTAAGACAGAGAGCTTCTGATATACATATTGAGCCGATGGAAAGAGATATCCGTGTAAGATACAGAATAGATGGTAATCTTCGTGAAATTATCCAGTACGATAATACACTTCTTGGTGCTATTACAACCCGTATCAAGATTATGTCAGGAATGGATATTTCTGAGAAGAGAAAACCACAGGATGGACGTATTACCATTAACGTAGATGGAAGAGAGTACGATATCCGAGTATCTAATCTTCCTACAGTATATGGCGAGAAATGTGTTATGAGAATTGCGTCCAAGGAAGGATTTAACATTGATAAATCAAAACTTGGACTTACACCGGCTGATCTTAAGGTATTTGATGATATATTAAAGAATCCACATGGAATTATTCTTGTAACAGGACCTACAGGATCTGGTAAATCTACAACTCTTTATACTGCATTAAGTGAACTTAATACAGAAGATGTTAATATTATTACTGTTGAAGACCCAGTTGAGGCTAATATTGATGGTATTAATCAGGTTCAGGTTAATAATAAAGCAAATCTTACATTTGCAACTGCATTAAGATCAATCTTACGACAGGATCCGGATATCATTATGATTGGTGAGATCCGAGATGGTGAGACTGCTGAGATTGCGGTTAGAGCATCTATTACAGGCCATCTTGTTGTAAGTACACTGCATACTAATAGTACGGCAAGTTCTGTTGCCCGTCTTGAAGATATGGGAATTGAGTCATACCTCATAGCTGATTCACTTGTTGGTATTATTGCACAGCGTCTTGTAAGAAAGCTGTGTGACTGTAAGATGCCAAAAGAGGCAAGTGCAGCTGAGAAGGAGATGCTTGGAGTTAATCCTGACGAGCCATTTACAATATATGAACCATGCGGATGTAAGTTATGTAATGGAACAGGATACTATGGACGACTTGGTATATATGAGATTATGAAGATAACACCGTCTATAAAGAGACTTATATCAAGGCATGCAGAAGCAGAAGAGATTAAAAAACAGGCTATAAGTGAGGGTATGAATACGCTTAAGATGGCTGCGGTTAATGCGGTTAAAGATGGTGTCACAACTATAGCTGAGATGGTTAAAGCAACTTATGAAGCTGAAGAAGATGATTCAAGACCTAAGGCAGCAGATACATCAGCTTCTTCTGGAATATCAGTTTCTTCCGGAGTAGAAGAAATTGAACTTGAGCAGATTGACTAAGAATCTGCCAGATATACAATTATAGATATATGGGGGCTTAATAATGTTTACTGTAGAGCAATTACTTTCGATAGCTAAAGAAAAGAAGGCAAGTGATGTGCATGTCACTGTAGGACTTCCACCAAGAGTCAGAATTAATGGTGAGCTTGTGGATCTTGATTATCCTAAGCTTTCACCAGATGACTGTGAAAAGCTTATTCTTGATATTATGGATGACAGGCAGCAGGCGATGTTCAAAGACAGAGGAGAGCTTGATTTTTCATTCTCTGTTCCTAATATTGGACGATACAGAGTTAATGTATTCAGACAGAGAGGTTCTGTGGCATGTGCCATGCGTATTGTAGGAACAGAGATTCCTAAGCCGGAAAGTCTTGGTGTTCCAAAGTCTGTTGTTGACTTGTATGCCAAGAAAAGAGGACTGGTTCTGGTAACGGGTCCAACAGGTTCCGGTAAATCTACAACACTTGCTTCTCTTATAGACAGAATTAATGATGAACGTAATGCTCATGTAATAACACTTGAAGACCCGATTGAGTATCTTCATTCGCATAGAAAAGCAATGATTAATCAGAGAGAAATCGGTCTTGATACGCATTCATATGCTGATGCACTCCGTGCAGCACTGCGAGAAGATCCTGATGTAATTCTTGTAGGAGAGATGAGAGATCTGGAAACTATATCTACTGCTATAACAGCAGCAGAAACAGGTCACCTCGTGTTCTCGACACTTCATACAATTGGAGCGGCGGCAACAATTGACCGTATTATTGATGTGTTTCCACCGCACCAGCAGCAGCAGATAAGAATTCAGCTTGCTGTTGTTCTTGAAGCAGTTATTTCACAGCAGCTGATACCAACAGCAGACAGATGTGGAAGAGTTGCTGCATTTGAAGTTATGCATGGAACGATTCCAATTAAGAATCTTATCCGTGAAGCCAAGACATATCAGATATCCAGTGTTTTACAGACAGCAAGAAAAGAGGGCATGATATCAATGGACGATGCACTTCTTGATCTGTATAATAAGGGAGTGATTGATTCTGATAATGCAATTGGATATGCACAGGATGTCAATTATGTTACTAAGAGAGTTAATCAGTTTTATTAATGGTGGAATATGCAGATAGGTGAGAGAATATATAAGTATCTTGAAGAAAAAGGAATGTCGCAGGCAGAGTTTGTCAGCAGAACAGGTATTTCTCAGAGTACAGTAAGTGATTGGAAGATAAAGAAGAATAATCCGTCAGCAGATAAGATAATGGTAATATGCAAAGCACTTGATATTTCTCCATATGAACTGCTGACTGGCACAGAAGATATGGATAATTCAAGAAAGTATATGGATTATGCATATGTTGATAAAGATTCTAAGGAATACACATTGATAGAAACTTATCAGGAGCTTAGTGATGATGCCAGAATAAAGCTGGAAAGATATATGGAGGCTTTAAGAAAGGCTGGGGAATAGTGATTGAAGAGATGACAATGCTGGTGATGTGCTGGCATTGTTTTTTCTTTATAGGGGACTGTTAATCATGCAATCATTATTATTGGGATTTCCTATAAGAACAATAAATAATCAATCTATATAGGCAAATTTCAGGCAGAATTACATGAAAGTGCCGGAAATTACCTATCAGGCAGGCACGAGGAAGCTTATCTATAGGCAGATTGGGAGGAAAAGTGAGGGTTGAATAAGGATTCTGCCTGGATATGTCCTATAAGTCAAGCAATAATGCGACTACCTATAGGTATCATGAACAATGAATCAATAAAGCGTTTAATTATTTCTTGAAATAGCTAGGAAAATAGTTATATTATAGTAAAGTATAAAGCTAAAAGGGGAGAGAAGTAAAATGCTTACAAAATTAAAAAAGTGCAAAACACTTAAAGAAATATATGAGATGCTGGGGGAAAATTTTTTTGAAAAGACAGCAATGTACATAGTGATGGGATGGTGTTTATTGCCGATACTATCAATCTTCTTTCATATAAGATGGGTGGGGATGGCTGAGCAGACATTTATGTATAGATTAAATATATTGTCAAGCTATCAGACGGCAGTTTTGCTTATGGGTGTGCTGACAGTGGAATTTCTGACAGCATACTTTATAGGCATGATACTGACACGGAGTAATAATTGGAAAAATGAGCTGTTTGAGTTTATTAAAAGAGAACCATGGAATGTATTTTTTTTAATGTTGTTTGTATGGATTATCATATGTACAATGCATTCGAATGATAAATATACTTCAATATTTGGAACAGAGTACAGATATGAAGGCCTTGTGACATATTGCTGCTATGCGGCGGTTTATATGTGCACGCATATAGTTAAAGAAGCAAAATATAGAAAATACATATTTAATACATACGCGGTAACAGCGGTTATACTTGGGATATGTCTACTGCTTCAAGATAATCATCTACTATATATGCAAAAAATATTTGTTTATGATAGAGCAACTGTATTCAGCCAGTTTAATCATTTTGGGTATTATCTTAACATGTCAATTCTGGTTATGACAGGGTTATTCTTAACGTCAGATATTAAGAAAAATGAAATTATGTATGCAGCAGGAATAGCGTTCCAGCTATTTTGCCTTTTGGTGAACAATACATTTGGTGCGTATCTTGGCTCTATGTTTGGTGTTATAGCTGTATGCATAATGTATGTTGTAAGAACTAACAATATAAAGAAAATACTAGTGCCGATAATTATATATATTTCCCTTAGCACAGTCAGCATGTCAGGAATCATTCCATCAAGCAGTGGACAGAACTTAAAAGTTAATTTATCAACTTTTTCTCATGATGTTAATGCAGTCGCATCAAATGCGGAAGATGCAGATGGAGCAGGGACGGGAAGAATGAGATTGTGGAAAGCTTGCTTAAAAATGATACCGGAAAGTCCAATATTAGGATATGGACCAGAACAATTGAATGAAAAATATTCTGGCGAATTGGGAGGCGTGTTAGCAGGAGGCACTGACAGACCAGAAAATGAATATATACAGTATATGGTGTTTATGGGAATACCAGGGCTTGTAATGTATATGGGCGCATTAATATCAATGATGATATGCCAATTGAAGAAAATTAAAAAAATGGAACTTATAACGATAGCTTCGGCAGGGTGTGCATTGGCATATGCAGCAGGTGCATGCTTTGGAAATTCAATGTATTATACAACACCATATTTCTATATGTTTTTAGGAATGACAGCAAGAACGATTAAGCTAGAAAATACGAAATAAAAGTGGAAATTACCCACTTTTAGTGTGTAGTATGATATTGTTAAGGTATGTTATAAATGTAAAAGTAAATTTAAAAAGAATTTATTTTTTGTTAATTTTGTTTGTTAATTTTAGTAAAATTATTGTCCTGATTGTGCTTATGTGTTATACTAAATGCACTAAAAAGGAAAGATTTTACTAAGAATGGGGAGTGTGATATGGAAACATTTTCATACAAAGCGGTTGACGCTTCGGGAAAAGATGTTAAGGGTGCTGTTGAAGCAGAAAGTAAAGATGAAGCAGCCAGAAAGATAAAGGAACAGGGCTTTACTCCTATATCAATAGGTAAGCAGGGAGCTTTGGATAAAGATGTTAATCTGTCATTTTTTGGCCCAAAGAAAATACCGGCACGAGATATGAGCGTATTCTGCCGGCAGTTTGCAAGTATTCTTAAAGCAGGTGTAAGCGTAATTAATGCTTTGGAGATGCTTGGTGAACAGACAGAGAATAAGAGACTTAAAGAGGCAATTGAGAGAACCCAGTCCAGCGTAGAAAAAGGTGAAAACCTTTCGGATTCAATGAGGGAGAACGAAGAGTTTCCAAGTATTCTTATTGATATGATTAAGGCTGGTGAAGCTTCTGGTAGTCTGGAGAATTCTCTTACACGAATGGCAATACAGTTTGAAAAAGATGCCAAGTTAAAGGGTGTTGTAAAGAAAGCAATGATGTATCCGATAGTGCTTATCTTTGTTATGATAGGTGTTATTGTAGTAATGCTTACATTCGTTATACCAAGCTTTATGACAATGTTTGAAGATTTGGATTCGGAACTTCCAGTAACAACAAGGGCAATCCTTGCTATGAGTGACAGTGTTAAAGGATACTGGTATGTATATCTTATAGTTGTCATTGGAATAGTTGTGGGAGTTAAGTTATATGGTAATACCGAGAATGGAAGACATAACCTGGATAAATTAAAGTTAAAGATTCCAGTATTTGGATTGTTACAGACTAAGTCAGCGTGTGCTTCATTTGCAAGAACAATGAGTACATTGTTACAGGCTGGTATGCCAATGATTGATGCACTTGAGATATCTGCTTCAACCATGAAGAATGTATTATATTATGATGCATTAGAAAAAGTAAAGAGCGGCGTGTCATTAGGCTTGCCTCTTTCTAATCAGTTAAGAACATCGGGGCTTTTTCCTCCGATGGTTGTACATATGGTAGGTATTGGCGAAGAAACTGGTAATGTTGAAGAGATGCTTACCAATTCAGCAGTTTATTATGAAGAAGAAGTTGAAGTTCAGACACAGACTCTTACTTCATTAATGGAACCTATTATTATTGTACTAATGGCTTTTGTTGTTGTACTTTTGATACTCGCAATTTACCAGCCAATGATTCAGCTTTACAATACATTAGGTTCACAAGGTTAGTATATAATCTGTTCTGCAGGTCGCTTAACGAGAATGGATTTATATAAATATATTTCAAAAGGGAGATATGAAACATGAAAAAAACACAGAAAAAATTAGGTAACAAAGGTTTCTCTTTAGTAGAGCTTATCGTAGTTATTGCTATTATGGCAGTACTTGTTGGTGTGTTAGCTCCAACACTTATCAAGAACATTGAAAAGTCAAGAAAGTCAAAGGATGAACAGAATCTTGATACAGTTAAGGGCGCAATAACAACAGTATTAGCTGATGAAAAGTATTATGATCTTTTAAGTGATAATGTGGTTACAATTACAGGCTCAGATGGAACGATTACAATTACTTCTGATTCAGATACTAAGCCAGATGGTGCTACAAATACTTTAAAACAAGAATTGACTGAGACTATTAGTAAAGAAAAAGTTCCTATGACTTCAAAAGATTTAAAGTCAAAAACAATTAAATTCACGATTACAAACGGAAAAGTTTCAGATTATAATGCATCATAATAGTATTAGTTAAGGAAACATTAAATCATGCAATACGAATTACCACTGTACTTCATTATCTTTCTATACGGAATCGTATTCGGAAGTTTTTTGAACGTACTGATTTACAGATTACCATTAAAAGAGAATATAGCTACAGAACATTCGCATTGTATGACATGTGGTGCAAAAATCCAGTGGTATGATCTCATACCACTGGTAAGCTACATAATACTTGGTGGAAAATGCAGACACTGCAAAGCTAAGATATCACCGCAGTATCCAATCATTGAAGCGACCAATGGGATAGCATATGTGATAGTATTCTTAGTTCACGGATTTAATGCGGTAAGCATATTGATGTGCTTTGCATTTTCAATATTTCTTGTTATTTCAGTCATTGACTGGAGAACTTTCGAGATACCATTTTCACTTAATGTGGCAATTGGTGTTTTGGCAGTGATAAGAATCATATTAGATCACAAGAACCTATTAGACTATCTAATAGGGTTTTGTGTTATAAGTGGATTCATGCTCATATGTCTTTTTATTGGACGAGCGATTAAAGGAATTGACGCTTTTGGCGGTGGAGACATTAAGCTGATGGCGTTTGCAGGATTATTTTTAGGATGGAAGTGCATTATTCTGGCATTTCTGATTGGCTGCATCTTGGGTGCAGTCATTCATTCCATCCGTATGAAAGTTACGGATGCTGAACATGTACTGGCATTCGGACCATATTTGTGTGCAGGGCTTACAATAGCCATGCTTTTTGGTACGAATATAATTAACTGGTATCTTTCTTTTATGGGATTCTAACTAATCTGTATATTTATGTAGGAGAGTTTTTGTCTATATAGAAAGAACAGGAAATTTATATATATTTTTATAACTAGAAATCATTAGCTTATTATGTGGGGAGCTGGATAGGAGGATTTTATGGCTGCATCTAAAGCCAAAGGTAAATTGGTAAGTATCGTTATCAATAACGAGTATATTAAAATATGTGAAATCACTAAATCAGGTAAGAACAGTGTCGTTCATAAGACTGTTACAATTCCTGCACCAGAAGACTGCTATGTCGATGGTGTAATTGAGCAGACTGACGTACTTGCTAAGGCAATCAAGGTTGTTATGGACGAGCATAGATTTAATGCTAATAATGTCGCATTTTCTATCAGTTCTCCAAGACTTGCAACTAAGGAAGTTCTTATTCCTAATGTTAAGGCTAATAAGATTGATAAACTTGTACAGGCTAATGCTACAGAGTATTTCCCTGTTAATATGGATGAGTATATCATTCAGTACACGGTTCTTGAGAAAGTAGAAGATCAGGGACAGGAAAAGATTAAACTTATGGTTGCTGCTGTACCATCAGAAGTTGTAGAGTCTTACTATGGACTTGCTAAGGCTTTAGGACTTAAGGTGGCATTTGTTGATTATGCAGGTAACAGTACATACCAGATTATGAAACAGCAGATTGGACCAGAAGTCAGTCTTGTTATACAGGTTGAAAATGATGGTACTGTAATTAATATTTTCAAGGATAATGTATTGCAGTTACAGAGAAATGTTCCTTATGGAAAGTCAATGCTTGTTAATGCAGTTATGGAGAAATATGGACTTAAGTATGAGGCTGCTACAACAAAGCTTCAGAATGAAACACTTCTTCACTCAAGATTTGATGGAGATGAGGTTACAGAGTCATTAAGGTATATGGCAAGTAACATCAACAGAGTTATTGATTACTATGTATCGCGTAACAGATTATCAATCCAGAAGGCATACTTAATCGGACATTCTACATCTATTAAGGGTTTTGCAACACTTCTTTCTAATGAGCTTAATATGCCAATTGAGAAGGTCGAGAGACTTAAGAATATTGCACTGGACAAGAAAGCATATGTTGAAGAGGCTACTCTTACAAGTTATGTAACTAACTTAGGTGCAGTTATTGATCCGGTTGATTTTATTCCTAAGAGACTTATTGAGAGTGGTGCCAGAAAAGAAAATACAAAGACGCTTATTGTAGGATTTGTTGGAGCCCTTGTGGTTTCTGCACTCCTTGTTCTTATTCCACTTGTTCAGGTTGTTGCTCTTAATGCAGAGATTGGATCTCTTAATAAGAGTATAAAGAAGCTGAGCATTATTAATGATGTTGTTAATGAATATTATTCAGCTAAAGATAAATATAATGATATCGCAGCATTTGCAGCACTTACATCAGACAGCGATGATGCATTACAGGATTTTGTTGATTATCTTGAAAAGAGTATGCCAAGTGATATTACTATTCAGTCTTTCAATGTTGCATCAGGAGCAATTACTGTTAATGGAACAGCGGGAAGCAAGTCTTCAGTAGCTAAGTTCATTCAGGAACTTCAGAAGAATTCTTCTGTACTTAATGTTGATGCCCCTACTATAACAGAGACTAAGGATAATGCAGGTACAATTGAAGTTACATTTTCATTATCATGTACATTTGTTGGAGGAACATCTAATACAACTGATATGAAGTCATCTAATACATCAAACAGTACTAAAAATAGCAGTACTAAGAGTTCAACAACAAAGTAGGAGGGGAGTCAGATGGATAAGTTAAAAGGTATGTTAAAAATCTCTGAAAGAGACAAAAAGTTATTGGTTGTTGTATTAGCAGTGCTTATTATGGCTCTTGCTTATTTCTTTGGATTTCAGAATCTTTCAGACCAGGTAGATACTTTATCTACTAAAAAGACTACTCTTGAGACAACTCAGAGAGACTTAAAAGAAAAGAATAACAACAAACAGAAGTATGTTAATGATACAATGAATTACCTTAAGCAGTATGATAATCTTCTTGACAGATATGCGGCAGGAAGCACACAGCCTAATTCAATTGATTTCTTTAACAAGACAGAGTCTGTAACAGGAACATGGGTAAGAAGCCTTTCTTTATCACCAACAACTGTTCTTTACAAGTTCGGTCAGATTGCTTCAAGTAATGTAAATGGAAAAAGCAATTATACTTCTAATCTTACCGGCTATAAGTCAACTATTAATATTGCTTATGAATCAGATTATAGTCAGTGGAAGAATTTTATTAAATATGTCAATACATATGCTGATAAGAGCACAATTGATGCCTTATCTGCATCTTATAATGAGGCAACAGGTGTTGTTACAGGAACAGCATCTATTTCACTTTATTCAATTGAAGGTGGAAAGCGTGATTATAAGGAACCATCATTTGATGTTAAGACAGGAACAGGAAATATATTCTCAACAGTTACACCAACTGAGTAATAAGAGAATTCAGGGAGAGGGATATGAAATTATATAGAAAGAATAGAAAATTGAATAATTCCGGTTTTTCACTGGTTGAAGTACTGGTAGCGATTGTTATTCTTGCAATCATATCTCTACCGGTACTGAGTACATTTTCTAATGCTGCCAGAATTAACAATAAAGCAAGAAGGACTGAAAATGCTAATACTGCAATTAACAATATTATAGAGGAAGCAAAGAGCATGAGTCTGGACAGGCTTGCTGGTGGCAATGGACAATATACTTATCAGCAGCTTGGTGGGATTGACAGCACAACATATTCTGTGGGTAATAAGAAAGATGCTTCTAATATTCTTTATTATGAGGGTGTAAATAAAGAAAAATTCTATATCAAAGCAGAATTTGATCCATCACCTTATACAACACCTGCTGACAGTACGGTTAAGGATAATCCTAATAATAATATTAATTCTGCAGGAATATCAGTATATGCAGATGTTTCAGCTGACAGTTCACTCGTTTATCGTGATGATAACAGTGATAATCAGGCAGTCGCACATTTTAAATATTATACAGGTGAGCAGGCATTCGACAGGTCTAAGATTACTAAGAGTACATCTATTGATGTTAATGTAACAAGAAATACTTCAGATGCATCTAAGGTTTTATTTGACCAGACAGCAGTTATTACTGTTACATATCATTATGATACAGTGCTTAGTTATCCTGATTATGTTAAGACTACTACACTTACAACTAATACTTTTGAAGCGGAAGAACGTGAGGAAGATGTAAGTGGTACAAAGCAGACGGTCTATTACGTTTCAGGAAAGATTAAGAAGAATATAAAGAATCTGTATGTATTCTATACTCCGTTTGATGATTATATAAGTACTAATAAGAAGGGTACAACAACTACAGATGGTACTATGGAAGTATATGTTAATGATAAGATTAATGTAACATACAAATATCCGGCAGAACTTACCAATGTAAGATATAGTGACCTTAATATATATCTTCTTGAGCAGGAAAAGATAACGCAGGAAAAGAATGCAGATGGTTCAGTAGCATCAGCACAGAAATACAGAATGTTGGTTGATCATAATAAAGTTAAAGTTACATTTAATACTCAGGTTATGGGTAATCTTGCTGATAAAGCAGGAAACAAGGATACTGCAGCGAGAATTTATTCTAATATTAAAGACTGGAAGTCTGGTTCTTCATCAAAAACAGAAGATTCTATGTACAGACTTACAGTGACAGTATATTATAATGATTCAACTATGTCAGATGATTCAAAGATTGCAACTATGACATCTACTAAGATTAATTAGTCAGTGAAAGAATGGAGACAGTTTATGGGGAAAGTATTATTGAATTTGAAAAGAAAAAGAAATAATTCTGGTTCTACTATTGTAATAGTGCTTATTATGACTTCATTTGTATTGATTCTTTCAACACTGATTACTACAACTACAATGGTCAACCTTAAAATGAAGATGATAGCATCACAGTCTAAAAAGACGTTCTACACATCAGAAGAGGCTGTTGATGAGATATATGCTGCACTTGGAAAAGCTTCAATGGAGTGCTTTAATGCTTCATATGAGGAACAGCTTACCACATTATCAAGTTATAGTAAGGTCGTTTCTGACCAGCATAATAATTTTGCAACTTTGGTTGAGATTGATAATGAAAAAGCAAATGTTGCTTTAAGAGAAAATTATATGCAGAAGCTTATAGGAAAGCTGTTGCCAGATTTTAAGACAACAGATTTTAGGCCTGTATATAATAATAATTATAGCTTTGATGGACACAAGGAGAAGTTTATTGAAATATTGAATTCATATCTGGAGAATTATTCTACAGGTGTTGATAATGATGGTAATGCTACGGGAGAGCCTATTCTTGTGGTGCAGGATGTTAATACTATCCGTATGAGAAATACAAGCGATAAGAATAATGGTACAGGTCTTAATGTGTATGCAATTACATTTACAGATTGTATCGTTAAGTATCTGACACAGAATGGGGATTATTCCTATATTACATTTAATGGAGCAGTTGGGCTTCCTGATATATATGTTAATTTCATGGACGAAGACCTTGTTGGTACAACATTCTTCGGTAATTATGCGTTAGTTGGTAATACTGGTATTAATATTACTGACGGCGGAGCAGCGATAATTAAAGGAAATGCATATGCTGGAAGAGCATCAGGTCTTAATATTAAGGGTTCAACTCTTGATTTTACAGGCAGTTATCTTATCTGTGGAGGTAGTCTTAACCTTAATATTAAGTCAAAAGGAGAGACAGGTGCATTATCTGCGTCACAGCTTAACCTTGGTGGCTCTTCACAGTTATGGTCGGATGAGATTGTACTTGGAAATAATGCCACATTTAATGGAGCTGGTGCAGTCAATGTTAAGGATGACCTTACTATTGAGGGGGATGATTCAAGTGCAGTTCTTAGTGGTTCTTATGAAGGCTTTGGATATGAACCTAAGGAAAATGCAACTCATTATGACAGTAGTGCGGTAATTATTAATGGAGAAAGAGCGACAATTACATTCAGTTCATCTCTTTCAAAGCTTGTTGTTGCTGGCCGTTCATATATTAAGTTTGAGACATCAGTACCGCTTGCAACAGGTGAATCAATTTCAGTAAATACTAATCAGGAAATATATCTTGTTCCTGCGCAGCTTTTAAAGAGTGGCTCTAAGAATCCATCTAAGAAGAAGACAGCAGGCAACGGAATCAAGTGTGAGACTAAGATAAGTGAGTCAACATTCTTTGGATTTGATTTATTAAGCAAGAATGGTGATGATTATTATGTGACAAGAGATTATGATATAGCTGGTTCTGGTCTTAATACAATTGATTATGATAAGTCAAGAACATATTATTATTTCAGTTTCAAGGATACAGCATCACTTAATACTTATGCTAAGATTATATATGATTATACAGATACTCAGTTTGAGGAATTCCTTAATAATACTTCTTATGCACAGAAATGCAGTGCTGCAGAGAAAAATGATTATATTAAGGAATCTAAGTCTTTAAGAAATGCTATTAAGAAATCTGTAGGTACATATGCCGGACTTAGTGGTTCATCAGTTGTAAGAAGTGAAAGTCTTACAGATGGAGCCAGCCTTGGTATCTTTGCTGATAATTCAAGTTTTGATTTTAATACTGAATATTCAGACAGATCGAATAGATATAATGTGTTTAATAAGATACTTGCGCCTCTTGGGGATTCAGTAACATATACAACAACTCAGCAGGCAGAGGAATATCTTAATAGTATTGCTCATAATAATATTGCTATTGATCTTAGCAAGTACACACCTGATGATGTTTATGACAATATTATTAATAAAGATGGTTTTGCAGAAGTTACTGATGGTAAGGCATTTATCAAACAGGTAGAAGGAAAATGGTTTATAGCTTATGCGTTATCTGAAGTATCTGCATCAAAAGGTATAGAACTTGTTATAGATAGTAATTCGTCTGAATCAAAATCAAATATTCTTAAGATAACTTCGGGCGTTGTTGTCTGCTCTGGTAATGTTCATATTAAGAGTGATTTTGATGGAATTGTTGTTTCTAATGGAATAATTACGATTGATTCAGGAGTGACAGTTTCTAATAACATATTCTCTGATTCACTTTTCAGAACATTTATTGATGACCATGAAGCAGAGCTTACAGATACTAACGGAAAAGGCAAGACAGTCCACTATAAGGATATTTTCAGATTCTGGAATCCGCATGTTGAATCTAAGAAGGATTCATCACTTAGTGTAAGCAATATGACTTATAAGGATATGGTTACATTCAGTCTCTGGAGAAAGTACGAAGATCCTAAGGGAACTAATGTTGAGTCTACAACGGAGGCACCTACTAATCCGTCATAATACGGAATATTATAGAAAGATTATTTAATGGAGATGTGATGATGAGCAGGAGAGGGAACAGACATTTTAAGAAACAATTAAATAATCAGGGATTTTCTTTATTGGAACTTCTTGTAGTAATCGCAATAATCGCAGTTGTTTCACTTCTTGTAACAGTCGGACTTACAGTTCTTAACAAGGGAAATGCCAAGAAAGCTAATAAGAATCTTTATTCAAGTCTTAGTGAGTTAAAGACAAGTACTATGGCTAAGAATGGGAACTGGTACATGGAGATTGGTAAAGATGGAGATTCTTATGTATTTACTACATATAAGGATACAGGAAGTCCATTAGAAACATACAAATGTAGTGCTTCAAGGATTTCTATTGTATATGAAGCTGGGACTTCGTCGTATAATGTTGATGATTATACAATTATGGTTAAGTTCAGCAAAGCAGATGGTTCATGTGACAGTGTGACAGCTACTAAGTCAGGAATGGATCCGGTTGAACTTAAGAATACAGCAACTTCAGGAACATTTAAGGTTACATCATCTGGTGTTGATTATGAATCTAAGCTATGGTATAAGACCGGAAAAGTTACGACATCGAACTAGTTTATTAATATGGAGTGGAGTTATGAAGAAGGATAACAAGGGATTCTCATTAGTGGAGCTGCTTATAGCGATAGCAATATCAAGTATTGTTCTTATGGCACTTGTAATGCTTATTACGCAGGCGGTCAGAAGTTACACGAAGCAGACAGCTTTGGCACAGATACAGAGTGATGCTGATATAAGTCTTAATCAGATGTCAAAGAATATTCTTGAGGCGACAGAGATAAAGATTGAAAAGCTGAATGGGGATGTAACTATATATACTAATAAGGTTATTGAGAAAAAGAATAGTACTGAGGTAGGCATTGAATGGGGATACTATTATGAAAGTGCAACACAGCAGCTATGGTATATCAATTCAGATAAGTCAGAAATGAGTCTTGTATGTGATAATGTTACATCATTTGATGTAAGAATATCAAAGGATAGTATAGAGCTTGATACAGCAACAATTAAGTCAATTGACAGGAATCCACAGATTGTTATTTCGTTAGGTTTACAGAGGATGAATGAAAAGAGAATCGTTTCAAGAACATTTTCAACAAGAAACCAGCTTAATGATAATATAACACTTGGCAAGTCTGTTACATCGGTTGAAGGCGATAAGGAAGATGTTGTTAATACACTTAAGGTTGGCAACACGTTATCAGCAGCACAGATAATTGATTATTTTACAGATAATTAAGTAAACGGGAGGTAATCTTTATGAAGTCAAAGTTCAAAGAAAATGGTAAAAACAGAATATTGGCAGTGATTGCTTCTGCAGTTATGTTTTGTCTTGTTGTGCTTCTGATAATTGTTACACGAAAGACTGATGTGGTGGCAGATACTTCGGTTATTATTAATGGTAAGGAATATTCACAGGATAATAAGATGAAGATTCTGGAGATTGTTTCTGAAGATTATTATGATGAGTTAGGACCGATTATAGGTAATTCATCTGGTAGTGTCAAGTGGGATGATATTGTAGCAAAGGCTACTGATAAAAAGGTAGCATCTAATAGTGATGTACAGAAGAATATGGATGTGTATCTTCAGTATGTTAATGGTATTCTTTTAAACGGAACTAATTATAATTTATGCCTTGAGTATAAAAGTGGCAACTCATACAATTATTACACTACTTCTAATGATGCAATACAGAAGGTTGGCACTTTAGATGTTGATAATATAAAACTTATTTTCTGTAAAAAAGATGGTAATAGCTATATACCTATGACAACAAAAAACGGTTCTAAGTTAAGAGATGCATTTTCTTTCTTTGTATTTGGTGACAAAGGAATGGAAGGATTTGTTGATCTTGTAATCAAGAAACCGTCAGAAGTTACAATTAAGGATATAGATGAAGCAACTATTGTATATTTTTCATGTAAAATTCACAATGCGGGAATATTATCTGCGTATAATTATCTGAATGGAACTAATGTATCTTCTACAGAGAAAAAATGGACATTGGGAGACAATGACTTATCAGCGGAAACAGCACTTTACCTGTATATGGTGAATGCTACTAAAGGAAAAGCCATAATGTATAATTCTGCCGATAAAGGTCTTGGAAGTGATAATAAGTATTCTAATATTGCAAGAATATGTCTTACTATGTCTGGTATTGACAGAGATCAGTTTGTTACAGATTTTGCCCATACCAAAGAAGGCATAAGCGGAGGTGTTACAGGTAAATATTATAGTGGAAATGTAGGATATATTAATATTGATGACGAAAATGGCAACAAGGTAATTAATTATTACCTTGAATCTGGAGAAAAAAGAAGCTTTGAAGATGCCAAGGGCTCAGGACCTTTTGCTTACTGGAGAAGTTATCAGATGATTTTTAATCCGGAAAATTTTGAAAACAATAAATCAGATTGGGTTACTACATTTCCAATATATAATGCAACGGAAACAAATAGACAGAAGTATGTTGATAAGTACGTATGGGAATTCAATTCAGATAACTCTATTACATCAGAGCTTATGTCAAGTAATGTGTATCCTGATAAAGCTGCTGAAAGTGATATTAAGTATGGTACAACTTATGAAGAAGCAAAGCAATTTACTAAGGATAATAAAACTGTATCAGCTGACCTTACAGGCTCCAAGATAATTCAGTACATCATTGGCGCATATAAGAGAACACCTAGTGAATCTGTCAATGTACTTGAAATTGAACCTATTGGTGTATATGGCTATAATAATGATGGCGGTAAGGATATTATTAAGACATGGTATGGCTTGCCAAAGACATCAAGTGTAACGGTTAATGTTACAAGTATGTCAATAAATGCATTTGCAGGACTTAATGAAGATATTCTTTCAAAGTATGATCTTGTTATTATTGGTGATAGAGGTTCTGCGCAGACAGTTGGCAAAGTATTTGGTTCTCATATGTATAATACTGACAGAACATTTACAGAATCATCAAAGACATATAATCTGAATGCTAATGACCTGACTGAGAAAGCGTTTAATAAACTTTTTGAATTTGCACAGAAGGGTATGCCGATAGCACTTGATAAGAATGTATATTATGGCAATAAGTCAGTTGTAGACAGTAACACTAACATGTATAAGATGAGAAAATCTAATCTTGCAATGCAGCTTACAAAGACAGGATCATCTAATATTGTATGGGTAGATAATGATGAGGTATCAGATACATTAAATTATATCTATAAACCGACAAGCAACATTTCACCTAATATGAAAGAGTATGATGGAACTGAGGCAAGTGTTAATGAAAGAGATTTTGACAAGAGCCTGTTAGTTACATTTTCAGGAAATGTAACTGTTCCGGTAAGGGATGGTTCATATAAAGTTAAGATATACATTGACAGAAACTGTGACAGTATGTTTTCAGAAGATCATACAACAGATGATACTGAGTTATTCTATTGTGAAAGTGATGGTACGGGGATACAGTGGACTAATGGAGGTTTTAGTACAACATTGTCTCTGCCAAGTGGACTTACCGGTTATGTTGGCTGGAAGGTTGAGATAACTGATACAGATACAGGATTAAGAACTTATACATCTGGTGCATTTGCATTGAAGAATAAGGAGAGAACAATAAATGTTTTACAGATTAAGAGTAATTCACAGGAGTCACATCTTAATCTTGCTCCTGGAAGCAAGTTTGATGAAAAATTCAAGTCAGAAGCTGGGATTACAGGGTTTAATCTGAAGGTTAAAGAAATGACCAAAACAGTTTTTTCAGAAGAATTAAAGAAGAATCCTAAGCTTCTTGATGATTATTCTATGATTGTTATGGGATTTGCTGATAACTATGGTAATGATAATGATTTATCTGCCAATGCAATTGATGCTATAAAAACTTATATTGATGATGGAAAATCTGTACTGATGACACATGACTGTATGTCTTATAGGGAGAATGGTACAGGCAAAAAAGCAGCTGGTTCATATGAGAAACTTAATTATGCTACCCAGCAATTGAAACCTTTGATTGGAATGAAGGGTGGATATAGTTTAACAGATACTCTTATATATAAATTATCGGGCGTAGGACCATTTGCTAGTTCAGGTAATACAACAAATACCAGAATGACAAGCAGCCTTTCAAAGCTGAATACTGGTGAAGTTACATCTTATCCTTATGGAATTGATTCATCAATAAGTGTTGCTCCAACGCATGCACAGTATTTTGCTCTTAATCTTGAAACACAGGTTAATGGTTCAGATCCTATTGTATGGTATACTCTTGATAATGGGGATAAGAATTATTTTTCATTATCAGGTCAGGATGCTGTTAATAATTACTATATATATTCTGCTGGTAATGTTACATATACTAGTGCAGGTCATTCTGATATGGATAAAGAAGGCACTGATGCAGAGATGGAGCTTTTTGTTAATACATTTGTAAGAGCTATTCTTGCTGGTAACAGTGAGCCGCAGGTTTCATATACGGATGCTGTTTATGATGACACACAGAAGGCATATAGCAGTTATATTAAGTATAATTACACAAAATTTGCTGACAGAAAGCTGAATTTTAGTTTTAAAATAACAGATGCGGATCTTATTGATGGAAGAGGTATCATTAAAGAAGCATTTATGTATGTTTATAATGAAGAAAAAAGAGGGGACACTGACGTAAAAGATGGTAAGTTTGATTCATCTAAAGATAAGCGTCTCGGATATATCAGTATAGATGGTTCTGGAAATGTTTCACTTACGTCGATGCCTGTATCGTCAGGTTCATCTAAGGTTAAATCTGGTGTGGAATATACGGTTGATAATTTCTGGAGTCTGTCAGGGGCAGATGATGCATCATTGAGACAGAAGCTTTCGGATGGAACTCTTAAGATAGGTATTCAGGCAACTGATGGCCACAATGGAGTTGGTTATGCAATACTTAATCTTCAGGTAAAAGATTTGTTTAATATGGATTAATTTAATATCAGTATGGATTAAACTCCGGTGGATGAACTCTCATATAGAGAGGCTCTGCCGGAGTTTTTTGTTAGGAATCATACAGGAGAGATATTCTATATAAAATATAATGATATATACATTGACATTGATTATATATAATGATAATATATTAATACATTATATACGCAGTGCGTATTATAATAAGGATTATGCGTTTAGAGGAGATATATGGGGAAGAGTGTAGACAGGAAACAGGTAGATGAGATTAAGAATGATACAATAAGTAAGGATTTCTGGCGAAATAATGAGCATTTTGCAGACCTTTTTAATGCAGTGCTTTTTGGAGGGGAACAGGTTGTTAAGTCGGATAATCTTGAGGAGATGGATACTGATGTGTCTGGTGTTATTATGGCAGATGATTATAAGCTGTCACTTGGAAGATTCAGGGATGTTGTTAAGAAGAATTTTGATGGAATTGAGCTTGTAGTATTAGGACTGGAACTGCAGGAGCATATTCATTATGGAATGCCGCTAAGAACTATGATATATGACTCACTTGGGTATCTGAAAGAATTTGAGGGAGTAAGAAAGGGGAGTCGGTTATTATGTGTGAAGCATGGAAAGAGTATTATGATGAAGCAAGACAGGATGGGTTTAAGTCTGGTAAAGAACAGGGATTTAAGACGGCAACAATAGAAGATATAATATTTATGATAAGATATGGAATATCAAAGAAGTATTCAGAAAAAGATTACAACGAAGCACTTTCTAAGATGGCTGCGAAGTAAAGATGAACCAACCAGATTATCAATATAACACATGAGGTCTGGTTGGGATTTTTATACAATGAATATATATTGATAATTGTTTTGAGATACTATAATCATAATAGCTGAACAAATACATATTTAAGTATTGATAGTGAAAGGAGACGGTATTTATTGTACAGTAGTGTATTGAGTGGGGTATTATATGGATTGAAGGCAGAGATTGTACGGGTTGAGGTTGATGTTGGCAATGGTATTCCAAGTTTTGAGATGAGTGGTTTTCTTAGCAATGAGGTTAAAGAAGCGAGAGAAAGAGTAAGGGTTGCTATCCGTAATTCTGGGTATGAGCTTCCTCCACAGCGCATTGTGGTAAATATATCTCCTGCAGATATCAGAAAATGTGGCACAGGTTTTGATTTGCCAATAGCACTGGCTATATTATCAGCAAATGGTTACATAGATGAAGTTAATGTTGATAATATGATTATACTTGGTGAGTTGAGCCTTGATGGAAGCATTAATGGTGTAAGCGGGGTATTGCCATGTGTATGTGAAGCAAAGAAATCCGGAATAAGTAAGGCACTTATACCAGTGTCTAATTATAATGAAGGCAGAATTGTGGAGAAAGTGAATATCATTCCGACTAACAGTCTGAAAATGGCGGTGCAATATATCAATAATGGTATAATTGAGAACCAGAGACAGGATAATCCAGAACAATGCCGTACAACAGATAAACAAGAAATTAATTATGCAGATATATGTGGACAGGAGGCTGCAAAGAGGGCGACTATGATTGCTGTTGCCGGGATGCATAATATCATGTATATCGGGCCGCCGGGAAGCGGAAAAACTATGATGGCAAAACGTATTCCGTCTATCATGCCTGATATGACATTTGATGAAAAATTAGCTGTTACCAATATATATAGTGTTGCAGGACAATTAGGAGAGTATGGCGGGCTGATTGAAGACAGACCATTCAGGGCACCATATCACAATGTAACTAAGAGTTCATTCTTTGGTGGAGGCATGTTTCCAAGACCAGGAGAGATAACTCTTGCGGGTAAAGGTGTATTATTTCTTGATGAGATGACGGAGTTTAAGCCAGAAATATTAGAAGGATTAAGGCAGCCTCTTGAAGATAAGGATATAACAATTGTCAGAATGGGCAGGACATATACATATCCGGCAGATTTTATGCTTGTTGGAGCGATGAACCCGTGCAAATGCGGCTATTATCCGGATAGGAGCAGATGCAATTGCTCAGAACAGGATATTAAAAGATATATGGGGAAAATAAGTATGCCACTATGGGATAGATTTGATATGTGTATCAAGACAGATGAAATAGGATACGAACAGATAAGGTGCAGCAGTGATAATGGTAATGTGCCAGATTCAGAAAGCATGAAACAAGCTGTAATGCGTGCAAGACTTGCCCAGCTTAAGCGGTTTAATGGGATGAATATAAAGTATAATTCACAGATGAGTACAGGAGATATGAAGAGATTTTGCAGACTTGGAGAAGAGGAAGAAAAATTAATAAAAAGGATATTTGCAAAGAAGCGTCTGACTGCAAGAGGATATTCAAAGATATTGAAGACTGCAAGAACCATCGCAGATATAGATGGTAATGTTAATATAACAACAGCTAACATAAGCGAGGCGTTCTATTATCGTGGAATACCAGAGGTGACAATACATTAAAGAAGCAATACACTAGGCAGGAGGTTTATCTTGAAAGATGATTATTATTGGTTTTGGATTAATAATATTACAGGAATAGCTAACATTAAGCTGAGATATTTATTTAAGGTATTCGATACACCAGAGGATATATATAAAGCATCAGATAAGATGTTTGAAGGTGTCATGGGAATAAAACCTGATGATATATATTCTATAAAGGAATCTAGAAAAAGTGAGTATATATATAGGGAATATTCTGAACTGGATAAGAAGAATATTAAATTCACATATCCGGGTAAATATAATTATCCTGAAAGATTGATGAATATATACGATTATCCTTATATAATTTATTATAAAGGAAGTCTGCCACAGTCGGACGTTCCGTCAGTAGCAATTGTCGGGGCAAGGAACTGTACAGAATATGGGAGGTCAGTAGCAGGAAGATTTGCAGAAGATTTTGCAGACATGGGAATTCAGGTTATAAGTGGAATGGCACTTGGGATAGATGCGGCGGCACAGAAAGGTGCTGTTAGAAAAGGCGGTTATAGTATGGCTGTTCTTGGATGTGGGGTTGATATATGTTATCCCAGAACTAATATAGAATTATACACACAACTTGAGTGCAATGGTGGAATTATTTCAGAGTATTCACCGGGGACACCGCCTAAAGCGGGGCTGTTTCCTATGAGAAACAGAATTATTAGTGCAATGTCAGATGCACTTATTGTGGTGGAGGCAAAGCAAAAAAGTGGCTCACTCATAACAGCAGATCAGGCACTTGACCAGAACCGAGATGTTTATGTTGTTCCGGGTAGAATTGGGGATACTCTGTCAGAGGGGTGTCTTAAACTGTTGAAGGAAGGCGCACAGCTGATTACATCACCTAATGATATATGTGCAACGGAATCTATTAACAGATATATTAATTGTAGCAAAAAAGATGACAATTGTATGAATAGTTTGAATAATAATGGTATATTTGAAGAAAAATTTAAAAAATCAGGACTTGCAAGCCCTAAGAATATGGTGTATAGTCAAATCAATTTGTTTCCAGTAAGTCTGGAGATGATAGTTAATAATTCTGGATTGAATCTTGTAGAGGCGGAGGGGATTCTGCTTGAATTAGAGTTAGATGGACTTATAGAAGAGGTTTCTAAGAATTATTATATAAGGAAGCATATTTGATATGGAGGGCTATTAATGCATAAGTATTTGGTTATAGTGGAGTCACCTGCCAAGGTAAAGACTATCAGTAAATTCCTTGGGGCAAACTACAAGGTAATGGCATCACAGGGACATGTAAGAGATCTTCCTAAAAGCCAGATGGGTGTAGATGTTGAACATGATTATGAACCTAAGTATATAACAATCAGAGGGAAAGGAGATATTCTTGCTGCTTTAAGAAAAGAAGCGAAGAAAGCAGATAAAGTATATCTTGCAACCGATCCCGACCGCGAGGGAGAGGCTATTTCATGGCATCTGGCAGCGGCACTTAAGTTAGAAGACAAGGATATATACAGAATAACATTTAATGAGATTACCAAGAATGCTGTTAAGGCATCGCTTAAGGAAGCAAGAAAGATTGATATGAATCTTGTAGATGCACAGCAGGCAAGAAGAGTTCTTGACAGAGTAGTTGGATATGGAATCAGTCCGCTTCTATGGGCTAAGATTAAGAGAGGACTTAGCGCCGGAAGAGTACAGTCAGTTGCGTTAAGAATGATATGTGACAGAGAGAATGAGATTGATGCATTTATTCCAGAAGAATACTGGACCATGGAGGCTTCTCTTAATATAAAGGGAGAAAAGAAACCGCTTGTTGCAAAGTTTTATGGGGACAGAAACGGAAAAATTGATATTAAGAATGCAGCACAGATGCAGAAGATTCTTGATGAAGTCAAAAACTCCGGTTTCAGTATAGAAAGTGTTAAGAAAAGTGAGAAGATTAAGAAATCTCCACTTCCGTTTACTACAAGTACACTCCAGCAGGAAGCTGCCAAGACACTTAATATGTCTACAAAGAGAACTATGAACATAGCACAGCAGCTTTATGAAGGTGTTGATATTAAGGGCAGAGGAACAGTAGGTCTTATAACATATTTAAGAACAGATTCTACAAGAGTTGCAGATGAGGCAAAAACTGCTTCAAAAGATTATATCAGTGAGAATTATGGGGAGAAGTACCTTCCACAGAGTTCTAATACCAAGAAGGATGACAAGAAGATTCAGGATGCACATGAAGCAATCAGACCAACGGATCTTTCTTTATCACCGGCATTGGTTAAGGAATCATTGCAGAGAGATCAGTTCAGGCTTTATCAGCTTATATGGAAGAGATTTGTTGCGAGTCAGATGGCACCTGCACAGTATGAGACAACTTCTGTAAGAATAGGAGCTGGTGAATATATATTTACAGTATCAGCATCAAAGATTGTTTTTGATGGATTTATGTCTGTATACAAGTCTGATGACGATAATGAAGAAACTAATGCACTTGCTAAGGGACTTGACGAGAATTCAGTCCTTACACTTGATGATGTGAATGGTACACAGCATTTTACACAGCCACCTGCACATTTTACAGAGGCATCACTTGTAAAAGCACTCGAAGAACAGGGAATAGGACGTCCAAGTACTTATGCTCCTACAATATCAACAATAATTGCAAGACATTATGTAATTAAAGAAAATAAAAATCTTTATATATCAGAGCTTGGCAATGCTGTTAATAATATTATGATGACAGCTTTTCCTACTATTGTTGATGTTAAGTTTACAGCTAATATGGAGTCTCTTCTTGATGGTGTTGCTGAAGGAACCGTGGAATGGAAGGAAATTATAAGAAACTTCTATCCGGATCTTAAAGTTGCGATTGATGAGGCAGAAAAAGAACTTGAACATGTTAAGATAGAGGATGAGGTTACTGATGTTATATGTGACAAATGCGGCAGAAATATGGTTATTAAGTATGGTCCTCATGGTAAGTTCTTAGGTTGTCCGGGATTTCCCGAGTGTCATAATACCAAGCCTTATCTTGAAAAAATAGGTGTTGCATGTCCAAAATGTGGAAAAGATGTTATATTAAAGAAGACTAAGAAGGGCAGAATGTTTTATGGCTGCGAAGGATATCCAGAGTGCGATTTTGTGTCATGGCAGAAGCCTTCAGATAAGAAATGTCCTAAGTGTGGCGGATACATGATTGAGAAGGGCAGTAAACTTGTATGTGCTGATGAAACCTGCGGATATGTAGAATCAAAGAATGATAAAGAGCAGTAGCTGATATATGTGAATTGCTTTTTAAAAGAAGGATGGGGGATTTACAATGAGTGTTCAGCTTCTCGACAAAACGAGGAAAATTAATAAGCTGCTTCACAATAATCATTCTCACAGAGTGGAATTTAATGATATCTGTGAGGTGCTTAGTGGAATATTAGAGTCGAACATTCTGGTTATAAGCCAGAAGGGTAAGATACTAGGAGCGGCTTCATACAGCGGAATTGATAAAATAGGTGAGCTTATAACAGCTGATACAGGCGGATTTGTTGATAATATGCTTAATGAAAGATTGTTGGGAGTGTTATCAACTAAAGAAAATGTTAATCTGCTTACATTGGGCTTTTCAGGTGGAAGTGAACGTAAGTTTAAGGCTTTAATAGCTCCTGTTGACATAGCTGGGGAAAGACTTGGAACATTATTTATCTATAAATGTGTTGCTGATTATGATATAGATGATATTATTCTATGTGAGTATGGTGCAACAGTTGTAGGATTAGAGATGATGAGTTCTGTTAATAATGAGAATGCAGAAGATGAGAGAAAGAAAAAGATTGTTAAGTCAGCAATAAAGACATTATCGGCATCAGAACTACAGGCCGTCAAAGCGGTATTTGCACATATGGATGGAATGGATGGCATTCTGGTTGCAAGCCGAATAGCGGATGATACAGGAATTACAAGATCTGTAATTGTTAATGCACTTAAGAAGTTTGACAGTGCTGGTGTTATATCAACAAAATCTTCTGGAATGAAAGGAACAAAGATAAAAGTTCTTAATGAAGTTGTATATGATGAATTAAAAAAACTTGAAGATTGAGAGTATACATTGTATAATTGATAGAGCTTAAAGGATTGAGCTTGAGATGATGGGATGGATCCAATGTCTGATTGGGTTCATCTTTTTGTATAAGTATACATATTGATACATGATAATCCAATGAAATGTGGCAAAATATGAAAAAAATCTTGTTTTTTTTATATTATAATTTATAATGTATGTAGTGTTTTTATGTTTTCGTAGTAGGCATATTTTGTGCTTATTGAATAAGAAAGGAAATAAATATGAGTACAGGCGCTTTTGGATATGTTAATTTGTTAAAGTCAGCGGCAGATGCGAGCTGGACAAGAGAGGAAGTTCTTACTAACAATATAGCTAATGTTGATACACCTAATTATAAAAGGCAGGATGTTGAATTTAGTTCGTATCTTGCCAATGCACTCCAGCGTTCAGGAAAGAATTCAGCATCTCTTACACAGAGAGTTAATAATGTTAATTATAATGATCTGGCTATAAGGACTTACACTGATAACAGCACATTATCGTATAGAACTGATGGCAATAATGTAGATCTTTCAACAGAGAATGTTGAACTTGCTTCAGAACAGATTAACTATAATGCTCTTATTGACAGTATGAATAATGAGTTTTCAAGATTTAAGGCAGTGCTTAAATAATATATAATGTGATTGATATATGGAAGGAGAACAGGACTATGTCTATGTTTACGGCATTTAATATTAGCGCATCCGGAATGACAGCTCAGCAGTTAAGAACGGATGTTATATCAGAGAATATAGCTAATGCAGACACAACAAGAACGAGTGATGGAACTCCCTATGTAAGAAAAGCGGTTGTGTTTACCGAAAAGACAATGACTGGTACAGCACTTGGAAAGTCTGCGTATGGTTCATATGGTACAGGAGCATATTCAACATTTTCAGATGCATTAAGACTTGCCAATGGTGGTGTTGTTGGAAGCGGCGTTAAGGTGACATCTGTATATGAGGATACATCAACAGATATGGAAAGGGTATATGATCCTTCACATCCGGATGCTGATGAGAATGGATATGTTACATATCCTAATGTGAATGTGGTTCAGGAGATGACAGATCTTATAGATGCATCACGTTCATATGAAGCTAATATATCAGCATTTAATGCCAGTAAATCTATGGCAAGCAAGGGACTTTCAATAGGTTCTGCTACATAACATATGTGGATAACTGGTTTAATTCATATGATTAATACTATATTTGAACAAAAAGAGGAGATTTAACATGGATCTTACTAGTGCAATAGGAAGCCTTGGCGGTGATTATGTCAATAAGGTTACATCGGCAATGAAAGATAATGCATCACTTAGTACATCTAAAAGCAAAGATTCAGATACAACATTTGATGCTATATATGACTCAGTGGCAGGGTTGCTGAACAGTACCAACTCATATGTGCAGAAAGCACAGCAGGCAGAGATAGATTATGCTCTTGGCAATATGACTAATACTCATGAGCTTGGAGTTTATCAGCAGGAGGCTAATATTGCTCTGCAGTATACAGTAGCAATAAGGGATAAGGCATTGGAGGCCTATAACTCTATTATGAATATGTCAATGTAATTAGGGGTTTTATATGGATAAATTAAAACAGATTCCAGCCAGATTTCTTGAAATATGGAAAAGCTGGTCCAGAAATCAGAAGATAATAATTGTGAGTGCTGTAGCTGTATTTATTGCGGCGGTTGTTGTTATTGCAGTTGTGTTATCAAGACCAACATATCAGGAACTTACAAGATGTGAAGATTATAATGAGATGAATACAGTTACTTCACTGCTTACAGATAATGGGTATACATATCAAATTGATAATATGGCAGTTAAGGTAAAGGAACAGGATCTTACTAATGCTAAGATGCTTATTGCTTCTAATGATATTAAACCTTCGGGATATTCATTAGATGATGCTCTTAATAGCAGTCTTACAACAACAGAGTCTGATAAGAATAAGAAGTATGCCAAATATCTTGAAACTAAGTTTGAAAATGATATTACTTCTTTAGACGGAATCAAATCTGCATCTGTTACAGTACATTTGTCAGATGATACGAATTCATTCTATTCTACAAAGAAAGATACAACTGTAGCCGTTACGATTGATACTAATAAGACAGTTGGAGAAGACACAGCGGAAAGTATAGCAGTTCTTCTTGCAACAGCAGTAGGAAGCAGCAATACTAATGGTATTACAATTATTGATACATCAGGAAAGACATTGTTTAATGGAGCTGATAATTCGGGTTCAGTTTCTAATATTGCTTATTCAAGCAAGTTAAAGTATAAGTCACAGATTGAATCAACGGTAGCAGCAAGTGTTAAGAATACAGCACTTTCAACATCACTGTTTAATGATGCAACAGTTGCTATTAATCTTGATCTTGACTGGGATACTGTGAATAAGATTGCTACTGAGTATACAGCACAGGAAGGCAGAGAAGAAGGTCTGTATGATACTTCTTATGAACTTGAATCGAATGGAACAAATGGTGCAGGTGGAACACCAGGAACTACGAGTAATGGAGAAACAGGAACAACCTACGATCTTACAGATGGTACATCAAGTTCATCAACATATACTGTAAAACAGTATCAGTATCTTCCTAACCAGCTTGTTACTACAACTAATAGTGATCCTGGAAAGATAGTATATGGTACTTCTACAATGGCTGTAACGCTTATAAAGAATGTTATTTATAATGAAGAAGATTGTAAGAATCTTGGATATCTTGATAATATGACATGGGATGAATTCAAGGCTCAGAACGCAAATCCTGTTCAGGTTAATGTTGATAATGACTGGATGAATATGTTTTCAAGTGCTACAGGAATCTCAACTAATAACATTACTGTTTTAGCATATAATGTACCTTATTTCTATGATGCACCGAAGACTAGCGTATTAAGCCGTGCTTCATTCTGGATTCAGATTGGACTGGCTGTTGCTATACTTGGTATTCTTGTGTTTATAGTTTTGAGAAGCGCAAGACCACTTACAGTAGAAGAGAAGGAACCGGAACTTTCTGTAGAAGAAATGCTTGCTTCAACTAAAGAAAACCAGCCTTCTGTTGATGATATTGATCTTCAGGAGAAGTCGGAGACGAGAAAAGCTATTGAGAAGTTTGTTGATGAGAATCCTGAAGCAGTTGCATTACTGCTTAGAAACTGGCTTAATGATGACTGGTGATTATTATGATGGATAGGACCTGAAAGGTCAATTGATTACATATGATTGGAGATGGAAACATATGCCAAAGACATCAGCTAATGCTGAAAGAGGAATGGATGGTGTAGAAAAGGCTGCTATATTGCTTATTGCACTTGGACCAGAGAAATCAGCACAGATTTTTAAACATTTGAAAGAAGAAGAAATAGAACAGCTGACACTTGAGATTGCAAACACAAGCAGTGTCTCACCTCAGACAAAAGAACAGGTGCTTAATGAGTTCTATGAGGTATGTCTTGCACAGCAGTATATTGCTGAGGGTGGTATCACATATGCCAAAGAGCTTCTTGAAAAAGCACTTGGAGAAGATAAGGCAAGAGATGTTATTGGAAAGCTTACAGCGAGTCTGCAGGTTCGTCCATTTGAGTTTATCAGAAAAACAGATTCTACACAGCTTCTTAACTTTATACAGGATGAGCATCCTCAGACTATAGCCCTGATTCTTTCATATCTTCCTGCAGCACAGGCTTCGAGTGTTGTTTCAGCACTGCCAACTGAAAAACAGGCGGATGTAGCCAAGAGAATTGCCATGATGGACAGAACATCGCCTGATGTTATCAAGCAGGTTGAGAAGGTACTTGAAAGGAAGCTTGCCTCACTTGTTAATCAGGATTACACAATTGTTGGTGGTGTTGATGCCATTGTTGAAATTCTTAATTCTGTTGACAGAGGAACAGAGAAGCATATTATGGAAACTCTTGAGGTTGAAGAGCCAGAGCTTGCTGATGAAATCCGTAAGAAGATGTTCGTATTTGAAGATATTCTTTCTCTTGATAACAGAGCTATTCAGAGAGTACTCAGGGATGTTGATAATCATGATCTTGCTCTTGCACTTAAGGGGGCTACAGAGGAAGTTCAGAATGTTATTCTTAATAACCTTTCAACACGTCTTGCTTCTATGATTAAGGAAGATATGGAATATATGGGACCTGTACGTATGAAAGATGTTGAAGATGCTCAGCAGAAGATTGTTAATATTATCAGAAAGCTTGAAGATTCAGCAGAGATTGTAATATCACGTGGTGGAGGTGACGAGATAATTGTCTAATCTGTTAAAACGTGTATACACGGTGAATAAGGACGAAAGAGTAATTGATTATAATGATCTGATTAAGAAAAAGCTAGAGGCAATCATGGAGTCTAAACATGCAGCAGTTGATACAGATGGATTTGTTAGCGGACTCAATGCGGACGTTGTTGAAGAACTTATATCAGATGATAGTTCGGAAGAACTAATACAGGATAGCGGAGCTGATTCTGACCAGTCTGCGGCTGCATTGGAAAATGCTAATGCTGAAGCAGCAAGAATTATAGAAGATGCCAGACTTCAGGCTGAACAGATTGTTTCAGAAGCAAATAGAAATGCTGATACTGCATTTGAAGAAGCCAAACAGAATGGCTATTATGAAGGCTGTTCTAAGGCAGATGCGGAAATTGAAAAGAAGCAGCAGGAGCTTGAGACGGAGTACAATAAGAAAAAATCAGAACTTGAAAATGAATATAACGAGCTAAAGGACTCTATAGAACCTGAACTTGTGGAAGTTATTACAGATGTATTCAGAAAAGTCACAGGTGTTGTAACGGAGGATAATCATGATATTATCCTGCATCTCATTAACGATGTCATGCATAACGCAGATGCAAGCAGGGATTTTGTTATAAAAGTATCGCCTGATGATTATAGTTTTCTTATTAATAATCAGGGTAAGATATATTGTGCGATGTCAAGAGAGGTCAATATAGATATTGTGGAAGATGTTACGCTTGAACGGAATCAGTGCATGATAGAGACGAATACAGGTATATTTAACTGTAGCCTTGATATTGAACTTAATAAGCTTATTAATAATATTAAACTTTTAAGCTGCACAGGCTGATGTTACAAGTATGATCAGAACTAATTGTATTGTTAAGGAGGATGATATGTCATCAATTAATAAAAATAAATATTTATCGCTGACAGAAAAATCCTTCTATAAGAAACTTGGGAAAGTGACTAAGATTGTTGGTCTTACTATTGAATCGGTAGGACCGGATGCCAAGCTTAATGATTTGTGCAGAATTTATTCTACGGATAACAGTCAGGAATTATATGCAGAGGTAGTTGGATTTAATGATTCAAATGTGCTTCTTATGCCATATGATGTTGTGGATGGGATAGGTCCGGGAAGTGTTGTTGAGAATATGGAACGACCTTTGTCGGTAAAGGTTGGTGATGGCATACTAGGACATACACTTGATGGACTTGGGAATCCTACGGATGGTTCTGAATTAGAATATACAGATGAATATCCGGTTGAGGCAGCACCGCCAGATCCTATGGACAGGGAGATAATAAGCAAGGTGCTTCCTCTTGGCGTAAAGGCTGTAGACGGATTACTTACTGTTGGTAAGGGACAGCGAATAGGCATATTTGCCGGAAGTGGCGTAGGAAAAAGTACACTTCTTGGTATGTTTGCAAGAAATACTAAAGCCGATATTAATGTTATTGCTCTTATAGGAGAGCGAGGCAGGGAAGTAAGAGAATTCGTTGAGCGGGATTTAGGCCCGGAAGGTATGGCACGAAGTGTCCTTGTTGTTGCAACATCGGATAAGCCTGCTCTCATACGAAATAAGGCTGCGAAGACTGCAACAGCAATAGCAGAATATTTCAGGGATCAGGGCAAGGATGTGCTTCTTATGATGGATTCACTTACACGTTTTTCTATGGCACAGCGGGAGATTGGACTTGCGTCAGGTGAACCGCCAGTGACAAGAGGCTATCCACCGAGTGTATACAGTGAAATGCCAAAGCTTCTTGAGAGGGCGGGGATGTCAGACAAAGGTTCTATTACAGGGCTGTATACTGTTTTGGTTGATGGTGATGATTTTAATGAACCTATAACAGATACTGCACGAAGTATTCTTGATGGACATATTGTGTTGTCAAGAAAGTTAGGACAGAAAAATCATTATCCTGCAATTGATGTTTTACAGAGCATATCAAGATGTATGAGTCAGATTGTAGACAAGAAGCATAAACAGATGGCTGGCAGAATGAAAAATGTAATGGCGACTTATAATGAAGCAGAAGATCTTATTAATATTGGTGCGTATAAGAGTGGCTCTAACCGTAATATTGATTATGCTATATATAAGATTGATGCAGTTAATAAGTTCCTTATGCAGCAGACGGATGAAAAGTTTGATTTTGAAGATGAAGTCACACAACTGTCAGATATATTTGCGGATTATGAAGCATTTGAAAATGGCTCACTTCAGTTAAAGAAATAGTGGAGGCATGAATGGCAAAATTTTTATACAGCATGCAGAATGTTCTTGATATTAAAGAACGCCTGGAAACACAGGCTAAAACTGAATATGCTGAGATGAATAACAGGCTTTTCATTGAAGAGGAAACTATGAAAAGACTCGGAAAAAGGCTTGATTCATATGAAAATCTTGCGAGAAGCTCTGCATCAGAAAGACTTGATATTATGGAAATGCGCAGATGTAATGAGGCAATTGATATTATCAAGAACCAGATGACACAGCAGGCGGTCAGAATAAGGATTGCACAGCGCAATGTTGATAATGCAATGAAGAAACTGACTGAGGCGGTGCAGGACAGGAAAATTCATGAAAAACTGAAAGAGAAAGCATTTGAACAGTTTAAACTTGATATTAATGCTCAGGAAATGAAAGAGATAGATGAAACGGTGAGCTTTAAATATAATAACAAAGATGAGTAATTGTTTTTGGGAGAAAGATTGATATGGCTAAGAAAAAAGATGTTAATATTGATGAACTTGATGATGAATCAGGAAAGAGTGGAAAGCTGGTAAGCATACTGGTTGCAATGCTTATTATTGTAATATGGCTTGTTATATTTGCACTTCTTATTAAGATGAATGTCGGCGGTATTGGAAGTAGTTTACGGCCATATCTTAAAAATGTTCCGGTAGTGAATAAGATTCTTCCAGCAGCTACAGATGAAGAGATTCAGGAAGAAACAGGGGGAAAGTACAAGAGCCTTTCTGAAGCAGTTGACAGAATTAAAGAACTTGAAGCACAGCTTGATGAAAACAATAATAATGGGAATGCATCAGCCCAGACAATTGCTGAGCTTCAGGCTGAGATTGCCAGACTAAAAGTGTTTGAAGAGAATGCACAGCATTATCAGGAACTTAAAGATAAGTTCGATACAGATGTTGTATATACAGATAATGCTCCAGATATAAGTGAATACAAATCGTGGTATGAAAGTATTGATTCAGAAAATGCAGCAAAGCTTTACGAACAGGTTGTAAAGGATCTACAGTACTCACAGCAGGTTAAGGACTGGGCAGAAACATATTCTAAGATGGATGCGAAAAATGCGGCAGCTATTCTTGAAGAGATGACTGGAGATACAGATCTTGTTTCTGATATACTTCTTTGTATGACATCTAAACAGAGAGCAGCAATTCTTGCAGAGATGGATCCTGTATATGCTGCAAAACTTACAGTTATTATGTATCCTGCTAAAGGTTAAGTCTGTAGCACAGACTACCGATATATAATATGGATTAGGTCTATCCTGATTCTAATATGAAGAAAGGAGGAGGATAATATGGTAAGTTCAGCTGTTACAGGAATGGTTCAGCCGGTTACTAAGGTGGCAGGAAGTGTTGGAAGCCAGTCTGGTCAGGATAATTCCGGGAATGTTGATTTTGCAAGGATAATGAATAGTTCTGTAAGAAACGATGTGACTGGGAATTCATCAAAGCAGACTAATACATATTCAGCAGCTCCATCAGATTCACTTGTAAGCATGGGTGCTAATAAGTCTAACAAGAATGCAGATATTGTTACCACTAATTCAACTGTAAAAAATGTAAAAACAGATAATGCGGTTAAAGAAAACGATAACAAAATGACTCAGGATGTGCAGAATGCAGTGTCGGACATTAAAGAAAAGATTAAGGAAACAATGAATGTATCTGATGAAGATATAGAGAGTGCTATGGAGAAGCTTGGAATTATAGCAGAGGATTTGCTTGACATGCAGAAGCTTACGGATCTTGTAGTTGCTCTTAGCGGAAACACTGATTCACTTGAGTTTTTGACAGATGCAGATTCAGTATCTATGCTCAATGATATACTGGAATATGCAAAGTCTGTGACAGATAATCTGGAAGATGTGTATAATATGGACATTGATTCAATTAAAGAAATGCTTGTTTCTGCGAAGGATGATGTTAAACAGTATGTTAAACAGTCTGTGGTGAAAGAAGATGCACAGCCAGAAGAACGGCCGGAAGCAGCATCACAGTATGAGTTAAGCAATGTAATTGCACAGAAGACTAAAGTGCAGGCTGATAATGACAATAATGCGGATGATAAGCAGCAGACTCATATGTCTGATAAAGCATCTGTGGGAAATGAAAACTTTACCGGGAATATGGCACAGAACATCCAGAATGCTTTCAGCGAGATTATTGATGAAGTTTCTAATGTTAATGAAGCTGATATTGTAAGACAGGTTGTAGAACAGATTAAGGTTACAACAGGACAGCAGCTTTCAAGCATTGAAATTATGCTTAATCCTGAGAATCTTGGAAAAGTACATATAGCTGTCACAGCAAGACAGGGAGTAATTACAGCACAGCTTACAGCACAGAATGAACAGGTAAAAGCTGCTCTTGAAAATCAGATGACAGCTTTGAAAGAACATTTTAACAATCAGGGTGTGAAGGTTGAATCTGTAGAGATTACTGTACAGAGTCATGGTTTTGAATCACAGCAGAATCTCGAAGGTAATAATTCAGAACAGGCTGGTCAGGAAAAGAAGACTCATAGAAAGCTTGATCTTAGCAGTCTTGAAGAACTGGAAGAATCTGATATGACTGATGAAGAAATCAGGGCAAAAGATGCTATTGTTAATGGCGACAGCAGTGTTGAATATTCAGCATAGAATAAGATGAGAAAGGAGATAATATATGGCTAGTACGATAGGTGCATGGTCTTATGTGAAGAATGATGGTTCATTAAGTACAAAGGACGATGTTAACAGCAACTTAAGTTCAACAGGAAAGAATAAGAGTACTACTAATAAGACAACGCTTGATGTTGAACAGTTTTTACAGCTTATGGTAGCTGAGATGCAGAACCAGGATCCGCTAGAACCTACAGATAATTCGGATTATATGGCACAGCTTGCTACATTTACACAGGTTGAAGCTACTAAAGAAATGAATGATAATACATTACAGGATATGGCATCTAACCTTGTGGGTAAGCAGGTTATAATGACTACAACACAGAACAGCAATGGTTATATAGGCGGAACTGTTGATTATTGGGAAACAATAAATGGAACTGTTTATCTTGGAATTGGTGGAAAGCTTTATGATATTGCAGATCTTGATACTGTAATGGACAAGGACTATTTTGACAAATGGAAAGGAAATGGTTCTACAACAGATACTAAGACAGAGGATACAAAACCTAGGGAGTGACCGTTATGATGAATAATATGATAGGTAATAATATTGCTTCTATCGAAAAGATGACGGACATTATAGGAAAGAAGAATTCTGATAATGTTGATAAAATGTATAATGGCAAAACATTTGCTGATATATATAATCAGAAGCGTTCGATTGAAGAGGTTATTTCCGACAGCGATATTAAATCGTCAAAAGGGTTGAAGTTCTCTAAACATGCTGGTGAAAGGCTTGAACAGAGAGATATCCGGTTATCAGACGAACAGATGACAAGGCTTGAGGAAGGAACCGAAAAAGCAATTTTGAAAGGAATCAAAGAATCGCTCGTTATAGTTGATGATCTGTCTTTTATAGTTAATACAAGAAACAGAACAGTGATTACGGCGATGGATCAGAATAACAATGAAGACAATATCTATACTAATATTGATGGAGCAGTAATTATTTAGCTGGACCGCAAGGAGGCGAATGTCCCTGAATGCCAGAAGGGACGATGCTTTATTGATGAATGCATCAGATATATGTCTTTACATATTTATGGAGGAACAAATATTATGATGAGATCAATGTACTCTGCTGTGTCAGGTCTTAAGGCACATCAGACAAGAATGGACGTTATTGGTAATAATATTGCCAATGTTAATACTGTGGCATATAAGTCACAGTCTATGACTTTTTCAGAAGTTTTTTATCAGACAACTCAGATTGCGTCCGGACCTAATGCAGAAACAGGAAAGGGAGGAACTAATGCTATGCAGATTGGTCTTGGATCATCTGTTGGTTCTATCTCTACAGCAATTTCTTCAGAAGGTGGTTCTGAGAGAACTGATAATGCATTTGACTTAAAGATTGGTGGAAGTTCTTTCTTTATAGTTAACAGTGCGGGTAATACATTCTTCACAAGAGCTGGTAATTTTAAGGTTGATGAGTCAGGTGCTCTTGTAACAACAGGTGGCGCTAATGTAATGGGCTGGCAGGTTGATGAATCTGGTAATGCAAAAAGAGACCTTGTATCAAAGCTGTATGTTAACAGTCCGGATGTTGCATATACTTCACCAGAAAGAACTTCATCTGTTACGGTAACAGGTAACCTTAATGCAGGTTCTAAGGATACAAGTACTACAACTATTAATTTTTATGACAGCCTTGGTAATTCTTATCAGGCAACAGTTAATCTTGTGTATGCAGGCGTTCAGGGAGATAATACACAGTATACAATTGAGCCTGTTTCGGTTTCAAAGAATGGTAAGCCGACAGACCTTACATTTACTGCGTCAGCACCATTATCATTTAATACACTTACAGGTCTTGCCGATGCATCAAATTCAGATATTAAGCTTACATTTTCTAATAACGGGACTGCATCAGATGCTATTGAAGGCGTTGATTTGAGAGTTATCGGTGAAAGTGAGACAAGTCCTGTACTTACGATGGATGCATCTGGAATTACAATGTTTTCAGAAAAGACTAATCTTAATTCAGAGCTTGGCATTAATGGACTTGGAAAAGGCAAGGCAGTAGGTAAGATGACATCGGTTGGTGTTGATTCATCAGGATATATTGTGGCAAGCTATAGCAATGGTGTTACTAAGAATATTGGACAGATAGCAGTTGCTTCTTTCTCCAACCCTGAAGGTCTTCAGAAAGAAGGCGATAATCTTTATTCAGCAACACTTAATTCTGGAACTTTTGATGGAATTGGTCAGGATGTTACAGAAGGTGATGGAAGTATTTCATCAGGAGTACTTGAGATGTCTAATGTGGATCTCTCTTCAGAATTTACGAATCTGATTACAACTCAGAGAGGATATCAGGCTAATTCGAGAATTATTACTGTATCAGATACATTACTTGAAGAACTTATTAATCTTAAGAGATAATTGACATGAAAAGATATTTATGGCGAATTATTACAAGTATTCCTTGCAATAATTCGCCATAAGTGTTTTAATATATATAGTTGATTTTAATAGAGGTACTATACCTTATGTGGTATCGGGAGGAATTATGATTGATGTAACACGGTTTAATGGAAAAAGCTTTGTGCTTAACGCAGAACTGATTGAAGTTATGGAGGAAACACCTGATACTGTTATAACCCTGACAACAGGACATAAATACGTTGTCAAGGAAAGCGTAGAAGAGGTATATAGCAAGGTTATTACTTATAAGAGAAATATAATTGGTAATCTGTATGCGTCTGGTACAGATACTAAGTGATAATATATATAGAATACTAGAGACTTGGAAGGGGCAATTATGGATTTAGCTACACTGTTGGGAATTATTATTGGGTTTGTCATGGTCGTTATCGGAATTATAACAAGTACGACTAATCCTACACTAAAGGGAATTATGGACACATTTGTTGACATACCGTCAATCGCCGTTACTATTGGTGGTTCAATGGCTGGTATGCTCACATCTTATACATTTAAGACATTCTTAGGACATCTTAAGGGATTTGGCATTGCTATGAAAGATCCTAAGCTTGATAATGGACAGGTTATTTCTAAGATTATTGAGCTTTCTAACACAGCCAGAAAAGAAGGCCTTCTTGCACTTGAAGAAGTGGCACAGGGACTTGATGATGAGTTTATGAAGAAGGGTATTCTTCTCATTGTTGATGGTACTGAGCCGGAGCTTGTGAGAGGCATTCTTGAAACAGAACTGGTTAATCTTGATACAAGACATAAGAGTACAATTGGCTTTTTTGATAATTGGGCAGCTCTTGCTCCTGCATGGGGAATGATTGGTACTCTTCTCGGACTTGTTAATATGTTAAAGAACTTATCTGATACAGCATCTATCGGACCTAATATGGCTGTAGCACTTCTTACTACACTTTATGGTTCTTTGATTGCTAACTGGATATGTGTTCCTATATCTAATAAGCTCAAGCTTCAGAATAATGATGAATATCAGCTTAGAGAGATTATTATTGAAGGTCTTCTTTCTATTCAGGCAGGAGAGAACCCAAGAGTTATTGAAGAAAAGCTTAAGTCTTTCCTTTCACCATCTGCCAGAACAGCATTATCTGAACAAGGAGGAGGTGAAGGCTGATGGCTAAACAGCGTACAGAGAATGTACCACCAGCGGCACTTTGGAAAGATACGTTTTCAGATCTTATGAATCTTCTGCTGTGCTTTTTCGTTTTGATGTTTGCTATGTCTAATATTGATTCTCAGAAGTTTGAAGAGATTGCAGCTTCACTTTCATCAAGCTTTAGTGTACTTCCTCAAGGCGGTTCTGCACTGTCAAAGGAAGGAATTCTTGTAAGCAGTGGGGCGAGTCAGCTGAATGAATTGAGCAATTACTATAACAATATGGGCCTTAACAATGATGGCGATATGTCACAGGATGTACAGAATGCTTATGAAGAGATTGAAAAAGAAGGTCTTGAGCAGTCTGAAAATATGGCTGAGGAGATTGTTGATAAACTTACAGCCAGTGGAGTTGCAGATTATGTTGATGTTACTGCTTATAGTAAATATGTAATGCTTAATGTAAGTGGTGGAATTCTGTTTAATTCGGGAAAGTCGGAGCTTACATCAGAGGCACGCAGTCTTCTTGACAAGGTTGCTGATGCACTTATTGAATATGATGATAATGTTATTACCATAGAAGGTCACACTGATAGTGTTCCTATCAATACATCACTGTTTCCTAATAATATGATGCTTTCTCTTTACAGGGCATACAGTGTGTTTGATTTCTTTGTGTCTGAGAAAGGCTTTTCAGATCAGACAATGAGTTCATCCGGAAGAGGAGATGCAGTGCCTATTGCAACTAATGATACTCCAGAAGGAAGAGCTCAGAACAGAAGAGTTGAGATTAAGGTGTATAATTCAATTAACAGCTAAGGAGGATTACTCATGAAAAAGAGTATGCTTAATGTGATTATTTTGGCACTTGTACTTGTGAATCTGGTACTTACAGTGATTCTTACATTTTCACTTGTATCAACAAATAAGAAGACAAATTCTCTTATTAATAAAGTGGCACAGATTATTGACCTGGATGTTGCAGGCGGAGTTTCTAATAATAATTCATCTACAGGTTCAGGAATTGAAAATGTAAGTTATATTGATATTAAGAACAATGACAGCACGGATATAATTGTTTCATATGTTGATAATGGAAAAACAAGATATGCCGTACTTTCAGTATCTGTCGGACTTAATTCAAAAGCTAAGGATTATAGTACTGTATCGACTTCAGTTGATAATGGGATGAAGGTCCTTGTTAATAAGATAACCAATGAAGCTAATAAGTATACTTACAGCACAATAAGTGCTAATAAATCAACCATGGAAACAGACCTTTTAAAGGAATTCCAGGAATTATTCAAGACTGAGACGATACAAAGTGTACTGATTAATATTGTTGTCCAGTAAACATTAAAGAATATGATAAGGAGGTGAGGAAGATGGGAGAGGTACTTTCACAGAGTGAAATAGATAACCTCTTAAAAGCTTTAAGCAGTGGAGAATTAGATGTAGATGAGATGAAGAATACAGAAGAAAAGCAAGTCAAGAATTATGACTTTGCAAGACCTTCTAAGTTTTCTAAAGAACATCTAAGAACACTGGAGATAATATTTGAGCATTTTGGAAGACTGCTGAGTACCAATCTTCCGGCATATCTTAGAAAGACAGTCAATGTTGAGGTTGTTAATTCAGAAGTAGTTATTTATTCAGAATTTTCTAATGCCCTTTCTAATCCGGTTCTTTTAGGTGTTGTTGGAATGCAACCATTAAGTGGTAACATAATTATGGAGATGGCATCCAATCTGGGGTTTGCAATTGTTGACAGACTTCTTGGAGGTGCAGGTAATGCTTTGGATAAAGAGAGAGATTTTTCAGAAATTGAACTTACAATTCTGGAACGTATCTTTACAGTGTGTGTTAATCAGTTGCAGGAACCATGGGAAAATGTTGTAAAGGTTAATCCAAGACTTGAAAGAATAGAGACTAATTCGCAGTTTGCACAGATTATATCACCGAGTGAAACAATCGCAATTGTAACTATTAATATTAAGATTGGTGATGTGGAGGGACTTATGAATATATGTCTTCCATATGCAACTCTTGAACCGGTTATGGATAAGCTTAATACCAAGTATTGGTTTTCTAATATGCAGGAAAAAGATTCCAATACATATGAGGATGCTATTGAAACAGTTATTGATAAAGCAATGATACCAATAAAGGCAGTGCTTGGTACATCTAAGATTAGTGTTTCGGATTTTGTTAATCTGCAGGTTGGAGACGTAATAAAAATTGATAAAAAGGTTGACCAGGAATTAGAGGTATATGTAGGTAATATTAAGAAGTTTACAGCTTTACCTGGTTATTTTGAGAATAAATACGCAGTAAGAGTTACTAATGTAATTAGAGAGGAGAGTGAAGAATAATGGATGGAATGTTATCCCAGGACGAGATTAATGCACTTCTGAGTGGCATGAATACAGGAGGAGATGACACATCTGATTCATCAACAGCAACAACAACTATACCAGAGGATAATGCTAATGATAATACAGATGGCGGCTTTACACTTACTGAGTCAGAAAAAGATGCTGTCGGTGAGATATCTAATATTAGCATGGGAACAGCTGCTACAACACTTAGTTCTCTTCTTTCACAGAAAGTTAATATTACAACACCAAAAGTAGAAGTTGCTACATGGGATGATTTATCAAGTAAATATGACAGACCATGTGTTATGTTGCAGATTTCTTACAAAGAAGGTCTTGCAGGCAATAATGTTTTAATATTAAGAGAGAATGATGTTAAGATAATTACAGACCTTATGATGGGAGGACCAGGTAATGTTGATCCAGACGAACCATTGACAGAACTTCATCTTAGTGCAATCGGAGAGGCTATGAATCAGATGATGGGTTCAGCAGCTACATCTTTATCATCAATGTTTAATAGAAAAATTGATATCAGTCCACCAATAGCTAACTTAGTGGAGACATACAATGAATTAGATGATAACCTGCCAGGATTCCTTAAAAACCATTTTGTAATGGTGGCTTTTAAGATGCAGATTGGCGAACTTATAGATAGTGAGATTATGCAGTTATATCCTAAGGAATTTGCACAGGAACTTCTTAACATGTTTATGCCGTCAGCAGAACCTGAACAGCCACAGGTAAGTCAGGAAGATACAGCTAATCATCAGGAAGAGCAGGTGCAGCAGGCTCCGGCACAGAATATGACACAGACAATGCCACAGCAGGATGTACCGGTGCAGAATACTACAGCACAGACAGCACCACAACAGGGAATGCCGATGCAGAATATGGGAATGCCTTATGGTTATGGAATGCCAATGCAAGGTATGCCTATGCAGGGTATGCCAATGGCAGGGTATGCACCAGCACAGGATGTTAATGTATCTCCAGCAGCATTTCAGCCATTTTCAACAGATGTCAATCCTTTGACACAGAAGGAAAATATTGAACTTATTAAGGATGTTCCACTTGAAGTAACAGTAGAACTTGGCAGAACAACAAAATCTATAAAAGATATACTTGAATTTGCTCCTGGAACAATTGTAGAACTTAATAAAATTGCAGGCGAATCTGTTGATGTTCTTGTTAATGGCAAATATGTTGCAAAGGGTGAAGTTGTTGTTATTGAAGAAAGTTTTGGTGTACGTATAACAGAGATTATCAAGTAATTGTTATGATTTTCTAAAAAATCAAAAAAAGAGTAGGAAATTGATAGTATTTGTTGTATAATACATTCGAATGATTTTTGTGAATAATTTGTTTTTGAATAGGAGAAAATTTATGGCAAAGAATATTTTGATTTGTGATGATGCTGCATTCATGAGAATGATGATTAAGGATATTCTCACAAAGAATGGATACAATATAGCAGGTGAGGCAGAGAATGGACAGAAGGCAGTAGAAAAGTATGCTGAGTTAAAGCCAGATCTTGTGCTTATGGATATAACAATGCCTGAGATGGATGGAATTGAAGCTCTTAAGAGAATTAAGGCTGCAGATCCTTCAGCATCTGTTATTATGTGTTCTGCAATGGGACAGCAGGCTATGGTTATTGAATCTATACAGTCAGGAGCTAAGGACTTTATTGTTAAACCATTCCAGGCAGACAGAGTAATTGAAGCTGTTCAGAAAGTTGTTGGATAATAATGGTTGCATTAGCTGGGTTGAATAGTAGATGGGAAGCGTTTGCACAGTTGCTTACGCTTCTCGTTGTTTTTATATTTGTTTTGGCACTTACATATTTTGCTACAAGATGGGCTGGTAATATGCAGAAAACCAAAATGGCTGGACGCAATATCCAGATACTTGAAACAATGAGAGTGTCTAATACTAAGTATATTCAGATTATTAAGATTGGCAGTAAATGTTTTGCAGTAGCAGTCTGCAAAGATACTATCACTTATTTGAGTGAGATTAACGAGCAGGAACTGACTTATTCGTCAGAGTCAAAGACAATCAATACTGATGGATTTAAAGCTATACTTGAAAAGTTTAAGAAAGACAAACCAGATAATTAATTAGGCAGGAACGAGAGAGTTATGTTACAGTGGATTAGAAAGCATAGAAAGGCATTAGCAGGAATATCGGTTGGGGCAGGAGCTTTTTTTGCAGCCATTTCATTTATTACATATAAGGTAATGGCTGCTGAGGAAACAACAGCATCAGGAAATAATCTTATTAATATAGGTATTTCTACGAGTGATGGTAATGATATGGCTAGTGTTTTGCAGATGCTTCTTGTACTTACAGTAATTTCACTGGCACCTTCTATTCTGATTATGCTGACATCATTTACAAGAATTGTAATTGTGTTGCATTTTACGAGGGCTGCGCTTGGAACACAGACAGTACCACCTAATCAGGTTATCATAGGTTTGTCTTTATTTTTGACTTTTTTTGTTATGTCGCCTGTTTTTACGGAAGTTTATGATAGTGCACTAAAACCACTATCCAATAATGAGATATCGGTCGAGGAAGCGTATGAAACAGGAGTAAAGCCATTGAAAAGCTTTATGTTGAAACAGACTTCAACAAAGGATCTTGATACATTTTTTAAGATTGCAGGATATGAGGAAGGCTCTGTTACATCGGAAGATGATATTTCTATGACAGTGCTTGTACCATCGTTTATTATAAGTGAATTAAGAATTGCATTTATTATAGGATTCTTAATATACATACCTTTTATTATTATTGATATGGTTGTATCGTCAACTCTTATGTCGATGGGTATGATGATGCTTCCACCAACCACCATATCTGCTCCATTTAAGATTTTACTTTTTGTAATGGCAGATGGCTGGAATCTGATAATTGGAAATCTTGTAGCAACATTTAAGTAAGGCAGGAGGTAAAGAATATGGATGCTGGACAGGTTGTAACAGTAGCAAGACAGACTATATGGGTTATAGTGAAGACTTCTGTGCCACTTTTACTTGTTTCAATGATTGTCGGACTTATTATAAGTCTTTTTCAGACACTTACATCTATTCAGGAACAGACACTTACATTTGTTCCAAAACTTCTTGCAATTATGATTGCACTTATGATTATGGGAAACTGGCTTCTTAATGAGATAGTTTCGTTTATGCAGATGCTTTGGGGAAGCTTTGGTCAGTATATATGATGGCAGGATAGTGTGTTATGAATTTTACATTTGCATTGGAGCAATTTGAATTATTTGTTTTGATATTAATAAGGCTGGCATCTTTTGTATTTGCTGCGCCTTTTTTTAATATGGCAAATGTACCAAGAAAGGTAAAGGCTGGATTTGCACTGTGCCTTACAGTTCTGGTATATTCGCTTTTTCCTGATATGACAGTTGAGTATAATGGCATGATTGATTATGCAATAATTGTTGTTGAGGAGATGATTGTTGGAATTCTTCTTGGGGCAGTGTCGTCTTTTTGCGTGCAGATTATTATGTTTGCAGGTAAGATTATTGATATGGATATCGGTATATCAATGGCACAGCTTTATGACCCTACAACAAGAATGCAGGTTGGTATCATGGGAAATTTATATTATTATATGATGATGCTTCTGCTTATAATTTCAGGTATGCATCAGTATCTTGTCGCTGCAATTATTGAGACATATAAAGTTATTCCAATTGGTGGGGTGAAATTTGGTGCAGGAATATATACTGCCATAATAAGTTTTATGTCAGATTTTTTTGTTATAGGATTCAGAATTGCGCTTCCGGTATTTTCAGCGATTCTTATGCTAAACTGTGTGCTTGCGATTCTTGCCAAGGTATCACCTCAGATGAATATGTTTGTTGTTGGTATGCAGCTAAAGATATTTGTAGGTATATTTGTAATTTTGTTTACAATTTCAATGCTTCCATCAGTGTCTGATTTTATACTTGATGAGATAGAAAGATTATTTGCTATGTTAGTAAGGGGAATGAGCTAGTGCGAAGAACTTATCTTTACATGAACCTCCAGTTGTTTGCTAAAGACGGACCAGGAGGAGAAAAGACAGAACCGGCTACAAGTAAGAAGCTGGATGATATCCGAAAAGAAGGTCAGGTTGCCAAAAGTAAGGAACTGATAACGGCAGTTTCACTTATGTCACTGTTTATTATGCTTAAAGTGTATGTTGGAAAGATAGGAACTAAACTGATAGATGCATTTACAACGATATATGCTCTTATGGGGAAGGTTATTAATGAAAGTTCACAGGGACTGACAATTAATATGGCATCTGGTATTGTAAGACAGGCAATTATAATTATTCTTAATATTATTATCCCTGTGCTTATTGTCGCTGTAATCATAGCAATTCTTGGAAATATGCTTCAGCAAAGATGGATGGTTACAGCTAAACCGCTTGCACCGAAGGCAAGTAAAATTAATCCTCTTAATGGATTTAAAAGGATTTTTTCTGTAAGGCAGTTATTTGAACTGATTAAGGCTGTTGCCATGATGAGTATTATTGGAATTATGGTCTACAATTGTGTAAGAAAGAATATGAATATTCTGCTTACTTTTTATGATGTTACTTTATATACTGCGCTTTCTGTGGTCGGTAATATAATTATTAATCTTGGAATCCAGATAAGTGCAGTGTTTCTTATAGTTGGTTTTGTTGACCTTATATATCAGAGACATAAGTTTAAGACTGATAATATGATGACAAAACAGGAAATTAAAGATGAATTCAAGAATGCAGAGGGTGATCCGCAGGTTAAGGGACAGATTAAGAGAAGGATGCAGGAAATCTCAAGAAGAAGAATGATGCAGCAGCTTCCAGAGGCGGATGTTGTAATTACGAACCCGACACATTTTGCGGTGGCACTGAAATATGAACCTGATTCTGGAAAAGCACCTGTAGTTATAGCCAAAGGTGCTGATTATCTGGCTTTCCAGATAAGGGATAAAGCAAAAGAGTACAATATATCTGTAGTAGAAAATAAGCCTCTTGCGAGAATTATTTATCATAATGTTGATATAGGTATGGAAATACCTCCAGAGTTGTACTATGCAGTTGCAGAAATTCTTGCATCTGTTTTACGCACAAATAATAGATAAAAGTCAGATTATGTGATATTATGTAAAATAATGACTAAATTGAAAGGAGAGAAATGATGAAGATTAAGAAGAACGATCTGTTTATCGGAATATATCTGCTTGCAGCAGTATTATTCTTCATTATTTCAATTCCTTCATGGCTGCTTGATATTCTGCTTGCAATTAATATCCTGGTAGCAATGGTGGTGCTTTTTAATTCACTTTTTGCTAAGGAAGTTCTGGATATGGCATCTTTTCCTACGATGCTGTTATTTACGACTATTTTCAGAATTTCCCTTAATGTATCTTCAACTAAGCTTATATTAAAGAATGGTGATGCAGGTAAGGTTGTTGATACATTTGGTAAGTTTGTTGGCGGCGGTAATCTGGTAATTGGTATTATTATATTCATTATTCTTATTATCGTTCAGTTTATAGTTATTAACAAGGGTTCTGAGCGAGTTGCAGAGGTAACTGCAAGATTTACACTTGATGCAATGGCTGGTAAGCAGATGGCTATTGACTCAGACCTTAATACAGGAGCCATTACTGATAAGGAGGCTGCTGAGAGAAGAAAGAAGCTACAGCAGGAAAACAGTTTCTTTGGTTCTATGGATGGTGCTACCAAGTATGTTAAGGGAGATGCAACTGCCGGTCTTATTATTACCGGAATCAACCTTGTTGGTGGTATAGTCATGGGAATGATATATGGAGGATTATCAATTAATGATGCTCTTTCTAAGTATACTATTCTTACAATCGGCGACGGATTGTGTTCACAGATACCATCATTGCTTATATCACTTGCAACAGGTATTCTTGTAACTAAAGCATCAAGTGATGGAGAACTTGGTGATGAGATAGTTGGACAGCTTTTTTCGATGGACAGGGTACTTATTATGGTTGGTGCTGCACTTTCTGTCCTTGGAATATTAACACCGTTGCCATGGTACATATTTGTTCCGTTAGGAGCAGCTCTTATTTTTTACGGAAGGAAGCTAGGAACTAAAGCAGGAGAAGCTAAGATTGAAGAGAGCGCTGAGCAGGAAGAGAACGAGGCACAGGAAATACGTAAGCCTGAAAATGTTGTTTCATTGCTTAATGTTGACCCTATTGAGCTTGAGTTTGGATATGGAATTATCCCGCTTGCTGATGTTAATCAGGGAGGAGATCTTCTTGACAGAGTTGTCATGATAAGAAGACAGATTGCACTTGAACTTGGTGCAGTTGTTCCTATTATCAGACTGCGTGATAATATACAGCTCAATCCAAACCAGTATGTCATTAAGATTAAGGGTATACAGGTGAGTGAAGGTGAGATACTTTTTGACCATTATATGGCTATGAATCCAGGATATGTTGAAGAAGAGATAACCGGTATTCCTACATTTGAACCATCTTTCCATCTCCCGGCTATATGGATAACTGAGAGCCAGAGAGAAAGAGCAGAATCACTTGGATATACGGTTGTTGATCCGCCATCAATTATTGCAACACATCTTACAGAGGTTATAAGACAGCACATTGCTGAGCTTCTTACCAGACAGGATGTACAGAATCTTATTAATAATATTAAAGATAACAATTCAACACTTATTGATGAACTTGTACCTAAGCTTATGGGCATTGGTGAGATTCAGAAGGTTTTACAGAATCTTCTTGAAGAGGGAATATCAATAAGAGATCTTGTTACTATATTAGAAACTCTGGCAGACCATGCAGCTGTTACAAGAGATCCGGATATATTGACAGAGTACGCAAGACAGGGACTAAAGAGAGCAATTTCAAGCAAGTACTTTACGGTAGGCGAAGTGACAAATGTTGTTACAGTTGACCCTGCAATTGAGCAGGAGATTATGAATTCTGTTAAGAATACAGAACAGGGGTCATATCTGTCGCTTGACCCTGAACGGAGCAAGAAGATTGTTGAAGCATTAGGCAATGAACTCAAGAAGCTTGAGGATATGGGTAAGAATCCAATAGTTATCACATCGCCTATTGTGAGAATGTATTTCAGAAATCTGGCTAAGGATTATTATAAGGATATAATTGTGATTTCATATAATGAGGTGGAATCTAATGTAGAATTACAATCAGTGGGGATGGTGACAGCGTAAATGATAGTAAAGAAATTTCAGGCGGAGACAGAGACAGAAGCAATATTAAAAGCTAAAGATGAATTAGGAAGCGGTGCAGTGGTTCTTAACGTCAAGACATTAAAACAGAGAGGTGTATTCAGACTTTTTAAGAAAGATGTTGTTGAGGTTACTGCTGCACTTGAGGAAAAAGAATTTATTAATGGCATTAATAATAAAAAGCCAACCATGGAAAATAAAGGTGCTAATAGTGGATTTATAAGCAGTCAGCCGATGAAGAATATTACAGGAGGTTCGCAGATTAATCTTGTTGCAGATGAAAAGATTGATATGAATTCCAACGCTGCTAATATTGAGAAGAAACTTGATTCACTTCACTCACTTCTTGAAAATCAGATGAATCCTGGAAGTAACAGTGCAAAGCGGCCGGCAGCAGCATCTGTCATGCATGAAGAAACATATGCACAGGATACAGGAAAGAAGATAGTTAAAGAGCGTGAGAATGCCAATTATAAATTCTTACAACTTATATATAAAAAGCTGGTTGATAATGAGGTTGATTCAAAATATGCAGATGAAATAATTGCTGATATTGAGGCTTCGCTTAAGAAAGAATCTAACATTGACAGTATTCTGTCTGCTGTGTACCAGAAGATTATACTAAAGCTTGGAGAACCCCGCACAATATCTCTTGGAGACAAACCGAAGGTGATATTTTTTATTGGACCAACAGGCGTTGGAAAGACTACAACTATTGCAAAAATAGCGTCACATTTTAAACTTGAAAAATACACAAAGGTTGCTTTTATAACCTCTGATACATATAGAATAGCTGCAGTGGAACAGCTTAATACATATGCGTCTATAATTGACTGCCCTGTAAATGTGGCATATTCTCCTGATGAAATGGATGAGTGTCTTGATGAATTTAAAACTTATGAACTTATACTTGTTGACACGGCAGGAAGGTCACATAAGTCAGAAGAACAGATGGAAGAGCTGGATAAGCTCATTGAGACGGTTGAACGCAGAAAGGATGAATTTGATTTTGAAATATATCTGACATTAAGTGTCACAACCAAGTATAAGGATCTTGTAAATATTGCAGATAAATATAAGCATATTAAGGACTGGGCTATTATATTTACTAAATTAGATGAAACATGCAGCCTTGGGAATATGCTTAATATGAAGCTTTATACAGGCGGACAGCTTTCGTATACAACTTCAGGACAGAATGTACCTAATGACATTGAGGTAATTAATGAGCAGAGACTTGCTAAATTATTATTGGGAGGTAAATCATGATGGATCAGGCAGAGAATCTTCGCAATATAATTAAAAAACAAAATTTAAAAAACATTACGAATTCGCGTGTTATTGCCGTAACAAGTGGAAAAGGCGGTGTTGGCAAGTCAAGTACTTCTATTAATCTTGCAGTGCAGTTTACAAGGATGGGGAAGAAAGTTATTATACTGGATGCTGATTTCGGGCTTGCTAATATTGAAGTAATGTTTGGTGTTATTCCTAAATATAATCTCAGTGACCTTATGTTTGCGGGCAAGGAGCTTGACGAGATAATAACAGAAGGACCTGAAGGAATAAGATTCATATCAGGTGGTTCTGGAATTGCAAAGCTTGTCAATCTTGATAAAGAGCAGGTAAGAAGGCTTGTTAATAAACTCTCAGAACTTGAAGGAATGGCAGATGTTATAATTATTGATACCGGTGCAGGAATATCTCCTGCTGTCATGGAGTTTCTTGTCGCAAGTCCGGAGACGATACTTGTGACAACACCAGAACCAACATCGATAACGGATTCATATGCGCTCCTTAAGGCATTAAGCATGAATGAGAATTTCAAAAAAGATGAAACAACAATTAAGATGATAGCTAACAGAGTTGATTCTGAAGCTGAGGGTAGAAGCCTGTATGAAAAGCTTAATGTTGTGGTTATGAAATTCCTTGAAATTAATATGCAGTATTTAGGTGCGGTTCCACAGGATAATAATATTAAAAAAGCAATTATGAAGCAGAAACCGGTCTCTATGATATTTCCAAATGCCACATCGTCAAGGCATTTTGAAGAAATAGCAACACGGCTGATGTCAGAAGGCGCAGATGTTCCTGTTCATAAGAGAGGCATAAGAGGATATCTAAGGTCTGTATTTGCAAAGAATATGTGATTAAGAGGAAATGAGGTGCGGGAATGTTCGAACAGCTTGTTGTAGGTGGGAAGGTTGAATTATTTAAAAAGAGCAGGCGTATAAAAGAAAACGGAGAAACAAAAGAAATGCTTGTAAGCCAGATAATGGATATCAATGATGAGACTATTATCTGTACGATGCCTTCAAGACAGGGAAAAATGATAGTGCTTGAAGTCGGAACTATGATAGAAGCTTTTTTTTATACAGGTAATTACATTTATAAATCTGACTGTACTGTAAAATCAAGAGGAAAAGAAGGAAATATATTTACAGTTGAATTAAGACCTGAAACAGCACTTGTAAAGTTCCAGAGAAGGGAATTCTACAGGCTGAAATGCACTATTGATGCAGATATTATACCGCTGACAGATGAAGAACGAAAGAATTTTGATGTAACCGGAAAATTGCCGGATAATTTTGTCATGCCGGAAGACAAAGGAATAATTGTTGACATAAGCGGTGGTGGACTGAGACTTTTTTCAAAGAAACAATATGATGCGGATTCGATTGTTAATGTAAGTTTTCCAATACAGGTAGGGGACAGAAGCAGATATATGAAGCTGATGGCAAAGGTTGTAATGTCAATGCGCAATCAGAATTCTGACAGCGTATATGACAGCAGACTTCAGTTTGTGAATATGCAGAAGGAAGATACGGAGGATATTGTTAAATACGTTTTTGCCCAGCAAAGAATAATTCGCAAGAAAGAAAGGGGGCTGTAATATGGCAAAAAAAATACTTGTCATAGATGACTCTGCACTCATGAGAAGGGTTATATCTGATATAATAAACGAAGGTAATGAGTATGAAGTCGCAGCTATTGCAAAAGACGGACTTGAGGGATTTGATTTGATTGTATCTAATCCTAATCTGTACAGTGCAATAATTCTTGATATTAATATGCCTAAGATGAACGGGCTGGAATTATTACAGAAGCTGCAAAAGAATCATATTGAGCAGACTGTTATTGTTGTAAGTACAGTAGCAAAAGAAGGCGCAAAAGAAACTATTCAGGCTCTTGAATATGGAGCGTTTGATTTTGTGACCAAACCAGAGAATTATTTTGAAACTAAGGGCAATGACTTTAAAAAGCGTATACATGATATGCTTAATGTTGCAACAAGTTCCAAAGCGTCTGTGGAAAGAACAAGGTCGGCTACGGATGTGAAGCCATCAGGATATTCTGGCAGCAGGCTTACATCAGGAAGGACATCATTAATTTCATCGGAGAAAAAAGCTTCTATTGATGCAATATCTGCTTTAAGACGCAGGAATGAGATTAATGATACAATTCCTCCAAAGGTTAATCCTTCAAGATTTACCAATATTAAAAGTGGCAGTAAGAAGGTTGTTGCACTTGCCTGCTCAACAGGTGGACCAAAATCATTACAACAGGTAATACCAATGCTTCCTAAGAATCTGGATGCCGGAGTGGTACTTGTACAGCATATGCCGGCAGGGTTTACAGCATCCTTAGCAGCCAGACTTAACGAAATAAGTGATATTAATGTTAAGGAAGGGGCAGATGGTGATGTTATACAGAAAGGCTGGGTATATATTGCACCAGGAGGAAAACATATCAAGGTTGTCAAGAAAGCATCTGAGTATGTGATAAAGCTTAATGACGAGCCTCCTATAGATGGCTTAAGACCATGTGCCAATGTTATGTATAAGTCACTTGTACAGTGTAATTATGATGAGATTACATGTGTTGTCCTTACAGGAATGGGAGCAGATGGTACGGAAGGAATAAAAACTCTTTCTGCCAGCCATAAGAAAATTCATGTTATAGCTCAGGATGAAGATAGCTGTGTTGTATATGGCATGCCTAAGGCTATAGCACAGACAGGACTGGTTGATGAGGTTGTTCCATTGAATAAAATTGCAGAAACTATAACGAAGAATGTGGGGGTATCTTAAGATGGATGTAAGCCAGTATTTAGAGATATTTATCGACGAATCTAATGAACATTTGCAGAATTTAAGTGATGGTATCATGATTCTTGAAAAGGAACCTGATAACAGTGATACAATTAACGAAATATTCAGAGCTGCACATTCCCTCAAGGGTATGGCTGGAACTATGGGCTATAAGAGAATGCAGAATCTTACTCATGATATGGAAAATGTATTTTCAGAGGTCCGCAATGGTAATATTAAAGTTGATTCAAGAATGGTAGATGTATTGTTCCAGTGTCTTGATGCATTAGAGCAGTATGTTAATAATATCCAGGAGACTTCTGATGAAGGAACTGATGATAATGAGCCAATAATTAAGGCACTTAACTCATTTATAGTTAATAATGAAGATAAGGGAGTATTACCTGAGGAAGCTAATAAGGAAGAAGCTCCTGCAGAAGAGAAGAAAGAAGAAAGCACAGATGTTGCAGGTACTTATGCCAGATATAATAACATGGTATTTGCTGATTTTGAAAAGAATGCTGTTAACGAAGCAATTGAGAAGAAGATGAATGTGTTCATCATTAAAGTAAGTGTTGATGAAAACTGTATTCTTAAGGCAGCCAGAGCATTTCTTGTATTTAAGAATCTTGAAGGTCATTGTGATATTATCAAATCAGAGCCATCTGCACAGGATATTGAAGATGAGAAATTCGAGCTTGATTTCAGCATTGTTGTTGTAACGGAAGAAAGTTATGAATCAATAGTTGGAATAATCAAGAATGTTTCGGAAATTAAAGATGCTGCAGGAGAGGCTATAACAACTCCTTTTGCAGATGAAGATGATAAAGAAGAGAAGCAGGATACACCAAAGCAGGAAGAAAAGAAGGATGAGTCAGAGACAAAACCATCTGCACCAGTGACGGCAAAGAAGCAGGCTCCTGTAGCTAACAATAATAAGGCAGGCAAAACAGTGAGCCACACAGTACGTGTAGACATTGAAAAACTTGATGTTCTTATGAATCTTGTCAGCGAACTTATTATTGCAAAGAACGGGCTTGTATCAGCCAGTGTATCAGAAGATGGTACAACATCTGTTAATCAGAAATTTGGTGAACAGATTGAATATCTTGAAAGAGTAACAACTAACCTTCATGAGTCAGTTATGAAGGTTAGGATGATGCCTATTGAGAGTGTATTTGCCAAGTATCCAAGAATGATAAGAGATCTCAACAAGAAACTTGGAAAGAAGATGGAACTTTATATGTCAGGTGAGGAGACAGAGCTTGACAGAACAGTTATTGATGAGATAGGTGATCCTATTATGCATCTATTAAGAAATTCTGCTGACCATGGACTTGAAAGCGCAGAGATAAGAGCTGAGAGAGGCAAGCCAGAGGTTGGTTCTATATGGCTTGATGCATATCAGGAGGGCAACAATGTTGTCATAGAAGTAAGAGATGATGGTAATGGTATTGATGTAGAGAAGGTTAAACAGAAAGCTGTTGAAAAAGGAAACCTTACTCAGGAGCAGGCAGATGCACTTACAGAAAAAGAAGCAATTGATCTTCTGTTTAAGCCAAGTTTTTCAACATCAGATAAAGTTACAGATGTATCCGGACGAGGTGTTGGTCTTGATGTTGTAAAATCAAAGATTGAAGCTCTTGGTGGAGATGTCGAGGTTAAGACTAAATATGGAGAAGGCAGTACATTCAGTATAAGACTTCCACTTACACTTGCTATTATTCAGGCACTTATGGTTAAAGTTGGAGAAGAAAAATACGCTATTGCACTTGGCTCAATTGAGACAATTGAAGATGTACCGGTAAGCGAGATTAAATATGTTCATGCTAAGGAAGTTATTAATCTTAGAGGCAATGTAATTCCTCTTATAAGATTAAGAGAACTTCTTGATGTACCTGGCGAACCGGAAGAGTCTGACAATATAGTTATAGTAATTGTCCGTAAGGGAGATAAGCTTGCCGGACTTGTTGTAGATAATCTTATTGGCCAGATGGAAATTGTTATTAAGTCACTTGGTAAGTACATTAATATTAACCGCATGATAAGTGGTGCTACAATCTTAGGTGATGGTTCAGTTGCACTTATCATCGATGCCAATACACTTGTATAGAGGAGGAACGGATAATGGAGAATGTTAATGCTATAGAAGATAAGAATTCAGAATCAACAACTTCTGTACAGTATATTGTTGTTAAGATAGGTAATGAGCAGTACGGAATTGATATCAAATATATTGACAATATTGTAAGAAGCCAGAACATAACAAGAGTGCCTAAAACACAGTCATATTATAAAGGTGTTATTAACCTAAGAGGCGAGATTTGTCCAATTATGAGCATGAGACTTAAACTTGGATTAGAGCCGGATGAGCTTACAGATAAAACAAGATTTATAATAGTAAAGGTTGAGGGGGCTTCGATTGGTGTTATAGTAGACCAGGTTAAAGAGGTCGTTACACTTGAAGAAGAAGATATAGAGCGTATAAGCAGATCAACCAATGATGATGCGGCAGCTAACTATATTAATGCAATAGGAAAGAAAGATGGGGAACTGATTTCACTTCTGGATATTGTAAGCCTTATTGTAGAAAATAATTAGTGTTTGAGGTGAAGGTATGTCAAAAATTGATTTGAATCAGCTTGATGATATTCAGTATGATGTTTTAAAAGAAATAGGTAATATAGGTGCAGGAAATGCAACAACTGCATTATCGAAGATGCTCAACCAAAAGATGGATATGTCAGTACCTAAGGTTGAACTTGTTCCTTTTAATGAAATATCAGATATAATGGGAGACGAAGATCAGACAGTAGTTGGTATTATGCTTGGATTTGAGGGGGATGTGTATGGAATGATGATGTTCCTTTTTGATACAAAATCAGCACATCATCTTGTTAATACACTTATGATGCAGGATACAGAGTCAGGTATTGAGGCAGATACTCAGTTTAATGACATGGAAATGTCTGCTCTTAATGAAATAGGTAATATTGTATCGGGTTCGTATCTTACAGCAATTTCTAAGCTTACTAACCTCAAGATGGTATCTACTGTTCCAGAAATGACAATAGATATGATAGGAGCATTGCTTAGCGTTCCAGCTTCAGAATTTGGTAAATATGGTGACAAACTGCTACTTATACAGTCACAGTTTGGTGAACTGGATTTTGTTAATGGATATTTTCTTATGATTCCAGAACTGGAGTCATATGACAAATTGTTAGAATCTTTAGGTGTGTAAAAGATATATTTGAAAGAGTAACGATTATGGGAAACATGATAAAGGTTGGCATGGCTGACTTAAAGGCATGCAAATGTCCTGATGCACTCACTACACTTGGACTTGGTTCATGTGTAGGAGTTGCATTATATGATCCGGTAACGAAAATAGGTGGACTTCTCCACTGTATGTTACCGGATAGTACCCAGTTTAGAAATAATTCTAATATTGCTAAATTTGCAGATACTGGCATAGATGAACTTATAAGACAGATGAAAGCACTGGGAGCGGTTGATACAAGAATTGTTGCAAAGATTGCCGGTGGGGCTCAGATGTTTGCAAACAGATCTAATAGTGAAGCGTTGAGGGTAGGAGAACGCAATGTTATTGCGGTTAAGGCAAAGCTAAAAAGCCTTAATATAAGTATACTTTCTCAGGACTGCGGAGAAAACTTTGGAAGAACAGTGGAATTTTATTCGGAAACAGGAGACTATGTTATTAAAGCGGTAGGGAAACCACTAAAAACAATATGATTTTAGTGGTACATAATTGTTACGAGTGGAGGCTTTATGAATAAGTTCAGAAATGTACCAGCCATAATAACATTACTGGCAGGTTTTATAACCAGTGTTATCATGATAAAATACAGATATACACTGGTTAATTTTATGTGGATACTTATATGTGTTATGCTTGCATTTTATATATGCGGAATGCTTATAAGATTTGCACTTAATAAAGTAGCAGAAAAGAAAGAGAATAAACAAAAAGCATCTGACGAAGAAAAAGAAGATGTATCTAATATGGAGGAATCTGCCCAGCAAGAATAATTGTAGCATTTGGGCAGATTTTGTGTTATTATCTGAGTATATTTTATTAATTGGGGGCACTGACCATGGATGAGGCAGGCAGAGATAAACTGTGGAAGAATTACATATCCACACGTAGTGCAGAATACAGGGATGAGTTGATAGTTGAGTATGCACAGCTTGTTAAGCTGGTTGCTGGAAGACTCAATATGTATCTTGGATATAATGTGGAATATGATGATCTTGTTGGATATGGAATATTTGGACTTATAGATGCAATTGATAAGTTTGATTATGGCAAGAATGTTAAGTTTGAGACATATGCCAGCTTAAGGATAAGGGGCGCGATTCTTGATCAGATAAGAAAGATGGACTGGATACCAAGATCTCTAAGACAGAAGCAGAAGAGAATTGAAGCTGCTATGGCAAAGATAGAAAGTGAAACAGGTCATATAGCAAGTGATGAGGAGCTTGCTGCTGAATTAGAGATTACGATAGATGAACTGGCGGACTGGCAGGGAAAGATGAAAGCATCTAATCTTATATCACTTGATGAATATACAGAGGCAGGCAGTGAGGTTAAGATGGAGTCTGTTGGTAATTCACATTTTGACCAGCCAGAGGAAGCTATAGAAAAAGAAGAACTTAAGAAAATGATGGTCAGAGCAATAGATTCTCTCACTGAGAAAGAGAGAAGTGTTGTTGTTTTATATTATTATGAAGATATGACATTGAAAGAAATCAGTCTCACACTTGAAGTGTCAGAGTCAAGGGTGTCACAGCTTCATACGAAAGCATTGAATAAGATGAAGAAAATACTTGGTGATTATGTATTTTCTCTTTAATATAAGTATGTAAAAGGGGTTACAGCATATGGTGGAAGGATGTAGAACAGGGTATTTTCAGTTTGATTCAAGGAACGATGGGTTATATATAATAGTATATCCGCCACAGAATGGAGGCAGAACTGCAAATATAGACGATGTTATGTATTATCTTGATAAGAAAAAGATTGAATGCGACACGGCTAAGCTGGCACAGGCAGTCAGGGCAGGGAGCAGTACGAAGACGGAACTTAAGGTTTCAGATGAGAAGGTACATCAGTATTCTGAATTCGGGGATTACAGGATAAGTGCAGATTGCATGAAAGTTGAAGCTGTATTCTATCCACCGTTTGTTGGAGGAGGCGTACTTACTTCAGGAGAGATTATTAAGGATCTTCAGTATCTTGGTGTGAAACATGGTATAGATAATCAGATTATAGAACAGATATTAAGCCATAGAGAATATGGAGAGGCTTATAAGATTGCTGTCGGTACACAGCCAAGAGATGGAAGCGACGGATATATTGAATATAAGTTTAATACAGAACTGAAACCACGCCCTAAGATGAATGACGATGGAACAGTTGATTTTCATACACTTGAGAATATTAATCATGTTAACAAAGGTGATGTTGTTGCTGTACTTCATAAAGAAGACAGGGGAGATGACGGAATAGATGTTCTTGGAAGGAGAGTTCCTCCAAGAAAAGTTAAGCATGTAATATTCAGGTATGGAAGAAATCTGTCACAGTCTGAGGATGGAACAGAGCTTATGTCACAGGTAAGCGGACATGTCATACTTGAGAATGATAAGATATTTGTTTCAAATGTATTGGAACTAGTGAATGTAGATAATTCCACAGGAGATATTGACTATGAAGGTGATGTTGTAGTTAAAGGCAATGTTCTTGCAGGATTTACTGTTAAAGCAACAGGAGATATTACTGTGAGTGGAATTGTGGAAGGGGCTACAGTAATAGCAGGGGGAAATATTACATTTAACAGAGGAATCCAGGGAATGACAAGGGCTGTTGTCAAGGCTGGCGGCAATATTGTATCCAAATTCATAGAGAGTGCGGAAAATGTATCAGCAGGTGGAAGTATCGAAGCGGATTCAATTCTGCACAGCAAAGTTACAGCTAAGAGTACAATTAAGGCTTCAGGGCGTAACGGGCTTATAATAGGCGGAGATGTTAAGGCTGTTAATATGATAGAGGCTAAGACAATAGGCAATGCCATGGGAACAAACACATCTGTTGGCGTTGGAGTAGATCCGTCAATGAAACGAAGAGTAGATGAATTAAAGAACAGCCTTGGGAAACTGGGCGATAATAAGATACAGCTTAACCAACTTCTTAATGCGTTAAGAAAGAAACAGGATTCAGAGGGTGGGCTTGATGAAGCAAAGCACGAATTACAGATGAAAACAATGCGCAATGTCATAATGCTTGAACAGGAGATTAATAAACAAAAGAAAGAGCTTGAAGAATTAAGAGGTCAGATAGGCGAAGAAAAGCATGCATGCATTAAAGTAAGTGATGCAGCGTATGCTGGTGTTAAACTTACATTTGGTGACCAGTGCATGTTTCTTAAACAGAAATATGATTACTGTCAGTTTGTTAAAGAGGGTGCAGATATAAAAAGTGTGCCAATTTAGACACATTTGATACAGGAGGCAGAATATGGTTATTAAACCGGTGGAATTTGCAATGATACAACAGCAGAACAATATTGCCAAATCACAGTATAATGCTGATAACAGGCCTATGACAGAGCAGCAGACTATAACGCAGCAGGTTCAGAAGGACATCAATGTTCACTCACAGCAGGTTAATAAGAAGGATAATGCTGATAATGAAACTGGTAAATATGATGCCAAGGATAAGAGTAATAATGAATATTCCGGCGAGGGAAATTCACGGAAGAAAAAGAAATCTGATGGAAAAGTCTTTGTAAAAGGACAGGGAAGTGCTGATTTTGATGTAAAGATATGAAACAATGAGGTGTGGAGGATATAATGGTCGCAACAGAAATATTTCTTATAGCGGCTGGCGTAATATGTGTTGTTGTCAGCGTTGTTATGAGTTTTGGAGATGATAAAGAGAATGTGGAGAGCAGTGCTAAAGCGGAACTGACACAGGCACAGCTTGATATGGTAAAACATCAGGTTGACGAGGTTATTAAGCAGCAGATAAGTGGTCTGTCTGAAAAAACGGAAGCTGCACTTGATAAGATATCTAACACCAAGATTCTTGAAATGAATGAATATGCAGAGAGTGTGCTTGGTGAGATTAACAGAAATCATAATGAAGCTGTTTTTTTGTATGACATGCTTAATGAAAAATCAAAAGAAGTAAAGACAACAGTTAAAGATGTTAATTATGCAAAAAAGCAGGTTGAACAGATTAGTGGAAGAACTTCTGATATGTCTGATAATGCAGTCCTGTCAGAAGAACATGAACAGGACCGCACAGGTGATGGGAAAGAACCGGCATATGAACAGGCGGTTAAGTCTGGTAAAGATACAAAGGATATAGCAAAGGAAAGGCTTGCAGCATTAGTAAAGAAAAGCAATCAGAAAGCTAAGAATGCTGAAGACAGAATTAATACACAGGCAGACAGTCTTAATAAAGAATATTCGAATAATGAAAGAATTCTCCAGATGAATGCATCCGGTGTATCTGTTAAGGAAATTGCTAAGAAACTTAATATGGGAGTTGGCGAAGTAAGGCTTGTGATTAATCTGTATAAAGGTGGTAAACAACAATGAAGTTCAGATATTATATAAGAGGTTTTGGAGCTGGTCTTATAGTTGCAACTGCTGTTCTTCTAATTGCAGGTATGATAGAAAAGAATAATAATTACATTGTTTCTGATAATAAAGAGACGCAAAGCAGTGGTTCTGTTATAGCATTTACAACGGAAAGCACGGATAACAAAGAGAAAGAAACGCAGAAAACTACAGGAAAGTCAGATGAAGAGACGACGCAGGTTAATAAAGAAACTACGACGGCTGTGGTGGCAAGAGAAACTGAGTCACAAAGACCTACGGCAAGTATTGTTATCGGTGATGGAAGCGGACTAGTCCAGATTGAATTCAAAGGTGTAGGAACTGCATCTGAGGCAGCAGATATACTGTATAGTGCAGGAATAATCGAAGATAAGCTGGCATTCTATACATATATGGATATATCAGGATATGCTGTCAGAATCAGAGATGGTGAGTATTCTCTTAAGCCTGGAGATTCATATGAGACTATTGCCAGAACAATAACACAGTCAGATTAAAAAAATGCTTGCATTATATTGAATGTATTGATATAATGCATTTTGTGTGAAAAAACATGCTGGTGGATTTTACGGCTGGTGCCGGTATACGCGCCGGTGGTCGAAAAAGAAGAAGCCCGCAAAAGATTAATTAACCAATGGAGGTATCAAAATGAGCGTAATTTCAATGAAACAGTTACTTGAGGCAGGTGTTCATTTCGGACATCAGACAAGAAGATGGAATCCTAAGATGGCTGAGTACATCTACACAGAGAGAAACGGAATCCATATCATCGATTTACAGAAGTCTGTAGGTAAGGTTGACGAGGCTTATAAGGCAATCTCTGATATCGCTGCTGAAGGTGGTACAATTCTTTTTGTAGGAACAAAGAAGCAGGCTCAGGATGCTATTGCTACAGAGGCAGAGCGTTGCGGAATGTTTTATGTTAATGAGAGATGGTTAGGCGGTATGCTTACTAACTTCAAGACAATCCAGAGCAGAATTGCAAGACTTAAGGAAATCGAGACAATGCAGGAAGATGGAACATTTGATGTTCTTCCTAAGAAGGAAGTTATCAACCTTAAGAAGGAACTTGAGAAGCTTCAGAAAAACCTTGGTGGTATCAAGGAAATGAAGAGACTTCCAGATGCAATCTTCATCGTTGATCCTAAGAAGGAAAGAATCT